>Ga0208117_100020_pt1 | contig 207309 bp, 160 predicted proteins | sample LakWasMet26_LOW6_2_FD_183870 | JGI IMG/M metagenome (GOLD analysis project Ga0208117, IMG submission 183870) | Freshwater sediment methanotrophic microbial communities from Lake Washington under simulated oxygen tension - Sediment Metagenome... | ecosystem: Environmental > Aquatic > Freshwater...
TGACGGCGTGAACGGGCGCTCCCCCTCGCTCACGCTCGGGGTCTGGCTCCGTCGTCCGACACCGCGCGGTCGTACCGGGGAAGCGCCCTCCGAAGCCGTACTCAACCCGTCAGGCCAACGCCCTAAGGGCCGCGCTCCCCCTCCAGCCGGGCGAGCCGCTCTCGCAGCTCGGAGAGCGTCGCCTCGAGGTCGTCGACCCTGCGGACGCACACTTCGAGGGCGCGCGTACGGCCTGCGATGCGCTCGTACTCCGAGGCGGCCTCGGCCACCGCGAGCTCGAGCTCCTCTGGAGAGAAGGGCTTGCTCATGTAGCGGTAGACGTGGCCCAGGTTGATCGCCTCGATCACCGAGCGGATGTCCGCGTACCCGGTGAAGAGCACCCGGATCGCGTCGGGGTACTCGGACTTCACCTTCCGCAGCATCTCGGTGCCCGTCACCGAGGGCATCCGCTGGTCGGTCATCACGACGTGCACGTCGCGCTGCCGCATGACCTCCATCGCCTCCTCGGCGCTGTTCGCCCGGGCGACGTCGTAGCGGAGGCGCAGCAGGTCGTAGACCGAGTCGCAGATGTCCGGCTCGTCGTCGACGACCAGCAGGCAGTACTTGCGCGAAGTGACCTCCATCATGACTTCTCCCCTCGGATTCTCGGAAGGATCACGCGAAAGAGCGCCCCGCGTCCGGCCTCGCTCTCGACCTCGATGCGGCCCTGCTGGTCGACCACGATGCTGTGGCTGATGCTCAGCCCGAGGCCCATTCCCTCCCCGACGCGCTTCGTGGTGAAGAAGGGGTCGAAGATGCGCGGCAGCAGGTCTTCGGGGATGCCGCCGCCGTTGTCGGCGATCTCGACGACGACCTCGGCCCCTGCGCTCCGCGTCGAGATCGAGATGCGCCCCTCCGATCGCCCGCTGGCCTCGATCGCCTGGATCGCGTTCACCAGCAGGTTGAGGAAGACCTGGTTCATCGCCGCGACGGAGCAGGCGATCGGCGCCACCGGGCCGTAGCGGCGCTCGACGGCGATGCCCTGCTTGTCCAGCCGCCACTGCACCATCTCGACGCTGCTCTCCAGCATGCTCCGAAGGTCCACGGTCGAGACCTCGGCGTGGTCGAGCCGCGCGAACTCCCGCAGGTGCGTCACGATCGTGGCCACGCGCTTCACGCCCACCCGCGAGCGCTGCACGATCCGCTCGATGTTCCCTTCGATGTAGGGCAGGTCGGCGGCCTCGCTGGCGCGCCGCACGCCCGCCATCACCTCCGGGGCGGCCGTGGCCAGCGTGGCATCGCCGCGGCGGTACTCCTCCAGCACGGAGCGCAACCCGCGGATCTCCCGGTCCAGCACCGCCAGGTTGCTGTCGATGAACGCGATGGGGTTGTTGATCTCGTGCGCCATCCCGGCGCTCAACAGCCCCAGCGACGCGAGCCGCTCGGACTGCGTGACGCGCGCCTGCAGCCGCCGACGCTCGGAGGTGTCGCGCAGCGCATACTTGACCGCCAGCCCCGAGGGCAGATCGACCACCGACGCCGTGACGTCCATCGGAAACACCTCGCCGCTCCGCCGCCGCCCGCGCAGCTCGACGAAGCGCCCGGCCAGCGCTCCCCCGCCGGAGCGCGCGTACTCCGCGAGGTCGCGGCGGTGCTGGTCGCGCAGCTCGGGCGCGAGGAGCTCGGTCACCGACATGCCCACGAGGGAGCGCTCGTCGTAGCCGAACATGCGCTGCGCGGCGCTGTTGGCGAGCGTCGCGACCCCCTCCCGATCGACCACCACGATGCCGTCCTGCGCGCCCTCGATGAGCTGCCGGTAGAGCCGCTCGGAGGCCTCCGTCGCCTCGCGGGCCTGCTGGCGGAGGTCCGCGAGGTGGAGCTGCGCCCGCACCCGCGCGGTGAGCTCCCTCGCCGAGAAGGGCTTGGTGAGGTAGTCGTCCGCGCCGATCTCCAGGCCGCCCAGCCGCGCCTCCTCCCCGGCCCGCGCGGACAGCAGCAGCACCGGCAGCGTGCTCAGCGCGGGGTCGGCCCGCACCGCGCGCAGCAGCTCGAAGCCGTCCATCTCGGGCATCATCACGTCCGAGAGGAGCAGGTCGGGCCGCCGCGCGCGCACCTCCTCCAGCGCCTGGCGGCCGTCGCCCACCGCGACCACCTCGTGCTCGCGCGCCAGCAGGCGCCGCACGTAGTCCCGCATGTCGGCGTTGTCATCGGCCAGCACGATGCGCTTGCGCGGCGCACCGCCGGCCGCCGCCACGGCCGCGGGCGCGGGCGCCTCTTCCCCGGGCAGCCATCGCAGCGCCTCCGCCACGAAGGGGTCCGAGCCCGCGGCGGCCTTCGTCGAGGGCTGCGGCGAGAGCGAGAGGTGCTCCCGGGGCAGGTGCTCCGAGCCTCGCGGGACGCGCACGGTGAAGCACGACCCCCGGCCCGGCTCGCTCTCCACCGAGACCGTGCCGCCGTGGAGGCGGGTGAGCTCCTGCACCAGCGCGAGGCCGATGCCCGACCCCTCGAAGTTGCGCCCCGCCGCCCCGCGCACCCGATGAAAGCGCTCGAAGAGGTGGGGCAGCTCCGCCTCGGGGATGCCGACGCCGGTGTCACGCACCGCGAGCCGCACGGCCCCGTCGTCGAGCTGCAGCGAGACCGCGATCTCCCCGGAGAGCGTGAACTTGAACGCGTTGGAGACGAGGTTGAGCACGATCTGCTCCCACATCCCGCGATCGACGAAGACGGGCTCTGGGAGGGCGGGGCAGGACAGCGACAGCCGCACGCCCCCTCGCTCCACCGCGGAGCGGAAGGTGCTGACGAGGTCGGTGGTGAGCGCCGCGAGGTCGACGGGCTCGAAGCTGGCCTCCGCGCGACCGGCCTCCAGGCGCGAGAAGTCGAGCAGCGCGTCGACCAGCTTCAACAGCCGCTGCGCGTTGCGGTGGACCATCACCAGCTCGGCGCTCACGGGCCCCGGAAGCTCGCCCCGTGCGCCCGCGAGAAGGTCTTCCAGCGGCCCCAGCATCAGCGTGAGGGGCGTGCGAAACTCGTGGCTCACGTTGTTGAAGAACTCGGTCTTCGCCTGCGTGGCGGCCTCGGCCTTGCGCCGGGCCAGCGCCAGGGCGTCGAGCGCCTCGTGGCGCGCGGTGCACTCGAAGATGTAGCCGATGTAGCGGGTGATCTTCCCGGCGTCGTCGCGGATGATCGCGGTGAGGTCGCGCACCCAGATGACCCGACCGCCCGGGTCGATGATCCGGTAGTCCTCGTGCTCGAAGACCAGGTCACCCGAGGCGCTGTGCTCCTCGACCTCTCGGGTCACCTTCGGGAGGTCGTCGGGGTGGATGGCCCTGGCGTAGACCACGCGCCCGGAGAGGAAGTCCTCGGCCCCATAGCCGAGCACGTGATGGACGTTGGACGAGACGAACTCGACCGGCCAGCCCTCGGTGGCGCGCCAGCAGAAGATGGCGACCGGCACCGCGCGCTCCAGCAGGGTGCGGAAGACCAGCTCCTCGAGGTCGCGGTGGGCCGATTCCATGGTCGAAGGCCTCAGCGATGCGGTGGAGGCGCGCGCATCGGACAGGATCATCTTCCAGAGGCAGCCGTCTGCGCTCGGACCCCGGAGCCCCCTCTGGAGCCGCGGCCGGACTCGTCAATCGCGCAACTCACCGGAGCGCGCCGCCTGGCCGCCCGCGCCAGCGCCCGAAGCGGGCTCACCCGGCGACGAGAGGCCGCTCAGGACGCCCGATCGAAGGGCGCGGTCGGGACGCTGAAGTAGAAGGTCGTCCCTCGCCCCAGCTCGCTCTCGGCCCAGATGCGGCCCCCGTGGGCCTCGACGATGCCCTTGCAGATCGGGAGCCCGAGCCCTGCCCCGTGGCGCTCGGCCCTGCCCGCCTGCCAGAAGCGGTCGAAGACCCGCCCGAGGCTCTCGGAGGACATCCCCACGCCAGTGTCCTCGACCTTGAACCACACCTCCCCCGGACGCGACTCGGCCCCCAGGGTGATGCTCCCCCCGGCGGGCGTGAACTTGATCGCGTTGCCGACGAGGTTCTCCAACACCTGGAGCAGCCGATCACGGTCGCCCAGGATGGCTGGAAGCTCCTCGGCCGCGTCGATGTGCAGCGCGATGGAGGCGTTGGCGGCGAGCAGCTGCTCCTCCTCCTGCGAGTCGACGAGGAGCTGCCTCGCGGGCATCGCGCAGCGCTCGATCGTCAGCGCCCCTCCCTCGATGCGGGCCACGTCGAGGAGGTCCTGGATGAGCCGGTTGGCGCGCTCGAAGGCGCGGAGGATCGTCTGGACGCTGGTCATGGCGGCCGTGACGCCGCCCCTCGCGAGCTGTCGCTCCAGCAGGCTCGTCGCCAGGAGGATGGTGCTCAGCGGGGTCCTGACGTCGTGGGCGACGATGGCCAGGATGTCGTCGCGCGCCTTCGTGGCCCGCTGCGCCGCGGCGTAGAGCCGGGCGTTCACGATGGCGCTGGTCGCCCGGCGGGCGATCTCCGTCGCGAAGGCCATGTCGCGGGTGCCGTACCGTCCGGGGCGGCTCGACGCGAAGACCATGGCCCCGAGCAGCTCGCCGTGGGAGAGCAGCGGCACCACGATGGCCGAGCGGGGGTTGAGGGCCTCGATCAGCCGCAGGTGCTCGTCGTCGCGGGCCACCGAAGCCCAGAGCTCGGGGTCCATCTCGCGGAAGAGCTGGGGCTGCTTCGTCTCGAAGGCCGAGCGGGCGAGGGAGTGGTTTCGACCGATCGGGAGCGCCGCCAGCTTCTCGCAGGTCTCGGCCATCGCCGGGTCGGCGTGGACCACCATCATCCGGTGCCCCCGCTCGTCGACCTCGATCATGTCGATGAGGCACAGGTCGGCGACGTGGTGCACCACCAGCCCGGCGATGCTCCGGATCGTCTCCGCGTAGTCCAGCGACGAGGCCAGCGCGTCCCCCGCGTCGGCCAGGATCTCCTGCTCCCTCTCGAAGAGCCTCCGCTCCGTGATGTCCCGCAGCGCCACGGTCATCACCACCCTGCCCCCGACGACGAGCTTGGAGAGCGTGGCCTCCGCGGGAAACTCCTCGCCGTTCTTGCGCATCCCGTGGATCGTCACGCTCCGCTCGCCCATCGAGACGGTGCCCCGCTCGGCGGCGGCGAAGGCCGAGACGTGCGCCCGGTGCCCGGCGCGCAGCCGAGTGGGGACCAGCATCTCGAGCGGCGCCCCCAGCGCCTCGGCCTTGGTGTAGCCGAAGACCCGCTCGGCGCTGTCGTTGAAGATGGTGATCCGCTGGTCTGCGTCGACGCTGATGATGGCGTCCGCGGCGATGGCGATGATGCCGGAGAACTCCTGCTCGGACTCCCGGTGCGCCCGCTCGGCCCGCTTCAGCGCCGAGATGTCCGTCACCTGGGCGCAGAAGCCCCGCACGACGCCGTCGACCACGTCGGGGATGTAGTTCGCGTGGCTGATCGTCGGGGGCCCTCCTTTCGGGTCGGGGATCTCCCGCTCGAACTCCTGCGCCTCGCCCCGGAGCGCCGCCTCGATGTACGGCTGGCAGAGGGGATAGTACGGCCCGAGGAGCTCGCGGATGTGCATGCCGAGGAGCGACGCCGGCGCGACCCCATACCAGCGCTCGTATGCGCGGTTGGCGAAGCGGCAGCGCTGCGAGGAGTCCCAGTACGCGAGCATCGACGGGATGCTGTCGACGACGCGACGGGTGAGCGCGCCCTGGTCCTCCACGGACGCGCCGGTGACCTTGGGATCAGCGTGTCCAGTCAGCATCGGGGGCGGCTCGATCTCCGAGCGCAGCCCGCACCTTCGCGGCGGCCTTCGGCTTGAGTGCGTCGATGAACAGGAGCCAGCGGAAGGCGTCGCGGAGCACCTCGTCGGCGGGGCGAAACGTCGCGCCGAGCTCGGTGCGCGCCCGGGTCGAGTCGTAGAGCAGGTGGCGGCCGAAGACGTCGGCGATCTGCGCGCGGGTGACGGGCGCGTCGGTGTCCTCCGCCGCGGCCTTCTTCTCCATGCGACCGGCGAGGAAGGACAGGAGGAAGCGCGGAGGCCGGAGCGTGGGCGGTCGCACCCCCGCCACCGAGGAGAAGTGCGCGGAGACCTCCTCGGGCCGGAGCCTGTCGCCGGTGAGTAGGTAGCGACGGCCGCTCTTGCCGAGGCGCGCGGCGAGCACATGGCCCGCGGCCACGTCGCGCACGTCCGTGATGCACACGCCCAGAAACGACGGGTCGCCCTGGAGCAGCCCCACGAGCGCCGCCGTCGCCGGGGTGACCCGGTAGTCCCTCGGACCGAACACGCCGCTCGGGTTGGTGATCACCACCTCGAGGCCGCCGGCCTCGGCCTCGCGACGGGCGAGCGCCTCGGCCTCGATCTTCGCCCTGGTGTAGGGGCTCTCGGCGACGGTGAGGAAGGCGCCCTCGTCGAGCGGGCGCGAGGGGTCGTCGGTGAAGCCCACGGTGGCGCCGCTGCTCGTCACGACGACCCTGCGCACCCCGGAGGCGCGGGCCGCGTCGAGGACGTTGCGGGTACCGACCACCGCGGGGCGCATGATGGTCTCCGGGTCGCGCGCGAAGTTGCGATGCGGCGACGCGACGTGGAACACCACCTCCACCCCATCGCAGGCGCGCCGCACGCTGTCGGCGTCGAGCAGGTCTCCGACGCGGCGCTCCACGTCGACCCCTTGGAGGGCCCGAAGGTCGGCCTTCGGTCGCACGAAGGCCACGGGCTCGAGGCCGGCCGCAAGGCATGCCCTCACCACGTGGCTGCCGATGTGCCCGTTTGCTCCCGTGACCAACGCTCGCATGGAGGTCCTCCGCTCCTTTCCGCAGCGCCAGCATTCGACGTGCCGCCCCGACGGCGAGGCGGCGCCCCTTCGCAGGCCGCTCGATGTGGCCCTGGAGGCCTTGCCGGAGGTGCACTCCATGCGTCCGTCGAGGCGCGTCAGTGCAACGGATGCACCGGCGCGTCAGGGTGCTCGCCGCGGTGCGCCTGCCTGACGGGTGTGGACGACCTCACCCCGCTGCCGCGATGCCGCCGGCGAGGAGTCCGACGGTACGACCGCGAGGCCGCCGACGAGGAGTCCGACGGTACGACCGCGAGGCCGCCAGCGACCAGAGCCAGACCCTGAGCGTCAGCGAGGGGGAGCGTCCTACCCCGCTGCCAGCACGATTCTCCTTCTTCGAAGGTGGCGGTTCGCCCGAGGAATCGCCGAAAATTCCGGACGCGTAATGACGGCGGTAGAGGCCTCTCCCCCTCGCTGACGCTCAGGGTCTGGCTCTGGTCGCTGGCGGCCTCGCGGTCGTACCGGGGAAGCGATGGGCTCTCCGCCGGGATGTGCAGAAGGGAAAGGGTCTCCAACCCGCGGGCACAGCGGGTACGGCCACGATCAGAGCCCGCGGCGGAAGCGCTGCGAGAAGGTGTAGAAGCCCGCGGTGTCGCCCTCGATGCGCAGCTCGCCGCTGGCCACCGCTGCGGCGGGGGTGAGGGTGTCCGTCGCGACGCGCCGCCACGCGCTCGCGGTGGTGGTGACGACCGCGAGCGGCGGCGGCGTGTTGGGGAGCGCGTCTCCCTTCGCGACCTCCAGCACCCCGTTGCGGATCGTCAGGAAGAAGGTCTCGTGCGAGTCCGTCAGGTCGAAGCGCACGGACTCGTGCACGCCCGAGGACAGCTCCGGCAGCAGCCGCGAGGCCATCACGTGGAAGACCGTCGCCATCGGCACCCGGTCGAGCACCGCCGCCGAGGCGCGCGGCGTCGGGAGCGGCGGCACCCCGTGGCGTCGCCCGTAGGCCGACTCCAGCAGGTAGCCGCGGCCGTTGCTGTTGCCCACCGTGGCCGCGACGGACTCCAGCGCGGTCGCCGAGGCGAGGGCCCAGCGCTGCCCCGGGGTCTCCGCCGCGAGGCCCGCGTCTCGCAGCAGCGTGAGGAGGTGCAGCGCCCACCGGGGGTCCGTGCGGAGGGAGGCGTCGATGACCGACCAGAGGCGCTCGGCGCCGCCCATCATGGCCACGGTGCGGGTCGCCCGGTCGCGCTCGGCGAGGGGGTAGAGCGCCTCGGGGCTGCCGTCGAACCACCCGAGGTGGTTGGTGTAGATCGCCCTCGCGGACCAGTCGACCTGGCCGTAGAGCGGGGCGAGCGCGGGGTCCGAGGCGACCGCGGGCGGCAGTCCGATGCTCTCCACCAGGGCCTCGAGGCGCATGCCCGCGTTGGCCCCGGCGACGACCCGGTCGCGCACCCACTGGATGGCGTCGCGGTAGCGGGTGAGCGCGCCGAGGATGTTCTCCCGGCCGTGGAGCGCGACCGTGTGCGAGGGGACGAGGTGCTCCGGGGCGCGGCGGCGCATGAGGTCGAGCGAGTCGATCCAGGCGTCCACCGGTCGCGGCGAGGTCCCTCGGATCGTGTAGAGGTTGGGAAACGCGTGATAGTAGTTGTCGCCGGGCATGAGCACCCGCTCGGCGGGCAGCCAGACGAAGAGCTGGTCGTGCGTCTCTCCGTGGGCCTCGACGAGCTCGATGCGCACGCCCCCGAAGGTGAGCTCGGCGTGGCCCGAGAAGGTGCGCGTGGGGAGCAGCGCGCCGGTGACCAGGGCGCTCTCGAAGTCGAGCCGTCGGCCGATGGTGCAGCAGGGCAGCGACGCCTCCTCGATGTGCGCGCCGTACTGCCCTGCGCCGCGGCGGGTCTCGGCGGTCCTGAACTCGCCGTACTGCTTGATGAAGTGCTCCGAGAGCGCGTCCGTCGCCCAGATCTCGGTCCCCGGCTCGACCCACGCCGACGCCCCGCCGGTGTGGTCGATGTGGCTGTGCGTGTAGATCACCGCGAGGGTGCGCCCTGGCGCCACCGCGGTGAGCGCCGCCTTCACGGCCTGCGCGCGCACCGGGCTCATCGAAACGTCCACCACCACGTTGCCCGCGCTCGTCTGGATGAGGATCGTGTTCGCCAGGTCGTACCCGATCGCCAGCCAGACGTGCTCGCTGATGCGCTCGACGCGCGGCGGCCCGACGGCGTCTCGGCACTGGGCCCTGAGCTGCTCGGGCGTGGCCACCGCGCGCGACTGCACCACCGCCGTGCGTCGCGGGCGCAGCCTGCGGACGGCCACGAGGGAGGCCCCCGCGACGGCGCAGAGCACCGCCACGACCAGGGCGATCCAACGGGTTCGTCGTGACATCGGGCGGCGCCGCTACTCCGCCGCGCCGTCGGTCTTCGGGCTGAGGGTGCGGTCGAAGAAGGCCTCGATCTTCGACCACGCCTCCGGGGCGCTCAGGGGGTCGTAGCCCGCGTGGAGCATCGGCCACGTCAGCACGGTCGCCACGGGGTGGTCTCCCTCGGTGAGGAAGGCGTGCCCCGCGCTGGGGAAGGTGTGCACCTCGGGCACGACGCCCAGCGGCGCGAGGCGCTCGGTGAGCACCGCCCCCTTCGCTCGGAAGGGCAGGTCGCGCCCGCCGTAGCACCCGATGACCGGGCCGATGCCCCGCATGCGCTCGGTGGGCGGCACCTCGCCGTAGTTGGTCGACACGGCGCCCCAGCCCGGGCCCGCGAGCAGCGCGAAGCCGCCGCCGAAGCAGAAGCCGATGATGCCTACCTGCGGCACCGAGAGGCCCGCCTGGTCGCAGAGCCACTGGCGCGCCCGCAGCGCCCTGCGCACCGGCGCGACCTCGACCCCGGAGCTCATCGCCGACATCACCGCGCGGATGCACCGCAGCGCGCCCTCGTGGAAGAGGTCGGGCGCCACGGCCGCGTAGCCCCTCGTGGCGAAGCGGTCGACCACGCGGTCGATGTCGGGCTGCCGGCCGAAGATCTCGTGGATCACCACCATGCCTCGCGTCGCCCCCGCGGGGACGTTGGCGTAGGCGGGGGAGGAGGCGTCGCCGTGGGAGGCATCGCCGGGGATCGTGACGTCGGCGCCGCGCATCCGACGACGCTAGGGCCGCCTCGACCCGGGGCGCAAGCTGGTGCTTCCTGGCGACCTTCCCCCCCCCCGCGGGTGCGCCGCATCGAGCGACGAGGTCAGAAGTTGATCTTGCGCATCACGAAGCGCGGCAACCAGCGGATCACCAGCATCACCAGCGCCCACATCCCCGGCGTGTAGAGCATCGGGCGGCGGCGATCCATCGCGCGCACGACGTCCCTCGCGACCTGCTCGGGGTCGCCCGCGAAGGGCGGGGGCTTGAGCCCCGCGGTCATCCCGGTCTTCACGAAGCCCGGCTTCACGCAGAGCACCGAGAGCCCCTGCGCGTGAAACTTGTGGTCCAGCGCCTCGAGGTAGACCGAGAGCCCCGCCTTGCTCGACCCGTAGATCGCCACGGGCTTTCTCCCCCGGTCTCCGGCCACCGAGGAGAACACCGCGAGCCGGCCTCCGCCGCGGGTGAGCAGCCGCTTCCTCGCGTGCTCGCAGAACACCACCGTGTTGGCGTAGTTCACCGTCACCAGGCGGCGCGTGAACTCGATGTCGGCCTCCAGCGCGTCCTGCGTGGCGAAGAGCCCCGCGGTCACGATCACCGCGTCGAAGCCCCCCAGCGCGGCGTCCGCGGCGTCGAGCGCGGCGGCGAAGCCCTCCGGGCGCTCAAGGTCGCAGAGCGCGTGGCCCACGGGTTCGCGCTTCGGGTGCCGCGCGGTCAGGTCCTCCGCGCTGCGGGTGAGGTCGTCGAGCTCCCTCGCGAGCAGGAAGACCGAGTCGCCGCGCTCCGCCAGCCGCCGCGCGATCGCGCGCCCGATGCCCGTCGTCCCACCGAGGATCACTGCCTTCACGCCACGTCTCCCAGCAGCCGCACCGACTGCCCGCTCCGCAGCCTCCGGTGCGGATCGTATTTCTCTCTCGCCGCGAGGAAGCGCTCCAGCCGCGGCTCCATCGCGCGGTAGTGCTCCGGTCGCGTGAAGCGGTCCTTGGTGAGGTAGATCCTCCCCCCGGCGGCGATCACGAACTCGTTGAGCCGGTCGACGATGCTCTGGATCTCCGGGGACACGGCCATGTCCACCGCGATGGAGGTCCCCTCCAGCGGGAAGGAGAGCATCCCGCGGCCCTCGGGGCCGCAGTCCTTGATCACGCAGAGCGGCGAGGCGCCCCCGAGCTTCGTGAGCAGGTCCATGAACTCCCGCACCGCGGGCGCGCCGGCCTGCCGGGGGATCACGCACTGATACTGGGTGAAGCCCCTCGGACCGTAGACCCGGTTCCATTCGAGGATGGCGTCGAGGGGATAGAAGAAGGGGTCCGGCGCGACCAGCGTGGTCGCCCGGCGGCGCAGGTGCTTCCAGTAGTAGAGCGCGTTGAAGGCCGCGACGGTGAGGTCGTTGATGGCGAGGTTCGGGAGGTCTACGGGCATCGTGAGCGGGTGCGCGGCGCGAGGCGCGAGCTCACCGGCCTCCGAGGCCTCGGCCCAGCGCCCGGCCATCAGGATCCCCCGGCCCATCGAGCGGCCGCGGTGGAGGCAGTCGATCCAGCCCATGGTCATCGGGAAGGCGGGCGCCGCGCGCCCGAGGCCCGCGAGAAACTCGTCGATGGAGGGCATGCGCTCGCTCTCCATGTGGATCCACCGGCTCGGGATGCGCGCGAGCGTGAACTCGACCTCGAGGATGTGCCCGGTGAGCCCCATGCCCCCGACGGTGGCGTCGAAGAGCTCGGGCTCCTGCTCGGGGCCGCAGTCCACGATGGAGTCGTCGGCGAGGCGCATCCGAAGCGAGCGGACGTGCGCGCCGAAGCACCCCTCGACGTGGTGGTTCTTCCCATGGACGTCCGAGGCGACCATGCCCCCGAGGGTCACGAACTTCGTCCCCGGGGTCACCGGAGAGAACCACCCTCTCGGCATGAAGAGCCGGTTGAGCTCGACGAGCGAGAAGCCCGCCTCGGCGCGCAGCACCCCCGTCTCGGGGTCGAAGCCGAGGATGCGGTCGGCCATGCGAGAGCACGCCACGAGGTCGTCTGCCTTCGCCGGGAGCGAGGAGTCGCCGTAGGAGCGGCCCAGCCCGCGGGTGAGCGCCGCGCCGCGGGTGAGGCGCTCGAGGTCCTCGGAGAGCTTCTCGACGCCGGGAGCCGGGAGCCGGCCCCAGCCGGAGAGTGTGGGTGTGGTTCGAGGGTTCATGGCCGTGCTCGCGCGGCTTGTACCATGCGCCCCGAGGGCGGTCGCAGCGCACGAGGAGTCCGTTCCTCCCCAGCGGAGCGCCGGGGAGCACGAGCGAGCAGGAAGGGGAGGTGAGCGGTCAGGAGCGCCGCCGGCCGGCGACGCTCAGCGGATCAGAGGTCGAGGGCGACCACGCCGGGGAAGCCAGAGCCGCAGGTGATGTTGCCGTGGCGGACTCCGCCCGGAGTGCCCGTCTGGCGAGCGACCTCGATGCCGTTGCGGACCACCACGAGGGTCCACGTCGCGTTGGCGACGGCGGTCGTGTACGACTCGGGGCAGACGTAGTAGCGGCCCGGGGTGTAGGCCGAGCTCCAGTAGATGTTCTCCGGGCCGCGGGCCACGGTGTCGTCGCGGTCGAGCAGGCCGCTGCACGCCGCGGTGCGACCGTAGAAGATCTCCGTGCCGCAGGGCGGCATCACGTGCAGGTCCATGTCCCCGTTGACGCTCCAGGTGAGCGTGAAGCGCAGCGTCCCCTGGCCCACGCAGACACCCGCCGCGCAGGCCTGGCCGGCGGCGCAGGAGCGACCGCAGGTGCCGCAGTTGGCGTTGTCGGTCTGCAGGTTGCGGCAGACGCCAGCGCACATCGTCTGCCCGGTCGGGCACACGGCGGCGCAGGTGCCCGCGATGCAGGTCGTACCCACAGCGCACACGCGACCGCAGCCGCCGCAGTTGCTGTTGTTGGAGGCGAAGTTGAAGTTCTCGTCGACGCTGCCATCGCAGTCGTCGTCGATGCCGTTGCAGGCCTCCACGGTGGGTGATCCGGCGACGCACATCGGGACCGAGCCGCCCAGGCAGCCCTGGGCGGAGCGGCGGCACGCGCCGACGCCGCAGAACTGGTTGGGAATCCCCTCGTCGCTCACGCCGTCGCAGTCGTCGTCGCGGCCGTTGCAGACCTCGACCGAGGGAGCGCCCGCCGTGCACATCGGCACGACGCCCTCGATGCAGCCCGCCACGCTGCGGGTGCACTCACCGACGCCGCAGGAGATCGCGGGGATGTCGTTGTCATTGACGCCGTTGCAGTCGTTGTCCGCGCCGTCGCAGGTCTCCGTCGAGGGAGCGCCCGGCACCGCGTCGCAGACCGGCTGCGAGGCGCCCGCGCAGACGATGCGGCCGCCGCGCTGGCAGGAGCCGATGCCGTTGCTGCACGAGGCGCCGATGCCCGGCGTCTCACAGCCGTTGTCGGCCGCGCCGTCGCAGTCGCCGTAGAGCTCGTCGCAGGCGACGACGCCGCAGTCGCCGGAGGTGCAGGCCGAGGTGGAGTTGGGCAGCGAGCAGGCGCTGCCGTCGGCCCTCGCGGGGTTGGAGCAGGCGCCGGTGCGAGAGTCGCAGGTGCCCGCGTCGTGACACTGGTTGAGCGCGACGCACGTCACGCCGAGGCACTCGCAGGCGTCGCCGATGCGGTCGCCGTCGGTGTCGAGCTGGTCGGCGTTGCCGATGGTGGGGCAGTTGTCGGCGTAGTCGAAGACGTCGTCGCCGTCGGCGTCGACGACGCCGGTCTCCAGCCGGAACCGGATGGGCAGCGTGCGCCCGTCGAGGAGCGCCACGTACTCGTTGGTGTCGACATTGCGGAGCTGAGAGCCGCTCGACACCACATCGACGTCGGCGAAGCCCAGGCGGCGACCGACGGGGTCGATCGCGGAGCCCGTCCACGTCGGCACGAACACGCTCACGCGATACGTGGCAGTCGGGTCGAGGTTGAAGTCGCGGGTCTGCCAATTGACGATGTAGTGGTCATCGCCCACGCGGACGATCTCGGGCCCTTCGCCGGTGGTGCGGGTGTACGTGGCGATGACGCCGCCGCCCGCGCCAAGGCGCTCGACGCGCACCGTCACCGGCACCCGGCCCTCGAACGCACCCTTCATGTGTGGGTTCGACACCATCGGCGACAGGAACGCGAAGCCCGCGGTGCCCCCGTTGTGCACGGCATCGCTGATCGCGCTCTGCCCGGCGTTCCGCGGCGCGCCGCCCGTATCCGCACAGGAGGCCAGCGCACAGAGCGCGAGCACACCGGTCCACTTGCCAAGAGTCCGCATTGGAACCTCGTCCATTCTCAGCGCCGCACACCCATGGACGCCCCTCCGCGGATGAATTCCGGAAGGAGCGGCAGCGCCGAAGAGACCTCCTTATGTGATTCAATGTCGGATGCCAAGCACCATCCCCTACAATTCAGTTGTGCATGATTCGCACAGGCAACTCGAATTAGAGGAATTGGCGATCAGCAAGCGCTTTGCGCCTGATTGCATATCGGGCGAGGAGGGATTCGGGGGGGGTGGTTCATTCGCTGCGGCGGTCGCATGGGCCACCGGGTGCTTCCGCGCTCCGTTCGCGGTATCGATCCGCGCAGGAGCGATGACCTCGATGAACCGAGATGGCCTTCGATGGTGGATGGTGGCGGCGGCCCTCGCCGCGACGGGGTGCGGGAGTACGGTGGTGATCCCCGCGCCCGCGGCGGACGTCCCCTCGGCGCGCGCCTGTCAGTCCACCGCGGACTGTGTTCGCGGCGAGGAGTGCCACATCGTCGAGGGCTGCGCGACGCCGAGCTACTGCGGTCCCCTGCTGGGTCGACCGTGCACCGGGGACCTCGCGCCCTACTGCGGCTGCGACGGGCGCACCTTCTTCGCGAGCTCGAGCTGCCCCAGCCGCACCTTCGCGCGACGGGGAGCCTGCGAGGGCATCGATGCCGGGGCGCCGTGCGCGCTCGGCGACGGGAGGTTCTGCCCGCAGGGGCAGCGCTGCCCCGCGCCCGACGGCTGCAACACCTGCACGTGCGGGCCGCAGGGGCTCGCCTGCACCGAGATCGCGTGCCTCGACGCGGGCCCTGCGCCGACGGACAGGGGCGAGGCCTGCCGCTTCATGGACGCCCGGGGCGAAGGCGACTGCGACGGGAACTTCGGCGTCACCTGGAACGGCACCGCGTGCGTCGGCGTCACCGGGTGCCGCTGCGTCGGCGCGGACTGCGGGCGGCTCTACGCCGACCGCCCCTCGTGCCTCGCGGCGTGCGGCGGCTGAGCCCGCCAGAAGCAGCGCTCGCGCACGAACTGGGAGAGAATCGGAGGGATGACCGCACGTGACGACGGCCGCCCCGCGCGGCTCAAGCTGATCGGGACCGCGCTGCTGGGCATGGAGAGCGCGAGCGCCATCGCGCCGCTGGGGGAAGGGCTGGCGCTGGTGGTCGACGACGACGAGGGGATCTTCCTCGCCGACTCGGCGGGCCGCGCGACGCTGCTGCGCGGGAAGGAGGACGCCCGGGGCCTCGGCGACCTGGAGGGCCTCTGCCTCGGCGACGAGGGCGCGACGGTCTACGCGGTGTCGGAGAAGAAGGGCGAGGTGTTCTCGCTCCCGCTGCGGCGCGGCGAAGGGAAGGTGACGCTGGGCGACCCCTCGCTGCTCGGTCGCCTCGCCCGCCCCGGCGACGGCAAGAACAAGGGCTGGGAAGGAGCGGCCTGGCTGCCCCCCTCGGCGAGCCCGGGAGGCGTGGCCTGCCTGGTCGCGGTGCACGAGGCGAAGCCCATGGCGCTCGGGCTCTTCACCCTGCCCGACCTTCGAGCGCTCCGCCTGATCGAGCTCGACGGCCCCTTCGAGGAGTGGATGCGCGACGCCTCGGACGTCGCCGTCTGCCCGGTGACGGGGCACCTCTTCCTCCTCTCCGACCGCTCGCAGCGCATCGTCGAGGCCCGGCTCGTCGACGGAGCGACCCGTCTGGAGGCCATCGGCGCCTTCGACCTGGAGCTCGCTCCCGAGGAGAAGCCCGAGGGCATCGCCTTCGAGTCGGACTCCCGCCTCGTGGTGGTGACCGACGACCAGGGCCGGCTGCTGCGCTACTCCGTCACCCGCTGACGCGGCGGGCTCGCACCCGACGCGCGCAGAGGCTGGCGAGCCCGAGCAGCGCCAGCGCCCATGCCCCTCGCCCGCTCACAGGCCCTGCCGGAGCGGCGCGGCAGCCCACGCCCTTGCCGTGGAAGCTGAGGCCACGGAGCCCCGGGTCGCAGGTCGAGACCCCCGTCGGCGGATAGACCGCGCAGAGCCCGCGGGCGTCGTCCTCGGTGGGCGTCCGGCGCTGGTCGTTCTGCCTCACGAGGGACCACATGACGGCGCTCTCCTCGGCGCTGTGGGCGAGGCCCTGCACGTGGCCGAGCTCGTGAGAGAGGGTGGTCTGGAGGTCGGTGCGGTTGGGGCCGGCGAGGTCGAGGGTGAAGCTCACTCCCCGGGGGTTGTCGGGTCCGCGGACGTTGAGCTCGACGTCGGTGTCGAGGATGTCGGCGTTGTCGCTGGCGAAGGTGACGACCGTGAGCGCGGCGGCGTCGGGGGCGTGGAAGGCGTCGCGCACCCAGCGCGAGGGGATCGACACCGTGCTGGCGTTGACCCCGCCCTCGAAGTACCCGAGCGGCGCGGCGAGGTCGCCGAGGAGCTGCAGCCGGAAGCCTGGGTGGGTGCCTCGGAGGGGGTCGCAGACGGCCGAGGCCCAGCGCTCCATCGCGGCCCCGGTCAACTGGCGGAGGGTTTCGAGGGGGATGGTTCCTGAGGGGACCCGCGGGTCGAGGTGGAGGGCGGCGCAGCCGTAGGGCCACGCGACCGGGCTGCCCCCCGCCGGGCAGACCAGGGGGTCGGGCTGCTCGGGCATGGTGGTGGTGCGGCACCAGCCCAGCGCCTCGGAGGGGCCGAGCATCGCGGCGAACAGAACCGCCAGGGCTCGGAGTATCCTGCGGGGCTCCACCCCCGGAACCCTATCAGCAGATGAGCGTCGGGCGGAGCAGCGCTGCTCCGCACTGGCGCAGCACCTCGCTGCACCTATAGGGTGCGTCGGGTGAGGGATCGCCCGCGAGTGCCGGGTCTCGGAGGCGCCGCGAGCCTTCGTGCGAGGCGTCGCACCCTGACCGCTGCGTGCGCGCTGGCCTCGCTGCTGGGCTCCGCCTCCCGGGCCTCGGCGCAGACCATGGCGCAGGGCTGGGCCCTCGACCGCCATGAGCCCTCCGTCCCCGGGGATGGGCTCTTCCTCGCGGAGCACCCGTGGTACCGCGACACCCGCCTCGTGGCGGCGGGCTTCACCCTCGACTACGCCGCCAACCCGCTCTGGCTGCGCATCCCCCGCGACGGCCTCCCTGCGCTCGACCAGGCCGTGGTCTCGGGGATGCTCACCGGACACCTCGGCGTGTCGCTCGCTCCGCTCCGCTGGCTGGGGCTGCACCTCTCCCTGCCCGTGGCGCTGCAGCAATCCGGATCGCCCATCCCGGCGGGCGCGGGCAACCTCGGACCCGCGACCTCCATCGGCCCCGGAGACCTGCGCGCCGGGCTGCGGGTGCGCCTCGCTGGGGACGCCGCGAGGGACCCGTGGTCGCTGCACCTGGGCGCGCTGCTCTGGCTGCCCACCGGGAGCCCGTCGGACAACACCGGGGACGGATCGGCGCGCGCGGAGGCCCGGGTCGTGGTCGCGGGGAGCGCGTCGCGGCTGCGCTGGTCGGTGGGCGCGGGCTTCCACCTGAGGAGCGCCGTGAGCGCGCTCAACCTGGCGGTGGGCCACGAGCTGAGGGTGACCGCGGCGGTGGCCATGTCGCTGCTCGGCGGCCGACTGGATGTCGGTCCCGAGGCCCAGCTGTTCAGCGCCCTGAGGGAGCGCCCCGACCGCCGTGGAAGCGCGGCCTTCACGAGGGCCCAGTGGGGCGCCGAGGTGATGCTGGGCGCCCGCTGGAGGGTCGCCGATCCGGTGCAGGTGGGCCTCGCCGGAGGCATCGGGCTCGGCGACGGATACGGCATCCCCGAGGGGCGCGCCCTGCTGACCATCGTCTACGCGCCGACCGACCGGGCTCCAGCTCCACGAAGGATCGAGGCGCTCTCCCCGCCGCCGCCCCCTCGGGAAGAGCCCCGAGTGGCAGAGCGCCCCGTGGAAGCGCCGCCCGTGGAAGCGCCGCCCGTGGAAGCGCCCCCCTTGGAGAGCGCCCCGGCGGTGAGCGTCGGAGAGCTCGTCCCCTTCGTCGGCGCGGTGGAGTTTCGCACCCACCGGGAGGCGATCGTCGGGGAGGAGAGCTTCCGCTCGCTGGACGCCGTCGCGGCGGCGCTGCGGTCGACGCCCTCCATCGAGGTCGATGTGCAGGTGCACAGCGGCCACCGGAGCAACCCGGAGTTCTATCTCGAGCTCTCGTCGCGTCGCGCCCGGGCGGTGCGCGAGTACCTCATCGCCCGCGGCGTCCCGGCGGCGCGGCTGCAGTCGCACGGCATGGGCGCCGCGTGCCTCGGGCGCAGGAGACGCGACGACGACGACGTCCCTCGCGTGCAGCTCGTGCTCGTCCCCCCAGGAACCACCGGGGGGCGATGCCTCCGGCGCTCTGCTTCGGACTGATCGTCGGCGGTCAGAAGAAGAGCTGCATCTGCAGCCGCGCCTGGTGCTCGCCCCGATCCGAGAGGTTGTCGCCGTAGTAGTAGAAGTAGTCCGACTGGAGCTTCAGGGCGTGGCCCTGGAAGTACCAGTTGAGCCCGCCGCCGAGCTCGTGGCGCCGCCGCTGCGAAGGGTCCACGGTGGCCTGGTCGAGCACCGTGGGGCGCAGGTCGCCGTAGCGGGCGACGAGCTCGAAGTGTCGGGTGAAGAGGTAGCCCGCCTGCGCGAACCATCCGAAGGAGCTGCGGGAGTACTCGATGGTGGGCGCTCCGCCCGCGTTGGTGGACTGGTACGCCGCGGCGTTGGCCCGGCGCAGCAGCGCCGCCCCGAGCACCGAGAGCCCGCGCCACTTGAAGGACAGGTCGGCCTCGCCGTGGAGGTAGTCGAAGCGTCCACGGTCGTAGCTCGTCTCGAAGGTGCTGCGCGAGCGCCGGGTGTTCTGGTTGTACGCGACGCCCACGCCCACCGAGAGCCGGGGGGAGTCGTGCCGCTCGAGGTCGGACTCCACGTAGTCGTCGAAGGCGCCCATCGGGGTGAACTCCAGTCGAGCGACCCACAGCAGCCCGGACTCGGAGCTGAGCCGGTTGCGGCCGTCGCCGCCGAAGACCCCGAGCTGGTAGCCGAGCCGGCGGCCGAGGCCGAAGAGGTCGCGGGAGTAGAGCTGCACGCCGACGTCGCGGTCGAGGTTGAGCTCGCCGGTGACGATCGAGCGGTCGACGAACTGCTGCGCCGACGAGGAGATCACCCGCTGACGGTCGAAGGGGACCTTCATCTGACCGGCGCGCACCTGCAGGTCTCGCAGCCGGGTCCAGGTGACGTAGGCGTCGCGCAGCGGCAGCCGGAGGTCGGACTCGGTGTCGCGGTTGGAGAAGCCGAGCTGGATGTAATACTGGAGCTCGTTCGAGAGCGCGTGCCCCTGGAGCACCAGGCGCATCCGGCGGATGGAGAACTCCGTCGCGGGATCGCCGCCCCCCTCCTCCCCGGTGAGCGTGAAGCGGATCTGCGCACGCGCGCGGAGGTTGAACTCGAAGGCGCCGTCGGCCGAGGTGACGGTGACCCCATGGCCGAGGGCGGCGCGCACCCGGGGAGCGCGCTCGGGCTCCGGGGACTGCGCGAGGGCCGCGCCGGGGAAGGAGACCGCGATCAGGCCAGCGAGGACGAGCGGCGTGGGGTTTCGCATCTGGGCACACAAGTACCGCACCTCAGGGCGCCCCGCCGAGCGCGTCGCGCAGCGAGATCCCGTTGGGGCCGCGCCCCACCGCCACGGTGGCGAGCTGGGAGAGCGTGGCGGTGTCGAGGACGGCGACGTTGTTCTCGAGGCTGCCGGTGACGTAGACCCGGGCGCCGTCTCGGCTCGCCACCACGCCGTGCGCGCCGAGGCCCACCTCCGCGGAGCGCAGCACCCGCCACCCCGCGACGTCGACCTCGTAGAGACGGTTGCCGGTGCGAGCGATGGAGGTCAGCGAGCCCTGGTCGGCCACCCAGAGCCGCGACCCGCCGGGGCCGAGGTACACCTGCGCCGGGCCGCGCGCCGTGTCCGGCAGCGCGAGGCGGGTGACCGCGCGGGAGGCCATGTCCACGCGGACCACCACACGCTGGTCCTGGAGGGCCGTGAAGGCCGTCGCTCCGTCGGGCGTGCACGCCACCTGGATGGGGACGCCGTCGACCCGCACCTCCTCGACGGCCCCCGTCGCGAGGTCGATCGCCGCCACGCTGCGCCCCCCGGAACTGGCCACGAAGACCCTCCCCCCGCACACCCTCGCTCCGTGCGGCGCGGCGCGCACGCCCAGCCGGAAGCGACGCGTCTCCCGGCGCGAGGCGGCGTCGACCTCGATGACCGTGTCGGCGTTGGAGGCCGTGACGTAGGCGAAGCGCCCGGCGGCGTCGAAGACCACGTGCGCCAGCAGGCCCCGCAGGGGGATGCGCGCCAGCACCGCCAGCGTCGTCGCGTCGAGGACGATCACCTGCTCGTCGTCCCGCCCCGCGTAGCCGCTCATGTAGAACTCCGACGACGCCGCGGTGGCCCACACCTCGCGGCCGTCGGGAGAGACCTGCACGTTGTGGGGCAGGTAGCGCACCGTGGCCCCGTCGCGCGACTCCGCGAGGTCCACCGTGGCGACGGGATGGGCGGCGCCTTCGTCGATCACCGAGAGGGTGCCGGCGCGCTCGTCGGCGACGAACACCCGCGACGCCGCGGCGGCGGGCGTGACCTCGTCGCTGCAGGCTTGCAGCAGCCCCGATGCGACGATGATCCACCCGATGCGCACCGCGTCCCTCGCTGCTCCGGCTTGAGCGGGCCACCGTAGGAGCGCTCGGAGGGACGGCGCTTGACCGGCATCAAGCGCCGGGGCCGTCACGGGCGCGCCTCGTCCGCCAGCCGCTGCGCGATCAGCGAGGGGACCCAGCGCGCGGCGCGCCAGTCGTCGAGCGTGCCCACGAGGGTCATGGAGAGCACCCGCTGCCCGGGCTGCGCCTGCATCAGCGTCGTGCCCAGCACGGGCACCGGCACGCCACCCCTGGTCCGCATCTCGAAGGCGTACTCGACCACCGCGCCTCCGAAGGCCCTCGGCGTCTCGGCGCTGCGCCTCACCAGCTGGAAGCCGGGCAGGGCCCGAGAGGCCAGCTCGGTGCGTTGGACCAGCAGGGCGCGCACCTCGTCGGGGCGGGCGCGGTCGACGGACACCACCAGCACCGGCGGCAGCGGACCCCGGGTCGATCCCTGGAACACCCCCGCCGCACCGGGCGCGGTCGGCTGAAGGGTCCACGAGGCGGGCACCGGCAGCGACGTCGCGAGGCCCGGCAGCGCCCTCGCCACGGGCCGATCCCGGTACAGCGCGGCCCCTGCCGCAGCCGCGAGCAGCGCGGCGGCCGCGAGCGACGCGGCCCCGACCAGGCGCGCGGGGCGAGGCGCGGCGGGCGACCCGGCTGCGGCGTCGATGCGGGCGCGGGCGACCCAGACCAGCGCCACCAGCGCCACCAGCGCGGAGGCACCGAGCGGCGGGAGCGCGCGGCCCGCCGTCAGCCACGGCTCCTGCGAGGGCCAGAGCGCCAGCCCGATGGAGAGCAGGACGAAGGCCAGCAGCGCGCCTCCGGCCCGACGCAGCCCGGCGCCCTCACCGCGGGAGAACCACACCAGGCCCAGCGCCAGCGCAGGCAGCGCGTAGGTCGCGTAGGTCGCGACGAAGTGGGCGTCGACCCCGCTCGATCGCCGCTCCGGGGTGAGCAGCACCATCCATCGTGGAGAGAGGAAGGGCAGGGCGAGCTGCGCCTTGGAGGCAGCGGCGAGCCCCAGGGCGACGGCGACGAGGGTCAGCACCCCGGGCGCCGAGGCGCTCGCCCGGTCGGAGGCGCGGCGCTCGACCCACCACGCCAGCGCGGACCACGAGGCCACGATCAGCGCGGCCCTGGAGAGCGCCCAGAACGGGTCGAGCGCTCCGTCGCCGTCCAGCGCTCCGCCCTCCCCGGCGATCAGCCGGAGGGCGCGCTCGTCGAGGGCGACGCCCAGGTCGCCGAGGCTCCACCCCCAGGCGGCGAGCTTGTCGAGGGCCGTCAGCGGAACCGTCGCCGCGGCGCCCGCGCAGAACGCGCCGAGCAGCCTGTGGGCGGGCAGCGGAAGCTGGACGGCGCCGCGGCTCGCCCAGACGTAGAGCGCCACGGCGGGCCCGGCGTCGAGGACGCCCCGGAAGAGGTAGTACGCGATCTGCTCCTGGGCGCGCTCGTCGTGCGCCGCGGCCCTCGCGTGGAGCTCGAGGAGCGCGAGCACCAGGACGCCGCCGAGCAGGGCCATGCGCGCCGGGGCGGGCCACCGCAGGCTGCTGGAGAGGCCCGCTCGCATCGCCGAGGACTGAAGCAGCCAGAGCGTGGAGATGGCGTTGACGGCGAAGACGGCCGCCGAGCGCGTGGGGGCGCGCCCGAAGCCGAAGAGCTGCGAGACGTACTCCTTCGCCACGAAGGTCATCAGCAGGAGCTGGTAGACCAGCGCCCCGGCGGAGGCGGAGTCGAGGCGACGGCGGACGGCCTGCACGAGCGCCGCCGCGAGCGCGAGGGGAAAGACCCATCGGAGGATCTCCGCCGTGGTCCCTGCCGCGGGCTGATCCCAGAGGAAGGGGCGCGCCGCGCGGTAGAGCCATATTGCCGCGACGCTCACCGCCGACGGCCAGTGCAGGGCGGGCGTGTCGATCACCCAGGGCGCCCAGAGCAGCAGCGAGCCCGCCAGCAGCGCGAGCACCACCAGCGGAGCGAGCCAGCGGGAGGGCACCCACACCTTGATGGTGTTGGCGACCGCCGTCGTGGTGGAGAGGATCTTGAAGATCAGCCCGACGCCCACGAGGTACCAGAGCGGCCAGAGGTAGCTCCCGATGAACTCCAGCATCGGCAGGATCATCTGGGCGGAGCGAGAGAGCCCCTGCCGGGCGACCTGGGCGTAGAGGTAGAGCGCGATGGCTGCGGCGAACGCGGCCGCGGTCCACGGCAGCGACGGGGCTGCCGGGGGGTCGTCCGGGCCGTGGCCTGCTCGCGCCAGGCTGTGGGCGCCGAGGCCCAGCGCCCCTCCGAGCGCCGCTCCCAGCGCGGCCTTGCCGGGCCCGAAGCCCGCGCCGAGCGGCGTCAGCACTGCGCCGAAGGCCCCCGCGGCCGCGCCGGTGGCGGCGGCGACGATCCATGCCCTCAGCGCCTCCGAACGACCGACGCTGCGCCTCCCCCGCGCGCCCACCCAGACCGTCGCGAGGAGCACCAGCGGAGGGATGACGTTGGCGTAGGAGCGCGCGTACCCGAGGGTGACGAGGCCGAAGCCCAGGTAGAGGAAGGTGCACGAGGCGAGGAGCTGCACCAGGCGGTTGGCGAAGGCCGCGCCCGCCAGCAGAAGCGCCCAGCACAGGGCCATCGCGGCGGGCCAGAGGGCGACCGACCAGGCCGCCGCGTGGCGAGCCGGCGACGAGGCCACGAGGAGCATCGGGCCCGGCAGCGCCAGCGCCAGCGGGGCCGTCAGCGCGAGGGTCGCCGCGACCGCCAGCGCGGCCCGCAGCACGGCCCGACCGTCGGCCGGCACCCGGCTCGAGTCGGGACGGTCCCTGGCGTAGTTGGTCCAGTAGAAGACGCGGGCCAGATCGAGGAGCGCGGCGACCCGGGGCGAGTCTCGCAGCCAGGCGCGGAGGCGGCTCGGGAGGGGCCGCTCGGCGAAGCGCTTCCGGGCGGAGCGGGCGCGCTCGGCCCCGCGCTGCAGCGCCGGCGACAGCCCGACGAGGAAGTGGCCCAGCTTGCGCAGCGCCCCGAACGTGCTCTCGACTCCCATCAGGCCTTCTTCTCGCGCTCCGCGCCGACTGCCGACGCAGCGGAGGGCAGCAACGCATATGCCGCGAGCCGGGGAGGAGCTCGGTGGCCGGCGCAGGGCGCGTCCATCGGTGCGCGGCCACGCAGCGCGTTCGCGCGACGCGCAGCGTATTCGCCGGGCGACGGCGAGAGGTGCGGGCGGGCTGCGCGCCTCCCTCGCAGGCGAGCGCGGAGGCATGTCCGTTGCTCGTTCTCGTGCGGTGCGATGCCCGGCGACGGTCGCGCAGGAGACGCAGATGGCAACCGAGACGAAGCAGGTCGAAGATCCCCAGAGGCTGGGGCTGGTGCTGTCGGGAGGCGGAGCGCGAGGCGCCTTCCAGGTGGGTGTGTACGAGCGCATGCTCGCCGACCCGCGCTTCTCGCAAGGCCCGGCGATTCTCTCGGGCACCTCCGCGGGCGCCATCAACGCCGCGCTGATCGCGGCGGGTCGCACGCCCCAGGAGATGCTTCGCTTCTGGCACGGCCTGGCCGAGCGGCCCCCGGCGGTGGCCAGCGACTCCTTCATGCACCACGCGCGGCAGGCCGTGGTCGCCCTGGCGGCCCTCGAGCCCGGGCGCTGGGTCGGCGAGTCGAGCGCGCTGGCGGCGGTGCGAGAGCACCTCCGGCATCACCTGCCGCTGCGGCCAGGGGCCGTGCTGGCGTGGATGCTCGAGTGCGCGGTGACGGCCCGCTTCGAGGTGCTGAGCGAGCTCCTCGAGCGCATCCCCGACGCGCACCTCTTCGACACCGGCCCGCTGCGAGAGCGGCTCATCGAGGAGTTCGGCGGAGAGCGGATACCGCACCGGCCCGGGGTCGAGCTCGCCATCAACGTGGTCGACGCGCCCTCCGGGCGCGCGGTGCGCTTCACCACGTTTCCTTCGAGGTCGGTGAGCGCCATCCCCGTGGCGCTGGTCTCGAAGACGGTGCGAAACCGCTCCTCGCTCGCGCGGAAGGCCCGCTCGACGCGGGCGCGGTCGCTGGCCCCCTGGGCCATGCAGTCCATGCGCAGCAGCGCCCCATCGTCGCCGAAGGTCGCGGCCACGGTGAGCGCCAGGTCGACGGGCTCATGGTTGTCGATGCGCAGCCGGCGCACCTCGACGCGCGCCTTGCCGGTCTCGCGGAAGGTCGGGCTCGCGATGAGGCGCGTCGCGAGCTCCAGGCGGTCCTTCGGGTCGACGTAGTGGTCGAGCACGCTCGTGCCGCTCGCCGCCGCCGCGGAGGGGAAGCCGAACAGCCGGGCGTAGGCCTCGTTGGCGCGCGTCACCCGCTGCTGCACGTTGTCGACGCAGAAGACCCCGATGCCCAGTCGGTCGATGACCCGCTCGACCCAGGCGCCCTCCCTCGGCTCTACCGACTCCCTGGAAGACTCCCCTGGGAGCCTACCCTCGTCGGAGTCATCCACCCGCGCGCTCATCCTCTGACTCCCCCTTCAGAACCTCCCGCTCGATACCCCTCCGAGTATCATCCACCATACGGCGCGGTCGAGTTGTCGGCGAGCCCGCGCTCAGTCGCAGCTCAGCCGCGCGACCCGCAGCTCCTCTCGCGCCCCGCGCGCCGACGGAACCTCCTGCCACACCACGTAGACGCTGCGGCCGTCGGTCGCGAGCTCGCTGTCGCCCGCCTCGACCCCCGCGCGAGACACCTGCGCCACCGTCGTCGGGTCGAGCGCTCCGTGGCACACCCGCCCCGCGCGCACGACGGTCCGTCGTCCCGTCCCCTCGGTCCAGGAGAGCACCGCGCAGCCTGGGGACCGCGAGGCCACGATCGAAGGCGCCATCGCAGGAGCGCGCCCGGTCCGCAGCGTCGACGTCGCGTGCCTGCGCCCCGGCGTCCACGTCGAGAGCGAGAGCCGCCAGGGAGCGCGCGCCGTCGCGGCCTGCGCCCAGGTCACCAGGGCGGAGCCGTTCACCCACGCGATGGCAGGGGCCCCGACGCGCCCGGTCGCCGCGGTGAGCCTCACCGAGCGCGAGCTCGGCCGGGCGTCCGCGTCGAGGGTCATCGCAAGCACGTCGTAGCTCGACTCCCCGGTGACCCCGCCGGCGTTGTCGCTCGTTCGCCACGCGAACACCGCGCGGTCGGCGTCCGCGCGAGCGAGGGCCGTGCGGTCGGCGGTGAAGGACTCCGCCGTGCCGCGGTCGCGCCCGGAGCGGCTGCCGACGAAGCGCACCGCCGCGGAGTCCGTGTAGGCCAGCACCGAGCTGGTGCCCGCGGTGCCGAGCGCGATGCCGCCGCTGCAGCCGCCCGACTCTCTCGTGGCCCTCACCTCCGGGAAGGCGCCGAAGGAGGTGTGCCCGCAGGCGATGCGCCCGGTTCCGCCGAAGCACTGGCACGACGCGATCGCGGCGCCGTCGCCCGTCGGGGAGGCCGACGCCGCGAGCCCGGTCATGTGCGCGTAGAACACCTCCTCGCCGTCGATGCTGCGCGCCGCCGCGCGGGGAGCGAGCGTCGCCCCGTCGAGCTCACGCGCCCAGGCCAGCCTCGGTCGCCAGTCGGGCGGACCGCCCTCGCCCGCCGACGGTCGGGGTCCGGTCTCCTGCCAGCCCACCACGACGCCTCCAGCGTGCGCGGCGATCACCGCCCCGTAGCCCCCGCGGCCCTCGGTCACCACCACGCCCTCGGACGGAACCGCCGCGCAGAGCTGCGCGAACACCATCGCTGCGATCATGCCCGGGAGACTATCGCTTCCGACGCGCTCACAGCGCGCTCTCAGTCGGGCACGACGACGAGGAGGTACTCCCCGGCGCGGGCGGTCCCTGCGCTGACGAAGGTGTCGAGGGAGAAGGTCCAGGTGCCGGGGGCGAGGGTGGTGACGAGCACCCGGTCGTCGCGGGCCACGCAGCCTTCGGCGGTGGCGGTGCGATCGAGGAGGTGGAGGTCGACGTCGGTGGCGCCGCGGGTGATCACCATGGCGCGGATGGGGGTCGGTCGGGCGACCGTGTAGCGGTAGAGAAACTCCGCGCCCGACTCGTCGGCGGTGGCGCGGCAGGGATATCGGTGGAAGACCCGGGCGCCGCCGGTGGCCGTGTTCCGGGCGTCGGCGAAGGGGAGCGAGGGGATGACGAAGGGGTCGGCGTGCGAGCCCGATCCGCGCAGCCTGGGAGCGTCCGCGTCGGGGGCGGAGCGCCCGCGGAGGGTCACCTCGGCGACGCGGTGGAGGGCCTCGAGCGTGAGGAGGTTGCGGTTGTTGTACCCGAAGCGAAGGCCCTCGGGCGTGAGGGCGCAGGCGCGATAGCCCGCGCTGCTGAGGTAGGTGTTGGGGTGGAGGTGGTCCCCGGCGAGGCCGTGCGAGGCCAGCGGCAGCAGGGCTCCGTGGAAGTCGACGAGGGGCACGCCCCGGGACTGGGCGACACCCAGGACGACGGCGTTGTAGCGAGGCACCCAGAGGTCGGCGTCGGCGTTGTCGTCGCGGGGCGGCACCGTCGAGAGGATGGGGATCACCCCGCGGGCGATGGCCTGGTCGGTGATGTCGAGGAGGTTGGCGCCGTAGCGGAAGATGTCCCTCGATTGGATGTCGTTGGTCCCGAACATCACGGTGGCGGCGCGGGGGCGCGCGGCGTCGAGCTCGCGGGAGAGCGGCGAGGGAGACCCCGAGAGGGCGGCGCCGGCGCTCCAGCCGACGGTCGCGGCGAGGCTGACCCGACGGTAGGGATCGGTCCCTCCGACGGAGCCCGAGCGGTAGAGGTCGAGGGTGGGACGGAGGTGCTCCCGGCCGCCGAGATCGACCCCGGAGACCGAGGCGAAGCAGGCCATGAAGGACGTGCTCACGGTGATGGAGTCGCCGACCTTGGAGAAGACATCACGGGAGAGGGAGGGTCCTCGGGCGGAGATGGCCCGGAGGCGGGTGACGAGCTCGGCGGTGATGGGGGAGTGGCGCGCGGCCGAGGGGTAGAGCACCGGCCCCGGCGGCACCATGGGCGTATCGGGGACGGAGGGGACATCGCGGACATCGGCGATGCTCGGGACATCGGGCACATCGGGGACGTCGGCGAGGGTGGGGACGTCGGGAACATCGGGGACATCGGGGACGTCGGGTGGCGGGGCGCGATCGACGGGGACGCCGAGGTCGTGGGGAGGGGGCAGGTCGGGCGAGGCGTCCGAGGGGGCGTCGAAGGGGACATCGTCCGCCGCGTCCTCGGGGAGAGGGGCGCCGCACGCGGCAAGCCACAGCGGGAGCAGACACGGAGCGACGCGCATGGGTGTATCGGGTCAGCGCGCGGCGGCCGTGGGCGCATCGAGCATCGCGAGGCACTCGAGCAGGGCCTCGCGCACCACGGCCCTCGCGGCCGCCTCGTGCGCGGCATCGACCTGTCCCTCGATGGCCCCGAGCGCGAGCTCGATGTGGGCCTCGTCGAAGGGGCGACCCTCGACCCAGGCGAGCTCGACCTGCACCACGGGCTCGCTCGTGGCGCCGGCGAGGAAGACGAAGTCGGCCTCGAGGGCGCCCTTCGCGTCGCGGTAGACGAAGGCCGCGGCGCACACCGACGCGGGCGCCCCGGGCGCCTCGGCCCGAAACGACGCGCCGAGCCCCTGCCCCGCCTCGATGCCGCCGATGAAGAAGCGCGAGACCGCCGTCTCGTCGAGCTCGTCGTGCGCGAGCAGCCCGATCATCGAGTCCTGGTAGCCGCCGCTCGGCCCGAAGCCAACGCCCACGTCGAGCGCCAGCAGCGCGACGATCCACTCTCGCAGCGCCGGGTCGCGCCAGGCCCTCACGCTCTCGCCGAAGCTGAGCGTCGAGAGCGACCCGGTGGGGACCGCGCGCGTCAGCGCCCGCCGGAGCACCGCCGGGAGGGCGGGCCAGGCGAGCACCGTGGAGAGCGGCGCCGACGCCTCGAAGAGGGGCCCCGGCGTCGGGGTCGATGCGCGCTTCGTGGCCCTGGTGTCGCTGGTCTTGTTCATCGCGCGCGGACGGTAGCATCCTCCCGCGCATGGACACCCTCGCCCCGTGCCCGTCGTGCTCCCGCCACATCCGCGTCGACGAGCCCCGATGCCCGTTCTGCCAGACCGTCACCAGCGCGCTGCAGCCCATGGGCTTCGACCCCTCCCTCGCGCCCGTGAGGGTGCGCGCCGCGGTGCTCGCGCTCGGCGCCTCGATGGCGCTCGGCGCCTGCATCAACCCCGTCGCCAGCGTCTATGGCGGGCCGCCGATCCCGCCCCCCACCCACGACGCGCAGTCGAGTGCGCCCCCTCCCCCTTCCCCGCAGCCCGTGTACGGAGCGCCGCCCCCGGCCTTCCTCGACGCCTCTGCGATGGTCCCGACGCCTCCGCCGCCCGCCCCTGAGCCCGCCCCCGCCCCCGAGCCCGCGCCCCCCCGAAGGCCGAGGCCTCCGCGCAGGGTGCGCGACCCTGGCGCGCCGGTGCCGCTGTACGGGGTCCCTCCCGGGCCAGACGGCGAAGGCCGCTGATCACCCCAGGAGGAGGGCGTTCGACGCGAGCCAGTCGAGCGCCTCCTCGCAGTCCCCGGCGCGCTGCGCCTCCGAGCGCCCGTCCCGAGAGAGCCCCGCGAGGATGGCCCCGCGGTCCCTCGTCCCATCCGACAACCGAAGCACCGCACGCGCCGGCTCGGGCAGCTCGATGCGGGTGTGCCGGAGGGTGGTGACCAGCCCCGGGCGCTGCGACTGCAAGCGGGCGATGGGCGACGCGAGCGGCCGCAGCCCCGCGGCCTCGGCGTAGCGCGCGGGCCCTGCGTGGAGGGAGAGCGCCCCGTCGAAGAGGAGCTCGAGCACCTCGGGGGCGTGGGCGGCCGCGGCCATGAGGGCGGCGCGGCGGTCCAGCCCCAGGCGAGCGGCGGCGGAGGCGGCCATCGCGGCGTAGGAGAGGGGGCGACGGTCCTCGGAGGCGAGCGCGTGAAGGGCGCACTTCATCCACGGGTCGCTCAGCGCGATCGCCCTGCCGTCACAGTCGAAGCTCACTGCGCGCTCTCCGGTGAGCGCCGAGGCTTCGGTGTCGGGGAGCTGCGCCCGCGTCGCGAGGTGCAGCCGCGCGAGGGAGGCCGGGTCGGCGCGGCCCGCGGCGGTCTCGGCGTGGACCAGCAGCGACGCTCGGAAGCGACGGTTGCGGGTGAAGTCCACGGACTGCGCCAGCGAGAGCGGGTCGCCGGCCCCCGGTCGGAGCGAGGGCGCGGCGATGCGGAGGTCGGCGTCGGAGAGCTGCGCGAGGCCGTGGGCGCGGGCGTGGGCGACGAAGTCGCGGAGGTAGAGCGCGTCGTTCACCGGCTCCAGGTACTCGTGGAAGAGGTAGGCGTCCTCGGCGCCCGCGAGCTCCCTCAGCTCGTCCCTCATCCACGCGGACCACGGCGACGGCTCCGTGCGCAGGGACTCGTCGAGCACCGAGAGCGCCAGCCGAGCGCGCGCGACCCGCTGAAGGGCCGGCCCCGGAGGCGCGTGCTCCAGCAGGAAGTCACGGAGGGTGCGCAGCCCGTTCCAGCCGGGGAGGGCGTTGAAGCTCACATAGGCGACCCCCTCCGGGCGCATCCGCTCGCGGCACGCGGCGAGGATCGCGTCTCGCGCCTCGGGGGGCACCCACGAGTACACCCCGTGGCAGATCACGTAGTCGAAGGGCGCGTCGTCGGAGAGCGCCGTGACCGACTCCGCGCGGAAGGAGACGTTGCGTAGCCCGAGCGACCGGGCCCGAAGGCGGGCCTCCGCGACCTGTCCCTCGGAGAGGTCGACGCCGACGAACTCGCTCTCCGGCAGGTCGAGGGCCATCGGGAGGAGGTTGGCGCCGCGGGCGCAGCCGAGCTCCAGCACCCGGCAGCGCGCGAAGGGCGGCGCCGCTCTGCCACAGAGCGAGGACACCGCGAAGAGGTGCTCCGGGTGGGTGCGGGGGAAGCAGTAGTCCGCGTAGGGGAGCTCGTCGTAGCCGTGCTGGGACATCCGACGCGGATCGTAGAGCACGCGAGGCGGAAGGGAGACGCGCCGTCTGAGAGCGGGAGTGTCACGCCGCCACAGGTGAGCGGATCATGGACATCCGCCCTGTGGCATCCAGCTACAGGACCTGAGAGCAGGGCGCGGGCCTGTGGCGCTGGCACCGGACGTGCGAAGCGCCCGGGGCATGAATCCCTCGCCGATCCGACTCGCGGCGGCGCTGCTGCTGGTGCTGTCGAGCGCCGGGTGCGCGCTCACCCCCCGCAGCATGGCGAGGGAGCTCGGTGCGTCCGCTCCTCCGGCGGCGATCCAGTCGACCCTCCATGCGCTCAACGACGACCAGAACCAGCGGCTGTTGATGCAGCTCCTGACGAGCCCGGAGACGCGCGAGGCCACGCGGGTGCTGGCCGGGGCGATCGCCGACGGCACGCTGGCGACGCTCACCGACAGCGAGCGCCTCGAGCGCATCGAGGCGATGTCCACGCGCTACATGGCCTCGCTCACCCGCACGGTCACCCGGACCATGGCCGAGCAGATGCGTCGAGACATCGCGCCCGCCATCGCGGAGATGATGCGGCAGACGGTGGCGAGCTCGATGCGCGAGGCGATGAGCGAGGCCTACCAGCGCGACCTCGAGCGGGTGGCCAGCGGCCTCACCCGAGCGACCGTCGAGGCCGCGAGCCGGGGCATGGCCGAGGGCATCGGCCGCGACCTGGTGCCCGCGCTGCGCACCGCCCTCTCCGAGGAGCAGACCGCGAGCGCCATCAGGGCGGCCACGCGCTCGCTGGCCCACGAGGCGGTGCTCGGGAGCAACGACGCCATGACGCAGCTCCAGCGGCAGCAGGAGCGGGGCGGGAGGCCGTCGTTTCTCAGCCAGGTGTCGAGCCTCACCACGGGCGGCGTGAAGCTGATGCAGCTCGTGGCCGCGGCGGCCATCGCCCTGGTGCTGCTGCTGGCCGCGTGGGTGCTACGGCTCATCCTGCGCAGCCGTCGCATCCAGGCGGAGAGCGAGCGCTACGCGTCCTCGGCGGTGAAGTTCGCGCAGGCCATCCGGGCGGCCGAGGGGAAGCCATGGTCCAAGGAGCTCACCGAGCTGCTGCAGGAGCGCCTGGAGGGCGCCGCCGTGGCGGGCCTCCTCGACGAGGTGCTGGCGCCGAGGCCGACCCGCCCGAGCCGGGGGAACAAGCGTTAGCGCGTGCTCGGATGGGTGTGGGCCGCTCGACGCGTCGTTGACCGTCGCGAGCGGGTCTGCCAGGAGTCGGAGCGCAGAACCGCGAGGAGCGAGAGTGCGTTTCCTGATCTGGCTGGCCCGGCGCCTCGAAGCACGGTGGGGCTCACGCGCCGTGATCGCCGTCGCGCTCGTGCTCTCCCTGCCGTCGTTGTTCGCGCCGCTCGTGGCCGACGAGCACCTCCAGGCGAGCCGGTGGCGCGATCGACGCGGCGGCCTCGTCGGGTTCCTCGGCGACTGCTTCGTGTTCGCGAGCGGCGACCTCGCCGAGGGGCGCGAGCGCATGGAGCACCTCGGCACCTGGTGGGCCGCGCCGGACTTCCGCGTCGCCTTCTGGCGTCCCCTCTCGGCCGCGACCCACGCGCTCGACCTGGCCCTCTGGCCGGGGAGCGCGGCGCTCATGCACGCGCACACGCTGCTCTGGCTCGCGGCCTTGCTCGCCTCGCTCGCCGCCCTCTTCCGTCGCCTGCTCCCGCCTCGCGCGGCGATCCTCGCGCTCGCGCTCTACGCCTGGGACGACGCGCGCGGGGGATTGCTCTCCTGGGTCGCCAATCGCCACGCGCTCATCGCGGCGGTCTTCTCCGTCGGCGCGCTCCTCGCGCACGACCGATGGCGGCGCGACGGCTGGCGCCACGGCGCGTGGCTCGGCCCGCTGCTCTTCGCGGCCGGGCTGCTCTCCTCGGAGATGGCCCTCGCGACGACCGGGCTCCTCTTCGCTCACGCGCTCTGGATCGATCGGGACGGGCCGCGCGCTCGTCGCCTGGTGCGCCTCGCGCCCTACCTCCTCGTCGTGGTCGCGTGGCAGGCGATCTACTCCGCGAGCGGCTACGGCGTGTCCGGATCGGGCGGCTACGTGCATCCGCTCCACGATCCGCGCGGGTACCTCGCGCAGCTCCCGGCGCGGGCGCTCGTGCTCGCGCTCGGGCAGCTCACGCCCCTCGCCTCGGACTTCTGGCCGTTCTATCCGCCTGCGGCGCGGCTCGTGGTGGTCGCGTCGGCGATCGCCCTCCTCCTGGTCGTCGCAAGGGTCGCCTGGCCGAGGGTCGCGTCCGAGCGGTCGTCGCGCCTCTGGCTGCTCGGCGCCGCGCTCGCGATCCTGCCGGTCGCCGCGGCGGGCCCTGGAGACCGCAACCTCGTCTTCGTCGGCATCGGCGCGTCCGCGGCGCTCGCGCTGCTGCTCGACGCGTCGGTGCGGGAGGCACCGTCGTCGCGCGGCGCGCGCTTCGTCGTCGGCTCGCTGGCGGTGTTCAACCTCGCGCTCGCGCCCGTGCTGCTGCCGCTCAAGTGCCTCGCGAACTTCAACATGGAGCGGATGCGCGCGGAGGCAGACAAGAGCGTTCCTCGCGCGCCGAGCGTCGCCGGGGAGACCCTCGTGGTGGTGTCGGCCGCCACCGAGGGGACGATCTTCTTCGTGTGGACGCAGCGCGAGGCCGCGGGCGTCCCGATGCCGCGGGGCACGCGCATCCTGTCGACGGGCCTCGGTCCGACCTCGGTTTCGCGCACCGACGCCGTCACGCTGAGGGTGAGCCCGGAGGGCGGCTTCCTCGCGGGCGAGATGCAGCGGCTCATGCGGAGCTCGTCGCAACCCTTTCACGTGAACGACGTGGTCGAGCTGTCGGACATGCGCGCCACCGTCGTCGCGATCACGGACGGCGGCCTCCCTCGGACCGTCGAGTTTCGATTCGCGACCCCGCTCGAGTCCGTCGGCCGGCGGTGGATGCGCGGCGAGGGCATGGGCCTCGTCCCGTGGACCCCTCCCGCGGTCGGAGAGACCGTCGTCGTGCCCGCCCCCCTGTGATGCAGACGGCTCGTGCGGCTGCCCGGTCGCTGCGCCCCGCGTCCGCGGGTTGAACCGGACGTCGTCGCGCTGCGATCACCGCACCCACGAAGGACTGCGGTGTTCGTGGCCCGCGAGGTCGAGCGTCAGCGGTCCTTCGGTGGGAGCCAGGCCTCCACCGAGCGGTGCCGCCCGAGGTCGAGCGCGTCGAACTCGTCCGACCCGAGCGCCTGCACCCCGATCTCCTCCAGGGCCAGCGAGATGGCGTCCGGCGCGTACAGGGCTCGTCCGTGGCTAACCCCCTCGCGCCACACCACGGAGGCCTGCGTCCCTTCTCCCGCCCAGAACTCCGCCTCGACGTAGGCGACCGGGCTCCGCAGCGAGAGCTGCGCGAACAGCTCCGCGACCCGCCAGAACTCCTCCCCCACCTCGGCGCCGCGCTCCATCGCGTCGATCAGCGGCAACGACGCCACGCCGCGCTCCTCCCAGAAGGATCGCGCCAGCGGCGCCAGCGCCATCCCCTCGCGCAGCTCCACCGCCACCAGCCCGACCGCCGTCGCGAGCGTCTCTCGACGCGCGATCACCCCGCTGATCACATAGGCCATGGCGGCGTGGCCTATCACTCCGCGATGGTCGTGTCGCCGTGCCTCGAGCGGGCACGTCGAGGGACGAGCGCGAGGTCACGGGCGCAGCGGGCAGTCGCCATCGATCGTGCGGGTGCAGATTCCGTCTGAGCCGGCCGCTCCGCCCGAGCAGCCCCGCGGGACGTCGCCGCTCGCCGCCAGCGGGCCGTTGCGGCGCCAGCGCGCTTGCCTCCAAGCTCCTCGACATCGAGATGATCGTCCACGCCGGCGGGCGCGAGCGCACCCACGACGAGTACGCCGCGCTGCTCCGGCGGGCCGGGTTCCGCCTCGACCGGATCGTCCCCACCGCCTCCCCGATCTCCATCGTCGAGGCCTCCCCGGGCTGAGCCCGCGGGTCGTCGCGGCTGCGGGCGACGGCAGACCTGTGCCAACGTGGGACGCGCGCCGAGGCCAGCGGTCGCCATGCGCCAGGGTCGACGGCGCTCGGACTCCTGAATCGCCGAGCGGCGCGCGCCTTGCTGCTCGTCGATGCCATGAAGACCACCGTGCTGTCGGGCTGCGGACGCCGGCTCTCGCGTCTGCTCGTGCTGGGCTCCCTCCTCGCGGCGTGCACCACGGATGCGCCGCCGGCCTCGGCGCCGGGTCCGGCCCCGGGCGGGCCGGTGGTCACTCGCCCCACGCCCGCCGAGCAGCAGACGAGGGACGGGCTGCGCGCCGCCGTCGGCACCGGCCCGATGACCCCCGCGGATTTCAGCGCCCGCTACGCCGCCACCCTGTCCGCGGCGCCCGGCTACGACCCGAGCGCCGCGCTGGGGCTGGCGACCATCCAGGCCTCGCCCCTGGCGTTGAACGCGGCCGAGCTCGCCGCCCTCGGCCGGCGGGGCTTCGTCCTGAGCGAGCGGCAGCGCTACCCGACCTTCACCTACGGCTACTCGACCCTGTACATGGCCGACCTGCCGCTCTTCGTGTCGGCCGACTCGATCCTGCACGCGGTGCACAGCTCCTACAACGACATCCTGGCGGCCATCGAGCTGGCCTCGCTGCGCCCCGACCTCGACGCGATGCTCGTCGGGATGCGCGCCCGCCTCGCCGCCGGCGACGCCCTCCCCCTCGGGGCCGAAGCCGGCACCGACGCCGACCTCTACACCGCGGTCGCCCTGAGCCTGCTCCGGGGCGAGGACGTCGCGCCGGTGGCGGGCGCCGACGCGGGGGAGATCAGGGCCCTCGTGGCGGGCGCCGTGGCCGCCGAGGGGCGGCGGCAGGTGCAGCTCTTCGGCACGTCGCGCGAGGAGGACTTCTCGCAGTTCCGTCCGCGCGGTCACTACGCCGACGCCCCGGAGCTGGCGCGCTACTTCCGCGCGACGATGTGGCTGGGCCGCACCGACCTGCGCATCCTGGAGACGCAGCGCGACGGGAGCCAGGTGTTCCACCGTCGCCAGCTCGTGGGCGCGTACGCGCTTCGGGCGCTGATGGGCGACGAGACGATGGCGCGCTGGCGCCGCATCGAGCGCACCGTCGGGGCCTTCGTCGGCGAGGCCGACAACATGACCGTCGACCAGCTCGACCCGCTGCTCCGCGACCTCGGCCTCGCCGCCCCCGCGGCCCTCGCGGGCGTCAGCGACGAGGCCATCGCCGGAGCGGTCCGCGCCGGGGCCTACGGCACCCAGCGCATCGCCAGCCACATCATGATCAACGGCACGCGCGACGGGTTCACGCTGCCGCTGTCGTCGACCTTCCTGCTGCTCGGCCAGCGCTACGTGCTCGACTCGCACGTGCTCTCCAACGTCGTCTACGACCGCGCGGGCGGGGGCAGCGTGCGCCGGATGATGCCCGACCCGCTGGACGTCGCCTTCGCCGCCCTGGGCAACGACCAGGCGGGCGCCCTGCTCGCCGACGAGCTGCAGCGCTACGACTACGCGCGCGACCTGCACGCCATGCGCGTCCTGGCGGACGCCCACCCGGCCGACTACTGGAACGCCAACCTCTACAACCGCTGGATGCGCGCGCTCCGCACGCTCTCCCCGCGGGAGGCCCTCGCGCCGGCCGCAGCGGCGGGGCTGCCTGGCATCGCGCGCACCGAGGCGTGGGGGCGCCGGCTGCTCAACACCCAGCTCGCCTCGTGGGCCGAGCTCCGCCACGACACGCTCCTCTACGTGAAGCAGTCGTACACGGGCGGGGCGGTCTGCGAGTTCCCCGACGCGTACGTCGACCCGTACCCGGCGTTCTACGGGGCCATCGCCGACCTCGCGCGCCGCGGCGAGGAGGTCGTGGGCGCCCTCGAGCTCCCCGACTCGCCCGAGGTGGCGCGCATCCGGGCGTACTTCCCGCGGCTTCGCGACGTCGCCGAGCGGCTGCGCGGCATGGCCGAGCACCAGCGCTCCGGCACGCCCTTCACCGCCGAGCAGATGGCGTTCATCAACCAGGCGGTCGTGCTCGAGCGCGGCTGCGTGGTGCAGGGGTCGAGGGGGTGGTTCCCGCAGCTGTACTTCAACAACGCCTCGACGGTGGCCTTCGACCCGACCGTCGCGGACGTGCACACGCAGCCCACCGACGCGGCCGGCAACGACGTGGGGCGGGTGCTTCACGTGGGCACCGGCTCGCCGCGGCTGATGGTGGTGACCGTGGACACCTGCGCGGGCCCGCGGGCCTACGCCGGCCTGGCGTCGTCGTACTTCGAGCGCGTCACCGAGCGGTACGACCGCCTCGACGACAGACGCTGGTCGCGGGAGCTCAACGCCGCGACGCCGGCCGATCCGCCGTGGCTGCGCGACGTGATCACCCGCTGAGTCCGGCGGGCGCGGGTCGAGCGGCAGCGCGGCGAGGTGGTTTACGACTCCAGCGTCTCTCGACCCCTGCTTACCGAGCACGTAGGCCCCGCGTGGAGTGAGAGAAGCACCGCAAGGTGCGCAAGGCTCGCAAGGGAGGAGGAGAGCATCAGGGCTGACGGGCGACGAAGCGAGCGTCCCACGGCCCGGCGCCCTCTACGGCCCGGAGTCGAGTCAGAGCCCGGCCGCCGCGCCCGCGAGCCCGGCCTCGCGAAACGCCTGCACGAAGCGCTCACGCGCCTCGGGGTGGACCGCGAGCGCGCCCTGAGCGATCTCGATGCCCTCCCGCTCCACGTTGCGAGCGGCGCACACGGCGAACTGCACCGCGCTCGCGATGTCGTCCTGGTCGTCGTTGACGGCGCGGCGCAGCGCGGGCAGCGCCGCCAGGCATCCGCCGTTCGCCATCGCGCGCGCGGCGACCTCCGACGCCGGCGGCCCTTCGGGGCAGGGCGCTCGCACGAGCTCGCGGACGTAGCGCGCCCCCTCGTGCCGTCGGCTGCGAACGCTGGCCGGCGCGGGCGTCAGCACGTACTCCGGCACCTCGCTCAGCGCCCTCACGCGCTGTCGAAACACCACCGGCGGGCCCGCCACCGCGTCGCCGTAGCCGAGGGTCGAGAGCCGGTGGCAGACCGGCTCGAGCGAGACCAGCGTCGCGGCGCTCCCGCTGCGCCACGTCCCGAGGACCTCGTCGCCGACGCGCACCGGCGCGCTCGCACCGCAGTCGCCGTGAAAGAGCGTCGCCCGGGTCGCGCCCGCGATCACGGCCTCGCCGATGCGCACGGGCCGCGCGTCGGCGCCTCGGTCGAGGAGCACGACGGAGGAGGCGAGCCCCGCGCTGGCCGAGAGGCTCGCCCGCAGCAGGACGACGCGCTCGGTCGCCATCAGCTCTGCGATGCGTCGATCGGAGTCCGCGTCGGGCGTCCGCTGCAGCTCGAGGGGCGTGCTCCGCGGGCCGCACGGCGTCGGGAGCGCGACCGCGAGCGCGAGCGCCGACGGCCGAACGCTGGACGGCGTCGTGAACTCGATCGAGCCCGCCGCCGAGAGGCTCCCCACGCTCGCCCCCTGGCGGGTCACCGTCGCGCCCGAGAGCTGCGGGCTGTCGGAGAGGACGACCCGATACCGGATCTCTGCGGGCACCGAAGGGCGGCAGCCTGGGGCGAGCACCGCAGCTCCCGCAAGCAGGCACGCAGACAGGACGGGGACGGTGGTTCTGGGAGTCGTCGGGAGAGGGCTCATCGCGGCGTTTATGTCGCACGACGTCGCGCCGACCGACAAACATAGGGACGAGCTGGACCTCCCGGGGAGGCTTGAGGTGCGTCAGGAGCTCCACCCGCGCCCGGGAGCCGCACGACCCCGCCAGCCCCGCCTCGATTCTCCGACGGATCCCCTCTGCCCCGGCCACCCCCGTCGGCATGAACATCCTGACCCGCCGCATGGCACTGCTCTTCCTTGGCCTCTCCGGCGCGTGCGCCGTGGAGCCCGACGCGCCCGAGGCCGAACCCACGGCGAGGACGCCCGCCCCCGAGGGCGTGCGTTGCCGACCGGGCGCCCCGGCGCCGACCACTCCGGCGACGCTCGAGGCCGTCACGCCCTCCACGTCGCAGCCCCTCCCGTGGGTTCCGCAGCTCTACGGCGCGCGGCCCGACCTCGTCTCCGGCAGCGCCAGCCGCGTCGAGGGCGAGCTCTGGATCTCCTTCGGCTACCGCCGCACCGAGGCGGCCGTCACCACCCTGCGAGGGCGCCTCGTCGGCGCGGACGAGGAGACCCTCGAGCTCCTCCCGACGGAGCTCGCGTCCATCCCCCGCTCGCCGGAGTACGGCCCGGGCGTGGTGCAGCTCCTCCTGCCGCCGTCCTCGGCGCGGGCGCTCGCGCGCTCGGTGGAGGTGGTCGTCGAGGACGCCCGCGGTATCCGTAGCGCCACGCTGCGCCTCCCCCTCACCGAGGTCGCGCGGCAGCCCGACGGGGGCGCGTGCGGGCGCCACGGCCTCTTCAACATCTGCCGGGCGCAGAGCCTCTGCTCGCCCTCGGGCCGCTGCACGCCGGTGACGGCGCCGACGCTCACCAGCGCCGAGGCCTTCGCCTCCTCGGGCCCCTCGCGGAGCGCCCTCACCCTCCGCTGGGACGACCCCAACCAGGACGTCGTCGCCATCGAGGTGACCGCCCGGGGGCGCCGTGAGCCGCTGGTGATCCCGGTGTCCGACCCGACGCACGACGGCCCGTGGTCGCAGCGCTGGGACTCCGACGTCTTCGAAGGCGCCTCGTGGCTGAGCGTGAGGGTGCGCGACCAGAGCGGTCGCTTCAGCAACGTGCTGAACGTCGCGGTCTCCGCGCCCTCGCTCGTCACCGCGGGCGAGGCGTGCGACCCCAGCGGCGTCGTCAGCCGCTGCGGCGCGGGCCTGGCCTGCACCCGCGACAACGGGCGCTCGTGCATCGAGACGCGCTGCTCGCCCGACGTCGTGGCGTGCCCTCGGGACCTGAGCACGACCCCGCTCGACACCTCGTCGTCGGCCGACGGGCCGTGGGTGACCGCCGGGGCCATGGCGGGCGCGGAAGAGCCCCGCGCGTCCGTCTGCGACCGGTACGTGGGGCGGGCGTTGATCCACCGCTTCCGCGCGCCCTCCGCGGGCTCCTACGAGTTCGCGCTCGCCGCGGAGAACGACACCTGGACCACGCGGCTCATCGCGCGCACCCGCTGCGCCCTCAGCGACGTCGAGGCGCAGGAGGCGTCGACCGGCAGGGGCCAGCGGCGCGTCGCCCTGCCCATGACGCTCTCGGCCGGACAGGAGGTGTTCCTCTTCGTGACGACGGAGGACCGCTTCACGCTCTCCGCGACCCGCGTGCGCTGAGGGCGCGGGCGACCGCGGTCAGTGCACCGTCTCCGACGGCTGCGCCTGGGCTTGAGGGCGCTCGGCCGGCCTGGCCGGCTCGTCCATCCGCGGGAGGTGCACCTTGAAGGCCGAGCCCTCCCCCGGGGCGCTCTCGACCGTGATGAAGCCGCCTGACTGCGTGACGATGCCGTACACCGTCGCGAGGCCGAGCCCGGTGCCGCGGTCGTGCTCCTTCGTGGTGAAGAAGGGCTCGAACACCCGCGCGATGGTCGCCTGGTCCATGCCGCTCCCGGTGTCTCGGACGGTGAGGACCACGAAGCGCCCTGCACGCGCCTCGGCGCCGAGCCCCGCGAGGCGCGCCTCGTCCAGCTCCACCTCTCCCGTCTCGATCGCGAGCCTGCCGCCGCCGGGCATCGCGTCGCGCGCGTTGACGACGAGGTTCATCAGCACCTGGTCGATCTGGCTCGGATCGGCCAGCACCAGGCCGAGCGACGGCGCGAGGCTGGTGGTCAGGGCCACCGAGTCGCCGACCGTGCGCGAGAGGAAGGGCTCGAGCTTCGCGACCATCGCTCCGACGTCGAAGGGCCTCGTCTGCCGCGGCTCACGGCGACTGAACGCGAGGAGCTGCCGCGTGAGCAGCGCCGCGCGCTGGACGGCCGATTCGATGTCCCCGACGAAGGCGGAGGAGGGCGACGACGCCGGGAGGGTCCGCTCGAGCACCGCCGCGGCGTTGCCCGCGACGCTCAGCAGGTTGTTGAAGTCGTGCGCGATGCCCCCGGCCAGCCGCCCGACGGCGTCCATCTTCTGGGCCTGCAGCAGCTGCTCCTCGGTGCGGCGGAGCGCCTCCGCGGCGCGCCTTCGCTCGGTCATGTCGACGGCGAAGGTGAGCGCGCAGTCGTCGTCGCCGACCCTGACGAGCTCCACCGAGCAGACGAGCGAGGCCTTCTCGCCCGACCTCGTCCTGAGTTCGAGATCGATGTTGCGTAGCGCCCGCTCGCTCCGCAGGCGCCCGGAGAACGCGGCCCGGTCGACGGGGGAGGGCCAGAGCCCGAGCTCGGCCGACGTCCTGCCGACGAACTCGTCGCGGGCGTATCCGAGCACCTCCAGCATCGCGCCGTTCACGTCGAGGATCCGTCCGTCCGAGAGCCGCGACTGCACGATGCCGATCGGGCTCCCCTGGAAGGCCCTGGTGAAGCGCTCGTTCGACGCCTGCAGCGCGGCGCGCTCCGCGGCGAGGGCGCGCACCTTGAGGCGCCCGACCATCAGGGCCGTCAGCGGGACGGTGACCCCCCAGATCACGACGCGCATCAGGTCGTCGGGCGAGTAGTGGAAGCGCTCGCCGGGGATGGAGAACGACCAGGTGAAGTAGCCACACGCGATCGCCGCGCTCAGCAGGCCCGAGCGCGGGCCCCCGTGAAACGCGGCGAACACGACGACCAGCACCAGCAGGGCGGGCGGGTTGGGGATCCGCACCAGGAACCGAGCGACCAGCTCGATCGCGGCGATGCCCAGGACGAGCAGCACCGGGCCGAGCGCCTCGTGCCGCCACCCGTCGCCTCCCTCGCTGGCTCCCGGTCCCATCGGTCTCTGTCGGGAGTGTACGAGGCCTTCGGGGTCCCGGCGATACGGCGCGGGGGAGCCATCACCCGGGTGCGCCTGTACGACGCGCGCGGACTCTGCGCCGCCCGCAGACCGCCGCAAAGGCGAGCGCGAACCAGGCGCCGCGCGTCGAGGGGGCGCCGACGGTCTCGCAGCCGCACGCCTCGACGACGCGGCCGCGCGGCGCGACGCGCACTCCGCTGTCTGGAAGCGGCTCGGTGATGACATCAGGGAGCGCAGCGTCTTGCGGCACGCCCGCGTCTGGAGGGTGAAGCACACATGGGCCGGGCGCGGCGGTCGGCACCGTGACGCCCTCCACCGTACGCAACTGGACGAGGGCGAGGCCTTGGGAGGGGTCTTCGAGGGCGTAGGTGAGAAGCGCTGTCCCCGCAGGGCCTCCCGCGAGGTCGATGCCGTGCGGCGGCGCGCGCATCGGCCACGCGGGCAGCGCCACGGCCTCGCCGCCACGACCGACCGGGAACCCGATCACCGTACGTTGTAGAGGCGAGCTCGACGCCGCCAGCCACCCGTCGCCCAGCGGCGCCGCCGCGAAGGTCGCATCCGCGGCGATGTCCGTGAGGGTCAGCGGCTGCGCGTCGGTGGGGCAGCCGTCGGCGTCGAAGCGCATCGCACGCAGCCGCTGGGAGCCTCCCAGCGCGCTCCAGAGCAGCAGGAAGCCGTCGGGGCGCGCCGAGAGCGAGAGCGCCCCCGCGCGCTCGTCGGAGGCCACGGTGAAGGGCGCGTCGAGCGTCCCTGTGAAGCCTCCAGGACACGCGCGCACCGCGCCCGAGGCCTCGATCCAGGCCAGCAGCCGCCTGCGCGACGACGACGCGAGCGCGGGCGTGGTGGCGTCGCGAAGACCGGTCGCGACGATCGGGAGTTCGCGATCGCCGCCGCTGTCCAGGGACGCGCGATGCGCGGCGTGAAGCTCGCCCGCGTCCGTCGACCACGCGACCAGCGCGCTGGTGCCCGTCATCTCCGCGGGCTCCGCGGTCAGGGCCAGCCGCGCCGTCGCCGGGAGGCTCACGTGCGTCTCCCACGCCCCGCCGTCGATGAAGATCCCGGTCGAGGGCATTGCCACCAGAAGCAGCTGGCCGTCATGAACGAGCGCGCCCATGAATCCGTTGCGGTTCCACGCGGTCCACGGGCTCGACCAGCGGCCGATGCCCAGCCCGGCGAAGCCCCCTGCGTCGCCGTCTCCGGGGGTCCCATCGGCCGCGAACCTCGCGCTCTGAAGGACCGTGGGCGCGCCCTCCGGGCTCGCGCTCTGACGGTCGCGCTCGAACCAGCGAAGCATCCAGTACGCCCCGTTCCACACCGCGTGAGGGTCCTCCTGCGTGGGGCGGGCGAAGGACACGCTCTGGCTGACCGGGGAGTTCATCCGGCTCAGGTCGCGGTAGTACCGCGTCCATCGGGCCGAGAGCTGGCCCTGGTTCGGGTACTCCGTCGGGCTGTCGTCGTAGGTGATGTGGAGGATGTCCTCGCTCGCGGCCGCGCCCAGCGCGTGCGTCGGCGTCCGTAGACGCACCACCCGCCGCGTCGCCTCCTCCTCTGCCGTGCGTCCGTCGAGGATCCGCGCCCACACCGAGTGATCGACCCCGCCGTCGGCAGGAAACGCAGAGGCCCACACGACCATGGCCCGCCCCTGTCGCACCGTGAGGGCGGGCGGCGCGAGCGACCCGTCCGAGCCGTCGGACGAGACCTCCACGCGGCTGGATGCGATGGCCGCGCCCGAGCGATCGACGCGCTGAGTGACCACCCCGGCGCGGCCCTGCCAGAGCGCGCGATAGGCGCTCCCGTCGTAGGCGAGGTCGAAGCCGGTGACCGCCGTCGCGTCGAGCGATCGCGCCTCCCCGAGCGCTGCGGCGCCGACGACGCGCATATCGAGGCGATCGGCGCCCGCCCTCCACGCGACCAGGAAGTCGGTCCCGTCGGTGGCCACGCGGGACGGCGAGTCGTCGGCCGGCGTCGCGACCAGCACGCTCGCCGGGTCGACGACCCCGTCGGGGCTCACGCTGCTGGCGTGGAGCGCGCGTCCCGCGCCGCGTTGAAAGACCACGAGGCATCCGGCGGACGTGCACGCGAGCGACGGCGAGCGGGCGTCGGCGATCTCGAAGCGCGCGCGGGCGGGGCCGAGCGCGGCGTCCGCGAAGGCGACGCCCTGCACCGAGCGGGCGCCAGGCGACGACCACACGACGACGTAGCCGGTGCCGTTCCAGGCGACGCGGGGGGACTCGCCGTCGACGTCGAGCACGACCTCCGCGCGCGTGCTGGAGCGACCGAACTGCTCGGTCCAGTATGCGTGGATCGATCCGTCGCCCGCGGCGCGATAGGCGAAGAGCGCGCTGTGCGGCCCGGCCGCGACCGCGGGGTGATCGGCCGGAACGATCCCCAGCGTCGCGGGCGCCGCAGCGCGCTCTTCAGAGAGCCGAGGCTGCGCCGACGCCGCGCTCGAGGTGAGCCACACCGAGAGCCATCGCCAGCGAGGTCGGGCGCGCGTCACGCGAGAAGCTCTATCACCGACCCACGACGGCCGCGCGGCTGGCCAGGCGAGCGATCGTCTCGACCCTTCAGGTCTCCTGTGTCGAGGGACTACGGGCAGCCCGGGGCGGGCGCCGTGTCGGGGGTCGACCACTCCGCGGCGGTGCAGGCGCGCCAGCCTACGAAGGCTGGGCTCCCGGGCGCCTGTCCGCGGAACACATAGCGGTGCCCCGTCGCCACCTCGACCCGACACTGCGGCTGCCCGTTGCTCGCGAAGGTCTCCTGCCGGGAGCACGCGACGATGCGAGCGCTGGGCGCGCAGCGGGTCGGGCCGTCGAGGGCCCTGCCGGGTACGTCCGCGCAGTGTTCGGGGCAGCGCCCATCGACGATCGGGCACTCGCCGGGGCCGAGGCCCAGCGGGTCCCACGGGGGCGTGACCACCTCGTACCAGCCGTCCGCGACCTCGATCCACCGCACGCCCGGGGCGCAGAGCGCGTCGCCGAGGTCGCCCGCGCCGAGCAGCGCCGCGACCATGTTGGCCAGCCAGAACGGGCTGACCTCCCTGGCCTCGCGGTCGCGCAGCCAGTCGAGCAGCGGCGCCTGGAGGGGCGCGAGCTGACGGGTGCGCGCGGCCTGCAGGCCCGAAGGGTCGCTGGTGTACGCGCCGAAGTCGAAGGGAGGATCGTCGAGCACGAGCAGCACGCGCGCGGGGCGCTCGCTCGGCGCGGCGCGGCTCAGCGCGAGGGCGCGGGCCGAGGACGCGCGCCCGGCGGGGTCGGTCACCCGCGCGAGGCAGGCGTCGGGCGACTCCGCGCAGGCGGTCACCGCGAGACACCCGGCCAGGAGGAGCGCGTTGCGTCGTGTGCCCATCGGGGCATCGAGTCTCGGGCGCGGCACGCGCGTCGGCAAGGCCGCGGGGTGATGGCCTCGAACGTCGGGCCACGCGTCGGGAGGGCTGATGGACGCCCATGCGGGCGGTACCCTCGTCGCCGCATGATCGGCCCCGGCAGCGGCACAGCAGGGAGCCTCGCGAGCCGTGGGTTCGAGGCCCTCGGCTATCGGGAGGCCTTCTTCGCTGGGGCCTTCTTCGCGGTGACCTTCTTCGCGGTGACCTTCTTCGCGGTGACCTTCTTCGCGGTGACCTTCTTCGCGGTGACCTTCTTCGCGGTGACCTTCTTCGCGGTGGCCTTCTTGGGCCCACTCGCCTTTGCCGGCGCCTTCTTCACTGTACTGGTCTTTGCGGGCGCCACCTTCGCCGCGCTGACCTTCGCGGCGGGCTTCTTCGCCGCGCTGACCTTCGCGGCGGGCTTCTTCGCCGCGCTGACCTTCGCGGCGGGCTTCTTCGCCGCGCTGACCTTCGCGGCGGGCTTCTTCGCCGCGCTAACCGTCGCGGCGGGCTTGCTGGTCTCCCTGGTGGTGCTCTCGGAGCGGGCCGTGCCCTTGCCGGCGGCCTTCGTGCCCGTGCGGGTCGCGGCCTTCCTGGCGGTCTGGGGGGTCGCCCTGGCGGTGGTCTTCCGGCTGGGCTTCGCGGCAGGAGACTCGGGTACTTCGATGAGGCTCGGGACCTCGTGCCTCGGGCGGTCGGCGATGGCCGGCGGCATCGGCTCGACCTCCGCGCGGTCGTTGGTGAACTGCGCCTCACCGTGGCGGGTCTGCAACATCGAGGGTGGCGAGAGTGCCACGGGCCCCATGGCATCGGCCTCGATCACCTGGAGCTGCGCGGCCTGGAGGGCTCGCATCTCGCCGAGGTCGGGCCTCCCCGGAGGGCCCCCGTCGGGCGCCGGCTCGTCGACGGCTGGGCGACCGTAGTGCCGACCGCCCTCGTGGATGCGACCGGGGTCCAGCTCGGCCGAGCCGCCGTTGCCGTGGAACTCGTCTCTCCCCCGCTCTTCGGTGCGCCTGGAGTACCCGCGCATCCCCTGCTGCACTGCCGAACCGCCGTGGAGAGCGGAGCCCATGCCCGAGAGATCCATGTCGATGCCCTCGTTCTCGTAGCGGTCTACCTGATTCGCCATGCGACGCTCCTCGTTGTGTCAGGTGTGCACGTGTTGCACCGGTGACATGGCCGACTCTGCAAATCGCGTGCAGGCAGCGGCGCGAACACTGGCCGCGAGAGCCCGGCCGTCGACACCGTGACGCGACCGTCGCGCAGGGTCTCGACCGGCGTGGTGGCGCCGCGGACCCTGAAGCGGCACGGTCGGACGCACTGCCCCCCCCGAACGCGCTACGGAATCCCGTAGAGCACCTCGAACGTCACCTCGCCTCCTCTCAAGTCGTCGCCGCTCACGTCGCGAAAGTTCCAGAAGGCGAAGAACTTACGTTTGCCAGGCTCTCCCGGCACCTTAGCCCAGTGGAGCGTGTACTGCAGCGACTGGATATGGTGGTCTTCGTCAGCCTTGAAACCAAACTGCAGGCCCGAAGTCCCCAGCATCAGAATCTCCGCGTTCGCTGGAACATCGCAGATCGTCTCTTCCGACATGCTGACTCCGACCTCGCTTGTCACTTTGAACCTGATGACGTCTCGGAAGCTTCCGAATGCCCTGAATGCCTTCGGCAGCGCGACTCTCTGATCATCGGATGCTGCGTCGATTGTCATCGCGTTTCTCTCCTTGCTTGCTGTGTTTCGACAGGACGTGACCTGCTCGTCGAAGCAGTCCGTCATCTCCGGCACTCGCTGTTGACACACGCGGCCTCACAGACGATTCCGCAGGCTCCGCAGTGCGCGCGGTCGACCCTGGTGTCCCGACACGATCGATCGCAGTCGGTCAGGCCGGCGCTGCACGACGTGGCGCAGGTGCCCAGCGAGCACGCCTGTTCGGGAGCACACTCCACCCCGCAGCGGCCGCAGTTCGTCGGGTCTTGCTGGAGGTCGACGCAGGCCTCGCCGCACGGGTTCAGCACCCCCGACACTGCGGCCGGGCACACGCACTGACCGCCGAGGCACCGCGACGTGAGGCCCGTGCACACCGCCCCGCACCGGCCGCAGTGCAGCGGATTGCTCTGCGTGACCACGCAGGCGTTACCGCACCGCTCCGTTCCGGGTTGTCGACAGACGCAGACTCCCCCAACACACATGCTGTTCGCGTCGCACGCGTGACCGCATTGACCGCAGTGCAGGGCGTTGTTCGCGAGGTCGGCGCAGGCGGTCACGCAGTTCGTCAACCCCGAGCCGCAGGTGCCGGCGCAGCGCGCGACGGTGTAAGCCCCGGGCGCCAGGCAGATGCCCTCCCGCTCGCAGAACGAGAGCGACCCGCTGCAACGGCACGTCCCGAAATCGCACGAAGCGCCCTCGAACCCCGCGGGGCCGCACCGGCGCCCACAGGTCCCGCAGTTCATGGGGTCGGCGTGCGTATTGACGCACTGGCCGCCGCATCCCATCTCGCCGATGCCGAGGCACAAGCCTGGCGATCCGCACGCCGCGAGGGCGAACGCCGCGAGCGCGAGCAGCCACGTCGCCCAGAGCGCCCCGCTCCGGCCGCCAGAACCCGTCATGACAGCGTGCTCAACGAGCATGTTCCGCCTCGCAACGACATCGATAGTGTCGGCGTCGGGCACCGTCGAGCCATCGCGCTGCCTTTCCCAGGCTGCAGGGGCCCGTGCGGCCGGCGCCGCTCACGAGACTGCCGCGGTGAGCTCATCCCGACCGGCTGACGCCGCTGCAACGGACCCTGCCTCGGCGGTCGAGCCGACGCCCGCTCGGAGCGCCCCCCCGGTCGACGGAACCCTGTCCACTCGCGGCGGAGCGTGTTGTAGCGTTCGCGCGTGCTGACCATTCGAGACGCGCAGATGGCGCCCTTTCAGCGCCGGGTGATGGCCGCCTTCTTCGACCGCATGGCGGCGATGGTCGCGCAGGACTTCCCCGCGGAGCACCGCGCGCTCGGCCCCGGCGGGGTGCGCGCCCTCGTCGAGCGGATGATCGCCTGGGGCGCCGAGCACCGGGTGGTGACCGAAGGGGGCGTGGCGGTGCTGCTGACGCTCGCCCTCCAGTACGGCGAGGGCTTCGAGCGCTCGCCCGACCGCGCGTGGGCGCTGCGCGAGCTCGCGGAGGTCGCGAGGCCGGAGTCCGCGCGCATCGAGTCGTTGCTGAGGCGCATGGCGCAGCGAGCGCAGGGGCGGGTCGTCGTGATCGCGCCCGAGGAGTAATCGTCGATGCCCGTTTGCAGCCAGTGCGGTCACACCATCGACTGCCCCAACCACGCGCACGTGGTGGGATCGGTCAGCCAGCCCTGCCCCCTCAAGCGAGGCGCCGTGTGGCTCTGGGTGGTCGACGAGTCGGACGGCAACGTCGAGGGCGCCACGGTCACCTTCAACGGCCGCACCGGCACCACCGACGCCTCGGGCGTCGCGGCCTTCGACCCGGTGACGGTGCAGGACGACCCCTACGACGTCGCGGTCACGGCGGTGCCTTCGACGAGAGAGAAGACCCACGCGCTCCCGACCGCCGCCACGGGCACGGTGACGGCGGTGCAGGCGCAGATCGTGACGAAGAAGTTCACGCTCCGCACGCTGCGGCCGAAGCTCGCCGTGGTCGACCGCCACGATTTCAAGAAGGTCGTCGGCGCGAGCCACAAGCACACGCTGGTGCTGAAGAACGAGGGCGACGGCGAGCTCACCCTCGGGGCCATCACCTTCCCGACGCACTTCAAGGCCGACGACACCAACGCCGTCACCACGGGCACCACCATCGCCGTCGGCCACGAGGCGGAGCTCAAGATCGAGTACACGCCCGGCGCCGTCGGAGAGCACTCGGGCGACCTCACCCTCGCGAGCAACGACGCGGCCTCACCCAAGGCCGTCGCCCTCCACGGCGAGCTGGTGAAGCCCGCCTTCGAGCTCTTTCGCGGGACGGGCGTGCTGCCCCTGGTGCCCTTCGCCACCACCGACGTGGCCGAGCACCTCGACGGCGCGCTCCCCGACACCGACCACGGTGTCGACGCCGACACCCGCGACCCCTCCCTCGACGCGGCCTTCACCTTCCCGCTGAAGACCGACTACGCCACGAACGTTCACGCCGACGCCGATCCTTCGGTGTTTCGACTGCGGCTGAAGGGCATGCCCGACGCCGCGCCCGACGAGGTCGCCGTCGTGGTGAAGGTGCTCAAGGCCTCCGGGGTCGCGCTGCCTGGCGTCGCGGGCTTCGTCAACGCCGGCACCGCGGGCGTCGCCGCGGGCATGCCGGTGACCTTCAAGAAGAACGGCGCCGTGTGGGAGTCGCCCTACCTCCGCGTCGCCACCACGGTGACCGACCTCAGCAAGGGCGCCACCGCGATGGTGCACTCGAGCTACGCGGCGACCATCGCCGACGCGGCCAACGCGAAGCAGTTCGGCCGCGTGCTCGAGGCGAAGGCCACGGTGATGGGCGAGGCGGTGGCCGGGGAGTACCCCATGGGCGGCGAGCCCTGGGCCAGGGTGCCCGTCCGCTTCTGCGCCGTGGGCTGGGCGGGCGGCGTGCTCAAGCCCCTCGCCAAGCTCGCCGAGCTCAACCAGTACTGGGCCGGCCAGGGCCTGGAGTTCAAGCTCCACGACCCGCTGGTGCCCCTCGCGCAGCTCGTTGCGCCGCCCCGGCTGCTCCTCACGCTCAACGAGCACACCGGCGCCGCGCTCTTCACCGACCACGACGTCCGCGTCGAGGTGACGGTCTCCTTCTCCATCGGCGGCGGAGACGTCGACGCCGCGGTGACCGCCGACGTCGCGGCCGGCGAGACCGCCAGCCAGGCCGCGGCGCACATCAAGAACGCCCTCGGGGCGTGGCGTGGCGGCGGGGCCGCGAGCGCCGTACGCCTCGACGCCGACGTGTTCGACTTCGCCGCGCCCCGCGTGGTGCTCACGGGCCCGGGCCCCAACCCCCCTGCGGACCTCACCGCCATCGGCGCCCGAGGCCCCACCGACCTCACGGTGAAGGAGACCACCGGCGCCGCGGTGACCAACCTGCGCATCACCCGCGTCGCGGCCACGCGCGAGGTGACCACCACGACCCCCGACCCGACCGGCAACGGTCCTCCCACCGTCACCGTGGCCCGCGTCGCCGACACCTCCGTCGACGCCTTCTCTCCTCCCGTGGCCCAGGCCTTCCACGACCCGGTGTGCAACCCCCCGTCGGCCGCGATGCGGGCGTGGGTGCGCGCCTTCGGCTCACCGGGCCGCGACGCCGTCACGGTGCTCATCTCCGACCGCGTCGGCGAGCAGGCCCTGGTGGCGCTCTGCGAGGCCGGGCTCAGCACCCTCTACGACGCCAACGTCGACACGCTCAAGGGCCGCATGGCCCCGGAGCTGGCCAACCTGGCGTCGTCGACCTCGCCCATCTCGATCCTGAACTTCGGCAGGTGGACCGAACCCCAGGCGCACTTCGTGATCTTCCTGGGGCGCGGGAATTTCAGCGCGGGCTCCAACGACCTCCAGCACGAGGTCGGCCACACGCTCGTCGACTGCAACCACACGCTCCGCGAGCCGTCGTGGTTCTACAAGTACGAGCTGATGCACGCCTCCGGGCCTCCGATGGGCAAGGCCAACCGGATGACCCGCCACAAGATCAAGGTCGACACCGCCCTCAACGCAGGCGGGTGGAAGTCGGACTACATCGTGCTCGCCGAGGGCTACGGCGGCGCCGCCCGCGCCCGCATCACCCAGCTCGCTCCGCAGTGGTGCACCGGCGCCACCGACTTCCCCTGGACCTGAGCTCAGCGCCTTCGGGCGGCGTCGCGCACGTGCACCCAGTCGGCCAGGAAGGCGTCGAAGACCCCCCGGTCATCGACCCGTAGCATCGTCTCGTCGTTCTCCCGGAGGGCCGCCCCGGTCCAGTTGTGCGAGCCCGTGAAGACCAGCCGGCGGGCGGCCGTCGAGCCGTTGTACGGAGCGTCGATGAGCAGGTACTTCGAGTGCAGCCCCCAGGTGCCCGCGCGGCGAGGGTAGAGCGTCACCCTCACCCCGGCGTCGCGCAGGGTACGCAGCACCGTGCGCCCGATGCGGATGGTGTCGTCGCCGATCACGGCCTCGACGCTGCACCCCGCCCGCTGCCTCCGGGCGAGGGCCCTCGCCACCTCGAGGCGAGCGTTGGTGAAGAAGGCCATCGCCACCCGGATGCGCCCGGAGTCGGCGCACGACACGTTGTCGATCACCGAGATGGCCGTGTCGCCCGATGGACGAGGGAAGAAGTACGCCCGCGTCGGGAAGTTGCCCGCCGAGGCGCGGTAGTAGTCGAGCTGCACCACGTCGCGCCGCTGCTGCTCGAAGGTGCGCTCGTAGGCCGCGAAGAGCGCGCTGTCCCCGCGGATGACCACGGCGTTGTTGTGCCGGTGGTTCTGCCCGGTGGTGAGGTTGTGCGAGGCCTGCACCACGACGTTGCGCGAGCCGCCGCCGACGTCCGAGAAGAGGAAGGTCTTGTGGTGCATGATGCCGGTGCCCAGGCACGCGCTGCCGGGGGCGCGGCAGAGCGTCACCCGCGACCGGCCCAGCGCCAGGATCAGCGCCGAGGCCTCGGTGGCGTCGGACCCGTTGTCGGGGTCGTCGAGCAGCGCCCTCACCTGCCCGTCGAGCAGCACCCGCACGTCGACGCCCCGCTGGTAGGCGCGCCGCAGCGCCGCCGTCACCCGACCGCGGGTGAAGTGATAGACCGCGAGGCGGATGCGCGAGCCCGGCACCGCCCGATCGATGAGGGCGAGCAGCAGGTCCTCGATGGCGGGGTCGGGGCTGTTGTCCGAAGGGCGCCGGGAGAACACCGCCGAGAAGCGCGGCAGCAGCGCCGGGAGCGAGATCGTCGGTGGGGTGGTGGTCCCTGCGTCGACGAGCGGCTGCTGGGTGCCCGCGTCGAGCTCCGGCAGGGGAGCGCCCGCGTCGAGCTCCGGCAGGGGCGGAGGATCACCGCCGTCCTCGGGCGGCGGCGCCGGCGGATCGGGGGGATCGCCGGCGTCCTCGGGCCACGGCTCCGGGGGGTCGGGGCTCTTCGGTCCGGCGTCCTCCAGAGGCAGGGGAAAGTCCTCCGGGCCGATGTCATCCGGGTACGGGCCGCCGTCCTCGTCCTCGGCCCACGGGTCGGTCGGCTTCTCCATGGTGGGCGGTCCGGAGACGGTGCCTTCGCTGCACCCGGCGCAGAGCGACAGAAGCGCGAGACCGAGGAGGGCTTTCGTGGCGCTGGGCATGACAGGGCATACGAGCGCCCCGCGTCCTGAGCCGTCAAGCTTCACTGATTGAAGCCCCCGACGGTGCGTCGCAGCGATCCCGTCGCGGCGTAGCTACGGCCGTCGAAGAGGAAGCGCTCGGACTCGTCGCCCCGCACGAGGATCACTCCGCGCTGATCGGGCGTCGGCGTGCCGAGCTCGCCCCCGACTGCGAGGACCACCCCGTCGCGTCCGCCCACGCCGTGCAGCGTCGCGGCCGTCAGCGCGACCGCGGGGCGATAGTTCACCCGACCGTTCACGTGCCCGTCGAAGTGCATCGTCAGCCCGTCGCTTCCCACCGCCCAGGCGTTTCTCGCGTCCTGGACCCAGACGCCGGTGAGGCCCGAGAGATCGGAGAAGTACGGCGACGTCGAGAAGCCCGTCTGGTTGCCCGAGAGGACGAGCGCCGTGCCCAGTCCACCCACCGCCCAGCACTCGTAGGGCGCCGAGCGGGGACACGAGATCGTGAGGAGGCGATTGTCGCTGCGGGTGATGTCGCTCGACACGCGCGACCACGCCCTGCTCCTCGGGTCGCGCACCAGGATCACACCCCCTTCGCCCACGACGTACAGTCGCCCGTCGACGCCTCCGTCGATCTTGTAGAGGTTGCGCCCCGCGACCTCGGGAGGCAGCGCGGCCTCCTGTCGAAACGTCGCGCCGTCGTAGTGGAGCAGCACGCCCTTCGGTCCGTCGGGTCGGCTCGATCCGCCGACGAGCCAGAGGTCCTCGGCGCTGCGGCCGTAGATGCCCCAGAAGGTCGGCGCCCCTTCGGGGTACGTCACCTCGACGGGCACCGTCTCGCAGGCGCCCTCCCGGTAGCGCAGCACCCGACCGCCCTCGCCCACCGCGTAGACCAGCTCCGACTCCCCTGCCGGGTCGGGCACCGGGACGGCCCACCAGAGCACCTCGTCGCTCTGACAGAGCGTGCGAAAGACCCCTACGGTGTACTCGACGAGCCGCCCCACGCCCCCGGGCGGAAGGCGCGCGTGGTCGACGCCCACGTAGCCTCCGGCGATGTACGCGGCCCGGCGTTGCGCGCTGCCCCGCACCGAGAGGAACGATCCCGTCGGCGAGCCGTGGACCGCGAGACGAAAGAGGTCCGGTCCCTCGGTGTCGGTGGCGACGGCGTCGGGCAGGCCCGCGTCGCCCGCGCCCGCGGAGGTGCATGCCGTGGTGAGGAGGAGCGCGACCCACGCCCCGCCGCGTCGCTCGAAGGCCGCTCGGGTGCCAGGTCGTGGACTCATCGCGGCCGCTGCCACCTCCGTGTCACGGGGTGGCGGCGGAGCGACTGATGATGGTCAAGCCTGCACCCCGAGCTGGAGGGGGAAGGAGCCGCTGGGCCTGCGATTGCACAGCGCCGCACCATGTTGGACCCATGCAAGCGACCCTCGGGAGCGCGAGGGCAGATGGCCGTGGCCGTGGCGCTGCTCGCCACCCTGATGTCCGCCCCTGCGTCGGCGCAGCAGAGCCCTCCTGCGTCGACTGCGCGCCGCTCGGACATGTTCCGCGACCCCTTCTTCGTCGAGCTCGAGGGCGGCGCGACGTACATGGCCCTGCTCTCGGTGCGGGGCGACCGGTCGGCCTTCCCGAACATGGTCTCGTTCACCGGCTGGGGGCCTGGCGCGGGCGTGACGCTGGGCTTCCACGCGCTGGTCTTCAGCGTCGGGCTGCAGGTCTACTACTGTCACGTCAGCGGCGAGGGCGACGTGCTCAACCCGACGCCCATGGGGCCGACGCGGGCGACGGGCGAGGTCGACCTCGTGGCCACGACCCTCGAAGGAGCCTTCCGCCTCCCGATGGGGCGCGTCGAGCTGTCGATGCGCCTCGGGGTCGGGCACGCGTTCATGGGGCGCTTCACCAGCGACGCGTGGGCGAGCGCCGAGAGCGTGAACGCCAACGGATGGACGGGCCGTGCGGGACTCGGCGTCGATGTGCGCGTGTGGCGCAAACTCTTCGTCGGCTTCGACCTCGACGCCGCCGTGACCAACGTCCGCCGCTCGGGCATCGCAGGCGGTAGCTGCACCAGCGGCGGCCCCATCTGCGCCGAGCTCGAACAGGACGGCGACGCCATCGCGCTGATGGTCCACCCCCACCTTCAGGTCGGGATGCACTTCTGACCTCCCTCTCCCCCCCTCAACCTCCCGGAGACCGTCGATGACCTCCCTCCGCCCGCTCCTCCCCGCGCTCCTCGTCGCCCTCGGCTGCAGCGTCGACGCCTTCGTCGTGGTGTCCCCGGGGCCGCTGAGAGTGAGCGCCTCGCTGCCCGTCGGCGAGGTCCCTGCCGCGCTGCTCACCGCCGAGCGCCGGCTCGCCACCGTGGCCTGCGACGCCGCGAGGCCGTGCCCGTCGGCCTCCTCCTCGGAGGTCGTCGTGCGCTGCGAGGCGGGCGCCTGCGCGCTCGCTCCCTTCGCGCTGCGCTCCACCAACGTCGACGTCGACCTGGACACCGACGCCACCTTCCGCGACTACGCGGGCGCCCTTCGGGGCGTCGAGGTGCAGTCGGCGGAGCTGCAGCTCCGCGGGGCCCACCCCGGCAGCGCCGTCGGCCCGCTGGCGCTGTGGTGGGGCCCGACCGGCGAGGCGACGCCCTCCCGGCGCCTGGGCGCCGTCCCCCGTACCGCCCTCGGCTCGAGCCCCTTCAACGCGCCGGTGGTCGTCGACGCGGCCGGCGTGGACGCCCTGGAGGCCCACATCCTCGGCGGCGCGCACCGCTTCCGGGTGCGGGTCGACGGGGCCTTCGAGGTGGGCGCTGGCGTCCTGCCCGACGCCCAGGTGGAGCTGGTCGTGCAGCTACGGCTGACGCTCCAGACCTCGCTGTAGAGCGCGGGCGCGGTCGCGCGCTACGTCGACCCGTCGATGTCCTTGAACTGCGGGCAGGCGCGCACCAGGGCCATCGCCTCGGCCCTCGCGCCCGGCTCATCCGGCACATCGTTGGGAAACGGAACCGACGAGCGCGAGAGACGCCCCAGCCACGCCGCGCCGAGGGGCCGGGCGAGGTCCTCGGGCCTGGTCGCCACGATCGTGGTCTCGTCGCGATCGCCCGTTCGCTCTCCCACCCCGACGGCGAAGCCGCCGAGCAGGAAGCCCGAGCGCGTCGACGTCGAGGCGCTGTACGTGTGCACCGTCGCTCCCTCCCGACACGCGCGCCGCAGCGCCTTGAACATCGACACCGTCCACAGGGCGGGCGCCGTGCGCGGGGAGAACAGGTCCCAGTACACGATGTCGGCGCACCCGTCGGGCATCGTGGCCAGCCAGGTGCGGAAGTCTCCGAGGCAGAGCCGCCAGCGGGTGCGCGGCGTCTCGTGAAGCCCGTGTTCGAGCAGCGCGCTCGCGGCGGCGTGGGCGTTGGCGCCGCTCTTCGTGAGCCCCAGCGAGTCGGCGTTCTCAGGCGCCAGGGCCAGTCTCAGCGCGTCGAGGTCATGCTCGAAGCTCACGATCTCCAGTCGTCGCGCCCCGAGGCCTCGCGCCTCCGACACCTGCCACGCGGTGATCGCGTTGGTCGCGGCGCCGAGCCCCACGTCGAAGAGCACCAGGGCTTCGCCCCCCTCCTCCAGCCTCGCCGCCAGCCGCGACGGAGCGACGTACACGCTCTCCGCCTCGACCAGCGGACCGGCGCCCGGGTGCATCACCTCGCCGCACGCGCGCTCGCGGATGGCGCGTAGCCCGTTGGGGAGCGTGACCACCTCGCAGCCGCTCTGGCGCTCGTCTCGCTCGCTCACGGCGTGCCTCCGCGACCGAGTCGGACGGCGCTGTGCTCGTGGCGATCGATCGCGTCGAGCTTGCTGCGGGCGTAGCTGGAGAAGGTCCCGCGCTCGATGGCGCTCCGCGATTCGGCCATGAGCGTATGGTAGTAATGGAGGTTGTGAATCGATACGAGCCGCGTGCCCAGCGGCTCTCTGCACTTGAACAGATGGTAGAGATAGGCGCGGCTGAAGGTGGCGCAGGTCGAGCAGGTGCACTCGACGTCGAGGCGCTCTTCGGACAACACATTGATGCCGCGCGTCAGCCGCACCCGGCCGGTGGAAGTGAACGCGGTGCCCTGTGACGCGAGCTGCGTCGGGATGATGCAGTCGAACATGTCGACCCCTGCGAGCATGGCCTCGAGCAGGTCTGGCGGCGTCCCGACGCCCATGAGGTAGCGCGGACGGTCGGCCGGGAGCAGTTCTGCGGAGAGGGAGGTGACGTCCTCGCGCTCGGAGCGGCTGTCGCCTACGGCGAGTCCGCCGATGGCGAAGCCGTCGAAGGGCTGCTGGGTGAGGAAGGCCGCCGACTCCCTCCGTAGCTCGGAGACGACTCCCCCCTGCACGATCGCGAAGAGCGCCTGCGTGGGGTTGGTGCGCGCGGCGAGAGAGCGCAGCGCCCAGCGGTGGGTGCGCTCCATGGCGGCCCGGGTGGTCGCCTCGTCGGAGGTCGACGAGATGCAGACGTCGAGCACCATCATGATGTCCGACCCGATCGCCGTCTGTACCTCGATGGAGCGCTCGGGCGAGAGCATGTGCATCTGCTGGTCGACGTAGCCTTTGAAGCGGGCTCCCTTCTCGGTGATGGTGCGAGAGCCGGGCAGCGAGAAGATCTGATACCCGCCGGAGTCGGTGAGCACGGGCCCCGACCACCCCATGAACTTGTGAATCCCCCCGAGCTGGCGAAAGGCCTCGGGCCCCGGGCGCAGCATCAGGTGGTAGGTGTTGCCGAGCACCACCTGGGCGCCGACCTCCGCGAGGTCGGCCGGGGTGCAGTGGGCCACCGTCGCGCGCGTGCCGACGTCCATGAAGACCGGCGTCTCCACGCGCCCGTGCGCGGTGATCATCGAGCCCCGCCTGGCGCGCGAACCGGGATCGGTGGCCGTGACCGTAAAGGGAAGTGTCATGAGGGGCGACGCTGATAGCACGTCCCCGGTAGGGGGGGCGGGTGCGCGCCGGCGCTGTGACAGCCGCGCTCGGCTGTGGCGACAATGCGAGGCTCCGATCTCGCCACGCGCGGCAGATCACGCGTGATTCGAGGCGCATCGCGCTGGCACATCACCCGCATTGCATCGCCGCGACAGAAGGCCGCGCACGGGTCGTCGAAGACGAGACCGCGCACCCCTCGGTCGGTTCGCCACGGAAGGATCTGCCTCATGCTTTGGACCATCACGATCGTACTGCTCGTTCTCTGGGTGCTCGGGTTCACGAGCGTCGGTTCGCTCGGCGCCTGGGTGCACCTGCTGCTGGTGCTGGCGGTGATCTCGGTGGCCATCAACCTGATCCGTGGGCGCAACCCGGCGGCCTGAACGCGGCCGCCGACGGAGCGGAGCGGGGATCGCGAGACGCGCCCTGCGCTGGCCGATGTCTCCTGGCGCACGGAGCCGCTCTGCGCGGGGTGCCGTGCAGGCAACAATCGGAAGAAGGAGAGAATGATGGACAAGCAGACGAGCCGCATTTCCAACGTCAATCCAGAGAGCAGCGTGAGCCCGCGGCCCCAGTGGTGGACCGACAAGCACAGCTCCACCTGGGACCGCGTGAAGGCCGCCCTCCGTCGGGACTGGGAGCAGACCAAGGCCGACTTCTCTTCGAATGACAGCGCCGACCTGAACCAGGAGATCGGCGACACGGTGAAGCAGAGCGTCGGCAAGGAGCCCATTCCGCCGCTGTCGGTGAAGACGCGCCCCGACGACCCGCAGGACGTGGCGAAGCGTGTGGAGAAGCAGATCAAGGAGCGCGGCAAGGCGCAGGAGCGGGTCATCGAGGCGCAGACCGAGGCCGCCGTCGTGCAGGTGAAGGCGCAGGGCAAGATCGCCAGCGAGCAGCAGGCCGCCCAGGAGAAGGTCGCGGCCGAGCAGCGGAAGCTCGGCGAGATCGCGGCGGATGCGCGCGAGGCGGCCATGAAGAGCCAGCGCGACGCGCAGGAGAAGATCGCGAAGCAGCAGGAGAAGATCGCCGAGGTGCGGTCCGACGCGAGCCAGAAGATCGCCGAGGTGCAGCAGAAGGCCGGCGAGAAGGTCGCCGAGGTGCAGCAGACGGCCAGCGAGAAGGTCGCCGTGGTGAGGGACTGGAACCAGGTCGAGCCCGCGATCCGATACGGGTACGGGGCCCGGCTGCAGTACGCCGACAGCCCCACCTGGGACGACCAGCTCGAGAGCAGGCTCCGCCACGAGTGGACGCAGCTCAAGAACGGCAACACCTGGGAGGACGTGCAGCCGCACGTGCGCCACGGCTGGGACGCCGCCGCCCGCAACAGCATCGTGTGATGCGCACGCAGCGCCGCCACGCTCGTGGCCCGCACGGCTGAGACAAAGGGTCACGGCTGGCGGCGCGCAACATCTTCGTTTCACTTCGATTCGAGGCTTTTCGTGGCTCTGCCCGAGCGGCCCGACCCTTGAAGAGAGTGTCCCCGTCGATCGCCCTCATCGGGGCTTCGACCGTCCGATCCCTAAAGGAGTTTCGATCATGAGCAACGAGAGCAAGCGCGCAGAGGGTGTCGCCCAGGAGATCGGCGGCAAGGTGAAGAAGGCCGTCGGCGGCCTCATCGGCAACGAGCAGATGCAGGCCGAGGGTCGCGCCCAGGAGCTCGGCGGCGAGGCGAAGCAGGAGGGCGCCAAGGCCGCCGCGCGTGTGCAGGGCAAGGTCGAGGAGGTCACCGGCGCGATCAAGAACCGCATCGGCGCCGCCATCGACAACGAGCAGATGCAGGTCGAGGGGCGAGCCCGAGAGCTCGCCGGCGAGGCTCGCCAGAAGGCGAACAAGTAGCCCCCCCCTCCCCCCCGGTAGGCAGGCCAGGCGGCACCCGAGTCCGCCTGGCGCCTCCTGAAGCCCCCTCAGCCCTCCAATCACCCTCCTTCCCGGAAGTCACAGCCCATCGAATGCACTCTCCATCATCGTTGCTTGCTTCCCATCGCAGGGCGCGCTGCGCCCCGGTCGTCGCGGCGGCCGCCTCGCTGGCCCTGCTGATCCTCCCCCGCGCGGGTCTCGCCCAGACCTTTGGAGAGCGCCTCGTGGTGCGCGGCGAGGTCGGCGCCGGAACCATGCTCCCCACCTACCAGCGTGACTCGCTCCGCTATGGCTTGAACGTGCAGGGCTCCGGGCGCCTCGGCTTCACCCTCTTCGGCCCCGTCGCCCTCCAGGCTTCGTTCTCCAGCTGGTGGTTTCCCTCGGAGAGCGGCGACGGGCAGCAGTACTCGGTCACCGGCGGCCTCCGCATCGAGCCGATGCTCGGGTCCGCCGGGCGCCTCTTCGTCGACGTCAACGCCGGCCTCGGCATCTCCGGGGAGCGCAGCCGCGTCGCGCTCGACACGGGCCTCGGCTTCGAGTTCGCCATCGGCCGCGCCGTCGGCCTCGGCCCGGTGATCCGATACGGGCACCTGTTCGCCGACTCCGGCGCGCAGGACCACGACAGCGACGCGCAGTACTGGTCCGCCGGGCTGTCGCTCTCGGCGAGGATGTCCCCGGCGGTCGCCCATGGTCCTCTGGACGCCGACCGCGACGGCTTCCTCGACGCGGTAGACGAGTGCCCCGACGAGCCCGCCGGAGCGACCCCCGACGCGCAGCACCGCGGCTGCCCGACGCGCGACCGCGACGGCGACGGCGTGACCGACGCGGGCGACCTCTGCCCCGACGCGCCTGCCGGCGACCACCCCGATCCGACGCGGGCCGGCTGCCCTGCGGCGGACACCGACGGCGACGGCGTCTTCGACCCGCAGGACCTCTGCGTGACCACCCCTCCGGGCGACCACCCCGACCCCGAGCGGGCAGGATGTCCGGACGGCGATGACGACGCGGACGGCGTCTTCAACCACGCCGACCAGTGCCGCGGCGAGGCGCAGGGCCTCCACCCCGACGCCGCGCGCCCTGGATGTCCCCTCCCCGACCGCGACCACGACACGGTGCCCGACCCCACGGACGCGTGCCCCGACGTCGTCGGCGCCCCCAACATCGAGGCCCGCCGCAACGGCTGCCCGGGCCTGGTCGAGGTCCGCAACGGCATGATCGTGATCCTGCAGCCGGTGTTCTTCGCGACCAACCGCGACCGCATCCTGCCCACCAGCTTCCGGGTGCTCTCGGCGGTCGTCGCGGCGCTCCGCGCGCAGCCCGAGATCAGGCGCATCGCGGTCGAGGGCCACACGGACAACGTCGGCCGCGACGAGGCCAACCTCGCGCTCTCGCAGCGCCGCGCGCAGGCCGTCGCGACCTGGCTCACCCAGCACGGCATCGAGGCAGGACGCGTCGAGGCCCGCGGTCTCGGCGCCAGCCGCCCGATCGTCCCCAACGACTCGGCCTCCGGGCGCGCGGCCAACCGCCGCGTGGAGTTTCACATCCTCGACCCGCGGCAGAGCACCGCCCTCGACGCCAACGGTCGCACCGCCGGCCCCGGCGCCACGGGTGCTCCTTGAGCGACGCCCGACCGCGTCTCCGCCCCATCCGATCTTCCTTCACCGCTCGTCAGGAGAGTCTGAATGTCTGAACGCCATGCGCCTATCGGGCGCGCTCGACGCCATCTCCTGCTCACCTCGATGGCGGCGCTGCTCGCCGCCGGTTGCGGCACGCGCTCCATCCTCGGCGCGGTCTCGGACCCCGACGTGCTCGACGCGTCCATGGAGGCCGACGCGCCCGAGACCAGCACGGACGTAGCCCGCACCGACCTGGGACGCAGCGACGCGCCCGACGTGCCGCTGCCCGACGTGCCCGGCGTGCTCGACGCGCCCGACGCCTCGCGGCCCGATGTGCCCGACGTGCCTACGGCGCTCGATGTGCCCGACGCGTCGCTGCCCGATGTCTCCGACGTGCCCGCCGCGCTCGATGTGCCCGACGCGTCGCTGCCCGATGTTTCCGACGTGGCCGATGTGGCCGACGTGGCCCTCGTCGACACGCCGGTCGACCGCCCCGATGCCCCCGACGCGCCGATGATCGACGCTGGCCCGATGGGTACGGGCACGCTCGGCTCGGCGGCGCGCTTCACCATCCTCGCGGGATCGACCGTGAGCAACACCGGGCTCACGACCATCACCGGGGAGGTCGGCGTCAGCCCCGGCCTGGCCCTGGTCGGCATCCCTGCGGGCACCGTCGTCCACGCTGGCGACCCCGTCGCCGCGCTCGCCCAGGCCGACACCACGGTGGCCTACAACCGCCTCGCGGGGCTGCCCTGCGGCACGGCCCTCACCGGCCGCGACCTCGGCGGCATGACCCTGTCCCCGGGCGTCTACTGCTTCACCTCCTCCGCCCAGCTCACGGGCACGCTGGTGCTCGATGGGCGCGGGCAGACCAACCCGTTGTTCGTCTTCCAGGTCGGCTCGACGCTCGTGACGTCCAACATCTCCGTGGTGCTCCTGACCAACGGCGCTCGCTCGTGCGGGGTGTACTGGCAGACGGGCAGCTCCGCCACGGTGGGCATCGGCTCCAACTTCTCGGGCAACATCATCGCCCTCGGGAGCGTCACCCTCACCACGGGCGTGACCCTCCAGGGCCGCGCCCTCGCGCGGTCGGGCGGCGTGACGATGGACACCAACTCGGTATCCAACGCGGCCTGCCCCGACCCTCCCCTGCCCTGATGCAGACGGCTCGTGCGGCTGTCCGGTCGCTGCGCCCCGCGTCCGCGGGTTGAAAACCCTATCGCTTCTACACATCTCTCGCGCCTGGGGTACGGCGTGCGGCCTCTGCATCGTCGTGCAGCGCCTGACCCCAGGCAACATCAGGTGGTCACCTTCGCGCGACGCGAAGGTTGCATGGGGAACGGGGCGAGCGCGGCGACGAGCGCGGTGCGGAGCGAGCGCGGCAACGGTGAGGGCGGGCGCGACGGTCTGTCGGGCGGGCCGTGCGACGACGGCGACAGCGACTGGCCTTGCAACCTTCGCGTCGCGCGAAGGTGACCACCTGATGTTGCCTGGGGTCAGGCGCTGCACGCCGATGCAGAGGCCGCACGCCGTACCCCAGGCCGCGCTGTCGAGATGTGTAGAAGCGATAGGGTTTTCAACCCTGATCCTTCCCGGAATGTTCTTGATGTTGCGCGCAAGGCGGAATCGGGGCGGGCGACCGCCCACGCCCACGTACGACGCCTCACCGGAGCGGAGCGCTGGGGCGACCACGACGCCATCCCAGCGCCCCGCGCTCAACCCTTCAAGTCGCCTGTGGGATGGTACCAGCACCCCGTCGCAGGGGATGTGACGGGTTGATACGGTCGCGCGGACTCCGTGCGCGGTTCTTCGCGAGACCTCACGAGAGCGTGGATGCCCACAACGGGCATCCGTCGAGCCTCAGCGGTGGCGGCGACCGCGGCCCCCGTGGCGCCCGTCCCGGTGCTCCTCGTGGTGCGACGGCGCCACGACGACTCGGACGCGGCGACCCCGGCGCAGGTACACCGGCCGCACCACCGGCTGCGGCTGCACCACGTAGACGGGCTGCGCCGGCTGCTGCACGACCACGACCTGCGGCCTCGGCTGCACGACCACCACCGTGGGCGGCGGGGGAGTGCCGATCTGGATGCCCGCGCGAACCTGGACCTGCGCTCCGGCGAGCGAGGGCAGCGCCATGGAAGCGACGAGTGAAGCGATGGAGAGAAGCGAGCGGACATTCATGGGAGACCTCACAGCGCGGTCGAAGACCCGACCGCTGACGAGGCGGAGAGCACCGCTCGTGCCGTCGCTCCATCGCTGTCCCTGAGGCACTTTCGGGATGTGCCGTCCCCGCACCGCGACGCGCTGTCACACCCGGCGCGGGCGGAGACGCACGAACGCATCGGTCGCCCACCGGTGGGCGCGAGCGGTGGGTCAGCGCGCCTCGGGCAGCAGCGCCGCGAGATGCGCGTCGAGCTCCGAGGAGAGCGCCGCCACGATGACCTCCGGCGCCGACGCCTCGACGTAGGGGAGCCGCACGATCGACGCCCACGGGAGCTTCGCGTGCAGGTGCGCCGCGAGGCCGTCGGCGGCGCTCGATCGGGTGGAGCGCTCCTCTTCCAGCGCGTCGAGCACGTCGGTGATCGACGGCGCCACACCCCGACCGGCGCGCAGCGCGCTCACCCACGGGGCGGGGCGGGTGTCCGCCCGGTTGAGCACGATCGCCCTCGGCCGCCGCCCGAGCTTCTCCAGCCGCGCGGCGAGGAAGATCACGTCGTCGCGCGCAGCCGCGGTCGGCGCGGCCACCAGGGCGTAGGCCACGCGCTCGCCCAGGAGCAGCTCCGAGGCCCGCCGGGTCAGGGCCACGAAGCGCTCTCGCACCAGGGCGAGGTCGCCGAAGAGGTCCGCCGTGTCGCGCACCAGGTTGGGTCCGGTGACGCGCGCCAGCAGGTGCTCGACGTGACCGGTTCCCCAGGAGAGCAGTGCCCTCGGCGCGGGCGCGGCGCCCCCGGAGCGCTGCGCGAGCCCCGCGAGCCACGAGACGCTGCGGCCGCCGAGCAGCGCCGCGAGCCGGGCGGGGTAGGTCACGAAGTCGATCGCGTGCCGCGAGGGGGCCGTGTCGATGACCACCACGTCGAAGTCCCCGTCGGTGGCGGCGCGGGCCACGAGGTTCATCGCGACCAGCTCGTGCACCCCCGCGGCCGCGTCGGCGAGCCCGATGTAGAGCTTGTTCGAGAGCACCCGCGCCTTCGCCTCGGGCTCGTCGGCGAAGAGGTAGTCGATGAAGGCGCGCATCGACCGCCGGGGGTCGGGCATCAGCGCCGAGAGCCTTCCTTTCGCCGCGGCGAGGGGCACCAGCGTCACCTCGTCGGTGACCGGAACGCCCATCGCCCCGGCGAGGCGGCGCGCCGGGTCGATGGTGACGATGAGCGTCTGGTGCCCTCGCGCGGCAAGCGCGAGCGCGAGCGCGGCGGAGGTGGTGGTCTTGCCGACGCCGCCGCCGCCCGCGCAGACGATCACGAGAGGGTCCTTCACGCGGCCCCCTCGGCGCGCAGCCAGCGAGCGACGTCTCGGGCCGACGGGTCGACCGGCGCCAGCGGAACCCTCCAGATGGCGTGCGGTCCTCGGGCGAACACCTCCAGCGCCTCGGCCGCGCCAGCGCTCGCCGCCTCGCGCGCCTCGAGCAGCGCCACCAGCGCCGCGGCGGGGCGGGCGAGCGCACCCTCCGTCGCCGCGAGGGCGCGGGCGTCGACCAGGGCCTCCCTGGAGAGCGGCAGCGGCACCCGGTTGACCACCACCCTCGCGACCTCCAGGCCCGGATCGCGCGCGATGGACTCGCACAGCTCCAGGGTCTCCTCCAGCACCAGCGCCTCCGGGAGGGTCACCACCACGATGGACGCGCAGCCCGGCGCGACGAGCTCGCGCGACACCCGGTCGCACAGCTCGAACATCGGCCCCGACCCGAGAAACTCCCGCCCCTGCCGCGCCGTGCGAAGCCACGCCACGGCGTGCCCCGTCGCGGGCATGTCGACCACGACGCGCACCCCGGGGCGCGCGGCCACGACCTGCCGCACCGACTCCAGCATCGCGAGCTCGCGGATGGCGGGCGCCGCGCGAAGGAGCGGTCGCATCGCGAAGTTGCCCAGCGCGAGCTTCGCCACCGTGGCCGACCCGAAGAGCGGCGTCGCGCCCCGCTGGATGGCCTCCGCGGCGGTGATCACCACGTGCTCGACGCCCCGGTGGCTGCGCCCGAGGGCGCGCTTGCCGGACTCTCCATCGCCGAACTCCACCAGCGCCGCCATGCCGTGGGTCTCGGCCTCGAGCGTCGCCAGCGCCGCGGCCACGGTGGTCTTGCCGACGCCGCCCTTGCCCATCACCAGCACCGCGGGCGCGAGGCTGCGCGGCGGCCTCGGCGGCGGGCGCGAGTCGCTGGCCGCGGGCCTCACGCGTCGGGCCTCTCGGCCATGGCCTCCATCACCTCGTGCATCATCAGCACGTACGACTCGCGCACGAAGCGCACGTAGCGGGGCGAGTCGAGCCCCGAGGCGCGCACCAGGGCCTCGATGCCGTCGGCGCTGCGGCGCCAGGTGGCGGCGACGTCGGCGAAGGTCCAGTCGCCGGTGGTGACGGGCGTCGCGCGGTCGGAGCGGGCGTCGGCCTCGTAGTCGAACCAGTCGTCCATGACCTGCACGAAGAGGGACACGTCGTACATCCACGCCCGGGCCCCTTCGCCCGCGAAGCGATGCACCGGGAAGAGCAGCCCGTCGATGGTGCCCTCGACGCCCGCGAGGCGGTGGCCGAGGCCCGCGGGGTCGGGCTCGCCCAGCATGGCGCGCACCTCCGCGCGTATCCATCCGGTCATGCGCTCCATGGCCCGCTCGAAGGCCACGCGCTCGTCGGGGTCGAGCCCCTCGGCCATCGCCACCGCGAGCGCCCGGGTGAGCGCGAGCGGGGGGCTGGTCGCGGGAGAGCGCCCGGCGATGATGGCCTCGAGCCGCGGGCCTCGCAGCGCGGGCGGGTCGTCCATGCAGTGGTCGAGCGCGTGGTCGACCACCACGATGAACGCCGAGATGAGCGCGATGCTCCGGTGCTGCCGCGCGTAGGCGACGCGGCCGAGCGCCTCGATGGCGGCGCGGCCGAGGAGGCTGAGGGCGGGCAGCGGCAGCGGCAGGAGGTTGCCCACGTCGGTGACGACGCGCACGAGCGGCGGCCGGCGAGGCGCGCAGAAGAGGGCGGTGTACGGCGCGGAGGCGTAGAGGTCGCAGGCCCCGATGCGGAGCTTCTCCTCGAAGGGCGTCCCCCGCAGGGCGGGCCAGGTCGCCTCGATGAGGGGCTCGACGTGGCGGTCGAAGTGTCTCCGCGCCGTCGCGCGGATGCCGAGCGCGAGGTGGCGCACCGAGCGGTCGGGCTGGCCCATGAGCGCGCGCACCGCCGCGACCCGCTCGGCGCGCGGGGGCAGCGGGGAGGCTTGGCGCCCGGGCGCGTGGAGGGGAGGCACCGTGGACGTCATCGGGTCGTGGGAGGCCTTTCCCCGCCTCGTGGGTCGCGCCCGATCGAGCGCTCCTCCGAGGCGCCGCCGTTGAACCCCGTCCTCGCCGCGACGTCAATGCGCTCCCGCGAAATCGCAGGAGGCGCGCCCTCCGGGGGTCGCGACGCTTCAGTTCGCCGAGGCGCGGTAGCCGACCCAGCCCAGGAAGGGGATTCCGTGGTCTGCGATGACGGTCCGACCGTCGGCCGAGACGCGACCGCGGTCGACGACGCCGAGGCCGCCGATGGGGGCGAAGCGGGAGGTCGCCGGGCCGCCGATCATCACGATCTCGACGAGGGCGTTGGGCGCGAGCGCCTGGTCGTTGGGCAGCACGAGCGGCGCCGGGGCCGCGAAGGTGGCGTCGTCGGGCGTCAGCGCGAAGAGCGAGGGCGGCGTCGCGCCGTCGGCCTGGAGGGGCGGGAGCTGCGCGCCCACGACCCGCGCCGCGCTCACGCGCTCGAGCGCGCCGAAGGGCAGCGAGAGCGAGCCCGCGGCGATGTCGAGAGAGAGCCCGTCGGGCAGCGTGAGCTGCTGATCCGCGTCGCCCTGACGGGGCACCGGCACCGAGCGCGACTCGAGCATCGACGGCGCGTGCACCGTCGGGACGTCGACCGCGTCGAGGTCGGAGGCGTCGTCGGGGTTGAGGTCGACGGTGACGCCGGCGTGGTAGCCGAGGCCGTGGAAGTTGAACGCCACCGCGTGGGGATACTCCGCCGTGCGCGGGAAGCACGAGTCGGCGCGGAGGGTGAAGCGGCCGTCGGAGCGCGTGCTGGCGCCCAGGCAGAACGCGCCGCAGAGGCTGACCTGATCGCCCGCGACGGGCGCCTCCGCCAGGTCGAGGACCCGGCCGCGAACGGTGCCGACCCACACCGATCCCGCGGGGCACGAGCGCTCGCCGCCCTCGGGGCGAGGAACGATCTGGATGGCCGGCACCTCGACCGGCGCGACCTCGGGCGTGGCGCCCGTGCCGACCGGAGCGGTCGCGGCGGGAGCCTCGACCCGGGGATCGGGCTCGAGCGCCACGGCGCCCGCGGGCGCGTCGCCACAGCCCACGAGGGTCGCCACGAAGAGGCATCCCAGCGGGAGGAGGAGGCACGAGCGCTTCGAGGCGATGGGGATCAGAGGCCCTCCGTCGTGGGCTTCGATCGCGCGACGCCGCGCGCTGCCCGGCGGGTGTGCTGCAGTTGTCGAGCCGCGCACGATGCCACGGAGATTCCCGATGGCACTGGCGCGCCGCGAGGCCGCCGGGTGTACCAGGCCTGCACTCCGCGCTGTGCAAGAGTGGAACTGGCGCGCTGCGAGGCGACGCCGCGCTCAGGGGCGGAGCGCCGTCTCGATGGCGCGTCGTAGGCCCTCGGGGTCGATCGCGGTCGAGAGGTACGCGACCCTGCCCTGGCGATCGATGAGCATCCGCGAGGGGAAGGGCGCGGCGCCGTCACCGCGCTCGGCGAAGGTGTCCCGCCACACCGAGGTGGAGGAGATGCCGATCGGGAAGGTCAGCCCTTCGCGGCGACCGAAGGCCCGAACGCCCTCCAGCGAGTCCGGGGGGATGTCCGGGACGGCGGGCGTGTCGATGCCGACGACACGCAGCCCGGCGGACCGGTACCGGCTCCAGATGTTGGTCTCGAGGTCTGGCAACTCCAGACCGCACACGGGTCACCAGGTCGTGAAGTAGACCAGCATCACGACGTGGCCGCGCTGGCCCTCCAGCGACCACGCGGTGCCGTCGGTGAGCTGCGCGGACTCCGCCGGCGCGGGGTCACCCACGGCGAGGGACGGCACGTTGGCGCGAAGCTCGATGCGGAGCTCGTTGGCCAGCGGGTCGTCGCCGCCCACCCGCAGCGTGGTCGCGACGGGAGCGCTGGTCGTGGCGCGAAAGCCGACGCGCAGCTCGGCGCTCTCGCCCGCCTCGAGGCGGAAGCTCTCCGGCGTGACGCTGAACGCGGGGTCTGCGAGCCGCGCGGTCAGCCCGGCGATGGGCGCTCGCCCGAGGTTCTCGATGGTGACCAGCGCGGTGGCGGAGGCCCCCACGGCGACGCGCCCGAGCCCGACGAGCTCGGTCTGGCCGACGAGGTACGGGGCGGCGCGGTCGGGCTGCAGCTGGTAGGCGTGGAGGAAGTTCCAGTTGGCGACCGCGAGGGCGTCGCCGCGCGCCGCGACGCCCGCCACGCGAGCGTTCTGGCCCGCGGAGTCAGGGTGCGCCACGCCGAAGAGCAGCGGCCGCGTCGGCACCGAGAGGTCGTAGCCCCGCACATCGCGCCAGGTCGCCACGTAGAGCCGCCCGTCGACCACCTCGATCTGCCCGACGGTGCCGCCGGTCGCGACGCGGCCCACGAGCGCCGGGGCCTCGGGGCGCGCGACGTCGACGATCACCACGCCCGCGCTGCCCGCGCTCACGAAGGCGAGGTGGCGCGCCGGATCGACGGCGACGGTCTGGGCGATGCCGCCGGTCGCGACGCGCCCGAGCAGGCGGAGCGCGTCGGGGTCGCGCGCATCGACGGTGGCGAGTCCCCCCTCGCCGTCGGCGACGCAGAGGACGCTGCCATCGAGGGCGAGCCCGGTGGCGTCGGTGAGCCCGCGCAGCACGGGGCCCGGCGTGAAGGTGTCGCCCGCGCGGGTGAAGACCCCGAGGCCGTCGCGGCGCATGGCGACGAGCTGACGATCGCCGACGGTCACGACGCCGTCGAACGCGACGCCGGCGGGGGCCCGGTAGGCCGCCACGACGGAGGGCGGGTCGCTGAGGTCGACGGCGGTCAGCGAGGAGGGCTGAGTGACGTCGGCGCGGAAGGTCGCGTACGCGAGCGAGGCGCCCACCGCGACGTGTGAGCAGCGGAAGTGGTTGACGTCGCCGAGCTGCGTGCGCGTCGCCGGGAGCGGACGGAAGGCCCCCGGCTCGCGCGCGTCGATGACCCTCACGCCCTGTCGTGCCGTACACGCCACGAGCATCCCGTCGGCGCGGTACCGGAGCTCGAGGATCTCCGCCTCGGGAAACGGCAGCTCCTGCGCGAGCGTCAGCGGTCGCCCTGGCGTGGTCGGTCGATCGGGGGCGGGCACGTCGGGCGCGGCGGCCGCCTCGGAGCCGGCATCGCGGGGGCCGCCGACGACGGAGAGACCGTGGGTCTCCGGGACGCACGCCGCGGCGAGCCCGAGAAGCGAGGTCAGTGCGGCCTGGCGGATGACCCGCGGTGCAAACGAGGTCGTCACGTGATGAGCCCTCGACGCTGCTACCACCGCCGAGCACGGGCCCGCAATGACGAGGCAACGACTCCGCGCCCGGCTCGGCCGCGACGGGAAGGGCGGGCTCAGCTCGGGTCGTCGAGGTGCAGGCCCACGACGCGCTCCGGGGGCGTGATCTCGACCACGTCGAAGGGCTCGAAGGCCAGGTCGAGGTCGCCGACGACGTCCTCGAACTGCTGGTGCACCGCGCGCTCGGCGGCGGCGTGCGTCGCGCGGCGCTCACGCGCCTCGAAGAGGGCGGAGAGGCGCCGGTTGGCCTCGCGGAGCTGCCGCCCCGTGGCGACGGCGAGCTCGACCTGGAAGCGGTACGCGAGCGGGCTCGACGCGCCGACGAGGCGCATGAACACGTCGCGGGTGAATTCGAGGGCCGTGACGTCGGTCTTCGCGCGGAGCGTCGCGGAGCGGGGCGAGCCGTCGACGAGCGCGAGCTGCCCCGCGATGGCGCCCTCGGACAGCTCGGTGAGCACGCGCTCCCGGCCGTCGGCCTCCTTCACGACCTCGATGACCCCGGAGAGGAGGATGAAGCACGACGTCGCCGGGCGGGCCTGGCGACAGAGGGTCTCGCCGGGCGCGAAGCGTCGCGTCGTGCTGGCGCCGAGGAGCACCTCGAGCTCGTCCTCGGAGAAGGGCAGCGGGTGGCCGACGACGGGGAGATGTTGGACCGTGTTCATGGAGCACCTCGGAGGCGGGAGGCCAGGCGCTGCCACGCCGTGGTCTGTGGCGGGAAGATGGTCAGGGGCGGGAGCCGCGGCGGCGACGCGGCCGGGGCCGGGACCTCGAGGCGGAGCTCGGCGTCGACGCGGCGATCGACGGCGTGGAGCCGGTCGGTGAGCTCGTGGAGGATCACCCCGAGCAGCAGCGACGCGACGCGGGGGAGCTCGCGGGACATCCGATCGAGCTCGGCGCGGGTGAGCTCGAGGGCGAGCGCGTCGCTCGCGGCGGTGACGGTGGCCGAGCGCCGAGCCGGGTCGAGGCACGCCTGCTCGCCGAGGACGTCGCCGGGGCCGAGGCGCCCCACGCGCAGGGCTTCCCCGCGCGGGCCGCGGATGTCCACCACGACCTCGCCGTCGAGGAGGATGAAGAGCGAGTCGCCCGCGTCGCCTTCGCGGAAGAGGGCCTCGCCGAGCGCGAAGCGTCGCTGACGGAGAAAGCGGCAGGAGGCGTCGACCTCGCCGTCGGTCAGCGCGTCGAACACGCTCGCTCGACGAAAGAACGTGCGGATCTCATCGATGGGCAGCATCGCGGACTCTCCTCAGGAACCACCAGACAGCGCCGTCGTCATGGCGCTCCAGCTCTCGTCTCCTGACGGGCCCTTCCTACCAGAGGGCGGCACGCCACGCAACGCACCGCGTCAACACGTCTCTCTGGCGTCGGATCACGGCGCCTAACTCCCAACTGGCGCCCTGCATACACCCGGTGCATCGTCCTGCCCGGCTACCGACGATGCCCGACGCCGCCCCTGACCTCGCCATCCTCGCCGTCGCGGCCCGCCGCGTCCGATGGCATCGCGCCCTCCACGCCGCCGCCTCGGTCTCCGTCCTCGCCCTCGCCGCCTCCGTCGCCCTCGTGCTGCTCACCCGCCTCCACGTCCTGCGCGTGCAGCACCCCCTGGCGCTGGCCCTCTCTCCCCTCGCGCTCCCGCTGCTCGGCGCGCTCCTCAACGCGCTCCGCCCGGTGCGTCCGCTCGACGCCGCTCGACGCCTCGACGCCCACCACCGGCTCCACGACCGCCTCGGCATCGCGTGGCAGTTTCGCCAGCGGCCTCCCGGCGAGCGCACCCCCTTCATGCAGGCCGCCATCGACGACGCGGCCGCGCACGCCCGCTCGGTCGACGTCCGCGCCGCCCTGCCCTGGCAGCTCCCCCCGGAGCTGCGCATGGTGGCGGTGCTCGCCGCGCTGCTGGTCCTCGTCGCCCGCGTCCCGGTGCCCTCCCTCGCCCCGGCCCGGCCCGCGCGACGGTCTCCCCCGGTCGTCACCCGCGACGCCGCCGAGCTCTCCGACGACGACCTCGCCGCCTTCCGCGAGGCCGCCCGCCAGGTCGAGGCGCAGGCCCGCACCGAGGGCGCCCGCCGTGGCGTGGAGGAGTTCAACCGCCTGCTCGACGACCTCGCCCACCGCCGCCTCGACCGCGACGAGGCCTTCCGCCGCCTCGCGGCCCTTCAGGAGTCCCTCGCCGCCCAGGACGCCGCCGCCGGTCGACGCGTCTCCGAGGCGCTTCGCACCCTCGGCGACGAGATGAACCCCCGAGACGCCGCCACCCGTCGGCTCGCCGAGGCGATGCGCCAGGGCGACGCGGGCGCGGCCGCCCAGGCGATGCGGGAGATGTCCCAGACGCTGCGGCAGGGTCCCATCACGGCGCAGCAGCGGCAGCAGATGTCGCAGGCGCTGCAGCGCGCGGCCGAGGCGAGGCCCGACACCGAGGAGCTGCGGCGACAGGTGGATCAGGCGCGCCGGGAGGTGGAGGAGATGCTCCGGCGACAGCGGGAGCGGGCGCTCGGCCCGCAGGAGGAGTCGCTGCTGCGGCGGAGGCAGCGAGAGGCCGAGCGGCTCACCGGAGAGCAGCAGCGGCGGGAGGAGCAGCGACGAGAGGCCGAGCACCTCCAGCGGGAGATCGCCCAGGCCGCGCAGGACCTCGCCCGAGACCTCCAGGCCGCCGGCGCCGACCTCGAGCGAGGCGCGGAGGAGCTCTCCCGCATGCACGACGAGCAGCAGTCGCAGCGCTCCACCGAGGAGCTACGGCAGCAGCTCGAGCAGCTCAGGGAGCTGATGCGGCAGCAGCGAGGACAGGGCGGACAGCGGCAGCGGGCGAGGCTCCAGCAGTTCTCCCGCAGCGCTGGCGGACAGCAGGGACAGCAGGGACAGCAGGGACAGCAAGGACAGCAAGGCCAGCAGGGGCAGCCCGGACAGCAGGGCGGGCAGCAGGGCGGACAGGGCAACGGACCGCCCCAGGGGGTGGCGCTGGTGCCCGGCGGAAGCGGTGGCGTCCCTCTCCCGCTGCCGGGTCAGTCTCCCGGGCAGCAGGGCCGCGGCGGACAGCCCGGGCAGCAGGGGCAGGAGCCCGGCGGCGGCGCCGGGGTGCATCACGACGAGAACCTCCGGGGCGCGGCCATCGACCCGCTCGGCCGCACCCAGGCGGTGCAGGTGCAGGGTCAGCAGACGGGCAACGGGCCGTCTCGCTCGCAGGTGATCCGCACGGCGGCGGGGTCAGGCTTCGCGAGCCGGCCATACCGGGAGGTGTATTCGCCGTACTGGGACCGCGCCCGCGAGGTGCTCCACCAGGGCGAGGTCCCGCCGGGGTTCCGGTCTTACGTGCGAAGGTATTTCCAGCTGATCAGGCCGAGGGAGAACTGAATGGCGTCGAAGGTTGAAGCGGGGGCGACGGCGCCGAGAGAGTCCGTCGAGCGCTTCCAGAAGGACCTCGCGGCGGTGCGCTCGGAGGTGGGTCGGGTAATCGTCGGTCACCAGGGCATCGTGGACGGGGTGCTCACCTGCCTGCTCGCGGGCGGCCACGCGCTGCTGGAGGGCGTTCCGGGCCTGGGGAAGACGATGCTGGTGCGCACCCTCGGCCGGGCGCTCGACCTGCAGTTCTCGCGGGTGCAGTTCACCCCCGACCTGATGCCCTCGGACATCCTCGGCACCCAGGTGATCGCGGAGGACGAGCGCGGCGGCAAGCGCTTCGAGTTCCAGCGCGGCCCCATCTTCGCCAACCTGGTGCTGGCCGACGAGATCAACCGGGCGACGCCGAAGACCCAGAGCGCCCTGCTCGAGGCCATGCAGGAGCAGTCGGTCACCATCGCCCGCAAGACCTACTCCCTCGACCAGCCCTTCTTCGTGCTCGCCACGCAGAACCCCCTGGAGATGGAAGGCACCTATCCCCTCCCGGAGGCCCAGCTCGACCGCTTCCTCTTCAAGCTCCAGGTCCCCTTCCCCAAGCGCGAGGAGCTCCACTCCATCCTCGACCGCACCACCGGCGCCGTCGAGGCCGACGTGAAGCCCGTGCTCGACCGCGCCCGCATCCTCGAGCTCCGCGCGCTCACCAGGGAGGTCCCGGTCGCCCGCTCGGTGCAGGACTACGCCATCCGCCTCGTGCTCGCGACGCACCCCGACGAGGAGGGCGCGACGGCCTCGGTGAAGCGCTACGTGCGCTTCGGAGCCTCGCCCCGAGGCGCTCAGGCGATCCTGCTGGCGGCGAAGATCCGCGCGGTGATGGACGGCCGCTTCAGCGCGAGCGCCGACGACGTGAGGGGGGCGGTGATGCCCTCGCTGCGCCACCGGATGATCCTGAACTTCGAGGGCGAGGCGGAGGGCGTGAAGCCCGACGCGGTGCTGGAAGAGATCCTCGCCTCGATCAAGCCGGGGACGTAGCGACGGTGGGCTGGCTCGACTGGCTGCGCCCGAAGAAGAAGCCCGCGGCCTCGGAGGCCGAGCTCTTCGACGAGGCCTTCCAGCGCAAGCTGGAGTACCTGGCGGTGGCCTCGCGGCGCCTCTTCGCGGGCCGCATGAGGGCCGAGCGGCGCACCCGCATCGCGGGCAGCGGCATCGAGTTCGCGGACCACCGCCCCTACACCCCCGGCGACGACCTCCGCGCCCTCGACTGGAGCGTCTACGGCCGCACCGAGCGCCTCCTGGTGAAGCGCTTCGAGGAGGAGGAGGACCTCACCATCGCCATCGTCCTCGACGTCTCCGCGTCGATGGGTTTTGGCGGTCGGGCGCGCTTCGACCACGCGCGGCGGCTGGCCGCGGCGATGGCCTACCTGTCGCTCTCCAACCTCGACCGGGTGACCATGGTGGCCGTCTCGACGAAGGTCGTGCGGCGGCTCCCACCGGCCCGGGGCCGAGGGCAGATCTTCAAGGTCTTCGAGTTTCTGCGCGGCCTCGAACCCTCCGGCGAGACGGCGCTCTCCGAGGCCGGGCGCACCCTGGGCGCGGAGCTGAAGCGCCGCGGCGTGGCCATCGTGGTGAGCGACCTCTACGACCCGGCGGGCTTCGAGCGAGGCATCAACGCCCTGCGCTACCAGAAGTTCGAGCCCATGGTGATCCACGTGACGGACGCCCGCGACGCCGACCCGGGCGCCCGGGGCGACGTGCTGCTGGTGGACACCGAGACCGGCGACGGCCGGGAGGTGACGCTGACGCCCGCGCTGGTGGCGAGGTTTCGCGACGCGCACACCCACTGGCGCCACGAGGTGGAGGGCTTCTGCAAGGCCCGGCGAGTAGCCTACGCGCAGGCCGACGTGGAGGGCGCGCTGGAGGAGCAGGTGCTCAACCTGTTCCGCAGGTCGGGGCTGGTGGAGTGATGGGAGCCGGCCCCCTCACCGCGCTGCCGCGCGCCCTCACCCCCGCGGGGCGGGGGCAAGGGCTCCGGCGTCCCCAGCCCGAGCGCGAACCTGACAGCCTCCGGAGCCCTTGCCCCCGCCCCGCGGGGGTGAGGGCGCGCGGCAGCGCGGTGAGGGGGCCATGGCCCGGCCCCCACGACACCACCCCCGCGGAGCAGCGCTGATGGAGTGGCTCGGCCTCGCCCCCTCGCAGCTCGCCTGGGTGGGCGCCCTCGCCGGCGCCGCCGTGGTGGGCCTCTACCTCCTGCGCCAGCGACGCCGCCGGGTGCTCGTCCCCTTCGCACCGCTCTGGGCCCGCGTGCTGGAGGAGCGCCCCAGCGCGAAGCTCTTCGAGCGCCTGCGACGGCTGCTCTCGCTTTTGCTCCAACTGGTATTGCTGGGGCTTCTGGTGGTGGCGCTGGGCGACCCGCGGCCCGCCGGGGCCTCGCGCCGAGGGCGCACCACGGTGCTGCTCCTCGACGCCAGCGCCAGCATGTCCGCGACGGATCTCCCCGGCGGCCGGGCCGCGGCGGCGCGCGAGGCCGCGAGGCGCATCGTCCGCGCGATGGGCCCCGACGACCGGATGCTCGTGGCGCAGATGGACGCCGAGGTCACCGCGCTCACCCCGCTCACCGACGACAGCACGGCGCTCGAGACCGCAGTCACCGCCTACCGCCCTCGCGACACCGGGCTCGACCTCTCCCGGGCGCTGCGCTTCGCGCGCGACGTGCTGCGAGGCAACGCCCACGGCGAGGTGATCGTGGTGGGCGACGGCGCGTACCCCCCGGTCGCCGGGGACGTCACCACCGATGGGTCGGCGCTGCGCTTCGTGGGCGTCGGCCGCCGCGGTCGCAACCTCGGGCTCACGGCCTTCTCGGCGCGGCGCTACCCCCTCGACCGCTCCCGCTGCGAGGCGATGGTGGAGCTTCAGAGCTGGAGCGACCGCGCCGAGTCGGTGGTGCTCACGGTGAGCGTCGACGGCGCCCCCATCGAGCGGGCGAGGCTGCGCGTCGAGCCCGGAGAGCGGGTGCAGCGGGTGATCGAGCGCCTCTCCGGAGGAGGCGAGCGCCTGGAGGCCCGCATCGCCCTCGAAGACGGCTCGCGCGACGACCTCTCCCTCGACGACGTGGCCTACGCGACGCTCCCCGAACGGAGGCGCGCGAGGGTGCTCTCCGTGGGCAACGGCAACCGCTACCTCGAGGCGGCGCTCTTGCTCGACGAGTACCTGGAGGTCGTCGACGCCACCGCCGCGCAGGCGCCCGCGGCGCTCTCCCAGGGCCGCTTCGACGTGGTGATCAGCGACGGCGCGGCGGTGCAGGTGCCTCCCGGCGTCGGGTGGATCTCCCTCCGCCCTCCCCCCGACGGATCTCCCCGCCCCGTAGAGCCCGGCCTCTTCAGCGCCCCGGCGGGCGGGGCCATCGTCTTCGATCGCGTCGACCGTCGGCACCCGGTGACGCGCTTCACCAGCGACCTGGAGGAGGCCCACATCGGCCGCGTGGCGCGCTACCGCCTCGCTCCCGGCGACCGGGTGCTGGGCAGCGGCAGCGCCGGCCCGCTGCTGGTGGCGGGAGAGCGGGACGGTGGGCGCTTCGTGCTCTTCACCTTCGACGTGAGAGAGAGCGACGTGCCGCTGCTGGTGTCGTGGCCGGTGATGCTCATCAACGCCATCGACTGGTTCTCCGGCGAGGACGGGGCCTTCCAGTCGTCCTACCGCACCGGCACCGCGTGGCGCATGCCGGTGCCCGCGGGAGAGCGCGAGGCGACGGTGGAGACCCCGTCGGGCCGCCGGGTGCGGGTGCCGGTGATGGAGGGCCGCGCGGTGTTCTTCGGCACCGAGGCGGGCTTCCACCGGCTTCACTCGGGTGACTCGCACACCCTCATCGCGGGCAACCTCGGCGACCCCGACGAGTCGGCCTGCGCGCCCCGGGCGACGCTCTCCGTGGGATCGACCCGAGCGACGGCTCCGCTGCCAGGAGCCCGTGGTCTGCGACGGGAGTGGTGGGTGGCGCTGCTCGCCGCGGCGGCGCTCATCGTGGTGGCCGAGTGGGCCACCTGGCACCGGCGCGTGACGGTGTAGCGGCCTCGACGCTCCAGTTGACGGAGCGATCAGCGATATCCAGGCTTCGACGCACCATGCGATTGCTGATCCTCATCGCGACCAACCTCGCGGTCTCCCTGCTCCTCGGTGTGGTCTTCCTGGGCCTCGAAGTGGCCGGGGTGCTCCCTCAAGGCCAGTGGGGCGGCCTCTTCGTGATGGCCACGGTCTTCGGCTTCGGCGGCTCGTTCATCTCGCTGCTGCTCTCCAAGATCATCGCGAAGTGGTCGATGGGCGTGCGGGTCATCGACGCCCCCGCGTCGCAGTCCGAGGCCTGGCTCGTCCAGACGGTGCAGCAGCACGCGAGCCGCGCGGGCATCGGCCAGCCCGAGGTGGGCATCTACGACTCGCCCGACCCCAACGCCTTCGCCACCGGCTGGAGCCGCGACCACGCCCTCGTCGCCGTCAGCACCGGCCTCCTTCAGTCGATGCGCCCCGAGCAGGTCTCCGCGGTGCTGGGCCACGAGGTGTCGCACGTGGCCAGCGGCGACATGGTCACCCTCACGCTCATCCAGGGCGTGCTCAACACCTTCGTGATCTTCTTCTCCCGCGTCATCGGCACCCTGGTCGACGCCGCCCTCTCCGGCGACCGCGACCGCGACCGGGGCCGCGGCGGCATCGGCTATTTCATCACCGTGATGATCGCGCAGATGGTGCTCGGCCTCGGCGCCTCGATGATCGTCGCGTGGTTCAGCCGCTACCGGGAGTTTCGCGCCGACGCGGGAGGCGCCGCGCTCACCAGCCCCCGCGAGATGGCCGGGGCGCTCGACTCGCTGCGCCGCGCCCAGCCCGACGCCGACCTGCCCGACAGCATGACGGCCTTCGGCATCCACGGAGGCAACCTCGCGAAGCTCTTCGCCTCGCACCCCCCGCTCGAAGAGCGCATCGCCCGGCTGATGGCCTCAGAGCGTGTTTGACCCTTTTCTCGGTGAAATCGCGAAGAGCCACGAGTCCGGCAAGGACGCTCGACCGCGCGTAGCGCTGCTACGCAAGGGAGAGCGGACGCCGCCGGGCGACGTGGATCTGACGCGAGTTCGCTGAGAAACAGGGTCAAACACGCTCTCACCGGGCGCGCGCTGACCGCGCCGCCTTCTTCCCTCCCCCAGACAGGGCCTCGATGAGGTAGTCGCGAAAGACCCGCACCTTCGGGGTCAGCAGCCTCGACGCGAGGTGCACCACGAAGAGCGTCCCCGAGAAGCCCACCCACTCCTTCAACACCGGAACCAGCGCCCCCGACTCCACCGCGCCCCGAGCGACGATGTCCGGAAGCAGCGCCACGCCGCTGCCTCCCAGCGCCAGCTCCCGGGTGAACGCGAAGTCCGAGCCCGAGAGCGAGCCCTGCGCCCGGTGCCGCAGCCGGTGCTCCTCGGCCCCTCGGTGCAGCGTGAGCGACGCGCTCCCCCGGCCCGTCTGCACCAGCAGCAGCCGGTGCTCGGCGAGGTCGTCCGGGCGCTTCGGAGCGCCCTGCGCCTTCAGGTACGACGGCGAGGCGTAGAGCTGGCCGCGGATGTCGAGCAGCCGATGCGCCACCAGCGTGGAGTCCTGGAGCGTCCCCCCCGCGCGCACCGCCACGTCGATCTGGTGCCCGTCGAAATCCAGCAGCTTCTCCGTGAGGATCGTCTCCACGGTGATCTCCGGATAGCGCTCGACGAAGCCCGCCATGATGGGCGCCATCAGGGTGAGCCCGACGTCCACCGGGGCCGTCACCCGGAGGTGCCCGCTCGGCGCCGTGAGGGCCCGCCGCGCCCTGGTGTTGGCGTCGTCCAGCAGCTCCAGCACCCGCCCGACGGAGGCCCGGTACGAGGCGCCGTCCTCGGTGGCCTGCACCAGCCGGGGCGAGCGGCGCAGCAGCACCACCCCGAGGGCGCTCTCCAGCCGGGTGATGCGCCGGCTCACCGCCCCTTTGGTCTCCCCGAGGGCCTTCGCCGCGCCGGTGATCGAGCCCAGATCGACCACCCGGCAGAACGCCCGGAGGTCGCCCACGTCGGTGGTGGGTGTTTCCGTCTCAGCAACCTGATGTTTCATTCGGCCCCGATGGTCTCACCCGGTGGAACGTCTTACGAGATGGCCCACGGTTGCGAGCATAGCGTCCGCCGCCCATCAGGAGGTCTCCCATGCGCTCTCTCTCCATCACCCTCGCCGCGCTCTGCATCGCGGGTGTCGCTGCCTGCAAGGATCCCAACGCCAACACCGCCCGCGCCACCACCAGCGCCGTCACGGCCCCCGCGCCTGCGGCCCAGGTGAGCGCCACCGAGCACCTGACCATCGACGCCGCGGCCTCGTCCGTCGGCTTCACCGGCGCCAAGGTCACGGGCCAGCACAACGGCAGCTTCCCGACCTTCACGGGCACCCTCGACCTCGACCCGGCGCGCGTCGAGAACAGCCGCGTCGCCGTCGACATCGACACCACCTCGGTGACCACCGACACCCCCCGGCTCACCACCCACCTGAAGTCCGCCGACTTCTTCGACGTCGAGCGCTTCCCCCGGGCGACCTTCACCTCGACCGCCATCGCCCCGGGCGGAGCCAACGGCGCCACGCACACCATCACCGGCAACCTGGCGCTGCACGGCGTGACCCGCGCGATCTCCTTCCCCGCGACGGTGACGGTCTCCCCCTCGGAGGTCACCGCGACCGCGGAGTTCGTCATCAACCGCCGTGAGTTCGGCATCGTGTACGCAGGCATGCCGGACAACCTCATCCGCGACGACGTCGCGATGCACCTGCGCCTCCGCGCTCCCCGCGCCGCGCACTGAGCCCCTCGGAGACCATCGGCAGGGGCCGCGGAGATTTCCATGAAGGATCTCCGCCCTCTAGGGACATCTATCCCGAAAGAACGACGCTGGCGCACCCGCACGAGCCGTGCGCGCCGTCGTCCCCCCTACGATGAGGTCTCCCTTGAACAAGCTCTTCCTCGTGCTCGGGCTCCTGGCGATCGGCTGCGGCGGCGGCGGCTCCGGAGCCACCTGCCCCACCAGCAGCACCCTCACCTACGACAACTTCGGCCGACAGTTCTTCGCCACCTACTGCGACCGCTGCCACGCCGCCGGGACGCGCCCTTCCTACAGGACCCTCGCGGAGATCCGCGCGGGCTCGACCGCCATCGACTCCGTGGCCGCCGCGGGCGCGAGCGCCGTCAACGTCGCGATGCCCGAGAGCGGCGCGACGCCCACCGAGGCCGAGCGAAGGCAGCTCGGCGAGTGGCTCGCCTGCGGAGTGCGCTGAGGGCTCTCCCTCCCCCCCCCCGCTGCGGGCGTGACCATCCGTTGGCACCCTCCCCTGCCAACGACCCGCCACGACCCCCTCCGCAGGATCACCCCGTTTCCTCGGTCCTCTGCCCGCTGCGGGCGCTCCGCCGCCCGATGGCACCGACCGTGCTCTGTCACGTCGCCCTAGGAGGTCACAGCCATGATCATCCCCCGCACGCTCATCCTCTCTGCCTCCCTCGCCCTGTGCCCCCTGCTCGCGTCCGCGCAGACCATCGATCACCCCAGCGTCGCCCCGATGGTCACGGCCATCAACGCCGAGCGCGCCCGCTTCTCGCTGCCTCCCCTCGCGGAAGACCCGCGGCTCGACGCCCTCGCCGAGGCGCACTCCATGGACATGGTGCGCTCCCGCTTCTTCTCCCATGAATCCCCTAGCACCGGCCGCCCCTCCGACCGCGTCTCGCAGTCCGGCCTCCGCTGGACCACCGTCGCCGAGAACATCGCCATCAACCAGAGCCCCGAGGCCGCGCAGCAGGCCCTGCTTCGCAGCCCCGGTCACCACGAGAACATGGTCGACCCGGCGCAGCGCTCGGTCGGCGTCGGCATCGTGCGCCACGGCGAGCAGGTCTGGGTGACCCAGCTCTTCGCCACGCTCAACGACGCCCCGGACGCCGCGACCCCGACGCCCGCCCAGATCGCAGCCCACCCCGTCGCTCCCGTCGCTCCCGTCGCTCCCGCAGCGCCCGTCGCCGAGGACGCCGAGGAAGACGCCGACGAGGACGCCGACGAGGAGCAGGAGTGTGAGGCCCCCGTGGCTCCCGCTGCCCCCGCGGCTCCGGTCGCCCCCGCGGCTCCGGTCGCCCCGGTGGCTCCGACCGCTCCCTCGCTGCCGGGCTTCTCGGGGCTTCCGATGCAGGGCATCCCCGGCCTCGAGCAGTTTCTCACCGGGCTCGGCCTCACCCGCCAGCCGACGCCGCCGAGCGCCGGACGCGCCGCGCCCGCGCCTCAGGTCTACACGGTGCAGACGCCCTTCGGTCCGGTGCGCGTGGAGGTCCCCTCCTCCATCGCCTCGCCCACCGTCGCCGAGCCCACTGTCGCCGCGCCCACCCGTCACCGCTCAGCGCGTCCCGCTCCCGCCCCGCGCGCCCCTCACCGGCGCGCGGCCCCGCCCTCCCGCGGCCGGGTCGTCCAGGTCGACACCCTCGACGTCTGACCCCGCGCGCTCCCCGTCAGCGGCAGTCCTTCCGCACCTTCGGACTGCGCTATGGTCCTCAGCCCCGATGATCACCCGACGCGATCTCCTTGCCGGCGTAGGCGCCTCCTTCGCGCTGGGCGCCGTCGGCGAGGGCTGCAGCGACCCCGCCTCGCCACCTCCTCCCACCGACGCCGACCAGAGCACCGACGCGTCCTTCCCGGACGACGCGCCCCTCCTCGACGCGGTCGACTTCCTCCACGGCGTCGCCAGCGGCGATCCCCTCTCCGACCGGGTGATCCTCTGGACCCGCGTGACCCCTCGCGGCGGCCGCTCGGGCGCCGTCTCCGTGCGCTGGGAGATCTCCGCCTCGCTCGACTTCGCGACCCTTGTCGCCTCGGGTGAGCTCATCACCACCCCGGCGCGCGACTACACCGTGAAGGTCGACGCCTCGGCCCTCCCCCCGGCCTCGACCCTCTACTACCGCTTCTCCTCGGGCGCCGCCCGCTCCCCCGTGGGCCGCACCCGCACCGCCGCCGTCGGCGCCACCGAGCGGCTGCGCCTCGCGGTGGTGTCCTGCTCCAGCCTCGCCCACGGGTACTTCCACCTCTACCGCGAGCTCGCCGAGCGCCTCGACCTCGACGCCGTGGTGCACCTCGGCGATTACATCTACGAGTATCCCTCCAACTACTACGGCAGCGTGCGGCCCTACGACCCGCCCACGGAGATCGTCTCGCTCTCCGACTACCGCCGCCGCCACGCCTGGTACAAGCGCGACGCCGACCTGCGCGCGGTGCACCAGCAGCACCCGATGATCGTCATCTGGGACGACCACGAGTTCGCCAACAACGCCTCGGTCGGCGGCGCACCGGCCCACATGCCCGCCACCGAGGGCGCCTGGCGAGACCGCAAGGCCGCCGCGATCCGGGCCTACTTCGAGTGGATGCCCATCCGGGAGCAGCCCGACGGGCGCATCTGGCGACGCTTCGCCTTCGGCGACCTCGTCGACCTGGTGATGCTCGACACCCGCATCTGGGCGAGGCCCGAGCAGGTCCCGGGAGACTCTCCCGCGATCCGCGACCCGCGCCGCACCCTCCTCGGCGACGAGCAGGAGCGGTGGTTCTTCGAGGCCCTCACGACCTCCGCCGCGCGCTGGAAGATCGTCGGCCAGCAGGTGCGCATGGGGCCGCTGCACCCGAAGTTCAACACCGACACCTGGGACGGCTTCCCCGCGGCGCGTCAGCGCTTCCTCGACACCCTCGACCGCATGCGCACCAGCAACGTCGCCGTGCTCACCGGGGACATCCACACCTCCTGGGCCATGGACCTCCCTCGCGACCCCTTCGACCGCCGCAGCTACGACCCTCGCACCGGCGAAGGCTCGCTCGCGGTGGAGCTCATCGTCCCAGGCGTCACCTCCCCGGGGCACCCGCCCGAGGTCGAGGCGGAGATCCCGGGCATCCTCCGGGACAACCCCCACATGCGCTACGGCAACGCCTCGCAGCGCGGGTACATCCTCCTCGACGCCACCGCCGAGCGCCTCCAGGCCGAGTGGTTTCACCTGCCGCACGGGAGCATCGAGCGGAGAGAGCGACGCCCCGCGACCCTCAGCACCGGGTGGCTCACCCGCTCGGGCAGCAGCCATCTTACCCAGGCAGGTACTCCCAGCGTCCCCCGCGAGGGCGCTCCCGCCGCCGCCCCGTGGGAGCCCGCCTGAGCGCTGGCTCAGCGCGGAGCGGTCTCTTCCTCGCGCAGCCGGATGGGTCCGACGTTGGCGGGCTCGTAGGCGCGCAGGTGCAGCGAGCCGTAGAACTCGCGGAGACGGTCCATGTCGGCGCGCACGTCGCCGCTCATCCACATGGGCGGACCCATGCCGACGACCCGGCGGCCGAAGTCGATGTAGCCGGGGACCACCGGGACCCGGGCGCCCAGGGCGATGTGATAGAAGCCCGAGCGCCAGTGCTCCGTGCGTGAGCGCGTCCCCTCCGGGGGAATGCCCAGCACGAACTCCTCGTGCCGGCCGAACTCCTCGATCATCTGCGCGACCACGCTGTGCGAGGTCGAGCGGTCGATGCCCACGGCGCCGAGCGACCGGAGGGCGGCGCCGAGGGGCCCGCGGGTCCAGTCGTCCTTGATCATCCAGCGGGCCTTGAGCCCGAGTCGCGTGGCGAAGGCGATCATCAGCAACCCGTCCCAGTTGCTGGTGTGCGGATAGCCCAGGCACACGTAGCGCTTCTCCCTGGGGAGGGTGCCGTCGAAGCGCCACCCCGCGAGGCGCAGCGCCGCGGCGGAGAGCCGCACCCGGTTCATCCCGTCAGCCATCGCGCACCACCAGTCCGGGCGGGAGCGTGATGCCCGCGTGGTGGATCGCCGTCCGGAAGTCGGCCTTGCTGAAGCTACGGCTGTAGGCCTCGCGCACGTCCACCTTGCCGGACTTCACCAGCTCGCAGAGGGCGTCGTGCTGGGTGATCATCCCGACCTGCCGAGAGGTCTGCATCACCCCGTAGAGCTGGAAGGTCTTGCCCTCGCGGATGAGGTTCGACACCGCGGGCGTCACCAGCAGCACCTCGTAGGCCGCCACGCGACCGCCGCCCGCGCGCCGGCAGAGCGTCTGGGAGATCACCCCCTTCAGCGAGTCGGCCAGCATCGCGCGAATCTGCGGCTGACGCTCGGCGGGAAACTGGTCGATCACCCGGTCGACGGTGCTCGGCGCCGTGCGCGTGTGAAGCGTGCCGAAGACCAGGTGTCCGGTCTCCGCGGTCTCGATGGCGATCGCGGTGGTCTCCAGGTCGCGCATCTCGCCGACCATCACCACGTCGGGGTCTTCGCGGAGCGCCGCCCGAAGGGCGTGCTTGAAGCCGTCGGTGTGCACCCCGACCTCGCGCTGGTTCACCAGGCAGCGCTTGTTCTTGTGCACGAACTCGATCGGGTCCTCGATGGTGATGATGTGGTCCTTGCGGGAGCTGTTGATGCGGTCGATGAGGGCCGCCAGCGTGGTGCTCTTGCCCGACCCTGTCGGGCCGGTCATCAGCACCAGCCCCTTGGGGAGGTCGCAGAGGTCGAGCACCGCGCGGGAGAGCCCGAGCTCCTCCGCCGACACGATGTCCACCGGGATGCGCCGCAGCACCGCCGAGGGGCCCCGCCGCTCGACCATCACGTTGCACCGGAAGCGCGCCACCCCGGGCACCTCGTGGGCGTAGTCGGCGTCGTTGTGGGCCGCGTACTCCTTGCGCGACGCGGGCCTCATCGTCGGCAGGATCAGCGCCCGGAGCCCGTCCGCGGAGAGCGGCAGGTGGTCGCCCGGCAGGGGCTTGATCTCCCCGTGGAGCCGCATCAAGGGCGGCCTCCCCGTGGCGAGGTGGAGGTCGCTCGCGCCGAGCCGGGTCATCTGCCGCAGCAGCAGGTCGATGCCGGTGGTGTCGCCCTGGCGATCGTCGTCGACCGGGGCGAACGCGGGCGCCGGGTCGAGCGAGCGGGGCGAGAAGGACACCCGATCGGCGACGGGCTCCGGCGAGCGAGGCGCGGGGCCCGGCGAGGTCTCCCGAGGGCTCTCCGGGCGCATCGTGACCCGAGCCAGGTCGGGGCGGCTCAGCCTCGGCGACTCGGCGACGGGCACCCGCGCCGGATCGGGGGGCGCCGGGCGCGCGGGCTCGACGCGGGGCGGGCGCTCGACCGCGGGGAGCGACGGGCGCGACGGCGACGGCACGCCGCGCAGCGCCGAAGGGGGCATCGACGCGGAGGGGCCGACGGTGGGAAACACCTCGCTCCTGCGCGGCGACTGGGGAACCTGGTCGGAGGGAAGAGGCGAGAGCAGCAGCTTCCACGCGCCCGGCGTCGGGGTCACCTCCACGCTCACCGTCGGGGCCTCCGCGGGGTACTGAAACTTCGTCATCCTCGACGCGCGGATGTCGGCCAGGGCGCCGGGCGGCGCGCTCTCGTGCACGGCCGCCACGAGCAGCGCGTGGTCGACGGTCTGGGTGGAGGCCTTCTCGGCGCCGGAGGCGAGCCTCGCGACCACCGGGCCGTTGGAGGTGACCATCAGCGAGAGGGCCTCGAAGCGGAGCAGGTGCTGGATGTACTTGTCGATCTGCGCCATCGCCGTTGGTCTCTCTCCTACGCGTCCGGGATGGTGACGCCGGCGTTGTGCAAGAGCTGCCGGATCTCGGTCTTGTTGATGGCCTTGAGGTAGGCCTCGCGAGGCTCGACGAGGCCGCGCAGCACCAGCTCGACCAGCGAGTCGGCCATGGTGACCATGCCCAGGTGCTTGCTGGTCTGCATGGTTCCGGGGAGCTGGAAGGTCTTGCCCTCGCGGATGAGGTTGGACACCGCGGGCGTGCCGATGAGCACCTCGTAGGCGGCCACGCGCCCGCCGCCGACCTTGCGACAGAGGGTCTGCGCGATGACCCCCTTCAGCGAGTCGGAGAGCATCGCCCGGATCTGCGACTGCCGATCGCCGGGAAACTGGTCGATGATGCGGTCGACGGTGCTGGCCGCGGTGTTGGTGTGCAGCGTGCCGAAGACCAGGTGCCCGGTCTCCGCCGTCTCGATGGCGATCTCGACGGTCTCGAGGTCGCGCATCTCGCCCACCAGCACCACGTCCGGGTCTTCGCGCAGCGCCGCGCGCAGCGCCGCGCGGAAGTTGTCGGTGTGCACCCCGATCTCGCGCTGCCGCACGAGGCAGCGCTTGTCGTTGTGGACGAACTCCACCGGGTCTTCGATGGTCACGATGTGGTCGTCGCGCGAGGCGTTGACCCGGTCGATGAGCGACGCGAGGGTGGTGCTCTTGCCCGACCCCGTCGGGCCGGTGACCAGCACCAGGCCGCGGTTGAGGTCGCAGAGCTCGAGCACCTGCGCCGAGAGCCCGAGCCGGTCGGCGGGGATGATCTCGAAGGGGATGCGACGGAAGACCGCGCCGATGCCGCTGCGGTCCATGAAGAGGTTGACGCGGAAGCGCGCGACGCCGGGCATCTCGTGCGCGAAGTCGGTGTCGTGGCGGCGCTCGAACTCCTCGCGGTTGCGCTTCGGCACGATGGGCCAGAGCAGCGAGCGCAGCGCGTCCGGAGAGAGCGCCCCGGAGTCGTCCGCGCGCTGTATCTCCCCGTGCAGCCGCAGCATCGGGCTCAGCCCCGAGGTGAGGTGCAGGTCGCTCGCCCCCCGCTGCGACATCGCCCGGAGCATCGCCTCGATGGCCGCCTCTCCCCCCACCGGGATCGACGGGGCGCCGCCCGCGGGCATCCCCTCGGGGAGCACCGCGGAGCGAGGCAGCCCCGGCGAGGCGCCTGGGATGAAGGTCACCTTCCACGACCCCTGCGAGGGCGCGACCTCCACGGTGACGGAGTTCATCGCCGTGCTCCCGTAGATGAAGCGCGTGGTCTTGCCGGTGCGCAGCTCCTGGAGGCACCCGGGGGGCGCGACCTCGGTGATCATCGAGGTGACGCTCGCGTGGTCGAGCACCTGGTTGGAGGTCTTCTCCCCCGCGGTGGTCTGCACGGAGACGGGAGCGCCCGACGCGACCACGAGCGCCTCGCCGGCGAAGCGAATCAGGTGACCCACCAGCTTGTCGATCTGTCGCATGCGACCGATGCACCTTAAGCCCCGCGCCCGAACTGCCAGGCGCCTCGGCGAAGGTTTTATAGCAATACCCGCGGCGCCACCGCGAGGACGAACGCGATGGCCCGATGTGGCATGATGCGCCCCGAGCGATGGCCTACACCGTCAAGGAGCTGTTCTATACGCTGCAGGGCGAAGGGGCGCGGGCCGGGCGCGCCGCGGTGTTCGTGCGCTTCACCGGCTGCAACCTCTGGAACGGCCGCGAGGCCGACCGCGAGCGCGGTGCAGGCGGATGTGCGCGCTGGTGCGACACGGATTTCGTCGGCACCGACGGCGACGGCGGAGGGCGCTTCGCTACGGCCGGGGCGGTGGCCGACGCGGCGGCGGGCGCGTGGGGCCCCGGGCGCGAGGCGCGCTACGTGGTGTGTACCGGCGGCGAGCCGCTGCTGCAGCTCGACGAGGCGCTGATCGAGGCCTTCCACCGGGAGGGCTTCGAGGTGGCCATCGAGACCAACGGGACGCTCCCGGTGCCGACTGGGGTCGACTGGGTCTGCGTGAGCCCGAAGGCCGGATCGACCGTGGTGGTGCGCTCGGGACACGAGCTGAAGCTGGTGATCCCCCAGGAGGGCGTGAACCCGGTGGACTTCGAGGGGTGGTCCTTCGAGCGCTTCTTCGTGCAGCCCTGCGACGGGCTGCTGCGGGCCGAGCACACGCGCCGCGCCATCGAGTGGTGCCGCGCTCACCCGAAGTGGCGGCTCTCTCTGCAGACCCACAAGCTCCTGGGCATTCCATGAGGCTGCGGGGCGCCGCCGCCCGGGCGTGCATGGGGGCGGGCGCCCTGCTCGCGGCCGCGTCGCTGCACGCGTGCGCTCGCGGCCGCATCGACGAGACCACCACGGATGTTCCCATCTCCGGGAGGTCGCCGAGGGTCGACCCCGAGCCGGTGCTCGACGGCGCGGTCGACGAGTGGGGCGACCCCATCAAGCCGACGCCCGACATCCCCGAGGCGCGCGTCGACGCCTCGACGCCCCGCGACCTCGGGAGCCCCGCGCGCGACGTCGCCGTGGCCGTCGACACGGGCTCCTGCGGCGCCGCGGGGAGGCCCTGCTGCGCCGGCTCGACGTGCAGCAACAACCTCCGCTGCGCAGGCTCCGTCTGCGCCGAGGCGAGCCCCTGCGGCGCCTGGAACCAGCCGTGCTGCGGCGTCTCCGCCTGCGGCCCCGGGCTCACCTGCGGCGGGGGTCACTGCGGCGCCACGGCCTCGTGCGGGGCGAGCGGCCAGCCGTGCTGCTCCGGCGCGTCGCAGTGCATCGCTCGCCAGCTCTGCACGAGCGGGACGTGCCGCCCCTGCGGTGCCGCGGGCCAGGCCTGCTGCACCAGCGTGACGCCCCCGTGCAACTCGGGATTGCGCTGCGGGCTGAGCTTCTGCACCCCGGGCTGAAGCTCCCGCTACTCCCCATACGACAGACTGAAGAGTAGTGCGCGGAGCCGTCGCTCACTCCGCGGACTCCCGAATACCAGACCTGGTTTTCGCGAATACCAGACCTGGTTTTCGCGACCGCTCCCGCGACCCATCAGCGGCTCGGACGCCCCGTCGAGAGGCCGCCGCGAGGTCGAAGGCCAGGTCCTCGATGTCGAGGGCGACGAGCACCGAGCGACGGAACGCGCCGCGATCACCCGCGGAGGCGCGGAGCGGTCGCCGCCCTGTGACGCGGGCGCTCAGTCGGGCGCGCGGCCCTGTGGCGCGCTGACTCGCTGCCGCCTCGCGAGTGAGCACGAAGTGCCACTGGATTGCAGATGGAGTCTGCGTGGCACAACGGGTGCTCAGCGGCTCTGCGATGAAGAACCTCCTCCTCGCGCTCTCGTTTCTCGGGTTGTCCACCTCGCTCGGCTGCACCGCCGTCGACCGCGCCACCGACTGTCAGCAGATCTGCACGCGCTACAAGGACTGCATCGACAGCGCCTACAACGTGTCGGCGTGCACCACGCGCTGCCGCGACAACGCCGCCAACAGCGAGTCGTCCGACCAGCGGGTCGACCAGTGCGAGAACTGCCTCGACGACCGCTCGTGCAGCTCCGCCGTGTGGAGCTGCGCGGCCGAGTGCGCGGGCATCGTGCCGTGATCTGACGGGCCGCTCTGCGAAGGGAGGGGGCTCCCGGGTGTAAGCCCCGCGCCGCGAGCGACGTTCTGGGGACGCCGGGGACGCACACGCGTCGCCGCGGAGGTTGCGCCGATGGATTCCTTCTTCCTTCTTCGGGGCGTCGCGCTGGCGGGGCTCCTCAGCGCCGGATGCAGCACGTCGGTTCATCGTCCCGGGCTCGCGACGGCCTTCGACGCCCACCCCGCGAGGGAGATCACCGACGAGGACATCCGCGTGGCCTTCAGCGCGCGGCCGCAGCTCCCCGAGCGGGTGCGCGTGGCGTACTTCTCCAATGACCCGGAGCGCAACGCCGAGATCGAGGGAGGGCTCGCGTCCCTCCCCCACGTCAGCGGCGTGTACCGCATCCCCTCGCTGCTCGTCACCGGCCACCGGCGCTTCGACGAGCCGCGGCGCTGGGAGCCGCCGCGCGAGGTCGGCATCCACGCGCTGCGCCTCCTCGCGGCGAGGGCGCGCTGCGACGCGCTGGTGGTCTTCGACTACGGCAACAGGATCGAGCATCGCGCCAACGGCTACGCGGCCCTCAACGCGCTGGTGGTGCCCACGCTCTTCGCGCCCTTCCTCGAGGCGCGCGTGGAGAGCTACCTCGACGCCTACGTGATCGACGTCCGCAACGGCTACCTGTACCGCCACGTCAGCGCCTCGCAGCGGGGGGAGCTGTCGAGGCTCACCGTGTGGTCCGACGCCGACGAGCGACTCGTCGAGCGGCAGTGGGCGGCGCTGCTCGCCGACACGAGGCGCGACCTCGACGCGGCCTTCGTCGAGGGGCGCCTTCCCCCTGCGCCGACGCCCGTCGTGCCCGACGCGTAGCCTGGGGCGTGCGGTGGCCTCGCCGTAGGGAGTCCCCGGGCCATCCCTCCGCGACCGCGAACTTCGCCTCCCCGCGCCGCTGCGGTACACGCTCGCGCTCACCATGGAAGCCTCCTCCCTCGACCTCGCCTCGGCCGTGCGCGCGGCCCTCGACGCCCCCGCGGGCAGCCGCTCCGAACTCCTCGACCCTGCCCTCCTGGCCGTGCTTCGGGGCACCCTCACACCCCGCCGCTTCGACGCCGCCGGGCGCTCCTGGGACCTCGGGCTCCCCGCCGACGCCGACGCCCTGCTGCGCCACCTCGGGGGCGCGACCTGGGCCCCGGCGCTGTTGCGCCTCGAAGAGTCGGCGATGTCCCTCGACCCGCTGCTCGCGCTCGGCTTCCGCGACGCGCCGCTCGACGCGCTGGAGGCCTTCACGCAGCGCAACGACATCGCGACCGCGCGCATCCTCTCGGCCCGGGACGACGCCCCCGACGCCCTGATCGCGCTCTCGCGGCGGCACCCCGAGCGACTGCGCGTGCGTCACTCGGCGCTCGCCGCGGCCCTCGCTCGGATGGAGGCCATCCCGCCGGGGCTCGAGGACGACCTCGCGCTCTGGCACGTCGGCCACGCGCCGCTCGGGCGCGACGCCCTGCGCTCCCTCGGGGCCGAGCGCGCTGGCGCCGTGGTGCTCCGCGCGATGCGCCGCAGCGACGGCGAGCCCGAGTTCCAGCCCGGCGCGGTGGTCGTGTGCCTGGAGACCTTCGGCGGCCCGCTCGACGCCGCGACGCTCGACGCCCTCGCCGCGCGCATCGAGCTGCTCTCCACGGGCCCCGGGTCGTACCTGTGGTGGGAGGAGGTCGGGTCCCGCCTCGACGCCGCGGACGCCTTCGAGCCGGCCCTGGACTTCGTGCGCGGACGCATGCGCTCCGCGACCGATGCCACCCTCGCGGCGGGGTGGCGGCGGGTGCTGCGCGTCCTGCTCGACCGGCGCGTGAGGCGCGGGGCGGCGCTCGACCCCTGCTTCGACGCCGACATCGATCCCGCGGGCGCCGCGAGGCTCACCCACGACGTGTGGCAGGCGACCCTGCGCCTGCTGTCGTCCATCTCGCCCGAGCGGGCGGAGCGCGTGCTGGCCGCGGCGACCTACGACCATCCCGCGGACATCCTCCGCTTCCTGCTGCCCGGCATGTCGCCGGCCTACCTCGAGAGGGTGGCCGCGGCGCTGGTCTCGCTGCGCGACGATCCCAGCCAGAAGCACATGCTCGTCGCGACGTCGCTGCGGCCGCTCGGCACGGGCTTCGTCGACGCGTTGAAGGTCGCGCTCGCCGCGGTGAAGCCCAAGCGGGCCTTGCTCTCGGCGCTCGAACGCAACCTGGACCCGGCCGACTTCGCGGCGCTCTCGACCTGGCTCGCCGAGCGCCCGGAGCCGAAGAAGCCGAAGGGGACCGCGAAGGGGCAGTGAGGTTCTTGGGGACGCCCGGGGGCGCGACCCCAGGAATCGCCACGACCACATCGTGCCGCTGCCGCGCTCGGCGCCGGAGGTGACGTGCGCCGCCTGGCGACGCGGTCTCTCCTGTCACCGGCAGCGGATCCGTGCCAGAAGGGAGAGAGAGGGGCGCAGAAATTCTCTTCCACGTGGTCCGTCACGAGGCGATGGACCTGGAGCGGCGATCATGGACATCCCACCTGCAGCTCTGACAGGCGTCGCCGCGCAGGACGTGGCGGTGCTCCTCGCAGAGAACGCCGCCCTTCGCGCCTCGCTGCGCACGACCCGGGACCAGCTCGCGGTCGCCCTCGCGGGCGCGCCACCCGACGTCGATCCGGGTCCGCAGCGCCACGACGACGCGCACCTGCGCAGCATGGAGAACCTCTTCATGCAGACGCCCGCCCTGATCAACATCGTGCGCGGTCCAGAGCATCGCTACTCGTTCATCAATCCACCCGCGCAGGAGGTCCTGGGCCCCGCGGCGAAGCTCGGCGGTCGCGCGAGCGATGGTCTGCCGGAGTTCGAAGGCAGCGAGACCGAGGCCCTCCTCGAGAGCATCCGCATCAGCGGTCGAGCGATGTCGATCAAGGAGCACAAGGCGACGATCGGCACGCGCGTGCGGTCGTTCGACATCACCTGGGCGCCGCTTCAGGACCACCAAGGCACGGTCGAGGGGATCATCACCTTCGCGATCGAAGTGACGGAGCAGGTCGCGGCGCGCGAGGGACTCAACGCCATGGTGCTCCAGCTCCGCGATGAGCGCGTGCTGCGCGAGCGCTTCGTCGCCATGCTGACGCACGACCTTCGCACCCCGCTCTTCGCCGCGCGGATGGGCGGCCAGCTGATCTCCATGCGCGCGGATACCCCGGCGGACATCCTGCGGCTCGCAGAGCGGATCGTGAGCAGCGTCGATCGCGCCGACCAGATGATCACCGATCTGCTCGATGCCCACCGGATCAACGGTGGCGATCCTCCGGCGCTCGAGCGCGAGGTCTGCGTGGTGAACGCCATCATCACCGAGGCGCTCGACGAGCTCCGCACCATCCACGGCGATCGCTTCCTGTTCGTCGCGCCGACCGCGGTCCAGGGCCACTGGAACCGCAAGGGCCTCCGCAGGGTTCTCGACAACCTGTGCGGCAACGCGATCAAGTACGGAGCTCGGCTTCGCCCCGTCACCATCACGCTCGGTCAGATCGGCGAGCAGGCGCACATCGACGTGCACAACGAGGGCAACCCGATCTCCGCCCAGGATCAGGCGGCGATGTTCGATCAGCACCACCGATCCGCGTCCGCCACGGCCAGCGGCCACAAGGGCTGGGGCCTCGGGCTCACGCTCGCCGCGGGCATCGTCGCGGCCCATGGCGGGACCCTCGGCGTCGAGAGTTCGGTCGAGCGCGGCACGATCTTCCACGTCGTGCTGCCGCTCGGCTGAGCGGCTCGACGTCGTGACCGACGCGCTGCGCCACGCCGCGGTGCAGCGACGCCCCGCGTCGAGGGGTCCGCTTTCACTCGCGGCGCGCGATGGCGTATCACCGGAGCACCACCCGTGGCGCGCTCCCCCCTCTTCGGTCGGCTCCTTCACTCGCTCCGCCTCGCCTCGTGGCTCGACGCGCACCGCGTCTCGACCGCCGAGGGCATCGAACGCCGCGAGGAGCACCGCGCTCGACGCCGCGCCCTGCTCGCCGGGGCGGTCGGCGCCCTCGGCTGCGCCACCACCTCCGCCCTCCCCACGGCGGGGCGCGGGCGGGGAGCGGGCGACGCGAGGGTGGTCATCGTGGGCGCCGGGCTCGCGGGGCTCACCGCCGCGACGCGCCTCGCCCAGGCCGGAATACACGCTCGGGTATTCGACGCGCAGCGCAGGGTGGGCGGCCGGGCCTTCACGCTGAGGGGCCACTTCCCCACCAAGGCAGAGCTCGGCGGAGAGCTCATCGACACGACGCACACCTCGCTGCGGGCGCTGGTGGGGGAGCTCGGGCTCACGCTGGTCGACCGCGACCAGGGCATGGAGCCGGGGGTCGAGCGGGAGCGCTACGTCATGCTCGGGCAGAGCTGGAGCGAGCGGCAGGTGGTGGAGATGTTCCGTCCGGTGGCGGGGCTCATCCGGCGCGACCGGGCGCTGCTCGGGGGGCGGGAGGTGAGCCACGCGCACCACACGCCCGCGGCGGAGTCGCTCGACGCGCTCAGCACCGGGGCGTGGCTCGACCGCAACGGGGTGCGCGGCCCGCTGAGGGCGCTGCTGGACGTGGCCTTCACCAGCGAGCTGGGCCGCGACCTCGACGCGCAGAGCGCGCTCACCTTCCTCTACGCCATCGGCGGCGACCCGGACGGCTTCTCCCTCTACGGAGAGCGCGACCACCGCTACGTGGTGGCCGAAGGCTCCGACGCCGTCCCTCGCGCGATGGCGACGAGGCTGGGCGACGCGCTGATGCCAGGGCACGCGCTCATGGCGCTGCGGCCCCGGGAAGACGGCGGGGTGCGCTGCGTCTTCGACCGCGAGGGCGGCACCGTGGAGGTCGACGCCGACCGGGTGATCCTGGCGCTGCCCTTCAACCAGTTGAAGCGCTGCGAGCTCTCCGTCGAGCTGCCGCCGTCCAAGCGCCGCGCCATCACCGAGCTCGCCTACGGCACCAACACCAAGGTGTTCATCACCACCGCGGGCCGTCCCTGGCGCCAGGAGCACAGCAGCGGGACCACCTTCCACGACGGCGGCATCTATCAACAGAGCTGGGAGTCGGTGCGCTCGGCGAACACCGACGTGGCGCTGCTCACGGCCTTCTCCGGAGGGCGCCTCGGGGTGTCGCTGGGGGAGAGCAACCCGGAGGCCCAGGGGAGGCGCTTCGCCGAGGCGCTCGACCTGGTGTTTCCAGGGAGCGCGGACGCGTTCACCGGGCGGGCGGCGAGGATGCACTGGCCCGCGGCGCCCTTCCAGGAGGGCAGCTACGCCTGCTACGGGCCGGGCGACTGGTGCAGGCTGGGCGGCGAGGAGGCAGGCGCCGCGGGCGCGGTGCACTTCGCGGGAGAGCACACCAGCCGTCGCGCCCCGGGCTACATGGAGGGCGCCGTGGAGTCGGGCGAGCGCGCCGCGCGAGAGGTGATCGCGGCGGCGCGCAGAGCCTGAGAGCGGCTCAGATCGGCTCGAAGCGCGCCTGGAAGAAGCGCAGGTACTTCGGCTCGAAGACCATCTTCAACCCCCGGGCGCGGCTCCGCTCGTCCCACACGGCGGCCACCGACTCGGCGGTCACGTCCATGTGCGCCTGCGTGTAGACGCGGCGCGGGATGGTGAGGCGCACCAGCTCCAGCTTGGGGTGATGGTGCTCTCCGGTGAGCTTGTCGCGGCCTGCCGAGACGATGCCCCGCTCCATCGCGCGCACTCCGGAGTCTTCATAGAGGTTGGCGGCGAGGGCCTGGGCGGGGAATTGATCCTGGGGGATGTGGGGATAGAAGGCGCGGGCATCGAGGTAGACCGCGTGGCCGCCGATGGGGCGCACCACCGGGACGCCCCAGCCGTGCAGCTTCTCTCCCAGGTAGCGCACCTGCCCGATGCGGGCGCGCATGTGGTCGTCCTGCACCGACTCCTCGATGCCTCGGGCCATCGCCTCCATGTCCCGGCCGGCCATGCCGCCGTAGGTGTGGAGTCCCTCATAGACCACCACCAGCGCCGAGGCCTCTTCGTAGAGGTGCTTGTCATTGAGCGCCAGCCAGCCGCCGATGTTGACCAGCGCGTCCTTCTTTCCGGACATCGTGCAGCCGTCGCTGTGGGAGCAGAACTCCAGCAGGATCTCCGCGACCGAGCGATCGCCGTATCCGGGCTCGTTCTGCTGGATGAACCAGGCGTTCTCCACCGCCCTCGTGGCGTCGAGGAAGATCCGGATGCCGTGCTTCCGGGTGAGCGCCCGCACGGCCTTCATGTTCGTCATGGAGATGGGCTGTCCGCCCGCCATGTTCACCGTCGCCGCCACGCAGACGTAGGGGATCTTGTCGGCGCCGACCCGCTCGATGAGCGCGGAGAGCGCCGCCAGGTCGATGTTGCCCTTGAAGAGGGACTCGTCGCTCGGGTCGTGCGCCTCGGGGACCACCACGTCGACGAAGGTTCCGCCGGCCGCCTCCTGATGGTGCCTCGTGGTGGTGAAGTACATGTTGCCGGGCACGTAGTCGCCGGGCTTGATGCAGATCTGCGAGAGGATGTTCTCCGCCCCGCGGCCCTGGTGCGTCGGGGTGATGTACCGGTATCCGTAGTATTTCTGGATCGCCGCTTCGAGGTTGTAGAAGTTGCGGCTGCCCGCGTAGGCCTCGTCTCCCAGCATCATCCCCGCCCACTGCCGGTCGCTCATGGCGTTGGTGCCGGAGTCGGTGAGCAGGTCGATGTAGATGTCCTCGCTGCGCAGCAGGAAGGTGTTGTACCCGGCCTCGGCGATCGCCTTCGAGCGCTCCTGCGGAGTGATCATCCGCAGCGGCTCGACCATCTTCACCTTCCACGGCTCTGCCCACGAACGCTCTGTCGGCCTCGGAGTGATCTTCATGATCGCGGGGACATAGGCCCGGGGCCTCCGTGGAAGTAGGCCGGGGGAGGCCGAATAGTTTTCGCGGCGGCTGTAGAGCGCTGCTCTAACCCCGGATGCGAGCGACGAGGCGGGGGCGCAGCGTCGAGGGGGAGATCACCGCGTCGAGGCTGCCCACCCGGTAGGCCCGCTCGACCGAGTGCACCGCGTCGAACTCCCTCGCCACCGCCGACTGGGCGCGACCGCGGGCCTCCTTCACCAGGCGCTCGTAGGCGTCGGCGGCGGCGTTGCGGGAGGAGAGCCGGGCGCCCTCGTAGGCCTTGCGAGCCGCAAGCACCTCCGGGTCGGCGTCCGCGCGACGGCGCACAAGACCTGGGAAGACCACCGCGGCGGCCGGGCCTCCGCCGATGACGCTGGCGAAGGAGCCGTCGAGGGCGAAGGCGCCGACGGAGGCGTTGAGCGCGCGGGAGAACACCACGTAGGCCCCGCCGTGGTAGCGGGACACCACGCAGAACACGAAGGGCCCGTCGAAGTTCACCACCGCGCGGCCGATCTCCGCGCCGTGCTCCAGCTGGAGGTTTCGCAGCGAGTCGGGCGAGCCGTCGAAGCCCGAGAGGTTGGCCAGCACCACCACCGGGCGAGCGCCGCTGGCGGCGGAGATGGCGCGGGCGACCTTGCGAGAGGAGAGCGGGAAGAGGGTTCCGCTGGTCCAGTGGTCGGGGCCGTCGGCGGGGGCGTCGCCGCGGCGGGGGATGGGGCGGGACTCGATGCCGATGCAGCACACCGGGTCTCCCCCGAGGCGGCCCTCCCAGACCACGGCGCTCTCGGCGCCCTGCCACGAGGCCCAGCGCTCCAGCGGCTCGACGTCCTGGTCGAGCACCGCGCGCATCACCGGGCGGATCTCGAAGGGACGCTTGCGACCCGGGTTGGTCGCCTCGTCGAAGATCTCCCCGACGGTGCGGTAGTCGCCGCTCGCTCCGTCCGCGCAGTAGGGCGATCGGGTGACGTCGCGGTCGATGGGGTCGCTCGACGAGAGCCTGCGGGAGCGGTCCTCGCCGGGCGCCCGGCAGGTGAGCGCGAGGTGGCGGAAGAGCAGCCGGTAGGCGGCCGTGAGGTCGGGCGCGAAGTACTGCGCCTCGCCGTTGGGACCCATCACCCGCTCGAAGCCGCCGATGCCGTTGTTGTCCTCCGCGGCGACGCTCCCGGCGTACTCCAGGGCGCGCTTGCCGGTGAGCAGCATGGAGCCCTGAGGGGTCATGATCAGCGCCCCTCGGCAGTGGAGGAGCATCGTCGCCTCGGCGTTCCAGTAGCTCTGGGCGCCGACGTTGATGCCGTCCACGATGACGTTGATCGTCCCTCGACCCTGGGTGAAGCGCACGATGCGGGCGAGCACCCTCGCGGTCCAGTCGAGGTTCTCCGTGCCGCTGTCCATGGCGATGCGGGCGCCGCTGGAGACCGCCACCCACTCCACCGCCATGCCCTCGCGCTCGGCCAGGTCGATCGCCGCGATGATGCGGCGGCACTCGGGCTCCGCGAGAGAGCCCATGCCCCGCGTCGGGTCGCCCACCAGAAGCACCCGGGAGAGCCCCTCGGGGAAGGGCTCGAAGCGGCTGGTCACCACCCCCACCACCAGGTGAGCGACGTTGTGGCCGTAGGGTCGATCGGCGGGGACGAGGCTCTCGCCGTCGGGGCCGAGGTCGAGCTCGACGAAGTCACCGGGAGGGAGGGCGCCCACGCCGTCGGCGCGGGAGAGCGAGCGGATCAGCTCGTAGGGGTAGAAGAGTCCCTTGCGGCGGGCCTCGATGATGCGCCGCTCGTCGGCCGTGAGCGCGGCCACCGGGGTCATGTCGGGCTCTGCCATGATGAGCGTGGCGCCGTGGTTGGTGGGGTTGGTCCACTCGATCTGCACCGGGCGACCGCCGGGGTGAGAGGGGTCGGGGACCCGGCCGCGGACGATCATCTTCTCCACGCCGAGGCCCGCCACCGTGGGCGCGAGGCGGCGGGTGACGGCGCTGATCTCCGCGCGGGTGAAGGAGAGGATCGGGCGGGTGAAGACCACGAGGCGGTTCCAGAAGGGCTTCGGGTCACGGGCGCGGCGGATCTGCGCCTCGCGCATCGCGTAGAGGGCCGTGAGGTAGACGCGCTCGAAGCCGGGCACGTAGCGGAGCTCGCCGGTGAGCGGGTCGCGGTCGGGGTCGATGCGCTCGACCTCCACGATGCACACCAGGCGCTCGTCGGTGGGGTCGTGCTTCGAGCGGGCCACCGCCAGGAAGACCTCACCCGGCGCGGGGAGGCGCTCCAGGTCGAACTCCCTCAGCCGGGCGATCTCCGTGGCCTCGATGCGCGCGGGGTGGAAATCGCGGTGGAAGCGGTCCTCCTCGAAGGTGTCTCGGGCGCCTCGCGACCAGGTGCGGCTCAGCCGTCCGAGCTCGGCGTTGCCCCAGTTGGCCGAGAGCCGGCGCACGTTGGGAGGGAGCGCGTCGAGCGAGGCCGCGAAGCCCTCGTCGAAGGTCGCCCTCCACGCCGCGTCGGGCTCCGGGATGAAGACGTCGATCTCGATCGCCTCGGGGGGGCTCGAGAGCGCCGACCGCAGCGCGTCGTCGATCAGCGAGTCGGGCGCGCTGAGCAGCGCCAGGAGGGTTCCGCCGCGCACGGCGTAGAGGGCGGACGAGCCTCCCTCCATGGGCTGCAGGGGCGTGGCCTCGGGGTGGAGCCGGCGGGCGAGCAGGTCGAGCAGCGTGGCCCTCGCCGGGGCGCGGGCGAGGCTCGGCGCGGCGTGCACCAGCGACAGGAGGGCGCCGTGAGGGAGCTCGTCGAGCTCGGCCTCGATGGATGCGCGGGCCTCGTCGGTGGCCTCCTCGTCGACAAGGCGGGCGAAGGCGGCGGCGGCGGCGCGACCGAGCTCGGCCGCGTCGGCGAGCTGCCGGGGGCGGTCGCAGAGCAGGTAGCGGGTGACGTAGGCCGCCTCGGAGAGGGCGCTGTCGCGGCGCACCACCGTGGCGGCGAAGGCCTCGAGGCGCCCCCGGAGGGCCACCCGCTCGGGCGCCGTCGCGTCGCCGCGGTCGTCGCGGATGACCGCCGCGAAGACGCTGGTCATCACCCGGTCGCGCAGCTCGAGCGCGCCGTGCGCCTGGAGCACCCGGAGCAGCGCGTCGGCGTGGCGCGCCGGAGGATCGAGCTCCCTGCCCCCGTGCCAGCCGAGCGCCGAGCGGAGCAGCGCCGAGAAGCCCTCGGCGGAGGCGTCGTCGCGGCTGGATCCGGGACGGAGGTGGCGGGCGAGGTGGTCGACGGGAGCGACGCCGTCCGCGCCGGGGGCCGTGTCGAAGAGCCGCTCGTGGGAGACGTACGCGTCGAGCAGGCGCACCAGCTCGGCGCGGGTGGTCTTCACCCTCCCCTCGCGGAGGAGCGCGAGCGAGGCGTCGACCTCCTTCGCCGTGACGTCGTAGCCCAGCATCGCGCCCAGCCGGAGCGCGCAGGCCCTGGCCGACGGGTCGACCGGAGCGTCGGAGCGGAGCGGGGCGAGCGTGTCGGCGGTCGTGCGCTCGGAGGAGGCGCCTTCGAGGATGGCGAGGCACTGCCCCGCGGTGACGCGAGAGGTGGCCTCGACCAGGAGCCTCCCCACGCGGCCGCCCACCGGCGCCTCGATGGAGATCTCCATCTTCATCACCTCCAGGGTGAGCAGCCGGTCGCCCTCGCGCACCACGTCGCCCTCGCGCACGAAGAGCCCCGTCACCGCGGCCGGAACCGGCGCCACCACGCGTCCGTCGGAGGCCCGCTCGAAGCGGTGCGCCACGCTGTCGACCTCGACGTGGAGCGCCGTGGGCGTGAGCACCTGCACCACCGGGAGGCGCTTGCCGCGGAGGGTGAGGAGCGCCGTTCCGACGCCGGTCGCGTGGTAGGTGACGTCGACGGACTCGCCCGCGCAGGCCACCCGGTAGCGGTCGGGCCCGGTGGCGAGCACCTCCAGGGAGACCGAGGCGCCGCCCACGGAGAAGCGGAAGGCGCGGGGCTCGGGCTGAGGGACGGTCGACGGGAGGCCGCGGTGCGCATGGCGGAGGATGGCGGCCACCTCGTCGGCGCGGGCGCGCTGGTGCTCTCCGATGGCGGCCGCGACCAGGGCTCCGTCGAGGTGCCTTCGGACGCGGGGACCGGGCCTCGCGGCGAGGTGCTGGTCGAGCCAGCGGGTGGTGACGCGGCCCTCGCGGAAGGCCTCGTGGGCGACCAGCTCCAGCAGGAGGGAGCGGTTGCAGGCGCCGCCCTCGATGGCGACGGTGCTGCGGGCGAGGGCCTCCTCCAGGCGGGCGAGGGCCTCCTCGCGGGTCGGCGCGAAGGCGATCACCTTGGCGAGCATCGAGTCGAACTCCCCGGGGACCACGTCGCCCGCGACGAAGCCCGAGTCGACGCGCACCCCCGGCACCGTCGCCAGGTCGAAGCGAAGCAGGCGCCCTGCGCTGGGGCGGAAGCCCTCGTCGGGGTCCTCGGCGTTGAGCCTGGCCTCGACGGCGTGGCCTCGCAGCGGGGGCAGCGCCACGGGCAGCGCCTCGCCTCGGGCGACCTCGATCTGGAGGGCCACCAGGTCGACGCCGGTCACGCACTCGGTCACCGGGTGCTCCACCTGGAGCCGGGTGTTCATCTCCAGGAAGTAGAAGCCCGACAGGTCGGGCATCACCAGGAACTCCGCGGTGCCTGCGTTCACGTAGCCGCTGGCGCGGGCGATGGTGACCGCCGCCTCGCGCAGCCTCTCCTCCAGGGCGCCGAGGCCCGGCGCGGGGGCCTCCTCCAGCACCTTCTGGTGGCGGCGCTGCATGCTGCAGTCGCGGGTTCCGACGGCGTGCACCCGGCCGTGGGCGTCGGCGATCACCTGCACCTCGACGTGCCTCGCCTCCGGGGCGAAGCACTCCACCAGCAGCGTCGGGTCGCCGAAGGCCGCGCGGGCCTCGCTGGCGGCGCTGGCGAAGGCCGCCTCCAGCTCCGAGGGCTCCCTCACCAGCCGGATGCCCCGACCGCCTCCGCCCGCGGCGGCCTTGAGCAGCACCGGGTAGCCGATGCGCGCCGCGTGGCGGGCAGCCTCCGCCGCGTCGACCACCGCGCCGCCGCTCCACGGGGTGACCGGGACGCCGTGCTTCTCGGCCACGCGCTTGCCACCGATCTTGTCGCCCAGCAGCCGCATCGAGGCGCCTGATGGTCCGATGAAGACCAGCCCCAGGGCCGCGCAGGCGTCGGCGAAATCGGGGCGCTCGGCGGCGAAGCCCCAGCCTGGCCAGACGGCGTCGCAGCCCGCCTCCACCAGCAGCGGGAGCACCCGGGAGGCGTCGAGGTAGGCGCTGCGCAGCGCCCCGTCGGGGCCGGGGACCATCGCGTCGCCCAGCAGCACCGCGTCGTCGGCCTCGCGGACGAAGACCGCGTCGCGGTCGGGGTGGGTGTAGAGCGCGACCACCTCGAGGGGCTCGTGGCGGCGCCGCGACCAGGCGCGCGCGGCGTGGAGGAAGCGCACGGCGGCCTCGCCGCGGTTGACGACGCCGACACGACGGAAGGGACGATGGATCAGGGACATGGGAGGGGCTCCGGGCGGATCACGGGTCGTCAGCGTTCGGCGATGACGATCGCGGTGGCGACCGCGCCGTCGTGGCTCATGGAGAGGTGGAGGCGGGTGACCCCTGCGCCCTCGGCGAGGGAGAGCACCCGACCCCGGAGGGCGATGGAGGGGCGCGAGTCGTCGTCGCAGCGCACCTCGATCTCCGAGAGGTCGGCGAGCGCCCTCGGCAGCGGACCGGGCGCCATCGCCTGGGAGAGGGCCTTCACCGTGGCCTCCTTGGCGGCGTAGCGGGCGGCGAGGTGCGTCGCCGGAGCGCCGGACCTTCGCGCGTACGAGGTGGAGCGCTCGGCGGCGGTGAAGGTGCGCGCTTCGAAGGCGCTGCCGGGCTCGCGGAGCAGCGCCTCGAAGGCCGCGCAGTCGACCACGTCGATGCCGGTTCCGGCGATCATCGGGCCCGCTCAGACCTCGGTGGGCGACGCGAGGTGCGCCACCGGAGGGGCGATGCGCTCGGCGACGCCGCCCGCGACGATGGGGCCGCCTCGGGTGAGCCTCCGGGAGGAGGCGTCGAGGAGCACCGCCTGCTCGGCGTCGAGCCCCGCGTAGACCTCGTCCGCGGGCGCGAGGAAGGACTTCTCCGTGCGGATGCGCACGGCGGGGCGGGTTCCCTCGTAGACCGCGAGCTCGTCTCGGAGGCGCTGTCGCTCCCGGGCGTCGCGCAGCGCGCGGTAGCGCTCGAAGGACTCGTCATCGAGGGCCGCGAGCGCCCGGTCGGGGTGCACGAGGCACACGATGCCGCCCACGTGGCCGAAGCCGAGGGAGGTCACCATGCCCGCCTCGAAGGCGCCGGGGGCGAGGCGCAGCGGCGCGTCGGTGAAGGCGACGGTCTCGTAGGCCCGCATCGCGGGGTCGGGGTCGTCGAGGTTGGGGTTGCCGGGGATCACCCCCGTCGCGAGGCCCTGGCAGAGCCCGGCGACCTGCCACGCCGCGGCGCCTCCCTTGGAGTGCCCGGTGAGCGCCTTCTGCGAGACCACCACCAGGGGGTTGCCCGGAGAGCGGCCGAGCCAGCGGAAGATGCGGTCGTAGGCGCGGTTCTCGTTGGGGTCGTTGGCGTCGGTGGAGGTGTCGTGCTTCCACGCCGCCGCCACGTCGTCGGGGCCGAGGCCGTACACCGCCAGCGCGCGGCGCAGCGGAGAGACGCGCTCGTCGCCCGCGTGGAGCTCATGGAAGATCCGCCGACGCTCGGAGGCCTCGAGGGCCGCGACGCGCTCTGCGCCGAGGGTGTCCTCCAGGCCGCGGAGCTTCGCTCTCAGCGCTTCCCAGGCGGCGTTTCGCGAGGCCAGGTCGCAGAGCGCGGCGCCGCTCTCCTCGCCCTCTCGGGCCTTGCGTTCGGCGGCCACGGCCATCACCCCGGGGCCCGGAGCGGGGATGCTGCGGTGGATCCCGTCTCCGTAGGAGCGGGCCAGCGCGACCACGGCGTAGATGGGCAGGCCCATGCGCACCGCGAGGTCGCCGCGGGCGACGAGCACCGTGCCTCCGCCCTGGGCCTCGACGAAGCCCCGTCGGCGCCGGTCGTTGGGGCGCGACATCTCCCTCGGGGGAATGGAGCGCGCCAGCATGTCGTCGGTGTCGCAGGTCGCGGCCATGTCGGAGAAGCCGAGGGCCCCCTCCTCGCCGTAGTCGTCGAAGCCTCCGGCGACGATGAAGGCGGCCTTGGCCCCGAGCACCTTGTCGGCGGCCTCTTCGAGCGAGACCGCGGCGGTGGCGCACGCTCCCACCGGGTGCACCATCGGCCCGTAGCTGCCGACGAGGGTCTGCACCACCCAGGCGGCGGTGACGTTGATGAGCGTCTCCTGGAGCGCGTCGCCCTGGCGGGGCCGGTCGAGCGCGTGGTCGAGGTAGAGCCGACGGAGCTTCTGCATGCCGCCGATGCCCGCGCCCTGGGTGCTGCCGACGTCCGAGGGGTGGAGGTACTGGTAGAGCTCCTCGGGCTCGAGGCCCGCGCTGAGGAAGGCCTCCACCGTCGCGACGAGGTTGTAGAGCGTGGTGCGGTCGACCTGCTCGGCGAGGTCCTTGGGGATGCCGTAGCGCACCGGGTCCCAGGCGCCGGGCACCTGGCCCGCGACGTAGCGGTTGAGCCTCGCGGCGCGGGCGACCTTCACCACCGAGCCCTTCTTCCTCACCACGAACCAGGCGTCCTTCGCGGGGTCGAAGACCAGCCGGGCGCCGTCGCCCGCCGCGCTCACGAAGGCCTCGCCCTCCGCGCGACCCGGCACCGGGAAGACGAAGTCCTGCTCCAGCGCCACGTCGGCCCAGACCGTGAGCTTCTGCGGGTCGAAGCCGTACTGCATCTTCGGGTCGACGAAGCGCACCCCCGAGTCCGCCAGGATCGCCTCCTCGTAGCGCTCCTTCACCTCCCGCTCCCGCACCGGATCGCCGCTCGCCGCGTCGACCCAGCCCACGTGCTGCCGCGAGCGCTCGTAGCGGATGCGCCCGGTCATCCACGCGAGCTCCACGCAGGCCTCCACGCTGAGCTCTCCGGTCGACTCCATCGACCAGCGGGGGCGCGATCCTCCCCAGGGGCCGAGCTCCCCGAGGCCGACGATCACCGCCACCCGGGAGAGGTCGAGAGAGCGAAGCGAGGAGAGCGACGCGCGGCGCGGCTCCGAAGGGAGCGTCGGGAAGGCGAAGTACCGACCGAAGCTCGCCGCGGGGGTCACCGTGCGGGTCGCCTCGTCGCGTCGACCGAGGGCCCTGGCCTCCTCGCCGCGCAGCGCGGAGAGTCGCTTCGCCCGGGTGACCTTCGCCGTGAGGTCGGCCCGGAGAGAGCGCGCCACGCCCGCGAGGTCGCGCACCCCGTCCATGCCTCCGGTGAGGTCGGCCACGAGAGGGGCCTCGACGGCCAGCGCCCTCACCCGGTCGTCGCAGCACGCCGCGAGGAGCAGTCCCATCTCCGCGGCGGAGAAGGTGCGCACCCCGGCGCGGGCCTCGAGCCCCGGGGCGATGGCGTTGTTGACGTTCATGAGCCCGGTGCCTCGCACCCAGCCGATGCGAGCGCCCACCAGGGAGGTGTGGCGCCCCCAGGCGGCCTGCTCGGAGCCCCAGCGGTTGAGCATCGCCTCCAGCGCGGCCTTGGCCTCGCCGTAGAGCCCGTCGTTGCCGAACTGCCCGTGGTTGGGCGAGAGCGGCAGGAGGACGTGGGTGCGCCGCTCCCTCACGTGCAGCCGGGAGAAGGCCCGGGCGCACTCGCTCACCAGCGCCTCGACGCCGTAGAGCAGCACCCGGAGCGTCGCCATGGAGCGGTCGGAGATGTCCGCGAGCGTGGCCTCCTCGCCGACGGCGCCGAAGGGCACCAGCAGGTCGACCAGCCAGGGCTCCTTCACCGTGCGGAGCGATCCCCCGACGGTGGTCTTCTCGGTGGAGACCAGCCAGTGGACCAGGGCCTGGATGTCCTGCCGCGATCCCTGGTTGAAGGGCACCACCACCAGCTCGGCGCCTCGCGCCCCGTAGCGCTGGAAGAGCCTGCGGTAGAAGCGCACCCGCTCGGGAGCGAGCTGAGAGCTGGTGACCACCACCCGGGCGCCGCCGGTGAGCAGCAGCTTCACCAGCTCGATGGCGATCGATCGGTCGGAGGCCCCGGTGACCAGCGCCGTGCGCCCGGCGAAGCTCACCTCGCCCCGAGCCAGCGAGGAGAGCGTCTCCTCGAAGGCCGCCGCCACGCCGTCGCGCTCGACCCCGTGGGAGCGCAGCCTCGCGTGACCGCCGAGGCTCAGCTCCTCGGCCACCGCGACCGCCGTCTGCTCCCCCCTCGGGCGCTCGAAGTCCTCGATGCGACCGTCGGCCCTCACCTCCACCGCCGGGGACCTCGGCGCCGCGTCGCTCTCGGCCCTCGGCAGCCCCTTCGGGTCGACGCCCTCGACCAGCGCGGCGAAGACCTCCGCGGCGCGCTCGTCGCCCTCCCTCACCGCCCGCTCGCGCAGCCACGCCAGCGTGCGCACCGTCGCCTCGTCGGCCCCTCGCGCGATGCGCCTCGTGGCGTCGCGCACCCTCGCCTCGTCGGCCTCTCCTCGTCGCAGCGCGTGGTAGAGCGAGAGCGCCTCCCGCCTCGCCCAGGCCCAGCTCCCGGTGAAGACCACGGCCTTCTCGCTCGCAAACGCGGGCCGCACGGAGCGCTCGTAGCCCTCGCCGTGCTCGGCGTCGTAGCGCGCCAGGCGCTCGGGCTCCTCCGTCGAGGCGGGCCTCACCTCAAGCTCGGCCCAGACGTCGCGGCCCAGCGCGGCCTCGGCGAAGCGCAGCGACTCGAGGAAGGCTCCTCCCACCCCGAAATAGCGAGCGAGGAGCTTCTCCAGCGCCGCCGCATCGACCGTCGCCCCGCCCCCCTCGGAGGCGCCGCCGCCCAGCGAGAGGCCCTCGTCGCGGGCGTACTGGGCCAGGGCCGCGTCGATCCAGGCCGTCGCTCCGGCGCGGTCGCCGGGCTTCGGAGGAGCCACCGGGGAGAGCGCCCCGGCGCGGGTGGAGTCGCCCGAGCGTAGCCAGAGCGCCACCCGGTTGAGCATGGCGAGAGCGCGCCCCTCCGGGAGGCCTCGCGCGGTCACCGCGGAGAGCACGTCCTTGGAGGAGAGCCCGAAGGGCTTGAGCGCCGCGGCGATCTGCGCGCGGAGGTAGGGGCCCTGGGCGCGGTAGCGGCCGCCGGTGGCGCGCTGCAGCGAGTCGACCAGGGTGCCGAGCGGAGCCTCGTGGGCGCCGTCGAGGGTGCCGATGCCGAACTCCGCGCCGAGGTCGGCCATCACCTGGTTGCGCCGGGAGGAGTTGCCTCCGAAGAGCTGCTCGATGCTCTCGTCGGGGCGCACCTCGTCGACGCGCACCCGGGTCTTGAGCGCGAGCAGGGTGAGCAGCGAGTCGCGCACCGTGAGCGGCGCGTCGGCGATGGGCCCGGAGGAGGAACGGGCGACCGAGGGGGAAGTCGTCGAGGGAGCGGCGACGGCAGCGGCCGTGGTGGCAGCGGCCGCAGGGGCCTCGGGGGCCTCCGACTCGTAGGCGTGGAAGACGGCGCGGCGCTCGGCCTCGACGTTGTAGACCGCGGGCGGATCGAGCCTCGACGGGTCGAGCGCCAGCGTCGCCCGGAACATGTTGGCCTGCGTGGGCGCTGCGCCGAGGCCGACCTCGATCACCCTCGACACGCCGGAGCGGTCGCGGGCGAGGACGATGTCCTGGGTCTCGATCCAGCGCACGGGCGAGGCGAACTGGTACGCGAGGCCCTCGATGAGCAGCGTTCGGCCGAGGCCCTCCGGGGGGCGGGCGTCGGCGTCCCAGCGGGCCTGCAGCGCCGACAGCACCTCGGAGCCCGAGCAGGCGGCCATCTCGTCGAGGTAGGCGCGGGAGAGGGAGAAGGGCCGGGCGACGAGGTTGGGCACGTAGCGCCCCACGAGCGGCAGCACGTCGAGGGCGGCGGGGACGAAGGCCTCCAGGCGCTCCCGGAAGGCCGGGACGCCGTCGCGGAGGGCGACCGAGTGGAAGGGCACGTCGATGCCGGGCACCTCGAGGTAGGAGGGCTTCGCGCCCGGCGGCTCCCGCTCGGCGAGTCGAGCCCGCAGCAGGTCGAGCGCGGGGACGTGGCCCACGATGGAGTACTGCCGCCCCCGGATGTTGAGGTTGACCACCTCGCAGAGCAGTCCCGTCTCACGGGCGATGCGGGAGACGAGGGCGCCGAGGTCGCGCTCGCTCATGCCGACGATGTTCGGGCGCACCACGGCCATGCGGTAGGGCGAGCGGCCGTGGGCGTCGCGGGGGACGAAGCCCTGCATCGCGAGGCCGCGCTGGTACACGCACTCGACCAGCGCGGGCAGCGGGAGCGCGTCGGTGACCGCGCCGATGGCGGAGTACTCGCCCACGGAGTGGCCGCAGAAGAGGGCGTCGTCCTGGAAGCACCCCGACTCTCGGAGCTCGGCCACCTGGGCGATCGCGAGCACCGCCATCGCCACCTGGGTGAACTGCGTGAGGAAGAGCACGCCCTGGTCGTGGCGGTGGATCTCCAGCCCCACGCGCATCTCCACGGGGTTCTCCCTCACCACGGTGAGAAGCGAGAAGCCGAGGCTGTCGCGGCTGAAGGCGTCGGCCTCGTCCCAGATCTTTCGGGCGGCGGCGGAGCGCGCGTAGCCCTCCATCCCCATGCCCGTGGCCTGCACCCCCTGGCCGGGGAAGACGTAGGCCGTACGCGGCGCGGCGAGGCGCACCCTGCCCTTGAGCGCCAGCACCCCGTCGGCGCCGTCGCGCACCCGGGCCTCCACCTCCACCACCAGGTCGCCGCGCAGCATCGCCACGTGGCGCGCCTGGAACTCGATCTCGTCCCCGGGCATCACCCGGTCGGTGAAGCTCACCTCGATGGCGCGCACCCGCTCGCCGTCGGTTCCGGCGAAGCCCGTCACGGCGGCGGCCACGGCGCGGGCGGCGGTCCACTGGCCGTGCACGATGGGGCGATCGAAGCCCGCCAGCGCGGCGACGTGGGCGTCCCGGTGAAGGGGGTTGGCGTCGCGGGAGGCGCGGGCGAACTCCGCGAGGTCCCACGGGGCGAAGGCGCGCTCGACGTGGGCGGGCGACGGCTGCGCCAGGGTGACGGTGGCGTCGGGGATGGGCGCGAAGGCCGCGAACCAGCGCGCCGGCTCGGCCTCGGACGCGTCGACCCCGGGCTGCTCATGGCGCACCGAGGCCACGCGCCGTCCAGACGGGTCGCGCAGCTCTCCCTCGACGGTGGCGAGCACGGCGCCTCCGACGGTCTCCGTGCGCAGCGAGAGCGTCACCTCGCAGCCGTGCCGGGCGTCGAGCGCGGCCCCGTGGTCGAGGGTGATCCAGGGCTTCTCCGAGAGCAGGTCGAGGAGCGCCGCGTCGCCCGCAGGGAGCGCGTGGCGCATCGTCTCCGCGCGGAAGCGGTACGCGCCGTCGTGGCCCTGCACGAAGAAGGTGCTGGCGATGGTGGCGCGCTTGCTGTCGCCCACCCGCAGGGCGGCCTCGGTGCGCACCCTGGCGCCTCCCCGGGAGGGCTCCCAGGCCACGAGCCGGGCGGTCACGTCGACCACCTCGCCCTCGTGGAGCACCGGGCCCTCGCAGCGGACGCTGTTGTCGAGGTGCACCAGCCGGGACGGGTCCCACGCCACGCCGGGGACGAAGGTGGCGCGGAAGATCGCCCCGAAGGCCGCGGAGAAGGCCGCGTTGAGGGGCATGGTGTCGGCCGCGCCGCGCCCGCCCACGTAGGCGATGGAGGCGTCTCCCGAGGCCAGCGCGTACTCGCGCACGAAGTCCCGGTCGACGGTGAAGGTCGAGCGCACCGCGTCGCCTGCGCGCACGGGCTCCGCCTCGCCCACCATCGCCGCGCGGTAGAAGTCCCCGAGCGCGGAGTCCCGGGAGGGCGTCACGTCGCGGGGGAAGCGCCCCTCGTGACCGAGGTCGCGCTCATAGGAGAGGGCGACGCGCACCTCCCTCACGTGGCCCGCCCGGTCGGCGGGGAGCGCGTGGACAAGCTCCACGTCGCAGCGGCCGATGGCGCCCTCTCGGGTGAGGCTGAGCTCGATGCCGTGGCCCGAGGCGCGGCGCACGGAGAGCGAGGCGAGGCGCTGCGAGGCGTCGCGGGTGGCGGTCCACCGGTCGCCGGGCTCGACGCGCAGCATCCTGCCGAGGGGGTTGAGCGCCAGCGAGCGGTCTCTCAGCACGCCGCTCGCGGCCGCGAGGGGGGCGAGCACCACAGGGTCGAGGGCCTCGAGCCAGGCGGCCAGCTCGGCGGGGCGGGCGCCCCCGGGCGTCGCCCTGCGGGAGCCGCTCGTCGGCGCCGAAGCCACCACCACGTCGCCTCGGAGTTCAAGGGAGAGGCCCAGCGCGGCGGCGGCGCGAGCGAGCCCTGCGGCGTCGATGGCGTCGAGGGCGTCCCTCGGTCGCTGCCCCGAGGCCTCGAGCTGCGCCACGCCATAGGCCACGAAGCGGCCCAGCATCTCCCCGACGGGCTCGTCGACCCGGGCGATGTCCTGCACCGCCTCGGGGCCTGGGATGATCAGCACCTGGTCGGCGTCGTAGCGGTCGTCGTGGCTCTGCCAGAGCGCGTCGGACTTGTACCAGCGCCTCACGTCGCCATCGATCGCGGGAACGAAGTTCACCGGCTTGCCCGGGCGGGCGCACACCCGCTGGACGAAGTAGTCCGCGTCGGAGCGGGTGAGCGTCGCCCGCTCGGCCTCGGGCCAGGCCTCGACGAAGCGGGCCACGAAGGCCTCCGGGTCGTCGAGGTCGGAGGGCGAGCGCAGCACCGACGGGCCCTCCCGGGTCGCGAGCCGCTCCTCCAGGCGGAGGGCCATGTCCTGCACGCGCTGCCGGTACGACGGGTCGGGCCAGCGGCCGTCGTCGTAGTCCGTCGAGCGGCCGATGGCCATGAGGGCCACCATGCGCCGCAGCACCGCGGCGGGGGACATCTCCGTGAGGTCGCCGAAGTACGGCTTGGCGGTCCCGGAGAGCGCGGCCACGATCTCGGCCTTGCGGGCGAGGGCCGCGGCCTCGTTGCCCGCCACGTCGTCGAGCATCCGGCCCACGCGCGCGGCGGTGTTGTCGACGTAGTGGATGTCCGCGTCGAGCTGGCTCTTGCCGCTGGTCATGCCGCCCTTGGAGGCGCCCTGGGCGACCCACTCGTCGGTGCCTCGCGTCTTCGCGAGGAGGGCCTTCACCTGCGGCGATGTCATCGCCTCCTTCGCGGCCATCGTCAGCGTCCCGAGAAACACCGCGTCCACGGGCATCGGCGCGAGCCCGAGGCGCTCGCTCCACTGGCCGCTCAGCCACTGCCACGCGTCGCCCTCGTTGCGGATGCCGCCGCCCACGCTCAGCACCACGTTGGGCAGCTCTCTCACCTGGTGGTAGCTGGCGCGCACCAGGTCGCGGAGGTCCTCCCAGGAGTGGTGGCCGCCGGCCTTGCCGCCCTCGACCTGCATGCCGATGGTCGCGTCGGGGCAGTGCCGCGCGATCTCCAGCACCGCCTTGATCTGCTTCGCCGTCCCCGGCTTGAAGGACACGAGCCCGATGCCCAGCGCCCGGCACGCCTCGATGAGCTCCTTCGCCTCGGCCACCTCCGGAACGCCCGCGGAGACCGTCACCCCCTCGATCGCCGCCCCCTCGGCGCGCAGCTTTCGCACCAGCCCCTCGCCCTTCCAGTGAAGGCTCCAGAGGTAGGGGTCGAGGTGCAGCAGGTTGACCACGTAGGCCGCCCCGGGCTCCAGCAGCCGGGAGAGTTCCCGAGCGCGCAGCCGGAAGTGGCGCTCGGTGACCTGGCCTCCTCCCGCGAGCTCGCTGACGAAGCCCGCGTTGGCCGCCGCGGCCACGATGGGCGCCTCCACCGTGGTGGGGGTCATGCCCGGCAGGAACACCGGCGGCCTCCCGGTGGCGCGGCGGAAGGCGTTGTCGAGCGACACCTCGCCGGTCGGGGTGCGACGGAGCGTCGGGGCGTAGCGCCGGTAGTCCGCGCCTCGGGGGAGCTGCTCCCTGGGCGCCGCGGCGTCTCGTCGGCCGGCCTCGGTGGCGAGCGGGAAGACGTGCACCCCGTAGCCCCGGCAGTTGAGCCCGGTGAGCCTCGCCACCGCATCGCCAGGACCGTAGTCCAGCACGTGGGTGACGCCGTCCCGGTGGCTCGCCCGCAGCGCGGCGCAGACGGCGCCCCAGCGCACCGGCTCGACGTGCTGCATCCGGAGCAGCGAGGAGAGCAGCGCCGCGTCGTCGGAGCTCAGTCGGAGGTCGGAGCCGTCGTTGCCCAGCACCGGGAGGCGCAGCGCCGCGGGGGCGAAGCGGATGCCCTCCCTGGCGAGGTCGTGCGGCAGCGCGCGGCGGCCGTGCTCCATGTAGCGGGAGTGGAAGGGCGCCGAGGCGTCGACGAACTCCCAGGAGAAGTCGAGCGGCCGGCGACCGAGGCGGCCCCTGGCGAAGGCCTGCGCCTCGGCGACGCGGAAGGCCGCGAGCGCGCGGGCGAAGGCCACCAGCGAGGCGGGAGGCCCGGAGAGCACCTTGCGCACGTAGCCGTTGTCGAGCGAGACATCGATGGGCGGCAGCTGCGGGTTGGCCGCGTGAAACTTCGCGAGCGCCTCGGCGAGGAGCGCGTCGGTGAGGCCCGCCACCGCGGCCATGGGCGAGGGCTCGCCGATGCCTGCCTGCGCGGCGGCGGCGCGCACCGCGGGCTGCACCGTCGGGAGCACGAAGGACTCCTGCATCCGGTAGCCCTGCCAGAAGAAGTAGCTGGCGATCTCCGAGGCGCGGCGCACGAGGCCCTGGAAGCCGTGGCCCTCGGCGAAGAGCAGCGCGGCCATGACGCCCTGGGAGTGGCCCGTGGCGGCGGTCGAGAGCGAGGCGAGGGCGTCGAGGTCGAAGCCGCGCTCACCCATGGCGAGGAGGCGGGCGACGGAGGTGAGGAAGATCCCCGACTGGGAGATGAGCGAGCTGGAGAGCACCTCCGGGGGAGGCGCGGACTCGGGGTGCTCGACCCAGCGGGCGAGGTCGAAGCCTCGGGCGGGCGTGGCGAGCGCGCTCAGCCGAGGGTCGGAGGCCGAGGCGCGCAGCCGCTCGGTCGCGGCGCCGACGAGCGTACGCACCGCCGCGTGCGCGTGGTGCAGCTCCCTCAGCCCGTCGAGCCACTGCCCGCCCTGGCCGCCGAACACCACCGCGACGCGCGCCTCTCCCACCCGGGCCGCGCCGAAGAGCGGAGGCTGCGAGGCCTGGGCCGCGAAGTGCCTCGGCTCCTGCGCGTCGGGGCGGAGCGTCGTGCGCGTGGGCGTCACGGAGGCGGGGTCCTGCGTCGTCATCGGTGGCTCCTCTCACGGCGTCACGACGACGCTCGTGGAGGAGCGCCGTCAGCCCGCGAACGGCCGCGTGAGTAGAGAATCCGGAGGGGAAGAGCAACGCGCGTCCGAGTCTGCGCGGGTGCGTGCTCTCGTCGTCGCATCGCGCGTTACACACCGCGACGTCGGGGTGACGCACGAACCTGCGACGACGCCCTCGCAGCCGCCACCCTGGCGTCACAGCACGGCGGGCCATCGGGAGGATTTCCCGCCTTCCGCTCGTACGGATTCAGCGGCCGTCGGGCCGGGCGCTTCAGCGCAACTCGTAGTGCAGCGTGTAGTTCATCCCGTTGCGGGTGAGGCGCTCGTCGACCACCAGCGCGCTGAGCCCTCGGGGCATCGGCGCGCTGATGCGGGAGCCGTAGTTGAGCGTGTCTCCGCCGGTGCCTCGACAGTTGTAGGCCTCGCCTCCGTCGTCGTTGCACTGCACCTGAGAGCCGGTCAGTCCGCTGTAGACGTAGAGCACGGGGTCGTAGAGGGCCGATCCAATGGCGCGCACGAAGGAGCCTCCGTCGGAGCGGCACACGCTGAAGAGCGAGCTCGACGCGCCGCCGCAGCTCACGAACCAGCGGACGTCCTCGCCCGAGTCGCCCCGCTCGCAGAGCGGAGCGCGGGCCGAGGCGCCCACGAGCCTGTCGCTCACGGTCATCGATCCTGCGATGGGGGCCTCGTAGAAGAAGCTCCCGTAGCTGGTCGGGATGCTCTGCACCCGCAGGGTGAACGCGCCCCGGTCGGTGGCCTGCGAGCCCGCCACCGCGATCGCATAGGAGCCCGCGGCGAGCACCCTCGCGAAGCGCGACTGGAGCTCGCTGGTGAAGCCCCCGGTGGCGCAGCCCGAGTCGTCGTTGCAGGCGTCCGACACCACCGACCCGTCGGCGTCGACGAGGTAGATCTTCGTGTTGTAGGTCGACCCGGCGGTGTCGGCGTACACGACCGAGCGCTGAGCGAGCGTGAGGGCGTACCAGACGTTGGGCGCCCCGCTCACGCAGCCCGTCGGTCCGTCGAAGGTGGCGCCGTCGGTGCTGCCGGAGAGCACCAGCTCGGCGGCCGTCAGCGCGATCGGCGTCGCCGAGGCGCGGTCGTCGTTGGAGGGAGGGCACGCGCCCGCCCGACACGCGACGCCCGCCGGGCAGACGCGGCCGCAGGCGCCGCAGTGGCGGGTGTCGCTCGAGAGGTCGACGCAGGCCGGGCCGCAGCGCGCCTGCCCCGTCGGGCACGCCATCGAGGCGTCCTGGCGAGGACCCGCGTCGAGCGGACCCTTGGGGTCGGGGTGGTCGAGGACTCCGGGCTGGTCTGCGCCTGCGTCGGCGAAGGTCGGCGACGAGCAGCCGGCGGAGGCGCAGGCCGTCGCGAGCATCAGCGCGAGGGCCGAGTTCCGTGGGTTCCATGCAAGCGTTGTCGACATGAGCCCTCCCTTCGAGGAGCGGGCGTCGGCCCGGAGAGCGCGTTCAGAAGGCCAGCGAGCACGTGAGGCCGACCGTACCGGGGCCCCTCCCGCAGCCGAGGCCCGCCGAGGACGTCGGCCTCGGGCTGCTCGGCGCCGTCAGGAACAACACCAGCGACGTCACCGCGAGCGCCCCGCCTCCCACGAAGCCCGCGATGGCCAGCGTCTGCAGGCCGTCGGCGGTGTCGAGGGCCTCGTAGCAGACCGTCCGTTGGTCGTTCACGGTGCAGGCGAGCGCGGGGTTGTTGTGGTCCTGGAGGGCGCTCTCTCGGGCCGCCAGCGCCCACACGCCGCCTCCGAGGGCGAGCAGCGCGCCGCCTGCCGCGACCCATCCGAGGCTCCGCTGCAGGCTCCCGGTCGAGTCGCTCGGGGCGCGGAACTCCGGAGCGCGGAAGACCTCGACGGCCGGTCTCGCCGGGGCCGCGAGCGGCGCAGTCGTCGGCGACCGCGTCGGCGCTGGAGGCGGCGGCGGAGGCTCGCTGCGGACGACCGGCGGCGGCGCGGGAGGTGGTGCAGGGGGCGCCACCTCGGGCTCTCGGACCATCTCGAAGCTCTCCCTCACCAGCTGCCCCGCGGTGATCACCGTCGAGCGGGTGATCGGCAGGTAGCCCGGCGCCCGCACCGTCACCGACGCGGTCCCTGCCACGGCCCGCAGCGGACCGCTCAGCGGCATCGTGCCTGCGGGGCGCCCGTCGATCAGCACCTCCGCCCCTGGGACTCCGCCGCGCGGCTCCAGGTATCCGATGTGCTCCGCCACCTGCGCCCGGACGGTCTCGAGGCTCCGGCGGTTGCGCTCGATCCACGGGTCTCCGCCGCTGGCGAGCGTCTCTCCGAAGTGCTCGTCGGCCTCGATCCAGCGGCCCAGCGCGGCCTCCGCGAGGGCCATCTGCGCCCTCGCGCGCGGGGTGTGACACGCCTCCCATGCGCGGCGAAACTCCGAGAGCGCCGCGTCGTCGTTGCCCGAGCGGCGCAGCTCATTTCCTGCTCTCACCGCCTCGTCGTCACACGAGGTCTGCGCCGCCGCGACGCCCTCATGGAAGGCAAACGCTGCCGCGAGGAGAAGGGCCGATCGGCGCGCTCGTGGGTCCATGCATCACCTCACTCGATCACCGGGACCCCGGTGGTCACTTCGCTCGCCCGGGATGGGGGCGCCTCGACCGTCACGGACCTCGCCGGACGGGCTCTGGCCGCTCGCGGAGGCGCCCTCCTCGTGGTCACCACCGCAGCGGGACGCGGCGGGGGAGCGGTCGGCGCGGCGCTCACCCTCACCGGCGCCACCGGCTGCGGGACCACCGCGGGCGGCGAGATCGGCACCGGAGGGAGCGCCGTGGCCGTCGCCGCGGGGCGAGAGGGTGAATCGTCCCGAGGCTCTCCGCCGCGCATCAGGGTCGCCAGCAGCAGGGCGCCCCCGAGGCCCAGCGCCGCGATGAGCGCGAGCCACGCCGAGCGCCAGCTCCGATGGGTGGGGAGCACCACGGGGCTCTCCTCCGGCGGGTCGACCCGAGGCGCGGAGCTCACGGCGCCGCGGTCGAGGTCACAGGACTTCAGCGCGTCGTGGAAGGCCTGCATCGTGGGGTAGCGCCTGGTGATGTCTCGCTGCAGCGCGCCCATGACGGCGTCCGAGAGCCCCGCCGGGAGCTCGGGCGCGACCTCGGCGAGGGGCTTCGGGTCCTGGTAGATGATCTGGGCGATGAGCCCGACGGGGGTGAGCGCGTCGTGGGGCCGGGTGCCGGAGAGCATCTCGTAGAGCACCACGCCCAGGGACCAGACGTCCGCGCGCCCGTCGAGCGTGGCCTCGCCGCGTCCCTGCTCCGGGGACATGTACGAGGGCGTCCCCATCAGCATGCCCGCCCTGGTCTTGAGGGAGGCCTCGCCCGACTCGCTGGGGGCGATCTTGGCGACGCCGAAGTCGATCAGCGTCGGAACGATCCCCCGCGAGGTCTCGGCGAGGAAGATGTTGTCGGGCTTGAGGTCGCGGTGGACGATCCCATGGGCGTGCGCCTCGGTGAGCGCCTCCATCACGGGCAGGATGATCTCCAGCGCCTCGCGCGGGGCGATCTTGCCGACGACGTTCATGTGCACGCGCAGGTCGTGCCCGGAGAGGAACTCCTCGACGATGTAGAGGGCGCCGAGCTCCTTGTCCTGCCCCATGTCGAGCACGTCGATGATGTTGGGGTGGGCGAGCCGGGCGGTCGCCCTGGCCTCCTGCATGAAGCGGGACGCGAGCTCTCCGTCGCGGGCCACCTCGGGGCGCATGACCTTCACGGCGACGTGTCGCTTGGTCCAGGTGTTCTCGGCTTCGTAGACGGTGCCCATGCCGCCCTTGCCGAGCGTTCGAACCACCCGATAGTGGCCTCCGATGAGGTCGACCGGCGCGCCCTGAACGCTCTCGCTCGTCGTGGAGGTCATTGGCCAGCTCCGTCCCCCGTAGCGCCCCTCTCCTATGTCTGCGCGCGACACCGCGCACGATCGAACAGTCTAACCCCCGGCATGACCCGCGGCCACGAGCGCACGGGCTTTCGGTGGCGCGCCGAGGCACCGCGCATCCGTGAGTCGCTCCTGGCATCGCCCCGGAATTGCGGACCGCCGCGGGTGGCTGTATCGACACGCGATGCGCCGCCTCCCCGTGGGTCTCCTCCCGCTCCTCTTGTGCTTCGCCGCGTGCTCTCCGACCGCGACGGGCTCGCTCCCTCCCTCGAACGGTGACGCGAGCTCCTCGGACGCCTCCTCGGAGCTCGATGGAGCCATCACCCACGACGCCTCACCCGACGCGCCCTCCCTCCCCGATGTCGTCGCTCCTGCCGATGTCGTCGCGCCTGCCGACGTCGTCACGGCCCCCGACGTTGTCGCGCCTGCCGATGTCGTCGCGCCCATCGATGTCGTCACCGCCCCCGATGTCGTCGCGCCTGCCGATGTCGTCGCGCCCATCGACGTCGTCGCGCCCATCGATGTCGTCGCGCCCATCGACCGCCCCGACGTCGTCACCGCCCCCGACGTCGTCGCGCCCATCGACCGCCCCGACGTCGTCACCGCCCCCGACGTCGTCGCGCCCGTCGACCGCCCCGACGTGCCCGTGGTCCCCGACGTGCCCGTGGTCCCCGACGTGCCTGCCTGCCTGCCGGTGCGTTCGGCCTGTGCGGGCGATGGTTCCTGCTGTCCTGGCCTCGACTGTCAGCCCGCGCCGACCAGCCCCATCTGCTGCAGCGCCGGGGGCCGCGCCTGCACCAGCTCCCTTCAGTGCTGCGGCTACATGCTCTGCAGCGGCGGAACCTGCGTCTGTCGCTCGAACGGGAGCCGCTGCGTCTACGACGGCGAGTGCTGCACCGGCTCCCGCTGCACCGGCGGAACCTGCCAGGCCGCCACGACCTGCAGCGCCGACGGCCAGCCCTGCGGGAGCGGGTGCTGCACCGGGCTGACGTGCACCGCGGGCACCTGCCAGGCACCCACCCTGTGCTCGCCTCGCGGACAGCCCTGCGGCGCCGGCTGCTGCGACGGGCTGACGTGCACCAGCGGAACCTGCCAGGCCGGCGCCACCTGCTCGGTGCTGGGACAGCCCTGCGGCGCCGGCTGCTGCGACGGGCTGATGTGCTCCAGCGGCGTCTGCCGCACCGCCACGACCTGCTCGCGCGAGGGCGCCACCTGCGCCACGGACGGCGAGTGCTGCTCCCGGAGCTGCTCCGCGGGCATCTGCCGACAGGCCTCCTGCGCGGGCACCGGCGTGTTCTGCCTGAGCACCTCGTGGTGCTGCGCGGGCAACCGCTGCAGCTTCTCCTCGCGCTGCGAGCGCACCTGCGAAAACCCCGGCGGCGTCTGCACCACCAACATCGACTGCTGCAACCAGCGCTGCCTCGGCGGACGCTGCGACACCACGTGCAGCCCCCTCGACGGCCCCTGCACCCAGGGCTCCCACTGCTGCTCCGGCGTGTGCGCCCAGGGCACCTGCCGCATCGCCATGTGCCTCCGGGCCTTCCAGCCCTGCACCAGGACCAACCAGTGCTGCAGCAACTCCTGCGCGAGCGGCATCTGCCAGTCGTTCTGATCGATCGCGACGCCTGCGCCATGAAGCCGTCGTCGTCGACGGCCCAGCAACGAACGGCTGCTCATGAATGATCCTGTCGCGGCGCAGCTCGGCGCCGACCGCGCCTTCGAGCTCGGACATCGCGCGGAGCTCGCTCGCGACCGCGGTGAGGCCATCCGTCTCTATGAGCTGGCGGCCGAGGCCGGCTCGGCGCCCGCGGCCCGCCGACGGGGGCTGATCGCCCTTCAGCTCTCGTTCTCCGAGACGTGGCGTCTCCGAGCCGATGCGATCGAGGCCCTCCGGGCCGAGGCCGAGCGGTGGCTCCGACGCGCGGTGGCGCTCGGTCGCGAGGATGCCTGGGAGGACGTCGCGTTCGCCATACGATGCCGCGCCAGCGCGACGCCCGAGGACATGATCGAGAGCGAGAGCGCCCGAGCCCTCGCCGCCCGGGCCCCGCTCTCCGACCGGGTGGCGCGCCTCCTCTCGGACCTCGGCGACTCCGACACGCCGAGCCCCGCGACCCACGAGCTTCCGACCCTGCTGCCGTGGCTCGGCAGCGCCGACGAGCGAGGGGACACCTGGGCGACCTGGCTCCTCGGTCGACTCGTCGACTCCGGAGACGCGCCGGGCGGACGGGCCCTCGCGCTCTCGCACTGGCAGCGCGGCGCCGAGCGGGGAGACGCCCGCTGCGCCTTCGAGCTCGGGCTCCGGACCGAGAAGAAGTCGAAGAAGGAAGCGACCGCGCTCTACGAGCGATCCGCGGCGGGTGGCTTCGGCCTCGCGGCCCTCCGACTGGGCCACCTCGCGAAGACCTGGAAGGACGCCGAGCGCTGGTATCTGCGAGCGATCGAGCTCGGTCGCACCGACGCGTGGATCGACATCGCGCGCCACCTGAGCAGCGGAGCGAAGGGCGCTCCGGTCGATCTCGCGCGAGCCGCGCGCGGGTGGGAGCTCGCGGCGGAGGGAGGCTCACCCGGGGCCGTTGCGGTCGCCGCCGAGATGTTCGACGAGGGCGAGCTCGCGGGGCACCCCATCGGGCGCGACCCCGTGAAGGCGCGGCGCTTCGCAGAGCAGGGCATGGACCTGGGCTCCGGGGGAGGAGTTCCTCGCTGCCAGTTCGTGATGGCGAAGCAGCTGGCCATCGGTGAGGGCGGCCCGGTGGACCGCGAGGGCGCGGCGCTGTGGAGCCGCGTCGCCGCGCGCCGGTCGGACCCCGTCAGCGAGCGTGCTCGCGTCCTCCATGAAGAGATCTGGGGCGGCCTCGACGAGGCCTCGCGACGGAGGGTGATCGAGCGCGACCGGGAGCTGCACCCGGGCCTCGACGTCGGCGAGAGCGGATAGAGCTCACCGCGCCAGCTCGGCGCGCACGAGGCGCCGGGCGGCCCCCTCGTCGAGGGCGTCGCCGCCGCGCAGGATCATCGACCCGACCTCGTCCCAGTCGAAGGCTCGCTCCGCGCCGCCCTCCAGCACGAAGCGGACGCGCCGCGTCTCCCGATCGCCCGCGAGGCAGCCCCAGCGGCGCCCGAGCGCGTCGAAGGTCAGCGAGTCGTTGATGGGGACCCCGACGACCCGCTCGCCCCGATCGTCGACCACGGCGGCGCGATCGCCTCGCTCGGCGAAGTAGGCGTAGCGCGTCCCCGCGTCGGGCAGCGCGAGCGCGCCGACCCACCCCCGCTCGGTGCGGACGTGCCGGCCGTCGACGTAGACGTGGAGCGCGTCGCCGCGCCGACCCACGTACGCCCAGCGACCCGAGGGGAGCGCCGTGAACCCCGGCAGCGCCTCGAAGCCCGGGCCCCCATCGGCGTCGCGGAAGACCCTGCGACGGCCGCGCGCGACGGCCACGTAGATCACGTGCGACCCGTCGCGGGTGAGCGTGAAGGTCCCATCCTCGACGTCGTCGTGGCGGGCGACGGTGCGCCCGTCGAGCATCACGTCGACCGCGTGGTCGTCGACGTGCAGACACGCGGTGTGCTCGCCGTCGGCGCTGATCCGCGGCGCCGCGAAGTCCCCGGCGGCGCCCACGACCACCGCGTCGTCGCGCACGACCTCCGTGAACCCCTCGCGAACGGCCACGTAGACGAAGTGCGGTGACGCCTCGGCCACGGAGAGATCGGTGACCCGTCGGCAGGCCGGACCGACACGCCCGTCGACCACGACGTGATCGGCCCCGCCGAGGCGGGCCACGTAGGCCACGAGGGCCCCTTTGTCGCCGACGCGGAGCGCGCGCACCGAGCTCGCGGCGGGCCCCGGGACGCCGTCGACCACCACCGAGCGGTCGCCTCGTCCGTCGCGCGCGACGTAGACGAGGCGTCGAGCGCCCGCCGTCCAGCGCAGCGTCCGGGCGATGATCGACGCGAAGGGCGCGTCCTCCCGGCCGTCGTGCGCCACGCGCCAGCGGCCGCCACGGAGCGCCGCGTACGCGACGCGGCTCCCATCGGGGCTGAGCGCCACCTCGCCGACGCCGTCGAAGGCCGGGCCCGCGACGCCGTTGACCGCGACGTGCCAGCGCCCCGCGCGCAGGGCCGGGTAGGCCACCACGCGGCCGTCGTCGCTCGCCACGAGGGACGCGTACCCCACGGCGTCGAAGCGCGGCTGCGCCACGCCGTCGACCACCACGGACTGGGCGCGATCGCGCTCGACGACCTCGACGCGCACCCTGCGATCGGCGCTGCGCCCGTGCCAGAGCAGCCTCGGCCCGCACCCGGCGAGCGCCCAGGCCGCGCAGGCCGCGAGCGCGTCAAGGCGCATTCGGCGGCGGCCCCAGGATGGCCGCGGTGAGCGTACCTCGCGCCACCGGCCGACGGTCGACCGAGGCCTGGACCTCGAAGCGGCGGATGTTGTCTCGCACCAGCGTCCGGCGCACCTCGTACTCCACGACGTCGCCCGCGAAGACCGGGTCGAGCAGGCGCACGTCGACCGCCGCGCTCACGGCCACCCTCGCCTCGGCCGCGAGGCGCTCGCGCAGCGCGGGCTCGAAGGGCGACGCCGCCACGCCGCGCAGCCTGGCGCGCGGGTCCATGGCGCGCAGCACGTCGGCGACGGTCGCGGCCGTCTGGCCCGCGCGCTCGAAGCCCTCGATCACCGCGAGCAGGATCTGGAGGAGCTGGCAGGACTGCCCCATGCCTTCGATGGTGTAGATCCCCGGCCAGAGGCTCAGGCCGGGGAAGTGCCCCTGGAACACGGGCTCGTTCACCGAGATGGCCCGCCCCGCGCGGAGCGACGGCTCGGCGCCCGGGGTGATCGACTCGACGCGGTCGACCAGCAGCAGCGGCGCCCGGTGCGGGAGGAGCGCCTGCACCACGTCGGCCCCGAGCCGGAGCTTGAGCTCGCTCACAGCGACAGCCCCCCGTCGACCACGAGCGACTGGCCCGTCACGTAGCTGGCGTCGTCCGACAGCAGGAACACCGCCGCCCGCCCCACCTCGCTCGCCTCGCCGAGGCGCCCGAGGGGGATGCGCTCCCTGCGGCGCTCGATCTCGCGCGGGTCTACCCGGGCGACCATGCCCGCCGCGATGAGCCCCGGGACCAGCGCGTTGACGCGCACCCGCGACGGCCCGAGCTCCGCCGCCAGCGTGGCGGTGAGGGCCAGCACCGCCCCCTTCGACGCCGCGTAGTTGGCCTGCCCCGGGCTCGCTCGCATCCCCGCGACCGAGGCCACGTTGACCACGGCCCCGCCCCCGGTGGCCATCATCGAGCGCACGACCGCTCGCGTGACGTGCACGCAGCCGTGGAGGTTGGTGCGAATCACGTCGTCCCACTCCTCGAGGGTCATGCGAGCGAAGAGGTTGTCCCGCGCGACGCCCGCGCAGTTCACCACGGCGTCGATCCTGCCGCGCGACGCGAGCAGCGCCGCTACCGCCCGCTCCACCTCGGCCGCCTCTCGCACGTCGAAGGCGCACAGCTCGCCGTCGCCGCCCGCGTCTCGCACCGCGGCGAGCGCCGCCCTCGCCTCCTCGGCCCGACGCCGGTACCCGACCGCCACCCACGCCCCCTCCCGGGCGCACTCGACAGCGATCGCCCGCCCCAGGCCGCGCCCCCCGCCGGTGACCAGGGCGGTGCGCCCCGCGAGCCTCACGCTCCCCCCGCCACACCGGTTCCGCCCCGCGCGATGGGAGGGAAGCTCACCTCGTCGGCGCACTCGAAGGAGTGCCGCCGCGGGTCGACGTACAGGCTGCGGTTGTCGACGAGCGGCGGCGTCACCGTGCGCGCGGCGACCTCCCTGCCCCCGCGGCGCACTCGGTATCGGTCGATGCCGCCGTGGGCCCAGCGCGCGCCCAGCAGCGCCTGCGCGATGAAGTCCCCCCGGGTGAGCGAGCGCTCCGCGTGGGTCACCCGGCCGATCGGCTCGCCGTCGCACACGACCTCGTCGCCCGCGTGCAGGAGCTCGTCGGTGACCAGGCACGCGATGCGCTCCCGCCCCTCGTCGCGCCGCCTCGCCGCGATCGCCTCGCGGCCCAGGTACTCCTTCCGGGAGGAGAGGCGCCACTGGAGCTGGAGCTCGACCGCGGTCGCCCCGGGCGGCGCGAAGGAGGGGTCGTAGAACCAGTTCTCGAAGGCGCAGTGCGTGAGGGCCGCGCGGGAGACCCGGGCGATCCCGTAGCGGGCGCCGCGGTCGGCGAGGCGCGCGGCGAGCTCGGCGGCGCGCTCGCGGGGACACAGGATCTCGTAGCCGAACTCCCCGGTGCGCCCGGCGCGGACGCACAGCTCGCCGTCGACGCGCAGCAGGCTGAGGTACGGCACCGCCGCGACGCCCGCCTCGAACACCTCGGCCATGAGCTCCCAGGCCCACGGGCCGTGCACGGACACGGACGTGACGTCGAGCGCCCGGGCGTCCGAGGCGCCGCCGAGCTCGCGCAGGTGCGCGAGGGCCCGCTCGGCGGGGACCCCGTCGACGATCAGGAGGTAGTCCTCGTCGTCGCGCGCCACGAGCACGTCGGCGATCGGCCGCCCCACGGCGTCGAGGAGCAGCGACTGGCGGGCCTGCCCGTCGCGCAGGTGCAGGTCCGTGGGGAGCGCTCGGTCGACGGCGCGGAAGGCGTCCTCGCCCGCGACGCGGAGCGCGACCACGCCCTCGTCCACCGAGAGCGCGACGCCGGCGCGGATCGCTCGGACCTCGTCGTCGGCGATCACGCGCGACCTCCGTGGGCGATCACCAGGTCGACGAGCGACTGCACGGTGCGGAAGGCGTTGGGGCCGAGCGAGTCCTCGCTCAGACGAATGCCGAACCCCACCTCGAGGGCGATGGTGAGCTCCACCGCGTCGACCGAGTCGAGAAGCAGCCCGGTGGCGAAGAGCGGCGCGTCGAGGTCGATCTCGTCGGGCCCGCGGTCCACCTTGAGCCGCTCGATCAGGATCTCCCGGACCCGCGCGAGGATCGCCTCACGCTCCCGCAGGCACGCTTCCAGGTCGGCTTCCATCTCAGTCCTCCACGATCACCACGGCGCACGAGGCGCCCTCATCCCAGGCGACCGCGCCCGCGCGCCTCGCCCCGCTCCGCAGCGCCCGCACCAGCGCCCGCGCGCCCTCGACCGGCGGCCTTGCCCCGCCGGGCGCCACGGTGAACCACTCGACCTGCTCCACCCGCAGCCCCGCCCTCGCGGCGGCAGCGCTCGCGACGTCCTCCCATCCGCCGGGGCCCCCGAAGGCGGAGCCCGCGATGCGCGCGGCGCCGGGGCGACGCTCGACGCCCAGCGCGACGAAGGCCGCGCCCTCGTGGTCGGGACGAAGCAGCTCATCCTCGTGGGCGCCTCCCGCGACGGCGAGGTCGAGGTCGTCCCGCGACGCCACGAGGTCGGCGGCGTACGCGACCGCCGCGAGCCCCGCCACGGCGCCTCCCGCAATCGTGCTCGCCGCCCCGCGCAGCGACAGGGCCTTCGAGGCAGAGCCCGCCGCGGCGTGGAGCACGAGCCTCGCGAAGGCGCCTGCGTTCACTCGCGTCACCCCGCGCTCGACGAGGCTCCGCTCCCACGCGCCGCCGCTCACGGGCGACACGTGCTGCGCGCCGAGGACGACGCCCGCGCGGTCTCTCGCAGCGCCCGCGAGGCGGACCCCCGCGTCGTCGAGGGCGGCCGAACACGCGCCCACCACCAGCCGGGCGAGCGGGTCGAGGGTGCGCGGGTCGGCGGAGGGGGCGCGCGCGCGAAACGCCGCGTCGTCGCGGGCGATGGACGACGCCACGGCGTTGGTGAGGTCCCCGATGCCGAGCACGAAGACAGGGCGCTCGCGCGAGGTGACGGCGCCGGGCTCGCGCGCGATCGCGAGGGCGGCGTTGGCGCCCGCGAAGGCGCTGCTGCTCGCCATGAAGCGCTGCACGGCGTGGGGTCGCGGTCGGTCGGACGCAACCCGGTCCGCAGGCCCTCGCTTTCGGCCGGTGCTCGCCCGCAGCGACGGCGGGATCGCGCCGTCCTCCATGCACAGCAGCGTGGCGATGACCTCCAGCACGCTCGCGGCGCCCTGGGCGTGCCCGAGGAAGCTCTTCGACGCGCTCACCGGGAGCCTCTCCGCGTGCTCGCCGAAGGCCGCCTGGACGCCCAGCCACTCGGCCTCGTCGTTGGCGGCGGTCCCGGTGGCGTGGGCGTTGAGGTAGTCGACCTCTTCGGGGCGCCACCCCGCGTCGCCGAGGGCCGAGCGCAGCGCCCGGCCGACGCCCGCGCCGCGAGGATCGGGCGAGGTCTCGTGCCACGCGTCGCTGGAGAGGCCATAGCCGCAGACGTATCCGAGCGCGGGGCGTCGGGCGTCGGCCGCGCGCTGCAGCACCAGGAAGCCGGCGCCCTCGCCGAGGGTCGTCCCGAGCACCGGGCCGAAGGGCGCGCAGGGCCCCTCGGCGAGCACGCCGAGCGCCGCGAAGCCCGCCAGGAGGTCGAGGGTCACCTCGTCGGCGCCGCCCGCGATCACCACGTCGGCGTCGCCACGGGCGAGGAGGTCCCTCGCGAGCCCGATGGCGTTGGCCGAGGACGCGCACGCCGTGGAGAGCGTGAGCGCGGGGCCGAGCGCGCCGAGGTCCCGCGCCACCGAGTGCGCCGCCGACGCCACGACGCCGCTGCGCCCGAGGCTCGTTCCCATCACCACCGCGACCCGCCCGGGGGCGATGCCAGCGCTCGAGAGGCCGGCCATGTCGAAGGCCTCTCGCGCCGCCTCTCGGGCGTAGGCGAGCCAGCGGTCGGGTCCCTCCGCGCCGGGGACCAGCGCCGCGAAGGCCCTGCCCCCGAAGGGCGCCGCGTCGAAGCGGGTCAGCGGCGCGATGCCGTCTCGCCCCGCCCGCAGCGCCTCGCGCATCGCCGCAACGCCGCGGCCGAGCGCCGAGACCGCCCCGAGCCCCGTGATGGCTGCCGAGGCCCGCACCTCGGGCTCACTCCACCGCGCTCTGGATCGCGCCGACCAGGAGCATGATGAGGCCCACCAGCACGGCCACCGCGCCGAGCGTCGCCATGACCAGGCCCCCGGCGCCGATGCCCGAGCCGATGCCGCCGCCGGCGGCCGCGATCCCCGCGCCCAGGCCGAAGGTGGCCAGGCCGATTCCGCCGGTCCAGAGAGCGGCGCGAATGGTCCGGCTGCTACCGTGGACGCCAGCGTCCACGACCCGCGGCGCCTCCGGATCCCTGGACTGCGAGCCCCACGGCGGCGAGGTGGCCGCGGCGGGCGCCGTGGCGGCCGGGGTCGACGGTGCGATCGCCCACAGGGCCTCGGCCGATGCGCTCGTCGCGAGGGCCCGCGCGAAGGCCACGTCCTGGCCGCAGCGGGCGGCGACGCGCTGCACCTTGTCGACGTAGTCGTCCACCACCACCCCGAACGACTGGACCTGCGACCGCGCGCTCACGTCCGCGAGGATCCTGCGCATCTTGCCGCGCCCGTCGGCGGACACGCCCAGCGAGCGGGCGTGCGTGTCGAGCTCCTCGCCGAGGCGCATGGGCAGCCCCGGGTCGCGCCGGATGCGCTCGCTCACCAGGCGCTTCTGGCGCACCGGCGCCCGCGCGAGGAGCGCGGTGTGCTCGGTCACCGCGTCGTCGAGGAGCGGCGCGAAGTCCGCGAGGTACGGCGCGACGCGCTCGGGGTCGGCCACGCCGCTGCGGAAGCGGCCGCCCACGTCGGCGATGAGCAGCGCGTGCACGGCCTTGTCCGCGAGCGCGTCGGCGAAGTCCAGCCGACCGCGCAGGCCCGGCTCCTCGGCCAGGCCCGAGTCAGGCACGAGGCGGCTCGCCACCCGCAGGTTCGTGGTGGCGTCGAGGGAGCGCCGAAGCCCCGCCACGAGCGCGGCGGCCTCGGCCTCGCTGAAGGTCCCCACGGTCCCCGATCGCAGCGACGGGCCGCAGCCGATCAGGGGAATCGCCGCGGCCCCGGCGCCGAGGGCGGCTGTATTCGAGAAGAACGATCTCCGGTCCATGAGGGCACCCCCTGTCGACGTGTGCGATGCGTTCGCGACGCGCGAGGGTACATCGCCCCGGGGGAGCTGATCCGGGGAGCGCCTCAGGATTCTGTGGAGCTGCGTCTGCAGCGGGCGCTTCAGGGAGTCGGGGTGATGGCGACGCCCGTGGGGAGCGCGGGCTGCGCGGGTGCGGGGGCGTCGGGCTCGTTGCCGGTGGGCCTCGCGCCCGCGGTGGTGGCCGGCGCCGCGACGCCGAGGAGCTCACGCAGCCGCGCCCGGCGCTCGGCCTCGGGGAGCTGCAGCACCTGCGTGGTGTCCAGGGTCATCATGGGGACGTTGCCCCCGCCGGTGACCACCGGGAGGTGGCCGTCCCAGCGCTCGAGCTGCCGGTACGCGATCACGTCGCGGTTCATGGAGAGCCGGATGATCTCGTTGGCCTGCGCCTCGGAGCGCGCCCTGATGAGCAGCGCGTCGCCCTCGCCCTGGGCCCGCTGCCTCGCCGCCTCGGCCGCGCCTCGCGCCTGCGCCACCGCCTGCTCGGCCTCCGCGCGAATCTGCCGCACGCGGTTCTCCGCCTGGATGGCGTTCTGCGTGGCCTCCATGGCGCGGTTGATCGCGGCGACCACGTTGTCGGGCAGCCGCAGCGCGGAGTTGAAGGTGAGCTGGTCGATGACGAAGCCGTCGTCGCCGAGCCGCGCGATCACCCGCTGAAGGCTCTCGTTGAGCAGCCGCGTCTTGCCCGCGCCGTAGATCTGCTGCACCGGCATCACCGCGGCGCCCTCGTTGAGGGCCTCTCGCACCACGTTGCGCACGTAGCCGTGGGCGAGCACCAGCACGTCGCGCTGGCGGAAGCGCGCGTAGAGCCTCGGCGCCCGCTGCGCCTCCACATGAAACGCGAGGCCCACGTCGGCGTTCACCGTCACGCCCTCGGACGACGCGAAGGTGATCGACTCGTCCGTCGCCGAGCCCTCGTGGACGTCCTTGCTCCAGACGATGTTCTGCACGCTGGTCGGAAACTCCACGACCATCTCGGTGATCGGGTTGTACGCGACCCACCCGGAGACGATGGGCGCGTCCTGCACCCCCCTCGCGGTGCCCGCCAGCTTCACCCGGATGCCCACGTGGCCCGGATCGACGCGGGTGCAGCTCGCCGACCCCAGCACGCACGCCAGCACCAGCAGCACCAGCGTCAGACCGACCTTGCGCACGATGCCGCCCATCCCCTCCGGGTTGAAGTGAACGGTGTTCCCTGTCTTCGCCATTGCTGCTTTGCCTCTCAGACCCGCGAGCGCAGCACCCGCTGCGCTACCGCGACGTTCAACCCCACGGTGAGCACCGCCACGCCCCAGCCCAGCCACACCCCGGCGTCGCTCGGGGCGTTGACCCAGCCCACGATCAGCGTGAACACCCACGCGTCCGCGGCCACCGTCGCCGCCGCCAGCGAGGCCCGGCCCAGGCCCGACCGCCGCGCCCCCTGGAGGGCCGCCAGCTCGGCCTTGAGCCGCGCGTTCTCCGCCGCGAGCGTCGCCCGCTCGTCCCGATACGCATTCGGACCGTCACCGCTGCTCACTGCGCTGCTGCCTATACGCCTCGACCCCCGCGCTGTGCACCCCTGACGACGCTTTCCGTGGAGCCTGCGCCACAGCGCCCGCGCAGTTTCCGTGCTGACGCGGCGGTGATAGGGTCCGCGCCCTCCATCGCCCGCCCGTGAGAGGTCCGCTCGTGAAGCCCGCCCCCCGCCGCCTGATCTCCGCCGTCGCGCTCTCCGCCACGGCGCTCTCCCTGATCGCCCCGGCCGCCGAGGCCATCGTCGTGGCCCGCGTCACCCGCCACGGGTACATCCTCACCGACGACCCCGCCGACCCCGTCTACGGAGAGAACCTCCCGGTCACCAACACCCGGGAGATGTACACGTTCATCTACGAGGCCACCACGGCGCTCAGCGAGGTCGAGGGCTTCCACCAGGGGCGCTACCTCGCCACGATGCAGCTCCCCAGCACGCAGCAGCCGCTGGCCTTCTACCTCCCGATCCGCAACGACGTGCGGGGCATCGGCCAGCGCAGCAGCTCCGACGCCCGCGCCGAGGTCTTCGACAACAACCGCGCGCTGAGCACCGCCTTCCCCCTCGACGGCTTCCTCTACCTCAACTCCCTGCGCTTCTACACCGACCCCCGCTCGATCAACTTCGGGCGCTACCTCATCTGCACGCAGGAGTTCGGTCACCGCTACGGCCCGCGGCTGGAGATCACCCCCTTCCCGCAGGGCTCGCCCGACGCCGGAACCTCCAACGACGCCGGCATCCCCGACGACGCCCTGTCCCCTGGCGTCGACGCGAGCCTCCCGGTCGATGCGGCCTCGGATGCGGGCTCCGCCGCCGACGTGGCCACCACCGACGCCGTCGCCACCACCGACGCCGCGACGCAGGACGGGGCGACCGCCGACGGAGCCGTGGCCCCGATGGGTCCCCTCACCCGGGACGCGCTGCTCGGCCGCGGCAACGAGATCAACGGCATGACCGTCAACCGCGCGCACTGGAGCTACTTCTTCAACACCGGCGGATCGCCCATGGAAGGCAACCTCTGGACGGAGATCGCCCCCGGGGAGTTTCGCACCGAGCGCCCGTCGTTCCGCTTCTCGGACTTCGACCTCTACAACATGGGCCTGGTGCCTGCGAGCGCGGTGCGCCCGACCTTCCTCATCACCAACGCCACGCAGCTCCCTCGCAACGTCGACCGCGACACGGCGCCCGAGTACTCGGGGCGACAGGTGACCATCCGAGGCCGACGGGTGGAGGTCTCCATCGACGACGTCATCGCCGCCAACGGGCGCCGCTCTCCGGCCTACCCCGACACCCCTCGCGACCTCGACGTGGTCTGGGTGCTCTGGGTGCAGCCCGACCAGGTCGACGACGACCTCGCGGCGGAGTTCGACCAGGCCATCGAGTCGTGCGCCCTCGGATACGACACGGCCAGCGGCAACCTCTCCCGCCTCGTGGCCACCACGCCCTACGTCGAGCCCCCCGACGCGGGCCCCCGCGACGCCGGCCCCGCCGACACCGGCGCCCCCGCCGACACGGGCGCCCCCGCCGACGCCGGGACCCCCGACGCCGGCGACGTCCCCCTCGTCGACGACGCCGCGACGCTCGTGGCCCCTCGCGCCCAGGGTGGCTGCGCCTGCTCCACCACCGCGCCCGCCACCGGGACCTCCGCCGCGCCCCTCGCGGCGCTCGGCCTGGCGCTCGGCCTCGTGCGTCGTCGCCGACGCCGTGCCTCCGGCGCTCGCGTGGTGGTACCGTCCGTGGCGTGAGTCGCGACCCCTCGTCCGCCCCCCAGCACGTCTTCCGCTGGGACCTCGACAAGACCTACCTCCACACGGAGTTCGACCACTGGCTCGACCTCCTCCGCACCGCCGTCGAGACCCCCGAGACCAAGCGCTCCGTGCCCGGCGCCGCGCGGCTCATCCGCGCCCTCCGGCTGCACCAGCCCAGCCGGGTCACCATCCTCTCCGGCAGCCCCGAGCAGATGCGCGGCACGCTGGAGTCCAAGCTCCGCCTCGACGGCATCGTGTGGGACGAGTTCACCCTCAAGCCCTCGGTGCGCAACATCCTCCGGCTGCGCTTCCGCGCCCTCCGTGACCAGGTCGGCTACAAGCTCCCCGCCCTCCTCGACGCCCGCACCCGGGTCCCCCAGGGGGTCTCGGAGACCCTCTTCGGCGACGACGCCGAGGCCGACGCGCTCGTCTACTCCCTCTACGCCGACGTGCTCGCGGGCAAGGTCTCCGACCGCCAGCTCACCGCCGTGCTGGAGCAGTCCCGCACCTACGCCGACGTGGTGTCCGAGATCATCCGCCTCGTGCACCGCACCGCCCGCGGAGACTTCGTCCGTCGCATCTTCATCCACCTCGAGCGCCGCAGCGACCCGGGCTTCTTCCGCATCTACGGCCCCCGCGTGGTGCCGGTCTCCAACTACCTCCAGGCCGCCGCGGTGCTGCTCTCCGACGGGCTCCTCGGCACCGACGTGCTCGCCCCCATCGCCGCCGCGGTGCACACCGAGACGCAGCTCTCGGTGCCCGAGATCGCCGAGAGCCTCCACGCCCTGGTGCGCCGCGGCGACCTCGGCCCCGACGTGGTGCTCCACATCGCAAAGGCCCTCGGAGACAGCGCCCCGCAGCTCGACCTCACCGCCGACGAGCTGGTCGACCTCGCCGACGCCCTTCAGGACACTCCCCCTCCGGGAGAGCCACCGCCCGAGGTGGCCATCGACTACCTCGACGCGCTCGCCGACGACCGCGCCCGCTGGGAGGCCGCCCGCGACGCGGCCCGGGTGCGCGTGAAGGAGCGCTCTCGCTCGTCATCGGGCGAGTAGTCCGCGGGTGGACGCTCCCGTCCCCTCTCTCTACACTGCCCGCATGAACCGCCTCGTTCGGGTCGCTCCGCTGCTGCTCGCGACGGTTGTCGGGTGCGGCGCCCGCACGGGGTTGAGGGTCCCTGACGTGCTCACCGACTCGCCCCCGGTCGACTCGCCGAGGCCGAGGCCGCCGGAGACCTGCATCGAGCTCACCGAAGACGCCGGGGTCATCACGGTCAACCTCGAGACCCGCCCCCAGGTCAGCGTCGCCGACGTCTTCTTCATCATCGACCGCACCGGCTCGATGGACGGCGAGATCGACAACATCAAGGCCAACCTCCAGCGCAGCATCGTCCCGGCCATCGCCCGCGCCATCGACGACGTGCAGTTCGGCGTGGCCACCTACGCCGACTTCCCCCTCCGCGCGCCCAACAACGTCGACTACGGCGACCCGACGGACATCCCCTTCACCCTCGTCTCCCCCATCGACCGCGGCATCGCCAACGTGCAGGGCGCCGTCGACGGCATCGTCACCGGAGGCGGCGGAGACAACCCCGAGGCCATGATCGAGGCCCTCTACCAGGTGGCCACCGGCGAAGGGTATTTCCCCTGGATCACCCCCCGCGCGGCCTGCCCCGTCCCTGGCCGACTGGGCTACGGCTGCCTGCGCCCCAACGCCCAGCCCATCATCGTGCTGGTGGCCGACGCGCCCTCGCACAACGGCCCGCTCAACCTCAACGCCTACAACAACGGCTCCTTCGTCACCCCGGCGAGCTGCCCCCCGAGCCGCCCCGCCTGCGCCGCAGCGCGAGGCCCTCACGTCTACGAAGAGGCCCTGGCGGCGCTGCGCACCCTCAACGCCAGGATCATCGGCATCAGCTCCGGCGTGGCTCCCTTCTCGGGCCGCGACGACATGCGCCGCCTCGCCATCGACACGGCCTCGGTGACCGCCTCGGGCGCCCCGCTGGTCTTCGACATCGGCGCCGACGGCCGCGACCTCGACACCCGGGTGGTGGCCGCGGTGGAGACCTTCACCCAGCAGGTGCGCTTCAACGCCTCGGCGCGGCTCATCGACCTCGACCCGACGCATCCTGCGTCGCAGTTCGTGCTGGCGGTGCGCCCCGCCTCCGCCGCCCCGATGACCAACATCGAGCGCCTCGACGGCACGACCTTCTACGGGGTGGTCCCGGGCACCCGGCTCACCTTCGCGCTCGACCTGCAGAACCGTCTCCCCCGCATGGCGACCGCGCAGCGCTTCCCGGCGAGGGTGCAGTTCTTCGGCGACGGCCGCGCCAACCTCGGCTCGCAGGACGTGGTCATCGTGATCCCCGGCGAAGACAAGAGCGGCTGCAACGACCCCGGCATCGAGTTCAACGACGCCGGGCTGCGCGACTGACACTGATTCGCTGTCAGTATGGTCGCTTTGACGGGCCCGCCTCATGCCTGGGGTACGGCGTGCGGCCACCGCATCGGCGTGCAGCGCCTGACCCCAGGCAACATCAGGTGGTCACCTTCGCGCGACGCGAAGGTTGCGAGGGGAACGGCGCGACGTGGGTGGGTGCCGAGCGAGCGCGGAGACTGTGAGGACGGGCGCGACAGTCTGCCGGGCGGGCCGTGCGAGGACGGCGACGGCGCCTCTCCTTGCAACCTTCGCGTCGAGCGAAGGTGACCACCTGATGTTGCCTGGGGTCAGGCGCTGCACGCCGATGCGGTGGCCGCACGCCGTACCCCAGGCATGAGGCATGAGCCTCGCGGCAACGGCCCATCAAAGCGGCCGATCAAAGCGGCCAAACCGACATGAAATCCGTATGACGACTACCGCGGAATCGCGCACCGCAGCCGGGTGAACCACGCCTGGATGCGCCCCTCCCGCTGATCGCGGAAGAGCACCCCCACGTCGCCCTCCGGCCCTCTCGCGAGCGACGGATACACGCTCGCCGTGGGGCCCATCGCGGTGCGCGTCACCCGGGACTCCGCGCTCAGCGGTGAGAAGTCGGTATTGAACACCCTTGCCCACAACGAATACTGCGCGCCGTCGCGGTCGTCGGCCCAGGCCACCAGCACCCGGTCGCCCAGTGGCAGCAGGCTCGGATATCGGCTGAAGCCCGCGTCCGTGGTGAGGCGCCGGGCGGCCACCAGGGGGTTGCCCGAGGCGTCGCGCGTGGCGCCCCACAGCTCGTGGTCGGGGGAGGCCTCGTCGTCGTCGTACCAGGCGAGCATCCAGCGGTCGCGGTTCCAGACGAGCTGCGGGGCCACCGCGCTCTGGTTGACCGGAGACACCTGCCGGTCGACGGTGACCCGGGTGAGCCCACGGGTGAAGGTGGCGAACCACACCGCGCGACGGCCGCTGCGCCCGTCCATCCAGGCGACGGCGACGCCCCCGTCGTGGACGGCCACCGAGGGCGCCTCGCTGTTGGAGGGCTCCCGGGTCAGCCGCTGATTGGGCTGTATCAGCCTCCCCTCGGCGTCGACCCGCTGCGCATAGATCTCATATCCCCCTTCGCCCACGGAGTCGCGCTCGTCCTGCCAGACCAGCAGAAACTCCTCTCCTGTCCAGACGATGGCGGGGTTTACCGAGAAGCCCCGGGCGAAGGAGATGCGCTGATCGGGCCCGAGCCGCTCCCCCTCCGGCGTCAGTCGATTGAAATAGATCTCATATCCCCCGGAGGGATCTCGCCGGTCCTGCCACACGGCGCCGAGCACCCGGCCGTTCCAGGCGAGGGCCGCCCCGAAGGCGTCGTTGGGCGTGGTGGTCACCTGCTGCTGCATCGCCGAGGGAGCGCCGGTCCGATCGATCTGCCGGAAGTACACATGCGCCCTGCCGCTGTCGTATCCCCAGTAGCTCACCCCATAGCGCGACCCCGTCCATTGGACTCCGCCCGGGCCGCTCGGGGCCACCGCCGCCTCGCTCACCCTCACCGCCTCCCCGGTGGGCGTCAGCGTGGCGTTGTCGTCGATGATCCCGTTGCAGTCATCGTCGACGCCGTTGCAGCGCTCGACCGCGCCGGGGTGCACCTCCGGGTCGCCGTCGTCGCAGTCGTCGCCGCAGCGGTCCGGCGCACCGGGCGAGGTTCCCGCCCTCGGCGCGCGGAAGCCGTCGCGGTCGCGGTCCTCCGTGGCGGGGGTGGTGCGGCAGGCGCGGGCCTCCTCGTCGCAGGCCACCGTCGAGCACGCGGTGCTGCCCAGGCACACCAGCGGAGCGCCGGGGACGCAGCGCTCCTCCTGGCAGCTCTCCTGGCCGTTGCAGAAGGCCCGGTCATCGCAGTCCTGGTCGGTCACGCACTGCGGGGGCAAGGGGCCCGCGTCGCGCACCTCCAGGCCCGTGCGGGCGCCGCAGCCGAGGAGCGCCCAGGGGAGCAGGCCGAGTCGCCACCGGGTGGTCACTGGCATGCACCGAAGTCCGGCAGGTCGGTGGGCTCACACACCGTGCCGCGCTGGCACCGAGGCTCGGTGCCGTCGAGCCGGCATAGGCGGAGGCAGCGGTTCATGGCGCCGGTGACGAAGCACCCCGACCCCGCGGAGCACTCGGTGCCGCTGCGACAGAAGAGCCCGGGCTCGGTGCTGCCCACGTCGAAGCAGCGAGCGCGGTAGATCTCGCTGCCGCAGCGCACCATCGGGTATTCGATGAAGGCATAGCAGCCCTGACCCACCGGGCAGCCAGCGCGGGAGAGCGGGTCGCACTCGTAGGCGCGCTGCGCGGGTGGACGGGTGCCGGGGCAGGCGTCCTCCCGGAAGACGTCATAGGCGTTGGTGTCGAAATAGGGCACGTCCCTCGCGTCGGCCGGGGCGTCGCGCCGGGAGGCCGCGTCGCCGCCCGCGTCACGGCCACCGTCGAGGCCACCTGTGCCATCGATGGTGCTGGCACACCCAAGAAACATCCCTGCCGACAGCAGGATCGCACGTCGCATCAGCACACCGCCTCCATAAGCGCTTCGAGTCTCTCACGGGGGCTGTGCAATCCGCAGGCCCTGTCGCACACGGGATGTCTCACGGCTGGCGCGACGCAGAGCGTCAGGAAGTTATCGGTAGACCGGCGGCCGAGCGATCAGCTACCGCAAGGCCCGGAGGAGCGAGAGGCACAATGGAGTACACGGTCACGTTGATTCCGGGTGATGGCATCGGCCCCGAGGTGACGGCGGCGACCCAGCTCGTGGTGGCGGCCACGGGGGTGAAGGTGCACTGGGAGCCCTACGAGGCGGGCGCGGCGGCGGCGGAGAAGTACGGCAACCCGTGCCCCGACGAGGCCATCGAGTCGGTGCGGCGCAACCGCATCGCGCTGAAGGGCCCCGTGGGGACGCCCATCGGATCGGGCTTCCGCTCGGTGAACGTGACGCTCCGTCGGGCGCTCGACCTCTACGCGTGCGTGCGCCCGGTGAAGAGCATCAAGGGTGTTCCCTCACGCTACGAGGACGTCGACCTGGTGATCGTGAGGGAGAACACCGAGGGCCTCTACTCGGGCGTCGAGCACATGGTGGTCCCGGGCGTGGCGGAGAGCCTGAAGATCGTGACCGAGCGGGCCTGCCAGCGCATCGCGGAGTACGCGTTCAGGTATGCGCGCAGCAACGGCCGGAAGAAGGTCACCACGGTGCACAAGGCCAACATCATGAAGCTCACCGACGGGATGTTCCTCGACGTGACGCGGCGGGTGTCCAAGCGCTTCCCCGACATCGAGGCCAACGAGGCCATCGTCGACGCGTGCTGCATGCAGCTGGTGCGAGACCCCTCTCGCTACGACGTGCTGGTGATGGACAACCTCTATGGCGACATCCTGAGCGACCTCTGCGCGGGCCTCGTCGGCGGCCTCGGCGTGGTGCCCGGCGCCAACTTCGGAGAGAACTGCGCGGTCTTCGAGGCCGTGCACGGCAGCGCTCCCGACATCGCGGGCAAGGGCATCGCCAACCCGACGGCGCTCATCCTGTCGGCGGCGATGATGCTTCACGCGATGGGAGAGCGGGAGGCGGCGAGCCGGGTGGAGAGCGCCGTGGCGTGGCTCTACGGGGAGACCGACGTGCGCACCTACGACCTGGGCGGCAACGTCGGCACCATGGCCTTCGCGGAGACGCTGGCGAAGCGGCTGAGCTGAACGGGGATCAGTTGGCGAGGGCGGCGTCGGGCTGCACGTAGCGGACGGCGACGGTGCCCGCGTCGGTCTCGACGACCTGGTGGGTGACGAGGGGCGCGCCGCTGGCTTCCTTCCAGAGGGAGGGGTCGGCCTCGCGCCGGTCCTTGAGGATGGGGCCGAGGGCGACGTGCGCGGCGATGGACGACGCGAGGCGCATGCGCACCGCGGAGGCGGTGCTGGCCGAGACGCCGAGGTTGAGGTCGAGGCAGTGGGCGCTCCAGCGGCGGCTGCGTCCGGGCTCGGTGACGGGAGGGCGGAGGATGACCGTGAAGGTCACGAGCGGCGAGAGATCCATGGTGCGCTGCATCGAAGGGGCGCCGCGTCTATCACGTCAGCGCAGCGCGTCACAAGAGGATCAACTGGGGCGCGCCCTCACCGGCGTCTTCCCGCTGCGGAGGCTGGCGATCTCCTCTCGGGTGGCGGTGACGTCGGCCTCCACCTCCCACAGGCGGGCGCGCAGCATCAGGTAGCCGCCGCCGCTGATGACGACGGCGCTGATGGTCGCCCAGGTCCCTGGCAGCCGGCCGAAGGCGAAGCTCGCGAGGCCCAGCACCAGCAGCGCCGCGAAGGCCTTCTGGTAGATCGGCATGCGTCGGCGGTAGTCCGCCAGCGTGCCCTCCAGCCGGGTCGCCCTCGCCTCGTAGCGGGCGACGCGCTCCCTCACCTCGGCGGAGAGCGCGCTGTCGTCGGGCGAGGACACCGCCGCGCCCCTCAGACGAAGAGCGAGCTGATGGAGTCGCTGTTGTGGATGCGGCGGATCGCCTCGCCCAGCAGCTTCGCCAGCGAGGCCTGGCGAAACTTCGGGTTGCCCTGCGCCTCGCCCCGCAGCGGGATCGAGTCGGTCACGATCACCTCCACCAGCGGCGAGTCGACGATGCGGTGCACCGCCGGGCCGGAGAGCACCGCGTGCGTGGCGGCGGCGTACACCCGACGGGCGCCCGCGTCGGCCAGCGCGCGCGCGGCGTTGGTGAGCGTGCCCGCGGTGTCGATCATGTCGTCGAGCAGCACGCAGTCGCGGTCCTTCACGTCGCCGATGATGTGCATCACCTCGGAGACGTTGGCGCGCTCGCGGCGCTTGTCGATGATCGCCAGGGTGGAGTTCATCCGCTTGGCGTAGGCCCTCGCGCGCTCCACGCCGCCCGCGTCGGGGGAGACCATCACGGGCTCCTCCAGCTTGAGCGCGCGGATCTCGTCGAGCAGCACCGGCATCGCGTAGAGGTTGTCCACGGGGATGTTGAAGAAGCCCTGGATCTGACCCGCGTGAAGGTCGACGGTCAGCACCCGATCGACGCCCGCGGTGGTGATGAGGTCGGCCACCAGCTTGGCGCTGATGGGCGTGCGGCCGGCGACCTTGCGGTCCTGCCGGGCGTAGCCGTAGTACGGCATGATGACGGTGATGGAGTCGGCGCTGGAGCGGCGCAGCGCGTCGGCCATGATCAGCATCTCCATGATGGAGTCGTTGACCGGCGCGCAGGTCGACTGGATGAGATAGGTCTCGCTGCCGCGTACGTTCTCGCCGATCTCCACGGCGATCTCGCCGTCGGAGAAGCGCCCGGCCTTCACGCGCCCCAGGGGTACCTGGAGCTGGTGCGCGATGGCTCCAGCAAGGGCGAGGTTGGCGTTACCCGAGAAGAGGGAAATCGCTCTCGACATGGCCTATGACCTTGAGCGCGCCGGTGGTGGAGGACGGTTCGTCCGGGGCGCGGGCGCCGTCTATCACCCAGCCTCTTCGGGTGTCAACGAAGCCACATCCGGCGTCACGGTCCGCTCTGGCTTCACCACGCGGAGGCGCTCCAGCTCCATCGGCGACCACACCGCTCCCTCCGGCGAGCGACGCCCCTGCGCCGTCCGGATGAAGCGCACCGGGGCGTCCTCCGCGAGCAGCGCCGTCGCCACCTCCACGGGCCGCACCGCGCCCGCGTCGGTGACCTTGCTGTCGTACGCGATGGCGCACAGCGAGCCCGCGTAGCCCACGCGCTCGACCTGAGCCCTCGCGGCCTCGTCGCCCACCGACCAGCCCAGCACGTAGGCGCCCACGTCCACGCGCTTGGCGAGGCCTCCCGCGGTGCGCATCACGAACATCGGCCCCGACTGCTTCTCGGCGATCCACGCGCGCACGGCGGCCTCGTCGGCCATGCCCTTCGCGTGCAGCCACGACCACGGCACCACCATCACGTAGGAGGTCACGTCGATGACCTTGCTGATGGCCGGGTCCGTCGGCCCGAGGCGCAGCGCCCGGGTGAAGCGCAGCCCCTCCGGCGCGCCGGGGTTGAGCAGCTCCGGCAGGCGCTCGGGGTCGACGTCCACGGCGAGCTTCACGTCGACGAAGTCGTCGAGCGTGGCGATGCCCAGCGCGAGCGCGGGGGTGAAGATCATCTCGGGCTTCGGGTGGAAGCCCTGCGAGTAGAACATCGGCAGCTCGGCCCGGCGGAAGACCCGCGGCACCAGGCGCACCAGATCGAGGTGGCTCTCGAAGGCCGCGCGCCCGGTGCGCTCGTAGGCGATGCGGTAGCGCCTCGGCTCCCCTTGGGCGAACTGCGCTCTCGGGCGCCGCTCCTCCGGGGTCATGGTGACGGGCTCCTTCACCGCGGGGCGGCTGCGGGCGGTGAGCTGCTCCAGGTAGACGAAGCGCTCCTCGCGCATCCCGGTGAGGTCGCACGCGACGCCGCAGTCGTAGCAGACCAGCTTGCGCGTATCGGCCTTGGCGTCTTCGAGGTTGGTGTGGTGGATGAACTGCCCGACGACCTTGCCGCAGGGCGGAGAGAGCCTGTTGGCGAGGGCCTTGCGGTACTCCCTCGCCAGGAAGCCGTCTTCCAGGCCCACGTCGAGGTGGTCCCACGGCAGGCGGGCGGTGATGGGGAGCGTGCCGAGCATGGCGGGGATGTCGACGTGGTGCGCGGCGAGCGCGGCCTGCCAGACGTCCCAGCGGAGGCGCTCCTCCCAGGAGTCGAAGCGCGCGCCGTTGCGGTAGGCGTGCTCGATGACGTCCGCGAGCCGGCGGTCGCCGCGGGCGAGGATCGCCTCCACGGTGCTCCCCAGCGACTCGTGCAGCTTGAGCTCGACCTTCGCCTTGCGGGCCGCGTCTCGCAGCACGGTCTGCTTGCGCCAGATGTCCTCGAGCGCGTCCATGGCGCACCACTGGAAGGGCGTGTGGGGCTTCGGGACATGGATCGACACGCTCACGGTCACCGCGGGCCCTCGGCCCTTCTGCGCGCGGCGCCCCACGTCCCGGGCCTTGCGGCCGGTCTCCACGATGCCGACGACGTCCTCCTCCTGCTCCGTGGGCAGGCCGATCATGAAGTAGAGCTTCATCTTCGCCCAGCCGCGGGAGAAGACCCGCTCGGCGGTCTCCATGAGCTGCTCTTCGGTGACGTTCTTGTTGACCACGTCGCGCATGCGCTGCGTGCCGGCCTCCGGGGCGAAGGTGAGCCCCGTGGCGCGCACCTGCTGGATCTCGTCGAGCAGCTCCTCGCCGAGGCCATAGGCTCGAAGCGAGGAGACCGAGAGGGAGACCTTCTCGTCCTTGAGCTTCGCCATCACCTTCTTCACGAGGGGGGCGATGCAGGAGTAGTCCGCGGTGCTGAGCGAGGTGAGCGAGGCCTCGTCGTAGCCGCCCTCCTTCACCGCGCGCACGATGGTCTCCACCACGCTCTCCGGGGAGCGCTCCCGGATGGGGCGATAGATCATCCCGGCCTGGCAGAAGCGGCAGCCCTCGGTGCAGCCCCGGGAGATCTCCACGGAGATGCGGTCGAACACCGTCTCCGTCGCCGCCACCGGACCATCGTGAGGAAAGGGGTACTTGTTGATGTCATCGATGAAGGCGCGCTTCACCGGCACGCTCGCCTCGGGGACCCTTCCCCGGATGACCACCTCGCGCTTCGAGTCGGGGTCGATCGCGGTCTCGTAGAGCGAGGGGACGTAGACCCCTTCGATGGTGGCGAGCTGCCGCAGCCGCTCGGCGCGGGGGACGCCCGCGTCCCGGAGGGTCTTCCACATCAGCACGATCTGCGGCGCCACGGCCTCGCCGTCGCCCACCACGATGGCATCGAGGAAGGGAGCGACGGGCTCCGGGTGCGTGGCCGTGGGCCCCCCGGCGATCACCAGCGGGTCGCTCTCCCCCCGGTCGGCGCTTCGGAGGGGAACGCCCCCGAGGTCGAGCATCAGGAGGATGTTGGAGAAGGTGAGCTCGAACTGCAGCGAGAAGCCCACCACGTCGAAGTCGCGCAAGGGTCGGGCGGACTCCAGCGTGACCAGCGGGAGCCCTCGCTCCCGGAGGGCGGCCTCCATGTCGGTCCACGGGGCGTAGCAGCGCTCGGCCGCGAGGCGCGGGTGTCCATTGAAGATCCCGTAGAGGATCTTGTAGCCCAGGTGGCTCATCCCGATGTCGTAGAGGTCCGGGAAGGCCAGGGCGATGCGAGCGATGTCGGGCGTCCACGGCTTGACGACCGCGCCGTGCTCCCCGCCGAGGTAGCGCACGGGCTTCTCGATGCCGTGGATGAAGGACGCGTAGGGATGCTCGGTGGTGGTGGGCATGGCGATGGTCTCGGCGCATGCGATGCGTGACGCACCCCATGGGTGTCAAGCTCGGGCGCCGCGACTCACCGCCGCCGCCGCCGCCGACGCGAGGCCCACAGCGCCCCCCCCTCCCCGGTACGACCGCGAGGCCGTCAGCGACCAGAGCCAGACCGCGACCGTGAGGGAGCGGGTGCGACCTACCACGCCCTCCCAGCGCGCCTCACCGTCGCGGAGCGACGGGTGCGACCTACCACGCCCTCCCAGCGCGCCTCACCGTCGCGGAGCGACGGGTGCGACCTACCACGCCCTCCCAACGCGCCCTCGTGGCTACGACCGCCGACGCCGCCGACGCGAGGCCGACAGCGCCCCCAGCAGCGCCGCCCACCGCCCTCCGCCCGCCGCTGCCGAGGGTGCTCCCGCCCTGCACGCGCAGTCGCCGCTCAGCCCGACGGGACCATCGCCTCCGTCCATCCCTCGGCCCTCGTCGGCGCTCACCCACGCGTCCACCCCGCCCGCGTCGACGGGTCCACTCCCGACATCACTCCCGACATCACTCCCGACATCACTCCCGACATCGCTCCCGACATCACTCCCGACATCCATCGGCGCGCCCGCGTCCGGAGGCGGCGGGGCGAGGCATCCCGACGGGGTGCACGTCCTCCCGGTGGCGGCGCAGTCCTCGGACACCGGCCGCGTCCCGTCGCAGCGCAGGAAGCGCGACCCCTCGCAGCGCGGCCCCGGCAGCAGCGGGCGGTTGAGCGCCGGGTCGCAGCGCAGGCAGTTGTAGCCCTCGGTGTCGCTCTGCCACGCGCACACCCCGCCCCGGCCGAGGCACTCGGCCTCCATGGGCGCTCCGTTCATGCACCAGCGCAGCGTCTCTCCCTCGCAGCGGCCCCGGTAGTCGAGCGCCCCGCAGCTCGGCCCCGTCGCCCTCGCGTAGGCCTCGTTGCCGTAGGCCGCCGGCTGGATCCACTGGATGGTCACGCCGCGGCACACCGACTGGCAGCCCGGGGCGTCGACGAAGGTCGCCGACACCACCGAGCCCCGCACATAGGCCGGCGTGGGGCAGCCCGGATCGACCGGAGCGCCGCAGTAGTTTCGCCCCGTCGACAGGTGCAGATGGAGGTGCGCCCCGACCCCGCCCGAGTTGCCCGAGAGCCCGATGCGCGTGGTGCTGGTGACCGCCGCCCCGACCGCCACGTCGATGCGCGACAGGTGCATGTACGTCACGAAGTACGTCGCCCCGAGGCCCGGAACCGTCCCCCCGTCGTGGCGCACCCTCACCCAGAGGCCCGCGTTGCCGTAGTCCGCGGTGCGCGCGTCGTTGGGGTTCACCGCATCCACCACCCCCGGGGCGACGGCGTAGAGGGCCGTCCCCACGCCCATGGCGACGTCGTAGCCGTTGTGGGTCCCGCAGCCCTCGCGGCCGCCGCAATAGGTGATGTAGTTGCCGTAGTACCCCTGGGTGAGCCGGGCCCTCGCTGCGGTGGAGCGGTCCACCGGCCAGTGCATCCACCCCTGGGCCTGCGCCTCCGCCCCCGCGAGCAGCGCCGCCGTCGCGAATACCATGGTGCGTAAGGTGCGGCTCATCGGAGCGCCACGATAGCAGCGCTCGCGCTCCGGCAACCGGTTGCCAGGCCCCCGCGGCGGTCGCTCCCCCGCGCGCTACGCCTCCCCTCATGGACCCAGCGGCCCTCGCCCGCCTCGACGCCCTCGACCCGCGGCTGCGCGCCTGGGCCCGCGCTGACCGCACGGTGCGCGATCAGCTCGGCAGGTACGTGCACGGCAGGGTGGCGCTGGGCGAGGCGCTGGCGCTCATCGCGCAGGGCCACGGCGACGACGCGGTGCGAGAGCGCATCGGATACCCCTCGGAGAAGTTCATTCCCTGGTGCGCGAGGGCGCTGCCGGGCGGGCTGCGCTGCCGCTCGCTGGTGTCGACGCTGGTGGTGCTGGTGCGCGGCGGCGCGGTCGCGAGCTGCGAGGAGTGCGCCCGCTGGTACGAGGCCCAGGGGGCCGCGCGCGAGGTGCGACGCGAGGCCCTCGTCGCGCCCGCCGGTGGGATCTAGAGTGCGCCCCCTCGCATGGGCGATCTCCGCAGGCTCCTCCACTTCGTGCGCCCCTACTGGCGCCCCGCGGCCCTCGCGCTGGCGATGCTCACCACGCTGGTGGCCTTCGACCTCGCGATCCCCCGGCTCATCCAGCGCATCATCGACCTCGGCATCCACCGCCGCGACCGCTCGGTCATCGTAGAGACCACCGTCGCGATGCTGGGGCTCACCGCGCTCAGCACCGTGGCCGCCGTCGCCAACAACGTCCTCTCGGTGCGCGTGGGCGAGGGCGTCGCCCGCGACCTCCGCGAGGCGCTCTTCCAGCGCATCCAGCGTTACTCCTTCGGCAACCTCGACCGCCAGCGAACGGGCGAGCTCATGGTGCGGCTCACCAGCGACGTGAGCGCCGTCAAGATGCTCACCCAGGTCTCCCTGCGCATCGGCACGCGCGCCCCGCTGCTGATGCTGGGGAGCCTCGCGCTGATGATCACCACCAGCCCGAGCCTGGCCCTCACCCTGCTCCCGCTGCTGCTGCTCACCGCGGGGCTCATCGCCTTCTTCGTGCTTCGGATGGAGCCGCTCTTCCTGACGGTCCAGCAGAAGCTCGACGCCCTCAACGGGGTGCTCCAGGAGAACATCGCGGGGGTGCGGCTGGTGAAGGCCCTGGTGCGCGCCGACTTCGAGGCCGAGCGCTTCGGGGCCGCCAACGCCGCGATGACCGGGCGCTCGGTGAGGGTGATGCGCTTCATGTCGGTGATGACCCCGGCGCTCACCATGTGCGTCAACGCGGGCGTGGTGATCGTGATCTGGGCGGGGGGAACGCAGTCCATCCGAGGCGAGCTCACCGTCGGCGAGGTGGTGGCCTTCAGCAACTACCTGCTCACCACCATGACGCCGCTCGTGATGATGACGATGCTCTCCAACACCTGGGCCGCGGGCCTCGCCTCGTCGAGGCGCATGCAGGAGGTGCTCGACAGCGTCCCCGACGTGCGCGACGCCCCCGACGCGGTGGCCCTCCCCTCCTCCGGCCCGCTCACGGTGCGCTTCGAAGACGTCTCCTTCACCTACCGCGGCGAAGGCGCCGAGCCCGTGCTGCGGGGCGTCTCGCTCACCGTCGAGCCGGGGCAGACCGTGGCCATCCTGGGGTCGACGGGCGCCGGCAAGTCGACGCTGGTGAACCTCATTCCCCGCTTCTACGACGTGAGCGCCGGGAGGGTGCTGGTGGGCGGCCGGGACGTGAGGGAGCTCACCCAGGACTCGCTCCTCTCGGCGGTCGGCGTGGTCCCCCAGGAGACGGTGCTCTTCTCAGGAACGGTCCGGGACAACATCCGCTACGGCCGCCCCGGCGCGACGGACGAGGAGGTGGTCGCGGCGGCGAAGGCAGCCCAGGCCCACGCCTTCATCGAGCGCCTTCCGCAGGGCTACGAGAGCCGGGTCGAGCAGCGGGGCGCCAACCTCTCCGGGGGACAGAAGCAGCGCATCGCCATCGCCCGTACGCTGCTGCTCCATCCGAGGATCTTGATCCTCGACGACAGCACCAGCGCGGTCGACGTGGAGACCGAGACGAAGATCCAGGACGCCCTCGACCTCGGACGGGGCGAGCGGATCACCTTCGTGGTGGCGCAGCGCATCAGCACGGTGCTCACCGCCGACCGGATCATCGTGCTCGACCTGGGCCGGGTGGCGGCCGAGGGGACGCACCGCGAGCTGCTCTCCTCGAGCGCGATCTACCGGGAGATCTACGACTCCCAGCTCGGCAGCGGGGTGTCGCCATGAGCGGTCCCCCGGCACCGGGCGCGGCCCCATCGGCCGTCGAAGGGATGCGCGGCGCCATGACCGGAGGCCCACGCAACCTCGGCGGCGTGGCGCGCGCCAGGGACCCTCGCGGCACCCTCGCCCGCCTCGCCTCGTACTTCTCCGAGCACCGCGCCGGGGTCTCGGTCGTCGCCGCGTGCATCGTCGTCTACACCACGCTGGCGCTCGCCGGTCCCTACCTGATGGGCGTCGCCATCGACCGCTTCATCGCCACCCGCGACCCGTCGGGGCTATACCCCATCGCGCTGCTGATGCTCGGGGCCTTCCTGCTGAGCAACGCCCTCCAGACGGTCGCCGGCTGGATGATGGCGGGCATCTCCCAGCGCGCCCTCGAGCGCCTCCGGGCCGAGCTCTTCAGGCACCTCCAGACCCTGCCGCTCTCCTTCTTCGAGGCCCGCTCCTCGGGCGACCTGATGAGCCGGCTCACCAACGACATCGACGCCATCAACCAGGCGGTCGCCCAGAACATCACCTCGCTCCTGGCGAGCACGCTCTCGATGGCGGGCATCCTGGTGGCGATGTTCGTGCTCGACCGCTGGCTGGCGCTGGCGTCGCTGCTGGTGGTGCCGCTGATGCTCTGGTTCACGCGCTTCGTGACCGTGTACACGCGCAAGGGCTTCCGCGAGCTCCAGCGCCACCTCGGAGCCCTCAACGGAGTGATGGAGGAGTCCATCGGGGGACAGCGGGTGGTGACGGTGTTTCGCCGCAACGAGTCGGTGCTCTCGGGCTTCCGGGCGAGCAACGAGGAGGTCTACCGCGCGGGCGTCTACGCCAACACCTATGCCCTTCTGCTGATGCCGCTCACCACGGTGCTGGGCAACCTCTTCGTGATCGTGCTCGCGGGCCTCGGCGGCTGGCTCGCGCTGAGCGGCCTGGTGAGCGTCGGGGTCATCGCGACCTTCATCCACTACGGTCAGAACTTCGTTCAGCCGCTGCGTCAGCTCTCCAACCTCTACAACACGCTCCAGGCCGCGCTGGCGGGCGCGGAGCGGGTCTTCGAGGTGCTCGACCGCTCCCCCGAGACCGACGAGGGCCGTGCCCCCATGGGGCCGGTGCGAGGCGAGGTGGTCTTCGATTCCGTGTCCTTCGGCTACCTGCCTGGGACGCCCGTCCTCGAGGACATCTCCCTCTCCGCCGCGGCCGGGCAGACGGTCGCGCTGGTGGGTCCGACCGGGGCGGGCAAGACCACGGTGATCAACCTGCTCACGCGCTTTCACGAGATCGAGCGAGGGGCCATTCGCATCGACGGCACCGACATCCGAAAGCTGAAGAAGGACGACCTCCGCCGCAAGCTGGGGCTGGTGCTCCAGGACACCTACCTCTTCGGGGTGAGCGTGCGGGAGAACATCCGTTATGGGCGCCTCGGGGCGAGCGACGAGGAGGTGGTGCGCGCGGCCGAGCTGGCGGACGCCGACCACTTCATCCGCCAGCTACCGCAGGGCTACGAGACGGTGCTCTCGGAGCGCGCGGGCAACCTGAGCCAGGGGCAGCGGCAGCTCCTGGCCATCGCTCGCACGCTGCTGGCCGACCCGGCGATCTTGATCCTGGACGAGGCGACGAGCAGCGTGGACACCCGCACCGAGGCGCGCATCCAGCGCTCGCTGCTGCGGCTGATGGAGGGCCGCACCAGCTTCGTGATCGCCCACCGGTTGAGCACCATCCGAGACGCCGACCAGGTGCTGGTGATCGACGGAGGGCGCATCGTCGAGCGAGGCACCCACCACGAGCTGCTGGCGCAGAGGGGCGTGTATCAGCACCTCTACGCGAGCCAGTTCAAGGGACAGCTCGGAGAGTGACAATCCCAGCCCCTTGAAGGGGCTGCTGTTCCCTCGAAGAGTCGTCGCGGAGCCTCCCTTGCCGTGCGCTGGCTGTATGGCCGAGTTTGCCATCGCTCTGCTATCGGCCCTGCCGGAATTCTCTGGCACCTTCCGTCGGGTCAGGGACCACCCCGCGCATTGCGGGCGCCCTTCGACCAACCACACCGGAGGTGCGTCTCATGACCGTTCAGACGTTCGGATCGTCATTGCCTTCGATGTCGGGCGCGGCCTTGTCGCCTGAGATCATCCAGTTGAAGTTCGATCATCCGGCCAATGACGACGTCGAGTACCAGCGTCGGCGGGGATTGATCACCGAGGTGTCCCTCCGGTATCGCGAGGGAGAGCCGGTGCCGAGGGTCGAGTACACCGAGGCCGAGGATGAGGTGTGGAGGACGATCGGCCAGCGCACCGACGCGGAGCACGCACGCTTCGCGTGTCAGCGCTACCGCGACGCCTGGGCCGAGCTGGACCTCGATCGGGATCGCGTCCCCCAGCTCGCGGACATCAACACCGTCATCACCCCTCGCACCGGCTTTCGCATGACCCCGGTGACGGGCTTCGTGTCCCCTCGCTCCTTCTTCGGTGAGCTCGCCCGGGGGGTGTTCCTCTCGACGCAGTACATCCGATACGCGAAGACCCCGCTCTTCTCGCCCGATCCGGACGTGATCCACGAGGTGATCGGCCACGCCCCGACGCTGCTCGACCCGCTGCTGGCCGAGCTCAATCGGCGCTTCGGGCGCACGGCGATCCGGGTCGACGACGCCACCCTGGAGGAGGTCATCCGGATGCACTGGTTCACCCTCGAGACCGGCCTCGCCATCGAGGACGGCCGCCCGAAGGCCTACGGAGCGGCCATCCTGTCGTCCCCACAGGAGATGGAGCACTGCGTCACCCGCGCGACGCTTCGCCCTTTCGACATCGAGGACATCTGCGGTACCTCGTTCGAGCCCACGGTGCTCCAGGACCAGCTCTTCCTCTCGGAGAGCCTCGACTACACCGTCGCCACCGTGAGCGCCTGGCTCGACACCCTGTAATCCCCAGAGAACCTCCACATCCCCTATGACGCCCGACGAGTTTCGCCGCATCGGCCATATGCTCATCGACTGGATCGCCGACTACCACACCAGGGTCGAGGGCCTTCCGGTGATGTCCCCTGCGGCGCCCGGGGACGTCCGCAGCCGGCTGCCGAGCGCTCCGCCCGTCGAGCCGGAGTCCCTCGACGGGGTGATGCGGGACGTCGACGAGGTGCTGATGCCGGGGCTGTCGCACTGGCAGCACCCTTCCTTCTTCGGATACTTCCCATCGAGCACCTCCCCCGCCTCGGTGCTGGGTGACTTCCTGAGCAGCGGCCTCGGGGTGCTCGGGCTCTCCTGGCAATCGAGCCCCGCGCTCACCGAGCTCGAGGAGGTGGTCTGCGACTGGACCCGTCAGATGTTCGGCCTCCCGGGCACCTTCCACGGGGTCATTCAGGACACCGCCTCGACGAGCACGCTGGTGGCGCTGCTCTGCGCCCGGGAGCGCAGCACGGCGTACTCGCTCGCGGCGGGAGGGATGCAGTCCAGCCACCGGCGACTGGTGGTCTACACCTCGGTGCACGGTCACAGCTCGGTCGAGAAGGCCGCCCTGCTCGCGGGCTTCGGCCGGGAGAACGTGCGGATGATACCGGTCGACGAGCGCCAGGCGATGCGCCCCGACGCGCTGGCCGAGGCGATCCGCGCCGACCTCGCGTGCGGCTCGGTGCCCTGCGCCATCGTCGCCACGACCGGGACCACCACCACCACCGCGCTCGACCCCATTGCCGACATCGCAGAGGTCGCTCGCCGCCACGGGGTATGGCTCCACGTCGACGCGGCGATGGCCGGCTCGGCGATGGTGCTGCCCGAGTGCCGCTGGATGTGGCGCGGCATCGAGGGGGCCGACTCCATCGTCATCAACGCCCACAAGTGGCTCGGCGCGGCCTTCGATTGCTCCCTGTATTACGTGCGCGACGCCGAGCACCTGATCCGGGTGATGAGCACCAACCCCAGCTACCTCCAGAGCAGCGTCGACGGTCAGGTGACGAACCTCCGCGACTGGGGCATCCCCCTCGGGCGCCGCTTCCGCTCGCTGAAGCTGTGGTTCCTTCTGCGGAGCGAAGGGGTCTCCGGGATACAGCGCCGGCTTCGTCGAGACATGGAGAACGCCCGCTGGCTCTCCGAGCAGGTGCTCTCCCGGGAGGGCTGGAGGGTGCTGGCCCCGGTGGTGTTGCAGACGGTGTGCGTCCGTTACGCAGCGCCGGGGATGGACCCCGAGACCCTCGACCGCCACACCCTCGCGTGGGCGGAGCGGCTCAACCGCAGCGGCGAGGCATACATCACCCCGGCGAAGCTCGACGGCCGCTGGATGGTGCGGGTGTCCATCGGCGCGTACCCGACCGAGCGAAGGCAGGTCGAGGCGCTGTGGGAAGCGATGAAGCGCGAGGCAGAGGCTCTCCAATGAACATCTCCACCCTCCCGATCTATGACCGCGTCACGAGGTCCAACGTAGATGCCCTGCTGCGAGGCGAGGCGCTGGCCATCTGGATCAAGGGGCTCATCGCCCCCGACCACTGCGACCATGTGTATGAGCGGGTGCGGGCGACCCCGATGAAGCCCCTGCCCATTCACTACACCCGCGAGGACGGCACCGCCGACTACCACCCCCACGCCAACGTCTCCCGCCCTGGCGTCGACGTGCAGCTCGACGAGTACTTCGACCGGCTCACGGCAGGGAGCGACGAGGCCCATCCCGAGCTCCGCCGCGCCGCCATCGCGTCCATCATGGACGACTACCTCGCCAGCGTGGAGCCCTCCAACCAGGTCAATACGGGGCTCTGCGCGCCGTACCGTCGGCCCTGCGACGCCCTCTTCGATCACCTGAACGAGGCCTGCGGCATCGAGCTGGCGGAGTTCAACGGCCGGAAGATGAAGTTCGGAACCCTGCTCCTCAACGGCAGGTCCGAGCGCTACGACGACCCGGCGGCCTGTCCGATCCACGTCGACACGGTGCCCGCGGTGCTGTTCCCATCGATCCAGGCGCAGCTCGGCGCGATCGTGTACTGCCGGGTACCGAGCATCGGCGGCGAGCTCCGGGTGTACGACCACCCGCTCATCCCGAGGGACGCGCCCATTCCCCCGGAGGTCGATCACACGTGTCCGTATCGCGCGCTCAAGCCCTCTGCGGGCGACGCGATCCTCATCAACTCACGGCGACCGCACGCGGTCATTCCCGGCAGGGACGACGACCGACTGGCCAACATCATGTTCATCGGCTCCAACGGCACCTATCCCCTGCAGATCTGGACCTGACCGACTTCCCACCACGATGAAGCCCCCGGCACGGTCGCAGGAGGGGCGCGCGGTCACCTTCCTGCTGGCGACCACGCTCCTCTGGGGAGTGAGCTTCCCCCTGATCCGGGCGCTGTCGCTCGGGTGGCAGCAGCTCTCACCCCACACCAGCAGCTGGTTTCTCAGCAGCGTGGTGGTGGTCTTCCGCTTCCTGCTGGGCGGAGTGGTGCTCGCGGCGTTGAGCCCGAAGAGCCTCCTCGGCATCACCCGCTCCGAGTGGACCCAGGGGATCGGCCTCGGAGTCCTCTGTGGCGTGGGCATCCCGTGGCAGGCGGACGGGCTCTCCTACACCCACGCCTCGGTGTCGGCGTTCATCTCCCAGGGCTACTGCGTCTGGCTCCCGCTCTACGTGAGCCTCTCCCGGCGGCGGCTTCCCTCGCTCGACCTGCTGCTCTCCATGGCGCTGGTGCTCTCTGGGATCTACCTGCTCTCCGGCGCCGAGCTCGGCTCGCTCCGCATGGGCCGCGGCGAGATCGAGACCGTGGTGGCCTCGCTCTTCTGCACGGCGCAGATCCTGTGGTTGGAGAGGCCGCGCTTCCGGGAGAACCGCAGCACCACCATCACGATCCTGATGTTCGCGGTGACGGGGCTGATCGTGGCCCCGGTGGCGCTGCTCTCCTCTGGGGGCACTGCGCCGTGGGGTGAGCTGCTGCGACTGCCGCGCCTCGTCGAGACGATGCTGGTGGTGACGGTGCTCTGCACCGCGGCGCCCTTCCTGATGATGAACCACTTCCAGAAGTACGTTCCTGCGACCGAGGCGGGGCTCATCTATTGCGCGGAGCCGCTCTTCGCGAGCGGGCTGTCGCTCTTCCTCCCTGGGATGCTCAGCGCATGGATGGGGACGCAGTATCCGAACGAGGCGCCGAGCGCGACGCTGGTGCTGGGCGGGGTGCTGATCACCGCCGCCAACGTCTGGGCGCAGATGCGCAAGCGGGAGGTGGCCGGAGGCTGAAGGGCGCTCAGGGATCCCTGGGATGCGGCACGCGCTCCCGTCGGACCGGCGTCGTCGCCACGAAGGAGGCCGCGCACGGGTACCACGCCACCTCGTGCAGCTCGAAGTCCACCACCATCACGACCGGGTCGTAGCTGCTCGACAGCGTGCCCGCGTTGAGGACGACCACGTGGCCGACCTCGCGCATCATCGGGAGATGGGTGTGGCCGTTGATCACGAAGCGGCAGCCGGCCGCATCGTCGAGCAGCCCCTGGACCGCCCTGGACGGACGATCCGGATCGATGGGGTCGTCGGGTCGGAGGCGGCTGAGGTCGTCGCGCCCGAGGCTGTGGCAGAGCAGCGCGTCGCCGGACACCGTGGGGATCGTCTGCAACACCGGCAGGCCCCGCAGCCACGCGAGGGAGCCCTCGGAGAGCGACTCCTCGGGCGTGGCGTCCGAGAGCAGCATCCCCTTCGACTGGGTGAACCACCGCTCGTGGTTGCCGCGCACCGTGGCGATCTCATGGGAGCGGAGCGTCGCGATGCATCGCTCCGCGTCCCCCGCGCCGTCGAGGACGTCGCCGACGCACACGACGCGATCGACCCCGACCGCCGCGAAGAACTCGAGCGCCCCGAGGAGCGTCTCGTCCTCCGCGTGCACGTCGCCGAGCACCCCGAGCTTCTTGATGGTCATGCGGCCTCCTCCGGGAAGTAGCGGCCGCGCAGCCAGAGGGCCACGCGGACGAGGCCGATCAGCACCGGCACCTCGACGAGCGGGCCGATGACCGCGACGAAGGCCGCGCCGTGGTGGATGCCGAAGGCCGCGATGGCGACGGCGATCGCCAGCTCGAAGTTGTTGGAGGCCGCGGTGAACGAGAGGGTCGCCGAGCGCGCGTAGTCCGCCCCCGCGCGCCGGCTCAGGAAGAACGACGCGAAGAACATCAGCAGGAAGTAGACGAGCAGCGGGAGCGCGACCCGCACCACGTCGAGGGGCAGCCGCACGATGGCGTCGCCCTTGAGCGAGAACATCACGACGATGGTGAAGAGCAGCGCCACCAGCGTGAGGGGGCTCACGCGGGGGATGAACTCCGCCTGGTACCACGCGTCGCCCTTCGCGCGCCGGAGCACGAAGCGCGTGGCGACGCCCGCCGCGAAGGGCAGCCCGAGGTAGAGCGCGACGCTCTCCGCGATCTGCGCCATCGACACATGGACGACGGCGCCCGGGAGGCCGAGCCAGGCCGGGAGCACGGTCGCGAAGAACCACGCATAGACCGAGAAGAAGAGCACCTGGAAGACGGAGTTGAAGGCGACGAGGCCGGCGCAGTACTCGGTGTCGCCGCGGGCGAGGTCGTTCCACACCACGACCATCGCGATGCAGCGCGCGAGGCCGATGAGGATGAGCCCGACCATGTACTCGGGCCTATCGCGAAGGAAGAGCACCGCGAGGCCGAACATCAGCAGCGGCCCGATGACCCAGTTCTGCAGCAGCGAGAGGGCGAGCACCTTCGGGTCGCGGAAGACCTTGCCCAGGTGCTCGTAGCGGACCTTGGCGAAGGGCGGGTACATCATCACGATGAGCCCGACGGCGAGCGGGATCGACGTCGTCCCGACGCTCAGGCGGGTGAGCGCCTGCCCCACGCCCGGCGCGAGCTGCCCGAGGGCGACGCCGACGCCCATGGCGAGGAAGATCCAGAGCGTGAGGTAGCGGTCGAGGAAGGACAGCTGCCGGGTGAGCGAGGCGGATCGGGCCGTCATCGGGGTTCTGTCAGAGGCGTGGGCTCGAGGTCCGCCGGCATGGCCGCGAGCTCCTCGGGCGTGAGGCGCGCGTAGACCTCGACGAGGGTGCCGTCGGGATCTTCGAGCCAGAGCTCATGCAGCGGCGTGCCGCGCCAGGTGGTGCGCGGCGGCTTCGTCACGGTCACCCCGGCGGAGCGCGCCAGCGCATGGGCGCGCAGCACCGCGGCCTTGTCGGCCACGCCGACGCCGAGGTGGTAGAGCGTGTCGTGGTGCAGGTCCTTGCCGTCGGCGACGACCAGGACGAAGTTGGTGCGCAGCGCCGGGGTGATGAAGGTCGAGTACCGGTGCGTCCACTCCTTCGGGGGCGCGCCGAGCAGCCAGCTGTAGAAGCGGGTGCTCCTGGCCAGGTTCTTCACCCTCACGCTGGCGTGAAACTCCTCTGGACCAGGGCCCTCCGGCACATCGAGCAGGGCGTCGAGCACCTCGAGCCTCCCCTGGATCTGATCCCTCGTGGCGCGGAAGCGAGCGAGCATCTCGTCGCGCGAGAGCGAAGGGTCCTTGCTCGCCGGGTCGGGAAGGGCCCAGTGCAGCCGACGGGCCTCGCCGAGGAAGAGCGGGCAGACCTCCTCGGCGCAGAGCGTGATGACGGTGCCGACCGTCGCGGGGTCGATGGTCTCGACGGACTTCGAGCGGTGGGTCGTGAGGTCGACGCCGACCTCGCGCATCACCTCGATGGCGTAGGGGTTGACCTGCGAGGGTTCGCTCCCCGCGCTCTGCACGGCGATGCGCGCGCCGAAGAGCTTGCGCGCGAGCCCCTCGGCCATCTGGCTGCGGGCCGAGTTCGCAACGCAGAGGAACAGGATGTCCCGGTCGGTGGTGAAGGGCTCTGGCATGTCAGTCCGTGGGGTGGGAGCGTCCGGCGAAGCCATCGTGGCCCGACTGTATGGCCTCCACGACGCCAGCGAGCGCGGCGCCGACACCGCGACGTGGCGCGCTGCCTCGACGGTGGGTGAAGACGCCGTCCTCGCTCATGGCCGGTCCCTGCATCGGTCCCAGCGCAAGACGGGCCTCGCGAGAGCCACCGGGTTTCGTGGGGTTCTCTGGTTCGGGGTGAGGGATTCGAACTCGCAGGGAGCGTCGGATATGGTGGAATTCCGCTGTGATTCCAGCAAGCAGGCGACGGGAACCGACGTCATCGGGGCGGATAGCGGTGACGTGTCACCTCTTCGACCGCCCTATCTGCGGGGACGACCGCACCTCACCTGCGCCATTGTCACGACCACCAAGACTCCGTGGTCGCCCAAGCAAACGACCCCTCCGCACGCGTCAGTTCAGGACGACACAGCGGCAACGCGAGCTGCGGTGGGAGGGCAGGACGAACGCACTCGCGAATGCATCGACGCAGCAGGCAGTCATCCGAGGACTCTTCAACGCAATCTAAGGAAACTCTTACGGTCATCACCATACGCCACGCGCATTGAACCCTACTCAGCATCATCGCGAAGGTGAGCGCACTCCCAACAACGGCACTGAGAAACAGCGTCATGATTTGTGTCCTCGCTCGGACCGAAGTAGTCTTTCCGGCACAGTTCGCGGCCACAGCCATCGCACCGAAAATATGATCTCTCCTCGCAAACCTCGCAGTGCGTCTCGACCGCTGGAGGTTCGACTGCATCCGGCGCCATTTCCCTTAGGGTTGAAACGATATACTGAAACCAACGATGGCACGCTCCGGACCTAGGCGACCTCTTCCACCACTCGGCGACGCGAGTCGACGCACCAACCAAATCAGATCTCGGCGGTCTTCCTCCGCGCTCCGCTGACCAATCGATCAGATCGGCGAAGAGGCCCTGTTTGTAAGACAAAGGCGATGAATCTCGAAGAACTACTCTTGACGCGAACTGGCCGGCCGCCTTCCGGACACAGTCGATCAAATCGATGCCACCAAAACACAATGGCTCCACCCATATATTCTCAAGAAACTCAAAAGGTAGAGTATTGGTGGATGTAGAAATTTCGGAAAAGAAGGCTTTACCACCGAGCACCAAAGAACCGCTGTCGCTATCAACAAACAGCGACCTCCATGCAGTCTTAAACTGGATTCGATCTCTACTCAAATCAAATTCCCTGTCGCCTGCGTTCTTTTCAGTCACCGCAACATCGACCATAAGCCTGTATACATCGGGAGCAAAATCCAGCGTAATTGGACCATATACATTAGGAGTCGCGATGTCTTCCTCCCAAAATAATTTACCAAAGTCACTGAGATTACCAAAACACCGATCAAACAACCCACGCTCCATGTCCGACTTATCGCTAGCGAAATCAGTTCCGATTCCCGCACTCGTGTATCTCAGTTGCGCCCGGGACAAAAGAGCACCAGCACGTGCGTAGGTCTTGAAGTCCGGGAGATTGATCGCGTGATAGAAACGGCTGCCACGCCGACGAAGGTCATCCGCCAGTTCCTGAGGACTAAAAATCAAATCTCGGCCCCTAGCCATTGCGCACCTCTGTCGTGAAACGGGTGATGGGTTGCGGATCTACATCCCGCGGCTGACCGATCAGCCGCAGCCTACGAGCCAGAAAATCGACTCACGCTATCACGGGTCGGGTGAACCTGGGCCACGTTCGTTTTTCAGCGATAGCAGGTCGCCAAAGTCTTCAACTGAATCCCGCCATGCAGGAAACCGCTCCTGAAGTGATGCATATCGGGCAGAAAATTCAGGGCTAGACTTCACCCGATCGCCCAACGCGACGAGACATCTGATAGACTCACCCGGCGCCCAACCGCCACACTTGTTCAGCGTGCAGGTGCAGTGTTCGACAGGCCAAACGGTTGTACCTGCAACCGGGAGAGGCGTTACAAGAACTACATTGATAACGTGCTCAGACTGCCTGGCAAAACGCCCATCCCTGCCTACAACCAAAAACGAATCGATACGAATGACTTCCGCATTAATCAGCAGCGATTCGTAAGGGGAGCCCACGGGAGTCTCCAGAAGCACATACACTCCCGCCGAGCGCTTAAGAACGGCGAACCGACGTCCGCGCAGCGAGTCCGCGGGACAATGGACTTCAAAGGGACCGAAATAGTTATCTTCATATGCGTTAAATGAGAACCAGATGCCCCGCTCGACCGCGGAAGCCCCATTCGGATCGATCCACTTCCAATCAGAATCAATAGTGAGTGATCCCTCATGAAGCAGTGGCTTGAGATCCGCAAGATGACATCCGTGGCGCAGAACCATCCCTACTCTAGGCCAACCATCGTCGGGCCAATGCAACTGCCCGACGACCTCATCTGCTCGGAACGCATCGGAGAATACGTCCATCTCATCACTCCGTTTGGCCATGCCTAAAACTCCACAAATCCAAAACGTCCGAATGCAACTGCAAGGGGAAGCGCGCCATATCGTAACGCAGTAGAGAATCCGATCACCCCACCAACGTCGCTGTTCGATGGACGTAAGTCGAGACACATCCAGAGAGATGGAAAGCACCAAACCATTCGCGTTGTCCTATAGGCCGGACATTGCAGGCACTCACCCACGGTCTCGCGATTTCATCATTCGCCGAATACCCGCAGGCACCCGCCCAAACACCATCTCGCTCGCGATCTCCCATGAGCTTTGCGTCCACCCGGTCTCATACATCCGGACGAACAGCGCAGGCGTCATCAGCTCGATCGGGATGCTGACGTCATACACGGCACCCGGGCCCGGCGTGTGATCCCACTGCCGTCGCCGACACTCACCGCAGTACACGAGCACTCTACCCGCCCGGTGCTTGCCTGGCGTGAACCCTGCCGTCACCACGTGAAGTACCTCAGCCCCACCACAAACTGAGCAACTCACCCTCCCCTTCGCCATCTCGTCACACCCTCCGCGTTCCAACGAACGTCTTCTTTTCTCCGGCCCGTTCGAATGCGCCGCCCTCCGCGAAGTCCGCCCACAGCGCCGACCGTGTGCTCTCCTCCAGAATCGAAATCCGATCGGTCTGGCCCGGGCTGCCCGACTCGATGCTGTCGCCGAACTGCACACCACCGATCTCCGTCAGGAGGTAGCGGTTATGGAGCCGAGGTCCGCCCGCCTTCTCCTTCCAGCAATGCAGCGTCACCGAAGTGCCCTCGGGCAACGAGCCTGGTAATGCCCTTGTCGCGTGCTCCATGCAGGCGCGGTAGCCGGGCCGGGATTCCCCCTCCGCGAAATGAACATCGACTTCTGCGCTGCCGATTCGGCAAAGCGATACCAACATGAGGCGTTTGTCGTCATGATCCGCTCGGAAGTACGGATCGACCATCACCACCCGCTTTGACCGTGCAATGAGGACGCGAAGCGCCTCTGCGACAACTTCCGCCCGTCGCTCGATCAATCGCCCGTGAGGTACCGCCCACAGAGGCTGACGATCGTCGAGGTCCGAGGCATCAAGGACGAAATCCTCCGGCCGCTTCTCCGTCGTGATGATTGCCCGAAACGGGAGCTGACGGTGTTCGGCGACTGCGTTGTCGATCCAGCTCTGCCCATCGCTGTACGCCGACTTCGAGCGTCGCGAGAATACCCGGGTGTCGATGGAGCGAAGACGCTCCTCGATGCGCTTCTTCTCCACGTCGCCGCAGGCGAGACCGTCGTAGATCATCCTTCGCCACTTCCGCGAGGGGAAGTCGGTGAGGAACCGTCCCTTCCAGGGTCCGAAGGCGTCGAAGAAGAACCGCACCCGCTCCCAGTTCGACAGCGCCACGGGATCGACCGCGTATTCGTAGAACATCAGAACAGCTCCCCCGCGCGCTCCTCGAAGAACCCCTTCGGCCAGCGATCGACGAATTCCCCTTCCTCATCGACCCGCAGGCGCTTGAACACCGTCCCAGTCGGGGTGTTCTCCACGTAGAGCACGCTGAGCTGCTCCGGCGTGAACGACGGCCCTCCCGTCGGCAGCTCCTGCTCGCTCGTCTCCCGGATGCGCCGCAGCAATCGCAGGATCACGTGCTCGCTGTGCGTCTCGACGAGGAGTTGCCGGTCGCGCGACGCCTCGATGAAGAGGTCGCCGAGGCCCACCTGGAGGGCGGGGTGCACGTGCAGCTCGGGCTGCTCGATCATCACGAAGCGCTTCCGCCCGGGCTCCAGCGATGCCACCACGACGGGCACCACCTGGGAGATGCCCGCGCCTACCTCGCAGGGCAGGGCGTGCGAGTTGCTGCCCATGTCGAGCAGCAGTCGACGGACCACCGCATTGCCCTGTTGGAGCGTGATGGCCTCGGCGGAGGCGTCCCGATCGTACAGCTGCTGGATCACGACGGCGCAGTTGGTACCGAGGCGATGGAGCCATTGATTGGTGGCCTTCACCAGCGAGGTGCGATCCGAGAGAAGTGCGTCCCAGGCCGCGAGCCCATCTGGCCAGCGGGAGGCGCGCGGTGCACGATCGGACAGATAGCCGCGCGGAGGGATGGCGCGAAGCGGGCCGATGTAGAGCATCTCCCGCAGTTCACGAACCAGCTGACGAAGAGGGCCGATGATGAGCATCTCGACCATGTTCGTTGCCAGTTGCTTGCTGCTCACATCCTCTGTCGAGCCAACAAAGTCGATGTTCAACGGGCGATCCATGGCTGGGATCACGCCGAGCTCCGAGCCAGAGAAATATCCCTGGCAACTGGTGTCGAACGACGGTTCGGCACTCGCACCGAACACGGCGCGAAGCTCGACGGGCATCGCGGCGAGAAGCGGATGCCCGTGTCGGACCGTCAGGATCTGACGCGATGTCAGAGCCTCTCCCTCATCTCGCAACTCCGCTGCCAATTCATCGACTTCGATCAGGGCACCATGAACCGATCCGTCGCCAATCACGAGTGACTTCACGCATGGGGATGAGCCCGATGCCCACGCCACCTGTGATACCCCGACGTAGACGGACACGGTTCGGAGCCCGTCGTCGAGGTCCGAGAGAAATCCGTCGTCCGCGCTCGATTCTGGCAGTAGCGATGCCTGACACTCGAACTCGACCTTGATGCCCAGCTGCCTGTGCAGTTCATGTCGGTGCACCAGACGTTCGAACCCGCCAAGGTCCACGAGGCCACCGCCAAATTCCGTCCGATTGATGTCCGGCTGACCTCGTTCTAGTAGCTCCTGCAAGTAGAGCATCGCCTGGAGCACGGTGCTCTTGCCCGCGCTGTTGGCGCCGAACATCAGAGTCAGCGGCGCGAGCTCGATGCGCTGCCGCTCGCCAACGCCCTTGAAGTTGGTCAGCTCGATGGCGGTAATCACGTTGAAAATCCCTCATTGAACGCACGATGCGCTAGAGACTCGAACAGCTGTCCCGTATCGACAATCGCGGTCTCGACACGCGTCTTCATTCCGAGAATCGTCTCCGAGACCCTTGCCATTTCACGTTGTCGGGCCAGTGGTGGTACGGGCACCAGTAGACCACCCAGCTTCGAAGCGTTGACGCCGGGTTGAGCCGCGCCTTCTGCCATCGATCGGATCTGGCTCCAGTACGCCTCCGACTGAAAGAACTCCGCGAGGAACGCCGGCAGAAGTCGCGGGCCGGGTCTGACGCGGATCAAGTACGACGCAAACACCGCCCTGTCCGGGCACTCGGTGATCAGGAAGCTCTTGCCGGTCGTGGCCCCCGTCCTGGCAAAGACGATGTCTCCAGGGCGCAACATCGCACGCGCAGCGGTCGCGCCATCGCACTCACAGTACGGAACTGAGACCCACTCGACACGGTTCTCTTGGATATCGGTAATGCGGAGAAACTTCGGACCTACAGCTACTGCGACTGCGGATGCCGTAACGCCGTAGTCGATGAGATCAACTACTTCTTCAAGTCTTCTCACCTCCCACCCCTTCGGATTCGTCACCGGGTCGCCGAACATCTCCAGAAACGTCGACCGTAGCAACTCATCGGTCAGCGCGATGGCCTCCTTGCGCTTGCGGCGGATGGCGTCGGCCTTGTCGAGCATGTCGACGATCCGTTGCTGCTCGGCGAGAGGCGGAACAAGTACTCGAAACCGCTCAAGCACGGGCATGTAGATGGTCTGGTGCGTTGAGCCCTGCTTCTCGATCTCAAACATCCCGCTCGACGCGCGCAGCGCCTCATACAGATACTCGGGTAACAGCTCCGGCCCACAAACCCAGTTCGCGAAGTCCTGACTGGTCGCCATGTCCTTCCCGAGAATGACGACCTTTCCTACCGATGCTGTTCGGCAGAAAGCAACGGTCCCCTTCGGCAGAACTCGCGCCGAGGAGTTATCGATTCCCATCTGGGTGGGCTGGTCGCCGGTGCTGTGTACGTAGCGCCCGTCGAGGTTGCGGATGTCCTTGAGCGAGAGCCACGGGATGTTGCCGCCCTCCCAATACGAAGGTTCCCGTCGACTCGGCGTGTGGCCGCTCTCCAATCGCGCAACGTCTCCAAGCAGACGCCACTTCCACCCGTGCGGTGCGGCAGGTGGGCTGTCCCCGGTGATCACCGGGTGGATCATACCGCCACTCACAGCATCCCCTCCAGCTCTGCCAGGTCCTTCGCGATCTCCGTCTCCAGGGCGCGCAGCCGCGCGAGGATCTTCTTCGGATCCTCCCAGGACACCTCTTCGCGCTTCGCCTCCTTGTACCGATTGATCGAGAGGTCCCACCCCTTCTCCTCGATCTCCGCCACCGGCACCTGGAACCACTTCCCCGTCCGCTCTCCGAGGCTCTCCTCGCTCCGCTTCTTCCACTGCGCGAGCACGTCGGGCAGGTCGTCCGCGTCCACCTTCTGGCGCTTGTCGTCCAGGGAGTACCCGTCCGCCTCCACGTCGTAGAAGAACACCCGGTCGGTCTTCCCCCCGCGCGTGAACACCACGATCGCCGTCGACACCCCCGCGTACGGCTTGAACACCCCCGACGGCAGCGAGATCACCGCCTCGAGCTGGTTCTCCTCGACCAGCACCCGCCGCAGCGCCACGTGCGCCTTCGACGACCCGAAGAGCACCCCGTCGGGCACGATGGTCGCGCTCCGGCCGCCCTTCTTCAGCATGCGCAGCACCAGCGCCACGAAGAGCAGCTCGGTCTTCTTGGTGTTCACCTTGCTGGTCAGGCTCGGGTGCACGTCGCCCGCGTCGAGGCTCCCCTTGAAGGGGGGATTCGCCAGGATGACATCGAAGCCCCCGGTCGCGAGCCGCCCGAACTTCTCGGGGAACGAGTTCGACAGCGTGTCCTGATAGTGGATCGCCGGGTTGTCGACCCCGTGGAGGATCAGGTTCATCGCCGCGATGCGGAGCATCGTCGCGTCGAAGTCGAACCCGTGGAACATGTCGCGCTCGATGTGCTTGCGATACGGCTCCAGCAGGTCGCCGGTGTAGATCGTCTCGCCGTCGTCGCCCTTCACCCGACCTGCCGGCGACGTGTACGTCTCCATCAGGTACTGCATCGCACCCACGAGGAAGCCCGCGGTGCCGCACGACGGGTCGCCGATGGTCTCGTTGGGCTTCGGGTCGAGCATCGCCACCATCAGCTTGATGACGTGCCGCGGCGTGCGGAACTGTCCGTTGATGCCCGCCGTCGTGAGCTTGCTCAGGAGGTACTCGTAGAGGTCTCCCTTGGCGTCGCCGTCGGTGATCGGGAGCGCGTCGACCATCGCGACCGCCGACGCCAGGAGGTTGGGCTTCTGGATCATCAGCTGCGCGTCCTTCATGGAGTCCGCGAAGCTCGTCCCGCCTGGCATCTCGCGTAGGTGCGGAAACACCTCGTCGCGCACCACCCGCAGCATGTCGAGCGCGCCGAGCTGCTTGAAGCGCCGCCAGCGCAGGTGCTGGTGCTGGTCCGAGAACATCCGCGCGAAGGGCTTGCCCGTGCGCTCGGACCGCTTCTCGTTGCGCGCCTCGTTCACGTCGAGCAGCCGCATGAACATCAGGAAGGAGATCTGCTCGATCACCGTCAGCGGGTTGGTGATCCCGCCGGTCCAGAACTCGGTCCAGAGGCGATCGATCTGGCTCTTCTGCGCGGTCGTGAGGGTGCTCATGAGACTTGCTGATCTTTCAGGGAAAACTGACTGAGAATGTCGATGAGGTCGTCGACCTCGGTGCCGCTCGGAAACACCCCGTCGACCCCGTTGGCGTGCAGCGTCGTGAAGGGCGCTTCGTACAGCCGGTCGATCTCGATGCCGCCGTGTTGGGCGATGTGGTTCTGCACCATCTGGAGAAACCGGAGCTGCTGTGCCGACAGCGCTGGGTGCTTGTGCACGAAGGCCGTGAAGGCCCGTTCGACCGCCGCCGCGTCGAGCCCCACCAGCGCCTGGAACACCGCGAAGAGCGATCGCCGCGTCTCGGGTTGATACCCGACGAGGTGCCGCACGTTGGCGCGGTCATCGACCTGGAGCACCAGCTTCGCCAGCTCCTCCAGCTCGACCTCCTTCACGGCCCTGCCCTCGCGAATCGAGCGCAGCGTGGGGTTCTCCGCGAAGTGGCTCTTGAGCACCGCCTCGACGCGCTTCTTGTACTCGATGAACTCCAGTCCCTCGAGGTTGGGCACGTAGGTCTCGACCGAGAAGCCACCGTCCTCCACGTCGATGACCAGCGGCGCCACCCGGTCCGGAGCGACCTCCTGCATGTAGCGCATCACGCCACGCAGCTCGGTGCGGATCTCCTCCAGCGCGGCCACCGTCGCCGTCGCCCAGAAGCCCTTCGAGCGCACCTTCGCGATGGCGTCGGCCTTCGCCTTCACGGGGCCCTGGTTCTTCAGCAGCCGCTCGACCTGATCCTCGACGCGCGCGCGGAGGTCCAGAAACGCCGGCCCGTCGACGCCGCCCAGCACGAGCTCGCGCTCGAGCCTCGCGACCAGCAAGTCGAAGCGATAGGCGTCCTCCTCGCCCTGGATGGAGCGGTTCTCCATGAGCGGCGCCGCGACGGTGAGCAGGTCGGCGTGGAGGGCCGCGTCGAAGTGGGCGACGCGCTCGCGGTCGCAGAGCGCCTCCACCTCGCGCCACTGGTCCTTCACCGGGATGGCCTTGGTGTCTCGCAGCGCCTTCACGTCGCCCACGAGCAGGTCGACGACGGCCTGGAAGTCGCCCTCACGCATGGCGTCGAGACTGGCCTGCGCGAGCTCGACGCGGGCGGTGAAGACGCGTTCCAGGAGGGAGGTCTGCCGCGGCGGCTCGACCTCGGTGTACTCGTGATCGAAGAACCAGAAGTTCGCCCAGTGGTCGAAGATCAGGAACTCGGTCTTGTGCTTGCCCGGCCCGAAGAGGTTGGGGCGGAGCCGGGTGCCGCGACCGATCATCTGCCAGAACTTCACGTACGACTGCACGGGCTTCGCGAACACGAGGTTCACGACGTCGGGGGCGTCGATGCCGGTGTCGAGCATGTCGACGGAGATCGCGATGAACACGGGCTCACGCACGTCGGGGTCTTCGCCCTTGAAGTTCTCGATCAGGCTCTCGGCGTAGCGCTCCTGGTTGTCGATCACCCGGCAGAACCCGGAGCCTCGCTGCGGGTACATCTCGTAGAAGACCCGGTGCATCTGCATCGCGTGCTCGTGGCTGCGCGCGAACACGATGGTCTTGCCGACGTGGGTGCCGCTCGCCTCGCGGATGCCCTCGTCCATCAGCGAACGCCAGATGAAGCGCGTGGTGTCGTCGTTGAACACCCGGCGGTCGACGTCCGCGGCCTCGTACGCACGCTGCGGAGCGCCGTCGTCCTGCTCCTCGAACTGCGTGCGTTGCGCGTCGCTCATGTCGGCGTACTTGATCCCGCGCTTGCGGAAGTCGCTCCAGAGGCTGCGCACGCGGAAGGGCACGAGGTACGGCGGGGTGGATCGCACCGCGTCCTCGATGCTGTAGTTCGAGGTCGGGTCGTTGTTCTCGCAGCCGAACAGCGCGTAGGTGTTGCGCGAGATGAAGCGCACCGGCGTCGCGGTGAGGCCGACCTTGAGCGCGTCGAAGTACTGAAACAGAACCTGGAACTTCTTGTAGATGCTGCGGTGTGACTCGTCAGCGATGATGAGGTCGAAGAACCCCACGTCGAACTGCTCGAAGCTCGCCATCATCGCGGGGTAGGTCGCGAGGTAGATATGGGCCTTGCGGTCGGTCTCCCGCCCGCCGCCGACGATCACCCGCGGCTCCGCGGGCAGCAGCTCCTTGAACACCCGGTCGGCCTGCTTCCGCAGCTCGCGCCGGTCGCACAGGAACAAGATCCTCCGAGCCCACTTCGCCTTGATGAGCACGTCGCAGATGGACACCGCGACGCGGGTCTTGCCCGTGCCCGTGGCCTGCACCAGCAGCGCGCTGCGAAACCGATTGCTGAAGCGCTCGGCCACCCGCTTGACGGCCTCGAGCTGGTACATCCGATCGGCGATGGCGAGGTCGGGGTTCACCGTCGCGAGGGCGCGACGCTCGGAGCGCTGGAGCACCAGGTACTCCAGACTGTCCTTCGCGTAGAACCCGCGCACCTTGCGCTCGGGGTACCCCTGGACGTCGTCCCACAGGTAGAGGTCCATCCCGTTGGTGTAGAAGATCACCGGCCGCTGTCCGGTCTGCTTCTCCAGCGCCATCGCATAGAGCCGCGCCTGCTCGGCTCCGACGCGCGGGTCCTTCACGGTGCGCTTCGCCTCGACGACCGCGAGCGGCCTCCCGTCGTCGCCGTAGAGCACGTAGTCCGCGAAGCCGTTGCCCGACTCCGAGGGCATCGGGGAGACGGAGACCTCCTGGCCCACCTGCTCGGTGCTGGCGCCGCGCTCGCCGACGTCCCAGCCCGCCTCGGTGAGCATCGCGTCGATGAGCCGATGCCGCGTGGTCTCCTCGTTGAACTGGAGCAGCGACGCGACCTTCTGGCCCTCGCTCTTGAGCTTCTCGAGCGCCTCGGTGGACTGCTCCGCGGTCTGCTCGGCCTGCGCCCGCTTCGCTCGTTCCTCGTCGAGGGTCTTCGGCAGCGCTTCGTGCCGCGCCTCGGCGAGCTTGAGCTTCTCGAGCGCGTCGCGCGACTTCGCCTGCGTGAGCGCCTCGTCGACCGGCGTCGAGTACGAGGGGCAATCCGAGCGGGCTCCGCCGTCGACCCGCAGGTGGAACCACTGCGCGATCTCGAAGAGCTGGTAGAGGCGATCGAGCGCCGTGGCGGTCGTGACCGGACGGTTCGGGTGCGCGGCCTGGTTGCCGGCGAGGCGCACCGCGTGGAGCTTCTGCACGACCACCGTCGGCACGGACTGCTGAAACGCCGTGGCGTTCATCAGGTCGTTGAGGTTGTCGGAGTAGATCGAGGGGAGTTGGTAGTCGTCGTAGACCACGGCGACCATCCGCTCGATGAAGCTCCGCTGCTTGAGCAGTGAGCTCGCCGGGTCGGAGAACGCGTAGCGTTCGGCGAAGCCCGCGAGGTCGGCGAGTGTCGCGCGCCTTGCCCGCAAGAACTCGAAGTTCTGCGACTTCACGTTGATGTCCTCCCGGCCGTCCATGCGGCAGCCCTGTACAAGCGTCGTGCCATCACCGCGTCATGCCGTGACGGGAGAGCCAGTTGGTGAGGGTCTGGTAGCTGGGCAGACCGACCAGCTCGGCGGCCCTGCGCTTGTTCCCCTGAGCGTCCTCCATGGCGCGGGAAAGATAGTGGCGAGCGACCTCGTGGAGCAACGAGGGAAGCTCGAACCCGTTGCCAAGCGGACGCCCGAGAACGTCCCGCGCAGGCGTCGCGATCTTCGTCGGCAGCAGCGCGTCACGGACGTCCTCGAGTCCGATGGTGGTGCCGTCGCTCCAGATCGCCGCGCGTCGGAGGGTGTTCAGCAGCTCGCGAATGTTGCCGGGCCACGGGTGGGCGAGGAGAAGATTTCTTGCGGCGGCAGAAAGTCTCTTCTGCTGGTAGCCGGGCTCGCTCGTGGACTCGCGGTTCACCTGCGCGAGGAGATGATCGACGAGCAGGCCGAGGTCGGCGCCGCGCTCTCGCAACGGTGGGATCTTCAGCACCGCGACGGCGAGCCGATGGAAGAGGTCTTCGCGGAAGCGCCCCTCAGCGACCTCGTCGATCATGGTGCGATGGGTGGCGGCGATGACCCGCACGTCGACGCGGACAGGGCGACGCGCGCCAACCCGGAGCACCTCCCCCTCCTGGAGCACCCGGAGCAGCCGCACCTGGCTGTCGGCGCGAAGTTCACCGATCTCGTCGAGGAAGATGGTGCCTCCGTCGACGGCCTCGAAGTAGCCCTTCTTCGTGGCGTTGGCCCCGGTGAACGCGCCCTTCTCGTAGCCGAAGAACTCGGACTCTGCGAGCTCACGCGGGACGGCCCCGCAGTTGATCGCGAGGAAGGGTGCATCACGTCGCGGACTCGCCCGGTGGATCGCGCGCGCGAAGAGTTCCTTGCCCGTGCCGGACTCACCCTCGATGAGCACGGGGACGTTGCGCACGGCGACGCGGCGGGACCGCTCGATCAGACGCGACACCTCCTTGCTGCGATGGATGATGTCCGCGAACTCCGGCGCGGGCGGAGGCGCTGCAGCGCTGCGTGCGCGGAGGCGCTCATCCGCGGTGCGGAGGAGGTCGGGAATGAAGTCCGCCGAGATGTCGAAGGGGACCGACGCGGTCTTCACGCCGTGCTTCGCGGAAGACTCGATGAGCTCGGCGGGAAACCTCGTCTTGCCGAGGATGATCCAGACCGCGGCCATCGCCGGGGTACCGGGGCTCAGATGGAACGTCAGCTGGATCCCGCCCGGATGGCGCTCGCGAGCGAGATCACAGGCACGGACGGCCGCCTCGTAGATCTCACCAAAGTGAGTCGGGCCGGAGAGGGTTTCCGGCTGGAGATGCAGAACCGTTGGGGTGCGAGAGGTCAACCACCGCTGGTAGGAGTCGACCTCGTCCGCGGCGTGGTCGGTGAGAAGAATCGCCTCGTCGAAGCTGCGCGTCTCGAGCGCCTGGGCGATGGGACCAACGCCGACCAGTTGAGCCTCGTGCGGAGCACGCAGGTCGGTCTTTCCGACCCAGGTCACGAGAATCCGGCTCACCGCCTCAGCGTACAAAGATACCTCTCGTACCACAAGCAGCCTTGTGGCTGGAAAGCGTCGCCCGACCGCCGAGGAACAGCCGACGCAAACTCGGCATCGACTGGCCCTCCAACTCCCGACGAGCTAATCGGCCCGGTCACCCAACGAGGGCACTCCGCGAGACAATGCTGACCGAGACCGCCATCTCCCCGGAACCCACGAACCTGGTGCCAGACGCCAGCAACTCTTCATCGAAGGCTCCAGATCGTATCCTCGGGCAATGGTAGAAATCGACTCGGCTCTTGGATCCGTCCGTCTCTTGATCGCACGAAGGTCACCAGTACCGTTTTGGCCGCGCGTGTCACTCCAACGAATAGAGCACGGCGCTCCTCTTCGAGTCGTGCAGGATCTGTGTCGCTCCGCCAGTCCGGAACAACTCCGTCCTCACAACCTAGGACAATGACCCTATCAAACTCCAAGCCCTTGGCTCCGTGAAACGTCCCTACGAATACCCCCTCCCGGGAGGTATCTGCCGTGCGTCTCGCCTCACCGCTGACGCCTGTCAAGAATCCGCGTACGGTTCGATGTTTCTCGGCGATTGTCGGCACGTCGCTCTCAACAGGTAGAACAAGCATGAGGAGTTTGATTACTTCGGACAATAATTGCGATGGTGTTGGACGACTCGTCGAAGCCGACCGTAGCGCGCTCCAGCGAGGCTCGTTGACAAGTTCGCCAAGAGAATGCTCGTCCCCAACGGTCTGCACCGCGCTCACATCAACGCCAAGGCGATCGCGGAGGAACGCACGGACAACGTCGGGCTCACTCTGCTGCTTCCAAGCATTCACAGCGCAGATCGCCTCAACGGCGATCTCTTCGTCCAACGAGCGCTCGATCCGTAACGAGCGTCGCACCGGAATTCCCGCTGATTCCAATTTGGAACGCAGGACCTTGATCCGCCAGTCGGCCCTCGCGAGCACTGCGATCGTTCCACGTTCCTCGGAGTTCCAGCGCGTCTGTACTGATTTCGTGAGTGCCTCGGCCTCCGCCTGAACATCAGGATGCTCGATCAGAAAGGTCCGGCCTTCCAGGCTTAATGGAAGGGCCACCGCCCGCCCCAGAATCATCGTCGCAAGTGCTTGGATCCTCGGCGCACATCGATAGTTCTCGGTGAGCATCTCCTCGCGGGGCCCTAGGCTGCGTGCCCACTGGAGCACCGCCCGTGCATTGGCACCTCGCCAGCCATAGAGACTTTGGTCTGGGTCCATGACGAGAAATAGATGAGATTTCTGATCGCGTCCGACAAGCAGTTCGAGGAGTTCGAGCTGCATCGCGTCGCAATCCTGACCCTCGTCGACCAGCACAAACGGTCGATGATGGCGGATGGAAGCGCGGACGACGTCGAAGTTCAGCAGAAGATCCACGGTCCAGCGAATCACCGCGCCAGGGTCGAGTGTTCCTTGGCGCCTCATCTCTTCGTCGATTTCGAGTTGCAATGACTCAAAGAGCTGATGACGCTTCCATTCGGTTCGTTCACGGCGATATTCTTCAAGCCAGCCGGAGTAGCCTCGCGTGGCGTCGGCCGAGAGTCCGGCGCGAACGGCAACGTCCGAGGCGAGTAGATCAACGTCCTCCTTCTCAAGCATCTCCAGGGTCGAAGGAAGCTTCAGGAACTGGCCATGAACACGTAGCACCGAAAGGCACCACGCATGGAGTGTGCTGGCGGTCACAAGCCTCGCTTGCTCGAGGCTAGCAATCGCCCGTCGTACCCTCGACTCCATCTCCCTAGCGGCCCGATGCGAAAATGTCAGGAGTAGCACTCCACCACGACGCTGAGAGGCGATCCACACGGCATGTGCGGACAGTAGATGGGTCTTGCCCGACCCAGGACCCGCTAGGACCAGCATGTGCCGATCGACGGTGCGGGCCAACTCCGCACGTACTCCGCTGAGCTGAAACGAACCAACAGGATCGGAAGGGACGTGCGTTGGCTCAGACATGGTCAGTACTCCCGCGCGAGTTCGATCGCTCGATCAATGGCAGCGGCGAGGTAGGGGGGCGCAGACGCAGACGGCTCCGCAAGAATCTCATCCAGCAGGCCAGGAATCAGCCTTTTGTGGCTCTTCTGAGCCAACCACCCGGCCCTCAGTTCGTCGTCTGTTGCCGTCGCGTCGGCAGTCGATCGACGTGTCCGCCATTCCTCAAACGTTGACATCCTCGAAGTACCGAGAATGCGCCGATCAACAGTCGCACGGCCAACACGTACAACTTCCGACTCCAAACTTCCCCCTGGATCCGGAGTGAAGTAAGAATGCATTCGCAGTGCAGTAAAGATATCGCCATCGCTCATTCTTACGATATCTCTTATCACGACACCACTGGTTTGGCTCACCGTCTCCAGGAAGGACTTGAGGAACTGCCGATTATCGAAATCACCCACGCAGACCACTGGGATGCCGTAACCACCCGCCAGAGTCTCCCAATGCATGTTGACCGTGCCTTGCCCGCCGCAGTTGACGATCTCGATATTGTGAGCGGACAGGTCGATGTTTCGCGCAGTCGACACGGCAAGAACCGCCTGATCCTCGAAGCCTTCCGCGAGAATCACGCATCGCGCGAACAGAGATCGTGCATGATCGAAAACGAAGCGTTGATCCCGCGCTACAGTCCTACACTCTGTACCGGCTTTTGTGGCCCGCAAGAGCACTACCTGTTTCGTCTTGGAGAGCGCTCGGATGACCTCCGGAGAGTGGGTCGTAACAACCGCCTGCCCGGGTAGTGCCGCTAGACGACGCGCGATGGCTCTCTGCGCTGTCGGGTGCAGATGGGTCTCTATCTCTTCGACCGTCAGCACGGGGGAAACCTGGCGCTCAGTCTCGTTGGCTCGCAGTACCTGCCGAACGAATAGTTCGTATATTGCGAAGAGAAGCGCACCTTGAGTTCCCATGCCGTGTCGCTCAGCCGAAAATGCGCGGTCTGATCGGTCCGGCAGGATCTCCATTGACAACTGACGAACCAGGGCGCTGGGCTCACTGAGTGCCGCCACCAGGTCAATCCTAGACGCCACGGGGAGCCCCAGCGTTCCAAGTATGGAACCGAGTTCCTCTTGGACGCGCTGAAGTGCCTGGGTTTCACCGACCAGACGTTGTCCAGCGTCCCGAATGATCTTCATCACCTCGCCGAGCAACGCGCTATTGGGTCCGGTCGTCGAAAGTACCCTGCCCCAATCCGACCAGCGTGCCGCGGTCCCTCGGCGAATGTCCCGCTCCATGCCGAAGGCGCGAAAGGGCATTGCGTCGCGGAAGGGGAAGCTACTGAGTTCCTGAGAGACAGGCACTCCGTCAGCATCGACCTGATGTAGCTCCGCACGCAGATCTTGGACGGAGACGTCTTGATCCTGGTGGACACGCAGGCAGAGACGCAGCCTCTCGTCTCCTTCGCGGGACACCTCCGCAGTGAGCTCCCCAGGCTCTCCTGATCGGAAACGCTTCTCTCCATCAGTTGGTAGGAGAATGATCGTGATACAGATGGCACTTCCGCCGCCAGCGCGTATGTCTGACTCGGTGAATGGAACTGTGCCGCGGCGATGGCACAGTATTGCAGCAAGGGCATCCAGCACGGTCGTCTTGCCGCAGTTGTTCGATCCCATCAACACAGTGATGTTGGGGTGAAGTTCGACGCGAAGGTCTTCCAGACATCGAAGTCCTTGAATTCGAAGGGATCCGATTCGCATGACTCCCTCAGGCTGATTCCCGCCGTATACGCCTGCGTATGCCAGGCGTCTGCTCCCGACTGGTAGCAATACAGTGTTCCTCGTGGTTCGACCGGGCGCGTCGCTCCGCGAGACCTGAGCAGGGTCCGGCAGGACAGTTAGAGCTTCTCCCGCGCATGAGGGTGAAGTCTGCCAGAATGCATCGACGTCGTGAAGTCGCTCGCGAATCGCGGCGAGACGGAGTTCAGCGGGGTCCTGATTCTACAGTCACACGATGTACATCGAGCCGCCAGACGGGTAGGCGCAAAATGCCGAAAGTCCCGCTGGCGGGTCTGTCCTCCGCCACGCGGAGCAGCGAGCCGGGGTTCACGACCCACTTGCCAGCCAGCGCGGCTCTCGCGAACGGAACGTGCGTGTGTCCGACGATCAGCACGTCGGCGTCGGCCTGTTCGAGCCAGCGTGCGAGCTCACTGTCGCTGGCGTTGTTGGGGTCGATGCCCTCCATGTCGGACTTCGGGGTCGCGTGGGTGACGACGACCTTCACTCCCTCGACGTAGGTGCGCCACTGTGTCGGCAAGCTGGCGAGGAAGTCGGTGCTCGCCCGAGACAGGACCTTCCCCTGGTCATCGCGGGCCAGGCCATCGATCGAGGCGCCCCGAGCAAGTGCCCAGCGGTCGTGGTTGCCGCGTACACAGGGAATGCCACGTTCACGGAGCAAGGCGATGGTCTCGTCGGGGTAGGGTCCGGTGTCGACGATGTCGCCTGCACAGACGATCTGGTCACACCCCAAGCGGTCGATCTCGGCGAGGGCGGCACGGAGGGCATCGAGGTCCCCGTGGAGGTCGGAGAGGATGGCGAGGCGGTAGATAATCGTCTCCGTCCGGGTGAGGGTACACTGCCATTCGTGCATGGCCGTGGGTTGATGCGACGTCGAAGCCGAAACCCACCGAGCCGACGTCCGCATGGAACGTCGGCTCGGTGAGCCAACCTCGGGTTGGCTCTGCTGATCTACTCGTCGGCCATGCAGGTGAAGGCGACTTTGGCTGCCGTCTCCGAAGGACGATCCAAGTGGACGCGGGCACGAACCGTCGACCTCGCTATGCCCAGACTTCTCGCGGCGGCGGAGATGTTGCCGCCTGCCGAGCCCATCGCTTCGCGAACCGCGGTGGTGGAGACAGGCACGCTGGAACGAGCGCGGTACGGCACCGCCCGTGGCTGCCGTGGCTCGACCGAGAGCGCGTCGACGACGGCGCCCGCATCGAGGACCGTCTCGTCGCTGCGAGCCGTCATCCGACGAAGGACGTTGAGCAACTGACGGACGTTGCCCGGCCAGGAGTAGTGGACCAGCGCGTCCAGCGCGGCCTCGGTAAGCGCTCGTTGACCCACTTCATGTCGAAGCGTCGCGAGGAGATGGCCGACGAGTGCAGGGACATCTTCGGGTCGTTCTCGCACCGACGGCACCAGAAGGGGCAACACGTGCAGGCGGTAGTAGAGGTCCGCGCGGAAGGTACCCTCCGCGACCATCTCGGCCAGGTCGCGATGGGTCGCCGCCAGGAGACGCACGTTCACCGCGCGAGGCCGATCGCTGCCGAGCGGGCGAACCTCTCCGCCCTCCAGAACCCGTAGCAGGTCGGCCTGGGCGTGAGGATCGAGCTCGCCCAACTCGTCGAGGAGGAGCGTGCCACCGTGGGCCTGCTCGAAGACGCCATGGTGACGCTGCACGGAGCCGGTGAAGGCCCCGCGCTCGTGACCGAACAACTCCGACGCGACGAGGTCTCCGCGCAAGGTCGCCACGTTCACCGCGACGAACGGCGCACGGGCCCGAGACGAGACGAGGTGCAGCGCGCGGGCAACGAGCTCTTTGCCCGAGCCCGTCTCGCCGAGCACGAGCACCGGGGCGCTTCGTGGACCGTAGCGGAGCACGTCGGCGCGCAGCCGCTGCATCGCGTGAGAGTCACCCACGAGGCCGAGCGAGTGGAACGGCTCCCCGATCGACGGAGTGGTCGCGCTCATCGACCGTCTCCCTTCGTCGGCTCCGACCACTGCGACGCCCTCGGTCGCAGGAGGATCACGTTGTCGGGCAGCGGGGTATCGTCGCTCCGGGAGTCGTCTACCTGAGCCTGCTCGAGTTCGCCGTCGTCGGGCAGCAGTCCTTCGAGCGCGCAGATGAGTTGTCCGAGCGTCTCGCAGAGGTCGATGCGACGAAGAACGGCTTGGTCCTTGGGAGAAGTGAGATAGGCGAAGGCCGCCGCGAACGCATCACGTAGCGCTGCAATCTGGTCGTTTTCCATGGGGGTGATCCGTGAGGAGGGGTTGGATTGCGGTGAAAGGGGAAAACCCCGCGCCCACGACGCCTTCGCCCCTCGACGAGGAGCCAAGACATCTCGCAGGCGCGGGGTTCGACGAAGGCGTTAGGCGCTACGCGGTGAGCGACGGGGTCGCGGCGAGGTAATCGCCGGCGAGGCGCTCCATCGCGAAACGCGTGTTGGGGTCCTTGTTCGTGTCGTGCGCGACGAGGGTGATCGCCTGCACGACGCCGTAGCGGGAGTGGTCACCGTCGAGGAGCACCCGCCGCTGCGCTTCCTCGACCAACGCCTTCGGCACCTCGGGGCTGTCGAGCACTGCGGCGACCGCGCTGTCGGGGTGCGGCACGTCAATCTGCTTCGCGCTCTGCAGCCAGGCGAAGGACACCTTCCACCGCTCGGGCAGCCGGCCGATGGCGATCACCAGCGCGGCGGCGAGCTGGTCGTCCTCGATCGAGCGGTGCGTGCGGTAGAGCAGACGCCTGCCATTTACGCGCACCATCAGGCCGTTGGTGCACACCAACCGCAGCCAGTGGTCGTCGAGGGAAAGGGCCGACGCGCCCACCTCGGAGTTGCGGAGGTGGAAGCCCGGGTAGAGGAGGTCGCCGTGGCCGTCGAGGTCCATCGCCTCGACGTGCACCGCCGTGTAGTGCGTGGTCGAGTCGCCGAACTGCACCGCGGTGAAGCGGTACTCGTCGAGGAGTCCCTTCATCATCGTGTGCATCCGCTCGAAGATGCGCACGTCATCAATTGGGTTGAACGCGGGTGCGAGGAAGGCCCGCACGACCCCGTCTGCGCTCCCCTTACGGTCGACCCAAGCGCGGATCTTCTTCTCGCCGGGGGTACGCTGGAAGCGGCGGTTGATCTCCTCGGCCCGCTCCTCCCCCGAGGCGCTCTGGAACCAACGATCCCAGCGCAGACCGAGCATCGCGGAGAGCTGCTTGCGCGCCCACCCCTCACCGATGCGAAAGCACAGCGCGCCCGGGAGAACGAGGTTGCCGTCGGGCGTCATGCGGAGGTCGGCGACGTGGACCACCTGGTCGGGCACCATCTCCGCCGCTCGCGCCTGCACCTCATCGTACACGACCTGGAACGGTCGGCCCTTCGGTCCGCTCGTTCGCGTGGATCGGGTGGCCTCCTCGCCGATTCGGGCGAGCGTGGCCCACCGCTGCACCACGGATGCTTCGGGCGTCTCGTCGGCGTTGGTGTTGGCGGTCTCGACAGGGGCCTGGACGATCGCGAGTGCGGTCGTCGGGGTGGGCGTGACGTCCTCGGGCGTCGTCTCGTTGGCTGCCGGGACGACGGCGAGGTTCGTTGTGCGGACACGTCGGGCGGTACTGCTGTTCTTCATGGGATCCTCCGGAGGCAGGCGACCTGATCGTTGAGGGCCTCGGTGCAAGGGCACACCGAGCCGTCCTTCCGGGCTCCACGGGTCGCTGGTCGTGGTGCGCGGGCAGACGGAAGGGAATGGCGTGACCGCGCCTTGCAGACCCCGCTTGGGCCGCTGGTGGGCGTCGATCGCGCGAACGCTGGTGGGGCTACGGGTCGAGCAAGTCGACGAACACGTCGACGTGTCGGAAGTCACAGCGGAGGTGCGTGTGGACTCGCTCGAACGCGCGGAGCCGATCGTCCGGGTGGAGTCCCGTCACGGCGACGACTCGCAGCCCGTGCTCGTCGTGGAGCACCCGGTGTGCGTTCTGAAACACGGGCGAGGTCACCAATCTCGCCGTCGCGTGACGTGGTAGTTGGTGGACAAGGTTCACGGCCGTGCGTGGTGCGTCCGGTGCGCGGAGCAGTCGCTCGTATTGCGCGTGGATCGCAGCGGCGACGCCATCGGGAGAACTCGCGGCACGGCTGCGAGCCGAGAACGCTGCGGCGTCGTGGCAGACCAACAAGAGGGTGCGCTCGCCCAGGATGTCGACGATCGGGTGGTGTCGCACGAGCGCATCGGGCTCAGGGCGATCCGCGTCGTCGTCCCACGCGATGTCCAACGCCGCCGCTTCGTCGCTGTCCCGGGCCTTCGTCTTGTGGGTCACGTGCGTCACGACGTGACCGTCGACCACGACCGCAGCCTGTACCGCCTGTGTCCACGGCCCGCTCTCTGCGAACACCACCGTGCCGTCGAGGCCAAGGACGACGGGTGGGTGGTTCCCGGGCAATCCCGTGCCGCACGCTGTGCCCCACCGGGAGATGGCGTCGCGCACTGCGAGTCGCCCCAGGTCGGTCCAGTCCTCCGTCGGAAGGACGATCGGGTCGAGCACCCCGACGCCGGCCGGAAGAACGACGAGGCGTGCGCCCCATCGTTGCTCTCTCGCGGCATCGAGCGCGAGGTGGATCATCTCCGCCACATGCGCCGGGGAGTAGCCCTCGCTGCGGTGCGGAGGAAAGACACGGATCACCGCGCCGTCGTGGAAGTCGGCGCCGTCGCGACTACGGGCGGAGAACGTGAACGCTGGGCGGACCTGAGCATCTGCCACGGGGCATGGCTCGGCAGCCGTGATAGGGTTCGTCATCGTGGGATTCCTCGGTAGGGGGAAGGACGACGCTCGTGTCGGCGAGCAGCTCGCTGCGACGATCGTCGGCGGGTCGAGGTGATCCGACTGCGTGCCGTGGTGACGGCATCGGGAGTTCGCAGAACCCCCGTCCCAGACAAACCTCTCCCCTCTCCAGTGTATTACATTTCCCTACATACCGTCAAATGCGCAGAAAATAGGGCAAATTGAGGGTGTGCGAGGCGGCGGGACTCAGGTGCCTGGGTTTGGCTTGGCGGGCTTCCGGGCACGTTCGAGGTCCCGGATCAGGCGTCGCAGCGCCGTCGGGGACAGCTCCCGCGTCAGCTCCAGGAGCCGTTCACGGTCACTGCGGGCGGGGTCCGCGACGACGTCGACCAGCAGCACGCCGAGCCGGTCCGCGAACGCCTGGAGGGTCGCGACGTTCGGGATGACGAGGCCCCGCTCGAGGTCCGAGAGGTGCCCCGACGAAGAGGTGCCCGCTTCGTGGACCAGCTTCTCGCGCGTGAGCCCCGCTGCCATCCGCAGGGCCTGGACCCTGCGGCCGATCGCGAGCGCCAGGGGGTCGGGTTCCAGCCGACGGGGCATCGACCCGACCGTAGGAGAACGGTTGTGTCTCTCCCTCGTCTGGACGAGTATTCTCGTCTGGACGAGGAACGATGAGGCAGCGTCCAGCGACATCCGCAGCCGGGGTACCGTGGGCGAACGCCGCGTGGTTCACGCAGCTCTGCCCTACGGGCAAGCCCCGAGAGGTGGGTGACTACTTCTTCGCGGGCGGGGGCAGCGGGAAGAGGTTGCGAACGGTGGTACCGAGTCCGTCGGCAATGCGTACCAGCGTGACGAGCGTGAGGTTGATCTGCGCGGACTCGATCTTCTGGAGGTGCTTGGGCGCGACGTCCATGCGTTCGGCCGCCTCCTCGAGCGTGAGTCCCTGGTCTTCGCGGAGCGCCCGAAGGTGCAGACCCAGACCGCGCGCCTCCTCGGCAAACCGCTTCGTCTGCCGGGCGACGCGGGAGGGACGTTCTTCGGTGCGTCTCGCTGCCATCGGACGCGCGACGCTTCCCCAACGTCGGGAAGGTGTAGACGCCACATGTGGCCCTTTCCATAGACAGGGCAGGGGTCCCTCCGTAGTCTGCGGATCGAGGATCGCCTAAGGTCGAGACGACTCATGTGGCGGGTGCAGCGGCTTCGATCGATCGTCGGGGAAGGGTGGGGCGAGGATGACTGAGCAGCAGTGGTGGGTGCGACGCGAGTCCATGACGCTGGGGCCGTACGGCGTCGAAGAGATGCGACGTCACGTCACGCGTGGGAAGGTAGGGCGCGAGGACTGGGTCTGCGTGGTGGGGACCGAGGCGTGGGTCGCTGCGTCCGAAGCCCCAGGCATTCGCGAGTCGTTCCCCACTGTGCACGTGGTCCCGACCTCGGCATCTCCGTCGTCCTCTCGGCCTTCTGTGGCCTCCTCCCCGGCGGGCCTCCCAACCATGACCGTGAAACAAGTCGGGACGCCTCCAACGACGAGTGACCGCTGGCTTGTCCGACGCAACGGTACCGTCTTGGGGCCATTCCCCATGGTGGAAATCCAATCGTACCTTGCTGACGGACGCCTCCATGGCACCGACAATGTTGCCGCAGAGGGAAGCGAACAGTGGGTGCCGATCACCACCTTCCTCGGACCACCACGAACTCCGCAGGCACCCCCGCCCCCTGCGGTTGTCCCTTCACGCGGTTCCGAACGCTCTTGGTACGTGATGCGGAATGGGGAGTCTGTCGGGCCGTGGTCCTTGGGTGATCTGCAACGGGCGCTCGCTCGCGCAGAAGTCCATCCAGACGACCAGATCTGTGAGAACGGCGGAGTGAAGTGGATGGACGTCCGGACAGTCTTGGAACCACTTGCTCACACACCGGCCGCCTTGCCCGCTGTCAGGCTCGTCGTGAGTTCAGCCCAAGTGCCTCGGCAAGTCAGCGCGCTCGAACTACTTCGTGCAGTGGGGACTGTATTTGCAATGTACTTATCGCAGGCGTCGGTAGCCGAGCATCGGGCATTCGAGCAGCGGCTTGGCCTGACCGGCAGGCAACGGGCAGCTTTCTACGCCGTTGGGTTGAGTGCGTCTGTTGCTATGATCGCCACGTTCCTCTCGATGCTGATCCTCATCGGCGGAGAAAAGGGCTCAGGGTACACCACCAGCGTTCCTCCATCGACGACTGTGCCACAGCCGGGTCCGGCAGGCCCCTCACGTCGATACCAGCCGCTGGAGAACGTCGTCGTCTGGCACGATTTCAGGCTCTGCCATGACAACGATATGCTCTGCCGAATGTCGTCGCATGGATTTCGGGTGTGCGCACGGGAGACCCTTCACAATTGCCGCCTCCGCGTAGGTCGGCGCAGCTACGCCGACTCACAACTCCGAACACGAGAGTTCACTCCAGTGGTGCCTGTCATCGACACAGTGACGTCGTGTGAGTCCCAGGCCGAAGACGCGCTGCGGCTTTGTCGGCTCGACGGCGGGGGCCTCGATCCGCAGTGCAGGCAACGCTTCGGCGTGTTCGACTCGCACGATTCAACAGTGAACATCGATCAACGCGACCTGTTCCTGCGCGACAACGAGGTTCAGTTCTCCTGCGACGAAGGTTACATCCGCCAATAGACGTGCGGCGCGGGGCAACGCCCGCGACGGCGGCGAGTGCGCTTCGCCTCGAACATCCGCGCCAGTTAGGCAGACCTCCTCCAATCACCGCCGGGAGCGCCTCCCTGCACCGCGGGTGGTGCTCAGTTCGCGAGCGCCGCGGAGCCGTGCGTACCAGAGCCGACGCACGGACGGGTCCGCGTCGGGCCGCGGTGAGCGTCCTCGGCCTACCTCCAGCCGTCGGTGGAGGTTGACGGCGAGGTTCGACTTGGGATCAGCATCCCCCGTGAGCCCCGAGCGGTCGAGGAGAACGAACCATGCCCAAGATCGAGCACTGCCTGATCAGCGTCGACCTGGCGAACTCCCCGCGGAAGGTCGTCGACGCGATGAGCCTCGACGTCCCGAACGGGGATCTCGGGTTCCTGTGCCCCGCATGCCGAGAGCCGGTGAAGCCGCACCAGGGCGCGCACGCGCACTTTGAGCACCTCGAGCGGAACCCCGGCTGCGGGCTCAGCGACGTCTGACCGATAGGTACCACGCCCCCCCGCGCTGACGTTGTTGACAGATCGACCCGACGAACCATTCCGATGTGCCGATTCACCATCGGTGTTCGCTGGTGCTCGACGGTCTTGCCAGAATGCTCCCTAGCGATAATCGTGTGTGATCCAAGCGATGGTCTGCAGCGAGAATTCGCAGGATCCCCGCAACACGCGAAAAGCACGTCCGAAACCGCACGATTCGGTGTCGATTGCGTATGAAACCATGGTGAATCGATGGCATTTCGCACCTCCGCTCGAAGATTACGGCCGGGACGGTCCATTGCCCACGAAACCGCGAAAACGGGGTTCATCGACGCGAGTCAGTCATTCATGGGTGAGGTTGCGATTCTTCGCCGTGCACTCTGCTTGTGTTGACGTCACCTCCCGAAGGCTGTTCGCAGGAATGCTGCGGTATCCACTGCTTCGCGTGGGAGCGTGATGCGCCGAAGTTCGGTGCCGGACGCGTCAGTGCATCGGCTAGACCCCATCACCAGAAAGGTCCACACGACAGGTTTCTCCGGGTAGACCAGCATCGCCTCTGCTTCGACGGATTTCACACCATCAACGAGACTGGAGGCGCTGGCTACTTCCGCCACTCCTGATTGAGCGTGTTTCCGCCTCGTACGTTTCTGGAGCGGACTCGCCGTGTCGGTGTGAGACTCGTGAACCCCCGCAGGCGCTTCGCGTAGAGTACGTGCAGAGCCCTCTCCGGATCCTTGGCGTGGCTCATCATGCCGAGGTCCAACTGGTACTCTCGGGGAAACGTCGCCTTGAGCACATCGAAGGCCCCGTGGCTGTCGAATGGGTTCGAGAGTGACTGGATGACCAAGTCGAAGATTGCGTCGGTAGCCTGATAGATCATCGTCGATTCCTTCCTACTGTTCCCGTCGTCGGTATCGGCTCGCCTTGGAGAACAGACCTCCAACGCGGAGCTTCACGCCCTGCATGTCCAACTGGAAGCCCCGATGCTCCATGACCTGCCGGGTCATATGGCCGATCATCTGCTTCCAGCGATCTCCTTTGATCTCGGGACCGAACGTACTGAGCATGAGAGCCGCAACGGCTTCCAATGCGGGCCGTGAGAGATCAGACGCCGTCTCCATGCGAATGAGGTTGTCCGGGGAGTTGAGGAACACCCAGATCTCTCGCCCCCTCTGCGTCGAGGCGAAGTCTGCAAAGTGCTCCGGCACGTAGGTGAGCGACACGAGGACCTCCAATGTCGGCGCTCCAGTTCAGCCGCAGCGCGTTTGACATCGGTGATATTGAGCCGTGTACAGGTAACCTGTCAACCTCGTACGGCTGGAATCTTCTCGTCGGAGTTCGACGACCCTCCCACCCACGTCCGAACACCGCTTCGAGCCATTACCGCTGGACCAGCACCGTCATGGTGGCGCGGGAATCGGTCAGGTGCCGGGTCTCCGGGAAGGCTCCCGGATCGGCGTGAGGGGGACAACTTCCGGGGGACCGTGCAGGTACACGGCCGGGACCCCCTTGCGCCACGCCCAACAAATGTTATGACTTCTGTGTGTTGCCGAACGAGATCCAGACCCTCCGCAGCCGACTCGGGCTCTCCCGGTCAGTGCTTGCGCGCTTCCTGGGCGTGACCGAAATGACGTTGATCCGCTGGGAAGGAGGAGAGCAGAGCGCCCCACGGGGACTGCCCCTTCTCATCCTGCAAACCCTTCAACGCGCGAGCGAGCGGGCTGACGACGCAACGCTCGCCAGGCTCGTCATGGACGGCACGACCGAACCGGGCCCGGCCGTACAGCGTCTGTTCACGCTGGTCTACCCGCCTGAGAGTTCTCCCTCCCAAGTCCTTCCCAGCAAACGGAGATGATCGATGGAACTTCACATTGAGTGGCAGAACAAGCTTGGTGAAGGTGGCGAAGGCGCTGTTTACCTGGGCCTCCTCGACGGTCGAACGCGCTGCGCCGTGAAGGTCCCCCATGGACACGAGCAGGCGCGTAGGATCCCTGCCCTCCGTCTTCCTCTCGTTGCAGCCCTTCGCCGCGAGCGTGATCGGGTTCAGCAGGCCCGCGGGTCACATCTCATCCAACTCCTTGGCTGGAATCTGGACGACGAAATCCCGTTCCTGGTCTACGAGCTCGCTGTCGGCGGTTCGCTTGAAGACGTGCTCGTGGGGCTCAGGAAGAAGACCCACCGACTCTCGGCTTCCGTCGCCCTTGAGTACATCGAGCAGGTGCTGGTGGCCCTCGTCGAACTCCACGAAAGTGGACTCATTCACCGTGACATCAAGCCGCACAACCTCCTCCGAGTGGAGGACGGCTCCCTCAAGCTTGCGGACCTTGGACTCGGCCGCTCGCTCGACCGACCGTGCGCTGCTCAGACGGTGGGGTTCGCGGGTACGCCTCTGTATGCGGCCCCCGAGCAAATCGCGGCTGAGTGCTTCAGTCACGCTGCAGACCTCTTCGGCGTGGGCGGCGTACTTTGGGCGTTGCTCACCAACTATCCTCCGCCACGCGCTCGTCCCCTGCCGCGACTCTCGACGATCCGCAACGACACAGGTCCCTTCCTTCAATCCCTGGTCGACCGTTTGCTCGATGTCAATCCCGCGAACCGTCCCGCGACCGCAAAAGTGGCGCTAGCGGAGGTGCGTCTCCTGCGCCCGAACTACGATGCGCCCCAGCTCGTGGTCTGTTCCAACTGCGGAAAGTTGTGTCGTCCCATTCCTTGTCAGCGCTGTGGCAAGATGCACTGCCAAGACTGAGGCGGGATGCCTGAGCATCGCAAGGAGAGTGCCCGGTGCCTCGTTCGGGTTGCACGCGAGGAGCGAAGTCCTACCGAGATGTGACGCTTCTGCTACCGTGAGCTCATGGCGAAGCGAGAGATCCACTGTGCCGATTGTTTGGGGAGCGGGCTCCAGCATCGAGCGTCGAAAGGCGGGCAACTCTATGCCTGCCACAGCATGGACTGTCCATACTGTAAGACCCCACAGTTCCAGGGTCCTGCTGAACTCTGCGAACTCTGTGGCGGTTCTGGCGACGCAAAGACACGGCCGCGATAGACGCAGTCGTGGGCCTCCGCATGCGGGGCACCCCTCCAGCCGGCCCTTGTGCCGAGGTCAGAGGTAGATCTCAGTCAAGTACTCGCTCTGCGTTGCCTGGTCATGGCGTTGGAATGCCGGTGCCGAATCCCCTGTTGGAGAACCGGCACGCGGTGGGAGGGGTCAGTGGTGCGGGCGAACCGTCCGTTCGCGGTCGTCGGTGTCGTCGGAGATTTCGCGGTCAGCGTCGCTGGGGGTGACGAGGTCCCCGTCGGTGATGGCTGCGGGCGTGGCAGGGTCGTGCTGCGGTAGAGGGGGGAGGCCGTAGTCCCGGCGCAGGCGGTTCATGCGGTCGACCACGGCCTCCGCGGGGACCTCCTCGGTGAGCTCGCGCGTCACCATCGCGTGCACCTCGCCGTCGGCGAGCGGGGCACCCCCGGGGCCGCCGCAAGCGAGCTGCCGCCAGAGCTCACGCACCAGACGCTTGCGCGAGTCGGCCACGCGCTTCTGAACGTCCACGGCCTGGACCGCGACGGACTTCAGGGCGCCCGTGCCGCGCTCCTCCAGGCCCTTGAGCGCCGACTCGATCGCCTCGCCGAAGGGGGTCGTCGTCCAGCGGGTCTTGGCGCCCTTGCCGGGGGTGGCATGGCGGTACCGCTCCCCGAGGCGTTCCGCGAGTTCAGGCAGCGCGTCGAGGAACTCGTCGAACGAGAGCTTGGTGACTGAGCGCCCATCGCTCTTCTCCTGGCGCAACCATTCCGGGCCGCACTTCCACTCCGCGCGGACGACGCGATCGCCAGGGAGCAGACCGCACGTGGTGAGCACGTCGCGGACCCGCTCCCAGCTCTTCGGCTCCTTGTCCTTCTCGTACACCGAGAACCGGATGCAGGAGCCGTTGAGGCTGAGGGTCCAGCCGTCGTGGCCGTGTTCGAGCTGCCGGTTGTCCTTGTCCGACTCCGTCGCCTTCGAGGCGGCCTTTGAGCGGGTGGCCCAGGGCTCGCGAGCGGCCTTGGGGTTGTGCCCCCGAAACAGCTCCTCGTCGATCCAAGTGGTGGCACCGGCGCCGCGCACTGCGACGTCGACGGCGAGGTGGAAGTCCCGCACGGTGCGCTGGAGACCCAACCGCTTGGACCGCTCGTCGACCGAGGAACCCAGGTCCGGGAACAAGACCGCATCGAGGCTGCGCACGATCTTGCGGCTCATACTGAACCCGTAGAGTCGCGACTGGAACGCGCGTCCCGGCATCTTCACCACGACGCCTGCGGAGGTCTGTGTGGCGGAGTGGTTCGGCGGAAGCGGCTGACGCACCTCGACGGTGATGCCGAGACGTTCGTCCGTGAACTTGAGCGCTGCGCCCTTGAGGAATCGTCCCCGAAACGATAGAGAGCCCGACGTTTTGCCGCTGGACTTGAGGAGGTCTACGATCAGGACGTCCCCGCTCTCCACGGTCTGTCGGAGTTCCTCCCAGCGCTCCCGACTGACCCGCCTGTCATACCAGACCTCCAGACCGTCGAGGGTCGCGCGGAGGGGATGATACGTCGGCTCAGTCCCCTCGTAGATGGTTTCGCGCGCGCGTGCCGCGGTGCGCTTCTCACGGCGTGGCGCGAGCTCGATCGTGATCTCCGCCGTACCGGCTTCGCGCTTCAACTTCCTGACGTTGCGCTTCAACCGTCCGATGGCCCTCCCCGGGAAGCGGGGGTCATCGGGTACGTACTCGCGGCTGGTCTTGATCTTGATCTTCTTCTTGGTAGGCATGCTCTCTACTGCTCCTATTTGTAGTAGTTTCTGGTAGCTACTGATCTTGGTATCAGCGGGTCTACCCTCTCGTGATTTACTGTTCTTCATGTCGGGGGTAGGAGATGGATGATCTTCTATCTTCTATTGTTTTCATGTGGGGGTGGGTCATGGTCTAACCTCAATGGTCTAACCTCTACTATCTAAGTAGTCTCATGTACCTTATCTCGGTGCCTTTACCTTATCTCGGTGCCTTTACCCCCTGGTGTGCCGCAATGCGATCGCTGCAAGTTGGCCAAAACGGGCTCCGTCGTGCGCTTCATCGAGGCAGCTGACCGCCCTCCTCCCAGGCGAGAGGAAGGAGGGCGGGGCAGGATTGGTCGCGTGCGCCGCTGGGCGGTGGCGCTGGAGGTCGCCCGGGATGTCGCGGTCGGGCTACCGCTTGCGGATCTGCACGAGCGGCTCCGTCGACCACTGGGCGACGCTGCGCTCGAGTCGGGCAATGAGTGCGCCGCGCTCCGCACGCGACGGCACTGCGACCACTTCACGCACAGGCATGTCGTCGTACGTGCGGCCCGAGAGGAGGCGCCCCGCCTTCTGCTTGTTCACGCCGCCCCACTGCTTGAAGAAGAACGGCACGTCCGCAGCCTCGCACTGGTCGCGAATCGACTTCACCCAGCGGCTCTTCATTGGCCGGGCCCTCGGTCCCGACTCGCCCCCGACGATGACCCAGTGGATGCCGGAGAGGTCGAGCTCGCCGAGGTCTTCGAGCAAGGGCTCGACGGAGAGGAAGCGCACCGCGGCGGGCGCACTCCGGAGGTGGTCGATGCAGGGCAGGCCGTGCTTGCGGTCCTCGACGCTCACGCCCCACCAGATGTGCGACTTGCTGGCCGCGCGAGCCAGCGGCCCTCGGAGCATCGTCGCCATCCGGTCGGCGCGCTTCGTGAGAACCTGGAACGTGTGCCAGCGCGCCCAGCGCATAACCCTCGCGACGGCGCGGATGTAGTCGGCGGGCACGACGTCGAGGAAGAGGTCGCTCATGCTGTTGACGAAGACGAGCTTGGGCTGGGCCCAGCGCAGCGGCTCGACGAGCTGGTTGGGGGCGAGGCGCGGCGTGAAGCCGAGTTCGTACGGGTGCCCTTCCACGCCGCGGAACCTCTCGGCGAAGGTCTCCGCGTAGCAGTGCTTGCACCCCGGACTGATCTTGGTGCAGCCGCGGGTGGGGTTCCAGGTGGCGTCGGTCCATTCGATCGAACTCTTGATGTTGGCCATGAGTCGGTGGTCCTTCCGGAGTGCGAGCGCGATGTGCACTGCGACCTCCGCAACTCCTTTACGGGTTCGGCTTTCGCCTCCCGCCGCGCACGGGTACGACGACGTCGTCGCCGTCATCCTGCGCGTTTCTGGTGTGCACCGGAGCAGCCCCAATGCCTGCAACGCGCGGCGTCCACGACGTCGCCGGGCAGACAGCCCACCTCGACACCACGGCAGGTACGTGTCGAAGTGGGCGCCTCCGGCGACTGCGGAGAAGAGGTGAGCACCGCGCCTTGCATGGGAAGTCGGGCGTCGATGGCGGGGGGGAGTCTGGGGGTCTGCCCCGAGGCGCGGAGACGGTGTTACGGCTTCGACGGGAGGCAGGTCAGCAAGGCGCGAATCACCGCGAGGCCCTCCGTCGGCTCCAACTCCCGCGTCCCGCCGCGCAGGTCCTTCACGATGTGAGCGTCCTTCGGTCCGAGTTCCTTGGCCAGGTCCGACCGAAGTGCCTTCGACTTAGACACGATGCGCTGCAACAGGAAGTCGCGGATTGCGGCGGGTCCGCGCTTGATGACCTTGCCGGGGATCTTCATGTCCACGCCGCCCGTGGTGACCAGCAGGCGATGGCCGGCGTCGGTGAGAGCGCTCGCGAGAGCCCGGAGGAGTGCGACGCGACGACCGCGCTTGGTCGCCCGGGCGAGGGAACTGGCCGACAGAACCTTCACGTCGTTCTCCAACACCGCGAGGTGATCGGCTGCCGCCAGCAACCTCGCCCTGCTCGTCGACGTCGTGCTCTTCGCTGCGGGCGTCGTGCTCTTCGCTGCGGGCGTCGTGCTCTTCGCTGCGGGCGTCGTGCTCTTCGCTGCGGGCGTCATGCTCTTCGCTGCGGGCGTCGGACGGCTCTCGGAGTCGTCGGCAACCGTCGGTGTGGCCCGCGCGCTCTTGATGATGTCGAACTTCATCGCGACGGTCTTGAGGTCCGCGTCGCGCTCCGCCAACGCCCTGCCGATCTTCGAGGCACGCGGGTTCGTCTTGTCCTTCGACAGTGCCTTGGAGATGAGTTCCACCATCAGCGTGACGCGCTCGCGACTCTGGCGGGTGATCTTCGCGACGATGTTGCGGGTCTCGCCTCGAACGCCTCCGTCCGACTCGGACGGGACCGATCCGCCATCGGCTCCCTCCTTCGCGGCGGCGCTGCGACGATCGCCTCCAGCGCGCCTCTGCCGCTCCTTCGCAAGCTTCCTCTGCGCGCGGTCGAGGTGGTAGACCTCCATCGCGACGTCGAGCAGTGACTTGGCGAGCGCCTGGTTCGACTCGATGAGTCGCTTGAGCGCGTCCGCCGACGAGGTGCACTCCACGACCTGCACGGGCAACTTCTTCAGCCCGACGACTTCTGCGGCGGCAACGTCGGCGCTCCCCCTGAGGATGATGTAGCCGTCCGTCTCGGGGATGTGAGCCACCACGGGAACGCCGAGGGACATCCCCTCGTCGTACCTCTCGACGAGCTTGCGGACGGCCGAAGAGTTCGCCGCCAGCGCGCCGTAGATCTCGTCGAACTTGGGGTGCCTGTTCAGCGTCTTGATCTGCTTCTCGCAGATCTGCGGGGCGCGGGGCATCGGGGTCTCGGTACGCCTGTTGGTCTTGTTCATGATCGGCTCCGGCGACGGCGGGGTTGAGGGGCCGCGTCGCCAGCGTTCCTTTACAGTTCGCGTTTTTCGCGTTCGGACGCGCACCAATTCATCTTCATTTCTCGGCAGAAGCCGCCGTTGCACGAACGCGTCTTCGTGTTCCCTGTCGCGCTGCCCGCTGATATAGTGACGGAACTAAATTCGTTCCCTCACCATCGGGTGAGGCGCCGTTACGCAGGAGGACGCAGATGGCCGCCCGTCGAACCGCACGCAAGAAGACCCCTTCTCGATCCGCGCCGACGGTCCCTCCCGAGGACGAGAAGCGCGATCGCGGACGTCCCACCGTGTACGACGACCCCTGGTCGAAGGTCACCGTGGTGCTCACCCGCCCACAGATCGATTTCCTCGACGCCCTGTTGAAGGATCTCAAGAGGAAGCCGAGCCCAAAGCATCCGGGGAAGCGCGCGATCAACCGCTCTACGATGATCCAGGCGCTCGTCGAGTCGTTGATGGGCTCCAAAGTGGCCCGAGCGGGCGCGGGAAAGACACGCAAGGTGTCACTCCTCGCTCGGTACCTGCGGGACTGCCTCCGAGCGGGCGCAAAGGCACTGCGCAAGAACGGGGAGGAGCCGGACGGACCGACAACGACGGAGCCAACTGCGCGGCGGAAGCCCGCGGAGAAGCCCGCCAAAGAGAAACTGGCGAAGGGCACGTCGAAACTCGCGCTCGGCACGCCCGAAGCGTCGCGTCGTCGCCCTCTGGTCACGCGTAGGAAGAAGCGCAAGGCGAAGTCCACGGACGTGCCGCGCACGGACAAGCTCCGGGAGGGCCTCCGTGGCGCCATCGAAGAAGGCTACCGCGCCGAGGACATCGCTCGTGCAGCCGAGGTCCCTCTCTGCGACGTGCAGTTCTACGTGAAGAAGCATGGTGCGGAAGACCTCGATACGCCGAGTGCGCACACTCGCGCAGCGCTCACGTCGTGGCTCAATGCAACCGTTGACGAGCCGTCCGAGACGTCGGGCGATGCGGAAGAACTTGGTGAGGAGCAGGAGCTCAATTTTTAGACGGAACTAAATATCCGGCCGCTTCGCGAAGGTCACCCTGCCAACGGTGCGTGCAGGAGCTGCTACCTCACGGGACAATAACGGACGGCAGTAAATAGGGAACCTGGGCCGCGTCGGGGACAGGGTGGGCTGCCCGCGTCGAACTAGCACGTGAGCACCGACGGGGAGAGGGGAGACACTTGGTACTCCGAGTTCCTCCACTTCTAACCGCCCGGGAGTCCCACGATATTTAGTTACGTCATAAAATATTTACGTCGTTCACCAAACCGACGCGCGTGACGCGGGATCAACTGTCGACATCTCCTGGACGGCCGCGGAAACCGTGCGTTTTCGGTGTGCGGTTGCACGCCACGACGCAGCTGCGCTGGGCGCCGAAACGCAACCCGTAAAGGGCGGCCGCACCAGAAGGAGGTGCCAACGGTGACCTTGAACCATCTCTTCGCCATCGCCGCTCTCGAACCTCATGCGCGTACGTCGCGCCCCATCTCTGCCGCGGAGGTGCCGTCGTGAAGGCTGACGACCGCGCGCGCACGCTTGGTCAGGCGCTGCTCGACGCGCTCCGTACGCTTCCTCGGGAAGACGACGCGCGCTCCGAATGGGTCGCCCTCGGCGCGGAGGCGAAGCGCCGCGGCAAGTCCACGCGGCAGTTCCGCGAATGGTGCGTGAAGCACCGCGTCGAGATCCGTCAGGAGAACCATCGCGAAGCGTGGGTCCGCCCCATTCAAGTCGACCGCGCCATTGCAGGAATGACCGTCGTCGAGCGGCGAACCCGCGGCGACGAGATCGAGGAGGAACTCAAGAAGGTGTGGGGCAGAAGTTCGCGCCAAGCCCCGGCGTCACCTCGCTCTCGCGGTCGTTCGACGTGATCCAAGGTGATGACCATGGCACGTCGACGCACGGGTTCTGCCCTTCACCGCCGCGGGAAGTGGATCGCTCGGATCACCCTGCACTACGAACCTGCCCTACCCTCGGGCGAGTTCCGCCGCGCCGAGATCGCCGTGACGCGCGCGGACGGCAAGGAGATCACCGCCGCCTACGCCCGGCAGTTCGCCCACGGAGCGCAGGCCCGCTACGACGAGACACATGTCGTCCCTGGACAGGTCGAGGCCCCGGCTCCCGCGCCGGGGTCGATCACGGTGCAGGCGTGGGTGGAGGGGTGGCTGAAGCAGCAGACCTACATGGAGGCCACGAAGGACCTCGCCCGCATGCGTGCGTGGCTGCCGCGCACGCGCCTCGCGAAGCTGCCGCTCGACCAGGTGACCCCGCGGATCATCGCCGCCTGGCTCGGAGAGATCCGCCGCCTTCCCAGTGCTCGCGGCAAGGCCGCGGCCCCTCGCACGTTGCGCAACGTGGTCGACCCGGTCGCCCGTGCTCTCCGCTTCGCCGTCTTCGAGGAGCGGCTCAGCCAGGACCCCTTCGCGGTGATCCCGAGCGAGCTTCGCCCCCAGGCGGTGGATGCCGACCCGACGAAGCGACGAGCTCGACGGCTCACCCAGGCCGACGTGCACCGGCTGCTGTCGTGCGACGAGATCCCGGACGACCGCCGGGTGCTCTACCTGCTGCTCGTCCTTACAGGGACACGTATGAGCGAGGGCGTCGCCCTGCGTTGGTCCGACGTGACGCCCGACGCGCCGCTCGCCCGGCTAACCATCGCGGAACAGTGGCACCAGCGGCTCAAGGCCCGGATGCCCACGAAGACCGATGCCGTGCGCGAGGTTCCGGTGCACCCCGAGTTGCAGCGGGTGCTGACGTGGTGGCAGGCCGAGGGTTGGCCTCGCTGGTACGGACGAGCGCCGAAGCCCGACGACCTGATCGTCCCGACCCGCACCCATCGGCGGCTCGCCAGCGTCGGCAAGTGTCGTCGTCAGGGTGCGGTCTACCGGGAGTTCCAGGCCGACCTCATCCTCGCCGGGGTCACTCGGCATCGCGTCCATGACACCCGGCACACGTTCGTTTCCTTCTGCGCGGACGCCGGGGCCACCCCCGAGGTCGCCACCCGCTGGACCCACGCGGGCCGTGCGTCGGCGAGCGCGATCGAGATCTACCGCACCCCGAGCTGGGCCCGGCAGTGCGAGGAGATGATGAAGCTGAAGGTCACCTGCACCCTGGGCCTCACCGACCCGCCCCCAGCGGAATAAAGGTGACGATAAAGGTGACACCCATTTCGGGGGCCTCCGGATTCACCATGTTTTCCGGTGAAATGTTGGGTTCGGGGTGAGGGATTCGAACCCCCGTAGCGGGTACCAAAAACCCGCGTCCTGCCATTAGACGAACCCCGATCAGGCTCCTGTCGCCGCGGCGGAACCCTACCCCACGCCCTCCCCCTCCGACAACCCCATGGCGAGCGGTGGTAGCGTCCGCGGCCTCTATGGCACGCACCACCCCCGAGCTCATCGCCGCCAAGCGCGACGGCCACGCCCTCACCGCCGCCGACATCGCCCAACTCATCGCCGGCTTCGTCCGCGGCGAGGTCGCCGACTACCAGATGACCGCCTTCGCGATGGCGGTCTTCTTCCGCGGCATGACCCCCGAGGAGACCGTCGCCCTCACCCTCGCCATGCGCGACTCCGGCACCGTCGTCGACCTCTCCGACATCCCCGCCCGCAAGGTCGACAAGCACTCCACCGGAGGCGTCGGCGACAAGGTCTCCCTCGCCCTCGCCCCCATGGTCGCCGCGTGCGGCGTCGCGGTCCCCATGATCTCCGGCCGCGGCCTCGGCCACACCGGCGGAACCCTCGACAAGCTCGAGGCCATCCCCGGCTTCTCCGTCGACCTCCCCATCGCGCGCTTCCGCGAGCTCGTGCGCGACGTCGGCACCTGCATGATCGGTCAGACCGCCGAGCTCGCCCCCGCCGACAAGCGCCTCTACGCCCTCCGAGACGTCACCGCCACCGTCGAGTCCATTCCCCTCATCGTCGCGAGCATCCTCTCCAAGAAGCTCGCCGAGGGCATCGACGGACTCGTGCTCGACGTGAAGTTCGGCAGCGGCGCCTTCATGAAGACCCCGGAGCAGGCCCGCGCCCTCGCCCGCAACCTCGTCGACGTCGCCCGAGGCGGCGGCAAGGACTGCGTCGCCTGGCTCACCCGCATGGACCGACCGCTCGGCCGCACCGTCGGCAACGCCCTCGAGACCATCGAGGCCTTCGAGCTGCTCCACGGGCGCGGACCCGACGACCTCCGAGAGGTCACCCTCACCCTCGGCGCCTCCATGCTCGTCATGGGACGTGTCGCCGCCGATGAAACCATCGCCCGCGCCATGCTCCTCGCCGCCGTCGCCGACGGAAGCGCCGCCAGGGTCGCCCGCGCCATGGTCGCCGCGCAGGGCGGGGACCCCCGCGCGGTCGATGATCCGACCGTGTTCGCGAAGGCCCCGGTGCTCCTCCCCTTCCGCGCCACCACCACCGGAACCATCGTCGCCATCGACACCCACGGCGTCGGCATCGCGGGCGTGGAGATGGGCGCAGGGCGCGCTCGCACCACCGACACCATCGACCCCTCGGTGGGCTTCGTCTTCGAGCGCAACGTCGGCGACCGGGTGAAGGCCAGCGAGACCATCGCCTGGGTGCACGCCCACGACGAGGCCAGCGCCGGGAGGGCCATCGAGCGCCTCACCCGGGCGGTGAGCGTGGGCGATGGGGCGGTGGAGGAGGTTCCTCTGGTGCTGGAGCGCGTGGGCTGAGGATCAGCGAGGGGCGTCGGTGGAGACCCCGCCGTCGCCCGGCATCGGGTTGACCACCGTCCCGCAGAAGGCCCCCCGGCGCACCCCCGCGGTGGAGACCACCGTGTCGTCGAAGCGGCACCGGGTGCCCGCGGCGCGGCAGTCGAGGTCCGACGCGCAGCGCCGGCGGCACTGCGACTGGTAGCACTCGAAGAGCTCGGGGAGATCGCCGGGGCCCACGCACTGGCTCGACTGGGTGCACGACACCGGGCGAGAGGGCGCCCCGGCCACCACGAAGCCCTGCGCCACGCTGGTCGCGACCACCTCGCCCTGGCTGATCGCATACACGAACCACCAGTACTGACCGGGGTCCATGGTGTCTCGGCCCCACGGGGCGCCGAAGGTGCCGTCGCGGGAGATGCCCCGGCGGCCGAAGCGCACGGGCACGGTGCCGTCGACCGCGCGGTTGTCCCCCGGGGTGTTGCCGGGCTCCGCCGTCGACCAGGCCCAGACCACGGCCGCGGCGTTGGTGATGCGCCCGCTCACCGGGTCGAAGGTCGGCGGCTGACGCGACGCCATCACCACCGTCACCGCGCCCGCCACGCCCCGCAGCGGCTGCCACTGAAACGAGAAGCCCGAGCTCGCCAGAAGCTCCGTGTCCGAGCGAGGAGCCTCCAGCGCGATGCGGGCCTCCACCGGAAACACCGCCCTCGCCGGCGACTGGAACGAGCAGCTCCCCCGGCCGTCAGGCTCCCGCAGCGACACGTCGCAGCGGGCGTCGGGGTAGCACTGGCCCTCGATGGGAGCCTCCGGGTCGCAGCGCCCCGAAGGGGGCACGCACTGGCCCGCGAAGGCGGTCCCGGGGCGGCCGCAGACCTCGTTGCGGGCGTCGCAGTCGGCGGTGCGAACGCAGGACTGCCGGGTCGGGGCGCCGAGGCCCGAGTCCTGGGCGCCGTCGGGGCTCAGGCCCGTCGCCTCGTTGCTGGCGCAGGCGTGGAGCGCGCCCGAAGCAGCGAGCGAGAGCGCCAGCGAGGCCACCAGTCGGAGCGACGATCGGGAGAGGGGGGTCATGGGTCTACTCCAAGTCCTAGGAGAACCCCGAGTTGCAGGAGGGATGCCGACTCGCTGGAGATGGGCGCCGAGCCCAGGTAGCTGAACTGCCGACCGCGCGATCCGACCGAAGGCAGCCAGAGGGCGCGCAGCCCGGCGAAGACGGTCCACGGGCCCGCGAAGCGCACGCTGGCGAGCACATCGCCCAGGAGCCCGAGGCGAGACGAGGCCTCGGAGAGCAGGGCGTCGTTGCTGCGGCGCTCCTCGGTGCGCGCGGCGAGGACCCCCGACAGGATGCCCGTGAGGCGCAGCCGGTCGCCTGTGCCGCCGGGGGCCACCGTGACACCGGCGCCCGCCTCCAGGAGGCCGTAGCTGGCGCGGGTGTCGCCGTCGGGGGTGACGCGGGTGGTGGGTCCGACGAGCTCGGTCTCGCGGCGGTAGCTGCCGTAGGTGGCGCCGAGGTGCACCAGGCCGCGGATGCAGGTGTCGCCGAGGGGGCAGGTGTCGCCGGTGGTCTCGCTGCGGGTGGGGACGTCGATGGCCACCACGGCCCCGGGGGAGTCGCCGTGGAGCACCCCGAGGAGGGCGCCCAGGCGGAGGGAGACGGTGCCCAGGAGGTGACCCGGGTAGCGGGCGTGGACGTCGATGCTGCGAGCGGGATCGGTCATGGAGACGGACATCGGCGCGAGGCCGAAGTCGGGGGTGCGCGCGGTGAGCCCGACGGTTCCGGGGTTGGCGGCGAGGGAGAGCACGCACCAGTGGGAGCCGCGGGGGGGGCGCTGGCCGGAGCAGGTTCCTCGGACGACCTCGAGCTCTCGCTCGCTGCGGGCGTCGGCGCGCAGCTCGACCTGGCGCAGCCCCATGGGGGTGAGCTCGCGGCGGGTGTCGCCGCGCTCGATCTCGGCGCTGAGCGACACGTCCCGGGCGCGAGGGAGCAGGGTGATGCGCACCTGGCGGGGACCATCGCCCGCGGCGGGGAGGCGGGCCTCGCAGCCGAAGTAGCGGCGAGAGCCGAGGCCGTCGACGCGCACGGAGTACTCCCCCGAGCTCGGCAGGGTGATGAAGCGCCGGATGGGCGCGCCGGCCTCGTCGTCCTCGCGAACCCGGGTGGGCAGCGCCCCCGCGGGACCATAGGCCACGGGGATGAGCGCGCCGACGTCCCCTGGGGAGAGGCGCTCACCGGAGAGGGCGTCGACGTAATCGAAGACGTGCTCGGTGCCCGCGGAGGCGCTGACCTCCGCCACCGGGCGCGGCAACGGGTCGGTCGCGGGGACGAGCTCGATGGCGCAATGGAGCTGGGCAAGGAGGACGAGCACGGCGGAGGACCGGGAAGGTATCACCGGGGCGGCGCGCTGTGACCGCGCCGTTTGTCCCCCAGCGCCCATCGGGTGTACTGGCGCCCCCAACGATCCCCATGATGATGAACGACCTCTTCGCCCCGTGGCGCGACGCCTGGCTCCTGCACCTCGATGACGACCTCGTGGTGGTCGACAAGCCCGTCGGCGTCTCCACGCACGCCCCCGACCCGGTGCGCCGCGACGACGCCGTCAGCCGCCTGAAGACCTGGCTCTCCGCCCGCGACGGCGTCGCCGAGTCGTCGATCTACCTGGGCGTGCACCAGCGGCTCGACCGCGACACCTCCGGCGTGCTGCTCTTCGCCCGGCGCAAGGAGGCCAACAAGTCCATCGCCGCGGCCTTCGAGGGGCGCTCCGCGAAGAAGCGCTACCTCGCCGTCGTCAGCCCCGCCCCGCGCACCGATGGCGGAACCCTCGATGACCTCCTGGTCCCCGCCGACGACGGCAGGATGCAGGTGGTCGTCTCCAACCCCCGGCGCCCCGCCCCGAAGGGCGCCCAGCGGGCCATCACCCGCTGGACCCTTGTCTCCCGCCACGGCAACCGCGCCCTGGTCTCCCTCGAACCCGAGACCGGGCGCACCCACCAGCTACGGGTCCAGCTCGCCGCCATGGGGACCCCCATCGAGGGCGACACCCTCTACGGCAAGGGGAGCGCCCCTCGCCTCATGCTCCACGCGCAGTCCCTCACGCTGCCTCACCCCTCCACCGGCAGGCCCGTGACCTTCACCGCCGAGGCCCCGAAGGAGCTGATGGCGTGGGCGAAGGGGGAGCCCGATCCGCGCTCCCTCGACGAGCGCCTGCTCGCCGCCGCCGACCAGCGCTGGGACCTCGCCCGCGACCCCGACACCACCGCCTTCCGTCTTGCCCACGACGGCGACGGCTTCGCGTCGACGCCCATCGACGTGTACGGCGAGTGGGCGGTGGTCCACTGCTACGACGCCCCCCTCGACGAGGCGCTCACCGGGGCGCTGCTGGTGGGAGGGATGCGCGGTGTCTACGTGAAGCACCGCCCCAAGCAGGGCAACACGGTGGTCGACACCCGGAAGGAGTCGCTCGCCCCGAAGCACGCCGTGAGCGGCGAGGACGCCCCGGAGGCCTTCACCGTGAGGGAGCACGGGCTGAGCTTCGAGGTGCGCCTCGGGGACGGGCTCTCCACGGGGATCTTCCTCGACCAGCGGGAGAACCGCCGGCGCATCCGGGAGCTCAGCAAGGGCCTGCGGGTGCTCAACCTCTTCGCGTACACGGGGGCCTTCACCGTGGCGGCGGCGGCGGGCGGAGCGTCGCAGACGGTCACCGTGGACGTGTCGGCGACGGTGATCGCGTGGGCCCAGCGCAACCTCGCGCTCAACGGGCTCAGCGACGCGAGGCACACGATGGTGACGGCGGACGTGTTCCCGTGGATGGAGGCGGCGAAGGCGAGGAAGCAGGTCTTCGACCTGGTGCTGCTGGACCCGCCGAGCTACGCGACGACCCGGGACAGCCGCTTCTCCGCGGCGTCGGACTACCCGAAGCTGGCCGCGCTGGCGATGTCCCTGGTGGCGCCGGGGGGCAAGCTCGTGGCGTGCACCAACCACCATGAGATCGCGAGGATGAAGTTCCGCCGGTGGCTCTACGAGTCGGCACGCGCGGCGGGCCGCGAGGTCACCCAGGCCAAGGACCTGCCGAACCCCATCGACTTCCCCCCGGCGCCCGACGGGCACCCGCACCTGAAGTCGGTGCTCGTCACGCTGAAGTAGGGAGGGGCGTCGGCCCCCTCACCGCGCTGCCGCGCGCCCTCACCCCCGCGGGGCGGGGGCAAGGGCTCCGACGTCTTCAGTCCTGGCGCGAACCTGCCAGCGACCCGAGCCCTTGCCCCCGCCCCGCGGGGGTGAGGGCGCGCGGCAGCGCGGTGAGGGGGCCCACATCGCCCCGAAACAGCGTGCGTCGGGCCAAACCGGCGTGCGTCGGGCCAAACCGGCGTGCGTCGGGCCAAACCGGCGTGCGTCGGGCCAGAACAAGCATGCGTCGCCCCGAAACAGCCGTGCGTCGCCCCGAAACAGGCGTGCGTCGCCCTCCGAGCACCCTGCATCGCCCACGAACGCCCGCGCGTCAGCGCTCGGCGCGCGCGCTCAGGCAGCCTTCGCTCCCCGCGGGGAAGGCGCGGCAGTTGTCAGGCCGCAGCTCGTAGATGCTGCACTCGTTGCCGCTCAGGTGGACGCAGTCGCCGCCGCGCATCACCCGCAGCAGCCGCCTCCCCTGCGACTCCCTCACATGGGCCGCCGTGGACAGCTCAGGCCGCCCCGCCATCGTCCAGCGCTCCTCGTCCTCGGGCTCCAGCAGCACCCGGTTCTTGCGGCAGCACATCGCGCACTGCTGGCAGTCGAGCGCCTCGGCCACCATCGACGTCTCGTACTGCGCGTCGCGCTCGCACCAGTCCATCACGTGCTCCCGCAGGCGCTTCGGGAGCTTCACCCGCAGCAGCCCCGCGGCAGGGCCCGACTCCACCTCGTCGAAGCCCTTCACCCCGAGGTCGAGCATCGCCCACGCCGTCAGCTCGGGGATCATCCCCTCGTCGCTCGGCAGCAGCAGCCACCACCGCGGCTCGGCCCGCATCACCGCGTGACCGCCCGCCCGCACATGCGCGATCGCGTTCGCCTCGAATCGTGGATCGTAGGTCCGCCACACCGGCCGCATCACGTCGCTCATGAAAGCTCCGTCGCTCTCTACACCAGCGCGCACACCCTTGACGACCTGCACGGTCGCACCCGATGGTCCCGCGCATCATGCGTGACCGATTCCTCCGTGCCTGCCGCCGCGAACCCGTCGACCGTACCCCCGTGTGGTTCATGCGCCAGGCCGGCCGCTACATGGCCGAGTACCGTGCGCTGCGCACGAAGCACACCATCCTCGACATCTGCCGCACGCCCGAGCTGGCCCTGGAGGTCACCCTCCAGCCGCTGCGCAAGTTCGACTTCGACGCGGCCATCCTCTTCGCGGACATCCTCCTGCCCCTCGCCCCGATGGGCGCCTCCTTCGAGTTCGCCAAGGGCGAAGGGCCCGTCATCCACGAGCCCATCCGCTCGAGGGCGCAGATCGACAAGCTCCGCGTCATCGACCCCCAGGAAGACCTCGCGTACGTCCTCGAGGCCGTGCGGATGATCCGCCGCGAGCTCGACGGCAAGACCCCCCTCATCGGCTTCGCGGGCGCCCCCTTCACCCTCGCCAGCTACCTGATCGAGGGCGGGCGCTCGTCCCACTTCGTCCTCACCAAGACCCTCATGTACCAGGACCCTGACTCCTGGAACGCCCTCATGACCACCCTCTCCGCCGTGGTGCTCCGGCTGCTCAACGCCCAGATCGACGCGGGCGCCCAGGCCGTGCAGCTCTTCGACTCCTGGGTGGGCCAGCTCTCCCCGGACGACTACGCCACCTACGTCGCCCCGCACGTCCGCAGCATCCTCCAGCCCCTCATGACCCGCGGCGTCCCGGTGCTCCACTTCGGCACCGGCACCGCCACCCTGCTCGAAGCCCAGCGCGACGCCGGAGGCACCGTCATCGGCGTCGACTGGCGCACCCCCCTCGACGACGCCTGGCGCCGCCTGGGCGACGGCGTCGCCGTGCAGGGCAACCTCGACCCCACGCTGCTGCTCGCCCCCCGCGACGTGCTCCTCGCCGCCGCCGGCCGGGTGCTCGACCGCGCCGCCAACCGCAACGGCCACGTCTTCAACCTGGGCCACGGGATCCTCCCGGAGACCCCGGTCGACAACGTGGCGGCGGTGGTGGACTTCGTGCACCAGCGCTCGGAGCGATGAGCCCGACCCCGCGCTGCCCCCTCACCGCGCTGCCGCGCGCCCTCACCCCCGCGGAGCGGGGGCAAGGGCTCAGGGGGCTGTCAGGTTCGCGCTCGTGCTGCTGGCGTCGGAGCCCTTGCCCCCGCCCCGCGGGGGTGAGGGCGCGCGGCAGCGCGGTGAGGGGGCCCAGGAGCCCAGCGCCTCCTCCGAGAGCGACGCCATGAGCGCACCGAAGCCCCAGCACACCGTCATCCTCGGCGGAGGCCTCTCCGGGCTCGTCACCGCGTGGTCGCTGCTACAGCGGGCCGCGCAGCGCGGCGCCTCCGCGACGGTCACCATCCTCGAGCGCTCCGAGCGCCCCGGGGGCAACCTGGTCACCGAGCGCGTGGGCGACTTCGTGGTCGACGGAGGCCCCGACTCCTGGGTCGCCTCCAAGCCCGCCGCCGCCACCCTCTGCCGCGACCTGGGCCTCGGGTCCTCGCTCATCGAGACCATCCCCGAGAACCGCCGCATCTACATCGCCCACGGCGCGCAGCTCGTGCGCATGCCCGACGGCGTGGTGCTGGGCGTCCCGACGAGGCTGCGCCCGATGCTAAGCACCCCGCTGCTCTCGTGGCGGGCCAAGGCCCGGCTGCTCCTCGACCGGGCGCTGCCCTGGAGGCCCGCGAAGCAGGGATCGACCGACGAGGCCCTCGGCGCCATGGTCGCCCGGCACCTGGGCCGCGAGGTGGTCTCGGCCTTCACCGAGCCCCTGCTCGCCGGCATCTACGCGGGCGACGCCTGGAACCTCTCGGCCCAATCCACCTTCCCCGCCCTGGTCGACGTCGCGAGCCGCGGCGGCAGCCTGATGGTCAACGCCCGCGCGGCGGTCCCGAGGCGCTTTCCCGGGCAGAGCCCGCCCTCGGCCTTCGTGTCGCTGCGCGACGGCGTGGGCAGCCTGGTCGACGCCCTGGTCGCCGCCCTCCCCCCGGGCACGCTTCGCACCGCCACCGCCGGGGAGAGCGTCGCCCGAGAGGGAGAGCGCTACGTGGTCACCACCGCGGAGGGCGAGCGCATCACCGCCGACCAGGTGGTGCTGGCGATGCCCATGCACCGCGCGGCGAAGGTGCTGCGCCCCCTCGACGCCGACCTCGCGGGGCGCCTCGATGCGCCCGGCTGGTCGTCGGCGGCGACGGTGTTCTTCGCCTTCCCGAAGAAGGCCGTGGGGCGCAGCCTCGACGCGACGGGCTTCGTGGTGCCTCGAAGGGAGGGGCGACGCATCCTCGCCTCCACCTGGGTGTCGAGCAAATGGCCGGGGCGGGCGCCGGGCGACGCGGTGCTGCTCAGAGCCTTCGTCGGAGGCCTCGGCCACGAGGACCGCGCCTCGCTCCCCGAGTCCGACCTGGTGGCGCTCTGCCGGGAGGAGCTCGGCTCGCTGCTGCCGCTGCGAGGAGACCCCTTGTTTACAAGGGTCTACCGCTTCCTCGGGACCTCCCCCCAGCCCACCATCGGGCACGCCTCCCGGGTCTCGGCCATCCGCGACGCCCTCAGGAATCATCCCCGCCTGGTGACGATTGGGGCCGCCTACGACGGCGTCGGCATCCCGGATGTGGTAGCCCTCGCGCGCCGCACCGGTGAGCGCATCGCCGACGAGGCCCCCCTGTAAGGGGTCTCTGCCGTCTCCCATCGAGACACGGCGTCACCGCTCCAAAGCACAGCTCTCACGGTTCCCGCGGCGGTTACCGCACGCACGGAGTTCTTCTTGTCCACTGATTCTTCCAACATCGCCTCCTTCGCCTCGCTCGGCCTCTCGCAGGATTCCCTCAGCGCCCTCGCCCGCGCGGGCTTCACGCAGCCGACCCCCATCCAGGTCCGGGCCATCCCCCCGGCGCTCGCCGGCAGCGACGTCATCGGCTGCGCCGCCACGGGCACCGGCAAGACCGCCGCCTTCGCCCTCCCCATCCTCGAGCGCCTCACCAACAAGCGCGGCACCCGCGCCCTCGTCCTGGCCCCCACCCGCGAGCTCGCGGTGCAGATCGCCGAGCAGTTCGAGCGCTTCAGCGGCCCGCGCGGCCTCCGCTGCGTGACCCTCATCGGCGGCGTCGGCATGGGCAACCAGATCCGCGGCCTGCGCGAGATGGCCTCGGTCATCATCGCCACCCCGGGTCGCCTCATCGACCACATGAACCAGGGCACCGCGAAGCTCACCGACATCGAGGTGCTCGTCCTCGACGAGGCCGACCGCATGCTCGACATGGGCTTCAAGCCGCAGCTCAACAAGATCCTCGAGCGCGTGCCCAAGGTGCGCCAGACGATGCTCTTCAGCGCCACCATGGCCGGCGAGGTGGCGAAGTTCGCCGAGACCCACCTCACGAAGCCCGTCCGCGTCGAGGTGACCCCCACGGGCACCACCGCCGCCCGCGCCACGCAGCAGGTCTTCATGATCTCGCAGGGCGAGAAGACCGCCGCGCTGCTCACGCTGCTCTCCGAAGGCGGCGACAGCACCCTGGTGTTCACCCGCACCAAGCACCGCGCCGACAAGGTCGCCCGCTCGCTCGAGCGCGCCGGCCACGACGTGTCGCGCATCCACGCCAACCGCTCGCAGAGCCAGCGCCAGCTCGCCCTCGACGGCTTCCGCAGCGGCAAGTACCGGGTGCTCGTGGCGACGGACATCGCCGCCCGCGGCATCGACGTCGCCGAGATCGGCCACGTCGTGAACTACGACCTGCCCAACGTGCCCGAGGACTACGTGCACCGCATCGGCCGCACCGCCCGCGCCTCCGCGAGCGGCCGCGCGTCGAGCCTGGTGGCCTCCGAGGAGATGCCCCTGCTGCGCGACATCGAGCGCTACGTGCGCTCGCCCGTGCCGCGCGGGGAGATCAACAAGTCCTCGGTGGTCTTCCAGGCCGAGCTGCGGGCGATGATCGAGCGGCCGGAGCCCCCGCGCCCGCCGATGCAGCCCAACGGCCGCGGCGGATCGCCCCGCGGCAGCTCGCAGCCCTCCCGAGGCTTCTCGGGCGGCGCGGTGAACCCGCCCCCGGCCCGCGCCCCGCGCCCCAGCTACTCCGCGCGCCCGCGCTGAGCGCTCCCCCCCTTCCCCCCCTCCACCACCCTCTTTCGTGCAGGATCTTCGGGGCGGCTCCGCACCCCGTGCGCGCCCCCGCTCGCGGCTGGTCCGCAGCGGGCGCAGCGCTCGCGTGGCCCTCGGATTGCTCTCATGGATCCTTCGGCGCCGACCGGAGTCTCCCGGTCGGACGAACCTCCCGCCCAGGAGTCGATGCCATGAGCAGACGTCTCGTTGCCTTGTGGGCTTTGCTCCTGCTGACCCTGCTGGCGGCGCCCGCCGCCGCGCAGATCGATCAGCGCCTCGTCGGCGTCTGGTCGGCGCAGGCCCCGTCGCCGCTCGGCCCGATCCAGTCCCAGCTCATCCTGCAGCCCAACGGCAGCTTCACCCGGCTCACGACCGACACCAACGGCCACATGAGCCGGATGTGGGGTGTCTGGTTCATCCCAGCGCCGGGGATGCTCCGGCTCAACGTCCAGGGCTATGCCCCGACGTACTACCGGGGCACCGCCATCGCCGCGCCGCCGAGCGAACTGGTGCAGTACCGCGTCCTCGACAACAACCGCGTCCAGACCGGGACCGGCGTGATCTACTACCGTACCCAGTAGTCCCCACAATCCCCTTCTCTCCCTCGCCCCTGCTCCCTTACCCTCTGCGGTAATGGGAACCACATCCTCCACCGCACCGGCGCGGCGCTGGTTGCGTCGCCTCGCCATGCTCCTCGGCGTCCTCCTGGGGATGCTCGTCGTCGCCGCGATCGGCGTGTTCGTCCTGTCCAGCCAGCGGCTGCAGCGACGCTTCGAGGTGCCCGATGCGGCCCTCACCATCCCGACGGACCCGGCCTCCATCGCCCGGGGCGATCACCTCGCGCACACCCGCGGCTGCCTGGACTGTCACGGCGAGCAGGGGCGCGGCGGCACCTTCCTCCGCGCGATGCCCGTGATGGAGCTCCGCCCCTCGAACATCACCCCCGGCGGCCGCACGGCGGGCTGGAGCGGGAGCGACTGGGCCCGCGCGGTGCGCCACTGCGTCCGACCCGACGGGCTCGGCATCCCCTTCATGCCCTGCGGGGACTTCCGCTTCATGGGCGACGACGACCTCGGAGCGATCGTCGCCTACCTCCGCACGCTCCCCGCGTCGCCGAACGACCCGGGCCCCTCGGTGCTGGGGCCCGTCGGCCGGGTGCTCTTCCTCAAGGGCGACCTGCCCTACCTGGTCGCAGAGAGCATCGACCACCGCGCCCCGGTGCCCGTCGCTCCTCCCGCGGGTCCGACCGTCGCGTACGGCCGCTACCTCGCCGCGGGGTGCACCGGCTGCCACGGCCCCGGCTACTCCGGCGGGCACATCCCCGGCACGCCTCCCGACTGGCCCCCGGCGGCGAACATCACCGCCGATCGCGCCACGGGCATCGGAGCCATCACCGAGGCGCAGTTCATGGCGGCCCTCACCGAGGGCCGCACCCGCGACGGGCGCACCATCAACCCGATGCACATGCCCTGGCGGCAGTTCGCCCGGCTCACCCCCGACGAGCGGATGGCCATCTGGAACTTCATCCGCTCCCTCCCCCCTCGCCCCGCAGGAAACCGCTGATCGCCGCGCCCGACCACGCTCCGGGTGCCCCCCCTCCCATAGGGTGGCGATTTGACATTTGTCATACCCCCGCCCCCCTCCAAGCCTTCTAGTCCCGCCTGTGCCACCTCCCCGGCCTCGAAGCCTGGTCCCGGCGCTCCTTCTCGCGATGCTCCCGATCGCCTGTGAAGATCCTGCCGGGTACGCCGACCGCTCTCGCCGCTTCGCGGACGTCCCCGCCGGGGACGGCTCGCGTCACGCGATCACGGTGCACCGCCCTGCCTCCCTCTCGGGCATCGTAGGCACCGAGCAGACGCCGCAGGGGCAGCCCGTGGAGGTCTCCTGCGCCACCTGCCACGAGGTGCTGCGTCCTCCGCCCGAGCTGCCCGCCAGCGCGCGCACCCTCGGCGGCCCGCACTCGGGGCTGCGCTTCGAGCACGGCAGCAACGAGTGCCGCTCCTGCCACGACCCGGAGCGCTACGACCGGCTGCGGCTCGCCTCGGGGGAGTCGGTCCCCATGACCGACGCGCTGCGGCTCTGCGCGCAGTGCCACGGCACGCAGCACCGCGACTGGCTGCACGGCGCCCACGGCGGGATGAACGGCCACTGGGACCTCACCCGCGGCCCGCGGCTGCGCAACCACTGCGTCGACTGCCACGACCCGCACGCCCCGGCCTTCCCCCGCTTCCGTCCGATGCCGCCGCCGCCCGATGCGCCGCGCAGGAGAGCCGATCATGGATGAAAAGCCCACGCGCCGCGTCGCGCTGAAGGTGCTCGGGGCCACCCTCGGCGCCGCCGCCTTCGAGCGCGCGCTCTCGCCCCTGCGAGAGCTCAGCGAGATCACCAGCGTCGGTGACTTCATGCAGAAGCACTACCGCGAGCTGTCGCGCGACGAGATGAACGCCGTGCTCCGGCGCCTCGAGGACGAGACCCAGCAGCGCTACGGGCGCGAGGTGACCATCCGCGACGTGCGCCCGACCGAGGGCGTGCAGTTCGCCTACGCGCTCAACCTCTCGGTGTGCATCGGCTGCCGCCGCTGCGCGGACGCCTGCCACGTCGAGAACAACCACGACCGCCCGACGCACCAGTCGTACATCCGCGTGCTGGAGATGACCTCCGGCTCGATGGACATGGAGCAGGGCAACACCGGCTACGACCACACGGTGCCCGCCGAGGGGAAGTTCTACATGCCGGTGCAGTGCCAGCAGTGTGAGAACCCGCCGTGCACCAAGGTCTGCCCGGTGGAGGCCACCTGGCAGGAGCCCGACGGCATCGTGGTGGTCGACTACAACTGGTGCATCGGCTGCCGCTACTGCGAGGCCGCGTGCCCGTACCACGCGCGGCGCTTCAACTGGCACAAGCCGGAGATCCCCGCGGCGGAGATCAACCCCGACCAGTCGTACCTCTCCAACCGCATCCGGCCGCAGGGCGTGGTGGAGAAGTGCACCTTCTGCCTGCACCGCACCCGAGAGGGCAGGCTCCCGGCCTGCCTCGAGGCGTGCCCCACCGGGGCGCGCGTGTTCGGCAACGTGCTCGACCCCAACTCGGACATCCGCTGGGTGCTCGAGAACAAGCGGGTGTTCGTGCTGAAAGAGGAGCTCGGGACGCGCCCGCGCTTCTTCTATTTCTTCGACGTGTAGAGGGAGCGACGAATGGCACACAGCGGCGTCCCCCATCATCTGAGCTACCCCCGCTTCCTGCTGAAGGTGCTCGACCGGGCCACCGACGGCACCTGGCGCTTCTACGCGTGGATGTTCGTGCTCACGGCGATCGCGCTCGTGGGCGCCAACACCTGGGCCTGGCAGGTCGCGCGCGGCATGGCCGTCACCGCGATGAGCGACCACGTCTCCTGGGGGCTCTACATCGCCAACTTCACCTTCGCCGTCGGCCTCGCGGCGGGCGGCGTGATGATGGTGATCCCCGCGTACCTCTATCACGACGAGGACATGCACGACGTGGTGATCATCGGAGAGCTGCTCTCCGTGGCCGCCATCGTGATGGCCCTCGGCTTCGTGGTGGTCGACCTCGGCCGACCCGACCGCTTCTGGCACATGATCCCGGGGCTGGGGAAGTTCCACTGGCCGGTGTCGATGCTCACGTGGGACGTGATCGTGCTCAACGGCTACCTCGCGATCAACCTCCACGTCTGCGGGTACCTCGTCTACACGCGCTACCGCGGCGAGCGCCCCGACCCCCGCTGGTACCTCCCCTTCGTCTTCCTCTCGATCATCTGGGCCATCTCCATCCACACGGTGACGGCCTTCCTCTACTCGGGCCTCGGCGGTCGCCCCTTCTGGAACAGCGCCCTGCTCGCCCCGCGCTTCCTCGCCTCGGCCTTCGTGACGGGCCCGGCCTTCATCATCCTCTCGCTGCAGCTCGTGCGGCGCTTCACGGCCTTCAAGGTCCCCGAGGGGGCCATCCGCCGGCTGCTCGACATCCTCCGCGTGGCCGCGCTGGTGAACCTCTTCATGCTCGCCGCCGAGCTCTTCACGCACTTCTACACGGGCGGCCACCACGCCGCCGCGGTGCGCTACCTCTGGCTCGGCATGCACGGCCACCACGAGCTGGTGCCCTGGATGTGGACCTCCATCACCCTCAACCTCGGCGCCGTGGCGGTGCTCCTCACCCCGTCGCTCAGGGAGCGCCGGGTGGTGATCAACACCGCCCTCGTCGCCATCTTCGCCGCCGTCTGGATCGAGAAGGGCATGGGGCTCATCGTGCCGGGCTTCGTGCCGAGCACGCTGCACGAGCTGGTGCCCTACGCGCCGTCGATCGCGGAGTGGAAGGTCACCGCGGGGGTCTGGGCGCTCGGGCTGATGGTGTTCACCGTGGCCCTCAAGGTGGGCCTGCAGGCCATGACCGGCGAGCTCCGCGCGCCGGGGGCGCAAGCCGACCTCGCCGTCGAAGAGAAGGAGGTGGCGTGATGCCCGTCGCAGGACTGGTGGTGACGCTCACGGAGCTCGACCTGCTGCGCGACGAGGCCTGCGCGGCGCTCGCGTCGGACGCGCGCATCACCCTCGGCGAGATGCAGCGGGGCGGGCGCCTCCCGGTGGTGCTCGCCACCGACTCGGTGCTCGAGGAGCAGGACCTGATGAACGACGTCGCCCGCACGCCCGGCGTGCTGCTGGTCGACCTGGCCTTCCATGATTTCTCCGACGTCGGGGAGTTCAGCTCCGACGAGCTGCCGCAGCGTCGCAGGACGAGAGAGTAGAGGCATCGATGGAACGCAGGGATTTCCTCAAGGCCAGCGCGCTCGCGACGGCCACCGCGGTCGCTGGACGCCGTGTGCTCGCGCAGGTTCCGCCGAGCGCTCCAGGCCCGCAGGCGGTCGACCCGGCCCTCGCCGCCCGCGTGGGCGACGTCACCTGGGGGAAGGCCCCCTGCCGCTTCTGCGGCACCGGCTGCCACGTGCAGGTGGGCGTCCGCGGAGGTCGCGTGGTCACCGTCGCGGGCGACCAGCTCGCGCCCGTCAACCGCGGCCTGCTCTGCGTGAAGGGCTACCACGTCGGCCTCGCGCTCTACGGCTCCGACCGGCTCACCCGCCCGATGCTCAAGCGCAACGGCCGCCACGTCCCGATCTCCTGGGAGGAGGCCGTGGACATCATCGCCCGCCGGGTGATCGCCAAGCCCCGGGGCTTCGCGTTCTACGGCAGCGGTCAGTGGACCATCCCCGAGGGCTACGCCGCGCAGAAGTTCATGAAGGGCGGCCTGTCGAACAACCACATCGACCCCAACGCCCGGCTCTGCATGGCCTCCGCGGTGACCGGGTACACCAGCACCTTCGGCGTCGACGAGCCCTACAACTGCTTCGACGACCTCGAGCACACCGACGTGGTGATCCTCTGGGGCAACAACATGGCCGAGATGCACCCGGTGCTCTTCTCGCGCCTGATGGACCGGCGCTCGCGCGGAGAGCGGGTCACCCTCGTCGACCTCACCACCCGTCGCACCCGCACCTCGGCCTTCGCCGACCACGTGATGGTGTTCAAGCCCCACGGCGACCTCGCGCTCGCCAACGGCATCGCCCACCTGCTCATCGCCAACAACACCTGGGACCGCGCCTTCGTCGAGCGCTACGTCAACTTCCGAAAGGACTCCGAGCGCCCCGACCTCAACGGCCAGGCGATGACCTTCGAGGAGTACCGCCGGCGCATCGCGCGATACACCCCCGAGTATGTCGAGACGCTCTCCGGCGTGCCCGCGGCGGAGGTGCGGCGGCTCGCGGGCTTCTTCGCCGACCGCAACCTCAAGGTGCTCTCGCTCTGGTGCATGGGCGTCAACCAGCACACGCGCGGCACCGCCATGAACCGGCTCATCCACGCCGTGCACATGCTCTCCGGGCACTTCGGGCGGCCGGGCGACGGGCCGCAGAGCCTCACCGGGCAGCCCTCGGCCTGCGGCACCGCGAGGGAGGTCGGGACCATCGCGCACCTGCTCCCGGGCGGTCTGCTGGTGGCCAACGCCGACCACCGCCACAAGGCCGAGGAGATCTGGAACCTCCCCGCCGGGCGCATCAACGCCACGCCCGGCTACCACACGGTGCAGATGTGGAAGAAGTTCAGCACCGCCGCGGCGCAGGGCGGGGACATCGACACCATCTGGGTGCAGGTGACCAACCCCGGGCAGTCGCTGCCCAACCTCGCGGAGCTGTTCGACCCGTCGCGCACCATGGCGGACAAGTTCCTGATCGTGTCGGACGTGTACCCCACGGCCACCACGCGGCAGGCCGACCTGATCCTGCCGTCGGCGATGTGGGTCGAGAAGAACGGCATGACGGGCAACTCCGAGCGCCGCACGCAGCAGTGGTTCAAGATGGTCGATCCCCCGGGCGAGGCCCGCGCGGACGTGTGGCAGACCATCGCCGTCGCGCGCCGCCTCTTCGACCTCGGCCACCCCGGGATGCGCGACAAGGACGGCGAGTTCATCTTCCGCTTCCGCAACCCCGCGGGTGCGGCCGTGCCCTCGTGGGAGTACCCCCGCTTCCACGAGGTGAACGTCGACGCGCAGCTCTTCGAGGAGTACCGGCGCTTCTCGCGCTTCAAGCACAAGAACCTCGCCCCCTACGAGCAGTACGTGAGCCACCGCGGGATGCGCTGGCCCGTGATCGAGCAGCCCGACGGCTCGTGGCGAGAGACCCGCTACCGCTTCGTCGAGGGCGAGGACCCCAACGTCGAGGCGGGCAAGCGCATCCAGTTCTATCACTCGGTCACCCACGACGACCGGGCGAGCCTGTGGTTTCACGAGCACGAGAACCCGCCGGAGATGCCCGACGCGCAGTACCCGTTCTGGCTCTGCACCGGCCGCGTGCTGGAGCACTGGCACTCGGGCTCGATGACCATGCGCGTGCCGCAGCTGCGCCGCGCGATGCCCAACGCCTACGTCGAGGTCAACCGCGAGGACGCCGAGCGCCTCGGCATCCGCGACGGCGACACCATCACCCTGGAGAGCCGCCGCGGGCGCCTCTCGCTGCCCGCCTGGATCGACGGCCGCGCCTCGCCGCCTCCGGGCTCCGTCTTCGTGCCCTGGTTCGACGAGCGGCTGCTGATCAACCAGCTCACGCTCGACGCGCACGACCCCATCTCCAAGCAGCCCGACTACAAGAAGTGCGCGGTGCGTATCGTTCCCGCCGGGACGCGGCGATGAGCTCGGCGCGGCTCTTCCACGTCATCGCCGCAGGCGCTGTCGGCGTCGCCCTCATGGGCCTCGCCACGAGCTGGCGCTCGGTGCCGACGGCGCGCCGCTACGCCCGGCCCGAGCCGTCGACCTCGGCCGCCCCGCTCGTCCCCACCTACGCGGCGGAGCGAGAGCGCCACCACGACAACCGGCTGCGCCACCCGGGCAACCTCCGCGCGATGGGCAACGACCGGCCCGCGCTCACCGCCCCCTCGCCCGTGGTCTCCGACGAGCGATGGGCCGCCGCGCTCACCGCCCGCATGCAGCGGCGCGCATACGACGGGGCGCCGCCGACGATCCCTCACCCCATCCGCCAGCAGGACTTCCCCAACTGCATGACCTGCCACGGCGAGGGGCTCCGCGTGGGCGCCCAGGTCGCGCCCGCCATCTGCCACGAGACCCACGTCTCCTGCGTGCAGTGCCACGTGGTCTCCGTCGACCCGATCCCTGGCGCGGCGCCCGACGGGGTGATCCCCTTCGAGGACAACCGCTTCGCCGGGCTCACGCCCCCGCTGCGGGGAGAACGCGCGTGGGTCGGCGCGCCGCCCACCATCCCGCACTCGACGAACATGCGTTCCAACTGCGACAGCTGCCACGGCCCGCTCGCGCTCGGCCTGCGCACCAGCCACCCGTGGCGCCAGAGCTGCACCCAGTGCCACGCGCCCTCCGCCGAGCTCAACCAGCGCCCGACCTACGTGGGCACTCCCCCGCCGCTCGCCCTTCGCTGACAGGACACCCTCCGCGTGAACGAACCCATCGAGTTTCCTGATCTTCACGAGTCGATCCTCGACGAGGCGAGGCTCGACGCGCTCTTCAACGACATCGCCATGGAGGCCCAGGTGCTCTCGGTGCTGCTCAAGGGCGGCGCGGAGGTGCTCGCCGAGGGAGGCGACGTCGCGCTGTCGGACGCGCTCTCGATGCTGAAGCAGGGCCGGGTGCGGGCGGTGCAGGTGCGCTACGTCCACCGGGGGAAGGCCTGGACGGACACGCTGCTGCGCACCGCGAGCGGCTACCGCGTGGTGCGCATCGCGGCGTAGGGGAGGATATCCCCAGTACGACCGAGAGGCGTCCGCGAGGAGTCCCCGGTACGACCGAGAGGCGTCCGCGAGGAGTCCCCGGTACGACCGCGAGGCCGTCAGTAACCCGAGCCAGACCCTGAGCGTTAGCGAGGGGGAGAGCCCTCTACGGTCGGCAGCGCGGTTCTCCGAACGTTGCGTTTCTCGCGGGAATCCCCGAGAGATTCCGGACGCGTACTGCCGACCGTAGAGGGCTCTCCCCCTCGCTAACGCTCAGGGTCTGGCTCGGGTTACTGACGGCCTCGCGGTCGTACCGGGGACTCCTCGCTGACGCCTCTCGGTCGTACCGGGGACTACCCCGCCGTCGGCCTCGCGGTCGTACCGGGGACTCCTAGCGGACGCCTCTCGGTCGTACCGGGGACTCCTCGCGGACGCCTCGCGGTCGTACCGGGGACTACCCCGCCGTCGGCCTCGCGGTCGTACCGGGGACTACCCCGCCGTCGGCCTCGCGCTCGTACCGGGGACTCCTCGCCGACGACCTCTCGGTCGTACCGGGGAC
>Ga0208117_100021_pt1 | contig 205353 bp, 173 predicted proteins | sample LakWasMet26_LOW6_2_FD_183870 | JGI IMG/M metagenome (GOLD analysis project Ga0208117, IMG submission 183870) | Freshwater sediment methanotrophic microbial communities from Lake Washington under simulated oxygen tension - Sediment Metagenome... | ecosystem: Environmental > Aquatic > Freshwater...
TTATTTTTCATCCCGAACCACCGAAGCCATTTACCGAACCCCGATGAAGCCGACCATTATAACCTACTCAGTCCACTTGTCAACATCCTTGCCAACTTTATTTCTTGTTGCTGTCTCTGCCAAGGCGCCTGCCCTGAAAGAACTGCGCATTCTACAGCCTTTTCAGACTACGTCAAGAAGTTATTTTCTTATAAACGCTCTTTATGCATTCAACCAATCCAAATATCTTGCGACGCCTTGCTTGACGGTCAAAAAGTCCTTAGTGTACCCAGCCTCTCTTAGCCCGGAAATATCCGCTTGGGTATAGCTCTGATACGCGCCCTTTAAATGCTCAGGAAACGGGATATACTCAATCTCCCCTTCTTTATGCCAATCAGTCACCGCCTGAGCGACCGCATTAAACGTTTCCGCTCGCCCCGTTCCTACGTTATAAATACCGCGTTGCTCCGGATGATCCAAAAACCACAAATTTACATCCACAACATCATCAACATGGACAAAGTCCCGCTTTTGTTCGCCATTAGCCATGCCATCGCAACCCTCAAACAACTTTGCTCTTTTTTGCTCAATAACCTGCCGATTAAAATGAAATGCAGTGCTACTCATAGAGCCCTTATGCTGCTCTCTTGGTCCGTAAACATTAAAATAGCGAAAACCGACAATCGGGCTTTTTGTTTTAGTTAATAAGGGACGGACATATTGATCGAATTGAAATTTTGAATAGGCATACATATTGATAGGATGCTCGCAGCTACGATCAACCCGAAATCCATGCTCGCCAGTCCCATAAACAGAAGCGGAAGATGCGTACATAAATGCGACATTCTTCGCGATGCACCAATGCAATAAACGCCTGGAATAATCATAATTATTCATCATCACATACTTTCCATCCCACTCCGTCGTCGCAGAACAGGCTCCCTGATGAAAAACCGCCCGTACCCCATCAAAAAAATGAGCCACGCCGATTTTCTCAATAAACTCCTCCTTGTCCATGTAATCGGCGACATCAAGATCGGCGATATTGTGCATTTTTCGCCCATTAACCAAATGATCGACCAGTAATATATTTCGCTCGCCTCGCTTGTTTAATGCTCGAATAAGATTACTTCCAATAAAACCAGCCCCACCCGTAACAACAATCATTCCAGTCCCCTCGCTTTTTTAATCATCGCAGTTGTAGATTGCCCGTCAACAAACTGCAAAATCTTTACTTCTCCACCCGCCCGAATAACGCAATCACCACCGGCGACTTGCTCCGAGCTGTAATCGCCACCCTTGACGATGACGTCCGGCAGCAGCCTGCAATACAACCTTTCAGGCGTTTCCTCTTCGAATGAAACCACCCAGTCCACGCAGGCTAACGCCGCCAGAACCGTCATCCGTTCCTGCAAGCCATTAATAGGCCGGGACTCCCCCTTAAGCTGTCTGACCGACGCGTCGGAATTTACCGCCACAACCAACCGATCTCCCAAGGCCTTTGCCTGCTGCAAATAAGTCACATGTCCGGCGTGCAATAGATCGAAACAGCCATTGGTCATGATGATGCGTTCATCATGGGCTTTGGCGCCAGCCATTATTTGCGCCAACTCGTCTTCCGAAACGATGCCGTATTGGGAATCCCGATCACCGTGCATTGCCCTCGTTAGCTCCTGCATTGATACGGTTGATGTACCCAGCTTTCCGACCACAATGCCTCCCGCCAGGTTAGCCAGATACATCGCGTCATGCAACGCCATATCCAGCGCCACGCCCAGAGCCATCACCGCGATAACCGTATCTCCGGCACCGGTCACGTCAAAGACATCCTTGGCCTGAGCCGGTAATGAATGCACTTGATCGTCTTGTATCAAGGTCATGCCCGCCTCGCCGCGAGTCAACAAAAGTGTCGGGATTTGATACCGCTTTAACAGTCCTCGCCCTTTTTCAATCAAATTATCTTCATTTTCAGGAATACCGACCACCGCCTGCAATTCAGACAGATTCGGCGTTATCAGGTCCGCTTGCGCATATCGCTGATAATCCACCCCTTTCGGATCCACCAAGACCTTAACGCCGGCTTGCTTGGCCTTAATGATATACGTTGAAACATCCGCCAATGTTCCTTTGCCATAATCCGAGAAAACAACCGTATTATTTTCAGACAGATGTTCAACCAGCCTTGCCAACAACGCATCCGAATCAAACTTAAGAGACGTCTCTTCAAAATCGATCCGAATGAGCTGCTGATGCTGCGCCATTACCCGTAACTTGCAGATGCTGCGAATTTCCCGCTCGACTACAAAATCGCAGGCCACGCCTTCCGCTTCCAGCAGTCGCCTCAGTATCTCGCTTTCGGCATCATCGCCAACAACGCCCAGCAGAGTCACCTTGCCGCCTAATTTGGCAATATTGAGCGCAACATTGCCCGCGCCGCCGACGCGATCTTCAATAGTTTTAACCCTGACCACCGGCACCGGCGCTTCCGGCGAAATACGCGCGGCCTGCCCGGACCAGTACCGATCCAGCATCACATCGCCGATGACTATGATCCGAGCTTGCCCAAACTCAGGTGCAGCTGCCAACATCAATAAGCCCCCTCAATCGCGCCACACCACCAGTGGCCTATCAATATATGCGCCTCCTGAATTCTTGCGGTCACATCCGAGGGAACGATCACCGAATGCGTAACTTGTCCGCTCAACTCGCCGCCTTCACACCCGGTTAACCCGATAACAGCCATACCTTTCAACCTTGCAGCGTCCACCGCGTTTAATATATTTTTGCTGGTTCCTGATGTGGAAATAGCAATCAAGCAATCTTTTTCATTGGCAATGGCTTCAATCTGCCGGGAATAGACCGTATCGAATCCTATATCATTGCTGTGCGCCGTTAAAATCGAGCTGTCTGTGGTCAACGCAATGGCAGCCAGAGCCTTCCGGTTTTTTTCATATCTCACCACCAACTCCGCAGCGATATGCTGACAATCGGCCGCACTGCCGCCATTGCCGCACAACAATATTTTCCCGCCCTGCCTTAATGTCTCAATCAGCAACGCTCCGGCCGCCTCAATAGCCCCGGAACAATCGGCCAACCGCTCCATCATGGCCTTATGCTCTTCAAGCTCGGAAATAAATGTCTTCAAAATAATGCCCCCTAGGCAATGTCTGAATTTAATGCTTCAGTAGCGGCGATCGGTTGATCGCCCTTGCGATGTTCCTTAAATTGCATGGAATGCAAACGCGCATAGGCTCCATTTTTTGCAATCAGCTCCTGATGAGAGCCTCTTTCCACGATGCGCCCGTGATCCATAACCAAAATTATATCTGCATTTTCAATAGTCGACAGTCGATGGGCAATAACCAGCGTCGTCCTATTGCTCATTACTTTTTGCAGCGCCGCCTGTATAAACCGCTCCGATTCGGTATCGAGCGCCGATGTTGCCTCATCCAGTATCAATATCGGGGCATCTTTCAGCAATGCCCTGGCCAAAGCCAACCTTTGCCGTTGTCCGCCGGACAGCTTGACGCCATTCTCGCCTATTTCGGTATCCAGCCCCTGTTCGTACTTGGCGATAAATTCCATCGCATAGGCATCCGTTGCAGCCTGAGTTATTTCGCTTCGGGTCGCGGTCGCATGCGACCCGTAGGCGATATTATTGGCTATCGTGTCATTGAATAAAGTGACTTGCTGGTTGACCAACGCCAACTGTTTCCTCAAATTTGCCAGCTCATACGTATTAATTTCCACACCGTCCAGCAATATTTCACCGGTATCATGCGGATAAAAACGCGAAACCAAATTGGCGAGCGTACTTTTACCGCCGCCGGAAGCCCCTACCAGTGCAATGGTCTGTCCCGGCTCGGCCTTAAAATTGATGTCGATCAGCGCAGGCTCATTTGCTCCCGCATATTGAAACGTCAAATTTTTGAATTCCAGGGCACCTTTACATCTTTCGGCTTGATACGTGCCTTCATCCAACTCGCCCGGCTCATCCAGAATTTCGAATAACGATTCGGCCGCCGCGATACCTTTTTGAATATCGCCATTTGCATCGCTCAATTGCCTGATAGGCCTCGGCAATAAAAATGCCGCAGTCAGGTAACCGACAAACTCGCCGACACTGGCTTGCTTCATGAAAAACAAGGCCATATACATCAGGAATGACAATGCGATGGCGATAATAAACTGCATGATCGGATTGTGTATCGCCATCGTCGTTGACAGCTTTAGCGATTGCCTCCGGTTGTATAAACTGCTTTCCAAAAATCGCCGCCGCTCGTATTCTTCGCCGCCGTAACTGCGCACCACCCGGTGTCCGCCCACCAATTCCGACGTGATATGCGTCATGTCGCCAATCGATTCTTGTATTTTTTTGCTGATCCCCCGGAGACGCTTACTCACATAGCTCACCAGCACCACAATAATCGGCGCTATAGCGATAAAAACCAGCGACAACATCCAGTTTGAATAAAACAAATAGATTAACAAGCCTATCGCAGTAAAGCCTTCGCGTACAAAGGTACGCACTGCGTCCGTGGTGGCCTGGGTAACCTGCCCGACATTATTGGTTATCCTTGAAATCATGTAACCGCTGTTATTCGCATCAAAGTAGGCTGTCGGCAGTCGCGTATACTGATTGAAAATTTCACAGCGCAAGGCATGTACGACATTGGTGGATACTTTGGCCAGAAAATAGTTGCCCAAATAAGCGCCAATCCCATGCACCACAATTAAACCGCTAAACAGTAACGGCAAATAATACATTCCCTCCCGGCTCTCGGTTTGCAAGGTATCGATAATATGCTTGATTAATGCCGCAAATAAGGTCTGGGTGCCTGAATACATCAGGAAGCCAACAATACTGATTGCAAAAAGACCGCGATGTGGCTTTACATAAGTCAGTAGTCGCTTATATATTTGAGTGCTTGCTTTGGGTGCTTTGTTCATATTTTTGAAAATTTCATTAACGGGTAAAGCTATTTGATCTTGCTCTGAGTCGAAGATCTACTCAAAAGATACTGGGAGACGCCTTTTGTTGCGACAATAAAATCCCACTGCTTCAGGCGATCCAACAATCGTTGGTAATTAAGGTCTTGTTTGCTTTTGTCATTATGAGGATGCCATAAATGCAGCACAGGCACCGCAAATCGCCCTTCCTTGCGTTTAATGCCGGCGTGTATCAAGCGAATAACCAGGTCGGAATCCTCAAAACCCCAGCCTTCAAAAAGCTCATCAAAACCATTAGTCCGTATAAAGTCGCTTTTCCAGAGCGCCAAATTGCAGGTCATGGCTTTTTGCCACTTATCAGGTTGCGATTTTCTTAAAAACCCTAAGGGCAGCCGAATAAAGGCGGAAATCCGGTTGATCTTTTTTTGTAGCCAAAGGGAAATAAAATGACTCAGCGGTTTTTGGTGCAATGGAATATGTTTTTCAATAACGTCCTGAGTAAACGACTCGCTTAACAACACCCTATTGCCCGGCACGAAATACCCGGACTCCGCCAGCTGCCGGTGCCGTGCGATAAAATCAGGCCCAAGCACGCAGTCGCCATCGATAAACAGCAAATATTCACCCTGACTGCTCGCAACCGCCTTATTCCTGATAGTTCCCGCCCTGAATCCGTGATCATCATGATGCACATATTGAATGGGCACCGGGCTTTTAGCGCAATAAGCCCGGGCCTGGGCCTGATTGACCGGTGCAGAGCCATCGTCGGCGATAATGATTTCAAACGCCGGATCGCGCTGGGCAAACAAGCTGTCCAGACAGAGTTCTAATGCGGCCGGCCAGTTATAGGTGGTTACGATAACAGAGATTAAATTCATTGTTAACGGGACTGCCGGTTTTGCAATTCCAGCAGTTTAAGATACTTATAATAAGCGCCTTCCGCATTGGAAATCGACAGCATCAGCCCTTCCCGCCCGTCCAGAATAGCGGCTTTAAGCCAATAGGTGCGAATGAATGTCCAAAACGCTTTTAAGATGGCCTTGCTCAAAGATGAGCGAACGCCCCGTTGATAAAGCAACTCAGCACCCAAGGTCGAATAGCAATTTACTTTATGCAAAACCTCATCCAGGTTTATAAAAGCATCGTGCAGCAACGGAGTGGTTAACTGCCCGATTTGCCCCTGAACAATAATACGCTCATGAACGACTGAATCAGTAAACTGACCGCAATCACGACGAAATAGCCTAAGCACATGATCCGGCCACCAGCCGCCATGGCGCATTTGCCTGCCGCAATAGCTGGAAAGACGCGGGATCTCATAGCCGTTATAGCCTTCCTGCCGGAGCGCTGCTTCGATTTCCGACCTTAATTCCGGCGCTACAACTTCGTCGGCATCTACCGATAAAATCCAGTCGCCGCTCGCTTTATCGACAGCGCGTTGTTTCTGAATACCGAAGCCGGGCCAGTCTGTTTGATAAATCTTATCGGTGTATTGACGACAGATCGCGACCGTATCATCCTCGCTGCCTGAATCCAGAACGACAATCTCGTCGACCCATGAAATTGACTCAAGGCAACGAGCGATATGCCCGGCTTCGTTTTTTGTAATGATGACTACACTAAGCATGGCGTATCGATAGAAGAATAAGTTGTTAGCGCCATAATTGATAAATGTGTTTTCGCTTAAGCTTTTCCCAATTGAACAAGAGGCGCTGCAACCAGACAGGCGGGGCTTTTTCGACAGCGCTCATAAACAAGCCGGCCTTACTGCCTTGCTCCACCACGGGTTCTTCGAGCCACAGCATGCTGATTCCCAGTTCCCGATCGATTTTTTCAAACTGATTGTCTATCGGCAATGAAACCTTGTTGCGGGTAATCCAGTCCAGCCGTTTTTGTGCCGTGTTGCAATCAATAATATAGGAATCGGTAAATCGACCGCGAGAACCCAGGTACAAATGCTGACCGGGTTTTCTAAGGCTTTTCGGCGTATAAAAGTTGCCGCCGCAACCGATAAAAATGACTTTCGGCCCGTCAAAGCGAGAGCTTTCTTCCAACGCATAATGCAGGCCTTCATTAAAGCCTGGAGAAAAAATGGCATCATCTTCCAGCACCAATGCCTGTTGCTGTTTGTTTGCAACAATGCTTTCCAGGGTCATGATGTGTTTTAGAGCGCATGACATTTGGTTGGGCGACAAGTTGTCGCCCATAAAATACTTATTAATAATCTCGGCTGTCAGCTCATCGGCGTCGCCGTCAAGAACAAACTCGGCCGTCATATCTTTCCTTAAAAGCTGCGCCTCCATAAACGCGCGACGCTCATGGAATGCTTTTACGTTTATTACGTAAAGACCATCCAGTTGTTTTGTTGCTAAATGCATTCCGACTGTTACCTTGAAAAACTTGGGGGGCTATATCGGGAAACTTTACCAAAAACCGCAAGTAAAGCGAAATCAATTACGGACAAATCATCATTTATCGTTATTCAATCGGCAGGATTACTCTTTTCCCAGCGCCCGTCGAATAGCTTCTTTGACTCGCTCAGGGCTAAGCGTATCAAGACATAGGCTTCGGCTTTGCCGATGTTTATCACAGCCTTCCAAATGGCAGGGAACGCAGTCTCCTTGACCTTGAATCAAGCTGATATTGTTAAGCTGCAGGCTGCCTGTTTTATGAAAAGGATTTATGTTTTGGTTATACCCGGCAGGCCAAGGCGCCCATTTTACCGGATTGGTCGGCCCATAAAGCGCAATCACCGGGATTCCGGTTGCGGCCGCCAAGTGAGTGATACCGGTATCCGGGCCGATATATAATTTCGCCTGGGCAATAATAGTTGCCAACTGAGCCAATGAAACCTGGCCCGCCAGATTGATCGTATCCTCAGGAAGTTGACGTTGAATATTAGCGACATAATCAACTTCCTCTCGGGCCGGTCCTCCCGAAAGAACCAGTCTTAATCCCAGTTTTTTAAGATAAAGACCAATCTCTATCCAGCCTTCTACAGTCCATTGCTTGTATGTCCACTGTGGATGCGGGTGCAAAACGGCGTAACCGGCATTATCAGTTAAAAAAGGAAATTGCCGCACCAACTGCCTAGCATCATTGATTTGCGGAGGAACCAGTGAAAAACACTTCGGAACATTGATCAACTCCAGCAACTTCAAGTGTTGCAGAACCGTATGCGTATTGTCGTCGTCAAATTCTGTCCAGCGTTGAACAAAAAAACGCTTCCACCAGCCCGTGGTGTTTTTCGGCGGCACAACGGCAACCCGTAATGGCGCTGCAAGTAATGTATATAAAAAAGGGCGATCCCCGGCCTGCGTAGCAATGGCAAGATCATACCGCCTGAATAACTGCCGTAATAACAGCCAATAATCATGGAGCTTAGGGCGGTTAGGCGTAGTAATGATATGACTTATATCAGGATTGCCTTCGAGCATGGAGGCGGTATTGCAAAACACTAAGACATCAAGCTGAGCATCCGGATAAGCCTGCCGCAACGAATGCAATAAGGGTGTTGTCAGCAGCACATCGCCGAGGTACCGCATTGCGATGACCAGGATTTTTGTTGGCTTTGGCTGTAAAGATGAGTAGCTTTTCATTGATTGAATTATGTTCCGGCGACTACTAGCAGATCATTGAATATAACGCGACTCAATGAGCTGCTTGCAATAAAATCAACGCCAAAATAATAATCTAAAACGCACCCTTACGCTTCTGCGCCGTTTAACCAAAGGTCATGCTTATTGCACATGCTCAATGCGTAAATCGGTCCACTGTAGTCATGCAGTGTAAAGGTTGATATTGCTGCCGTGTCCTTAGTAGGATTAAAAAGGTATTCATCTATAAACTTATAGTTTTGATCCAGCAAAACATGTTTAACAATATAGTGCTCGTAACCTTTCATTTCATGCGCTGTTACGATTTTTACAGCGACATTTCCTCCCGTTTTTTCTATTTCAATGTTGGGCAAGTGCGTTGCAACTTTATCGCTCCAGCGACCGGGCGCCTCTTTTGTATAATAGATGTTTCCTGTAGCCGCCTGTTTGCCGCTGTCAGCCAGCGCAATTGTTGGCACGATTATACCGGCACCCACACCCGCTACACTTAATCTAATAAAATCACGACGTTCCATAACACTTACCCTTTTTTGATTACTGATTCCCCCTGTTTATCACAGAGGCGTTTTACTTAACTAGCAAATCCGATCGATGCGATTTCATCTAAGCACCTTATTCATTCTCCGCGCCTTGATATGCATTTTTCCGCAATTTGCCGGATTTTATCCAGTCGCGAGCATTCTTCGCGCTTCTTAATACCGGCGCGGCCCCACCCATGGCTACCGCATCGACCAGACAATACCAGGCAGCAACTCCGCTAGGAGGATTCCCCTGAGGCAAGCTCAAAACCGGATCGATTGCCGCCCATTTCCAGGTCCCGACGGCAGTGCCAATTAACTCCAACCACGTGGTAATAAAAAAGGCCGCCAGATAAACCATTGGCGAGCGACCTTTAAAAAGATAACCCAGAAAAACACAAAACAATAGCGCGCCTACTGAATCGCCCTGTTCAGCATAACCGCTGATGCCCCAAATTGACCATGCGCCGCACACCAATACCACCGAAGTAGCGATCTCTCTGGCATAACGCTGGAATAATCCGGAACGCCCCAGCGCGACAGCGGTTAAATAAACCATGCCGTGACCGGGCGGCACATAAGCGGGCACATTCTCAAACCGATACGTGTATCCACCCATAAAAGGCGACGCAAAATGCTCGCCGATAGTGGCAAAAATGACAGCGATGGCAACCTGCACTCTAATTTCCCTGTTTTCACCGAGCAACAAGCCGATCACAAACACCCAGGCGCAAACGCCGAGGGCGTTTTGCTTCTCCAAACTCGCATTCGCGTCGCTCACTAAGCAGACCGCCACGCAAAAAAAAGTAAACGCCGCTATAAAATAGTCCCGTCTTCTATGGGCGTAAGCGACGTTAACTTGTGGAAAATGACGTAACACAATTACCTCGTATTCAATCAATAAAATGTAAGTAGATTAATTCACCACGAAGACACGAAGTTCACGAAGAAAAACCAAGATAAAAACTTCGTGTTCTTCGTGTCTTCGTGGTGATATATCTAAATTAATGCATAGCTCAGATCTTCACATGAACATCCAGGCTATCATCACATATCGACCCAACTTACCCAGCAATATGATTAAACAAGCCTGGAAGAATGGCAGTTTTAGCCATCCGCCCGCAAAACACAAGGCATCCCCAACCACCGGCAACCAGGTAAAAAACAGTGTCCAGATACCTTTGTTTCTGACGACATCCAACGCTTTCTGTTTTTTTTCCGATAAAAGCGTGGCAACCGGGAATTTTTTAGCCGCCAGCACACCCAAGCCCCATGTGGTCATGGCACCCAGCGTGTTGCCTATTGTTGCAACGATGACTAAAAGCCCAGCCTGATAATGTCCTGCCGCTACCATATAAGCCAAAACGGCTTCCGAGCCCCCTGGCGCTATCGTTGACGATATAAATGCGCTGAGAAACAGCCCGCCTATTTCAAACCCTATGTCTTGCACTTTTTTCTCTCAAAAAAAATCCCTGCACTCAAAAAAAGCGCAGGGATTTTTATGTTGCCTGGACTCATCTTCCAGGCAATATCTTGTTTTTATTGGAAATAACCAGCTTCACCAAACGGGACAACAGCTTTACAACCAACTCGATACCCGCTCTCACCCAATCAAAAATAGTGGCGATCGCCTCTGATACACTCATACCTTTAAATTTTTTCGCCAAAAATGGCGCAAACAGCAAGCCGATCACCAGACCGATCACAGTAACACCTGAAATAACGGAATCTTCTTTTGGCGGCTGACTTACCGGCGCAGGCTTATTGGCGACAACAGTCGGTGCGGCTTCAGCTGCGGCTGAAACGTCGGCCATCACTGTCGACAGGCTTCCCTTGTAATCATCGGCTATCACATAAGCCGTCACTCCTGGAATACTGGGCAGATCGCCATCGCCTTTACCGACTTTCAACTGGGCTTTCATACCTTTTTCCATATGCTGGGCGATGTCGCAATGCACCAGATAGGTTTTATCGCCGGGAGGCAGGATCAATGTTCCGGAGATTTTTGCAGGCCCTGATATTTCCAAATGGAACATACCTTTGGGGTATAAATACTTGGGCAAGCCGTGCATCATCCATTGATGACGGACATTATCATCATTGATGAAATGAACGGTCAGCTTGGTGCATGGCTTAAAATTAAATTCCTGAGTATCGAATGCAAACATTCTGCCGGGAAATTTCTCGGCATATTTATGACCGGCATGCACAGTAATTTCCTTGGTCTCAGCGATACTGTCGCAGCCACCCGGTAATGTACTGGAATTTTGACCCATGACCATACCGCCGGCCATGTCCATCAAATGGCCATCACCGTGATCCATGAGCATACCATCATGATCTTCATACTCCACTGCCGATACCGGCGCAGAAAAAAGAAAAATCAGTACCCCAGCCGATAATAACTTCACCATTATTCATTACCTCTATTATTCAATAAAATCAAAGCTTCCGCTCCTCCATCTTACCCACATCCCTGTAGGCGATGCCATTGCCCTGTTGCGGTGAACGCTATCCGTAACTGCGCAATGGCATCAACACACAACCTAACCAAAAAGTCGTGTCTGCTTAGCTTTTAAGCTTCGCTATCGCTTCATCCACCTTGCTTTTGAAACCGGCGTGCGACAGATAAAGTACATATAGACCGGCCAATGCGAAAAATGCATACAGGAGTAGATTGTTTTTGCTCACTGCTTTACCGCCGCCTGCACTAAAACCCATGTGCGCATCTAACCGATTACCCGCATCAGGAACCAGAGTAATATGAATCAGGTATTTGCCTGGCTCAGGCACACCATTTGGCAGTTTTAATTCAACAGTGCCTTTTTTATGTTTTGCCGCCGGCAAGAAGAATACGCGAGTACCTTCAGGCTCTTTTGTCACCTCAAACTCAACCGCCATATCCCTGTATTTCATATCTTGATAGTCGAATACAAGTAAAGTCATTTCATTAGCGCGAGGAAGATTGGCGCAAAAATCTTCTGCGGGAAATGCGTTAGGTTGATAAGCGGTATAATGCAGCCAATGAGTAGGCTCCAATTCAAATTTACATTGGTCAGTATCGGTGCCTGCGGCTCCGCCGTGCGCCCATAACGATGCAGAAAATAACAATCCCAGAAGTACCAGGAAACCCTTTCTTAAAATGTGTGTACTGTTCATAATGCCTTCCAGTTTTGATAAAATTATTATTATGAGAAAGATGTAAATGCTATCAATTTTAAACCTATCGAAAATAAGCATCTTCTGCTGTATTTTTGAGCAATAGCAGCGGTTAACTCTAGCACATCGATTTGGTCAAATAAAGGAATTGATGGAAGAGCAACCCGCAAGCGCCAGTATATAAGCAAAAGATAATGCACTGCTATACTATTGCTATCCTTCCCTGCTTTTCGTAGACTTAAGTTAACTTTATTCAAACGGAGCTTTACGCATGTCATCTTTGACCACTTCTACAGCCTGGACAGCTTTAATAACACATCACAACGAAACCAAAAACATCCTCCTACGCGACAGCTTTAACGCTGACAATACCCGCCATGCCAAGTTCTCCCTCCATTTCAACGACATTCTATTTGATTACTCCAAAAACAGAATAACCGATCAAACCCTGCCCTTACTGATTGATCTTGCTAAACATGCCGGGCTGGACGCAAAAATCAAAGCCATGTTTTCCGGGGCGGAAATAAATAAGACCGAACACAGATCCGTCCTGCATACCGCCTTACGCAACAGAAGCAATCAACCTGTTTATGTCGATGGGCAGGATGTGATGCCGCAAATCAACAGCGTTCTTGCCAAAATGCGAACTTTCAGCACCCGCGTGCGCTCAGGCGAATGGCGCGGCTATACCGGCAAGGCGATTACCGACATCGTTAACATCGGCATAGGCGGTTCCGATTTAGGACCGAAAATGGTTTCTACGGCGCTTACGCCCTATGCTTCCGAAACATTAAAAGTTCATTTTGTTTCCAATATCGACCAGGCCGATCTTGTTGAGACCCTCAAGCACTTATCTCCTGAAACGACACTCTTTCTTATTGCGTCTAAAACATTTACCACGCAAGAAACCATGACCAATGCAAAATCGGCAAGAAGCTGGTTCCTTGACAGCGCGCAAGATCAACAGGCCATTGCCAAGCATTTTGTCGCCATTTCCACAAGCACCCGGAATGTCGCCGAATTCGGCATAGATACCAATAATATGTTCGAGTTCAGGCATTGGGTCGGCGGACGTTATTCGCTGTGGTCGGCCATAGGACTGTCTATCGCTTTATATGTCGGCATGGATAACTTCGAGGAGCTTTTACAAGGCGCTTATGAAGTCGACGAGCATTTTCGCGCCACGCCTTTTGAAAAAAATATCCCGGTCATCATGGGCTTGCTCGGCATTTGGTATAACAACTTTTATAACGCCGAATCCCACGCCCTGTTGCCTTACGACCAGTCCATGCTTTATTTCGCTGATTATTTTCAGCAAGGCGACATGGAAAGCAATGGTAAAAGCATAGATCTTAATGGTGATAAAGTAGATTACAGCACCGGCCAGATTATCTGGGGACAACCCGGCACCAATGGCCAACATGCTTTTTTCCAGCTGATCCATCAGGGCACCAAACTCATACCCTGCGACTTCCTGGCCGCCGCAAACAGTCACTACAAGCTGCCCGAGCATCATGATATTTTGATTTCGAACTTTCTCGCCCAACCGGAAGCCTTGATGAAAGGCAAAACAGCCGAAGAAGTTAAACAGGAATTATCAGCCGAAGATCAGGCCGACGCCGTCTTGGTCGCCTCCAAAATATTTGACGGCAATAAACCGTCCAATTCGTTTTTATTCAGCAAACTGACGCCCAAAACCTTAGGCTCGCTGATTGCATTTTATGAACATAAAATTTATGTTCAGGGCGTCATCTGGAATATCAACTCATTTGACCAGATGGGCGTGGAATTAGGAAAAACCTTAGCCAAAATCATCCTGCCGGAACTTCAAAATGACAAGATCATCGACAGCCACGATTGCTCAACCAATGCATTGATTAATGCCTACAAACAATCACGACTTCCATAAACGGCGGAAGTGTCGCAATCGGTACGACTGCATGGATGCAGGAGGTAGAGCAACGCAGGAGCAGTTGCCGAGGGAATCGATGCGACCGGCAATCTTGATTCGTCTGCCAAGACTGCTTATCGGCTTTATATTCACCATCACGCTGACGACTTGCGATAGCGGATTCCTATCTCTTAATAAGCTGGAGCAGATTAAGCGGGCAGGAATCTTGCATGTATTAACCAGAAACGACCCGACCACCTATTACGAAAGCCCCGAAGGCTTTACCGGGCTGGAGTATGATCTGGTTATACTGTTCGCCGAACAGTTAGGCGTTAAAGTAAAGTTTGAGACCCCCGGCACCTTTGATGACATTCTAAATCGCATTGCCAAAGGCAAGGCCGACATCGCCGCCGCAGGCCTGACCATCACCGAGCAGCGCAGCAAAAAAATGCGCTTTGCTCCCGCCTACCATGAAATAACCGAACAGCTCATTTATCGGTCGGGCACTCGCCGCCCAAATAACATAAGTAGCCTGACCCATGGCATTATCGAAGTTGCCAAAAGCACCAGCCACATCGACAGCCTGATCTATCTACAGACGGATACGCCTGACCTGGCCTGGAATGTTAACGATGAGCTGGATACCGATGGCTTGCTGTACCTGGTTAACGAAGGACTTATCGATTACACCGTAGCCGACTCGAACCAGACCGTTTTAATCCGCCGCTTTTACCCCAAACTTAACATTGCGTTCGACATTTCCGAACCCCGTCAACTGGCTTGGGCGTTAAGCCCATCGGACGACAACAGCTTATACGATGAAGTGACGCGTTTTTTCGAGCGTATAAAAAAGGACAAGACGCTCGACCAGCTCCTTGAAAAACATTACGGACATACCAGCAGCTTGAGCTATATCGGCAACTGTAAATTTCGCCAGCAACAAAAAAGCCGACTTCCACTGTATCAAAAATATTTCAATTCGGCGGCAGCGCAATACAACATAGACTGGCGCTTATTGGCCGCAATCGGCTATCAGGAATCCCGCTGGCTGGATAAAGCCGTTTCCCCGACCGGCGTCGAAGGCATTATGATGTTAACCAACGACACTGCCGCTGAACTCGGCATCAAAAATCGCACCGATCCGGCGCAAAGCATCGCCGGCGGCGCGCGCTATTTTCAGCAAAGAATCCAAACTATCCCCGAACAAATTCCGGAACCGGATCGCACCTGGTTTGCCTTAGCCTCATACAATGTCGGGCTGGGCCATCTTGAAGACGCCAGAGCATTGACAACAAAGCAAGGCGGCAACCCCGATAAATGGATGGATGTCAAACAGCGACTGCCCTTGCTGACTCAGGAAAAATGGCACCAACAGACCAAGCACGGCTACGCCCGAGGCCAGGAACCGGTTGAATTTGTAGAAAATATCCGCAGTTATTACGACTTGCTGGTCTGGCTAACCGAAGAAAACCAAATCAAGAAAAACGCCATGGAAGTCGATAGCGAAGATCCTGAGCATGAAGCGGTCACTATTGATCCGGCAGCGCTTTAATCTGGAAAAATCAATTTATCCACGAAAAACACAAAAAGCACGAAAATATTCAAGCTATAGCACGCAAATGACGAATGAAATACAACATGCCGATTATTTCGTGTCTTTCGTGCTTTTCGTGGACAAACCGCCCTCACCGTCTGGCTTTAAAAAAATCCCTCAACATTTCCGAGCATTCCGTTTCCAGCACGCCGCCGTCCCAGCTGATCCGGTGATTTAAAAAAGCCGCATCGGTCAGGCTTAGTGCATTGCACACCGCGCCCCGTTTGGAATCGTACGCGCCGAACACCAGCCGCTTGATCCGCGCATGACTCATAGCCCCTATGCACATCACGCAAGGCTCCAACGTCACGTACAAGGTCGCATCATTCAAACGATAATTTTGAACGTGAACTCCCGCCCCTCGCATTGCAACCACTTCGGCGTGGGCGGTCGGATCATGGCTGGTTATCGGAATATTCCAGCCTTCCGCGATACATCGATTGTCCCTGACTACGATAGCGCCGACCGGGACCTCGCCCTGTTGCTCGGCCCGTTGCGCCAGCCTGATGGCATGACGCATCCATGCTTCATCCGTGGTACTGCTTATTCCCATTCAATCGTTGCGGGGGGCTTGCCGCTGATGTCGTAAGCAACGCGGGAAATACCGGGGACTTCATTGATAATGCGGCGGGAAATCAAATCCAGAAACTCATACGGTAAATGCGCCCAGCGAGCGGTCATAAAATCGATAGTTTCGACAGCGCGGATCGCGATCACGTAATCATAGCGCCGACCGTCGCCCATCACGCCGACCGACTTGACCGGCAAAAACACCGCAAACGCCTGACTGACTTTGTCGTACAGATCATGGCGATACAGCTCTTCGATAAAAATAGCATCGGCCTGGCGCAATAAATCGGCAAATTCCTTTTTCACTTCGCCTAAAATTCTGACGCCCAAACCGGGACCGGGGAACGGATGGCGATAAACCATATCCGCAGGCAATCCCAGCTCTACGCCCAGCTTCCTGACTTCGTCCTTGAACAGTTCGCGCAACGGTTCAACCAGTTTTAACAGCATATTTTCCGGTAAACCGCCGACATTGTGATGCGACTTGATCAAATGCGCTTTGCCGCTTTTGGAACCGGCCGATTCAATCACATCGGGATAAATCGTACCTTGCGCCAGCCATTTTGCATCGGCTATTTTCTCGGCTTCCTCGTCAAAAATATCAATAAACAGGCTGCCGATGATTTTGCGTTTTTGTTCCGGGTCGGTAATGCCGCTCAAGGCGTCCAGATAGCGCTGCTCGGCGTCCACCCGGATAACCTTGACGCCCATGTGCTCGGCAAAAGTCGCCATCACTTGGTCGCCTTCGTGCAGACGCAGCAAGCCGGTATCGACAAAAACGCAGGTCAACTGGTCTTCAATGGCCTTGTGCAGTAGTGCGGCAACAACCGACGAATCAACGCCGCCGGACAAGCCCAAAACCACATGATCGGTGCCGACCGTTTTCCGCACAACCTCGATACTGTCTTCGATAATATTGCTGGATGTCCACAACGCTTCACAGCCGCAAATCTCCAACACAAACCGCGACAATATCCGTCCGCCTTGTTTGGTATGGGTGACTTCGGGATGAAACTGCAAGCCGTAAAAGCCCTGGTCTTCATTGGCGATACCGGCAATCGGCGCACCGTCCGAGCTGGCAATCAGCGTAAAGCCGGGCGGCAGATCAACGACGCGGTCGCCGTGGCTCATCCAGACGTCCAGCAGGCCGAAGCCTTCCGGCGACAAATGATCCTCGATACCGGTCAGTAATTTCGAATGGCCGCGCGCCCTGATTTGCGCATAGCCGAACTCCCGATGATCGGAACTTTCAACCTTACCGCCCAATTGCTCGGCCATGGTTTGCAGACCGTAGCAGATGCCCAGTACCGGAACGCCCAACTCGAAAACGATTTGCGGCGCTCTGGGCGTATCGCCGCTGGTTACCGTGTCAGGGCCGCCGGATAAAATAATGCCGTTGGGTGCGAATTTTTTGACTTGTTCAGCGTCGCATTCGCAGGAATAAATTTCGCAATAGACGCCGATTTCACGAATACGACGCGCGATCAGTTGAGTGTATTGCGAGCCGAAATCCAGAATCAGGATTTTGTGGGTATGGATGTTTGGGGATTGTTGTTTCACGATAGAACTCTTTTAGATCAGGCGAAAGGTTAAGGGCGAAGGGCAAAGGACGAAAGGCGAAAAAACCGAGCTTCAAAATTAGGTCAACCTTTAGCCCTTCGCCTTTCGTCTTTCGCCTAAACTCACTCCATCCGGTAATTAGGCGCTTCTTTAGTGATGGTCACGTCATGCACATGGCTTTCGCGCATGCCGGCACTGGACACCCGCACAAACTGCGCTTTTTCATGCATCATCGCAATGGTTTGGCTGCCCGTGTAACCCATGCTGGCACGAATGCCGCCCAGCAACTGATGAATAACGGCCAGCAAACTGCCTTTATACGGCACCCGGCCTTCTATACCTTCCGGCACCAATTTTTCAGCCGAATCGGTTTCTTCCTGAAAATAGCGATCGCTGGAGCCTTGCTGTTGCGACATCGCGCCCAAAGAACCCATGCCGCGATAGGATTTATAAGACCGTCCCTGAAACAACTCGATCTCTCCCGGCGCTTCTTCGGTTCCGGCAAACAAACCGCCCAACATCACCGCATAGGCACCGGCGGCCAAGGCTTTAGCGACATCGCCGGAATAGCGGATACCGCCATCGGCAATCAACGGCACGCCGGTTCCTTTTAGCGCATCGGCGACATTGCTGACTGCGGTAATTTGCGGCACGCCGACACCGGCAATAATACGGGTCGTACAAATAGAGCCGGGGCCGATGCCGACCTTAACGCCGTCCGCGCCTGCCTCAACCAAGGCCAGCGCTGCCGCCGCCGTGGCAATGTTGCCGCCGATAACCTGTACATCAGGATAGTTTTGCTTTACCCAACGCACCCTGTCCAATACGCCTTGAGAATGTCCGTGTGCGGTATCGACGATAATCACGTCCACACCGGCAGCAACCAGGGCGGCGACACGCTCTTCCGTGCCTTGCCCGGTACCGATTGCCGCGCCGACCCGCAACCGCTCCTGTTCGTCTTTACAGGCCAACGGGTAATCTTTGGCTTTTTGTATATCTTTTACCGTAATCATGCCGCGCAAATGGAAAGCATCATTGACCACCAGCACTTTTTCGATGCGATGTTCATGTAGCAAAGCAATCACTTCTTTCCGATCGGCATTTTCACCCACCGTAATCAACCGCTCTTTGGGCGTCATGACTTTTGAAACCGGCTCATCAAAGCGCGTCTCAAAGCGCAAGTCGCGGCTGGTCACAATACCGACCAACTCATCGCCATTGACCACCGGTACGCCGGAAATATTTTTGGATCGGGTTAAGGTGATCACGTCCCGTATGCTCACATCCGGCGTAACGGTGATCGGATCTTTAATCACTCCGCTCTCGTATTTTTTAACGCTGCGGACTTCACGCGCCTGCTGCTCGGCCGTCATATTCTTATGAATAATGCCGATACCGCCTTCCTGGGCAATCGCAATCGCCAGCCGGGCTTCGGTAACCGTATCCATCGCCGCCGCAACCAAAGGGATATTGAGCGTAATGCCCCGCGTCAGCTGGGTCTTCATTTCTACGTCGCGTGGCAGCACAGTCGAGTGCGCAGGCACTAATAAAACGTCATCAAACGTGAGCGCTTCCTGAATAATTTGCATAAACCACACCTTATAACTCAGTGAAAAATAACCGCGCATTATACATCGTAGGATGGGTAGAGTGCGAGCGAAACCCATGATTTGTTGCATAATTGCGGAATTTTTGGTTGAGGATATGGGCGTTTTCGGCATCTAGCGTTTAGGTTTATCAGCCACGGCCGTTGTGAGTAAACACCCTCGTGGCTTTATAGGCAGCCATCTAAATTTATTTTAGGTTCTGTTGACGTTTCATCTGAGCCATAAGCGTACCGAGGAAAATAACAGCATCCCCATGTAATTAATAGCCTTTTTCTCGTATCGAGTGGCAATTCTGCGGTAGTGCCTGAGCTTGCCAAACATTCGACCGTATGCCGTTCCTTATAGTGCCAATAATCGCACTCAATGATGCCTCGACTCCAAGGCCGAATATATGAATGCAATATTTTTTTTGTTACGAATGAACTTTCGCTTGCAATACAGGGTAGACCATATATGCCCCGTCTTTCTTTTTGCGTTTGATTTCAAAACCTGACCCTATTTTAGTCCCTTTATCCATCAGCATTCCTCTGTTGTTTATGACGAATGGATTCATCTTTTGCAAGCCAAAATTTACCTATATTTAACCTGAATCAAAGCCTTGGGCTTACAGAAAAATCAGCTTTGGCTGGCAGACGCAGGTAATCTTTTGAGTCACAATGAGACCTTCGCTTAACCCAATCAATCATGCCGGATTTTGCTGCTTAGCATTCCGTGGCTAGTAATCAATTTAATCTGCTCCCCATCAATTTTATAAATAATAAAAAAGGCTAATAAATTATGAAACAGTTATTTTTGTTAGCGGCTTTGGTCGCTTTACCGTCGGTTTTATTTGCTGGCGAATTTATTCCTGCCGACGGTCCGCCCGTACAGGATCAATACATCGTCGTACTTAAAGATGACATGCCGTCAGTCGACGCCCGCGAGGCGCAACTGCGTAGCTTAGCGGCTAAACATAGTGGTGTCGTTAAGGGAACTTTTCGGCATGTTCTCAATGGCGGAGTGGTCCGGATGGTTCAAGCACAGGCGGAAGCTCTCGCCCGTCTGCCAACGGTGTCTTATGTAGAACAGGACGCCCTCGTTTGGTCTACCGGCACACAGTCACCTGCTACATGGGGGCTTGATAGGGTCGATCAGCCTGATTTACCCTTAAATAACACTTATGTATATGGTGAAACAGGGCTGGGAGTCACTGTCTACGTCATCGATACGGGAATCCGTATCGATCATAACGAATTTGGTGGCGGAGCTACCATCGGAACGGATGTTTTGGGGGGAAATGGTAATGACTGCAATGGTCACGGTACTCATGTAGCTGGCACCATCGGGGGAATCACTTATGGAATCGCCAAGAATACCGCCTTGGTTGCCGTGAGGGTATTGGATTGCAACGGTTCGGGGGCAATAAGCGGCGTAATTGCTGGGGTAGACTGGGTGAGTGGCAATGCCATAAAGCCTGCGGTAGCGAACATGAGTCTTGTCGGCGGTTCCAGTCGGTCACTCGATACAGCTGTTAACAACTCAATTACCACGGGCATAACTTACGCGGTGGCTGCCGGAAATTCAAATGCCGATGCCTGTCGCTATTCACCTGCCAAAGTGGCGGCGGCGATCACCGTTGGCGCTACGACCTCGACGGATGATCGAGCGTCTTACTCGAACTACGGGACATGCTTGGATTTGTTCGCGCCCGGTTCCTCAATCACTTCCGCATGGATCACTGATGTCTCAGCTACTAATACTATCAGCGGCACATCCATGGCGACTCCGCATGTTGCGGGAACCGCAGCATTGTATCTGGAAAAGTATCCGACCGCCTTGCCCAATACCGTCCGCAATGCTATTGTCGGCTCAGCGGTATCGAACAAGGTGATCAATACTGGCACGGGGTCTCCGAACCTATTGCTTCAGTCGACTCCCTAAGTTTTTACTGATGAAGCCGCTACTTTTATTAAAAACTAATTTTGGTCATCGCAAATTCAAGTAAGCAACGAGTATGTTAGATAATCTGAAAATAACGGCGTGAATCACACCTGAGAGGCTGACTACTAATCAGCCTCTCAGGTGGAGCGGCAACAATCAGCCTCTTTAAAGTTGTGTTTATGGCAATATTTTTCCTGTTCTTATGAGTTTTAGGGCTACACAAATCAGTAGCTTATAGAGTAAAAACAAAAATTACCTCTGTATTTTTATAAGGCGTCATTGTAAGTCATTGATTTTGTAAATAGATAATCTTATCCGCGACTACTGGGCAATGATAAACAATCCTTGAATTCTGTGGCTTATGAGTCTGGCATAAAACATGCTTTATTTTCTAGTAAATAGGTTGATCTCTTTTAGTAAGCCATTTTATTGCCGGGCAATAAGGACAAAATCATGATAAACACTAACATCTCAAGCATAAACCACAGTGTATTGAACTCGGGATCTTCTCAATCAATAAAAACTAATCCGTATGCATCATCGGCAAATGCTCGACCAGTCGAGTCGCCAGCTTCAGTTACGACAATTAGTCCAGAAGCACAATTGGCTAATATTGGTTCAAGGTACGATGCGACTAATATGACAGAAAAGGAGATGGGGGAAATGGCGAAATCATTGTTTGATGCTGGATTGATTAGCTCAGGTGAAGCTGCTGTAATGAGCTTTCCAATGGATCATCTGAGAAAAAGTCTGGGGATAGCTGTGGATGAATCAAAGAAAATTAATTATGTCGAGCAATATAAAAGCTCTTTAGCTATGGCTCTGCAAAATAACGCTTCACCGCAAGAGTTGAAAATGCGGGAGCATATGGTAGCGGTGCTTGATGGGTTAAACTCAGTAGCATAAAGGTGATTAAAAGCCCCACACCCTCATCGCTTTTCTCAAGTAGTGTGGCGCTTATCATTGATTTACTAAATGTTATAGAATGTAAAGTGAGTCACTCCAATAACCAAAAGGATACGCAGTTGAATTGCTCGAACTGGTGAAGTTGCCTGTAGATTGTCCACTATAGTCATAGTAACGCAACCAAGCTACAATTGATTCCCCTACGTTGCATACATGTAAATCGCTCCCACAAAGCAACTCAGTAAGAACAGGGCTTTTGCTAATTGCATTCATAACAGCTGGGTTAGCATTACCATAACCAATTTGTAATACAGCAACGTAAAGGTAACTGCCGCCATGATCTTGGTTTGTGGACGTTTGCCAAGATTGAATATTTTCCCAGATACCATTGGATTGAGCTGAAACAACGCCTACAACTTCAAAATAGCTGATTCCTGTAGCCGACGATGCTGTTGAAACATTGGTGGCCCCTTTATTTTGTGCACCAGCGAGCAGCGATTGTGCACCACCAAGCAGTGATGTATCAAATAAGTTATTTGCCAGTGGGTGATTGGCAGGTAGAACAGGGTTGGTGATGCGTTGAACAACACCTGCTGCAATATCAGCTGCTGTAGATACCCCAGAAAAGCCACCTAACATTAATACTATTAATAACAAATATGATTTTGTAAAAATTTTCATGTTTTTATCCTTGGAAGAACAATATAGAATATACAAGAGCTGTTGAATAATCGGGGGCAGAATAAACTTGAATTTTAGATGATTAGAAACAGTATTCCTGACCTTTGATTCTTCATGTTTGCATCCCTCTTGCATCGTTAGCGCCATGTTTTAAACGTGACATACAAAGTTAACTGTAGTGTCAACATTTGACGCCGATACACTGTATAACACATATCTAACAAATAACATCAGTCAAAGCTTACGTTCGTGTAATTCGCAGCTTACTGGTTCACAAGACTTTGTTTTTATGTATGAATTGTGGCTATTCGTTTTTAACTAACCCCACTATATAGTCATAAATATGACTATATTTTTTATTTAGCAGCAAAATATGCTGCGAAAGTGGCCTGAGCTTGCCGTGCTAAATAAAGACTGAAATAACGCTGTAAGGCGGATTAATTTGTAGGGCGGATTCGCGGCAGCAATCCGCCATGATCGGGATGATCAAATTTGATTTTGATCGGACTTTTCCAAGCGGAGATTCTTTATGGCCGATTGTTTTCGATGGTGTGCGTTGATTGGCGGTTTGCTGTCGCGAAACCGTCCTACAGCTCTTCATCAGTGGCATATCCCTCTGGCTATTGGTCTGATAGCATCTATATCCAGTAAATATTAGTTTTTTAAAGCGCCAGGGGCGTTACACATGTGAAATTTGTAACGCCCTTATGCATGAGTGTCAATTGTTGTTGCTGGAAAGCTTCGCCCCTGAAGCTCCTCTATGCGACTCAATAAATTTTTCATTTCAGTTGTATCGAAACCGGCACGTTGATTAGACGCGATCAAACTTTCAAGGTTCCCTATATAATTAAAACGGGTAGTGTTATTCGTGGCAGATTGCTGTGCAGCAATCTGATCTGGGCTGGCGCCGCTATGAGCTTTATCAGGGAGTACAATAAAAAAATGACGAGGAGACAGATCACCTAACTGTCCAGTTTTAGTTATATTTGCATACTCATACGGGGTCATGTTTGTAAAATCCATAGTACCGGTTTTGTTATCGTTGCTAACTGAGGCGCTGCTAGGCGAAACATTATTTGACGCGTTGGCTTGATTGGCGGAACCCGTGGACAAAGCCCTTGGGGTTGGATACGTATTGGATACACTATTTATAATCATAATTTTTGCTCCTAAAGATTAAATGTCTAACAAATAACATAGTCGGCTCATTAAGTGTTCAGCATGAACTATGCCATTGAATTAATCGTCGGGTGTTTCTGGATATTTTTACCTTGAAGGGCTAACATTTTATTCAATTCCCTATCCTGAAGTTCTGTAGATGTCCCAATACTTTTATTGAACGCTATTATTCTTCTGGCATTATCAATATAGTTAAATTTTTGATCCAAAATTTCATTTGGGTTTTGATTATGTGCATCCATGCCATTTTTTGGCAATACAATAGGAGGAAGTTCATCACCAAATCCCCCAGACTTAAATAAATCATTGAATTCGCGAGGAGACATGTTTGTGAAGTCAAGGCTTCCTGATACCATCGTACCATTGCTATTACTGCTAACTGAAGCGCCGCTAGGCGAAACGTTGCCTGATGTGCTGGCTTGATTGGCAGAACCCATGGACAAAGCCCTTGAGGTTGGATACGTATTGGATACACTATTTATAATCATGATTTTTGCTCCTAAAGATTAAATGTCTAGCGCATAACATAGCTAGACTATTAAGTGTTAGACATGAACTATGCCATGTGTAATGCCGGATAATTCAAGTGCTTTGGGTTGTTTTAGAGGCTAGCATTTGCCACTCAACAACTACACATAAATTAAGCGGCAAATACTTGCCACAAAACTGGAAGCCATTTACATCGGCACCTAAGCTCCCAGATTAGGTGCCGATGTAAATGGCTTCCTCGTGTTACAATTGCGGTTTTTAGGTTGGTAGGTAATAACGCCTATTGATTGAAGAAGATAGACTCTCTAACCTATAGGTGCTTGCACATACAACATTAACCGGTTTTTTTAAATAATGACTTACGAATCGTTACTAACCGTTTTGCAGGATAAACAGAAGCTTTCTGCCGCAGAATTAAAAAAAGTCGAGCGCGTACAGAAGACATCTGTATCGGAAAGTGTGCCGCAGTTACTGGTTAAGTTGGGCTTGTGTTCGGAGCTTGATGTAGCCGACGCTTTTGTTGAATCGGGCCGCTTTGAAAAGGTTTCTCCGGATCACTATCCGCTGGAAATGCAGCTGCCGGAAATCGTGCCGTTGCGGTTTCTAAAAAACTATCATGTCATCGGTTTGGCTCACAATGACGACATTACCGTTGCCCTGATGGATCCCGAAGACCGCTTTGTAATTGATGCGTTAAAACTGGCGACAGGCAAAAACATTATCGCCAAAGTCGGCCTGCTTTCGGAAATCGATGCGGCTCTGGAAGTACAGTATGGCGAAGGCCGTTCTCAAATGGATAAACTCGTTGACGATCTGGCGGTCGATGATCTGGGCGAGGAAGATCTGGAACATTTAAAAGACTTGGCCAGTGAAGCGCCGGTGATCAAAATGGTCAATTTGATCATGCAGCGGGCGATTGAAAGCAGGGCCTCGGATATTCACATCGAGCCCTTTGAACAATCGCTAAAGGTCAGGCTGCGTGTCGACGGCGTGTTAAAAGAAATCGACGCGCCTTCGGTCAAATCCACCGCTGCGGTGATTTCGCGGGTCAAGATCATGGCCAAGCTGAACATCGCCGAGCGCCGCCTGCCGCAGGATGGCCGCATCAAGGTGCAAATGCTGGGCAAGGAGCTGGATTTGCGGGTTTCGACCATACCGACGATGTACGGCGAAAGCGTGGTGATCCGCTTGCTGGACAAGGAAACTACGGTACTGGATTTTGCCGCACTGGGCTTTTCCGGCAAACATTTACAGCAGTTTATCGAGGTACTGTCTCAGCCGCACGGCATTATCCTGATTACCGGCCCTACCGGTAGCGGAAAATCCACCACGATGTATGCCGCGTTAAAACAACTCAACACCTCCGAGCGAAAAATCATCACCGTTGAAGATCCGGTCGAATACCAGATGGACGGGGTCAATCAGATTCAGGCAAAACCGCAAATAGGCCTGACCTTTGCGTCGGCGCTGCGTTCCATCGTTCGACAAGACCCCGACGTAATCATGATCGGCGAGATGCGCGATCTGGAAACCGCAAGAATCGCCGTGCAATCGGCATTAACCGGGCATTTGGTGTTATCGACGCTGCATACTAACGACGCGGCCGGCGGCGTCACCCGCTTGCTGGACATGGGCTTGGAAGAATACCTACTCACCTCCACCGTTAACGGCATATTGGCGCAACGCCTGGTAAGAAAACTGTGTCCTGCGTGCAAGCAACGTTATACGCCATCACCGGATATTGTCGATGGTATGAGGCTAAGGCGGTTTGCGCCGGAAGGCGATATTGTCTTATACAAACCGGTAGGTTGCCCGTCATGCGGGGGTTTAGGTTACCGCGGGCGGCTGGCGATTATCGAGTTTCTGCAAATGACCGATCCGCTCCGCAAATTGATTATGGCGCATGAAGAAGCCGGAGCCATTCAACGGCTCGCCATTGAGGAAGGCATGACAACGATGTACGAAAACGGCTTGGTCAAAGCCCTGCAAGGCATTACCACGCTGGAAGAAGTGCTACGGGTCACGTCGGAAACCTAATGTTATTTGCCTACAAAGCGGTTAACAGTCTGGGCGAAACCGAAGAGGGCGTCAGGGACGCGGTTGATGAGCAGCAGCTGATTGCGACGCTGCAGACGGAAGGCTACATTCCTATTCGCGTAGTCCCAGCCAGCGCCAAATCGTTTCTGGGTTTAAGGCTGGGCATCAAGCAGACCAAATTATCGCAAAAGGACATCGCCCTGTTCACCGGCGAATTGGCAACCTTGCTGGAATCAGGTCTGCCTTTGGATAAATCCTTGCTGGTATTGATCGACTTGACTGAAGACAACGAGCGGGTGACCAAGTTGATCGGCAGGGTTCTGGAGAAAGTAAAAGGCGGCGCAACCTTGGCCGATGCGCTGGAAAAGCAGTCCGGCATTTTCAGCAAGTTTTACCTGAACATGATACGCGCCGGTGAGGCGGGCGGCAGTCTGGGCGAAGTACTGGGGCGCTTGTCCGAGTATCTGGAGCGCTCCCGTGAATTGAAAGAGACGGTCAGCACGGCATTGATCTACCCGGCCATTTTGTTGATCATGTCGCTGGCCTCGCTTTTTGTGATGCTGACTTTTGTAGTGCCGCAGTTTTCCGAGATGTTTGAAAGCGCAGGCAAGGCGCTGCCGGTATCGACCCAGATCGTAGTGGGCTTGGCCGAATGGCTGCAAAGCTATTGGTGGATGCTGGTTTTAGGTGTGATATTAATCACCGGCTATATGAACCTTCAGATGGCCGATCCGGTAAAAAAGAAGGTTTGGGACGGTCGTTTTTTGAAACTGCCGCTGGCCGGGACGATTATCCTGAACAAGGAAACCGCCAACATCAGCCGCACGCTGGGCACTTTACTGGGTAATGGCGTTTCGATACTGGCGGCTCTGGTTATCGTTCGCGAAACGGTAGACAACCTGGTTTTGTCGGCGGCCATTCAGGATACCGAAGAGCAGTTGAAACAGGGCAAAAATATGTCGGATGCCTTATTGGAGAAAGGCATATTCCCAAAGATGGCCATGCAAATGATAAAAATGGGTGAAGAAACCGGACGTCTCGAAGAAATGCTGCTGCGCGTGGCGACGATTTACGATAAACAGCTTAGAGTGGCAATACAGCGTATGCTGGCATTGCTGGAACCGGCGTTGATAATTTCACTGGGATTGATGATTGCAGGCATCATCGTATCGATTCTGCTGGCTATCCTGAGTGTTAATGATTTGGCTTTTTAAGACTAGGAAAACATTATGAAAAAAATAGTAAGGCACAAGGCACAAGGCACAAGGCTAAAGGCGAAAAAGGCAGGCTCTTTGCGCCTTTCGCCTTTAGCCCTTCGCCACCGCGGCTTTACCCTGCTTGAATTATTGGTGGTGCTGGGCATTATTGCGATGCTGGCCGGGATAGTCGGGCCGCAGGTTATGAAGCACATGGGCGAATCCAAAACCAAAGCGGCCAAGGTGCAGATTGAAGATCTGGCGGCCGCCCTGGATATGTATAAATTGGATCTAGGCAACTATCCGAGTTCCGAGCAAGGCTTGAAGGCCCTCATTGAATCGCCCGACAGCGCCAAACGCTGGAATGGCCCTTATTTGCGCAAAGCCAAAATGCCGCTGGATCCATGGCAGCAGGAATATCATTATGTCGCTCCCGGCGAGCACGGGAAATTCGATTTATTCACCTACGGGGCGGATGGCAAGGAAGGCGGCGAAGGCGAAGATCAGGATATTGTTAGTTGGGAATAATTTTTGAGGCGCAAGGCAAAAGGCGCAAGGCGAAAGGTGGAAGATGTCTCGTTCCTGCGCGCTGCGTGGGAGGCAAACCGCAGCGCGGCTTTACCTTGTTGGAGTTGACCGTAGTGCTTTTTGTCGTTGTTTTGGGTTTTTCCGTGATCGGTCTTAACCTGTCATCAGGGAGCGACACGACAGAAATCAAGGCGGCGGCACGGGATATGGTATCAGCGCTGCGTTATGCCAGAGGCCAGGCTTTAATGACGCATCAGGAAACAACGGTTGCCCTTGAGCTTGGTAACAACAGTTACAGGGTCAGCGGTCGGGACAAGCTTTATCAAATACCCAAGGGTATTGATGTCACCGTGGTGACTGCGCAAACCGAATTAACCGGGGAAGGCTCGGCGAACATCCGTTTTTTTGCCGATGGTTCCTCTACCGGAGGAAGAATCACGCTGGAGCGGGGACAGACATCGTGGAAAATCGATATAAATTGGTTAACCGGCCAAATTGAGCTTGAAAATGAATAGACAGCACGGCTTTTCTTTACTGGAAATCCTGATTGCATTTTCAATCCTGGCGCTTTCCTTGGGGATTTTGCTGAAGATATTTTCTGCCGGTGTTAATACCGCGGGCGTTGCCGAGGAATATACCGCAGCCGTCCAAATTGCTGAATCGCTAATGGCCCAAACAGGCATTGAAGCGCCCTTAAAGCCAAGCGAAGCGACCGGACTGGAAAATGAAAAATACCATTGGCGGGTGTCCGTCAGCCCGTTCCAGTTCACTGCTGAAAATTTAGACGTCACGGCCATAACGGCAGTGCTTTTTAAGATTAAGGTTGTCGTAAGTTGGGGGGAGGACGCCCGTGCCGCCGGTAGGCAGGTTGAGTTAACAACATTGAAACTGGTGAATAAGGTGTTATGAACGGTACCAGCAAGTCGAAGGGCGAAGGGCGAAAGGCGAAGCACCATTCTTCCAGCGCCGCGGCGGGCTTTACGCTAATTGAGGTTCTGATAGCAATGACACTATTAAGCATTATGGTGATGCTCTTGTTCAGCAGCTTGAGAATTTGCGCCCAAAGCTGGGAACAGGGAGAAAACAAAATAGCCGAAGTCAATGAGGTCGCCGTAGTCTATAACTTTTTTCAGCGGCATTTATCCTCAGCCCTCCCTGTATGGAATGATTTTTCCGCCGGGGATGGCGAGCCTGCCGCAAGCCAGGCGGAATCGGGCACCGCGACGGATAACAAGAATAAAACATTTTCTTTTCAAGGCAAAAAAAAGTCCTTGCAGTTTGTCTCGGTTTTTCCTGCAAGTGTCGGTAGAGCGGGTATGCAGCTGTTTTCGATACAGCCGCAGCAAGAAGATAAAGAACAGGTCATCAAGGTTTCCCTAACACCGTTTTTTCCGGTAACCGAAGGTGAAGAGTGGCACCGGGAAGAGGAGGTCTTGTTAAGGCATGTCAGCGATTTTACGCTGACTTATTTTGGCACTGATGATGAGGGAAAAAGCAGCTGGCAGGATGAATGGCTGGAAAAAGGCGTTCACCCCCGATTGGTCAAAATCAGCATCAACACGACAAATGGCGTTTTTTGGCCGGAAATGATTATAGCGCTTAACGTTACAGGCGAAACCGGCAGCACAGCGCTTGGAGAAAACCCGACAAATGTTGCCGCACCGGCGGAGGCACCCAATTGATCCGGTCTGAGGGTTTCGCCTTGGTTCTGGTTTTATGGGTGTTGAGCCTGCTGACCATTATGGCCGGTAGTTTTGCGCTGAGTATGCGGCGGGAAGCGGGCATCGTAACCGGCAGCAGTAATAATGCCCAGGCCGCGGCTATCGCGGAATCGGGGCTTGCCGTTGCAGAACTGATGCTAATGCATCCCGACCCGCTACAACGCTGGCATACCGATGGCAGCATTTACCAACTGGATTACGCGGATTCGAAGGTCAGAGTTCGGCTACTCTCTGAAGCAGGCAAGGTGGATTTAAACAGCGCGGACCAGACGCTGTTACAAGGACTGATGGTTCACGCGCCGGTTGATGAGCAGTTGCAAACCAGGTTGGTCAATGCGGTTCTCGATTGGCGTGATGCGGATGACTTGGTGCATATAGAAGGCGCGGAGAAAGAGGAATATAAAGACGCAGGATTAAGCTACGGGCCTCGCAACAAGCCGTTCCAGTCTATTGAGGAATTACAGCTGGTATTGGGTATGAATGATCAGGTCTTCAAGTGGCTTGAAAACCGGGTCACAGTCTACTCGGGACAACCGCAGGTCGATTTGACCCAGGCATCCCAAGAAGTTTTGCAGGTACTGCCGGGAATGGATCCCGAATTGATAAACGAATATATCGCAGCAAGGCGGGAAAGTGCTATAAACGGCCTACCGGCGCCGACAGTTCCGGTAGGTTCTAATAGGGTAGCCGGACAAACGGGTGAGAATGCGCCTGCAACAGCTGTCGCTGCCGGTAATGGTGCGGAGCAACAAGGCGTGATGGCGGTTATTGCCGAAGCGCTGTTGAATGATGGCACAACGGCCGTCATCAATACGGTGATAAAAAAATCGGATAGTCCTCCGGGGGCGTCGCCGTTTCAGGTTCTGAAATGGCAGCGTAACGCCGCCGTCGATGGTTCCTTATTTACAGATGAAACAGATGAGTTACTTGTGAGACAGTATGCCGAACCTGAATTCAACCATTGATCTGGACGTTAAAAAGTTCTTCCGCTGGTGGCTGCGCGAACTTGACTTTCTGGTGCCTGAAAAAATCAGACAGTTGGTTAATGAAAAACGGGGCTTCATCATCGTTCGTCCCGAAGGCAATCAATTAGCGCTGACCTACCTGCTTAATAAGCAAGCCGAGCCTTTGGCAATACTGGAGCGCAACGCTTCGGGCATAGCGCAATATAAAGCCTTGCGAGCCAAAGACGAACGACTCGCTAAAGCGAATTTAATCCTTCGGCTAACCGCGCAAGAGGCCATTCAAAAAGAACTCGCCTTGCCGGTTGCCGTCAAAGAAAACCTGTCCCAAGTTGTCGCCTATGAACTTGACCGCTATACGCCGTTTAAGGCGGAACAGGTTTATTTTGCGGTTAAGGCGCTGGAAGGCGAGCATGAACCCGGACAAATCAGGGTCATGCTGGTGTTAACGCCCAGGGAAACGCTTGATGCGCTGTATGAAGACATCAAGACCATGGACATGTCGCCGCTGTTCGTCGATTACGAGGCGACGCCGAATGATCTTGAGCAACGTTATGACGGCTACAATTTATTGCCGGAAAGCCTAAGGGACAAAACCGCCAATACACCGCGACTGATTTACACGGCACTGATTGCGGCGATCTTTTTACTGCTGGGCGCGGTGCTGGCGCTGCCGGTCTTGTTTGAATATCAAACGGTCAATGCCTTGCAGGAAAAAATCGATGCCATAGAAAAGGATGCCAAGGAAGTTAAGGCCCTGCAGCTGGAGATCGATGCGATGATAGACGAAACACGGCTATTGATAGCGGAGAAAAATGCGGCTCCGCCGGTCATTGAGATGTTGAATACCTTAAGCGCGCTCATCAAAGATAATACCTGGTTGTCCTACATACAGTACTCGGACGGGCATCTGCAAATACAGGGCGAGTCGCCCGCCGCTTCGGCATTGATCGGCGTTTTGGAAGACTCCGAATTGTTTGCCAACGCCCGGTTTGTCTCGCCGGTCACCCAGGATAAAGCCAGCGGGCAGGAGCGCTTCCAGATTACCGTTGACGTTACCCCGGCGGTTGCGGCTCCCCCCGCCCAATCGAACGCCGCACCGGCTGCTTTGGCATACACACCGTCCTTGGCTATCGGGAGACGCAAGTGATCGACATCGGAAGTAAGCAAATACAGCGATGGTTGGCCGTCGCCCTATTGGTTGCGGCAATACTGCTTGTCAGTCTGGCCGTTATAGTGCCGTTGGCTAACAAAGGATTGGAACTGCTCGACGCCAAAAATAATCTTGTTTTCAGGATACAGCAATATGAGCGGATTCTGGCAAGAAAAGACGCTGTCATCGCCAGCATGGTCGCCATAAAAGAACAGTATCAAAAGCGTGGCCTTTTGAACCGGCAGAGTACCGGCGCTTTAGCGTCCGCCGAGGTTCAGGAGTTCATTAAAAAAGTAATTACGGAGGCAGGCGGGCAATTGAGCAGCACTCAGGCGCTCCCCCTTAGCACCAAAAATGAATTTAGCCGGATAACCGTCAGCGTAAGGATGACGGGTAATAGCGAAGTGTTACGGGCGGTGCTGTACAAGCTGGAAACATCGACTCCGCTGCTTATTATCAATCAAATAGAGATCAGGCCGATGCGCGGCGTAAGAAGCAGGACAACGCGCCAGATCGAACCGAGTAACGAATTAAATATCAATTTTCAGGCGGTCAGTTTTATGAGGAGGCTGCCGGAATGAATAGTAAACTCATGAAATTGCTGGTATCCGCCTGCATCGGCCTGTGCTTGATTATTACCGGAGAGTGGTTGTATGCAAGCTATATGCGACACCGTTTGCTGACGTCGCTTACCTCGGAAAAACCGCAAGACTATAAAACGGATGAGTTGCCCGAAATAGAATTGACCAAACAGCCGGAAGAAAGTTACGTTGATCTGGTTGCCAGACCGTTATTTATTAAAGACAGAAGACCGGTAGCTGAGCCGAATCAGGAGACAGCGCAAGGCGCCGCCTCTAAATCCGAGAGCTTTGATTGGCAGCTGAACGGAATTTACAGCACAAAAAAAACCGTCTCGGCCTTATTCGGTCGGCCTAAATCAAAGCTTGTCAAAGATCACACTCGAAAAATAACCGTCGGCGACGATATTGACGGCTGGAAATTGACTGAAATAAAAAATGACCGGGTCGTGCTTAAACAAGGCAGTACCGAGAAGGAACTACTGCTTCGAAAGCCGAAATTAAAAGCATTACCGCAGGGGGAAAACAGTCCAACGCCGAGTACACCAGCGCCCGCGCCTGCTCCTGCACCAGCGCCTGTTCCAGCAGCTATTCCAGAACCTGCAACAGATAATACTGAAGATACACCGGAGGGAAACCCGCAATGATTAATATCAAAAAAGTAACAACAACGTCTTGTTTGGTGGTCTTGGGTTTAACGTTGTCAAGTTGTGAATCGCTCGGGCCTCAGCCTATGGCAAAATTGCCGTTGACACCGGTGAGAAAGGAGCAAACCGATGTGTCTATTGATCAACTGAAAAACAAAGCGCCCGCTACTGCGGTAACGCGGGCAAAGCCTGAGTTATTTCCCGGTACCAACCGGTTTGTACCGGGAGCGGCAACGCATAGAACACCCCAAAGCCGCGGCGAGGGTGCATACAGTCTCAATTTTGATGAAGCCGATTTGGGTGAAGTGGCCAAAGTTATCTTAAGCGATATCCTTGGACAAAACTACGTACTCAGTCCCAAGGTGGCCGGCAAGGTCACCCTGCAAACGACCGATCCCTTAAGTAAAGAGGAGCTGATTCCCACCCTTGAAATGCTGCTGCGCATGAACAATGCCGTCCTGGTTAAGGATGCCAGCATTTACCACATCGAACCGGCCAGCGAAGCCCTGTACAGCTCCAGTTTTGCAGCGCCCAATACTGGCGGAAGGTCCGGCTTTCAAGTCAGGGTTATTCCGGTTAGAAATGTCGCCGTGCAAGATATTGTCGATGTGATCAAACCGCTGGTGCAGGAAAAGACCATTCTCAATGTCGATAGTACGCGCAATATCCTGATCGCATCCGGCACCCCTAATGAACTGGGACGGGTAATGGACATGGTCAGCGTTTTTGATGTCGATGTGTTGAAAGGACAATCTTTTGGCCTGTTTCCATTAGCCCATGTTGAACCGGAAACTATTATTAAAGAACTGGAGGAGATTTTTCGTAAAGAGGGCAAGGAAGGAGAGAGTAACTTTTTTCGTTTTATTCCGGTTGAAAGATTGAATGCCGTGATGGCGATTACGCATCAGGCCGGCTATTTAAAGGATATTGAAAACTGGATATTTCGCCTGGATCGGGCCAATACGGCATCCGGCGGCGGAGTGAACGTTTATAGGGTTCAAAATGTCGATGCTGAAGAACTGGCAGCAACGTTGAATGAGATTTTTACCGGTGCAGCCAAGAAAGAAAAATCCGCCAAAGTTGCACCTGGAGAAAAGGCGGCTGAATTAACCAATAAAGCGCCTGAAAAACAAAACGTTCCAAAAACATCCACGCCAACCGGAGAGGCGGAGGTTGCCAATGTGGGCGAGGTAAGAATTATTTCGGACGTGGCCAATAATTCGGTCATTGTTGTCGCCACGCCGCAGGAGTACGAAGTCATCCTCCCTGTTATCAAACAGCTGGACTTATTGCCTCTACAGGTATTGATTGATGCGACTATAGTTTCCGTGAAATTGACAGATTCATTAAAGTACGGAATACAATGGTTTTTAGATCATGGCGGCAGCAGTATCAGTAGCGGCAATGACGCGGCTACACTGGGCAGCATAGCCGCGGCAAGTGCTGCGGCTTTTACATCAGGCGGATTGACCGCAATTTATAACTCCGGCGTAGTTAATGCCTTGTTAAGCGCCCAGGCTAATAAAGGCAATGTCAACATCATTTCATCACCCTCTTTAATGGTGTTGAATAATCAAGAAGCTAAAATCAACGTCGGCGATCAGGTGCCGATACAAACAGGCACGTTAGGAAGCGTCGTCGGTAGTGGTGGCACCACAGGAGCGACCACCGCTATACAGAGTTCAATACAATACAAGGATACCGGTGTTACCCTGGAGGTTACTCCCAGGGTCAATGCAAACGGCATGGTTATTATGGAAATAAAGCAAACTGTTAGCTCTGCTGTCAAAACGGAGACAGGGGTTAATACTTCCCCCACCATCCAGAAAAAAGAGATTGAGAGTTCTGTCGCTGTACAGGATAGCGAAACTATCGTGTTAGGCGGTTTGATTGACAATAACAATAGTAATGCAATTGGGGGAATTCCTTGGCTAAACGAGCTGCCATGGATAGGGCCATTATTCGGCAATACGGACAGAGAAAATATCAAAAACGAACTCGTTGTTCTGATCACGCCGCGCGTAGTAAAAAGCAAGCAGGATTCCAGGCTGATTTCTGACGAATTCAAGCGCAAATTAACCGGAATTTATGAGTATAAAGCCGCTGCTCCAGGAAGTCCGGCAGTAGAATAGCCGATGGGAAGCTTTGTGGTAAATGGCGTTATGCAGGGGTGCAAGCCGGGTGCAGTGTGCCCCGGCCGGCTGCCAACTATTTTAAAGCGTAGTTACTTCATTACCCTTGCCGATTAACACGACATCCGCAGGGCGCATCGCAAAAATACCGACGGTGACTACGCCGGTAATGTTGTTGATGATTTGTTCCAGTTTGATCGGCTCGATAATATCCAGGTTATGCACATCGAGAATCACATTGTGGTTATCGGTAATAAAGTTTTCCCGCCATACCGGCTGACCGCCTAATTTAACAAGCTCTCGGGCAACATAACTTCTGGCCATCGGAACGACTTCAACCGGCAAAGGGAATTTGCCCAGCACATCGACGCATTTGGTCTCGTCGGCAATACAGACGAATTTTTTGCTGGCCGCGGCGATAATCTTTTCGCGAGTCAACGCGCCGCCGCCGCCTTTGACCAGTTGTTTATGGGGATTGACTTCGTCCGCCCCGTCCACATAAACGTCCAGCGTACCCACCGCATTCAAATCAAGCACCGGGATGCCGATTTTCTTCAAGCGTTCGGTACTTGCGATCGAACTGGAAACAGCGCCCTCAATATCCGCCCTGAAATCAACCAAATAATCAATAAAGTGATTAACGGTTGAACCTGTACCTACGCCGATAATGGCAACATCTTTAATATAGTGTAAAGCGGCTTGAGCCACTTTTTGCTTTAGTTCATCTTGAGTCATAAGGTTATCCTGATTTTAGTTATAGGTATGTAAAGGGTGTGTGATAATACAGCAGATAGAGTTGTCCGGAAAAGTTTTGTTCTCTCCGGCAGAAAGACACCCGCTGTAGCGCCTGCCACGCGCGCCGTGGGAGCTAAGGCGCGCACAGCGCACCCTACGTTTACAGGATAAACTTATCTCGATCGCTATACAAAGATTACCCCGCTGATTTTTAAAAAATGCCGCTACGATAAATTAAAGCCCTCATGTTCATCCTGCACAGCTCCAATAAAACCGAAAACCTGGTCTTTCACCTGACCACCGTCATTGAGAACTCGCCGCTGGCATCGCCTTTTGCCAAGGAAGTCTTCTTGATTCAAAGTCAGGGCATGGAGCGGTGGTTATCGCAGCAGTTAGCCAGTCAATTTAAAGTCTGGGGGAATTACGAGTTTTTATTTCCCGGCAAGTTTTTCAGCTCCCTGGCGCAGAACATCGACAGCCGCTTAAGCGATGCGGCTTTCGAGCGTAATTTGATGCTCTGGCGGATTGAAGCGTTGCTGCGTAGGCTGGACGGCGAAGTGTTTTTGCCGTTAACGCAATACCTGTCCGGCGAAAATGTCGCCTTAAAACGCTACCAGCTGGCCCAGCAGCTGGCCCAGATTTTCGACCAATACCAGATGATGCGGCCGGATATGCTGGCGGCCTGGCAAAAGGGCCAATTGCTGCATCAAACGGCAACCGAACGCTGGCAACAAGCATTGTGGCTGCAAATAACCGAGCAGACCGGCAACAAGCACCGGGGCTCGTTATGGCTGGATGTAATCGCCAAGTTGAATGCCGCAGAAGAAGGCGCATTCAGCGCGCAATTGCCGGAGCGGATTTCGGTGTTCGGGCTTAATACCATGCCGCCGTTATTTTTAAGTTATTTGGAAGGCCTGTCCAAATATTGCCAACTGCATCTTTATTTACTCAATCCGGCGCAGGATTTTTGGGCCGATCTGGCCAGCAAACGGCAGAGAGCGAACGACGAAAATTTTACCGGCCATCCCTTGTTATCGACATTAGGCCAACAAGGGCGCGAGTTTCAGGAGATGTTGCTGGAGCAGGCGCAATTCGATTTGGAACCGGAAAGCTTTGAGCTGAGCGAGGCGCAAAATAATCTGCAACGGCTGCAAAACGGTATTTTAAATAATAGCCTGGATGAACAGCCGTTTCAAAAAGACGACTCGATCAGCATTCATGCCTGCCACTCCCGAATGCGCGAGGTGGAGGTGCTGAAAAACCAGCTGCTGCAAGGACTGGAAAACGACCCGACGCTGGAGCTGCGCGACATTGTGGTGATGGCGCCGGACATTCAGGTGTACGAGCCGTTTATTTCCGCCGTGTTCGACGACATCCAACACGCCATCGCCGACCGAAGCTTGCGCCTGAGCAACAATGCGCTGGACGCCTTCATCCGCTTTTTGGATTTAAGCCAAAGCCGTTTCGGCTGGCAGACGGTACTGGATTTACTGGAACAACCGGTGGTCTATCCGGGTTTCGGCTTGTCCGAGGTCGACCTGGAGCTGATCAATCACTGGGTACAGGATACCCATGTCCGCTGGGGCAAGTCGGCACAACACAAGCAGGAACTCGGCCTGCCCGAACTGAGCGAAAACACCTGGCAGGCGACGCTGGACCGGTTGCTGATGGGTTACGCGGTAGGGAGCGATCAGGATTTTGTTGCCGACGTATTGCCTTATCGGGATATTGAAGGCTCCTCGGCGATGGCCTTGGGCGGCTTGTGCGATTTTATGCAACTGTTGTTTAAAGCCAGCAAGGAACTCAAACAGGCGAAACCGCTAAAAAACTGGAGCACGCAGCTTTATTATTACGCCGACCAGTTATTGGCGGCAGCGGAACCGGTCGAACGCCAGCAGCTTAACGAACTGCTGGCGGAATTATCCGCAGAGCTGGCCGCCGTGCATAATGACGATGTCGAGCTGCAAGTGATTATCAGCTGGCTGGAAGGCATGGTTGCCGAGCGCAAATCATCCAACGGTTTTTTGCGCGGTCAGCTGACCTTTTGTTCGATGCTGCCGATGCGCTCTATTCCGTTCAAGGTGATTGCGCTGTTGGGCATGAATGACGGCGAGTTCCCCAAAATCGACCGTAATCCGACCTTTGATTTGCTGGCTCAACACTTTCGCAAAGGCGACCGCTCGCGCCGCAGCGATGACCGCTATCAGTTCCTGGAAATCCTGTTATCGGCCAGACAGCAGCTGATTATGACCTACATCGGCCAGTCGATCAGCCACAACGACGCCATTCCGCCGTCGGTGGTGATCAGCGAATTGCTGGAAGTTTTGCAGTGCGGCAGCGGCTTGATTACCCGGCACCCGTTACAGCCATTCAGTCGGCGCTATTTCGACGGAACTTCGGATGTATTCAGCTTTTCCGAAGCCGATTGCGAAACCGCCAGAGCATTGTCCCGTAGGGGCGACCGGCCGGTCGCCCCAGCTGACTTGTGGTGGCAAGGAACCATCCCTGAAGACAATACAGAAGAGGAAGTGATCGAGCTGAACGAATTATTCAGTTTTTTCCGGCATCCGCAACGTCATTTCATGCAGCGACAAATGGATTTACGCTTTAGCGGCATGGAAGCCGATGCCGAAGAGCGTGAGCCGTTTAGCGTTGCCAAGCTGGAGGGTTACGCTATTTATCATGAATGGATACACGAGGCGCTAAACGGCAAACCGGTCGCGGTAAAAAAACTGCAAGCCCAAGGTCGGTGGTTGGCCGGAGTGCCGGGCGAGCTGGAGTTCGAGCGGCAACAGCAAGTGATTAATGGCTTTGTCGAACGCATAAAGGCCAAAAACCTGGGCGCGCCGCTGGACGATTTGCCGGTAGACATAAGCGTCAACGGCTACCGCTTGGTCGGCAAACTAGGCAACCTTTATCAACGCGGCAGCCTGTTTTATCGCTACGCCGACCTTAAGGGCAAGGATTTTGTCTGCGCATTGCTGCATCACCTCATCATTAACGAAGTTCAGCCGCAGTCGTCGTTTTTGCTCAGCACCGATGAGGACTTGGAATTTATGCCCGAACATTGCCAGCCTGAGCAGCTGAGCGCATGGATAGAAATATACCGGCTAGGCCGTAAACAGCCCGATGCCTTTTTTGTCGAACCGGCTTTGGCGTATGTCAAACAGGCCCACAAGCTGCAAGCCAGCAGCCGTGCCTCAAAGTCGGCGTTGGATGCGGCAATCGAGCAATTGTCCAGAGCCGTAGAGCAACCCTACGAGCCGGAACTCAGGCGGCTTTACGGCAATGTGGCGGACTTGGGGCTGGTGCTGGGCGAGTCGTTTGAGTTGCAATGCCAAAGTTTGTTGCAGCCGGTTTGGGATGCGGCGCATTAATCACTCAATTGACACTAGAAATGTTGCGCGTTAGATTGGCCTTAAAGTTGTTATTCAATAACTGCATTTGTAAGGAGTAAATCATGCAAACATCAAGTATTACTTCAAAAGGTCAGGTCACAATACCTGCCAATATACGAAAATCCTTACACCTCACTGCCGGTCAAAAAGTGAAAGTCAGTTGCGAAAATAATATTATTACCATAACGCCGGTTGAAAATGATATTAGCGCAGTATTCGGCTTGCTGAAAGCGACAAAAACGGTTTCTTTGGCGCAAATGGAGGAAGCGATAGCCATGTAGGCCGGAATAAGCCGGTTCGAGCGACAGCGAGAACTGGTGTTTCCGGCAAATACCTCCCAAACTCGCCGGAAACGCCACCTCGCACTACGCTTGGGTGGTCTTATTCCGGCCTACGCAGTTAACCAATGAGCAAACTATTCCAGGTATCAAAATTTCGGTTGAACCCTCAAGTGGGACGGGGTTTCTGCGATGTTTGGGCTAAGTGGACACACCTAAAACGTTTCGAACGGGGCAACATGCCCCGTCCGGCTAGAGTTTGGATGCACTTTTACTGCTTTTTAGACATAAGATGTCGAGACGCGCTAGAATTGCCGCATTAGCTTTGAAGGGGAGCCGGATTATGAACACACAACTTTTACAGCAAGCAAGTGCGCTCGACATTGACAAGCAGATCGAGCTGGTTGAGGCCATCTGGGACGGCATCGTTAGTCGTGGTGCTGCGCCAACGTTGACGGAAGCGCAGAAAACAGAACTTGACCGCCGTCTCGCAGACCATCTGGCGAATCCTGACGATGTGGTTCCATGGAATGAAGTAAAAGCTGCCGCTCTTGCTAAAATCAGGCAATGAGCCTACCGATTACTTTTCATCGTGCCGCTAGTGCAGAATTCATCGAAGCAAGTGTATGGTATGAAAGCAAGCGACTCAAGCGGGACGGGGTTTGTAACCCCGTCCCTAACGTTTCTGCGACGCCTGAGCTCTTATTGACACAAAACGTTTCGGACGGGGCAGCATGCCCCGTCCGGCTCTAGAGAGACCTCCCTACGACCTAAGCGACTGTCACGACATTTTGCAGCTATTAAACATTTTTAGGAAAACGCATGGCATTCTGTAATCCGGTAACGGCAAAGATGGTGGACTTCATCCGGGAAGTTGGCATCGAAGTCATTGAAAAACCATTTAATGAAGAGACATTCATTCCCGGCATTTATATTGAAAAGGGAAAATTGCTGGTTGACGAAGAGAAATTACTCTACCCCGGCGATTTGCTCCACGAAGCCGGGCATATCGCAATGGTTCCAAGTCACCTGAGACATTATGCTACCGGTAATGTCGGAAAGATCGATGAAATCGGCAATTCCTACGAAGTCGAAGCGATTGCCTGGTCTTGGGCCGCAGTGGTTGCTCTTGGAATCGATCATGAAATACTCTTCCACAATAACGGCTATAAAGGTGCATCTCAATCGTTGCTGTTCAATTTTCGGGTGGGTGTCTATATTGGTTTCAAAGGCATTGAAGATGCCGGTATGGCTTATACCAACAATAAGGCCGCAGAATTAGGCATCGAGCCTTTTCCCATCATGCAAAAATGGCTTCGCGATTGATTACACACATCGCACATCAAAATTCGGTTTTCTATATTTCTTTCCCAGCTCTCTCAGCCATGTAGGCCGGAAACGCCACCTCGCGCTACGCTTGGGTGGTCTTATTCCGGACTACGAAGTTAACCAACAGGCAAACCGTTTCGAGTATCAAGATTTCCAGTGCAGTAGGACTTCGAAAAGGGTGCGATGCCCCCTCCTTTAAAGTTGACGGTTTTTAATTCCCGCTCAAACCCAAAATAGCATCCACAACCAACCCCGTTCCTATCGCGATTAACAGTATGTCGGTATCCACGCGCGCGTAACGGTAGCCGGGCTGCGGCGGCCCCAGCTGCATGACAATCGCCGGAGGCAGATCGTAGTAAATCACGTTGCGCGGCAGCGGATAACCTATCTGCCACTTTTTTGCCTGTCCGGGCGGAACACAACCGTTATGCTTTTTGGCTAGGCCCGGCGGACACCGGCCGGTACGAAACTGTTCGGCATAGTAATCATGGATGACGACTCGATGCCGGTCGTCAAAATAGCGCTGCCCGCTAAAGTCGTGCTCGTCTCTTTGATGAAAAGACCGATCATCGCGATCCCTGTCATGGCTTTGCTTGTCCCGCCGCTCATGTTTTTCGGCTTTATCGTGACCGCCCCATGAAGGCTTGTCGGCGAGCGCCGGGCCGGTCGCCAGTATTCCAGCGATAACAAGGGGTAGGATGTAACTTGTTTTCAAGGTTAATTGCTGCATGATTTTATCCACATAAGAAAGTTAATATCTGCTCACGGCCTTGTTTGCGCGCAATGCGGTAACGGATTTTGAAGTTTGCTTAGGAAGCAATACTACTGGCGATAATGCCGTCATTCAATAGGTAAAGACCCTGGCAAAATACGACGAACGGCCCGGGGAAGCTATCTTAGGCTTTAGCCCTGTCATCCATTCCTGTTGGGCAGGCTTTTTATGCCCAACCTTGTGTACGCAATACACGCAAATTGGCATGGCCACAAACCTTATGCCGAAGCGTCAGACTTCGTCTGTTCCGGTTTTTTATAATTATCCACAAAGGCTTGTAGACCTTTTTGCACCAAGTCGTAAGTAGCATCAATATTGCCGGCGATATTGCCTTCCTTTAATACGTTAAGACCCTCCAAAATATCCCGAGCGTCTTTAAAACCTTTATCGATTCCGCCGCTGATCACCTTTGTAAATGAGCTTAGGGCGTCTTCGGTGCTTAAGTCCGGATGGCTAGCCTGATACTTGTCAAAAAAAGCCGTGCTCATTTGTACAATCCGATCAGCAGTGGCTTGCGGCGATACATCGAGACCGTCTTCATAGGCATGTTGAATGGCGTTGGGGCCAAGCTGCCCCTCTAACGCCTTGTTAACGCCTTCAATCGCGGTCTTAAATAATAAGACCATCGGTTGGTTGCCGGCGCTCAGGCTCACATCCATAGAGGCTTGTAAAATGCTTTGGTTTAATTGTTTTTTGGTCGTGACCGCCGCCGATTCCTGCACATCGTCGGCTTTTTTTGTGTGCGCCTGTTCCGATACGTGGGTATCGGACGGTACGCCGGCCCGTTTGGTCGTTTTAGCTGCATTGGCCGTGTAGCTTGACGGTTGTTCTGATTTAATTTCCATCGACATTCCCCTCATCAAAGTGAGCGCTCGCGTTACAAGTATTCAGTTTCTTTTGTCAGAAGAAAATAAACATTTACACTGTGATTATCGGCCACTAACACACAAACTGAATGTCTTTTTTCAGGATAAATTAACCCGTTCATTCAGCACCACTAAAGCCTCATGTTTTTTGATCTTTTCCTTGCCGTATAAATCGATGACCTCAACCGTAATATTGTCATCCGGCGCCGTGGACAGAAAATCCTCGACCGTTTCCAGAATGTCATGGTCGATAAATTTGGCTTTGCTCGCATCAATGGTCACTGTGCTGTTCTCCTCAATACGCAGAATGAATTTTCTCAGCAGCGCCTTATTCAGGAAAGAAACGTCTTTATTGAATGACAGCACATAATGCGATCCGTCCTGAATCAAGGTAATCGCTGCAGAATAATTGGCTTTAATCACAAAAAACAGACCGATAACCATGCCGATTGCCATGCCTTTTAATAAATCGGTCACCAGAATGGCGAGCACGGTGATCGCAAACGGCAGAAATTGGCTCATGCCTTTTTGGTAAAACTTTTTGAATAAGGTGGGGCTTGCCAGCTTATAACCGGTATGCAGTAAAATTGCCGATAAACAAGCGAGGGGAATATAGTTCAGGTAGTATGCCAAATACATAACGCTCAGTAATAAAAACAGGCCGTGAGTGAAGCAGGCAATACGGGTTTGGCCGCCCGCGTTAATATTGGCCGCACTGCGTACGATGACGGCGGTGATGGGCAGTCCGCCGAGCAGACCGCTGATGATATTGCCGACCCCTTGCGCTTTAAGCTCCCTGTTGGTTGGTGCGATACGTTTTAAAGGATCAAGTTTATCAGTCGCCTCAAGGCTTAACAGGGTTTCCAGGCTGGCGATGATCGCAATCGTTACCGCGACCACATAAACCTGAGGATTGGTAAGATAGCTAAAGTCAGGGAACATGAAGTTGTTGAAAAAATCAGTGGCTTTTTGCGAGACCGGCAAGCTGACCAAGTGTTTTGCGCCGACTGCCCAGGTCGGTGCAAATTGTGTGGCGATCTGGTTATAGCCGACACCCCACAGCACCGCGATTAACGGTCCTGGAATCAGCTTTAACAGTTTTTGTTTTTTAAACCAAGGCGTTCCCCATAGGATTAATAGCAACAATGCCACCCCGCTGATAATAACCGAACCCGGAGAAATGCCGCCAAACGCGTCAACCAATTCCATAAAGCTTGAATGAGCCGTTTCTTTCATATAACTTTCATCACCCTCATAACTGGTATCGTAACCGGTGGCATGAGGAATCTGCTTGATAATCAGAATTAAACCGATGGCCGCCAACATGCCTTCAATAACAGCGGATGGAAAAAAAGCGCCGATAATCCCCGCTCTCAGATAGCCCAAGGCGAGTTGTATGAGGCCCGCTAAAACACAAGCAACCAGCAAACCCTGAAAACTACCGAGGCTTTCAATAGCATTGAAAACGATCACAGTAAGACCGGCAGCAGGGCCTGAAACACAAAGTTGCGAGCCGCTCAGCCAAGAGACGATCAGCCCTCCTATTAAACCTGCAATCAGCCCGGAAAATAACGGTGCGCCCGACGCCAATGCAATGCCCAGGCATAATGGCAGAGCGACCAAGAACACCACGATTCCGGCAGGAATATCATCTTTGATATGGCGGAAATAATATTGAGCGTGTTTGTGTATCATGTTAATAATCCTTTAGTTTTAAAAAGGGCATACATGATGCCCATAGTGTTATTCTTGGAGGCAGCTATTAAAAGCGAGTCTTTGACCATACGTTTATCCTAGTCCCTTAACCTTTCAAGAACCTTTCGCAACACCCTGAGCATGAACATTTTATTGATAGAAGACGACGCCGTTCTGGCTGACGGCTTGACTCATACCTTGAGCGGCAGCGGTTATTCGGTGACTTCCGCCACGACCGGCGGTTATGCTGATCAGCTGCTTCAGGCGCAAGACTTCGATTTGATCGTGCTGGATTTGGGGCTACCGGATATGGACGGGCTGGAACTGTTGCGCAAACTGCGCAGCCGGAAAATTCCGTTGCCGATTTTGATTTTAACAGCGCGTGACGGCGTCAACGACAGGATCACCGGCATTGAACAGGGCGCTGATGACTATATGACCAAACCCTTTGAGCTCCGGGAATTGGAAGCCAGGGTTCACGCGCTGATTCGGCGTTGTTACGGGGGCTTTAGCAACGATATTGTGATCGGCCGCTTGGCACTGGACACCCATAATCATCAGGTTTTGGTCGACGGCCAGACGATTAACCTGTCGGCGCGGGAATACGGCGTATTGGAAATATTGCTGATCCAGGCCGGAAAAGTCGTCAGCAAAGACCGCATTGCGCAACGTCTGGCCGTTGACGGCGACGCGCTGACCGATAATGCCGTTGAAATCTACGTGCATCGCTTGCGCAAACGCATCGAACCGTATGGGGCGGTGATCAGAACGGTACGCGGACTCGGTTATTTGCTGGAGAGGTCGGATGATCAATAAAAAGCGCAGCCTTAAAACCGAGATTCTTCTTCGGTTGTCTATTCCGTTGATTTTTTTTATCAGCGTCGAGTCCGTGCTGTCTTATTTTGTCACCTTGCACCATGTCGACGTGGCTTACGACCGCTGGCTGCTCGATTCCGCTCGGTCGTTAACCCAGGAAATCAAGGTGCGCGACGGCAAAGTGATCGTCGAATTGCCTCCGGCCGCACTTGAGATTTTTAAGTGGGATGAATCGGACAAAACCTATTTTAAAATCATCTCGGAACAAAAAGGCATGCTGGCGGGCGACAAATTCGTTCCCGAGCCGTTTGATGTGGAAACCGATTGGACGCGGCCTGTTTATTTTGACGACGAAATGTATGGCGAACCGGTCAGGGTGGTGTCCATGCTGATTGCGCCCGAGCACGCCTCGGAAAAGGTTTTTGTCCACGTTGCCGAGACCTTGAATAAACGGCGCAATATGATGATGGATATTTTACTGGCCGACCTTGTGCCGCAAATGGCGCTGGTTTTTCTGGCCGGTATTTATCTGGTAGCGGGTGTAAAGCGCGGCTTGCAACCCTTGCACGTATTGGCCGATGAAATTGCGCAACGCTCGTCACGCGATTTGCGCCCTATTCCCGAACAGCATGTTTTTTTGGAAGTGCGTGCGCTGACCGATACCATCAATGATTTACTGGCGCGTCTGGGATTAGCCATCGCTACCCAGCAACGGTTTATTGCCAATGCCGCGCATCAATTGCGCACCCCGCTGGCGGGCTTGAAACTGCAAGTTGAGCGCGCGCAACGCGAACAAAATTTGCCTGCCATGAAACCCGCCCTGATGCACATTCAGGGCTGCGCGGATCGCATGTCGCACCTGACTACGCAATTGCTGATCTTAGCCAGATCGGAGCCCATTGACGGCGATTATGAATTGCGGCCGGTCGATTTATGCAAATTGGCTAAAGACACCTGCATGGACTGGGTGCCTAAAGCGCTGCAGCGGCATATGGAGCTTAGTTTTGAAGGCTCGAAGCGGGCGTTATATGTCCGCGGCGATGAGGTGCTGCTGCGGGAGTTATTGGCTAACTTGTTGGATAACGCCATTTGTTACGGCCATGACCGGGGCAATATAATGGTTAAAGTCGAGTCTTATCCATCGCCCTGCCTGATCGTCGAAGATGATGGGCCCGGTATACCTGAGCTTGAAATGGGCAAGGTTTTCGAACGGTTTTACCGTATCCCCGGAAGCCCCGGAGACGGTTGCGGATTGGGACTGGCAATCGTCAAGGAAATTGCCGATTTGCATAAGGCGCAACTGGCGTTAAGCCGCGTCAGTGCGGCAGGCGGCACCCGCATTGAGCTGGCTTTTAAGGAGTCGTGAAAATAACCCCGTTTACCGTTGCAGGCTGGATTGAGTTTATTCTTCAGATAGCTTGGACACACCTCAGTGCCGGACGGGGCGTTGCCCCGTTCGAAATGTTTTGAGTTGGTGGAGTGTAGCCACTTAACTCAGCTACCCGCAAAACGTTAGGAACGGGGTTGCAAACCCCGTCCCGCTTGAGGCTAATACACCTGCGTTCATTACAATCTCCTATCTGGGTTCCGGTTTAGAGGCTTGATTTACATTAACGCCGATAGCTTCGCCAACACCTCAGATAGAACCTCGTCGGAAACCGAAGAAATTTTCTCTGCACGCCTCGCTGTCCAATCGAGATTGCGCACTTGATCAGCCAGAATCACACCGTTTACGTGGCCATTGGGTAGCGCCACCTCGAATGGATATCCTTTCGTCTGGCTAGTGATAGGGCAAATTAGAGCCAAACTTGTCTTTGCGTTGTAGGCCTTTGGCGATAGTACCAACGCTGGTCGACGATCGGCCGGTTCGTGCCCGGCCTGTGGATCAAAGGTGAGCCACACGATGTCACCGCGCTCTGGAGCGTATTTTGCCCCCATCAGGCCGCAACCTCTCGACCGGCTGCCTCGCCCCAATCTACTGCTTCGTGCAGGTTTTCAGGGGTAATGCCATCCAAAAGATCAGATAACTTGTACTCGCGATTCAAGCTTGGCTCGATAACAAGCCGGTCGCCTTCTGTCTTGAGGTCTACCGGTGACCCCACTGCGAGATTTAACTGTGCGAGCATCGTTGCCGGTAAACGCACCACCGCACTATTGCCCCACTTCTTGATTTGAGTTTGCATCGCCATTCTCTCGAAGAGTATTTAAAGTAGCTTCATTGTAGCTACCCCTCTGCATAGTTGCAACTTTGTAGCCACATAAACCAGCTTTTAGATGTTTGTTTAACTCATCGAGTGCAAGTTACTTTGGGGTTAACGCCGGATCTATAGTGTTTTTTGTTGCTAAAAGGACAATCGATAACATCCCGGTTTTTATTGGAAAAAAAAGAAAACGATAACGACAGATTTAAACTTTTGCCTATTTACAACTTATTTGTCGATTTGTTGCTTTGTCACTGAACTGTAATAAAGCTGTCATTAAGCTGTCATCTAATTTCCATATTCTTGCTCAAACTTTTTTGATAACAACCAAGAGCAAAATATGAAAATATCTAAACTTACATTGGCAATCGCTACCGTTTTAGGTGCAGGCGCAACTTCCGGCGCTTTTGCCATGGATCTTTATGTTGATACCAAAACCAAACAGATTTATGCAGAACCCGGTCGTGGCCGGGAACTTATGGGGTCTTTCGAAAAAGTTCAGGGCGCTACTGCCAAACCAGCGGTTAAAGCAGAAGACCAGGCAGAAATTAAAGCCATTCGCGAAGATTTGGCTTTAAAAGATAATGCAATCAAGGCATTACAAGAGCACAAAGAAGAATCAACTGGGCCGAAATCAGTGAATGTCAAGCTGAATGAAAAAGGCATACAGTTTGAAACGGCAGATAAAAACTTCAACTTCAGGTTGGGCGGTCGTATTCATGCCGATGCCTCATACAGCAACGATGATAGTCTTGTTGCCAGAGGCACAAAAACCCATGTTGAAGCTAATGACGGCACAGAAATTCGCCGCGGACGTATGGAGTTTTTAGGCACTTTCTATAAAGACTGGGAATTTAAAAGCCAGGTCGATTTCGCCGATAACTTGGTCGCAATCAAGGACATGTATGTTCAATATAACGGCCTGAAGGTTGCGTCTCTTCCTTTAGCGATCACTTTCGGATCGCAAAAGCAGGCATTCAGCCGCGAGTTGCAGGAAAGTTCAAACGATATGATGTTTATGGAACGCTCGTTGATGAATACACTCAACGAACCGACCGTAGATCGCGCCATCGGTCTTAATGTTGCAACGCTCAATAAAGACTGGACAGGACAAGTCGGTATTTATGGGGATACCGTCACTGCCAATAGTTCAAACACTACAGCAGATGAAGGCTGGGCGATTAACTCCCGCTGGACTGTTGCACCGATTAACGAAAAAACCAAGCTGATTCACTTAGGCGTTGCCGGTAACTACCGGGGGCCGAACGCTGCGGGTTCAGTCAATGACAAGGCGCTGAGTTATTCCTATGAAACATCGCATATGTCAAACTTGAAGCCGCTTGATACGCACGCTATCACGGGCGTTAACAACATCAAGATGGTGGGGCTGGAAGCTAACGGTCTGTACGGGCCTTTCACTGTAGGCGGCGAGTATACTCATACTTGGCTGGATCGAGAAAATGGCGGCAGCAACTTAGCATTTAATGGCTGGTATGGAGAGGCATCATGGACAATAACCGGCGAATCACGCAAGTATAAAACAGGTAAATTCTATAAAGTTGAACCCGACAAGAAGTTCAGCTTTAAGAATGGCGGATGGGGCGCTTGGGAATTGGCGACACGTTATGCGGAAGCAGATTTAAGTGATGGCAATGTTAATGGTGGGCAGATGAGCAACCTTACGGTCGCGCTTAACTGGTACGTAAATAACAATATCCGCTTCATGGCTGACTATAATAAGGTATTGGAAGTAAAGAATTCACAAGTGACTACGCCTAGCGGTGGAAAGCCTGATAATCTGGATACCTTTATGTTGCGCGGACAATTGGCATTCTAAATCTCAGTTATTAGTTCTTCATTAGCATTCAAAGCCGCGCTGGATTTCCAGCGCGGCTTTTTTTATGGGCAAGAATTCATATATGATCTGTGCTTTAAGTATCAATCCAAAAATCGTACAAAATCCGTCACTAAAGAGGTTAACGTTGAAAATTAGTCATATCATTAAATGGGTACCGGCCTTATGTCTGACGGGTTGCGCATTGGCGCCTGTCCCACCCGCTACCGGTAATTGGACCATAGAGCCTATCAGTCTCTATGATTCGGGTCATGACAAAGGCACTGAAATCGTCAGCGTGCAGCAATCCACGTTGCGGGCGGTGCTCAGCAATTTCGAAACGGGTGAGGCTGATGTGCTGGATGTCAGCCAACCACAGCACCTGCTCAGAAAAGCCCGTTTCAATCTTAAACTAAGCAAGGGCGAAGAACTGACTTCGGTTGCGTTTCATCCGACATTGGATCTGTTTGCGGCGGTTATTGATGCCGGTAACCGCCCCGGCAGGCTGGAGATTCGTTCGGCAACAACGGGTGTATTGATTGATCGCATCGTCGTTGGCTTTGGGCCCGATTCAGTGGTATTTTCCGAAGACGGCAATCTTGCCATGATCGCTAATGAAGGGGAGGATTTTTTGTTTGAGCCCTCCAGCAAGCAGTTTTTCACGCCGGAAGGCAGTATTTCCATGGTTCGATTGAATCAATCCGGTCATATTGTAAGCCACAAAAACCTGGAGCTGGCTAACGCGATTAATTATGAAGGCTTTGTGGTAAGCAAAGGCGGCCGGTTTATGGAAAGGGAAATCGACTGGAATGGCGACGGCATTATCAGCAAGAACATGGATTTTGACGGCAACGGCAAAATTGAAAAGAAAAAAGTCTTACTGGGATGTTTTGAAGGACAGGATGTTTATGGTATGGAAACCAAAGGCGAGCAGAAAATACTGATCCCGATAAAAACCCATTCTCCCGCCTTGTTGGAACCGGAATATATCGCCATTTCGCCGGATGCAAAGAAGGCCTATGTGACCTTGCAGGAAGACGATGCGGTTGCGGTCGTCGATTTAATCAGCGAACAGGTCATCAGTTATTACGGCCTGGGAACGACCCAGCATAAAACCGATGCCCGCTATGACGGCTGGGTGAAGTTCGACCAATCAATGACGGGGCTGCGCGAACCCGACGGGATTACTACGGTAGCCAATGGCCGTTATTTTATCACTGCCGATGAAGGCGACACCGACTCGGATACTTCTGCGCCAGACGGCCAGCCGACCAGCGGCGGGCGTTCGGTCAGTGTGTTCGATGCGGCTACCGGTACCTTGCTGGGCGATACCGGTAGCCAGATTGATGAAGTTGCCTTCGCCAATAAAGTCTACCCGGAACGGCGCAGCAGCAAGAAAGGATCGGAACCGGAAATGCTGGTTTCTCTGGAGCTGGACGGCATACCGCATGTTGCGGTCGGCATGGAAAGGGCGGGCTCGGTTGAGTTGATTTCCTTGGCCGACCCCTTTCACCCTAAAGTAGTCGCCCTCGGCAAGATCGGCGGCGAAGAAGACAAGTCACCCGAAGGAATCGCCCATTTTGTCGTGGACGGCGAGCATTATCTGCTGACCGCCAATGAAATGAGCGGAACGGTCGAGTGTTTTAAAATCTTCCGGCAAGGCGGCTAGGGCGTGATTCTACGCCCATAAAAAAGTTAACATCCGCTCGCCGCTTTGTGTGCCCGTCTTAAGCTGTTATTTTATGTTCGACCTAATCAAAACAATCAATCGAATGGATTTATATTGAACCTCAACTTTTCCGTTCGACCCGATAATTTCAGTTCCCTGATGCTGTTTGGCTTGACCCTTAGCCATTATGCATTGATGTATTGGGCGAATATTTTTCTGGCCAGGCATCTGACTATCGATGCTTTCGATGATTACAGCGTGGCGGTTTCCATCGTCACTTTGCTATCGACGCTGGCAACATTGGGTTTGGAAAAATACGCCCTACGCCTGATCTCCCTGTATATCGAGCGCGAAAACTGGCCGCGTCTACGCGGCTTCTGGGTGTTTTCGCTACGCGCTATAGTGCTTTTCAGCATATTGCTGCTGGGCCTGCTCGGTTTGGGATTGGAAAGCATTTTGGCTTTGCAGGGTTCTGATTTTCACATTGCGATTGTGATTTATGCAGGCTTTCTGCCGGTGATCGCGCTTTGTCTGTTTTTGACTGAAGTCATTACCGTCTACGGCAAGCAGATACTGGCTTTGGCCTTGTATCGTTTTTTTCTGCCTTCGGTGTTTTTGCTGCTAATTATCGGGTTAAATGTTTTCAAACTTGAGGTGACGGCCATTTCTGCGGTGCTGTGTTTCGGCACGGCTTGGTGTTTGACGCTGTTTTTGATGCTGGTCACGGTGCGAGCCGCCGGTCCAAGTCAGCTCAGAAAGGCTGGCGCCGACTCGAAAGGCCGGCGCTGGTGGCTGAAAAAGTCGCTGCCGTTGTTGATCAGCAGTGTCATGATGACAGTGCTCACCAGCGCCGGGACTATCATCCTGGAAGTATTACACCCCTCGCAGGCGGTGGTCGGCACTTACGCTGTGGCGATGCAAACAGCGGGGTTGATTTCGCTGATCGGCACCTCGACCAACCGTTATTATCTGCCGATGTTGGTGGTTTTGCTGGAGCGCCGCGACCAGTCCGCCATTAAAGCCTTACTCCGTAAGCGCATGCAGTTGATTGCTTGTTTTATCGCGGTTTTTCTGGGGATTATCGGAGTTTGGGGGCAAGAAATTCTGAGCCTGTTCGGTTCCGATTTTTCCCAGGGTTACCAGGCTTTATTCATCAGCGCGATTGGGGCCGCGTTTAGTACGCTGTTTTCCGACTCGCCGTACTATCTGCAATTTATGGGGCGCAACCGTCTGGTCGTCAGTTTAATGTCATTGGCTGCGATTAGCATGGTAAGCTTGAGCCATACGTTGGGTCCCCACTACGGTGCAACCGGCGTTGCCCTGGCTTACGCCGTGCCGACCATGCTGCTATTTTCCAGCTTGAAATGGCTGGCCAATCGGCATATGCGCAACCTGTTTCGATTGGATCCCACGCTCAAGAGATTGTGAAAGCATTTTATGCTCATTAGCGGATTGAAGCTTAAGCACTATTCACCGAACTAAGGCGCTTCGGTTCGCCGGTGTTTTGGTGAGGAATGGGAAATCAAAACCGTACCGGGCGATCCATAAGTTCGTGGCATGAATGCCTCAAACCCGATATTCTCAATCCCGCCCCATTATTTTTAATTGGGCGCGCAGGTTTTCAAGCTCCTCCATCAAATCCAGCGCCAGTGCGATACCGGCCAAATTTACGCCCAGATCATGCTGCAGCCTTAGCGCGGAGCGTACCCGCACCAAACATGTTCCTGAAAAACGCCACAAATGAATATCGTCTCCTTCCGGTTCGATAATGCTTTCTTCAACCAGACTGATAACCCAGTCAGCATGAACGCCGCAAGCATGGCACAGTTGCTCCAGGGTCAGACTGTCATCTTCAATGACCGTTCCGGTATGCACTGGCAATAAGTCATGTGAATTCATAGGTTTTTTACCCCCAAAGATAAGCGCGGGTTAAAATCAAGTTCTTGCTGCATTTGTTGGTAGACCGCTTTGGCGCGCTCGGTGTTGGCAGGCGGCAGTGCGATTTGCAGCACGACGAAAAAGTCGCCCTGCGTTTTGGCTGGAAGCCCTCGGCCTTTTAAACGCAGCTTGCTGCCTTGCCGGGAATTGGGCGGTATTTTCAGGTCAACGCTTCCTTCCGGCGTAGGCACTTTTATTTTAGCGCCTAATGCCGCCTCCCAAGGCGTGACGGGCAGGTCCAGGTAAATGTCGGTTTCGGAAACCCGATACAGCGGGTGGCTGTTAAAGGCTATTTCAAGCAGCAGGTCGCCGGCTTTGCCGCCGCCTGAGCCGAGGTCGCCCTGGCCTGCCAGCCGGATGTGTTGTCCGGGTTTAATGCCTTTGGGAATTTTGATGTTCAGGCTGCGGTGTTTAACCTTTACATAACCTTGCGCATCCATTTCCGGCGTGCTCAGGGAAATGTTGCGCGTCGAGCCGTGGATACTGTCTTCCAGGTCGATATAAATTTTTGCATGGCTGTCCTGTCCCCGCACATGAAAGCCGTGCGGCCCACGGTCAGTAGGACGAGATCCGGCGCGTCCGAACAATTGTTCAAAAAAATCACTAAAGGCGCCGGCGTCGCCACCGGTAAAACCGCCACCTTTGAACTCGAAGCCTTCATCCCAGTTTGGCGGTGGCCTGAAATCCTCACCGGCTTTCCACTTGGTACCCAATTTATCGTAAGCGGCTCTTTTTTCAGGGTCCTGGAGTACTTCGTAAGCTTCGCCCAGTTCCTTGAATTTTGCCTCGGCATCCTTTTCCTTGCTGACATCGGGATGGTATTTACGCGCCAGTTTACGATAGGCGCGCTTGACTTCGTCCTGAGTGGAGTTTCTGGATAGCCCCATTATCTTGTAGTAATCTTTATACTGCATGCTGTGCCCGTCCGATTACAATTGAGAACCTGAAAAATTCAGGTAGATTTGGTATTTCCATGCCAGCATAAATCAGTTAATGGTGAGCTTCAAGCATTCAGCCAAGGCGACAAGCTTGTCAGGCCTGCCGCCAATCATTCAAGCTTAAAAAACCTCAAACCATTTCGGCTTGAAAAAAATAATATAGAGTAAAAAGAACTCCGATATGGGGACAAACGCGAAAATATAATGAACAACCAGAATGGCTAAACATAGCAGCAGGCGCTTTAAAAAAACACTAAACGTGATCATCGGCATCTTATTCTCCTATTGAATTGCCTTTAGGGTATGCCTACCACTCAGGTTGTCCTATTTTTACAAAATCCGGATTAATGGCGTAATGAGAGCCTGAAACTATTCCTCCGACATGACATTGATGCGTTTGGGTTTAATGGCTTCCCGTTTGGGAATAATGATTTCCAGTACGCCGAGTTTGCATTTTGCATTGATGGCATCGCCGTCGGCAGAATCGGGCAGGCTGAAACGACGATAAAAAGAACCGGAGGTTCTTTCGACCCGTTTATAGCCTTCTTTTTCAGTTTTGGCTTCGGTTTCTTTTTCGCCTTTTACCGTCAACACGCCCGCTTCCATGCTGACTTCGATGTTTTCCGGTTTAACGCCTGGAATATCGGCAAGGATAACGAATTTATCGACTTCTTCTTTTATATCGACCGCAGGAGCCCATTCTGCGGTTGCAATCGAACCTTCACCCGCTTTTTCATCCCGCGAAAGCGTCAGTTCTCTTTGTAATTGGTTTAGTAATCCCCACGGTTCATAACGTACGATAGCCATTTCTTGTCTCCTAAAGATTAATGTCTTAATTCAATAACAAACTTGAAAACGATTACTTGTCTTCATTGAAGATGTGGGGGCAGCGGTTTTTTTGTCAAGTGGTGCAATCTTAAAAAAGACGATTGATCTGAAGCAAGCCGGACGGGGCATGTTGCTCTGGATAAGCGCTGATCGGGTCGGGGTAACGGGATTTCGCCCGTTACCTCTCCCACACCACCGGTAATGCGGTTTTCCGCAACGGCGGTTGAATCCAACAGCTTATGCTGTTGAGAGTTCTGAGGGTGCATACAATCCATAACGTCTTAAAGTGGCATTACTTAGAAGCGTGTGAAGAATGGGGCATTTGGCTATCGGCCAAGCACCCAGTGAGCTACTCGCCAATTTCAACTGACGAGGTTTCGCTCCTAATCTGCGCAATGCATTAAGCCGTCCTTTCTTGTTATGCCAGCGTAGCCAGAAACATTTGCGCATATGGCGGCGTGTCCAACCGGCTAGTCGTTCGATATTCAAACGATTGCTTGCCAATTTGAAGTAATTCCACCATCCCACGCTGTATTCCTGCCATTGTTTGACCCGCTGTTTGCTGGTCAGGCCCTGCCTTGCATTCCAAAGATTGCGCACTTTATCCTTGTAGCCCTCAATCGCTTTGGGTGCGATTGCAATTTCGCCCTCTTCGGTAATCTGAAAACTGAGAAACTGCCGCTCCCAAGGTCGACCCGTACCGCTTTTGTCCTGATTGACCCTCAGTTTTAGATGCTTCGCTATCCAGGCGCTGAGACTTTCCAAGACCCTTTGGGCGCTACGTTCGCTGCTAACGTAGACGGTAATATCATCTGCGTAACGGCAAAAACTCAGTTCTCGCTTTTCCAGTTCTTTATCCAGTTGATCCAGGTAGATATTCGCCAGTAGCGGGCTGAGCGGACTACCCTGCGGGGTGCCTTTATCGCGACGTTCTACTTTGCCATCCATCAGGATGCCTGTTTTCAAATAGCGTCTTATCAAATCCAGAACGGGTTTGTCTTCGATTTTACGGCTGATTTGATTCAGTAAAATATCATGATTGACTTCGTCAAAGAACGCGCTGATGTCAATATCAACGACCCAGCTTTTACCTTCTCGAACATAGGATCGAGCCATTAGCACAGCCTGCTGCGCACTGTGTCCGGCTCGGTAGCCGTAACTGTGCGGGCTGAACCCTCTATCGAATGGGTCCGTTAAGGCTTGTTGCACCGCCTGCTGGATGATACGGTCTTGTACCGTGGGAATCCCCAACAGCCGTTCCCCGCCGTTGGCTTTGGGTATTTTGATACCCTTCAGCGGCGTTGGAACGTAACTACCTGCTCTTAACTTTACTTCGATTTCCGGTCCATGCTGCTGCCAATGTTGCTCTGTCTCGGTAATGCTTCTTCCGTCTATCCCAGCACAGCCTTTGTTGCGTCTTACCGCATCTTGGGCATTTTGCAGATTGATAGGCTGAAGTATGGCCTCCATCAAACACTCTTTTGTCATTTCCTTTCTCCTTTTACCGCTAACCTTGGCTTGCATCCCGCGCTGCTTGGTCCACAAGGAATCCACCCTGCTTCTGTTTCACCGCTAAGGGGGTAGTTTGCCGCGCCGCAGCAACGCCCGCTTGTTTCAGAATACTGTTCGCTTCCGGTTAACCTCGTTTGGATTAATGATCCAGATTCTTCGGCCCTTCGCTCCATCCCCATTACAGGAACTTCTTCGCTACTACGGCCTCTGCTGACTTCTCCAACACTCTCATGTTGGAGATCTCCCCAGGAAAGGCGCCAAAACTGTCTGCCCGTGCCGCCAAGCTCTACTTGATGTGTCTTTCGGTAACGGTTGGATTTCGTGTTTCCTAGCACACTCATCGCCCACACCCTGCCTCGCTGCTTGTTCGTGTTCCTACGGTCGTGCATTCGCTGTACGCTTCTTTCAGGCTGGCCTCGCGGCTTCCCCCTTGCGTTGTCGCTACGGTTGTCGTTACTGCTTCCGGTTATCTCCTTCCAGATAACAAGTTTTGGCCCATGCTGGGCACACTAGGAGCGGGCCATGCCCGCGATGATGGCGCTACAACTTAGCATCGCTGCCCAAATGTCGCGGGCGCGGCCCGCTCCTACGGCGTCATTACGCTTAACTTAATGGCAAGGTTGTTTAAACGAGAACACTTCATTTCGGCGTTGGGGAAGCCCCGCCTGCCAGGCGAAATGATTTTTCTAGGTCAAGCGGCTTGCCCGATAGGCGCGCAGCAGCGCAATAAACGCCAGGAAATCGTATAAGCCGTGAATAACAATCGGGAGTAGTAAATTCCTGTCACCGCCATAATCCATAGATAAACCCAAATAAATCCCCACTAAAGCCGCCAGCACCGCATAAAGCGGTGTCACGGCATGAGCCAGGCCGAAAATAATATTGCTGCCAACCAAGCCTGCGGTCAAACCCCAGGAAGACTCCATCCAGGGCTGGATAACACCGCGAAACAGCAGCTCTTCCGATAGTCCGGCAATTGACGCCAGTATCAATAAGTCAGTCCAGTGATAACGATGCAAATTGGAGCCCAAGGTCTCAAACAGCATGTTTTTAATCTTTATTAATGGCTCGGTCTGCATTTGCTCCAGGGTCAGGAACAGTAAAAATAAAGGAATGGCCCCTATCATGCCGTAAGCGATGGCCGACTCTGAAAAATGCAGGTCAGCGAAAGGATTGATGTCCGCGATCCAACCTAAAAAAACCGCGACCAAAATCAGGGCCGCTTCAAAAGCACAAGCCTTTTTAAAAAAACCATCGTGGTTGGTAGGATGTTTATCCATTTCTATTAACTGAGCAGCAAGAAAAGGTCATTCTAATCAAAAATGGTTAAAATGGTTGTTTTTGATTCATTATTGCGACTAACACTATGCTGTGTTTTATTTATAAAAGCTTGAAAAAAGAACATCTTTATTTGTATGTTGATAAAAAAGACGATTTTTCGAAGGTACCGGAAGCGCTTTTCAGCAGCTTTGGCAAAATGGAATTTGTGATGGATTTGGAGCTGACGCCGGAACGTAAACTGGCCAAGGAAGAAGCCGGAAAAGTAATTGATAGCCTGAAGGCGAAAGGTTTTTTTGTGCAGCTGCCGCCGATCAATCTGCCTGCGCCGGTAACAATTCAGTAATTTTGATAAAAGCATAAAACCACGAAGACACGAAGAGCACGAAGAGCACGAAGAAAAGCTGAGGCAAAAACTTCGTGCTCTTCGTGCCTTCGTGGTGAATCAATCTATTTACGCTTTCGGCAAAGTAACGCCAGTCTGCCCTTGATACTTGCCGCCCCGGTCTTTATATGAGGTTTCGCAAATTTCGTCGCCGCCGAAAAACAGCATTTGCGCCACGCCTTCATTGGCATAGATTTTTGCAGGCAGCGTGGTGGTATTGGAAAACTCCAGCGTCACATGGCCTTCCCATTCGGGTTCCAGCGGAGTGACATTAACAATAATGCCGCATCTGGCATAGGTGGATTTTCCAAGGCAAATCGTCAATACATCGCGGGGAATGCGGAAGTATTCAACCGTTCTGGCCAAGGCGAATGAGTTCGGCGGGATAATGCAGACATCGGACTTAACGTCGACAAAGCTGTTTGAATCAAAGTCTTTGGGATCGACGATCGCGGAATTGATATTGGTGAAAATCTTGAATTCGTCTGAACACCGGACATCGTAGCCGTAACTGGATGTGCCGTAGGAAATGACCCGGCCGCGTTCCGAATCCCTGACTTGGCCGCTTTCAAACGGTTCGATCATGCCCTGTTGTTCCGCCATGCGACGTATCCACTTGTCCGACTTAATGCTCATGGAGTATTACTACCTGATTGATTTAAAAAGGCGGATTTTAACATAGAACGTAATTACTCAGCAGTTAGAAAAATAGAACGCAGATGACGCTGATAATTATGATAGGTAAGATTTTTATTGAATTATCCGTGTTCATCATATTCATCCGCGTCATCTGCGTTCCATTGTATTCGATGGCTAAGTAGGTTTTTACGGAACCGATACAATCAGGTATTTTGCACGACGATCTTGGGGAACTTCGTGGTGAAATCCCTAGCCTTCAACGCCAGTCTGGCCGCTGTTTTACGTGCAATCTGCCTGTAAATTTGCGCAGGCCGCCCGTCCGGGTCGGCAACCACGGTCGGCCTGCCGGAATCGGCAAATTGCCGGATGTTAATGTCCAACGGCAAGGAACCGAGAAACTCGATTCGGTTGCGCTCGGCCATCGCAAGCCCGCCGCCTTCACCGAATATGGCTTCTTCGTGGCCGCAGTTGCTGCAAATATGCATGCTCATGTTTTCAACCAGGCCCAATACCGGCACGTTGACTTTCTCGAACATGCCCAAGCCGCGTTGCGCGTCAATCAGGGCAATATCCTGCGGCGTGGTGACGATAATCGCGCCGCTGACCGGAATCTGTTGCGACAGGGTTAGTTGAATATCGCCGGTGCCCGGCGGCAAATCGATAACCAGGTAATCCAGGTTGTCCCAGTTGGTGTCTTTGAGCAGTTGCTGCAAGGCCGTGGTAACCATCGGGCCGCGCCAGATCATGGCTTGATCGGCCTCGACCAGATAGCCGATAGAAATCGTCTGCACGCCGTAAGCGATCTTAGGCATCATGGTTTTTTGGTCTTTGCTTTCAGGAAGGCCTGAAAGCCCCAACATCATCGGGATACTGGGTCCGTAAATGTCCGCATCCAGAATGCCGACATTAGCGCCTTCTGCGGCCAGCGCCAGTGCCAGATTGACCGCCGTCGTAGATTTGCCGACGCCGCCTTTGCCGGATGCCACGGCGATAATGTTTTTGACGTTGGGCAGCGGCTTTAATGCCTGTTGTACGGCATGGGAAAGGATTTTTACGCTGACTTCAACGCTGACATCGCCGATGCCTGCCAGTGTTTTCAGATGCTCTTCAACTGCGGCTTTGAGTTCGGCGATATAGCTTTTGGCGGGATAGCCCAACTCCAGTTTAACGCTGACGTTGTTACCATCGATAACGATGGCTTTGACCGATTTTGCCGAAACCAGATCGGTTCCATTGTTGGGGTCGATGAATGTTTGCAGAAGATCTTCTACATCAGCCTTTTCGATGCTTGCCATGTCCATGCTCCATAAGTGTCAATAAAATGCGCCTGATCAATAACCAAGCATTTAGCTCAAGATACAAAACATTTTACCGACTCCCCCGCTATATTGCACTTTTTAGATGCCCGATAATCGCAGCTTGCGTTTATTTTATGCCATAATAACCAGCTAATTTTGCCTTCGAATTGCTTGAGCTTTTACACTATGTCAGATAGAAAAATCCTCGTCACCAGCGCACTGCCTTACGCCAACGGCCCCATTCATCTCGGTCACCTGGTTGAATACATTCAAACCGATATTTGGGTGCGTTTCCAGAAACAACGCGGCAACCTCTGCTATTACGTTTGCGCCGACGACACGCACGGCACGCCGATCATGCTCAGGGCTGATCGCGAAGGCATTACCCCCGAACAACTGATCGCCCAGGTCGGCAAAGAACATCTGGCCGACTTTACCGAGTTCAGCGTGGCGTTCGATAATTACCACAGCACCCATTCCGAAGAAAACAAGGCCTTGTCATCGCTGGTTTACGAGCGTTTACGCGATGCCGGACATATCAGCTCACGCACCATTACCCAGGCCTTTGATCCGGTTAAGAACATGTTCTTGTCCGACCGTTTTATCAAAGGCGAATGCCCCAAATGCGGCGCGGCCGATCAATACGGCGACGGCTGCGAAGTCTGCGGTACGACTTATGCGCCGACCGAACTGAAAAACGCGGTTTCGGCGATTTCCGGCGCAAAGCCCGTCGATAAAGATTCCGTGCATTATTTTTTCGACCTGGCTAACTTTAGCGACATGTTGCGCGAGTGGACCAACGCCGGTCACTTGCAGCCCGAAGTCAGCAACAAATTGGCCGAATGGCTGGATGGCGGCTTGCAGCAATGGGACATAAGCCGCGACGCGCCCTATTTCGGTTTTGAAATCCCCGATGCGCCGGGCAAATATTTCTATGTGTGGCTGGATGCGCCGATCGGCTACATGGCCAGCTTTAAAAACCTGTGCGATAAGCAGGGACTGGACTTTAATGAATTCTGGTCCAAAAACAGCGACGCCGAGCTGTATCATTTCATCGGCAAAGACATCATCTATTTCCATGCCTTGTTCTGGCCTGCGATGTTGAGCGGCGCGCATTTCAGAACGCCCAGTGCGATTTTTGCGCACGGCTTTTTAACCGTGAACGGCGAAAAAATGTCCAAATCGCGCGGCACGTTTATCAAAGCCAGAACCTATCTGGATCATTTGAATCCCGAATACCTGCGTTATTATTTTGCCGCCAAGCTCAGCGCCGGCGTTGATGACCTGGATTTGAATTTTGACGATTTCAGCCAGCGGGTTAATTCCGACCTGGTCGGCAAAGTGGTCAATATCGCCAGCCGTTGCAGTGGTTTTATCGCCAAACGCTTTGATAACAAATTATCGGAACAATGTTCGGAACAAGCCCTGTTCCATGAATTCGTTACCGCCAACACGCAAATTGCCGAACTTTACGAAGCCCGCGAATTCGGCAAAGCCATGCGCGAAATCATGGCGCTGGCCGATAAAGCCAATCAGTATATTGACGAGAAAAAACCGTGGCTGATCGCTAAGGAAGAAGGCAAGGATCAAGAGCTGCACGAAGTCTGCACCATGGGACTCAACCTGTTCCGGCTGCTGGCCGTTTACTTGAAGCCGGTTCTTCCTGTGTTGGCAGGCAATGCGGAAAGCTTTTTAAATATCGAAGCGCAAGCCTGGCCGGTTGATGCCAAGCCTTTGCTAAATCACGCGATCAACGAATTCAAACCGCTGATGACGCGGGTTGAAGCCGATAAAATCGCGGCGATTATCGAAGCGTCCAAAGAAAATCTGGAAAAAACCGCCGAGCCTGTGAAAGCTAAAAAATACGAGCCGATTGCCGACACCATCGAATTTGACGATTTTGCCAAGCTGGATTTGCGTATCGCCAGAATCATCAAGGCCGATCACGTCGAAGGCGCGGACAAGTTGCTGCAATTGACCGTCGATATAGGCGATGAAACCCGCAACATCTTTGCCGGGATTAAATCCGCCTATAGCCCTGAAGATCTGGAAGGAAAACTGACCTTGGTCATCGCCAACCTTGCGCCAAGGAAAATGCGTTTCGGCCTGTCCGAAGGCATGGTGCTGGCCGCAGGCCCCGGCGGCAAGGATATTTGGGTTTTGAGTCCCGATGAAGGCGCAGAGCCGGGAATGCGGGTTAAGTAACTTCGTTATCGTTCCCGCGCTCCGGTGCTCGTCGTTATACACAAGTGTTTGGGAGACACCGTCATCCCGGCAGGGATTGCCGGGATCCAGAAGCCATGGATGGCAAATGCCGCTTAGTAGACCGTTTTTTATCCGCATGAAATCTTTTGTATCTATTTTTTCACATCCCTGTGCTCTGGATTCCGGCAATCCCTGCCGGAATGACGGCAATATGGCTTGCGTAGATTCCTATGTCTGAATCCCCCACCTTGATCGATCAAATCAATGCATTACTGCCTCAAACCCAATGCGGACAATGCAGCTTCCAAGGCTGCCGCCCCTACGCCGAGTCCATCGCATCGGGCGTAGCGGACATCAACCAGTGCCCACCGGGCGGTGACGAGGGCATACGCGACTTGGCCGATTTATTAGGCGTCCCCTCCAAGCCGCTGAATACCGAATTCGGCCTGCACAAGCCCCCAAGCGTCGCGTTTATTATCGAGAAAGACTGCATCGGTTGCGTTAAATGTATCGCCGCTTGTCCTGTCGATGCGATAGTGGGCGCGGCAAAATTGATGCACACGGTTATAGCCTCGGAATGTACCGGTTGCGAATTGTGCATAGCGCCTTGTCCGGTCGATTGCATCGTCATGCAACCCGCGCCGCCAAACAATAGCGAAAAGACTCGGGCGCAAAAATCCGCGCAGGCAAAACGGCGCTACGATGCGCGCTGTTCGCGCAAGGAACAAGAAGACGCTGAAAAAGCGGAGCGGGCAAAAAAGAAAAAACTGGCGCTGCTGAAGATGCAAGCGGCAAAGAAATAGGATGACAATCGGGCCGGGGTGACGAGATTGAGTCCGCCCCCAACCCGATCAAATGGCGTAGGCCGGACTATCTGCTTAAAGTCCCCGAATACTGAAATTTCGACTCATTACAGAAATAATGAACCTTCGCCCCGCACGTCTTCTTTTTTCACAACGACAATAAAAACTTCGCCTGCTTGATAATCTCCTGCTCATCAATATCCTTAATCGAATAATCCTGCTTGTCGAGTTTATACGGATTGACGATTGAAGCGGACTTGACCACTTTGTTGATGTCGGTCTGGTAAACCCGGCTGACCGGCGTCGGGCCGAAAATGGTGATTGACGGCCTGTTTAATCCCCAAGCCATATGGGTCGGCCCGGTATCGTTGCCGATCAGTAAATCGGCCTTGGCAATCAATGCCTTCAGGCTGTTCAAGTCCAGCTTGGGCATGACTTTAATCAGATCGGATTGCGTCGCCATCCATTCCGCGGTGGCTTTTTCCTGCTCGCTGCCCCAGACGACCAGGCAGTTTTGCTGCAACGCTTCTGCTATTTTTACAAACTTGGCGGCCGGATAGTTGCGGCTGTCCCAAGTTGAACCGATCACCAACACAATATTAATCCGGTCTTTTAACAGGTAATCATAAATTTGCGGGGCTTCGTTGTTAAAAAACAAAAACGGCTTTTTGTTGAGGATTTGCTCGGTGGTGATGTCGATGCCTAAGGGGCTGGACAGTATCAAGGCATTTCTGTCGATAGTGTTGGCATCGTAAGCGCAGGCGACTTTGATGTCATAAAACCATGACGCGGCTTTTTCCCGGATTGAATCGGCATCGAATCCGGCGATACGTGTTCCTACCAACTTAGCCGTGACAGCGGATTTAATCAGCCCTTGGGCGTCGATAACCAAGTCATAATTGTTGTTTGCATAGCTGCGAATTTTCTTGAGCTGCGCAAAAACTCCGGCCTTGTTGGTTTTTAAGGCTTTCAGGTTAACCGTTAAAACGTTATCGATGTCGGGATTGTGTTTTAAGACTTCGGCAAAGCGCTCCTCAACTATCCAGTCAATCTGAACTTCAGGGGAATGCGCCTTGATGAATTGTAGCGCTACCATCGCATGGACGATGTCTCCCAAAGCAGAGAGTTTTACGATCGCAATTTTCACTTAGACCCTGATTGGGTAAGCGTTATCAATTCAAGCACCCGATCGGGCGTGATGCCGGTCAGGCAATGGGTATGACCTAGCGGACAGTCGCGCTTGAAGCAGGGCGCGCAATCGAGGTTCAACGAGATAACACGGGCCTTGTCGTTTAGCGGCGGCGTAAAACCCGGATCCGATGAGCCGTAAATGGCGATGATTTTTTTGTCCAACGCGGCAGCGACGTGCATCAAGCCGGAATCATTGCTCACCACGGTATTGGCCAGCGACATTAAGTCGACCGCCTCGGCCACCGATGTCCTGCCGGTAAAGTCGGTACAGAAGCCGGAAGCTTCCCGGTTGATTTGTTCTGCGACGGCTTTATCCTTATCGGAGCCGAACAGCCAAACCTGCCAGCCTTGCTCGATTTTATGCCGGGCGACTTCGGCGTAATACTCGGTCGGCCAGCGCTTCGCCGGACCGTATTCCGCGCCGGGGCATAAGGCCAGGATTTTTATCGCCATGGATGGTGTGTATGCCGTAAGTCTGTCGGGAACAGACTCGGCAATCGCCATGGAGGGTGTGTATGCCGTAAGTCTGTCGGGAACAGACTCGGCAATCGCCATGGAGGGTGTGTATGCCGCAGAACTGCCGGGAGCAGGCGCGGCGGCTGAAAGCGTTAGCTTGAATTTATCGATGACCGCCTGTTGCCGGTCTTTGCTGATCGTTATCGCAGGCTGCGGACATACCGGCGGCATAGGCGCATCGGCTGACAAACCCAGAGCGACAAAGCGCTGCACGGTCATGGTCAGCAGGTTTTTATCCAATTTTCTGGCATCGTTAAGCAGTCCCCAGCGGCATTCGCCAATGTAACCGGTGCGAATTGAAATATTGGCGAAGAACGGGGGGATTGCGGATTTCCAGGAATTGGGCAGCAGGATAGCCTGATCGTAGCCTTCCGAACGCAGGCTTAAGCCCAGTTTGATGCGCTCCATCAAGCCGAACTTGCCGCGCGGCAATGGCATGGCGATGGCGTTGGTCACTTCGGGCATTCTTTCCAGCAGGGATAATGTCCATGACGGAGCCAGCACGTCAATCCGGCAGTCCGGGTGGGTGTTTTTCAGGGTGATAAACAGGCTTTGCGCCATCACCATATCACCGACCCAGGAGGGGCCGACGACTAATATTTTTTTTGTGCCGTTGGAGGCATTTGTATTTACGCTAGTCATTTCGCCGTCATTCCGGCAGGTATTAGAAACAGATCAAAAAGTGTCTTCATGTAGCTAAAAACGGTTAGCGAAATCTGAAGTTACCATCCATGGCAACTGGATCCCGGCACAAATCTGTCTGGAACAGATTTGCATTAATCCGAAGGACGTCAGGCAGGATAGCCTGACGGGATGACGCGTTGTTGAAATACCGACGCCTTGCTTTTTCACCACGAAGATCACGAACAAAGAAACATAAAACTTCGTGATCTCGGCAATTGCTCCTGCATTGCTCTACCTCCTGCATAACCCATAGGGATGTGGGGAATGCAGGTTTTGCAGGAGCAAAAATCTGTCCATGCAGTCGTTCGTGTCTTCGTGGTTAAATTTTTTAATCCAATTATTAGGCGACGTAAGTCAACCAATCGGCATGATCGTCTCTGCGGCCATGCACATAGTCGAAATACAGCGACTGCAATTTCTCGGTGACCGGCCCGCGACTACCGGAACCGATTGTGCGATTATCCAGCTCCCTGATTGGTGTCACTTCAGCCGCAGAGCCGGTAAAGAACGCTTCATCGGCCACGTAAATTTCGTCACGGGTGATGCGTTTTTCAATGACTTCATAGCCCTGCTCTCTGGCAACGGTCATGACCGTATCGCGGGTAATACCTTCCAATGCCGAGGTGGTTTCAGGCGTGTAAATTTTGCCGTTGCGCACGATAAACAGGTTTTCGGCGCTGCCTTCCGCCGCGAAGCCTTCATGATCCAGCATCAGCGCTTCATCGTAACCATTGGCGCGCGCTTCTTGTAACGCGAGGATGGAATTGATGTAATTGCCGTTGGCTTTAGCTTTGCACATGGTGCTGTTGTGATGGTTGCGGGTATAAGACGAGGTGCGGATGCGGATGCCCTGCTCGATGCTTTCCGCGCCCAGATACGCTCCCCACGACCATGCGGCAACCATCACATGCACTTTCAGGTTGTCGGCTCTCAAGCCCATGCCTTCTGAACCTAAAAAGCACATGCTGCGAATATAGGCGCTGTCCAAATTGTTCTTGGCAACCGCATCGCGCTGAACTTGATTCAGCTCGTCTTTGCCGTAAGGCATTTTCATATTCATGATATGCGCGGAACGGAACAGGCGATCGGTATGATCCTGCATCTTGAAAATCGCCGTGCCTTTTTCTGCGTGGTACGCTCTGATGCCTTCAAACACGCCCAAACCGTAGTGCAAGGTATGCGTCAACACATGGACTTTAGCTTCGCGCCACTCAACCCATTGTCCGTCCAGCCAAATAACGCCGTCTCTATCGTCCATTGTCATCATTTATTCTCCAACATTAATTTAGTAACTATTTATTGATATAACATCGCTGTCCACGAAAAACACGAAAGACACGAAAATTTTTATGGCCCACTCCGTTCGACGATTGCTCTCAGGTAATTTAATGCCCGAGCATAATCTCTGTAGGCCGGAAACGCCAGTTCTCGCTACCGCTCGAACTGGCTTATTCCGGCCTACGAGAATCTCCACGAAAAATTTTCATAGCAGACTCCGCTCGACTATTGCTCTCAGGTAATTTAATGCCCCGGCATCATCCCTGTAGAAAAGTCGTAAAAAAAATCAAAGCTCTTTTTTTCGTGCTTTTCGTGTCTTTCGTGGACCTACTCCCTATTCCATGTACTCATGCCAAATCCGCTCGACTTCGGCGCTCATTTCGGCGACCTCGGCCTCATCTATAACAGCCTTATCGCCTTGTAAAACCTGTTTATGCCCGAAATCCCGATAGGTGCAGTAAGCGTTTTTAAGTGTTTCCGCATCGGCTTTGGACATAAATCCCTGCTGTTGCAGGCCTTCAAGCAGTCTTACATTATCGGTATAAGTCGTCAACGCTACATTAAGAGCCGCCTGATCCAATACACCAAATTGTACTATAAACTCAATATCAGCAATACCGCCTTTGCTTTGTTTTAGGTCAAACTTGTCCTTATCTTTGGTAGACAGGGCCTCGCGCATTTTCTCGCGCATCTCGCGGACTTCTTTTTTCAAGCTCTCGGTATCCCTGGGCAAGCTTAGAATCCGGCTGCGTATGGCCTCATACTGCGCTTTCAGTTGCGCATCCCCGGCGATGAACCGGCCCCTGACCAGCGCTTGCAGCTCCCAAGTCCAGGCCTGGTTTTTCAGGTAATCTTCATAGGCGTTGATATGACTGACCAGTAAACCGGAGTCGCCATTGGGCCGCAAACGCATATCCACTTCGTAGAGTACGCCGGACAGCATCTTGGTATCGAGAATATGCCGGACTTTCAGCCCCAAACGACCGTAAAACTGGGCGCAGGAAATCGGCTTGCCTCCGTCGGTCATCGCATTGCCGTCCAGGCAATCATACAAAAACACCAGATCCAGGTCGGATCCGTAACCCAGCTCGATTCCGCCCAGTTTGCCGAAACCGATAACCGCAAAGCCTATGGCGGCATTGTCGGTATATCGCCAGGGATGGTGTGTATGCCGCAAGCCAGTCGGGAACTGGCTCGGCACCGGTGGGAAACCATGCTTGTCGATCAGCATCAGCCACGCACGTTCGACAACATGCCCGACGATGCTTTCGGCGATATAGGTCAGGTAATCGCTGACCACCATCAGCGGGATTGCGCCCATAATGTCGGCGGCGGCAACTCTCAGCACATTCAATTGCTTGAACTGGCGTAGTACGACCATCAGCTGCTCAAGATCCTGTACCTCAATTTGAGCCAGCAATACCTTAAGCTGTTGGTCAAGATCGGCTTTTTTGAGCGGCTCGTACAGGGAGCGGGTATCCAGCAGTTCGTCGAACAACACCGGGCATTGCGATAAATAATCGCAAATCCATGGGCTGGCCGATGACAGCTTGATCAATTGCAACAAGGCTCCGGGGTTTTCAGACAATAACGATAAATACACATTCCGGCCCGCGACCGCCTCAAACAAGCCGAGTATCCGCATCAGGGTTTCATCGGGATTATCTACCTGCTGCATAGCCGCTATCAATTGCGGCATTAATCGGTCAAGCACGCCCGCGCCTTTGGCCGTCAGCCTTCTCACAGCGGCGGAATTTTTAAAATCTTTGATCGCGGCGAGTATGCCGCCGGTATCTTGAATCCCGCATTCTTTTAGATGATCCATCAACTCCGAGTCATCCGCGACGCAAGCCCAAATTATTCCCGTTCGTGGTGAGCCTGTCGAACCATCCTGTTTCGATAGCGAAAAAACCTGGTCGAATACTTCGTGTACCTGCGCTCTTACCTTGTCCAGGTCCTGTTTAAAGCCAGTCCAGTCGGAATAATCCAGCGAATACGCCAATATTCGCTGCACTGCGGGGTCTGTCGGCAAATCGTGGGTTTGTTGGTCCTGGTATTGCTGGATATGGTTTTCCACCCGGCGCAGAAAACGGTATGACTGGTTTAGCTGGTCTGCGTCTTTTGGCGCCAGCAACTCCCGCTCGCCCAATAGTTGCAACACATCCAGAATGGGGCGGGTTTGCAAGGCTTTGTCGTTGCCGCCGCGTATCAGTTGAAAAGCCTGCCCGATAAACTCGATTTCGCGTATGCCGCCGGGGCCGAGCTTGATATTTTCCATGCGGTCTTTGCGCCGCAACTCCTGGGTGATCTGCGCCTTTAGCGAGCGCAATTCTTCAAACGCGCCGTAATCGAGATAACGCCGGTAGACAAAAGGCCTGAACATGGCCATCAGCTGCGCGCCGGTTTTAAAGTCGCCGGCGACCTGACGCACCTTGATCATCGCATAACGTTCCCATTCCCGAGCCTGGGTCTGGTAATAGTTTTCCATGCCGTCAAAAGTCATGATGATCGGCCCGCTGTCGCCATAAGGCCGTAAGCGTACATCGGTGCGGAATACGAAGCCGTCTACGGTGATCTCGTCCAGGACTTTTACCAGATTGCGGCACAGCCTGGTGAAAAACTCGCCGTAGGTGGTTTCTTTCCTGTCCTGCAACACGCCGTCTTCGGCGTAGGCAAAAATCAGGTCGATGTCCGAAGAATAATTCAACTCGTAAGCGCCCAACTTGCCCATGCCCAACACCACGATCTGCTGCGCGTTGCCGTCGGATAATAACGGCGTGCCGCGTAGTTCGCAGGCTTCCTGATAGAGAAAATCCAGCGCATATTGGATACAGGCATCCGCTAGCCACGATAAATCAGTCAGCGTTTCGGATAATTCGGCCCATCCGGCCAAATCCCGCCAGGCAATCCTGACCATTTCCCTGCGCCGGAAGTCGCGCAGTTTTGTCATTAACCGCGCCTGCTCCCGGCAGGCTTGCGGCATACACACCGTCCCTGGCGATAACTCGGCTTGCGTCTCAACCGGCTTGCACGCTAATTTTTCGGCATAACTGTTGTCATTATAAATTGCCGATAAATCGCCGGAATTGACCAGATCGATCAGCAGCTCGGGCTTGCGGATACAGCTTTCGGCAACAAACAGGCTGGAACACCAGACCTTGACGATAGCCGCACTAAACTCCGGCGTTTGCGTGATATTGAGCTTAAGCTCCGTAACCCGTTCATCCCATTTTGTCAGTGAAGCAATTACCGTTGCTCTTAGCTCATCTGGCAGCGCTGCAAATTCGGGTTCGAGATTTTTAATAAAAGACATGGGTGAAGGTCACGAATGAAAAGCCCCATGATAACGAAAACAGGTGCGCAACGAGTAGCGCTATTTGTAAACATCTTGATATGAACGACGAAGATGAGTAGAACGAGTCTTAATAAAATGATAAAGTTCGATTAACCTTACTATTAAATTCTGAAACTATTGACGATTTAAACTTATGAAAACGCCTACCTTTACCAAGAATTTCTTTTTTGCCGCCCTGACCAGCATGGTTATCGCACTGGCGGTTACCGGCTGTTCGGATGATGAACAAAAAACCGCCGCGGCGAAACCGGCAGCCGCCAACGTTGTGCATAATCCATTCGATCACTCCCACGACGGCGAAGTAACCGATATACAAAAGCACAAGTTTGAGCATGATTTCGCCAGCCAATGCGTAGACAGGGAATTGAAAAATTCGACCAATAAAGAATTCGATAAAGTGCGCTACGCCACGCCTTGCATGTGCATAGCCAAATTTTTGATGAAGGATTTGACCGCCGAGGAAGCCGAGAAGTTTATCGGTGAGCATAAAAATGCCCAATCTTTAGTCATCAAGTATGAAAATGCGGCTTATCATTGCCTGCAACAGAATGCCCATCCTAAAGGTCCGGATTTTTCCAGGGCACCGCAGCAGGCTAACTGATTGGCTTGAGGCATTTTATCGTTCCCACGCTCCGGCGCTCGTCTTTATACACATCTCGAAGTAGGCCGGAATAAGCTGGTTCGAGTGACAGCGAGAACTGGCGTTTCCGGCAAACACCTTCCCAAAAGCCGGAAACGCCATCTCGCGCTACGCGCTTGAATGGCCTTATTCCGGCCTACCCAGATCAACAACCGCAATAACAGTCTTCTTAGCCAGTTCTTTTAGTATTTGCAAGCCGCCTGCCATAATCATTTCAGGATTGGGATGATTCGATTCCTCGGCAACCTGCTTTAGACAATCCGCTGCCAACACCTCTTCATGCTCCTGAATTATTTGCAGCAACCGGTAAGTGATCGGGGTGATTTCTATAAAATTAACCTCGTCATCCGGATTGCGATAAACAACCAGGAAGGTGGCCAGTTCCGGCGCCGTTTCAGGTAAAAAAACGGGCGATATTTTCTGGACGGGGTATTGATAGGCTAGCGGCCAAGCCAAAGGCGACAGCCGGATGCGCAAATTTTGCAGGTTATCCGGGTTCTGGTGATAGGCGGGCACGGTTTCCTTGGCGATGGATAAGGCCATTTCCACCCATTCGTAATGCGCGAGCTCCAGCATAAAGGGGAAATCCTCCGAACTGTCCCGCTCGTTTTGCAGATAATCCAGAAACTCTTCCGGGATCTCCGAAAAATGCGGTGAGCGGCTGACATGCTTGGCAAAAAAATCCTGCCCCAGCTCGAACCATTGCCGGTCATTCAATAGCGTCCGCAATACCGGAAAGTTCGCTGACAAAAAACTGTCGATATTGTTAAAAAACAGTTCGCGATACATCGCCATGCGTTGCGGCTGGACATCGGAGGGCGGCGGATTGTTTTCGGGATCCCTGATGTACGCTGCAAACTCAAGCTGTTTGGCTTTAAAATCGATTTTCATACCAGATTCAAGCGAATTGCTTTGCATGTTGGGTTTCCCAGGCTTTTTGTATAGTGCTGATGGTGTTAACTTCCTTGATTAATTCTTCCATGGCCGGGATATTAAAATCCCGCTCCAACAGCGTCGGAAACACGCCGTAAAGCTCATAGGCCTTGCCCAACAGTTTCCAGACCGGGTCGATCACGTCTGCGCCGTGGGTATCGACCAGAAAATCTTCAGCCTCGACATAATGCCCGGCGATATGTGCATAAGCGATACGGTGCGCGGGCATGGCTTTTAAAAAAGCTTCGGCATCGTAACCGTGGTTAACGCTGTTCACGTAAATATTATTGATGTCGATCAGCACATCGCAGTCCGCTTCTTCGATAACGGCATTGAAAAAATCGATCTCCGCCATTTCCTGGCCGGGGGCGGCGTAATAGGACACGTTTTCGATGGCTATCTTTTGCTCCATAATATCCTGAACGCGCTTGATCCGACCGGCGACGTGAACCACCGCTTCCGAGGTAAACGGAATCGGCATCAGGTCGTATAAATGCCCGTCTTTGCTGCAATAACTTAGATGTTCGCTGTAGAATTTGATTTGATGTTCGGCCATGAACTGCTTGACTTCACGGACGAATTTTTCATCCAGCGGATCGGTGCTGCCTATCGACAGCGACAAACCGTGGCAGATAAAATCGAAACGCTCGGTCATCGCGCGAAATTGTTTGGCGTATTTTCCGCCGATGGTGATCCAGTTTTCCGGCGCGACTTCGTAAAAGCCGACCGCTTCGGGGGGGGATTCGACAATCTGGCTTAAAAAAGACCGCCTAAGGCCTAAACCGGCACCGTGAACGAGATTTTGGGTTGTGTCCATAAGAACACCTTGATTTGATTTGAAGGGGAATTGGAGGGCATGATGATCATGCCCTCCCGAGTACTGCGCTTAGGTTTATTTGCCGGTTGCGTCTTTAGGCATGTTGCCGCATGAGCCTTCTTTGCCTTTCATCATCGCGCCGCAAGCCGCTTCCATACCGGGTTTCATTTTGCCGCCTTGCATCATCGCGCCGCATTTGCTTTCGCCGCATTTTCCTTCAGTCGCTTTAGCGCCATCGGTTTTTTTGTTGCCTGCACATGCGCCTTCCGCCGCCTTAGGTTTTTCCATGCCGCCCATGTCCGCGCCGCATTTCATTTCAGCCGCTTTATCGGCAGCAGCAACTTGCATGTAACCGGCAGACATTTCAGTCATACCGAAAGGATTAGCTTCGGCATTAACCGCCGTTGCAGCAAAAGTAGACAAAAAAGCAGCACCCATTGCAGCAGCTAGAGGTGTTTTATTGATTTTTTTCATGTTGACTCCAGAGTGTTGAGATAAAAACATCGAGCTTCAATTCGTTCCCGGCTGTTAACCCGGAAGATGAATCGATACGCAGAACGTATCGAATGCCGCTCATCATATCAAAATCGACTGAATAAAGAATGAATATCCTTCTATTCAATAAATCGACTGGTTGCCCCTTTTGCCGTGTCGTCATCGTGATGTCCGGTTTTATGCTCATACTCACACAAATCTTCAATAACACAGCTTTCGCAGCGCGGCTTTCTGGCAATGCAGGTGTACCGGCCATGCAAAATCAGTAAATGATGCGCATCTTTCTTATGTTGTTTAGGCACCCATTTATCCAGTTTGCGTTCCACCTCCAGCACATTTTTACCGGGCGCAATGCCGGTACGGTTGGCAACCCTGAAGATATGCGTGTCCACCGCAATCGTATGCCGTCCAAAGGCGGTATTCAATATAACATTGGCGGTTTTTCTACCGACTCCCGCCAGCGCCTCCAGCTCTTCCCGCGTTTCCGGCACCTCGCCTGCATGCTTATCAAGTAACTGCCTGCAAAGCGTGATGATATGGGTGGCCTTGCTGTTAAATAGCCCGATGGTCTTGATGTACTCTTTCAAGCCCGTCTCGCCCAGCGCCAAAATATCGCCAGGCGTATTGGCGACGGGAAATAATTTGGCGGTCGCTTTGTTGACGCCTTTATCGGTCGCCTGAGCCGATAAAACAACCGCAATTAATAATTCAAAGGTGCTGGTGTAGTGCAGTTCCGTGGTCGGCTCAGGTATGGCTGCGGCCAGTCGGTCAAAAATATCCAGGCGTTTTTTTAGGTTCATGGTGATATTGGGTGTTACTCGATAATGTGCGGCTATTCTCAACATAATCGAAGCACGAAACAAGATATGTCTGAAAACAAAGCAAAGCGTTTTTCGACTCTTGGTACGGTGGAACTTGATGAAGATACCGGTATAACGCGCGAGCTGAGCACAACTGGTTTTTACTTTTCAACGAATGCCGCGTTATGCCATCCTGCCGCCACTAGCGTTTTCTGTATTTGTCCACTCGTTGTAGTATCCGGAACGTCATAAACCGACTTGAGCCGCTCTAACGTCTTACGCTCATAAAACTGTGACAAGCATCACATAATTAAATTTAAGCCGTGCAACATATTTTGATATCCGGTAGCGTTACGCGTTTTGTCTAAGGAGCGAACAGTGATCGAAGTGACACATAAAGATGCACTGACATTCAGACTGGACGGGGACAATAAATTACTTGCCGTGTACGAACCAGGTGGAGATAAGGTTACTCTTGATGCAACTGCGGTAAGGGAAATACTGGCCAGGCAGAACCAATCCGACCTGTTCCTGGATGAAAAAGCGCTTTCGCGTTTAGTACAGACCTACAACAACAGCAATGCCGGCTTTATCCTGGAAATCGGTGAGCGCCGGGATGGCGAATTCATCATCAAAGTCTCCGACGATAAGATGACCGCCTGGCTCACCATGACCCCTGCGTATGGAGGCGCTCCGGTCACCTTTGATCAGATTCGTCGATCCCTGAAAGAAAAAGGCATCGTCAGCGGCCTCATCACGAGCGCTGAAATCGAAGCCGTCCTGAAAGAAGGCAGAGCCACCGATTACATCATTGCTCAAGGCACGCCGGCCGTGCCGGGTCTTGATGCGCAATTCCATAGCCTGGTGCCGGAAATGCAAGAACGACGCCCCCAAATAAATGAACACGGCATCGCCGATTTTCGTAATCTTGGGAGTCTTATTCTGGTGAAACAAGGCGATCCACTCATGCGCCGCACCCTCCCAACCGAAGGAAAAAATGGGCAAAACATCCTGGGGCAAATACTTATCCCAAAGCCCAGCCGAAATACGCCTTTTACCTCGGAACTAAAAGGCTCCATGTTTGATCCTGACGATAACGACTTATTGCTGTCTGCGATCGTCGGCCAGCCACTGCTGATTCCTAATGGCGTTATGGTGTCACCCACTATCACCGTGCCGCAGGTGAATATCTCGTCCGGAAACTTAAGCTTCGACGGTACGATTAATATTTTGGGTGATGTTATGGAAGGAATGAAGGTTTACGCATTAAACGACATATTCGTAGGCGGAACCGTTGAAGCTGCGGAACTGGAAGCCGGTGGAAATATCACTATCAAGGGCGGCCTGATTGGCAACAGTGACTCCAGCGCTGCTTCGACACTATCAATGGGAGGAAAAATTTCTTGTAAAGGTTCGGTTAGTGCCCGTTTTGCCAAATATGTCAGTATTGAAGCCGGCACCAGCATCGTCATTGAAGAATATTCCATGAATAATCAATTGACTGCGATGAATCAAATTTTAGTTGGAAAGCCCGGCGGAAAAAAGGGACTCATCATCGGCGGTAGCGCCCGTGCAATGATGCTAATACAAGCGGTCTCAATTGGCTCTGACGCCGGTATCAAAACCTATATTCAGGCAGGCTTGAATCCGCATACCCAGCAGCAACTGGACGGCATTAAACGTGATATTGAGACAAATGAAAAAAACCAGGACGATATAAAAAACATTATCACCTTTATTGAAAACAATCCCGAAAAAGACAAAAACGGACTGTTAGATAAGGCCCGCCGCACCTTGGACAATCTGACGACCGAAATTGCCCGGCACCAAGCCGATCAGGAAAGCCTTCTCGCCGAAATGTCGTTTGCGGAATATGCCAAAATTGTTGTGGAGCAGACGCTCTGTAACGGTGTTGAAGTCCGGATCGGCACTCAGATATGGAAGGCCCACGAGGAACGGGGTAAAACTATTTTTCGGCTTATTGACGGCAAAATCAGCTTTGGGAGCTAGTCCCGCATCAATTGATCTTCCCCATTAGAACCAAAGAAAACGCCGCGTTACCTCATCCCGAGTCTTACAGCGTTATACTTTTTTGAACGTTATTAATCAAAATAACAGGGGACTTAATCCCACGAATAAAGCAGTGACCGCGTCTTACCGACCTGTTTAATCTTTTTCAGCAGCATCCGCCAACAATTTCTTTCTGATTAAAAAAGCCGCACCGATCGCACATAAAGCGGGTATTTGCACAAGCAAAAAAGTTCCTGTGGGATTTTTAGCAACCATGCCCGATAAAGCGGAAACCACCGTCAGCTTAACCATCCACCAGGTAATCCAATAGCCAATCAGCCCTGTGATAGCCCAGTTAATGGGGGATTCCCCCTTTTCCTTTGCGGTCATATAAAACCATACCAGAACCGCAATTGCAGCAAATCTAGCTAAATGCAACATTTTTACACCTCATTTTTTAATTATAATAAACAGACACTGATTTAGACTCTACCCAATTAGCGTTTAACTGGCAACAGCTGTTATAAGTAGATAATCATATTCCATAATTGATCGTCATTACATTTTTTACGCAAGGAGAATAGTGTGGGAAAACCGTTCAAAATCATCCTATCGACAATTGCCGCAATGATTTTGCTGCTGATAGTCCTCGCCTGCATCCTGCCATTCGTCATCGACCCCAATGACTTTAAACCTGAAATTGCCGCCGCCGTTAAAGACAAAACCGGCCGCGAGCTGGTATTGGACGGTGAATTAAAACTCTCGCTGTTCCCCTGGTTCGGCATTTCAACAGGAAAAATTGCCCTGAGCAATGCGCCGGGGTTTCAAGACCGACCCTTTGCGACCATTGAAGAAAGCAATGTGACAGTGCGGTTATTGCCGCTTTTATCAAAAAAAGTAGAAGTCAGCCGCATTGTTTTAAAAGGCCTGATTTTAAATCTTGCCAGGAATAAACAGGGCATCGCCAACTGGGATGACCTAACCACCAAACCCGTGGCACCCGCTGTCGCTGTCGTCGGCAAGCAGGATGAACAACCCATCCCCACAGCAACACCGGTGGCGTTTACCATCGGCGGCATGGCTATTGAAAATGCCCGGATTAACTGGGACGACCTGACAACCGAAAAGCACATCGAACTAAAAGACCTTAACCTGAATACCGATAAATTTGCCTTTGATGAACCGGCAGGCATCGCCGTTTCCATGACCGCTTTGGAAGCCGGGTCCAAGTCGATCCAAGCCATCAAACTCAACACCGAATTAACCGTTAATGAAAAACTCGATACTTTTGCGCTACGCCATAGCGATCTGCAAGTAACGTCGTCAGGCGAAAACATTCCCGGCAAATCGTTAACAACGGCCTTAACCATCGCCGACGTAGCGCTGGATATGAACCAACAAACGGCCAAAATTTACGGCTTGCAGCTCAAATCGGGCGATGTGACGCTCACTACTGCCGAAATGACCGGCACTTCTATTAAGGACAAACCCTCTTTTCAGGGGCCTGTGACCGTTGCGCCGTTCAGTCCCGCCAAAGTGTTGCAGCAACTGGCGATCGCCCTGCCCGCAATGCAGGATGCCAATGCCCTAAGCAAGCTATCCGCCAACTTTGACTTGACCGCGACAGCCGACTCGGCTGATCTGCAAAATCTGGGACTAACCCTGGACGATACCCAGATTAAAGGCGCCATCAATATTAAAGACTTTGCCCAATCGATTATCAGCTTCAACTTGGACATTGATACGCTTGATGTCGATCGTTATTTGTCCCCTGCCGATAAATCATCCAAATCCATCGCCAGCCCAGCCGTTTTATTGGCTGCCGGCCTTTCCGCTTTGCCTGTTGAAACCTTGAGAAAACTCAATGCCGATGGCACAGTGTCGCTCGGCAAACTTAAAGTCAAGAGTTTGGCAATGCAGGACATCCATATAAACTTGAGCAGTAAAAACGGCATAGTTACCACGCAACAATCGGTCAAGCAATTTTACCAAGGTAGCTATTCCGGCAATCTCAGCATGGATACGCATGGCGACAAACCGGCATTGGCGGTAACCGAAAAAATAGACCATGTGCAAATCGAACCTTTGCTGAAAGATTACAAGGGTGAAGCTAAAATGAGCGGCATTGTTGACGCATCCGCACAGCTGCAAGGACAGGGGCGCAAAGCAGACGAATTGAAAGCTTCGCTCAACGGCCAGTTAAGTTTCCTGTTCAAAGACGGCGTGATCAAAGGTTTTAATCTGCAAAAAATCATTGATGAAGGCAAGGCGATCATTAAAGGTTCTGCTTTGCCCTCGGACAATAAAAACGACCAGACGCTATTTTCGGAAATGAGCGGCACGGCCACGATCACTAACGGCCTGATCCAGAATAACGACCTTGCGGCCAAGTCCTCCAAATTACGTGTCGACGGCAAAGGCAACGTAAACCTCAATTCTGAAGCGCTGGACTATAAAATCGATGCCAAATTGCTTGATCCAGACGCCGCTAGCGCTGAGCCGGAACAAGTTAAAGGCGCTGTAGCCATTGATATTGCAGGAACGCTCAGTAACCCGACTTATACGATAAACATAGCTTCATTATTAACCGATAAGAACAAAGCCAAGGTTGAAAAACTAATCGATAAACTCGACAAAAAAATAGGCCCTGGCCTGGGCAATCTGTTGAAAGGTCTGTTGAAGTGAGGAGGAGCAAGCAAAAGGCAAGAGTCACAGGGCGAAAAAAACAGCCCTTAAATTACGCGCCCCTTCGCCCTTCATCTTTCGTCTTTTGCCTCTTATGAGTCCATCCGCTTTTCAACAGAACATCCTCGCCTGGTTCGATCAATACGGTCGTAAGGACCTGCCTTGGCAAAAAGACCTTACGCCTTACCGCGTGTGGCTTTCCGAAACCATGTTGCAGCAAACCCAGGTTGCTACCGTTATTCCTTATTTCAATACTTTTATAGAAAAGTTTCCCGATATTGTAAGTTTGGCGAACGCGCCTGTTGATGAAGTCCTCCATCTTTGGTCGGGGTTGGGCTACTACGCACGCGCCCGCAACCTGCACAAAACAGCGCAGCTTATTGCCGAACGCGGCCGTTTTCCCGATACGCCGGATGAACTGATTGCATTACCCGGCATAGGCCTGTCAACGGCGGGAGCCATATTGAGCATCGCCTTTAATAAAAGCCACCCGATTCTTGATGGCAATGTCAAAAGGGTGCTAACCCGGTTTAGAGCCGTTTCCGGCTGGCCGGGTAACAGCGCAGTCAACAAGGAACTATGGGGCATCAGCGCCAGACTAACCCCTATCGATCGCGTCGCGGATTATACTCAAGCCATGATGGACTTGGGCGCAACTGTTTGTACCCGCAGCAAGCCTGCTTGTGCGGCCTGCCCGCTTAATGCCGATTGTTTAGCCAGACTTGCCGGTAATAGTTCGGCATTCCCGACGCCGAAACCCGCCAAGACCTTGCCGATAAAACAACTTACCTTTTTACTGCTGAGTGATACCGACAACCGGATATTGCTTGAAAAAAGACCCCCAACCGGTATCTGGGGCGGTTTGTGGAGCCTGCCCGAATTCGACACCATTAAGGCGGCACACGACTGGTGCTTAACCAAGAGTATTCATATTGCCGATCAACAGACGCTGGCAACCCGGCGCCACACCTTTTCCCATTATCATTTGGATTACACGCCGCTGCTTATTCAATCCGATAACCCTATAAATATTGTGATGGAAGCCGATCAATCTGTCTGGTATAAAGCTGATCAGGTTAATAAGCTTGGCTTAGCCGCGCCGATTAAGCTGTTGCTTCAACAATCACACAAGAGAATAAAATGACGAGACTGGTTAAATGCGTAAAATTGGGAATAGAAACCGAAGGCTTGGATGCACCGCCTTTTCCAGGACCCAAAGGTCAGGAAATATTTGAAAAGGTATCCAAACAAGCCTGGAAGGAATGGTTAGCCAAGCAAACCATGCTGATTAATGAGGGAAAATTGGCCAGCTTTGACCCGAAAGCCCGAGCGTTTTTAGCCGAGGAAAGAACCAAGTTTCTGTTTGAAGGTAACAACGAAATGCCGGAAGGCTATGTGCCGCCAAAGGCTTGATCATTAGCCTTTAACGACCCAATGCGCAACACCAAATGATGTTGCGCTATTGTGTATCTGTCTTATAAAACCTACCGCTTCATCGAATCGAAAAATTCTGCGTTGGTTTTAAAATCTTTAAGCTTACCGATCAGGAATTCTGAAGCTGCGGTTTCATCCATGGGTTGAAGAATCTTGCGTAAGATCCAGGTTTTTTGCAAGGTATCGGGATCAACCAAATACTCTTCCCGACGTGTGCCGGAACGGTTGATGTTAATCGCCGGATAAATTCTTTTCTCGGCAATTTTGCGATCCAGATGCAACTCCATGTTGCCGGTACCTTTGAATTCCTCGTAGATGACCTCGTCCATTCTTGATCCGGTATCAACCAGTGCTGTGGCTATAATAGTCAAACTGCCGCCTTCTTCTATATTCCGTGCCGCACCGAAGAACCGTTTCGGTTTTTCCAGCGCATTCGCATCGACACCGCCGGTTAAGATCTTGCCTGACGAAGGTACGACAGTGTTATAAGCTCGGGCCAGACGTGTAATCGAGTCTAACAAAATGACCACGTCGTGTTTATGCTCGACTAATCGACGCGCTTTTTCGATTACCATTTCTGCGACTTGTACGTGCCGGGTTGCCGGTTCGTCGAAGGTACTGGAAATAACTTCACCGCGAACGCAACGCTCCATTTCCGTTACTTCTTCAGGACGCTCATCTATCAGTAAAACAATGAGATAGCACTCGGGATTCTGTTCTGCAATCGCCTGCGCCAAGCTTTGCAGAATCATGGTTTTACCGGCTTTAGGCGGCGATACGATCAAACCGCGCTGGCCTTTGCCAATCGGGGCGATCAAGTCGATCATTCGGCCGGTTAAATCTTCGCTGGTGCCATTGCCCTGTTCAAGGACAAATCGTTGTTTAGCGAATAAGGGGGTCAGGTTTGAGAAGGTGATTTTGTTTTTGGTATTTTCGGGGGGTTCAAAATTGATCTGGTCAACCTTGAGCATTGCGAAATAGCGTTCGTTATCTTTGGGGGGTCTAATCTTTCCGCTAATCGTATCGCCGGTCTTTAAAGAAAATCGTCTGATTTGACTGGGTGAAACATAAATGTCGTCAGGACCCGCTAGATAAGAACAACCCGGTGTCCGTAAAAAACCAAAACCATCCTGTAAAATTTCCAGAACGCCGTCGCCTGATATATCGTCGCCAGCCTTTGCCTGTTTTTTCAAGATGGCAAAAATCAAATCCTGCTTTCGTGATCTGGCTACATTTTCAAGCCCGAGAGACTCGGCGATTTCAATAACTTCACTTATTTGTTTTAGTTTTAACTCAGTTAGATTCATATAAAAGATAACTCAAGGAAAAGTACATACGGTGTTAAACCGCAACTACTAGGACAGGAATAATTCAGGGGTGTAGTTTATCGGACGATATGATTGGGTGCGCATGATTATCGCACCGCATAAGTGTAACTCAAGTACTCAGCCCCGTCCAACCTTTTGTGACAGGCCTGAGATCTAAGTAATTGGGGGCAGTGATTGCTCCACGCAATCATTCTGCATTCGCTCCATCCATGGAGGTCATGAATTTAAATATTGCTATCGAGAAAAGCGGCAAGCTGCGATTTCGACAATGCGCCTACTTTAGTCGCTTCCACTTCACCATCCTTAAACAGCATCAATGTTGGAATGCCGCGCACACCGTAGTGTTGAGGAGTTTCAGGATTTTCGTCGATGTTTAATTTTACAACGGTCAGCTTGCCTGCATATTCTTTGGCAATATCATCCAGAATCGGTGCAATCATTTTGCACGGTCCGCACCATTCAGCCCAATAGTCAACCAGTACGGGACCCGCAGCTTTAATAACAGTTTCGTTAAACTCACTATCGCTTACATGAAGGACTGAATCGCTCACACTATTTCTCCAAAAATTTAAAAGCAAAACTATAGGAGGGATAAAGCTGGTAGTCAATCAATTTCAGCTGTTTTGATTTTTACGTTATGCTATAGCCTATGAACAATACACATTTAACAGAAATTCGCTTCAGCAATCTTGAACTGTCTGACTCTATCTTACGCAGCTTAAAAGATGCCGGCTTTAATCACTGCACCCCGATCCAAAGACAAGCTCTACCTTTATCGTTACGGGGCAAGGATATTGCGGGACAAGCTCAAACCGGAACCGGTAAGACCGCCACTTTTTTGCTGGCCACTTTTCAGCATTTGATTAATGATGCCGAGGACGAGGACGATGCAGTACCAGAAGCACAAACCGACGCTGACATAGAGACAGAAAAACCCGCGCCAAAAGTCGTTGCCAAAAGCAAGCAAATCAAATATCCCAGGGCCATTATTCTTGCGCCAACCCGCGAACTGGCCATTCAGATCCACAAGGATGCGTTGCAACTGGGCAAGCATCTTAATCTTAAATTGGCGCTTATTTACGGCGGCACCGACTACCAAAAGCAACTGGACAGCCTAAAGTCCAATGTCGATATTATCATCGGCACCCCCGGTCGCATCATCGACTTTTACCGGCAAAATGCGTTCACCCTGGATAACGTGAAAGTCACGGTGATGGACGAAGCCGACCGCATGTTCGATTTGGGTTTTATTAAGGACATCCGCTTTTTATTACGGCGCATGCCGCCGCCGGAACAGCGCCTGAATATGTTGTTCTCGGCAACCTTGTCTTACAAAGTGACCGAGCTGGCTTATGAGCACATGAACAACCCGGTTTTAATTCGCATCGAAACCGAGGAAGTCACCTCCAAAGCCATCCAGCAGAGTGCGTTTTGTCCGTCGAATGAGCAAAAAATTCCGTTATTGATCGGCATATTGAATCAGCACCAACCGCAACGCAGCATTATTTTTGTTAACACCAAACGCTGTGCCGAACGACTGGACGACACCCTGAACGCTAACGGCTATAAAACTGCCGCGCTCAGCGGTGATGTGCCGCAAGACAAACGCCAGCGCTTATTAAGCGACTTTCAGGAAAACAAAATCACCTTATTGATTGCGACCGATGTTGCGGCCCGCGGCCTGCATATTGCCGATGTTTCGCATGTCATTAATTACGATCTGCCGCAGGATGTGGAAGATTATGTACACCGGATCGGCCGCACTGCGCGCTTTGGCGCCAGCGGTGTCGCGATCAGTTTTATCTGTGAAGAATATGCGTATTCAATGCCCGATATCGAAGAGTACATTGAGCAGAAAATTCCGGTACTGCCGATTACAGATGATCTTTTAGCTGAAGTTGTAAAACCGGAAAGAAGACCTGAAAAAATCAAAACCGAATATCAGGGAAAACGTCCGAATCAAGACAAAAACTGGAAACCTAAAGCCCAGCCATCAACTCCCGAAAATCCTCAATAGCGGGATAAGCGGTTATTTCTTTTTTAGGCAGTTTGGTATCGGGCCTGCTCACCGAAATTAAATGCGTTATACCGAACTGCCTGGCTGAATTGAGTACTGCCAGACTGTCATCGATCAACAGTGTAGTTTGCTTTTCAAACGGCACGCGCTGTTGCAGCAACCGCCAAAAGTCGGCGTGTTCCTTGGGAATCCCCAAATCATGGGAGCTGATAATGCCGTCGAAAAACGCCTGCAAGCAGGTTTTTTCCATCTTAAGGCCCAGGCTGCCCCGATGCGCATTGGTTACTAAATACACCTTTTTGGGCGATTGATGCGCTTTTTCCAGAAACTCCGTGACATGCGGCAATACCGCGATTAACCCGGAAATTTCCGCTTTCAATCCGGCAATATCCAGCTCTAAAACATCACTCCAGTAATCCAGGCAATACCATTCCAACTTGCCTTCCATGCTTTTAAAGCGCGGCTGCAACTGCAACTTTGCAGCTGCAATCGACAAGCCCTGTTTTTCGGCAAATTTAAGCGGAACGAACTCCTTCCAGAAATGATTATCGAAATTCAAATCCAGCAGCGTTCCGTCCATATCCAGCAAAACGGTATCAATTTTTTTCCAATCAATCATCAGAGTGCGTTATATTTGTAAAAAATACTTAATAAAATAGCACAATGGCTGAAAAACCAACCATCCGTAACAAAACAACTATCGCTACCAGCCGATTATTCCGCATTGAATCGCTGGATATTGAGTTTAGCAATGGCCAACTGCGCAACTACGAACGCTTGGCTCGAAGCGGTTCTGGCGGGGCGGTGCTGATTGTGCCGATGCTGGATGCCGAGACGGTATTGTTGATCAGGGAATATTCCGCCGGTGTGCATCGTTATGAATTGGGTTTGCCCAAGGGCAAGACCGATGCCGGTGAATCCTTTCTGGAAGCCGCAAACCGTGAGCTTAAAGAAGAAGTCGGCTTTGGCGCCAGAAGCCTGTATCACTTAAGCTCTTTTTCCATCGCACCGTCCTATCTGGAACACATGACCGAGATTGTCATTGCCCAGGATTTGTATGCCGAAAAACTGGAGGGCGACGAGCCGGAAGAGCTGGAAGTCATTCCGTGGAAATTAAGCCGCATCAATGAATTGTTGGCCACCGGGGAATGTACCGAAGCCCGTTCGATTGCCGCGCTGTTTATGGCGCTGGAATACTTTAAGGCGCCTTCTTCCGACTAAATAAATTTTAAAATGATTTATTTCACCACGAAGACACGAAGAACACGAAGTTTTTAATTTGTCTTTTGTTTTTCTTCGTGTCTTCGTGGTGCCTGCCTTTATAATCGATAAAGCGGCTCCAATTTATCATCGTCCGTAACCGCTATTTTCTCCCTGGCTTTATTTTCCACAAACGCCTGAAACAGCTTTTTGCCCTGCCACTGATCGGGTTCCCTACTATACAAAATCCGGTTCAAATGCAGAACTTCATCCCTTAACCTTGCGTCGCTTAGCTCGGCGATAGCGCCCAGACTCGCCGCACCATATTTTTGCCGCCCCCATGCCAGCAAGGCATCTTTGGCTGCTGTGGCATTATTATCGGCACAGGCTTTTTTCAGGCTTTTTACGCTGTCTTCCAAGCGTATTTCCTGCTCACTTTTTTCCGCAACCGGTCTTTTAGCCGAACGCTTAATCAGGAAATAGGCCAGCGTCGCCAACCAACCCGAGGCCAGAAACACCGAAACCCACAACCAGATATTTTGTTGTTGCGGCGGGGTGGTAATCGGCGTCGATTGTTCAGCTTTTTGCGGTTGTTGCACCTCCGCCGGAGCCACCGGTGTAACAGGAGCTTGTTGGGTTCCTAACGCATCAAGCGCCGTGATGGCGGTTTCCGGGATTTTGGCGATTTCCATTTTTTGGCTTTGGCTGTTAAACCAGGGAATTTCTATCGCCGGTAATTTATAGAAGCCCGCTTTTGAGGGAATGATGGCTATTTTTTCTTCCCTGAAAGCAATCAAGCCTTCCGGTTTTTTCTGTTCCTGCAAGACCGGCTGATCAGGATAGGTTTTCAGCCGATCATCAATTTTGCCGATATTTATCTCGGGCAACTGGCCGACTGTTGTGCCTTTTGCCAGCAGCGTCAAGGTCCGGGTCAAAGGCTCGCCGACTTTCATTTGCTGGTTATCGCCCGACCATTCTTCCTTTAAAACCAGTTGTTCCGCCGAAAGCCAGTGCTTCCCGGTAAACGTTGCCGGAGCCGGTTTTACATCCAGCGTCACCGATTTGGATGAAATCTTTTTGGTTTTGGTCATCTGCGAATTAAAAAAACCATTAAAATTCGGACGCGTATTAGCCACGACCTCTGCCGTTAACATCAGGGGTTTGATGGTTAAAGAACCGCTTTTTTGCGGAAAAATTGAATATTTACGCTCGGTAACCAGATAATTCACGCCGTTGATCTGGGTATTATAATTACTGTCATCGCCCAGTTTTTCAATCACCGCATCGCCCAGTTCCGGTTCATTCAAGCTGGCCTGGGCGATCTCGACTCTTCTATATAAGCGCACGGTATAGAGAACCTGGGATTGCACATAAGGGCTTTGCGGCGTCGCCTCAACCTCCAGAAACAAATCGTCCTCGGTATCGACGGCTTTATTGGCCGTCGCCTGCGTAACCAGAATGCTTGCCGCTTGACTGACATCATCGCCAAACTTCACCGCCGGAACAACCAGGCTGCCGGGATGTTTGGCCATGACGTTAACCGTCCACTGTATGGTCTTGCTGGACTGCCCGTTAATCCATGACGAATTGCTGCTCTGGCTTTGGCCGAGTATCTCGAAATCCTGTTCCAGCGGGCTGAAATCCGGGTCGTTATCCGGCGTGTCGTTGGCGGTAAAAATGATCTGGAAAGATTCATCCAGGCTGACCGGGTTACGATCGAACGACACGCCGATTTGTGCGGCGAATACATTACCGGACACCAAATTCAACAGCAACAAAAGAAAAAATAACTTTTTTATAATATTCATAGCTTCATCATTTAGATTAATCAAGATTCCAGGCGTCTATAAACGGCCGATAAAAACTCAAATCCTGAACTGTGGCGCCTCTTTTAGTCACTAAAGCGGACGCGAACGACTGCGCTCGCTCCATAGTCAGTTGCAGTGGCCAGTCATGCTGCATGCCCAGCAGCAGAACCGCCGCAAACGCATCACCGGCACCCACGGTATCGACTATCGCTAAATCATCCACCGGGACAACTTCAATAAATTCCCCGGCGTGATTGATTGCCATTGCACCTCGACTGCCGCAAGTGACCACCAGAACCTCCAGCTCATGTTGCGCCAGAAACAAACGCATTGTATCTCGCCGCGTGTTTTGTAATGGCGATAGATGCATTAACTCATCATGATTCAGCTTGACCCATTGTGCCTTGTCGAGCCATTGATAGACCGTCTCTTTATGCCACCAGGGCGCTCTCAAATTGACATCGATAAAAACCTTGCCTTGGTGACGCGCGGTCAAATTCCGCAATGCCTGTTCCGATGTACGGTTACGCAAGGCCAAAGTGCCGTGATAAATAACGCTATACCGCCGGTCGACATCCGGCTGCTGCGCGGCAATAAAATCGTAAGCCTGCTCGGCTAAAATATCATAGCCGGGTTCGCCGTTGTTGATAGTGACCTGTACCGTTCCGGTAGGATAATCGGGATCGGTTTGCAGGTTTTCAACAGTCATGCCCCACGCCTGCATGGCCTGCCTGATTTTATCGCCGGTTGCATCATGGCCCACCCGGCTGATAAAACACGGGTGTTGATTAAACGCCTGAAGATGCCAAGCCACATTAAAAGGCGCACCGCCTAATATTTGCTGGCCGTCCGGGAATTGATCGAACAGCGCTTCACCGAAAACGGCGATTTGATTATTGATCATGTTTGTTTATCTTGTGACATGTTTACCGACTTAAGCTCCTTTAAGTGGGCGCGAATTCATTCGCGGTAGGTTAAAAAGCGCGAATGAATTCGCGCCCATATGCCGATTTTGCCTACCAACCACCGGCATCACCGCTTTCCTGACGGCCACGCTGCCCGTATTGATATTTAAATTTACGTTTTAACAACCCGGCCGGATCGTCGGGAATTCTTTTGAGCCATTGCTCGTTGGCTTGCTGTTGTTCATCCGATGGCTCGGCCTTGACCGGCGCTTGCTGTTTGTCTTGTTTCTTCGCGTCGTCTTTGCCCTGCTCGGCTTGCTGAGACTTTTGGTCTTCCGGCTTTTTTTCCTCGGCTTTATCTTGCTGCTTTTCTTCAGACTGTTGTTGATCCGATTGCTTCTGCTCCGGTTTTTGCTCGGGCTTTTGCTCAGATTGTTTTTGTTCGTCAGATTTTTCCGGTTGTTCACCCTCCTTGTTTTTCTCGGAATCGCTCTTGGATTGTTGTTTATCGTCCTTTTTTTTCTGATCCTGCTTTTTTTGCTCTTGTTTTTGTTTTTCCAGTTCCTTTTCTACAATTTCCTTATTAGCTTTAGCGTCGTCAACAAGTTGTTGGTCAGCCGCCCTTTTCAAAGCTTCATCATAGGCTTTTATAGATTCTTCAAATTTGCCGAATTTAGCCAGTACATTGCCTTGATTATAAAAACCAGTCGCTGTTTCTGGCGTCTTCATTTCACCTACGTCTTTCAGATCCGCCTTATATTGCGCCGCTGCCTTCCAATCCGGATTTTCAAACTGCTCCGCCGCCTTGGCAAAATCCTGTTTTTTATAGGCTTGTTGCGCCTGTTGATCCTGGGTCTGCCATAAATCCTGCCAGCCCAACGCATAACTGTTTTTAGGCAGCGGCAAGATCAGCAATAAGGCAAAACATAACAGGCCTTTCCTGAACGTCAGTGCGGCCAGAGGCAAGGCCAGTAATAATAACCAGGGCCCTTTGTCCGCCCACTGGTCCAATAACAGGTTGTCGTTTTGCTTGCCCTGCTGCTGGACCGATCTATCCATACTGGCCAGCACAGTTTGAATGTCCGTATCATTGGCCGTTATGGTTTGGTAAACGCCATTCCCAGCCTGGGCCAGTTTTTCCAGATCGCTGGAATTTAATTTGGGCACTACGATATTGCCTCGCTCATCTTTAAGAAATCCACCCTCCGGCAGCGCGATCGGTGCGCCGTCATCGGTTCCGACACCCAATATGGATAGCTGATACTTATCCAGCGTTTTTACTGCGGGCAAAGCTTTATCCATATCAACGCCATCGGTAACCAACAAGATCCGACCTTTTTGCAGGCCTGCCTGCTTGAACAACTCCACGGCTTTTTCCAATGCCGACGCGGTATTGCTGCCCTGGCTGGGCATAATGTCGGTGTTCAATGCCGATAACTGGCTGTCTATGGTCTCGATATCATCGGTCAACGGCGTTACGGTAAAGGCGTCGCCGGCATAAACCAACAATGCGGTCTGGCCGTCTTTGCGCTGTTTGAGTATGTCGGCGATTTTGTAGCGCGCCATAATCAAACGGCTGGGCTTAATATCGGCGGCATCCATCGACCGGGACAAATCCAGCGCAATCACCAGGGCCGAATCATTCCTGAATACCGGTGAGGGTAACCGTTCCCAGGTTGGCCCGGCCAGCGCGATAATCGCCAGCAAAGCGGCAACGGCCCCGGCCGTTATCGGCCAACGGCTTTGGTTGACCGCCTTTTCCTGCAACAGATATGGCAATAATGCGGCATCGCATACCGCAGACCAGTTGCCTTGACTCAACTTGTTTCTTAGCATTAACACCAGTATCGCCAGATACGGTAAAACCGCCAGCAGCCAGTACGGCCTGATAAAATGGAATTCGGCTATGTTCATAACAATCTCACCTTGGACAAAGCGATGGCCGCCGCCAACCCCAATGCCAGCGACAATGGCCAGTAATACAGTTCGCTACGGGGCCTGAAATATTGTTTGTCTTTTTCGACCGGTTCCAGTTCGTCCAGCCTCATATAGATATTATTCAGCTCGTCGGTGTTTCTGGCACGGTAATATTGACCGCCGGTGCTTTCGGCAATCTTGATCAAGGTTTTTTCATCCAGGTCGACCGACGGGTTAACCTTGCGGTTGCCGAAAAAACTGCGCACGATCATTTCATCCGCGCCTATGCCGATCGTGTAAATTTTCAGATGATTGGCTGCGGCCAATTCGGCAGCCTTTAACGGTGAAACTTCACCGGCGGTATTCGCGCCGTCGGTCATCAACACCAAAACCCTGCTGTTGGCCTGCTCGCTTTTAAGACGCTTGACCGCCAAGCCGATCGCGTCGCCTATCGCGGTATTGTCGCCGGCAAGACCGATGACAGACTCATTCAATAAGGTCATTACCGTTTTTCGGTCGAAGGTTAACGGCGTTTGCAAATAGGCCTGGGTGCCGAACAGAATCAAACCCACCCTGTCGCCGACACGCCGGTTGATAAAATCGGCCGCAACCATCTTGGCTGCGGTCAGCCTGTCTACAGACCGCTTGTTAATCACAAAATCCTGCTCTTCCATACTGCCTGACAAATCCACCGCCAGCATTAAGTCCCGGCCGCTGACCGCCTGCTCAATTGGATCGCCCAGCCATTGCGGCCTAGTACAGGCGATGACCAGAAACAGCCAGGCAATCGCCGCCAGCAATAACGGCCATTGTTGGGTTTGGGAGACCGCTCGGGTTTCAGCATCGGAAAAATCGTCCAAAAACGGGACTTTTAATGCCGCCTGTTCCACAGGCATCTTGGCCGGAACCAGCCAGCGGATTAATAAGGGTATGGGTAACGCGGCCAGCAGCCAGGGCCATTCAAAGTGAATCATGATTTTGTCTGGGATTTAAGCCAGTCTTCGCATAGGTCGATTAATTGGGAAATTTCCAGTTCTGTGGGCGGCGTTTTTCGATAGGGCGCGTCAGCCAAAAGTTGCCCAATGCCCTCACTGAACGGCGTACCTTTTACCGAAGTATCGAGAAATTCCAGCCATTGCCGTCCCGTTAAACCGGCGGCCTTTGCCCGTGGCGACACGCTGATCGCTACACGCCTGACCAGCACCGATAACTCGCCTAATTTCTGAAGGTTATCCCGCGCTGCATCCTGTTTGATTTGGGCCAGTATCTTTTTGGCGGTTTTAAGCGCCGTCTTGCGAGTCAGTCTTTTATACAGCCAGACCAGCAAAATAATCAGCAACGGGATTGATACCGCCAGCACCCACCAGCCGATAGCCGGGGGCCACCAGCCTATGGCTTCGGGTTCGTGGATGTCTTTTAAATCAAGGAGAGTTGGATTCATTTATCTTAAACGTTGTATCGGATCGTCTGTGGTGCTGCATTGAATAAACGCCAGGCCCATTTTTTTGGCTATCTGCTCCGCCTGATACAGCCGCCGGGTAAAGTGTTGTTGATATTTTAATAGCCGCTGCCGGTCGCCGGTATCGATTACCACATCCCGTTTATCGTCGGTAAACCGGTAGCGGCCTTTTTCCGGCAAATGGCTTTCCAGCGGGTCATACACAAAAATCAGCACCACCTCGCAATGTCGCGACAGCTTTGCCAGATACGCTTCAACCTGATCGTTAATGCCGCGAAAATCGCTGATAATATAAACCAGGCTGCCGGGGCGGGCGTGGTGCATAAGCCTCGCCAACACATGTTCCAGCGTAATCGTCGCTTGCTCTAAGCGATTATCGTCATCTTGATTACTGATGGCGTTTAAAAACCGCAGTACGGCATGTTTGCCGTTTTGCGGTTTCAATTCACGGCACACGCTCCCCGTAAATATCTGTCCGCCAATTCTGTCGCCATGATGTTGGGCTGCCCACGCCAACAATCCGGCCAGTTTGGCGGCGAGTACCGATTTAAACACACCCCGCGTAGCAAAATGCATGGCAGGGCGGTTATCCACAGAAATAAACACCGGCCGCTCACGTTCCTCGCGAAATACCTTGGTATGGGTTTCGCCGGTGCGCGCCGTAACCCGCCAATCGATGCTGCGTATGTCATCGCCCGGTTGATAACCTCTGGCTTCTTCAAACTCCATGCCGCGGCCTTTAAACCGGGACACATAACCGCCGCTTTGCCCGGCACGTATGGTTGAATGTTTCAAGTCTAAGCCGGCGGCCGGTCTCGCCAAATCGAGCAGCGTCTTTAACGACACCGAAACCAATTCACTGGTTGTTGACGCTTGTTTCCCAAAAATCATCAAGGTACGGCAACTCTGGAAATAAGTTCTTTAATAAAATGATCGGTCGTGATGCCTTCCGCCTCGGCTTCGTAAGACAATATCAAACGATGCCGCAACACGTCGAAAGCCATATCCTGAATGTCTTCCGGACTGACAAAGTCGCGTTGCGCCAGCCAGGCCTTGGCTCGCGAACAGCGATCCAGCGCTATGCTGGCTCTGGGGCTTGCGCCGTATTGCAGCCAGGATGCCAGATCTTGTCCGTAGGCCTCAGGATGACGAGTCGCCAGGACAATTTGCAGCAAATAGTTTTCAAGACTTTCCGCCATGTGCAAATCCAACACTTCATTGCGCGCGGCAAACAAGGTCTTTTGCTCAAGCGGCTGGAACTGCTCGCCGTTTTTTACGGCTCCGGAACGCGCTTCGGTTCTGGCCAAATGCAAAATGCTTTTTTCATGTTCCGCTTTCGGATAATCGATTTTTACATGCAGTAAAAAACGATCCAGCTGCGCTTCCGGGAGCGGATAAGTGCCTTCCTGTTCGATAGGGTTTTGCGTTGCCATGACCATGAATAATTTTGGCAATGGGTAAGTCGCTTGGCCTACGGTTATTTGCCGCTCAGCCATCGCTTCCAGTAACGCCGCCTGAACTTTCGCCGGTGACCGGTTGATTTCATCGGCCAGGATCAGGTTATGAAACAGCGGCCCTTTCTGAAATTCAAACGTGCCTTGCTGGGGACGGTAAATTTCAGTGCCGGTCAAATCGGCAGGCAATAAATCGGGGGTGAACTGTACCCGATGAAAATCGCCTTGTATGCCTTTGCTTAATACGTTGATCGCTCGGGTCTTGGCAAGTCCCGGAGCGCCTTCAACCAGGATATGGCCGTCAGCCAACAGGCCGATCAACATCCGTTCAACCAGCACATCCTGTCCGATAATTTCCTGATTAATATAGTTTTTCAACCGCATTAATGCCGGTTGGGCGGTGTTTTTAGTGCCGTTTTTTTCTAACATTAGTTGTTCTGACATGATGATGTTTAATCTTAAACACAGTACGAAAGCCTTACACATTAAGCGTCAGGCAGGTTTTTTATCTGACAGATATTGTGTCTGCCTTTCATCTTTTCAACGGAAGTTTGCCTATTTTATACAGTTATGGCTCAAGGCAACATAGAGTAAAGCTGTTAAATAATTCTGAATAAGCTGTGGATGAAGATGTGGATAACCTTGGCACTTGAGTTATCCACATCCTGTACACAAGATCCGGAGAAGCTTAACTGCATTTTACCATGCGATTCAAACAACTGATTTTATATATAAAAAATGACTTATCAACAGGTTTTCGCTTACGTAATAGTAATAATAGGTTTTTAATATTTTCAATTTATTACTATTATTCAGAACAAAAAATCTGCCCGATAGCCCTAATCACCTATACTCTTTCGAACTGTTTATGTTTGCGATAGAGCAACTGAGGAAAAAAATGAGAATTACACTGCTTATTTTGGGAAGCCTTTTTTCCACCTGTACTTTTGCAGGCATTTATAAATGCACGGACATTAACGGCAAGACGGATTACCAATCAAAGCCTTGTGACCCACAACATAAAACAGTGCAAATTAATGTTAAAACAGGCAGTTCTGCCGAACTGGACGAAGAAAAACAAAAACAGGATTTGGCAAAAAAGGAACAGGATGAAAATCTTGAGAAGGAGCAGAAACTGAAAAAACAGGCGCAGTTAAAACAAGATGCGACGAGTGAAAGCGCAAAAAACCAGTTTCTTATTAAAAATAATCCCGAGAGGTTTTCAGCATTTTCTATCCCGCCTTATGTGCTTGATCAGTTGCCGGACTTAGTCAAAGAGTACCAAACCAGACTTCCCGATATTGAACGTCTAAGAAGACAAGCCGCAGAAAAAGCATTGGCTTCAGGTCAATGTACTCGCGTTGAAGCATCGGAATTACATGGCAAAAGCACCAAGCCGGCGTTGGTCTTTTCAGTCAGTTGCAGTAGCGGGAAAAGTTTTTATTTTACCGAGCAGGAATTAGCCAAGTAATTGCCTAAATGAATTCATCAAAAACAATATTAATTACAGGTTGCTCTACCGGCATTGGCTACACTACAGCCGTTGAACTAAAAAAACGCGGGCATAGCGTCATTGCTACGGCAAGAAAACCGGACGATGTGCTCCGGTTGCAACAGGAAGGTTTTACCGCAATCCAACTGGATTTAGCCGACAGCAGCAGTATTCAACAAGCGGTCGATTCGGCGATTAAATTAACCGACGGAAAAATCGATGCGCTGTTTAACAATGGCGCCTTCGGTCAACCGGGCGCGGTTGAGGATTTATCCCGCGAAGTACTCAGGTTTCAGTTTGAAACCAATCTGTTCGGCACCCATGAACTGACCAACCTGATCATACCCTTGATGCGAAAACAGGGGCATGGCCGGATTATCTATAACAGTTCAATATTGGGACTCGTCGCCATGACTTATCGGGGGGCTTATAATGCCAGCAAGTTTGCGCTGGAGGCTTTGGCAGATACCTTACGCCTTGAGCTTCACGGCACTAATATTCATGTTTCGTTGATTGAAGCCGGGCCGATCTTAAGCAACTTTAGAAAAAACGCTTTTGCTCTTTACAAGAAAAATATAGATCCGACGCACAGCTACCATAAAGAAACCTATCAAATCATGGAAGCGCGCTTGCAAAAAGAAGGCGCGGCAGCCGCGTTTACGCTCTCTACTGAAGCCGTTACCGAAAAAGTTATTCACGCGCTGGAAGCCCGGCAACCTAAAATACGTTATTACGTCACTTTTCCGACCTATTTGTTTGCCGTTCTTAAACGCATTCTGCCCATGTCCTGGTTGGACGCTTTACTCAGAAAGGTTCAATAATGCACAATCTCGATGAAATTATTATCGTTTGTCCCTATTGCGGAGAATCCCTGGATGTATTGGTAGACACCAGTTCCGGGCCTCAGCAGTATTACGAAGACTGTTCGGTTTGCTGCGCCCCGATTTTATTTGTCCTGTCTGAAGATCATGCGGGGGAAATGGTTATTGACGTCAAAAGGGATGATGAATAATTCCGCACTCATTGGATTTGAGCGACAAAAAGGACGTTTTTGGAAGACCTTATAACCCTTTATTTATAAAGGGTTTATTATTTTAATAAAAAAGGTTATTAATTTTTTCTATGCTAGAATGCTTATCGGCATCAGCCTTTCATTATGTTGAATTCTTGCTTTTTTGCTTAAATCCTCATTTTAATCGTTATGCTGACACAAAATATCAACAATATAGGTTTATATAATCAATGAAAACACTTAAAAAAATCGTAATTTCTCTTGCTATGGCAATGTCTGTGGCTGCAATTTCATCAACTGCTTTTGCTGCTGAAAAGAAAGATCCTAATGCCATCGTTAGAGAAGCGGCTGAAGGTACGATTGCTAAAATCGAAGAAGCGATCAGCTTAATCGAAAAAAACGGCAGCAAAGAAGACACGGTAACCGCCATTGCTGAAGCTCGCCAATTACAAAAAGAGTTTCGTTATGAACTGACTGAACGTCTTCGTCAAAGAGCCAATGATAAATTGAGAGTGGCTCGTGAAGCTTTTGAAGGCGGTGATGTGAAATCAGCAGAAGAAACATTAAAAGCTTCTTTAGCTCAATTCAAAGAAATGAAAACAACTTACGACGCAGCCCATAAATAACAAACTGCTGTTAAGTCAGATTCAATCATTTCAGTGCCGCGATTGAATCTGATTTTTAAATTCAAAAAATAAAACTCGCTAAAATCACTCTTTTCACTGCTCCACAGCTGGTTGAGAAGTTTCGAACTGTGTTAAAATCTTCCCCGGTGTAGGGCTATTATCATTAATAGTTACACAGCCAATTTAATTAAAAAATAACAATGACTTGAGGTCGATTGCAATATGAAAATTTTAAAAAAAATCTTACTTTCTTTATTAATTGCAGCTTCTATGGGCGCTGTTTCGACTTCAGTATTGGCTGAAACGGATAAAGGCAGAGTCACATATGCTCCTGCTGATGCAATTGATATGGTAGTAGGAAAAATTAAAGTAGCGCTTGATGCTACGGCTAGCGGTACAGAGGGCGATGCACTTGCCGATCTGATTAAAGATGCATCGGATGCAAGTAAAGAAATCAACGCTAATGATAAAGTTGATATAGCTCGCTCAAAAGCCAATAACGTTCTGAAATCAGCCAGAAAACTTGCTCAAGAAGGCAAGGCAAAAGAAGCCGAAGAAGCATTAAAAGATGCAGCCAAAAAGTTTGAAGCTTTGAAAAGCTTAATCTAATCTCCGCCTAACCATATCAGGATGCCATCCGGTTTCCTGGTATGGTGTAAGACTCTTTCCGCTTCCCCCGTCTAAAAACCCGAATAGCACAATTGTATAGCTATGTCGGAAGTCAAAGCGGTAACTCCGTTATTTAAAATCCCAACCTTCATCCCGTTATTAGACTTGATTGTCAGAACGGTATTTCTCCGATGCCAACAGGAAAGCCGCAAATTGCTTGTCGGTGTTCAGGATATGATTGATTAGCCAGCTGTTAAGGAAGGAAAGCAAATCTTCACGCGAAATCGGAATTCCAGTTTTAATCTCATTGCGCACGGCGACTACCTTGGCTGAGAAACTGCGGTGCTGTCGGATGTGGGCATCACTCTCCTCAATGTAGTCGTATTTCTGCATCAATCCCTCTTCCGTTTCAAAGTGGTACAGTGCGTAGCTGAGCAAATTACGGGTAATTTCTTCCAGGAATTTGGCGTTATTATTAGGGGTCAGCTTGATATTGGCTTCATTAAGAAGGTTGACGAGAATTTGATGTTGTTCGTCGATTTTACCAATCCCGGTGACCAGCTTGTCGTGCCATACGATAAGATCGTAATCGGCCGCTCCTGCTTTCCCTATGGGTTTGCTATTTGAGTAACTCATCAGCCAGAAAATGGTGTACCAGACTGGTCATATTATGCTGCTCGGCCAGTAATTGAACTTTGTCCGCATCGGCCTCAACGTCCATACCGGCCTGACGATGCTCGCACAGATGCGCGCTAATCTGATGGATATTTTGATGCACGGCATCAAGTGCATCAAACTCGCTTATATTGCGAAAATGGCTGGCGTCTTCCTCAGAATACCACTGGCCAAAACGACATTGCTGGTGATCCAGCAGCGATTCCGGAGTCGTGTCGTCGCACGGGTCATCAAGATTAGCGATAACCCGATTAGTCCAGCTGCGGTGATTGGCTTCCGTTAGCAGCAACTCGAAATAATCCCGCGAAGTTAAATCAGAGGCAGCTAAACCCCATAACGGATCCGGCGTAAACACTGCCAGCCATGTGCGCATTCGTTTCGCCGACATCGGACTGGCGAGTCCGGAACCCTGCATAACATCGCATCCCAGTTCCATCAGCATGACTATCTGATCGACGTACTTCACACCTTTAGCAATCACTTGAAGCCGGGAGGATGCAGCCAAACCGACCACGCCCTCAACAAGTGCCCGGTCTTCCGGGTCTGTTAGCATGTCGGAAACAAAACTCAAGTCGACTTTCAAGGCATCGACGGCAAGATGATTCAAGCGCACCAGCGATTGCACCAGCGATGAAAACCCGGTGCCAAAGTCGTCCAGCGTAACGCGGACACCCATGGCACGACATCTGCGAATGGCATCCCCTCCGGCAATCACATCCTTTAATGCGGCCGTTTCAACAATTTCTAATTCCAATCGCTGAATGATTTCAGCGTCATATCCGGCAAGTAATTCTTGCAAACGCCGTAAAAACTCCTGACTGTGCAATTGACGGGCGGAGATATTGACGCTGATATGAAGGTTAAATCCCGTCTCACGCCATTCATTCAGTTGCAGCAAGGCGCTTTGTATTGTCCATTCGCCCAAAGCGATAATCAGGTCGTCGTGCTCGATCACCGGGATGAATTCGGACGGCGCTAAGATACCAAGAACAGGGTGATTCCAGCATACCGAAGCCTCAACACCCACCACCTTGCCCAAACGACAATCAACCTTGGCTTGATAATAAAGTTCGAACTGCCCTTTAGCCAATGCTTCGTCGATTTTCTTGAGAAAGTCCTGAGTCGTCTGATTACGCATTTCGTGTACGGAGTTAAACAGTTTATAGCCATTTTTGCCGGCTTGTTTGACCTCATACATGACCTGATCGGCATGGCGTAACAGTAAATCCGGGTCGCTACTGTCTTCGGGAAACAGGGTGACGCCGATGCTCGCTGAAATATGCGCAACCTGTCCGAAGATTTGGTACGGCGCCGCTATGGCGGCAACGATGCGTGCCAGTGTCTGTTCGCATTCACTGACCGTTGCGAAGCCGCCGAGGAGCAGGGCAAACTCATCGCCCCCGAAGCGGGCGGCGGTGTCTTCCTGACGTATGCATTCTTTTAAACGCTGGGCCACATCCCGTAGCAACCGGTCGCCTGCTGCATGTCCCAGCGTATCGTTAACTTGTTTGAAGCCATCCAGGTCAAGCATACAAACAGCGGCAATTTCCTGGTTACGACGACAGCGAGCCAAAGTCTGGTGCATGCGGTCAGCCAATAAAACCCGATTGGGTAATTGGGTCAGCGAGTCGTAGAAAGCCAGATTATTGATTTTTTCTTCTATAACCTTGCGCTCGGTAATATCGGTATAAGTAGCGACATAATTGATAACCTCGCCCTCATTGTTTTTCACTGCAGTGATAGTGACAAAGGTAGGAAGCACCTCAGCATTTTTGAGTTGATTCCAGATTTCGCCCTGCCATGTCCCGGTACGAGTAATGCTGTCCCACATCGCGGCGTAAAATTTCGCATCATGCCGCCCGGATTTTAATATGTTCATCCTTCGATTAAGTAACTCCTCGCTTGAATAACCGGTGAGCCTGATAAAGGCCTGATTGACCTTGATAATGACATTGTTGATATCGGTGATGACCATGCCTTCCTGGGACTCGAAAGCGGTGGCGGCGATCTGAAGCTCGGTTTCCACCTGTTTGCGCTCGGTGATGTCGGTGATAAAACCGTGCCAGAGCGTTGAGCCGTCAGCCAGTCGTTGCGGTAGCGCATTACCGAGTAGCCAGCATTCCGGTTCTTCGCCGAACTTCAACCGATATTCCTGGATCCAAGGCGTTAAGTCTTGTGCAGAGGTTTGAATGGAGACCCGATGATTCTCTAAATCATCGGGATGTACCACAGTAAATATATAGGATGCATCTTCACGAACATCCTCCGGGCTAATGCGATAAATCTTGAACAGGCCTTCATTGGCGTAAGGCACGCAACAACTGCCGTCGAGACGCAGTTGGAATTGAAAAACAATTCCAGGCGCTTGACTGGCGATTTTTTGGAGTCGATCCACCGCTTCTTGCCGCGTTATTTCCGCTTGTTCCTGCTGAATTAATTGAGTCTTAAGCGGGCGAAATACCAGAAAATAGATAGCCGGAAAGAGCAGCATCAAAAGCCAAACGGCATCAAGCAGCGCGGTGTGCCAATGCGAAAGCGGCGGCAACATGTCGATAAACAACATAACCAGCGTCTCGCCGACAAAAATGGCACCGACCAATGCCAAGAGCAGACGCTTGATTGACTGAGAGTCTTTAATTGAAATCACGCCAGTTCTCACTCATCACGGGTAAATTTTTTGGGGAGTGGAAACCGGCTCATTACTTCCTCTTGGCAGCCAAATTGCGTGTAATCATTTACTGATGCCCTATCAGCATAGCAATAACATTTCAATTTGTCTAACGGCGTTTCCTTGCCGGTTTAAAAAAGTGATTTTTATTATCGTTGCATAGATACCCCCGTTTAAAGATGGATCACGGTTATCGGTCACACCGTAGGCAAGAATCTTTCGCTCAGGACCTGTTGATCCGGCACGCCTTTGGCTCGCGCGGCCGCTTCGGCAGCGTCGATCAGGGCGGGCGGTCCGCACAGGTAGATGTCGGGCAGCACAACTGCACCCGCCAGGTCTTGAGCCAGGGCATCCACCGGCGTACCGCTAAAACCCAGCCAGTTATCTTCCGGTTTCCAGACGCAGTAAATTACCTGAAGCTGGGGCAGTTCGGCTTGCAACGCTTCCAACTCGGTCTGGCAAAACAAATCTTCGGCCCGATTTGCGCCGAAATAAAGCCGCGCCGGATGCGGTTCCTGAAACTCGGCCATGCGTCTTAACATGGACATCATGGGTGCCAGACCGGTGCCGCCGGCTACAAACCAGCGCGGTCTCAGGCCGCTTTCATGCAAGCCGAACGCGCCTTTGGGGCCGTGAACGATCAACGTTTGTCCGACGGCCGCCTGTTCACGTAACCAGGTGGAAAAAAGTCCGCCGGGTTGCAGACGGATCAAAAACTCCAGCCGACCTTCCCAGTTGCCGGTATTGGCAAGCGAATAGGCGCGCTTGATGTCTTGTCCCGGCACTTCCAGTTCCATGAATTGGCCGGGCTCGAATTCGGCCACGCTGCCGTCGTCTTCATCCGGTGCCAAGCGTAGTTCCAAACGCAGGGTATTTTCGCCGACGGAATCGACGGCGGTGATTTCGGCATTCCTTACCTTGATTTCACCGATCAGAATACGGTCGTGATTAAAGGGCAGGGAAATACGCAAATCGCTTTGAGGAAAGGTACAACAAAGCAGGGTGCCGCCCTTTGCTTCATCGTCTACGGGTAGCGCGGCGGGGTTGTGTTTGCCCAAGGTAAAGTCACCGTGGGTGACATCGGCATAGCACGTGCCGCAACTGCCCTGTCCGCACTGGGCGGGCAATACGATCTGGGCGCAGGCAGCCGCTTCCAGCAGATTTTGGTCTGCGGCGCATTCGAAACGGAGCTGTTCCCCGTCTCGGGTAGTCAGTTCAATAGCGTGAGTGTTCATATTTCGGTTGGACTCCAAATAAAAAATGTTGCCGGAAAAACTTACGTTTCCGGCAACAAGAGAGGATTAAGCCGCTTTGCGCGTCAGCGATGCTTCGATGTCAGCCTGCGCGGTGGTAATCGGCAACAGCCCGTATTTATCGACCAGCACCTGGACCAAATTTGGCGTCAGGAAGGCGGGCAGCGTGGGGCCGAGGCGAATGTTGCGGATGCCCAGCGCCAGCAAGGTCAGCAATACGGCAGCGGCTTTTTGCTCAAACCATGATACGACCAGGGACAAGGGCAGCTCGTTGACGCCGCATTCGAAAGCGCCGGCCAGTGCGGTGGCGATTTTGATCGCCGAGTAGCTGTCGTTGCATTGACCCAAATCCAGCAGGCGCGGAATGCCGCCGATGTCGCCGAAATCATGCTGGTTAAAGCGGTATTTGGCGCAGCCCAGCGTCATGACCACGGTGTCCTGCGGAGCTTGTTCGGCGAAGTCGGTGTAGTAATTGCGACCGGGTGCAGCGCCGTCACAGCCGCCGACCAGGAAGAAGTGCTTGATAGCGCCGGACTTGACCGCGTCGATCACTTTGTCGGCCACGCCCAGTACCGCATCGCGGCCGAAACCGACGGTGACGACTTTTTCGCTGACATCCTCTTTGAAACCGGGCAATGCATTGGCAGCCTGGATTAGCGGCGCAAAATTCTTGTCGCTGATGTGGCGCACACCGGGCCAGCCTACCGGGCCTGCGGTAAAAATACGCTGACGGTATTGGGCTTGCGGTTCGATGATGCAGTTGGAGGTCATCAAAATGGCACCCGGAAACGCGGCAAACTCTTTTTGTTGATCCTGCCATGCGCCGCCGTAATTGCCGACCAGATGCGGATAAGCCTTGAGTTTCGGGTAAGCGTGGGCGGGCAGCATCTCGCCGTGCGTGTAAATGTTGATGCCCGTATCCTTGGTCTGCTCCAGCAAAGCGGCCAGATCGCCCAGATCGTGACCGGAGACCAGAATGGCCTTGCCTTTGATCGGCGTGATACGCACTTGGGTCGGCTGTTGCGCGCCGAAAGTGCCGGTGTTGGCCTCATCCAATAACGCCATCACCTCAAGGTTTAAAGTACCCAACGCCATAGACTGATTCAGCAACGCTTCGGCATCGGTGGGATCGTTGCTTAGAAAATCCAGCGCATCTTCGATTCCGGCGTAAACAGTATCGCTTTCCCCGCCCAACACGTAGGCATGATGAGCATAGGCGCAAACGCCTTTGAGGCCGTAAAGCACCAACGAACGCAGGCCGATAATGTCCGCGCCGACTTGGTCGAGTCCGGCATTGATGCCCACATCGGCGGCCTGTTTAAGCATTCCGTCCATGTCGGCAGCGGGCTGCCAGGCAGCTGGACCGGTGAGTTGTTCAGGCGTTTTTCCTGATGCAAGCGCAGCTTGAGTGTAGCCGGCCTTGACTCGATCCCGTATCTGGGCGGCTTCCTGTATCAGGGTAACGAAGCGGGTGGCGTTGAAGTTCACATTGGTCAAGGTAGTGAACATCGCGTACAGCATGAACTCGCCGGCTGCATTATCCGGGGCATTCAGAGCGCGGGCGCGTTTGGCGTACTGGGCAATGCCCTTGACGCCGTGAATCAGTAAATCCTGCAAATCGGAAGTCGTGGCGTCTTTGCCGCACATGCCTTTGGCAGTAGCGCAACCGCTGTCGGCATTGGAGCGGTCGGTTTGTTCGCATTGGTAACAAAACATCAGGTACTCTCCTCAAATTAATAAATCAGCTAGGGTGGCAGAAGAATGCTGCCCCATATGTAGCAACTTAAGACATATCACCACGAAGACACGAAGGACACGAAGAAAAACCAAGGTAAAAACTTCGTGTCCTTCGTGTCTTCGTGGTGAATTAATTAATCAGCTTACTTTCTGCTTAAGTTGATGCTTATAGGTAAGAGCACTTACCATGCCAAGCAAAAAACCTTATGTTTTCAAGTGTTGCCAAACTATCGTTGTATAATTAACATCAGTTTAAAGTTGTTTAATTGACATCAATGTTATCACTATGACGACAAACTCATTTTCCGCCTCGTTAATTTCCATTGTTGCCGACCTATCCGCACGCATGTCGGCAGAACAACGCTACCAACGTTTGTTGGAGCATTTGTGCCGGATTTTTCCTTGCGATGCGGCGGCATTGCTCAGGTTTGAAAACCATTGTTTGATACCGCTGGCGGTTAACGGCTTATCGGAAGATACCTTGGGACGGCGTTTTATGGTCAGCGAGCATCCGCGTCTGGCGCAGATTTTAGCCTCCGATCAATCGGTACGCTTTGCCGCCGATTCCGACCTGCCCGATCCCTACGACGGGTTGATTGAAACAGATAACGATCAACTGCTGGTGCATGACTGCATGGGGGTTACGCTGTTTATCGATGGCGAACCCTGGGGCGTTTTAACAATGGATGCGCTGGCCCCCGGCACTTTCGACAATATCGACCCGATGCAGCTCAACACCTTTATCAGCCTGACTGCCGCCACGGTCAAGGCTGCGGGACTGATTGCCTCCTTGGAACAACGGGTGCGTTATGCGACCCAAACCTTATTCAAGGAAAATACCGACCACGACATGATCGGCGACAGCGACTGCATGCGGAAATTGCGCAACGAAATTTCCATCGTCGCGCCCTCGGAACTGGCGGTTTTGATTTTGGGCGAAACGGGGGTAGGTAAGGAACTGGTGGCCCTGCGCATCCATCTGGAATCGACTCGCGCCGATCAAGTCATGGTCTACGTCAATTGCGCGGCACTGCCTGAGAGCATTGCCGAGAGCGAATTATTCGGCCACAGCAAAGGCGCGTTTTCCGGTGCCATCAGCGACCGGACCGGCAAGTTTGAGCTGGCCAACGGCGGCACGATGTTTCTGGATGAAATCGGCGAACTGCCGCTGTCGATTCAGGCCAAATTATTGCGCACCTTGCAAAACGGCGAGATACAGCGCGTCGGCAGCGATAAACAAATCAAAGTGAATGTCCGGGTCATTGCCGCAACCAACCGCAATCTGCAACAGGAAGTCGCAGCAGGACAGTTTCGCCCGGATCTTTACCATCGTCTGGCCGTTTATCCGATGCACGTTCCGGCCTTGCGCGAACGGGGAAAAGACGTTTTATTGCTGGCGGGCGCTTTTCTGGAAAAAAACCAGCAGCGTTTGGGCGTTAAAAAGTTGCGCCTGGATCAGGACGCCAAGAAAGCTTTGTTGGATTACCACTGGCCGGGCAACATCCGTGAACTGGAGCATTTGCTCAGTCGGGCGGCGCTAAAATCGGCGACCCCGGAAAATCGTCAGGCGGATTTTATTACTATTTCCCTGGCCTATCTGGATATAGTGCCGGAGCCGTTGAATAACTTGGCTATCAACACCGTAACCGATTCATCGACAGCTTTGCCCGCGCCGATAGATTTTAAAAACGCAGTGGATGAGTTTCAGCGTCAGCTCATCCGGCAACAATTAGCGGCGCAACAGGGCAATATGGCTGCGACGGCGCGGGTACTGGGACTGGACCGGGGGAATTTTCATCGCTTGCTGAAACGCTTGGCGGTTAACGTTGAAACCTGATCGTCTTTATCGCGGGTATTGATAGAGATACTTCTGAAAACCGGCAAACACCTTGCCGATTTCCTCAGGCCTGCCCAAATCGGCCACGGCATCGGCAATCGCGCCGTGATACTTGATGCGCAGCAACGGCGTCAGCTTTTCCCTGTCCAATTCTTCGACGCCGACCTGAACATAATGCGCCAGCACAAAATCGAGAAAGGCCTGCTGCTTGCTGTTGAAATGCGCATGGATTTCAACCCTCGCCCTAGCAGCCCTTTGTTCGCGGCTCAGTGGCGGCAAAGCATAAGCCACATGCCCCAGCACATCGAACAGATCGCTGTTTTCGGCGTCGATGATCTTTTGCATTTCCAGCAACTGCTCTTTACCGAAGCCTTTCTCGGCAAGCCCGAACAACAGCTTGGCCCGTGTATCCGGCAAACTCCACAAATCGCGCAACTCGGCTTCGTTTTTAAAAAACTCCGGCAACCTGCCGAACAGCTGCTCCATAAACTGCTGCGCCGACATCGGTGTGCCGTCGGGATGCCAGAAACTGGTCACCGTCATGTACTGAATGCTTCGTTCCTTACCGTCGGCAAGCGTCACTTTCGCCTTCTTCTTGCATGCACATGGATGCCGGCCGCATTTTGAGCAAGGCTCTTGCTCACATTCGCAAGGCTGTTTGTCGCAGACCGGGCAAGGTTGAGGCAACGGCTTTTCGCATTGACACGGATAGCCGCCGCATTTGGGACAGGTTTCCGGCTCAACCGGTTCGCCGTCCCAATCCGGGTCGCAAAAGTGATGGTGCGCCTTCACGAAATCGTAAATCGTGAAGTAGTCCTTGCCGTCATAGAGCCGCGTACCGCGCCCGATGATCTGCTTGAACTCGATCATGTTGGTCACAGGCCGCATCAATACGATGTTTCGAATGTTTCTGGCATCCACGCCGGTCGAGAGTTTTTTTGAGGTGGTCAGGATGGTCGGAATGGTTTTCTCGTTGTCCTGAAAATCGCGTAGATACTGCTCGCCCAATGCGCCGTCGTTGGCCGTCACCCGCTGGCAATAGTTCGGGTCGCCGCTTGTTGTCATCTGGTTGATCAGGTCGCGCATCGCCAAGGCATGATCCTGAGTGGCGCAAAACACCAGCGTCTTCTGCCGCTGGTCGATCTGCGCCATGAAGATTTCGACACGCTTCTTTTCCCGCTCCTTGATTTCGATGATCTTGTTGAAATCGGCTTCCTTATAAAGTTTGCCGTATTCAACCTCGCCTTCCATGACGCAGTCATCAGCGGTGTAGATGTATTCGTCCAGCGTCGTGGAAATCTGCCTCACCCGGAACGGGGTTAGAAAGCCGTCGTTGATGCCGTCTTTTAGCGAGTAGACGAACACCGGCTCGCCGAAGTAGGCGTAGGTGTCCACGTTGTCCTTACGCTTGGGCGTGGCGGTCAGGCCGAGCTGCACGGCGGGGGCAAAGTGGTTGAGGATGCCGCGCCAGTTGCCTTCGTCATTCGCGCCGCCGCGGTGGCATTCGTCGATGACGATGAAGTCGAAAAAATCCGGCGGATATTCGCCGAAATAAAAAGACCGTTCGGGCTGAGCCTGTCGAAGCCCATTATCATGAAACCCTTCGACAAGCTCAGGGCGAACGGTGTTGCTACCCGGCCCGCTCATAAAAGTCTGGAAGATCGTAAAGAAAATGCTGCCGTTCTTAGGCACCTTGCCCTTCTTGCGGATGTCCGCAGGATCGATGCGCACCAGTGCATCTTCGGAAAACGCGGCAAACGAAGAGAAATCGTTGTAGGCCTGATCAGCGAGGGTATTGCGATCGGCCAGAAACAGGATGCGCGGCCGCCGGGTCGGCTCACTGATCATCCTGAGCCTGTCGAAGGACCCGTCACTCAGACTCCAGCGGGTTTGAAACAGCTTCCAAGCGATTTGAAAGGCAATCGACGTTTTACCGGTGCCGGTAGCCAGCGTCAGCAAGATTCGATCGCTGCCTTCGGTGATAGCTTCCAAGACACGGTTAACCGCGATTTCCTGATAGAAGCGAATCGCCCAGCTGCCGCCTTTATCCGGATAAGGTACAGCAGCGAAGCGGTCGCGCACTCTATTCAGCACGGCAAAGGTGCGGCTCCACAGTTCATCGGGCGTTGGATATTGCGTCAGCTCACCCTCGACACCGGTATGCATGTCGATGCCGTAAATACCCTGGCCGTTGGTCGCATAGGTGAATCGAACGGCCAACTTGCCTGCATAATCCTTAGCCTGACCAACGCCCTCGGTAAGCAGCTTGTCCCACGCCTTGGCCTCAATCACCGCCAACTTGGTGTTGCGATATTCCAGCACGTAATCGGCGGTCAACGCCTTTCCGCGCTTGCCCTGTCCCTCGATGCGGCCCAGCGTGATTGCATACTCGCGGCGGATGCGGCTGCCTTTGATGACACCCCAACCTGCCGTTTTCAGAGCGGGATCGATATGTTCGGCGCGGGTTTCGGCTTCATTCATCGTCTAAGGTAATCCGGGTTAAAAGGTCAAACAGCGGGCCGTTAATATAAAAATTTGTCCGGCCGATTTTTTTCTTTTGCACAAAGCCATTGGCATCAAGCGCATCTAAATACTTTGCCGCAGTGATACGCGAAATCCCTAAATCGTTTTCTACAAATTCAATCTTGGTATAAGGATAGCGGAATAGATTATTCAGCAACTCCTGGCTGTAAAGTTTCGGCAGCTCGTTGCGCAAGCGTTGTTTGGTCGACTGCATCAACTCGCGTAAATTTTTGATTAACTTGATTTCGCTCTTGGCGGTAACGGCCACGCCTTTAACGATATAGACACACCACTCGACCCAATCATGGCTTTCCCGCGTCGATTGCAGCAAGCGGTAATATTGGTTTTTGGTCGACGTGATGTAGCGGCTTAAATACAGCACCGACAAATCCAGTAAACCTTCGCGTTGAAGGATTAACAGATTCAATATCCGCCCGGTGCGGCCATTGCCGTCATAAAACGGATGAATGCTTTCAAACTGGTGATGGGCGATGGCCATGCGCAATAAAGGGTCCAGCTCGTCATCGGCATGAATAAATTTCACCAGCTCGGTCATCAGCTGTTCTATCACCCGCGCATCTTGCGGCGGCTCATACATCGTTGCACCGGTATGCTGATTTTTAAGCAGCGTCCCTGGCAATTTTCTTAATCCGGCATTGTTTTGCTCGACGGCTTCCTGCACCCGTAAAATCGTATTCAAGCGGATTAAGCCGGACTCCTGCACGTCGGAAAATCCCGCCCTTAACCCGGCAATGTAGTTTTGCACCTCTTTAGCGGCAGGCGACGCCGCGCTGCTGGGCTCGTAAGCGTAAAGCTCATCATGCGTGGTGATAATATTTTCAATTTCCGAACTGTCTTTCGCCTCCTGAATAGCCAGCGTATCCAGAAGAATCGCGCGGTTAGGTAACGCTTCGCACAAGCCCTTTAATTCCGCTAAATAGCGATGCGCCTCAGCCAGACTTTGCCAAACGGCTTTAACGTCCAGGCTGTCATCGCTTGGAATCTCTAATTCAAGCACTTTCTTCACCCGTAACTCATGATAAGAAATTTAAATTATCTTATCATGTTAAGGATAACGTGTATAAAAAATAGCATTTTGTTATCACGTTATGGCGAGTAGGTTTAAAAAACGGTTTTTTTATACAGGTCATAGTTCACCGCTGAAGGCTTGGTGGAGCAGGGATTTTTTTAGCTCATCAAGGGCGGTGAGTTTTTGTTTATAGATGGATTCGAGGCGCTGGGTTTCGGCATCAACCTCTCTAACGCTGGCTATGATTTCTCGTTGTGCCTCTAATGCATTTGGCACTGGGATTTCAAAATTAATGAGCGTTTTTATTGGCAATTGAGGTTGTGCGGCTCCAGATACGTGACGGGTCATTTGACTCTTCATGATCCCAGATCGAAATACTTCAAAAAGAAATGAAGGTAAAATTTTTACTGTATTTGGCCTGAAAATAAGCATCCCTGAATTGATTCGGATGTCTTCAAATTCAACACCTTCATCGAAAATAGCTACGTTTCCAATCGTGCCGCGTGTTGTAAGAATTACATCTTGGCGCTGTAACTTACCCTTTCGCAAGACTTTATCTTTTTCCTCAGTAATGAACATAGTGGTGTCGAAGTTGAACCCATCAGGCCTTACATTTTTTGTGTTGAGGAAAAGGCAAAAACCATCATCCGAGAAATCTTCCTTACTGGGGTAATTACTGCCTCTATCTCCATCGATTATTTTTAATATAGAAGTGTCGCTCAACTTCTTCTCCACCCAACCCTCACCATTCTGGGTAAAAACGGATTGCAGATGGCTTTCAAAAAGCGCTCGGGCGTTTTTGAGGTTCTTTTCGGCGTTGGCCTTGGCGTTGGCGATGCCGTCAAACGCATCGTCGAGAATACTGACGATGCGCTGCTGTTCTGGGAGAGGAGGAAGTTCAATATTGATTTCCTTGAGAATACTTACCGACGCCACATTCTGAATGGCCGCACCGCCGGACTGCTCTTTTAAGCTATCCTGAAAGTCGGTGCTAATCATCCAGTATTTTAAAAACTTCGATGAAACAGCGCTGGAAGGTGTCAATTTCAATAACGCTTGGTTAATAATCCCCGGCCGAATGTTATCGGGCACGATGGCAACCTTCCCCATTGTTCCAGAACAACTCATGATGAGATCGTTCGGGCGAAGCTCGAAACGCTGCATCTCCTTGAACTTTGCATCGTCTATAAAATATCTGACGTCTTCAAACTGGTTGTAGATAGCGTGTTGCTGTTCATAGACCGCAAAGCCATTCTCAACGAAGATGGACTTTTTGAGACTGCCGCCAAAAGGTCCACGTACAAATCCGCAAATATCACCAAGCATTTTTTTTTGCCACCCTGCCTTCATTGCGCATCACCCTGATCCGCCCGCTGATAAAACACCACGCCCACCCGCTCGATGTGCTCTAACAAACTTGGGCTGTCGATGTAACTCCGGATCGACAAATCCACCTGATAGGGGATAGGTGAGTCTTCCAATCTACCGGCAATTTGGCCCAACATGCGATAATCCAGGCCATCGCCGACTAAGGTCAGGTCGATGTCGGAGCCTTTCCGGTAATTGCCCTTGGCACGCGAGCCATAGAGGATAGCCTGTTCGACCGCAGGGTAGTCGGCCAGTATCCGGCGAATGATTGCCAGGGTTTGCTCGGGAAGTCCAAAATTTGGCATGGCTATTCTTTGCGCTGCATGTCTTCTTGCAGTGCAAGAAATGCGGGATGATAAGTGTTGATGATAGCAACGATTAGAGCTTCCGCAATCTCCAGATTATAGGTATGGCTGGAAAGATTGCGTTTTTCGATCATATCCATCCAGATTTCGCCATCTTCAATCAAGCCACGTTTGAATGCCTCGCGCACGGTGCCACGCGAACCCACGATGCCTTGAATGCCCTCGTACGCCAAATAATCTTTCAATACATTCCAGGCCAATTCGTGAACAAACTCGAATCCTTGTATGACCCCCTGTTTTTCAAGGTTAGACAGCGGGCGCTGTCGCGACAATTCGACTGCCAACGTGAGCTGATAGAAGGCAAGCTTATAATTCTCAAAGCGTTGTTTCCAGCGAATATCCTCAGTCATGAAGAGCTCCTGATAGTAGTTTTTTGATATTTCCAAGTACCTCGGCGCTCTCCACATCCAACGCGGCAATCTCGTCCATGATGTCCTGCGGGCTGCGATGGATGATTGCTTCGCCGCCGTTGGGGTTCTTTACCGAAAGGTCGAAGGTTGCCGGGTCAATGGTGGCCGCATCCACGCTCCAGCTTTTGGGCGAGTCGGCGTTAGTTTGTTGCAATTCGATAAACTCGGCAAGATCGGCGTCGTTCAACGGGTTGGTCTTGCCCATGTTGCGGCCCGGTTCGAGCTGGTAGTACCAAGTCTTGCGGGTCGGCGCGCCTTTCTCGAAGAACAGCACCACGGTCTTTACGCCCGCGCCCTGAAAGGTGCCGCCGGGACAGTCGAGGATGGTATGCAGGCTGCAACTTTCCAACAGCAGTTTCCTCAAGCTTACCGACGCGTTATCAGTGTTGGACAGGAAGGTGTTCTTGATGACCACGCCGCCGCGTCCGCCGGCCTTGAGCATCTTGATGAAATGCTGGAGGAACAGGAATGCGGTTTCGCCGGTGCGGATCGGGAAGTTCTGCTGCACTTCCTTGCGCTCCTTGCCGCCGAACGGCGGGTTGGCCAGCACTATGTCGTAGCGGTCCTTGTCCTGAATGTCGGCAAGGTTTTCGGCCAGGGTGTTGGTGTGGATGATGTTCGGCGTCTCAATGCCGTGCAGGATCATGTTCATGATCGCGATCACGTAAGCCAGCGACTTCTTTTCCTTGCCGTAGAAAGTACGCGTTTGCAGGATATTGTGGTCGCTGGTGGTGAGGTTGCCTTTGGCCGTCAGGTAGTCGAATGCCTCGCACAAGAAGCCCGCCGAACCGACCGCGCCGTCATAAATGCTTTCGCCGATTTTGGGTTGCACCACTTGCACGATAGCGCGAATTAGCGGGCGCGGCGTGTAATACTCGCCGCCGTTGCGGCCGGCGTTGCCCATGTTCTTGATCTTGGCTTCGTAAAGGTGCGACAGCTCATGCTTTTCGGTCTGCGAACGGAAGCGGAGTTCGTCGATGTGGTCGATGATTTCGCGCAGGTTGTAGCCGCTGTGGATCTTGTTCTTGATCTCGCCGAATATCTCGCCGATCTTGTATTCGATGGTGTTCGGGCCATCGGCTTTTTGCTTGAAGCCGTGCAGGTAGGGAAACAGCTCGCGGTCTACGAAGTCGCGCAGATCGTCGCCGGTCAGCGCTTTGTTATGGTCCGGCTTGCCATCGTTGTCCTTGGGCGCGGCCCAGCTTTCCCAGCGGTACGGCTGGTCAAGAATGAATGCGTATTTCTTCCCCTCCAGCTCGGCTTCCATGGCCTTGTCCTGCTCCAGTCCGTCCAGAAATTTCAGGAACAGCAGCCACGAGGTCTGCTCGGTGTAGTCCAGTTCGCTGGCGCAACCGGCCTCTTTCCAGATGACGTCGTCGATATTTTTGAAGGCTTGTTTGAACATGGATTTTTTTCTTTTGAGCCGTTGTCCGATTTGGCCGACAACGGGTTATATATAGGGGATAACTAAGAGTTATTTTGGTATGCGCATCGTACACCATTGAAATAATCGTCGGCTTTACAATTCGCCGAGTATGTCGCGGCGGTCGTTACTTGCCGATGCATAAAGTAACGTAGCATTTTAATACAGTAACTTAATATGCTTGAGGGGTAATATAGGGGTAAAAAGTGAAAAATTATTCAATTATTGAATTATTGAAATAGAAGCTTGAAATAATCCCTGTCCGGTCATTGGCTTAAATAGGCTCAACATGGAGCTTAACTCCAAGCGCCTTGCAGACTTTAGAAATGGTATCGAAGCGTGGGTGTGCGTTGGGCCGAAGCGCCTTATAAAGTGCTTCGCGTGTAAGTCCTGCTGATTTAGCAATGTCTGACATGCCCCGCGCTCTGGCAATATCGCCCAGTGCCGCTGCCAATAACGCCGAATCGCCATCTTCAATAATAGCCGTTAAATATTCTGCAATTGCTGTTTCACTGTCCAGATAATGTGAAGCGTCAAACTCAGGCAGGCTTGAGATATTAATTTTATCGGTCACGGTTTAATCCTCCAAAGAATCGGCCAACTGTTTGGCTTCAGCAATATCTGCGGCCTGGGTGGACTTATCGCCGCCGCCCAACATGATAATTATTACATCGCCCCGCTGGACATAATACATCCGCCAGCCAGGGCCGAAGTGTTCACGCATTTCAACTATGCCATCGCCTACCGGCTTAATGTCGCCCAAGTTGCCAAGTTGGGCCTTTCTCAATCTAGCCACTAAACGGCGTTTGGTCATCCCATCGCGTAGACCGGAAAGCCAAGCATCGAACTTGGGTAAGGTGCGTATTGTAATCATGATTCAATTGTATTCGTTCGATTACATGCGGTCAATAAGGTTCAAACAGTAAAAACAAGTATCGCTCCTTTAAGGGCAAAACTCCGATCTTTAAAATGGTTGATTTACCAATTCACTTGCCGATGCAAAAGCTGGAAAATATCTTCCCGAGCAAATCATCCGAGGTGAATTTTCCGGTAATTTCCGCAAGGCTGTTTTGGGCCTGTCTTAAATCTTCAGCGACCAGTTCTCCGGCTTGGCTGCCTCTTAACTGGTCTAAAGCGCTTTCGACAAATTCATGGCCTTTGTTTAAGGCTTCGATATGCCGTCTTCGGGCGATGAACACATTGTCGGTAGCCTCGTTAAAACCGACGCTCTGTTTGAGGTGTTGTTTTAACAGTTCCATGCCGTTGCCGGTTTTAATGGACAGGTAGATTTGGGTGCCGAGTTCGGTTTGTTTGATTTCCGGTTCCAGGCCCAGCAGGTCTATTTTATTGTAGATTTGGGTGATGTTGCCGCCCGGAGGCAGGGTTTTTAACAGCGACTCTGTTTCCGGTTCTCTTGCATCGATCAGCAATAGAATTTTATCGGCGTTTTTGATCTCTTCGTGAGCCCTGCGGATGCCTTCCTGTTCTATCGCATTGTCGCTTTCGCGCAGGCCTGCGGTATCGATGATATGCAAAGGCATGCCGTCCAGCTGGATGCGCTCTTTTAACACGTCGCGCGTGGTTCCGGCGATGTCGGTGACTATCGCGGCTTCGTGTCCGGCCAGCGCATTGAGCAGGCTGGATTTTCCGGCGTTCGGTTTGCCCGCCAATACGACGGTCATGCCGTCGCGCAGCAGGCGGCCTTGTTGCGCTGTTTTTTGGATTTCTCCAATACGGTACAGTATTTTGACGATCCGGTTTTCGACCACGCCGTCGGTCAGGAAATCGATTTCTTCATCGACAAAATCGATCGCCGCTTCGACGTAGGTTCTGAGCTCGGTCAGTTCTTCGACCAGTTCATTGATCTGTACTGAAAAAACGCCCTGCATCGATTTTTGCGCCGACCGGACCGATTGTTCGGTGCTGCTTTCAATCAAGTCGGCAACGGCTTCAGCCTGGGCTAAATCGAGTTTGTCATTAAGAAATGCGCGTTCGGTAAATTCGCCGGGATTGGCTAAGCGTGCGCCCAGCGATAAAACCCGCCGCAACAGCATGTCCAATACCACCGAGCCGCCGTGGCCTTGGAGTTCGAGTATATCTTCGCCGGTATACGAGGCGGGAGCAGGGAAATACAGGATAATGCCGGAATCGATGACCGAGCCGTCGTCATCGGTAAAAGATGAATACTGGGCCAGTCGGGGAGTTAATGGTTTGTTGACGAGGTGTTTGGCGATTTCGGGAACCAATGCCCCCGAAACTCGAATGATGCCAACACCGCCATTCCCTGGCGGTGTTGCAATGGCTGCAATGGTATCTAGGTTTTCTATATCCACGTAGGCCTATGGCATTTTAGCTATTTGCTTGGTGATATACGACTGTTGAATGATAGACAGGGTGTTGTTGACTACCCAGTATAAAACCAGACCGGCCGGGAAAAACAGGAAGAAGATGGTAAAAACGATCGGGAACATCTTCATCACTTTAGCCTGTATCGGATCAATCGGCGCAGGGTTTAAGCTTTGCTGGATTTTCATGGTGATACCCATGATGACCGGCAATACATAAAATGGATCCTGTGAAGATAAGTCCTGTATCCATAATATAAAAGGCGCATGACGAAATTCAACGGTTTCGCTCAGTACCCAATATAAACACATGAATACCGGAATCTGCACCAAGATGGGCAAACAGCCGCCCAATGGATTGACCTTTTCTTTTTTATACAGCGCCATCATTTCAGTATTGAAACGCGGTCTGTCATCGGCAAAACGTTCTTGCAGTTCTTTAAGACGCGGCTGAATTTTGCGCATCTTGGCCATTGATTTGTAACTTGATTGCGACAATGGAAAGAACAGTAATTTAATACACAGTGTTACACCAATAATGGCTACGCCCCAGTTACCGGCGGCATCGTGGATCTGGTTCAACAACCAATAAATGGGTTTGCCGATAAAGGTTAAAAAGCTGTAATCAACGGTAAGCTCAAGCCCCGGCGCTATTTTTTCCATCATAGGCTGGATCTTAGGTCCGGCGAATAATTGGGCAACAAACTGCGCATCCGAGTTTGCGTTAACGGTGACCGGTGCAGAATAAGTTCCGATAACATAGTGGCCGTCATTCAGCACTTTAGTATAAAAGTGATTTTCCTGATCGGCAGGCGGAATCCATGCGGAGGCAAAATAATGCTGAATCAATGCGGTCCAACCGCCTTTGGTTGCAACATCAAGATTTTCATCAGACATGTCATCAAAGCTTATTTTTTGGTATTTCTCTTTTTCGGTATAAATAACGCCGCCGTCATAAGCTCTCATACCGCCGGTCAGCATGCCGCCTTTGCTGGTCGTATCCGGTGCTTTAAGCAGCTGGCTGTATTGTCTGCCCGACCAAGGCTTGGCGGAATCGTTTTTGACTTTTTGTTCCAGCGTGATGTCATAACTGCCGCGTTTAAAGGTAAACAGTTTGGTAATAGTCAGGCCGTTATTATCAGTCCATGTTAAGGGCACTGTTAAACTGTCTTGTCCTGGTTGCAGATCATAATTGGTCTGTTCGTTTTTAAATACGGTGTGATGACTCGGCGCAGTTGCAAAACCGCTGTCGGCAATTAAACCGCTTTGTGCGACAAATAATTTTTCTTGGTTGCTGTTAAACAAGCGTACCGGAGCGGTATTTTTTTCCGCAACGGATAAACCGATCATCGCACGTAATTTGTCTACGACGGTGTTGGATTTTTCTACCGGGTAGGTTAGTAAATCCAGATTCTGGATTGTGCCGCCTTTCAGATCAATTTGAAGCGCCAGCACATCGGTTTTAACGGTAATGATGTTGGCGGATGACATTGTTGCCAATGGCACGGCTGCGGTATTTGGTTCAGCCGTTTCTGTTTGGGCGGATGCGCCGGAAGCGGCAGGTAAATCTTCTTTGGTATTGGTTGCTACGGGCTCTGTAATTGCAGCAACTTCAGGTTTCGGGCCATAATCCAGTTGCCAGGCTTGTTGCAGCATAAAAACAAGCATCGCAAAAGTAACGATCAGTATAAATCTTATATTATCCATTCTTATTACCAAATTTTTCTGGAACGGGATCAATGCCACCTTCATGGAACGGATGGCATTTTAATAATCTTTTGAGGGAGAGATAAGAGCCGATAATGGCCCCGTGGAGCTGAAGCGCTTCCAGAGAATAACTTGAACAACTTGGATAGAAGCGACATCTATCGCCTAGCAGAGGGCTAATAAAGTATTTATAAAACTTTATAATTGCTATGAGTATGAATCGCATCGGGATACCAGCTTAAGCCAATGCCTTTCCAATGATTTTCTTAACAAATCCAGCGGAGCATCTACGGCTTCTCTACGAGCCAAAACAACAATATCAATATTCCCCAAATCGTGTTGTTTTATTCTAAAGTTTTCCCGGACAGTTCGCTTAATCACATTCCTGTGTACTGCCTTTCTTATATTTTTTTTAGCAATTGCCAAGCCTAGCCGGGGATGATCGAAATCATTCTTTATGGCTAATAGGGTAAAATATTGGTCACTTGATTTTACAGGCTTAGCAAAAACCTTTTTATATTCAGCCGGTTTTTTTAACCGTAACTGCGGGGAGAAACCAAAAACTTCTTCAGCCACCAACCGTCAACTAAACGGTTAACTGGGCGCGACCTTTTGCTCTGCGAGCATTCAGAACTTTACGGCCACCTACTGTTGCCATTCTTGCACGAAAACCGTGGGTTCTTGCGCGTTTGATTTTACTTGGTTGGTATGTTCTTTTCATTGTACTTAAGGCCTGATCGGATGAGTGTTAACAAAAACAGATAAAAAAGACAGCGGATGATAAAATAAACCACTTGACCTGTCAATTCTGTAGCGCAATGTTTTATTGCTGTATAGTGATAAGAAGCGAAATTACACTATTAATTATAATCAACTTTTTACTATTTCAATGAGCTCAATTTGGAACAACTGCCTCTCTAAACTTGAAAACGAAATTTCAGGTTCTGACTTCAGTACATGGATAAGGCCTCTTCAGGCCATAGAAAGCGACGATCAAATAAAATTATTGGCTCCTAACCGCTTTGTACTGGACTGGGTTAAAGAGCACCATTTTGCAAAAATTGAAGAAACTATTTATGAGTTTTCCAACGGTACATTAAATTTGAGCCTGGAAATCGGTTCCAGAAATTCGTCCGTTACAACGGCAGCTAAAGTAGCCAAGCCTGCCGGAAGCCAAAAAAGCAGCCCCAACTTCCTCAATAAGGCGTTTACGTTCGATAATTTTGTCGAAGGTAAATCCAATCAGTTGGCGAGGGCCGCTTCAATGCAGGTTTCCGAGAATATCGGCAAAGCTTATAACCCATTACTTATTTACGGCAGTTCAGGTTTGGGTAAAACCCATATGATGCATGCAATAGGCAATGCGGTTTTACAAAAAAATCCTTCAGCGACTGTCGTTTACCTGCACTCTGAAAAATTTGTCCAGGATATGGTTAAAGCATTGCAGCAGAACTCCATTAACGCCTTTAAAGAATTTTATCGTGGTGTCGATGTGCTTTTAATCGACGATATTCAATTTTTTGCCGGAAAGGAACGTTCTCAGGAAGAGTTTTTTCATACTTTCAATACGCTGCTGGAAAAGAAACACCAAGTCATTTTGACCTGTGATAAATATCCTAAGGAAATTATAGGTCTTGAAGACCGCTTAAAATCACGGTTTGGCTGGGGACTTCCTGTGTTAATCGAGCCGCCTGATATGGAAACCAGGGCCGCTATTTTAATGAAAAAAGCGGCTTTGGTTAATATTGAGCTGGCTCAGGATGTGGCTTTCTTTATTGCCAAAAGAATTCCGTCCAACGTTCGTGATCTGGAAGGCGCTTTAAGGCGAGTCATTGCCAACGCACAGTTTACCGGCCGTGAAATTACCATCGACTTCACCAAGGAAGCGCTGCATGATTTAATTTCCTTGCAGGATAAACTCGTTAATATCGACAATATCCAGAAAACGGTTGCCGAATATTTTAAAATTCGCGTTGCCGATTTATCATCAAAAAATAGAAAGCAATCCATTACCAGGCCCAGGCAAATGGCCATGTGCCTGGCCAGGGAACTAACATCGCACAGTTTTCCTGAAATCGGCGATGCATTTGGCGGTCGTGACCACACCACGGTAATGAATGCCTGCAAACGGATTGCCGAGTTAAAAGAAGCCGACAACAAGATTGCCGAAGATTACTCCAACCTGTTGAGAACCCTGTCACATTGATCGGGAGCAACCTGTGGATAAAATGTACTTTTACTAACATCGTTTAGTTAACTACAATCCGTACACGTTAAACCAGCACCCTTAAACACATTATTCATAACAACCCAGCTAATTGATTATTAAGGATAAAAAGCTGTTTTCAACAGCTTCCTTTTAAGCTAATAGTAATAATAGAAAAATATTCTTTTATGAAATTTATTATTAATAGAGAAGAAATCCTGGTCCCTTTGCAGCAAATAGTCAGCGTGATAGAGAAAAGGCAAACCATGCCTATTCTTTCCAATGTTTTGATGGTTATCGAGGAAAATCAGCTTATTTTGACCGGTACCGATCTGGAAATTCAGATCATCGCTAAAATCAATATCGCAACAGCTACGCCGGGTTCGATTACGGTGCCGGCCAGAAAGTTTTTGGACATTTGCAGGCTTTTACCGAATGGTGCTGAAATAAAGTTTGAGTTGCAGGACGATAAAGTAAAAATCGCCTCCAGTCGTAGCCGTTTTTCCTTGAGTTGTTTGCCTGCAGATAATTATCCTGAATTTGCTGAATCCGAATTGGAGAATCACTTATTCATTAATGCCGGAAAATTTAAAAAAGCGCTCGATAAAACGGTATTCTGCATGGCTAATCAGGATGTTCGTTATTATTTGAACGGCTTATTGCTTAATGTCTCCAACAGTAAGTTGAAACTGGTTGCATCGGATGGCCATCGCTTGTCCATTTATGAGGATAACCTCGATCAGGCTACCGGTTTTGAAGCTCGAATTATTCTTCCCAGAAAAGGCGTTCTCGAACTGAATCGATTGCTCGACGATCCTGAAGCTGAATTGAAAGTGGAGTTTTCCAGCAACAATATTAGAATTTTTATCAAGAACCTGATTTTCTCGGCGAAACTGGTGGATTCTAAATATCCTGATTTCGGCAAAGTTTTCCAGCAAGAGTTTTTTAACCAAATCCATATTCAAAAGCAGATACTAAAAGAAGCATTGACCCGTGTCGCTATCTTGTCGAATGAAAAATTCAAGGGCGTGACCTTTGACATTAAACCCGACAGCCTGAAAATCAGCACGCATAATCCGGAGCATGATGAAGCCGAGGAGGAACTGTTTATTGAATACACCGGGGAACCGTTAACTATTGCTTTTAATGCCCAGTATTTATTGGATGCTGTTTCAAATCTGGATTCCGAGCTTGCAGTTTTGACTATTGCCAGCAATGCCAGCAGTTGTTTTATAGATGAACCTGGTGATTGCGGGTATAAATTTATCGTTATGCCCATGAGACTGTAATATTGCAGTTATGAGTTTGTTGAAACTGGATATTTACGGGGTTAGAAATATTCAAAAAGAATCCATCATCCCTTCTCCGACAATTAATCTGATTGTTGGAGAAAATGCCAGTGGAAAAAGCACACTCATTGAAGCCATTTTTATTTTGGGACGAGCCAAATCTTTTCGTTCTTCAGCTATCAAGTCCGTTATCAATTTTACGCAAAATCATCTGGTTGTTTCAGCACAAACGGTGCAGGAAAATGGCAGTCACCTGCATTTGGGCATACAGCTGGATGGTAAAAATATTGAAATTCGCATTAATCAACAATCAAAACAAAAACGCTCGGATTTAGCCTATGCGTTGCCGTTGCAACTGATTCATCCTAAAAGTTACGAATTACTCGATGCCAGTTCGCAAATCAGGAGAGAGTTTTTAGATTGGGGAGTTTTTAATAATGATCAAAACTTTTTGCCTGCATGGCGCAGGTTTAAAAAAGCCTTATCCCAACGCAATGCACTGTTAAAAACAAGACGGCTTGAACAAATCAATGTTTGGGATAATGAACTTGTTTATTACGGTACAATAGTCGACAGCTACCGTCAGCAATATTTAGAAAAATTCAAGCCTGTTTTTATCGAGATTATCGGCAGATTTCTCGCCCTTGATGGACTCGACCTTAGGTTGGTCTCCGGTTGGGATACGGCTAAAGAATTCAGCCGGGTTTTAATTGAAGATCAGGATAAAGACTTACGCTACGGATTTACCCATAGCGGACCGCATCGAGGGGATTTTCAATTATTGGTCAATAACCGGATAGCAAAAGATTTTGTTTCACGCGGTCAATTAAAGTTATTGGTCATGAGCTTGAAATTGGCGCAGGTCCAATTGCTTGCCAATGAACAAAGCCAGACCGGCTGCATATTGATTGATGATTTTGCGGCTGAACTCGATGTAGTTAATCGGGCTAAATTATTGCACTACTTGTCAGAGATGGCATGCCAGGTGTTTATAACGGCTACAGAAACACAAGATTTTGGCGATTTAAGCCAGATAAAAAATTACAAAATGTTCCACGTGGAACATGGCACCATAAAACCCGTGTAATGTTCCACGTGGAACATTCACAACCAATAGGAAAAAAACAATCATGAGTAACTCCGTTGATCAAGTTGTCGAAACGTCAAGCCAAACGGCCGCTATAACAACTGCCGCGCCTGAATACGACAGTACCAATATTCAAGTGTTAAAAGGGTTAGATGCCGTAAGAAAAAGACCGGGCATGTATATCGGTGATACGGATGACGGTTCCGGGTTGCATCACATGGTCTTTGAAGTCGTCGATAATTCGATTGATGAGGCCTTAGCAGGGTACTGTAAAGAGGTCAGGGTGATTATTCACAGTAATGGCTCGGTCTCTGTTTCTGATGATGGCCGTGGTATTCCTGTTGATATTCATAAAGAAGAGGGCGTGTCTGCGGCGGAAGTTATCATGACGGTACTGCATGCCGGCGGTAAATTTGATGATAATGCCTACAAGGTAAGCGGCGGTCTGCACGGCGTGGGTGTATCGGTTGTTAATGCCTTATCCGAAGAGTTGAATCTTGAGGTGCGCAAGAACGGCCAGCTTTACAAACAGCAGTACCGTATGGGCAATCCGGTCGCACCGTTGGCCGCAGTAGGCCCGGCCGAAGGCTCCGGCACCTTGATAAATTTCAAGCCCAGCACGGAAACATTTACCGATGTCGAGTTTCACTACGACATCCTGGCAAAAAGGCTCAGAGAATTATCCTTCCTGAATTCCGGCGTACGTATCAGCCTGGAAGATGAGCGGTCTGATCGACAAGACGTATTCGAGTTTGAAGGCGGCATAGGCGCTTTTGTCGTGCATCTTAATAAAAACAAAACGCCGCTGTTCCCGGAGGTATTTCACTTTGTAGCGGAAAAAGAAGGTGTTGTTGTCGAAATAGCTATGCAGTGGAATGATTCTTATCAGGAGAATGTGTTTTGCTACACCAACAATATTCCTCAGCGTGATGGCGGCAGCCACTTGGCCGGCTTCAGGGGCGCTTTGACCCGGACCATCAATCAATACATTGAATCCAGCGGTTTGGCTAAAAAAGAAAAAGTACAGACGACCGGTGATGATGCTCGAGAGGGTTTGACGGCGGTGCTTTCGGTTAAAGTGCCTGATCCTAAATTTTCATCTCAAACCAAAGATAAGCTGGTTTCTTCGGAAATTAAACCGATAGTCGAATCGACGATGAATGAGAAGCTACAGGAGTTTTTGCTCGAAAAGCCGCAAATAGCCAAAGCCATCGTCGGCAAGATTGTCGAGGCCGCCCGTGCCAGAGAAGCAGCCCGTAAAGCGCGTGATTTGACGCGTCGTAAAACCACGCTGGATATTGCCGGATTGCCGGGCAAGCTGGCGGATTGTCAGGAAAAGGATCCCGCATTATCCGAACTGTTCCTGGTGGAAGGGGATTCTGCGGGCGGATCGGCAAAGCAGGGCAGGGATCGTCGCACCCAAGCTATCCTGCCGTTAAAGGGGAAAATCCTTAACGTGGAGAAAGCCCGATTCGACAAAATGATTTCCTCGGAAGAAGTTGGAACGTTAATTACCGCGTTAGGCTGCGGCATAGGCAAGGACGAATATAATCTGGCTAAGTTGCGTTATCACCGCATTATCATCATGACCGATGCGGACGTCGATGGATCGCATATCAGAACTTTGTTGCTGACATTTTTTTACCGTCAATTGCCGGAGATTGTCGAAAAAGGCTATATCTATATTGCCCAGCCGCCGTTGTATAAAGTTAAAAAAGGCAAACAAGAGCATTACGTTAAAGACGACGCCCAGTTGAATGAATACCTGATTCAGCTCGCCTTGGATAAAGCCCAGCTGTTTACCGATGTATCGGCACCGCCAATTCAAGGGCAAGGTTTGGAAACACTGGCTAAATTGTTTACCGAAATCGCCGGTATCAATAATCGTTTGTCCAGACGATACGACGAGGTTTTTCTGGAACAGTTTGCTTATATGGACGTGATCAGCGATGAGCTCAAGCAGGATCAACAAAAGCTCGCCGCCTGGTTTGTCGATATGGAGCAACGGTTGACTGACTGTGACAGTAAGGCGATATACACCGTTGAACTGGACTACAAAACAAGCAATGATTTTTCTGTCGTAGTTAATAAGCGACTGCATGCAATAACCAAAACCTTTGTATTGCCGTCGACCTTTTTTAACGGCAAGGATTATCACAAAATCGCGCAATATGCAGAAGATACTGCGGGCATGTTTAATGAAGGATCATTTATGCAAATGGGCGAAAGGCAGCAGCCGGTCAGTAACTTTAAACAGGCTTTTGAGTGGATGATGAAGGAAATTAAAAAAGGCCAGCATATCCAACGCTACAAAGGTTTGGGTGAAATGAACCCTGAACAGCTATGGGAAACTACGCTGGATTCAAATAACCGCCGCTTGCTGCAAGTCAGAATCGAGGATGTGATTGCCGCCGATGAGATTTTCACCACGCTGATGGGCGATGTGGTTGAGCCGCGTCGGGATTTTATCGTCAAGAATGCGTTGGATGTTACTAATCTGGACGTGTAATTTTGTCGCATGCAGGCGCAGATGAAAGGCCAAGTTACCTTGTTCTGCGGCTTGGGCAGAATTGAATGACTATCGACTACTCTACCCTTGATGCGCTACGCACTCACCACCCGGCGTGGCGTCTTTTACGTTCGGACCATGCACCGTTAGTAGCAAGCTTTCTGCATCGAGTGTTTGTCGCACCTAATATGCGGGTGATCGCAGCGGCTGATCTGGCTGAAGCGCTGGAAGACGAGCTTTACGTCTTGCGGGACAGGTTGGGAGCGGAGGCATTTCCGAAATCTGCGCTGGATTACCTGAATGATTGGGCCAGTCCCGAAAAAGGCTGGTTGCGCAAGTTCTATCGCCAGGGTTCCGATGAACCTCAGTTTGATTTAACGCCGGCGACCGAAAAGGCAATCGCTTGGCTCGGTACTTTGGCTGAACGCAGTTTTGTCGGCACCGAATCGCGTCTGTTGACGTTGTTTGAGTTGCTCAAGCAGATGAGCGAGGGTAGCGAATCCGATCCGGCCAAGCGCATCGCCGAGCTGCACAAGCGACGCGATGACATCGATGCGGAGATCGCGAGGGTGTTGGCTGGCGATGTGCCGATGCTGGACGATACGGCATTGAAAGACCGGTTCCAACAATTCATGCAACTGGCGCGGGAGCTGCTGACCGATTTTCGCGAGGTGGAACACAATTTTCGACTGCTGGATCGACGGGTACGTGAGCGGATTGCCTTGTGGGAAGGCGCCAAAGGTGCGCTGCTGGAAGAGATCATGGGCGAGCGCGATGCGATTGCCGATTCCGATCAAGGCCGAAGCTTTCGCGCGTTCTGGGATTTCTTGATGTCCAGCCGCCGTCAGGAAGAACTTTCCGAATTACTCACGCGAGTGCTGGCGTTATCGCCAATCGAGGAGCTAAAACCCGATGCGCGTACCCGGCGTGTGCATTACGACTGGCTGGAGGCTGGCGAGCATACTCAACGCACGGTAGCGCAACTTTCACAGCAACTAAGACGCTTTCTCGATGATAAAGCCTGGCTGGAAAACCGCCGTATCATGGATATTCTGCACGGCATCGAAGCCAAGGCATTGGCCTTGCGCGATACACCGCCCGTCGGCGAGGTTATGAGGGTTGCGGACAGCGCCGCCGAAGTGGAATTACCGCTGGAACGCCCACTATACTCGCCAACTATCAGGCCCGTGATCGCCAATATCGATTTGGCAACCGGCGATGCCGATGTAGACGTCGACGCGCTTTATTCGCAAGTCATCATCGACAAGGTACAACTGGCTCGCTACATCCGCCATGCCTTGCAGGAACAATCTCAAGTCACCCTGCGCGACTTGTGCGAAATACAGCCTTTGCGGCAGGGACTGGCGGAATTGGTAGCCTACCTGCAATTGGGCAGCGAGATGTTTAAGACGGTGGTCGACGAAGATGCACATGAGTTGATTACTTGGCAAAGCCTAGACTCGAACGGCGTAATTTCCTGCAAACGCGCCCGTCTGCCCCGTGTAATCTTTGTGAGGTGATGATGGAGCAACAACAAATTCCGCTAGACAGAGGAACGGAGCTATCCACGCTGGCGATCACCTTGCTCAAAGGCGTTATATACCGCGAGGGTGATGAACGCCTATGGGCGGCCCTGCTCAATCTGCAAGCCAGGGTACGCGACTACATGGCGGTGATCGGATTGGAGCTGGTATTGGATGAGGCCGAGGGCTACGCCTTCTTGCGCGCCAAATCGGAGGACGACGAAACCGAAGCCGATAAGCTTCCCCGCCTGGTCGCGCGCCGCCCGTTGTCGTTTCCGGTGAGCTTATTGCTGGCCTTGCTGCGTAAGAAACTTGCCGAATTCGATGCCGGCGGAGGCGATACGCGATTGGTCTTGTCGCGCGACGACATCGTCGACCTGATTAGGGTATTTTTACCGGATAGCAGCAATGAAGCCAGGTTGATCGATCAAATCGAGACGCATATTAACAAGGTCGTCGAGCTTGGATTCTTGCGCAAATTGAAAGCGGCCGGCGGTTCGGCCGGTTTTGAAGTCAGGCGCATTCTGAAAGCTTTTATCGACGCGCAATGGCTTGCGGATTTCGATGCCCGGCTGGCGATGTATCAAAATCAACTGGCTGCCGGTTCAGGCGCAGATGATGGCAACCGGACGGCAGCGTTGCCGATTGAAACCCCTGAGGATGACCTACCGGGAGAGGCGTTATGAACGAGCCGTACACGCTCGAATTGGACTTTGTGGCCGATGATGCGCTGTCCGGTTTCCGGTTAAAGCGTTTAGAGGTGTTTAACTGGGGAACTTTCGACGGCCGTATCTGGGCTTTGCAACTCGACGGCAAAAACGGCCTGCTAACGGGCGACATCGGTTCGGGTAAGTCGACCCTGGTAGACGCAGTGACGACATTGCTGGTACCGGCTAATCGCGTTGCCTATAACAAGGCCGCCGGAGCCGATAGCAAGGAGCGGACCCTGCGTTCCTACGTGCTGGGTCATTATAAGTCCGAGCGTAACGAGGTAACCGGTACAGCCAAACCCGTGGCGTTACGCGACCCTAACAATTATTCCGTGATTTTGGGCGTGTTTCATAACGCCGGCTACGACCAAACCGTCACGCTGGCCCAGGTATTCTGGCTGAAAGACGCCCAAGGCCAACCGGCGCGTTTCTTTGTCGGCGCCGAGCGTGAGCTGTCCATAGCCAACGACTTTTCCCGCTTCGGTACCGACATTTCGCAATTGCGTAAAAAATTGCGGGGCCTGGGAGCGGAAATCGAAGACAGTTTTCCGAAGTATGGCGCATGGTTCAGGCGCCGCTTCGGGATCGACAATGAACAAGCGTTAGAGCTATTCCATCAAACCGTTTCGATGAAATCGGTCGGCAATTTGACCGATTTTGTGCGCAGCCACATGTTGGAGCCTTTCGAGGCGGTTTCCCGGATAGCGGCGCTGATCGCGCACTTCGACGATCTTAATCGCGCTCACGAGGCGGTATTAAAGGCCAAGCGGCAAGTGGAGATGTTGACTCCGCTGATTGCCGATTGCGAACGGCATACCGTGCTGGGTAAAGAAATCGACGAATTAAGACAGTGCCGGGATGCATTACGCAGTTATTTTGCCGGATTGAAGTTGGCATTGCTCGATAAGCGGATTGCGGGCCTGCAAGATGACTGGGAAAAGCAGGATGCCCAAGTCAAGCGCTTGGAAAACCGCCGCGACGGCTTGCGCATCCAGGTTGACGAACTGAAATTCGCCGTGGCCGAAAACGGCGGCGATAGGCTTGAGCGGCTGAGCGCCGAGATCAAGCAGAAGGAGCAAACCCGGGACCGGCGCAAACAAAAATCGGAGCGCTATGCCGAACTCGTCCGGCAAGTGGATGAACATCCTGCCGAAAATGAACCGGCATTCCTAGTTCAACGTAAACAATGGGCGGAGCGAGTCCTTGAACTCAAGGAAAGCGCCGCCGTGCTTGAAAACCGGGAGCGCGAGCACGATTTTGCCTTTCGGGGCGGCAAGGAACAGCATCAAGCTCTGGCGGCTGAAATTGCCGGGCTGAAAACACGGCGCAGTAATATCGATGAGCCTCAGATCAGGATTCGCGCGGCGTTGTGCGAGGCGCTGGGGCTGTCTGAAGATGACATGCCGTTTGCCGGAGAGCTGCTGCAAGTCCATGAACAGGAGCGCGATTGGGAAGGGGCGGCCGAACGATTAATGCGCGGCCTCGGCTTATCGCTGCTGGTGCCGGACGCTCACTATGCGGCGGTAGCCGGCTGGGTGGATCGCAGCCAGCTGAAGGGGCGTTTGGTTTATTTCCATGTGCGCCCACTCAGGCGCAGCGATTTGCCCGAACTGCATCGCGATTCCCTGGTGCGTAAATTATCCATCAAACCCGATTCGCCGTTCTACGATTGGCTGGAGCGTGAATTGGCGCATCGTTTCGACGTGGCTTGCTGTGCAACTCAGGAGCAATTCCGGCGGGAAACACGCGCCGTCACCCTGGCAGGCCAAATCAAGGATCCGACCGGACGTCACGAAAAGGATGATCGCCACCGCCTTGACGATCGAGGCCGTTATGTTTTGGGCTGGACTAATACCGCCAAGATCGCCGTCTTGGAAGAAAAGTTACGCCAACTTGAAACCCGGCTGGCGGAAATTGCCGGTCTTATCGGCAAGGTTCAATCCGAACGTGAAGGGCTGACAAACCGCATCAACACGCTAATCCGTCTTGAAGAATTCGCCGGTTTCGAGGACTTGGACTGGTCGTCCACGGCTGCCGAAATTGCCGCGTTGAGCGAAGAACTTAGGCGATTGGAGTCGGCATCGGACCTATTGAAGCAACTGACCGAGCGGCTGAAGGAAGTCGGCAAGGAACTTGATGCGACCGATTCCGAGTTGGAAGCGGCGAAAGACAAGCGCTCCAAGACTGAACAGAAGAAGCATGACGCGGATAGCCTGAGGGAACAAACCTTGCTACAGATAGAAAGCAATACTTCTATTCCGGCGCCGGATGAAAAATTGGCAAGGATCCGTGCCGAGGCTTTGGGCGAGCACCAACTGACGGTCGAGTCCTGCGACAATCGCGAACAGGATGTGCGCAAATGGCTGCAAGAGCGCATAGACGCCGAGGACGGCAAACTTAAGCGGCTGCGCGATAAGATCATCCAGTCAATGATGGCCTTTAAAGAGCACTATAAATTGGAAACCGCCGAGTTCGATGCCGGCATCGAGGCGGCTTTCGAGTATAAAAACCTGCTTGATAGGTTGGGGCGCGACGACCTGCCGCGTTTCGAAGCCCAATTCAAGGAGCTGCTCAATGTGAATACGATCAACGAAATTGCCAACTTCAACGCGCAGTTAGCCCGCGAGCGCGAAACCATCAAGGAGAGGATCGACCGCATCAACGAGTCTTTAACCCAGATCGACTACAACCAGGGGCGTTACATTGTGCTGGTTTCTCAAGCCAATCCCGACGCCGAGATTCGCGATTTCCAAAGCGATCTTAGAGCCTGCACCGAAGGTTCGCTGACGGGCTCCGAAGATGCGCAATACTCGGAAGCCAAATTCCTACAAGTGAAAACCATCATCGATCGTTTCCGGGGGCGGGAAGGACTCTCCGATCAGGATAAGCGCTGGACGGCAAAGGTCACCGATGTCCGTAACTGGTTCGTGTTTGCGGCGAGCGAGCGTTGGCGCGCCGACGACAGCGAGCACGAGCATTATTCCGATTCCGGCGGCAAATCCGGCGGGCAAAAAGAGAAACTGGCTTACACCATATTGGCGGCGAGTCTGGCCTATCAGTTCGGCTTGGAATGGGGTGCATTGCGCTCGCGCTCATTCCGCTTTGTAGTTATCGACGAAGCTTTTGGCCGCGGTTCCGATGAGTCGGCGCAATACGGCTTGCGCTTGTTTGAGAAACTCAACCTGCAACTGCTGATTGTCACGCCATTGCAAAAAATCCATATCATCGAACCCTTCGTCTCAAGTGTCGGCTTTGTCTACAACGAGCAAGGGCGGGCATCCCAGCTGCGAAACCTGTCCATCGAGGAATATCGGGAGGAAAACGCGCGCAGGCACAATGCCGGTGAAAGCGCATGAATAGCACGAAACCGGCGGGCGGAACAATGAACTGGACACGCCCTGCCGATTTGCGCGCCCAGGTGCAAAAATTATGGGACCGAGGGGAGCTGCTGGCGCAGTTGGTCAATGCAGACAGCGGTTTTCCTAAGCGTCTGATACTGAAAGGCCCGGCTTCGTCCGAGATTGCCGACAACTATGAGGCCGTGCGCTTGTGGGCAAAAGACATTATGGACACCCCTCATTGTCGAATCGGGATGCGCTCGTTTGTTCACCGTGTCGTCGGTTCCAATTCGATTCCTAGCGAAGTGTGGATCGATAGCCTCGACGATGCGCTAGCCATGCTGGGCAAGCGAAGCGAGGCCGCTCGTTTTAGCGCGTTGATCGACATGACCCGGCAACGCCAACCCTTGTTGCCGGGCTGGTTAGCCAAGCGGCCGCTAAAAGCGCTGGAGCTGTCCGGTCATTGGTCTTTGCTGCTGGACATCGTTGACTGGATGCAAGCCCATCCCCGTCCGGATATTTACTTGCGGCAGGTGGATATTCCGGGAGTACACAGCAAGTTTATCGAGGCTTATCGAGCGGTGCTGACAGAGCTGTTCGATATCAGCTTGCCGCAGGACCATATAGCGCCCGAGGCTGGCGGTGCCGGCCAATTTGCCGTGCGCTACGGCTTTCGAGACAAACCGGCGCGTATACGGTTTCGAGTGCTGGACCCGTCCAAATCGCCGTTACTGGGCGGCGGCATGCAGGACATTACACTGGACAGCCATAGTTTTGCCAAACTTCCTGCGTTTGCCAGCCGAGTATTCATTACCGAAAACGAAACCAATTTTTTGGCTTTTCCTGCGCTAGCGGACAGTCTGGTTATCTTTGGCTCCGGTTACGGTTGGGATAGCTTGTCGCCTGCCCGCTGGTTATCGGATTGCCTTATTTATTACTGGGGCGACATCGATACTCATGGCTTCGCCATTTTGAATCAGTTACGCAGCCGATTCGGTCACGTCGAGTCGTTTATGATGGATCGTGACACCTTGATGGTTCATGAGTCATTGTGGGGGAATGAAAAGGACCAAGCACTTAAAGACTTGCCGTTACTGACGACAGATGAGCAAGGTTTGTTTGATGATCTGCGTGACAATCGAATCCGCAAGAATCTGCGTCTGGAGCAGGAATTTGTCGGGTTTGGTTGGCTTGAAAGTGCGTTGGCAAAGCTTGTTGAATAACCGCTAAAACGCAAAGTCTCTAGTTAGTAGCAGGGCCTCTCGTTACTAGGGCAGATACCGACGCTCGATTAAAATAATACAAATTATTTACCTATTAGGTAAATTAAACTATACTACGGAGGTTGCTTGGATATTCATTTCAAGGACAAAAAGATTCGAGAGCTATGTGAAAAACGGGCCGTCGCCGAGAAAAAGCTCGGGGCGGCCTGTGCGCGTAAGCTACGTACTCGCTTGGACGATCTGGACGCAGCTAGCAAAGTAACCGAACTGGTCGCAGGCAATCCGCATCCCTTAAAAGGTGATCGCAAGGGTCAATTCGCACTTGATTTGACGGGGGGTTGGCGGCTCGTGCTTTCACCGGATCACGACCCATGCCCTAGACATGATGATCATTCCATCGACTGGTCTCGGGTTACTATTATCTGTATCGAATTTATTGGAGACTATCATGACTGACTTGGCAGCCCCTTATCAGCCAGACTGGTTTTCTCCGCCGGGGGACACGTTGCTGGATATTATTGAAGAACGCGACTGGACCCAATCGGAATTGGCGCAACGCCTCGGCTACACATCTAAACATGTCAACCAGCTCATCAAAGGCAAAGTTCCTCTTACCGAAGAGGCTGCAATTAGACTTGAACGAGTCGTTGGTAGTACGGTTGGTTTTTGGTTAGCGCGGGAAGCCAAGTATCGCGAGCACTGCGCCCGTCTTCAAGCTGCCGAACGATTTGCCGGCTGGGCCGACTGGTTGGACAGCATACCGGTCAAAGAGCTGATGAATGTTGGTGCAATTCAAAAGCAACGAATCGATGCCAAGTCCAAACCTTATTTAGTTGAAGCATGTTTGCGTTTTTTCGGTGTTGCTTCGCCGGAAGAATGGCAAGCCCATTATGGCCAAATGCAAGGCTCATTCCGCCGTAGCCGCGAAGAACAAAGCGATGTCGGCGCCATTTCAGCTTGGCTGCGAATGGGTGAACAAGAAGCCGAAAAACAAGACGGCCCCAAATATGATAGGAATAAATTTGAGACTGCACTGACCCGGATTCGCGCACTGACCACCCAGCTACCGGAAGCGTTCGAGCCCCAATTGCACACCTTATTTAAAGCCGCAGGGGTTGCTTTTATCGTAGTGCCGGCTATTCCCAAGGCTCACGTCAGCGGCGTGGCACGTTGGCTAAACCCTCATCGCCCATTGATTCAACTTTCGTTGTACGGCAAAACTAATGATAAATTCTGGTTTACCTTATTTCACGAAGCAGCCCATATTCTTCTGCATGCTCAGGAAAAGAAATCCGTTTACCTGGATGATCCAAATAAAGCAGGGAATGATTCGCCGCAAGAAAGAGAGGCAAATGATTGGGCGGGCAAGTTCTTAATTCCAGCTAAGTACAACAACACGCTTACTGAATTAAAAACCAAAGGAGCAGTTCAAGCTTTTGCCGACAAGATCGGCATCCATCCTGGAATCGTGGTGGGTCGACTTCAGCACGATGGCTTGATTGAACCGTCGTGGATGAATGACCTGAAAGTCAGCTTCCGTTTTGTGGATGGCGTGTAAGCAGAATAATACCAATCCTGATCCCAATAAATTCGCATGCTATCCCTTCTCCTGCGGGAGAAGGTTAGGTTAAGGGTAATACCAATTTATTGAAATTGGTATTACCTGTATTCATCATAATTTATGAGTTTTTTCAAAATTAAGTAAATTTGCTCTATACAACCGAAAACCTTGCGTCAAAAGCCAACTTAGTGTTTAGCAAAAGTCAGAAAGCTTGCACTACGAAGCATCGGATAATTTACAAGTGAGAATTAACAGAAATGTTTCTGGAAAGACAAGGGTTAGCAACATGGAAAAAGACGCTGAGTAAAGATGTAGTAAAAGTTACAAATAAATTGAAAAATGCAGATATAATTATTACTCAATAGCGAATTTAAGGAGTTCTGCAGATGGGAAGGCGAAAAAAGTCGGGTTTTGGAGATGCCTTTTTCGCGTTACTCCTTGTGATTTTTGCAATTTCTACCGCAATACCCAAGATAATCTGGGTATTTGTCGGCGGCTTGGCCGTCATCGCGTTTCCTGTTTATTTGTACAGAAAGTACAAGAAACCAAAATCTTCTGTCGCACTTACCGATAAAAAAAGCCCTGCAAATTCTGCTGTGAGAAAAGTAGCTCAAACTAGCCAGCCTAGCCGGTTTGTTGAAGACGATACTCCGGTCAGTGTATCGACAGCTACTTTATCCGCTTCTTCAGACTCTATTTTCCGCATTCCATCCTCACCAAAAGGATTTGGGGTTGCAACCTGGATTCCTCGCGGTCAGTCGATTAAAGTCGCAGATGTCACTATCACTGATGGAATGATTTACGTCGGGACGTCTCTAAAAACCCCTTACGGTAACGATCCTTGTTTAATCGACCCATCCAAGCCAGTTAGTTCTCAAGGAAACTATACTGAGAGTGATATGGGATATTGGCCGAGCTACTCCGAAATTTCCAAATCGGCTCGCCGCAGCTATTTGAATTGGTTGGCCGATGGCAGGCGTGATCCTAATGCTGACATTGGCTATGTGTTCCTGTTTTTTTATGGCCTTGAGCGCCGTGCCATTGTCGATGTAGCCGGTTCTATCGAGGCAAAATCGGACTGGTCAATAATCGCTGAAGAAATTCGTCGATTATTGAGTATTTACGGGGATAAATCGAATTCGTTCCGCCACTATGCAAACGAATTACTCAACTGGGTATCGTTAGCCGATTTTCCTGAAAAGTTATACGACAAACCAATTCCGGCTTTTTCAAGAACGTTTGAACTACCTTTTTATGTGCGTTTAGCGCTCGGACAAGCTGCTATGGACGGCATACCGGTATCTGCCCATCTTGCACTCGCTTGGTCTAAACTTGAACCTAGTATTTCCTTACGCACTCCGGCTAAACGTTGTAGAGAACAATTCGATAAACTCTTCCAGCTAAGGTACGCCGATGTTTTTGGTTCAGGCTTTGTGCTACCCCGCAATCGAACGAAACTAAAGCTAGTGTACCGGCCTGCATCTGCCGGATTTCGCGGCTATGAAGATATCAAGCTTGCTTTTGGCGATACGCCTGATGTGACGGCTCTGACTGCGCCACTAAAAAAGCTTCAACAAATTGTGGAGATAACCACCAAAGAATTGGAACCGTACAGCCGGTTCATCGGCAAAAATCCAGATGCAGAGACCGCGCTGGAAGGGTTGCTCCAGCTCCCAACGGTGCTTTGGTCCGAAGATGCGCAGAACACTTTACAAGTTCTCAAAACACGGATTGGCAGCGGCATGACCGTAATGACCTTCCAAGAACTGCTGTCAGCATTAGGCGCGAACTCCACCCTCAACAGAGATAAGACGCTTATGCTCGGTCGAGCCTTAGCGGCAATAAATATTGGCATTGAACCGGATATACTTGGCGGTGTTAAGCTCCCCAAGCCGACAGATAATTTGGTACTTTTTAACATGCCGTCTGACGAAACGGTTTCGCAGATGACACCTGCTTATCAGGCTGCTCTGTTGACGCTTCAGCTGGCGTCAGCAGTGGCCGCAGCCGATGGGGATTTTTGTGCCACAGAGATAACTCACTTGAGCCAGGAAGTAAGATCGTGGTCACATCTCACGCCTAACCACCGTTGCCGGTTAATGGCTCATTTGCGCCTTCTGATAGTTGCGCCGGTTTCATTGGCATCCATGAAAAAGAAGCTCGAACCGCTCGATGTCTCGACAAGAGAATCGATCGCTGTATTTATGGCGACCGTAGCTCAAGCTGATGGCATCGTATCGCCCGACGAAGTTAAAATTTTGGAGAAAGTTTACAAAGCGCTCGGCGTTGACCCGAATAAGGTCTTCAGTGATATTCATGCTGTGGCATCTGGAACCAAGCCAAGCGCAGCCGTTGCCGCCAACATCGAAGAAACCGGCTTCAGACTTGATTCCTCCCGTATTGCAGCTTTGCAACAGGACACTGAAAAAGTTTCGATACTCTTGGCTAATATCTTCAAAGATGAAGAAACCGTTGCGGCACAACTCTCTGAATTGGAGGCTGAACCTGAGATTGAATTGATCCGTGATGGTATCCTCGGATTGGATGCTCCTCATACGGCCTTTGCCCGAATGCTGCTGTCTCGGCCGGAATGGAGCCGGGAAGAATTATTAGATTTATCCGCTGATTTGGATCTAATGCTTGATGGCGCACTTGAGCATATCAACGAAGCATCATTTGACGCACACGACATACCGTTCACCGAAGGCGATGACCCCATTGAAGTCAATGCCGAAATTCTGGAGAAAATTGAAGTATGACAATAACCATTCGCACGAAAGACCGCGACGCAGTTATCCAATCTCTGCGGGCAGGTGTAGTGCCGCGAACAGGGCAGCACTTAATACAAGTAGGCCGTACATCAGAAATTGAGACACTGGTCAGCGACATCGACCGAATTGCAGATGATGGATCGGCTTTCCGTGTGGTAATAGGCGAATATGGAGCGGGAAAGACCTTCTTTCTGAATCTGGTTCGCGCCGTAGCAATGGAAAAAAAGCTCGTTGTTGCGAGCGCCGACCTCAACCCTGATCGACGTTTACATGCCAGTGGCGGTCAGGCCAGATCGCTGTACGCGGAATTGATGCGCAATTTATCCACGCGGACTAAGCCAGATGGCGGCGCATTGGGCGGTATCGTCGAGAAGTTCATTGCAACAGCAAAGACCGAAGCCAAGGCAGCCGGATTATCTACTGAGGCTGTCATCCGACAGAAGCTCGATAACTTGACTGAGCTGGTCAACGGTTATGATTTCGCGGATGTCATCGCAGCTTACTGCCGAGGCTTTGAGGAAGGTAATGAACAACTCAAATCTGATGCTGTGAGATGGCTGCGCGGTGAGTTCTCGACCAAAACCGATGCGAGACAAGCGCTCGGCGTTCGAACCATCGTCGATGATGCGGCGGTTTATGATCAGCTGAAACTGCTGGCACGCTTCGTTCGCCTAGCGGGTTTCTCAGGACTGCTGGTCAGTTTGGACGAGCTTGTGAATCTTTACAAAATGGCTAACACTCAAGCCCGTAACGCCAACTATGAGCAGATTCTACGTATTCTGAACGATTCTTTGCAAGGTACGGCTGTTGGGCTCGGATTTGTGCTGGGTGGAACACCTGAGTTTTTGCTGGACACTCGTCGTGGCCTCTACAGTTACCCGGCGCTGCAAAGCCGTCTGGCGCAGAATACCTTCGCGTCCGGCGGACTAGTCGATTTCAGTGGCCCGGTCGTACGGCTTTCAAGCCTGACACCGGAGGATTTCTATGTTTTGTTACAGAAAATAGGCCATGTATATGCTTCCGGTGACACTACTAAACATCTTCTGCCTGACCAGGGTATTTACAGATTCATGGAGCATTGTTCGAAGCGCATTGGCGATGCTTATTTTCGTACGCCCCGCACAACCATCACCTCGTTCATCAATTTGTTAGCGGTGTTGGAACAAAACGCCGGTGTTTCGTGGCAAGATCTGGTCGGTGGAATTGAGGTTGTTGCCGATACCGGCGGCACCATTGATCTGATTGCCGATGCTGATGAGAACGAAGAGTTTGCTTCGTTCAAGATGTAATTAAGCTATCCGCAATGTCTGAATCGAGCGCCTCTTTCTATCGGCTGGATGAGCGTATTCAGCGATTTATTTGGGCCGAGGGATGGGAGTCGTTGCGAGATGCCCAAGAGGCGGCTATTCCTCTAATTCTTGATGCAGACCGAGACGTCATTGTCGCGGCAGCTACGGCTACAGGCAAGACAGAAGCCGCATTTTTGCCGGCGTTGACTCATATGTTGCAGCTCAAGGAATCCGGTCTTATTGTCTATATTAGCCCACTGAAAGCGCTTATCAACGATCAGTTCGACAGGTTTGACAGGCTGTGCGGACAATTGGATATACCTGTCTGGCCCTGGCATGGGGATGTATCCGCCTCCATCAAAAACCGGTTTCTCAGCAAGCGAAGCGGTATCCTGCTTATCACGCCGGAGTCGCTTGAGGCTATGCTCTGTAATCGGGGAACATCGGTCAGTGCTATTTTTGATCGTTCGACATTCTTTGTAGTCGATGAACTGCATGCGTTTATAGGGTCGGAACGGGGCAAGCAACTTCAGTCCTTGATGCATCGTATTGAACGGGCCGTTGGGCGAAAAGTACCGCGGATTGGTCTTTCCGCCACGTTGGGAGATATGAATCTTGCGGCCGAGTTCTTACGTACAGGTGAAGGCGCTTCGGTGGCGATTGTTGAATCACGATCATCCGGTTCGGAACTAAAAATCTTAGTAAAAGGCTATGAAGAGCCACTGGTTATCCGATCAGGTGACGATGATGAGGAACGGGAGCCGACAACGCCTGCTTTGATCGCCACACATCTGTTTAAGTCACTTCGCGGATCAAATAATCTCGTATTCCCAAACTCCAGGCGGGAGGTCGAGCGTTTCACGCATCTTCTAAACAATTTATGCCTCCAACAACAACTTCCTAATGAGTTTTGGCCGCATCACGGTAGTTTGTCGAAAGAAATCCGTACCGAAACCGAAGCGGCCTTGAAACAGCAAAGCCTCCCTGCAACGGCTATCTGCACGAACACGCTTGAACTCGGTATCGATATTGGTTCTGTCAAAAGCGTCGCGCAAATTGGCTCCCCGCCATCGGTCGCCAGGTTACGTCAACGCCTCGGGCGCTCCGGGCGTCGTAAGGGCGAACCCGCTATTTTTCGTAGTTATTGTATTGAAGATGCACTGGGTGGACAGGCATCGCTAGCAACCGAATTACGCCTCGAAACTATCAAAACGACTGCCATGATCTCTTTATTGCTGGAAGGGTGGTTTGAACCTCCCGCTACGAATGGCGCTCATTTGTCGACACTTGTTCAGCAGATGCTATCAGTGATAGCTCAGTATGGAGGCGCAACCATAAGCAGGCTTTATACGCTGCTATGCGCAGAAAAGGCACCGTTTTCTGGAGTCTCAAAGGAAGATTTTATAGTTTTGGTGCGACATCTCGGCCAGAACGAACTTTTGATGCAGGATTCATCCGGGGTGTTGCTTCATGGCCGCGTCGGTGAAAAATTAGTTAATCACTATACCTTCTACGCAGCATTTGTGATTGATGAAGAATTTCGTGTTGTCGCCAGTGGGAAGACGCTCGGGACTATCCCCATTTCTCAGATGTTAACCGTAGGACAGCGTATCTTATTTGCAGGCAAAACATGGTTTGTCGAAGAAATTGATGAAACGCAGAAGACAATTTATGTTATCCGAACATCGGGTGGCGTTCCGCCGCTATTCTCGGGTAGTACGGGGCGAGTCCACACTCACGTGAGGCAACGCATGCGAAGCTTGCTGGAATCAAATGATGTTCCGGTATTTCTTGATGAGGTAGTTCGGCGCTTCTTGGCGGAAGCCCGACAAGGGTATACTGACCGAAATCTGGGACATACGTTTTTTATTGACCAAGGCAAAGTAGTTTATATCCTGACATGGTTGGGCGATGCAGCTAATGAGGCGATCGCTTGTCTTCTTATTCAGCGCGGCTTCGTAGCGATTCCGGCAGGCCCTGGCGTTGAGGTTCAGAAAGGTAAACACTCAACTGAAGATGTACTAAACGCTCTTATTGATGCGGCGGCTGTTGACGATCCACCGCCATTAGATATGCTGCTGGCGGAAGTGAAAAATCTCTACAGGGAAAAGTGGGACTGGGCGCTTCCTGACGAACTTCTACGTATTGCCTATGCAAGTCTATACCTGGATTTAGAAGAGGCTCTAAAATGGACTAAGCAAATAGTGGCTGTTAATCCGGTTAACTAAATTGATTTAAATGCAGGTCGATCTCAATTGTAAGCCACAAGTTGGAACTCGGGCCGTGCTATCTATAGAGATAAATCTTATTAGGCTGATAGATGTGCCTAAAGATACAATAAGACAAATAAAACACGAGTTTGGATAACAACCAGTAATCCATATAGCTAGGCACACAGAAATTTTTCATAATTAATGGTACCGGATGTTTTCATTTTTTATGTCAAAATGGCATTCTCCGCATGACACTAAAGTTGAAAGCAGAGGTTCTTCATCCATGATCACTATTTCAATAAATTATTCATCCCGCATATGTTGAGTTTTCCACAAATTGATCCCATCGCTGTAAGTTTAGGACCGGTAAAAATTCACTGGTACGGCCTTATGTACCTGATCGGTTTTGCTGCTGTATGGTTTTTAGGGCAAAAACGCGCCGAACAACCTTGGTCGCCAATCAAACCGGAAGCCATAGAAGACTTGGTTACTTACGGTGCGTTCGGCGTAATCCTGGGCGGCAGGATCGGTTATATCCTGTTTTATAATTTTGAAGGATTCCTCAGCAATCCGCTTATCCTGTTTAAAATATGGCAGGGCGGCATGTCCTTTCACGGCGGCATGGTGGGCGTGTTTATCGCGATGTGGTTGTTCGCCAAAAAGCAGCAATGCAGCATGCTGCAATTGACCGATATTATCGCGCCGCTCGCGCCTATCGGTTTGGGGGCCGGACGCATCGGTAATTTTATCAATTCCGAATTGTGGGGCAGACCCACCGATGTGCCATGGGCCATGATCTTTCCTACCGGCGGTCCTCTAGCCCGTCATCCTTCTCAATTGTATGAAGCCTTTTTAGAGGGCGTCGTGTTGTTTGCCATACTCTGGGTTTATTCCAGCAAACCAAGACCGGTTATGGCTACGACCGGTATGGCATTGTTTTTTTACGGTTGCTTTAGGTTTTTTGTCGAATTTTTCAGAATGCCGGACGTGCAATTAGGCTATTTGGCCTTGGACTGGGTGACGATGGGACAGATACTGTCAACACCGATGATAATAATCGGTGCTGCGTTATTTTATTTTGCCCATACGACTGCAAGGAAGCAGGAGTTGGAGTAATGCAGGAGCAATTACCGAGAAAAGCCGCATGAAGCCGTATCTACAATTACTGGATAATATTATTCAACAAGGCAGCCCAAAAGGCGACAGAACCGGTAGCGGCACGCTGTCCATTTTCGGCCATCAGATGCGGTTTCCGCTGGCGGAAGGCTTTCCGTTGGTTACGACCAAAAAAATACATTTAAAATCAATAATTTATGAATTAATTTGGTTTTTAAAAGGCGATACCAACCTAAGCTTTTTGCATCAGCATAATGTCAACATCTGGAACGAATGGGCGGATCAAAACGGCGAGTTAGGTCCTGTCTACGGCCATCAATGGCGCTCATGGCCGACACCCGATGGTCGGCATATCGACCAGATTCAGCAAGTCATCGAACAACTTAAAAACACACCCAACAGTCGCCGGATTATCGTTTCCGCCTGGAATGTGGCGGATCTGCCCGATGAAAGCATCAGTCCGCAGCAGAATGTGGCGCTAGGAAAAATGGCGCTGGCTCCCTGTCATGCGTTTTTTCAGTTCTATGTGGCCGATGGCAAGCTGTCTTGTCAGCTCTATCAGCGCAGTTGCGACACATTTTTAGGATTACCGTTCAATATAGCCAGTTATGCATTATTGACGCACATGGTCGCTCAGCAGTGCGATTTGGAAGTGGGCGATTTTGTCTGGACCGGCGGCGATGTGCATTTATACCTGAATCATCAGCAGCAGGCTAACTTACAGCTAACTCGCAAGCCTTACGCGCTGCCGACATTAAGAATAAAACGCAGGCCGGAATCGATATTCGATTACCAATATGAAGATTTTGAAGTCATTGATTATCAGGCACACGAACATATCAAGGCGCCGATTTCTGTTTAACGATTTAGCGATCAAGACCGAGAACAGCACTCTTCTTTTTTAAGCAAAATGAACCCTCACACATGAATATTCAATACAAAGCGCACCCTTGGCACGGCATTAGTCCGGGCGACCATACGCCGGACATCGTCACTGCCTTCATCGAAATTGTCCCGTCGGATACCGTTAAATATGAAATCGATAAAGAAACCGGGTATCTGAAAATCGATCGTCCGCAAAAGTTTTCCAACACGGTGCCGACGCTTTACGGCTTTATTCCGCAAACCTATTGTGCAGACAGGGTTGCCGAATATGCCGCGTTAAAATCCGGTAAACCGGTTGCTAAAGGCGATGGTGACCCGTTGGATATTTGCGTTTTGAGCGAGCGAAGTGTGACGCATGGCGACATTCTTTTACAGGCGATACCGATCGGCGGTTTTCGTTTGCTGGATGGGGGGGAAGCCGACGACAAGATTATTGCCGTCATGAAAGGTGACGAGTTTTATCGGCAATGGAATGACGTATCAGACTGCCCCGAGTCGTATATCAACCGCCTGAAACATTATTTCCTGACTTATAAACAGCTGCCGAGCGAAAAAAGTTCCTGCGAAATAACCAATGTTTATGGGCGGGAAGAAGCGCATGAAGTGATCAGGCGAGCCATGGACGATTATCAAAGTTGTTTTATTGCCGAATAACGACTGCACGGGCAGATTTTTGCTTCATGAAAAATATGTATTCCCCACACCTCTGTGGATTATACAGGAGGTAGAGCTCCAACAGTCGTTGCTCTACCTTCTGAGTCCGTGCAGTCGTTCGTGTCTTAGCCATGAAAATCCTTTGGTTGGCATTCAGTGTAATTAAAGGTGTTCCCCGGCAATATCCTCGGCCATAAAATCCATTATCTTCTGCTTGTCGTCAAAATTCCCATAAGCCAGCAGCAGTTTTACATAGGCCGCTTCAATCGACATATCCCAGATTATTTTAGCGCCTTGTTCGATTAAGGCTTGGGTGCTTTGGTAGGCATCGGCCGATTTAATCACCGGAGCCAGATAAACGGTGATTCCTTGTTTTTCGCAGCGCTTCATAAATTCAATTAACGAATAGTTTTCGCCCCATTGCGGCGATGCATACGCGGTACCGGAGTGATATAAATCATGTAAAACGGCATCGACATGGTCCAGGTTAAACCGTGCGTAATCCAGTCCGGGATAGGGCTTTATCATTAAGATGCGGTCTGAAAAATCGGCTTTTAACGGGATACGCCGGGGCGGCGTTTGCTGCGCAGGCGGATTCAATAATGAAAACTGTCGGTTTTCAAATTGCAGGTAACTCTTGCCTTGAACGCTGAAAAAATCGCCGCTTAACTGTAAAGAACAGGCCAATCGTGTGCCTTGATGCAGTTGCGTAATTTGTTGGTGGTTTCGATAGGGTACAAAAACACCCGCCCGATTTACCCTTCGGCAAGACTCAGGACAGGTTTGCAGGATAAACTCAACGGCGCAGATAAAGTTTTCCAGTCCGTTGGCCTTTGGATTTTCCAGCGGATAATCGCTGGAAACCAGCAGCATCGGAATCTTGGCGGCATTAAAATAAAAGCTCAACGCGCAAGCGGTATAAGCCAGGGTATCGGTGCCATGGGTAATGATGATGCCGTCATATTGATCGGGCCGGGTGGCTTCTATGGCTGCAATGAGGGTTTTCCAGGCACCGGGCGCAAGGTTCTCGCTTAAGATTTGTAGGGGCTGGATGGTGTCGAAATGGATTTGCCGGTGATTTTCGTCGTGCTGTTGAAACTGCCGGATCAATTCGAACGATGTGCTGTCGGATGTATTGATAGTGCCGCCAGTTGCAATAGAGCCGATAGTTCCCCCGGTAAATACAACCAGTATATTTTTCATAGTATGATGCTTGGGTAAAATTTAATTATTCAAAGAATACTGCATTAAAATGAAAATATCACTTATCGTCGCGATGGCGAGCAACCGGGCTATCGGCCTGAATAATCAAATGCCCTGGCATTTATCTGCCGACCTTAAAAAATTTAAAAAAATAACCATGGGCGCACCCATTTTGATGGGCCGAAAAACCTATGAGTCGATAGGCAGGCCGTTGCCGGGGCGCACCAATATCATTATCAGCAGGAATCCGTCATACAGCCAGCCGGGCTGTCTGGTTTTTAACGATATTGACAAGGCGCTGGCAAGTTGCGGTGACAGCGATGAGATCTTTGTTATCGGCGGCTCGGATTTTTACAAGTCTATGCTGCCGGTTGCCGATACGCTCTACCTGACGCAAATACATCAGGATTTCCCCGGCGATACATTTTTTCCCGAGATTGATGCGGGGCAATGGGTCGAAGTCGAGCGGGAAGATATAGACGACGATCCCGATGTGTCGTTCAGCTACAGTTTTTTGAAGTTGGAAAAAGTTAAAAAGTAGAACGTGGATTCGACAGATAAATCAACGTAGGGCTCGCGCTACTTCATTTTTGCTTAACTCGCTACAGCCAGATAACTTTTATTGGGCTTTTTGGATTCCGGGCAATCAATGCTGAAACGCTGCACGGACTCACCCAGTTTTAATGCAGTTAGTTGTCCGCCCCAAAGACAACCGGTATCAATCGCGTAACAGTTGGGTCCTTCGTAATATCCCAAGGCTGACCAGTGGCCGAAGATAATGCGCATGTCTGCGTTTTTACGTTTAGGCGCTTCAAACCAGGGAACAAGACTTTTGGGTTGGGAGCCTAAAGGTCCGCTATTAACAAAATCCAGTCGACCGTTAACATCGCAATAACGCATTCGGGTAAAGCAATTGATGATGAAACGTAGCTTCTCGACACCTTTCAAGTTGGATGACCAGATATTGGGCTTGTTGCCGTACATTTGTTTCAAAAACGCCCGATAATCAGGACCTCTTAAGGCCTGTTCCGCCAGCAAGGCCATTTTTTGGGTCCTTTTAAAATCCCATTGAGGCGGAAGACCGGCATGAACCAGGCAGAAATCCTCGTTAAAATGAAACAGCGGCCGATGTCTCAGCCAATCGATTAACTCATCCCTATCCGGCGCTTCAAGTATCGGCAGCAGCGAGTCTTTTTTATTGGCTATTTTGGGCGCGCAGGATGCGGCCAACAAATGCAAATCATGATTGCCCAGCACCGTGATCGCAGAATCCCCCAGCGATTTGACAAAGCGTAGGGTTTCCAAAGACTTGGGGCCGCGATTGACCAGATCGCCGGCAAACCACAGTTGATCGGACTGTTCATTAAAAGAGATAGTATCGAGGAGTCTTAATAATTCATCAAAACAGCCTTGAATATCGCCGATAGCATAAATAGACATTTTTAATGCAGGGTTCTTGGGATGGATAAGGTAAACCGGGGGACGTCTGCGCTAAAATTATCGCCATCATCCGAATGCATAGTGTAGTCGCCCTGCATGGTGCCGACAGGAGTGGCTATCATCGCACCGCTGGTGTAACGAAAAGACTCGCCGGGTTTAAGATAAGGATGTTCGCCGATAACGCCATCGCCTCTGACTTCCTGGATCTTGCCATTGGAATCGGTAATCAGCCAATGACGCTGGAGCAGCTTTGCCGGTATTTCGCCGACGTTGGTGATAGTGATGGTGTAGGCAAAGACATAGCGATCCTCATCGGGAGAAGATTGCGCCTCTATGAAATGAGGCGTGGCTTCAACTATTATTTTGTTTTTTTCGTTCATTATTAGATCATATAGGTTATGTGTTGATTATTTCATCGTAACTTTTCATTAAACGCAAGTAACTATTCAGTATGAAATACAAAGACTGCTTTTTAATCCTGCTGTTGGCTTTATCCCAAGCGACTCAGGCGGAAGACGGCCAAGATTTATTTGCGGCGGCAATGATGGGCAAGCTTGAAAGAACAGAGGCTTTGCTGGCACAAGGGATTGATGTTAACGCTAAAACAGCCGGCGGTCGCACCGCGCTGATGGCCGCGAGTTTCAACGGCAATGTAAAGGTTGTTAAAGCTTTGCTGGCGTACGGGGCCGATGTCAGCATCGCCGATAATTCAGGATCGACCGCATTAATGGATGCGCTGGTTTTCGGCAATGAAGACATCGTAAATTCCCTGATTACAGCCGGAGCCGATGTTAACGCACTGGATAAACAAAATGTGACGGTCATGGCCAGAGCCAAAAAAACCGCCCACGAAAAAGTCATTAAAATTCTGGAAAAAGCCGGGGCAAAAGAAGAGGCGGAAGTGCCGATAGAAGAAGCGGCAGCAGCCAAAGACGGCGCAGCCGGAAAACCGGCAGAAAAGCCGGACGCCAAACCACCCGTCAAAAAATAATTTAACTCAGGACAAAACATTGCACATTCACATCTTAGGTATTTGCGGAACATTCATGGGCGGACTCGCCGTGATTGCACGGCAGTTGGGTCACCAAGTCAGCGGTTCCGATCAAAATGTTTATCCGCCGATGAGCACACAGCTGGAACAGCAAGGCATCGTGTTGATGGAAGGCTATCGGGCGGAAAACCTGGACGGCAAACCCGACCTGGTGATTATCGGCAATGCCTTGTCGCGCGGCAATCCTGAAGTCGAAGCGGTGCTAAACAGGGGGCTCAGATACGTATCGGGTCCGCAATGGCTGGCGGAGCATGTGTTGCAGGACAAATGGGTGCTGGGCGTTGCCGGAACCCACGGTAAAACCACCACGACCAGCATGCTCAGCTGGATATTGGAGCATCAGGGTTTTAAGCCGGGATTTTTAATCGGCGGCATCCCGTTAAATTTCGGCATTTCGGCGCGGCTGGGCGAGTCCGATTTTTTTGTGATCGAGGCCGATGAATACGATTCCGCGTTTTTCGACAAGCGCTCAAAGTTCGTTCACTACCGCCCCCGCACCGCGATCCTGAATAACCTGGAATACGATCATGCCGATATTTTTCCCGACCTGGATGCGATCAAAAAACAATTCCACCATTTGGTCAGGACGGTGCCCGGCGAGGGCCTGATTATCAGCCCCGAATGCGACGCCAATATTAATGACGTACTGGCGATGGGCTGCTGGACGCCGGTTGCCAAGACTTCGATTAATTCAGATGCTCAATGGAACGCGCAACTGATCAACAGCGACGGCAGCCGGTTTAATGTGCTGATGGACAACCAAGAGCAAGGTTGTGTCGAGTGGTCGCTGACCGGCGAGCATAATGTCTACAACGCGCTGTCTGCGATAGTTGCTGCAAAACACGTCGGCATCCTGCCCAAGGATGCGATAACCGCGCTGGGACGGTTTAAAAACGTCAAGCGCCGCATGGAAGTGATCGCCAATATCAACGGCGTGACTATATACGACGACTTCGCTCATCACCCGACCGCGATACAAACGACGCTGGACGGCTTGCGCAAACAGGTGGGGCGGGAGCGCATCATCGCCATCGTTGAGCCGCGCTCGAATACCATGCGCCTGGGCGTACATACCAAAACGCTGGCGGAATCCTTAGGCAATGCCGATATGGCCATCATCTACCAACCGGAAGCGATGGGCTGGGACTTGGGCGAGCTGAAAAAATACGCCGGTAATATCGAAATCTGTTCATCGCTGGATGACATCATCAATAAGCTAAAATTCGAAGCGCGCTACGGCGGGCATTTCGTGTTGATGAGCAATGGCAGCTTCGGCGGCATTTATCAGCGCTTGCAGGATGAATTGAACAGCTGATTTTAATAATGGAACGCAGATGACGCTGATGAATATGATTAAATAAGATTTTTTGATTTATCCGTGTTTATCATAATTATCAGCGTCATCCGCGTTCTATTTACAATTTTCAAATACAAAACATAAATCCGAATGCAAATACAACAAGCCCTGCAAGCCCTGCTGAACAAACAAAATCTCAGTTCCGATGAAATGCGCGAGGTGATGCGGCAAATCATGAGCGGCAACGCCACCGATGCTCAAATCGGCGGCTTTTTAATCGCCTTGCGCTGCAAAGGCGAAACCATCGACGAAATCGCCGCCGCCGCCGAAGTGATGCGCGAACTGGCCGCCAAAGTGGCTATAACAGGCGACCATGTCATCGACACCTGCGGCACCGGCGGCGACGGTGCGAACACCTTTAACATTTCCACCACCTGCGCTTTTGTCGTCGCCGCAGCAGGCGGACAGGTCGCCAAACACGGCAATCGCTCAGTGTCCAGCAGTTGCGGCAGCGCCGACTTGCTGGAAGCCGCCGGGGTAAACCTGGATTTAACGGCCGAGCAAGTCGCGCACTGCGTCAATGAAATCGGCGTCGGCTTCTTATTTGCGCCCAAACATCACGGCGCAATGAAACATACCAGCAATGCCCGTAAAGAAATGGGCGTCAGGACCCTGTTCAATCTGTTGGGCCCGTTATCCAATCCCGCCGGAGCGCCCAATCAGTTGATCGGAGTATTCGCCAAACAGTGGGTGGAGCCGCTGGCGCAGGCGTTAAAAAAACTCGGCAGCAAACATGTGCTGGTGGTTAGCGCCGACGATGGCTTGGATGAAATCAGCATTGCATCGCCTTCAACCATTGCCGAGCTTAAAGACGGCGAAGTGACCTGTTACACGATTACGCCGGAACAATTCGGTTTTAAACGTGCCGGCCTGGCAGAATTGGCCGTTGATGGTGCCGCTTCCAGCCTAGTGATGGTAAAATCGGTGCTGGACAATAAAGCCGGAGCGGCCAGGGACATCGTGGCGCTCAATGCAGGCGCGGCAATTTACGCGGCCAATATCACCGATTCCTTAAGCGCCGGCATTGAAAAAGCCCAAGAGCTTATCGCCAGCGGCGCGGCAAAAGCCAAATTTGACGCGCTGGTTGAATTTAGCCAGAGATAGATTTTAAACATGTAGGGGCGAATTCATTCGCCTTACGCTGGTTCCCAAGCTCCAGCTTGGGAACCCAGACGAGAAGCTCCAGCTTCGCGAGACTGGAAGCTGGAGCTTCCCACACCGAATTCCCAAGCCGGAGCTTGGGAACTAGCACAACCTTATAAAACAACTAAAGCCATGACCGATACCCCAGACATCTTAAAAAAAATCCTCGATAAAAAAGCCGAAGAGGTTGCCAGACGCAGACTGGGCATGACCATCGCTAATCTGGAAGAAATTGCCGGAGGCGTAGAAAGCCCACGCGGATTTTATAACGCCCTGCACAGCAAGGTATTGGCTAAGAAACCGGCCATTATTGCGGAAATCAAAAAAGCCTCGCCCAGCAAAGGCGTGATCCGTGAAGATTTCCAACCGATCGCCATCGGCCAGGATTACGCGATGAATGGCGCGACCTGCCTGTCGGTATTAACCGATAAGGATTTTTTTCAGGGTTCGGAAGTCTACCTGCAAATGGTCAGGGAACGCTGCCCGCTGCCGGTGTTAAGAAAAGACTTCATGATCGACCCGTATCAAATCTATGAAGCCCGCGCCTTGGGCGCCGACTGCATATTGCTGATTGTCGCCGCGCTGGAAGACGGCCAAATGCACGAACTGTCCGACATCGCAACCAAACTGGGCATGGATGTGTTGGTGGAAGTTCATAATGCAGAGGAACTGCAAAGAGCGTTAACGCTGGACACCAAACTGATCGGCATCAACAACCGCAACCTGCGCACTTTTGAGACGTCCTTGCAGACTACGTTGGATTTAAAAACGCAAGTCCCCGCAGACCGTTTAATCATCACCGAAAGCGGCATTCATACCCATGAAGACGTACAGCTGATGCTGGATAATGACATCTATACCTTCCTGGTCGGCGAAGTGTTTATGCGTGCGGAAAGCCCGGGGCAGAAGATGAGGGAGTTGTTTGCTTTGTAGGATATACTGCCGCTCTTAATGTGCGAATGCTTACATAGCTTTCTCTGGGCTTACAACGATTGAATTCCTGAGTAGGAAAATATGGTAAAGCTTACCCGATCAGCTGCTTGTTCAAACCTATGTCCCAACGCATAGTGTTCGGCATGATTGTTTGCTTGATCGTAAGCCTTTCATGGTCTTGCGCCTGTCTAGCCGATGCGAGTGAAATTGTCGGTGCTTGGTATCAAGCACCTGAAGATTGGACCTATCAGGGACAGGTCGATATTGCGGCCGCCGGACTCAAGCCGGTAGCTAAAGTGGCATTGATTGGCGGCCACTTCTTCCAGCAGGCGGATTTCGACATCAATACGGCCGGTCGCCATGTGCTGGATTTCAAGAACACCAGTACCATCGGGCATTTCCGCCATATCATCCTTGACGCGCAGGGACATCCGGTTGTCGATGTGCAAGGCGGCATCCTGAGTAGCGAGATAAACCCTTTTTTCCTGCGGCATGGCCGCGAGGTCGATCTTCCCATCGGTCATTATCGCCTGCTGACCGAACTGGATTCTCCCTTCTTCCTGGCCGACCCGCAACCCTATCTGGACTCACTGGATACTTATCGGCAAACGATCAAACCGGGGAATGCTCTGACCTTGCTTTGCCTGGGCATGTTTCTGGGTTTGATGATCTATTATGCGGCGCTGGCGACTGCGCGCTGGAGCTTGTCTGCGGCGATGTACTCGATCTTTATTCTCGGCAATCTGTTGTATAACGGCACTGCGCTGCTGGTATTTACAGAGTTGTTCGATATGCACCGGTTTTATCTGGTTAGCGTTCCTATCCTGTTTTCCAATTGCGCCTATATCCTGTTTGTGATGTCTTTGCTGGAAATACGGCATAGCACCTATCCGCGCCTATACAATGCCGGTGCAGTGGTGTTGGCCTTGTTGGGCGGGCTGATAGTGCTGGCGGCGGTTATGCCGCACTGGTCGTTGGAAATAGATCGTTACGGTGTCTTTCTGTTTCTGACTTATGGTTTGGTGGTCGGCATTGTGCTCTCGCTTGAGGGCAACGTCATTGCGCGGCTTTATCTGTGCGCCATTGGGACGTTTTTTGTGTTGGGAATCACGACGATTTCGGTCAGCAGTCTCAACTCTTACGGCCTGTATATTGAGCACATGGGACTTTTCGCGGTGTCGGTAGAGGTCATGCTGCTGGCGCTGGTGCTGTCTTACCAGTTTGCCCAGCTTTATCGCGATAAGGAATATGCGCTGGAGTGCATGGAACACAGTGACCGCGTTGCCCGTACCGATACTCTGACCGGCCTGCCCAACCGTGTGGCGCTGGATTTGGCGCTGGAAACCTTGCCGCAGCATGGCAGCCTGACGTTTATCGATATGGACGGCCTCAAGTTTTATAACGACCGGTTCGGGCATGAGCGCGGCGACGAATTGCTACGTGCGTTCGCCCGGCACTTGAGCGAGCGTTTGGGCGTTAAAGCGCAAGCGCATCGTCTGGGTGGCGACGAGTTTGCGATTACCTGTGAACATGGCGATGTGACATGGGTCGAGAGTATGTTGACGCAGGCTGTCGAAGATTTGGGTGACAGCGGGTTTAAGTCTGCCGGAGCCAGTTCAGGCTCGGCGCATGTCCACGAAACCCCGGATAAAGGAAAACTCCAGCACATGGCTGATTGTCGAATGTATGAAAATAAGCGCAGCAACAAGCGGAGCCGCAATGAAGATCAGGAATCAGTTCTAACATAACCAACGAGGAGAAGAACAATGCAACGTATTTACGGTTTGGTCTGGCCGATCATATTATCGGTCATGTTGCCGCTGGTGGCGGCGTGGTTTGCCTATCCCGAAACCCATTTGCCACCCGGCTTCGGCGTATTTCCGCCGCTTTTGGTGGCGGAAGCGCCCGATTTCAACCTGATAATCTTCGTTGCGCTGGCGCTGGTGGAAGCCGCTTTCGCCCTGTTTCTGCTGTTCCCTCAATGGTTCGGCTTCACCCTACCGACTCCGCCGCCCAAGCCGCCCGCGGCGGCGTTTCCGGTATGGTTCTGGTTTGGCGCGGCGCTGACGCTGTTTTTCTGGTGGTTGATGTGGACACGGGTCACGCCCTTTGGCGACTTGGTGTATTACGCCTTCACGCCTTTGTGGTGGGGCTTCATCCTGACGTTGGACGGGCTGGTATATCGCCGTAGCGGCGGTTATTCATTGCTGGCGACGCGGCCTAAAACCCTGATCATCAGTGCGGCGGTCTCGATAGTCGGTTGGTTCTATTTCGAGTATTTCGACTATTTTGCGTTGGGCAACTGGTATTACCCTAACACCGCCGACGGTGTGATGCCGCTTAGTCATGCCACTGTCGTGCTGTTGTTTCTGACGGCCTATACCACGGTCTGGCCTGCCATCTTCGAGTGGTATACCCTGCTTAACACCTTTCCCGGCTTGGTCGGCCGTTATAGCAACGGTCCAAAAATAGCGCTGCCGGGCGGGCTCTTGCTTTGGGGCGGCTTCTTTTTGATCTTCATCCTGGTGTTCTTTCCCTACCCGCTGTTCTGGGTGTTGTGGATCGGGACGCTGGCGATCTTTTCCGGACAACTGCTCAGAAAAGGTATATGGAATCCGTTCACCGCAATGGCGGAAGGCAACTGGGGACCGGCCTTGCTGGTGGCGCTCAGCAGTCTGTGTAACGGATTTTTCTGGGAATTATGGAATTGGGGCAGCAACGCCAATCCGGCATTACCGGCAACCAACCCCAACTATTGGATATACGATATTCCCTACGTCAATGTTATACACATTTGTTCCGAAATGCCGTTATTGGGATACATGGGCTACATGCCTTTCGGCATTCTGGTTTGGGTGGTGTTTATCTGGCTCGGAGCATTGTTCGGATTTGACACCGGACTGTTAAAGGACGATCAGGACAAAGGCTGATGATTTTTTCTCATTATCCACAGACGGAACTCAGTTAAGCGCAGATGCAAATAAACAAACAATTAAAAGTCTTTTATTCACCACGAAGGCACGAAGGACACGAAGAAATAATACTTCATGTCCTTCGTGCCTTCGTGGTGATAATCTTTTAAGTTTTCTTAAACGTTTTTTTGGGCTACCAGCGGCGGCTCAACATGAGATGCAGGAATAACGCTTCGTTCCTGACTTCGGCATTGCCGAACAGGGGGCTGGTGTAGTTCTCCTTGACCGGAAGCATATACTCTACGCCCCCGGTTAGCCGCCATTGCGTAGTGATCTGCCGCGCAGCACCCAGCGTGAGGTGGTGTTCGAGGATTCCGGCCAGCAATGGGCTGGAGTTTTGCGACGGGATCGGATTTTGCCATAGTTGTGCCCGGCGTAGATCGTGGTGAGTTCGTTCCAGTTGTAAGCCAGCCCGGAGGCGAACACCCACTGGTTTTTCCAGTCGCCGGCCGACACGACTTGATAGGCTGCCGGGGCCAAGGGATTTTCAGGATCGGTGGCGCGTAAAGTGACAGACTTGACCGCGTCGGCCCAGTTGATCCAATTGACTTTAAAAGACAACAGCCAGGCATCGACCGGCTTGAACGCCACCCCCAACGCAACTTCGCGCGGCAGCGCCAGGCCCGTCACGCTGGCATTGCGATACTTGACCACACCCAGACCCATCCCGGAATAATTGGCATTCAGCTCACCGTCGGTCAGCGGCAACTCGGTTTTTTCCGTGTACGCCGCCGCCAGTGTCAGGGACGGATTGACGCGATACTGCACTCCCAACTTGAATCCCACCTTGAGCGCGGAGGCATCGTCGAGCTTATACCCTGCAAACGGGGATGCGCCGACCGAGGTATCGGGGAAAAACTTCTGCTTTACGCCGGCATAAGTGACCGCCAAACTGGCTCCTACCGACCAGGCATCGTTAATTTTGCAGCCTACTCCGGGGATTACTTTGGCGATGCCGAACAGCGAACTCATATCGTCGCGGTTGCCGAATGCGGTGTTGATGCTTTTAAACACCCCGCCTGCGCCGCCTTGGCTGAACAACCCAACCCCTACGGTACATGGCATCGAATCAAGCGATGCCGCATAACCGCCGCCGCCCAGAAAAGTGTATTCATTGTCGGCGTGCTTTTCGTTGCCGAAACTATCCTTGTGCGTAAGATCGAAGGTGCGCAGCCCCGAGGCAAAGCCGTCGAACGCCTGCCCATGAATCTGCGTCAATCCAGCCGGATTGGTGTTGAGTGCGCTGGTATCCCGCGCCACCGCAATATCGGCCCCTCCCATCAGTGTCGATTCGGTTCCGAAGCCGATCAGGTTGATGCCGTTGGTGGCAAACGCCAGCGGATTGAATAGCGCAAACAGTAACGCCACGCCGCATAAGCGTGTGAATAAGTGCATGATCAGTGTTCTGTAATTATTATTGTTGCTACCAGTGTAGTTTAAAAATTACATTTGTTCGACTGAATTCACCCAAACATTGTCAGCAAATAATTACAATATCTTAAAGAAGGGTTAATATATCAGCTACCTTAGCGTTTGCATGCATTAATTCCATACCTTCAAGCAAAGCTTGAGAGTCCACAAATCTATTCCATCCGAGAACCCCACATAGTGAGGTTTTTTTATGTCTGCAATAAAGAGCAACAACAATGAAAATAACAAGCGCCTGCGAAGAATTCCTCAGCCACTGCCGCGTCGGTAAAAATCTTTCCGAGCATACCTTGCGCGCCTACAACATCGACTTGAACGAGTTTTCCGCCTTCTGCACCCAAACAACCGCCATAGCCGACTGCGACCGGCACATACTGCGCAATTATTTAACTTACCTATTCGACAAAAAGAACCTGAAAGAAACCAGCATCAAGCGGCGCATGGCCTGCCTGAAAGCCATGTTTCATTGGCTGGAAAGCGAAGAGCTGCTGGCGAACAATCCTTTTCACAAATTCAAAGCTCCGATCAAATTGCCGAAGCGGCTACCGCGCAGCTTGGCGGCACACGAGTTACGCTCCCTGTTAACCGCGCCATTGGCGGAGCTGGGCATCAAAACGCCCGGCGAAGTGGAAAGTATTGTTGGCAACCTGAGCCGTAAACAATTCAACCACATCACCTGCTTGCTAACCGTTGAATTATTGTTTTACACCGGCATGCGCATCGGCGAACTGACGCAAATTCTCCTGAGCGATATAGATTTGCAGGATTCCATCATCAAAATCACCGGCAAAGGCAACCGGGAGCGCCGGGTCTTTATCAACGATTCCGAGTTAACTCGCTTGATTGAAGTTTATATCCATTTGCGACTGCGATATAACCCCAAAGACAAGCACCTGTTTATCTCCATCCACGGCAACCCGGCATCTCCGCAGTTTTTACGTAAGCTCATCGCCGGTAGTGCCGAACAGGCCAGCATGGAGTGTCATATCACCCCGCATATGTTGCGGCACAGCACTGCCACGCATCTGCTGGAGGCGGGGGTAGACATCCGACATGTACAGAAATTGTTGGGGCATAACAGTATCTCCACTACCGAGATTTATACGCAGGTTAGTGATAACAGTTTGAAGGAGGTGATTTGTAAGGGGCATCCGATTATAGCGGGTTCCCAAGTTCCAGCATGAGAATCCAATGATAATAACGTTGGAGCGTTTTCTCTGCATTCCCACGCCGGAGCGGGAACGATAGAAAGACAGCTTCCATTGCATCAGCCGTTCTCTACGGGCACCGTGCGGATTGCCTAAGGTTGAGTTTTTATAGCTTTACAGCGTAATAACTCATACATTTTTAAGTCTCCATTTTAGCGTTACCTGCATTTGTGCTTCACCACTGAAATTGACTAATACCGCACCAGCTTCTGTGCCTAATTTAATGGCTAATTGGACTTCCAACTCTTCTGGTTTCATAGATTCATCTAGGCTTTGCACACCTGCTACAACCTGTGTGGCGCAATGTCTGACTAAATCAACACCACTACTGAAAGCGCCTTGTGCATGTTGTAAGGTGTCGTGAATAATATTCGAACCTGATCGTGTTGAACGGGTTCGCTCGAACGATTCTCCATTATATTCTGATATACCAGGAGGTTTTTCCTTGTTTTCTATCAGAATAGAGATTATTTCGCCGTTAATGATTTCGGTGCTATGTATAATGGACATGTTTTTTTATATAATTAATATTATTTAATACACTCACTACTTACTTTATCAGTTTCTAATAAAGTTTTTATTTTAGCGATATTGGGATGAGTAATGTTTTTTTCGGCAAAAGTTTTAAAATCATCTAACACTACGTCTTTCCAGGGCTTTTGAGAAGAGAATATTTTTTCTTTTTTCATTTTAAGGTGTATTTTTTCAGATTCACATAATTGGTTTGTTAACATATAGCCGTGTGCTAGATTGGTTATTATCCACGTCTCATTTGGATCAGATTCCAGTCCTTTTTCAGCCGAATTGATCACTCTTTCTGGTTGATCTGTTAATAATAAATGCCAAGATAATGCGCCATACGCATTTGCAATCGATTTTTTATTAATATGGTCTTTAAGATGAGATTGTTGGTAATAATTTAAAGCATTACTAAGTAAATCATTCACTTTGGTGTCATTGTTAGATTTTATATATAAATCTGATAAACTATAGTTAAACTCAAGATAGCTGCTTAAATATTTATATTTTATTTCTTCTGCTATTTGTAATGCCTGATTAATGTAATCTGGTAACATTAAGTTATTTGATGAAATTTTAGATTTTAATAATCGGGTAACCGATTCTAAATAGACTATTTTATCTGTTTCTATTGTTTTTGTCTTATGAGTAACGCTTTTTTCAAATTGTTTTCTGCTTTCTTCTGCCATGTCGTCTGCAACTTTTAATGCGAACGCATAATCTTGTAGTTTATTGAAATTATTATAATAATCTATTTTTTTGTTAATATTGTAGCCCTGCTTATAAGCCTTCTGATAATTTTTAATGGCATTATCGTTGTCGGCTTTGAGCTTGTAATAATTGCCATATAAATAATATATTTTAGGATCCGGTGAATTGACAAGTTTAATATAGGTTGACAGGTAAGTTAATGCATCGTCAATGTTTGTGTTATTTGTTTTATGAAAGTTAATTATCACATCAGCTGCTTTTAGGTATGAACTAGGATTTTTCGAAGTCACTTTTTCTTTAATTAACTTCATCTCACTTAATTGGGCTTTATTCAGATTTTCAACTTCCTGCTGAAATTTTTTTTCTAGAGCCGTTAGGTCCACTTTTTCTTTAAATAATATTCCGACTAATTGCTTTATTTGCTCATTGGTCATGAATGGTAATATATTTTGCCAATCCTGCTTCTCTTTTGCGTACATCGACTCGGTTTCCTTGATTAAAGGTTCAAGCAATACAAGCAAAGTTTTTCTGAGTCCTGTTTTTAAAATACTATCCAAATACATATTTACCGTTTGTTCACTTTGGTTGGCGAGAGTTGTCACTGTAATAAGACCAAATTCTTTAAATTCATCTTCTGCCTTTTCCGCTCGATTTTTTTCTATTCGAGCTTGTGTCTCTGACTCTTCTGCTTTTGTTTTTAACCAATAACTGATTACAGCAAATGCACTAACTAAAATAATAACACTACTAATACTGGCAATTAGCCAAAAACGCTTACGCTTGTATTGCTTTAAACTGGCGCTAATAAAACCAATTTCTTTTGAATTGAGTAATTGCTTATACGCTTGTTGTTTTTCCTGGGCGGTTAATAACTTACCACCCTGTAACAATAACCCCTTGTCCTGTTTACTGTGTTGCCAATCTTCTATAGTTTGATTCAAATTATCGCGCCATTTTTTAAAATCACGTTCTTCATCAATCCAGCCACGCAATCTCTCCCAATGTTGAATTAGAGCTTCGTGAGCAATATCTACCACCGTTTGTGATAACGCATCTTCACTACGATTACTAACTAACAGCCGAGTATCGCTGAGTTCTTGTAAAGTTTGATTAATTAAGGATTCAGGATGTTGTGTGCTAATTAAATCCTGTTTAAAAGCACGTTTGCGGGTGTCTTCTCTACCCTCACCTAATTGTGTCACGCTTAAAAACAGCCATTTAGCGGCGGATTGTTGGTCTTCGCTGAGCTTTGCAAAAGTCTTTTCAGCACGATTTTCTAACGCGCCGCCCAAACGCCCCAGCTTTATATAATCAGCTAAGGTAAGAGCGTCGCTTTGGCGTTGCTCCCATAGTTGAGTCAAGGCATATTGCAATAGGGGTAAATGAGCAGGAGCAGTTTTAATGTCAACCAAAATTTCGGCTAATAATAAAGGGTCTATGTTTAAGCCGGCTTGCTTTGCAGGTTTTACTACCGCCGAGGTAATTTCCTCTTCACTCATTGGTGTAACAGCAACTAAATGTTGTTCGATTTGCAATGCCAAGCCCGAGTAGTTTTGTTCAGTAGCCTGACGCATAAAATCAGCGCGTAAGGTAATTACCACGCACAGTTTTTTTTGCGTTAGTTCTAACGCATCGAGTAAACAGGCAAAAAATGCCTTCCTTTCAGTTTCGTTTTGGCACAGCGTAAAAACTTCTTCAAACTGATCGATTAATAGCAGCAACTTGGGCGCTGGATGGGCCAATATCAATTGCTTTAATCCCTCAGCCCCTCTATTTAAGAGTTGCTCCGCTTCCTGTAATTGTGTGGCGCGGTTTATGGGGGAAAGGTCGGGATCAATGAAACTGGTTGCCAGATTTTGTAGAGGATGCTCACCAGGGCAAAAAATTAAAAACTTCCATTTTTCGCTGCCCGATAAACGTTGTCCTTGCTGTAATTGATGTATCAGACCCGCACGGGCTAATGATGATTTACCGCTACCAGAGGCTCCAATGATGGCGATAAAGCTATCGTTACTTGCTTGCGTTATCAGGCGGTCGGTTAAGAGTTCACGCCCATAAAAATAACTGGGATCGGTGTCATTGCAATCGAAATATTGTAAACCTTTGTAAGGGCAAAGAGTGGAGGTTTTAGTTGCAACTTTTACGGGCGCTTGTATGCTTTGCGTCAAAATTATCGCTTCACCAGAATTGGCAAAGACTGGGCTTTGGGTTTCTTTTTCAAGTTGTTCTCTGATGATGATCGCCAATTCAAAATTATCAATTTTACCTTTAGCTGTCGGGTTTAAACCCTGTAATAAAGCTTTTGTTAATACGCCGTGATTGCCAGAAATTTCCTCATAAGCCACTTCAAAATCACGCGAAGCTGCGATAAAACAAAAATCTCGCCCTTTATTTCGACCGCTTGGATTTGCTTGGTGAAAATTTAGTAATGAGCCGCTGTGACAACAATCTAACCAAATGATTTTCTGTTTAACGGGACTTTCCTGTAATAAATCGTGTAACCAACGCAATGATATTCCACAAAAAATTTTGTGAGGATTGCAATCGCTGGTACATAAGTAACCTTCATCAACACCTAGTGTGTCTCTAAAACCGTGTCCTGCAAAATAGAATAAGGCTGTTTCTGGAGCTTGATGACTGTCCGGTTTAAATAATTTTACGAGTGCTTGCTTTAATTGCGCGGTGGTAACTTCGGTTTGTTTCCCGATTTGTAATTGTTGTTTGTCGTTAATGCTTTCAGGTAATCGGCCAATTTTAAAATTGCCGTATTGCTCTAATAACTGTGCTATTGCTTCGGCATCATGGGCGGGTAGATGTAGCGAGTCTATGTTTTGGTATTGGTTAATACCCACGATTAAAGCATCACGGCTCATATTTTTGTCTCTGTTTGGTTTGTTATCGTTCCCACGCTCTGCGCTCGTCGTTATACATAAGTATTGAAAAGCACGTCATCCCGGCAGGGATTGCCGGGATCCAGGCTACATGGACGTACACAGCTCGCCATCTATGGCACTGGATACCCGCTTCCCGGCGGGTATGACGCGTTACTTAGATACTTGTGTATAACGACGAGTGCTGGAGCGTGGGAATGATGTGGTGTCTGGCGCTGCCAAGTCATCCCCCTCAATGCCCAGCCATCCCCACATCCCTTTTCTTAAACTGAATCACCTGCATCATCCCCATATCCTCATGAGACAACAAATGACAATGCAGCACCGTTTTGCCGTCGAAATCTTCATAACGGGTCAAAATGGTTTGCGGCTGGCCGTATTTCACCAGAAGACTGTCGCGCCACAGGGTTTCCGTGTTGCCGAGCGGGTCGGTGCGGGTGGTTTGGAAGTCGTTGGTGTGGATATGGAAGACATGGTTCCGGGTCGGATCGGCGGAACTGATGATCCAACTGTCGGTGCCGGTTTGCGGGCCGTTGCTGTCTTCCGGGGATTTTGCCAGTTCTTCGGCATTGGGGCGTAGCTCCAAAACGCGCGGCTGGTTGGCATCGAAAACATGGCCGTTCACCTGGAAGCCTATCGGATAGCAGGGGGTTTTGTCCCTGTCCGGGTTGCAGGCAATGCCGCCATCGTTGCCGCCTATCGGCTGATCGCGGTTAAAAGTGGCGATTTGGTTGTATTTGACATTGCTGTTTTTAATGTCGGTATACGGGTACAGTTTTGCCATTTCTTCGTTGCTCGGCAGTCCGGTGTCTGCAACCGGTTCGCCTTCCACTTCGACCCAGGCGACCACATAGTCGGTAAAGCTCGCTGTGGACGGGTCCAAGCGGCCGCTGATGTAAGTGTCGGCGGCCAGTTTGTAACGGCCGGGCGTTTTGCTCGCCTGCACCAGTACGTCGCTACGGCTGCCCGGTATTAATTCTACGGCTTGCCGTTTCAGCTTGAAGGTTTTTTCCTGATCCCAATCGCCGGTGCAGCAGTAGTCTTTTTGCTCCCAGTTGTTCACCCAGGTGTCCACTTGGCTCAAGTAATTACCGTCCACGGCGATTTCGTGCAAGTCGTGCTTTTCCAGGGTGAGTTGGGCGGTGCGGTTAAATGAGCTGTCGATAAAACGCCAGCGCTGTACTTCGCCGGGACGCATTTTTAGGGTCGGCGCGATTTGGCCATTGACCAGCAGGTAGCGGTTGCGCACAAAAGCCCGGTCATCGCCCAAGGCCAGGAAATCGTTTACCTTTCCGGTGTCGTCGTAGGGAAGGGTTTGCAGCATGAAGATTTTTTCATTGGCGTTGGCTTTCATGATCGATTCGGGCGTTTTGGCGGGATCGTCCTCAACGATGATCGCGCCTTCCATGCCGCTGCCCACTTGGACGCCGGTGGAACCATGCACATGGGGATGATACCAATATGTGCCGGGGCCATGGGTTTTCGGGATGTTAATGGTGATTTGCCTGGGGTTGGCGCTTAGGCTGCTATTTTTAGAATTCTTATAGGGAACCGGCGGCACCATGACCAGGATATTGTCGGCATCGCCGCTCGGCGAAACGTGCATGCCGTGGGTGTGCAGGTTGGTGCAATTGAATTTATCGGGCAGCGGCGATCCGCCGAATGCATCGTGCGGATTATTGCAAAGCTGTTCCGGCGTTAATTTGCCGGTCTGGCCCAAGGCGTTGTTGAGGGTGATGTTCAGCGTATCGCCGGGTTTGACGCGCAGGGTTGGCCCAACCAGTTTACCGTTGTAGGAACGCAAGGTAACGCCGCAACCGGCGATTTTGGTTTTGGCAGGCTCGGTAAAAACGACGTTCAGCTTGGCGGTGAGTTGACCGTTAACCGACTTGATTTCTTCAGGTGCTGCGTAGGCTTGGCCGCCGTAGGTTTTGAGGTCGGTTTCCTGGTATATACAGGCCGGGTCGGACGGTGTGTCGGTGGTATCGGCCAGGATCGGCATTGAGTGTAGGCCGGCGATCAGGACGAGCAGTGCGGTGCGAGTGGCTGTGAAATAGAACATGGTTATCTCCTGATTCAGTGAGGCTTGACGGATGGGCAATTACGCTCAGCAGCATCAGTAGCGGCAACGGTCTCTTTGGTGCGTTCGTTGTGGCAGGAAGGACAGCCGGGTGCGGCGCATTTTACGCATTGCGTCGGCACGCCTGGATAATTCGCGTCGTACTCACCGGTGGGGCAAGCGTGACCGGTGCCTTGAGGTGTTGCGGTGGCGGTTGGCGATGGATCGGCCATCGCTGTTCCCATTAGCAGGGCAAGCATAACCGTTAGAATGACAGTTTTGAGGTTGAGCATAGTGAGGTGTGCCTTTTTATTATTATGTGTGCGGTGGAGATTAAGGGTGTCGCTTTAATTATGTCGCGGTTCGTCGAGCGGTTTTATCAAGTTGGCCGCCACGAAAGCCTGTTGGGTACTTAAGATTCACGAATGATAGGAATTCCAAGAGGGCTTTTAGCTCAGCCGAATGATGCGCTTCGGGTGAAATGTCAGCCTCTTTCAATGTAAAGTAAATCTGGAAGGGCGCTGCATTCTAACGGAAAAAATGAGTCTGGCAAACGTTTAAATCTTGTTCATGACAAGAGAATGGAGCCAATCGTTAACATCAACGAACTAAATACCTTAGAACAAGGTGGAACGGATTTTAATCGTTGGTCAAGAACTCACCTTTCCGGTTGCCGGTAGCAAGGACAAGAAAATCTATCCTTATGAAGGTATAATGCCGTTTTATGCAAACCCCATTGGACCGGATCAATGACAGGACCGCTGAACAATTGCAAAAAGAACGCTCTAAATCATTTGAATCATTAATGAACAAGACTAAAAAATCGGCTGAGTTATTGGGATTTATTGACCCCTTTTTCAGGCTCATTCATCTGTTGGCAAATACGGCCATTCTAAAGTTGTCGGCGTCGGTTCCGGGCATTTCCGGTGTAAAAATGTTTCTCACTGCCCGGTAAAGTTACAAAACATGAATGCCGCAAATCCCATTGGTGTTTTCGATTCAGGCGTTGGCGGGTTGTCCGTCCTCCATGAGATTCGCAGGGCGCTGCCGGGGGAGGATTTGTTGTATGTGGCGGACTCGGCCCATGCGCCGTACGGCGATAAATCCCAGCAGTTTATCGAGGATCGGTCGATTGCCATTACCGAGTTTTTGGTGAGCCGGAACGCCAAGGCCATCGTCGTTGCCTGCAACACGGCAACCGGCGCGGCGATAACAACGTTGCGCTCAAGGTTCTCCATGCCGATTATTGCGATGGAGCCTGCCGTCAAACCGGCGTCAGAGAATTCCAAATCAGGCGTTATCGGCGTTCTGGCGACCAGCCGGACCTTGACTAGCGATAATTTTGTGAAGTTGTTTGCGCGATACGGCGCGGATGTCGAGATATTGGGGCAGGCGTGTCCCGGACTGGTTGAGCAAGTGGAAGCGGGAGACCTGTCGGGCGATAAGACCCGGATATTGCTTGAGCGATATGTGCTTCCATTGCTGGAGCGGGGGGCGGATACGCTGGTGCTGGGCTGTACGCATTATCCGTTCTTGGCGCCGCTGATACGGCAGATAGCCGGGCCTGGGGTGGCTGTCATAGATTCCGCCGCCGCCGTTGCGCGGCAACTTCGCCGTCGGCTGGAAGTTGTCGATCTATTGGCGGATGGGGCCAGGGTCGGGGGGGAATCCTGCTGGACCAGCGGTGCAGTGGATAAAGCGCTGCCGCTGTTTGCTCAGTTATGGAAGGCGGACGTCGAGGTGTGTGCTTTGCCAAGCCAGTCCTTGGAATAAGGGCATTCTCACCACGAAGACACGAACGACTGTAGGGACAGTATTTGCTCCTGCAATATCTGCATTCACCACATCCATGTGGATCATGTAGGTAAGGGGCGTGAGCATGGATGCAGGAGGTAGAGCAACGCAGGAACAGTTGCCGAGCAACGGAAGTTTTTCCGGCAAATCGAAGGTGTTTGCCGGAAACGCCACCTCGCGCTACGCTTGGGTGGTCTTATTCCGGCCTACGCCGATTTGATCAAAACTGTCCACCTGCCGGTGCTCGGCTTGCGGGTCGGGTGTGCTGTCCCTAGTCAGCCAGATGGTTTCAAAACCGGCGGCTTTGGCCGCATCCAGTTCTTCTTTAATATCCGATAAAAACAACAGCTGGTTCGCCGGTATGGCAAGCTGTCCGGCTATGTTGTCATAGGATTGTTGTTCTTTCTTGCCGCCGATATGGGTATCGAAGTAGCCGGAAAATAGCGGCGTTAAATCGCCGTATTCGGTATGCGCGAACAGCAGTTTTTGCGCGTAAACCGAGCCGGAAGAATAGATGTATAAATCCAGTCCTTCAGTTTTCCAGGCTTTGAGGCTTGCTGCGGCATCGGGATACAGATGACCCATGAAGTCGCCTTGCCGATAACCGGCTTCCCAGATCAGGCCTTGTAATGACTTTAGCGGCGTGACTTTTTTATCTTCGTCCAGCCACTGGATTAATTGGGTTATGATTTGCTCGGTAGATAATTCTGAACCGGCTTCTTTACAGACATCTGCCAGCAGCGGCTTAACTTGCGGGTCGTCTGCATGGTTGCGGACATAGTCGGCCAGGTTTGCCCGCGCATAGGGAAACAGCACATCCTTAACAAATAAAATCGATGAGGTCGTGCCTTCGATGTCGGTGACGATGGCTTTAATCATGACAACTCGGCAACGTATTGATCAAGGGTAGGGAAGGATTTGGCGATGTCGCTGCCGGTAAAGTCGGCCACCCAGCCGTCCGGCGTGGTGAACAAGCGGATGCATTTGAACTTGGGATTTTCGCCCATATCGAACCAGTGCGTGGTGTTGGCCGGTACGCTGATTAAATCGCCTTGTTCGCACAATATGGCATACACCTTATCGGCGACGTGCAGGTAAAACAGGCCGCGACCTTCGATAAAAAAGCGCACTTCAAAATCGGCATGGATGTGCTCAGACAGAAACTTCTGCCGGAACACGGCTTTGTCGGGATGATCGGGATTTAAGCTGATCACATCAACAGACTGAAAAGCGTATTGCTGTTTCAGGCGCTCGATGGAATCGCTGTAGGCGGCAAGCACGGTGTCCTGGTCGGCATCGGCGGCTAATTCGCAGTTGGCCGTCCAGCGTTCAAACTGTACGCCGATGGCGCCCAGCCGGGTCTGGATGGCGGTAAAATCGGTGATTGTTTCGCCAAGCTGTGGCTGATTGTCGGGGTAAATGGTTAAAGCGCTCATAGTCTTTTGACTCCATGCAGTCGTAATTCACAATCGAATAAAAATTCCAGCGCCTCAAGATGACGCAACGTTTCCTGTACCGAACTGCCCCAGGTATAAAGCCCGTGCCCGGCAATGATGTAGGCATAAATGGCGCCGTGTTTGTCCATATACTGTTCCACTTGTTCGGCCAGACGGGGGATATTCTGGTCGTTGGCAAAAATAGGTATAACAACCCGGCTTTCGTGGGTATCAATACCGGCCAAGGCTTTTAACAATTCATAATCTTCCAGCACGATTTCGGATTTGAACAGCCGCGAGGTCAGCGTGGCATTAATCGAATGGGGGTGCAATACCGACTGAACGTCCGGAAACCGTTTATAGAGTGAGGTATGCAATGCCGTTTCCGCAGACGGTTTTTTTCCGTCCAGGGAGTTGGCGTCACTATCGATCAGCATGATATCGTCCAGTTGCAAACGACCTTTGTGCTTGCCGGAAACGGTAATGGCAATGGTGCCGTCAGGCAATCGTGCGGAGAAATTACCGCTGGTTGCAGGCACCCAGCCTTTGCTGTCGATAAATTGACCGGCATCAATCAGCTGATTGGCCAGCATCAAAAAGTCTTTGTTGTACGTCATGTCGGTTAATGGTTGTGGAAGTTAAACGTTTCCGACGGGGTTGCAAACCCCGTCCGGCATAGAAAATCTTATTTAATCATAATTATCAGCGTCATCAGCGCTCTATTTTTGACTGCTGAGCAGTTACTAACGGCTGATGCGGATGGGATATTTTCCACTCCGCCGGCGCTCGCCATTCTTTGACCCAATCGGCAAGCTCGGATGCGGGCATCGGTTTGGCAATGCCGTAGCCTTGCGCATGATGACAGCCCATTTGCAAAAGAGCGCTGCCGTGTTCGATCGATTCCACGCCCTCGGCGATGACTTGTCGCCGGAAAGATTCGGCCAAACCGATAACGCCTTGCACGATAGCTAAATCATCCTCATTTTCCAGCATATTGCGCACGAAAGTTTGGTCGATTTTAAGCGTTTCCGCAGGCAGATGTTTGAGATAGCTCAGCGATGAATAACCCGTTCCGAAATCATCCAGCGCAAATTGTACGCCCAATGTTTGACAGTCTTTAATAACCTGGGATGTCAGGGATAAGTCAAGTAAGGCCTGGGTTTCCAGTATCTCCAGCTCAAAATGAACCGGTTTGATAGAGGGATGGCGTTCAAATGCATAATAGAGTTGCAGGATAAAATCGTCGGTTTGCAGCGATCTGGCGGTGACGTTGACGCTGATCTGGAGTTGAAGCCCCTGACTCTGCCAGTTTTCCATGTGCTGCAAGGCCTTGTCGATAACCCAGGCATCGAGCCGGGTTATAATGTCATGATTTTCAAGCAGCGGCAGAAAATCGCCCGGCATGACCAAGCCGCGTTCAGGATGTCGCCAGCGTATCAACGCTTCCGCTCCGAACACGATACCTTGCTGCATGTCGACTTTGGGCTGGAAAAAAAGTTCGAATTCCTCGTTTTCAAACGCTTGTTCAATGCGGTTTAGCGCCTCGCGATGCGAATGGAGTTGACGATCCAGTTCCAGGTTGTAAATATGGAAACAGTTTTTGCCCTCTTGTTTGGCCTGATACATGGCCTGATCGGCATGCCGCAACAGCGTATCCGGGTCGGTGTTATCTTCGGGGAAAATACTGATGCCAATACTGGCGGATACCGAGACAGCCTGGTTTTTCAAGGTAACAGGCTCGCTGATGACTTCCAGCAGACGGTGCAAAGTGGTTTCGCAGTCTTCAACCTTTTCCAGACCCAGTAATAAAAACACGAATTCATCGCCGCCTAAACGGGCGATGGTATCGCCTTCGCGCAGGGCGTTTTTAATGCGCCGGGCAACTTCGATCAGCAGCTGGTCGCCCGCTTCATGGCCCAGTCTATCGTTGACCGGTTTAAAACCGTCCAGGTCAAGATAGCCCACCGCCATTAAACAGTTATCGCGTTTGGTTTGGGCAAAGGCCAGATGCATGCGGTCCGCCAATAGAATCCTGTTTGGCACGCCGGTGAGCGGGTCGTAGTGAGCCATGAGCTCCAACTTCCGTTCTTGTTCTTTAAGCTGGGTAATGTCCGAAGAGGTGCCGATGTAATGGGTTATTTTGCCCTGCTGATCGGTAACCGCGGAAATGGTGAGCCATTCGGCAAAGATTTCCCCGCCTTTCTTGCGGTTCCACACTTCGCCGCGCCAGTAGCCCTGCCGGTTGATGGCTCGCCACATGTTTTCATAGAAGCTGGCATCGTGAAGTCCCGATTTAAGCAAACTTGGCTTTTTGCCCAATACTTCGTCTCGCGAATAGCCCGTTATGCTGCCGAACGCCGGGTTCATATCAATAATGTTGCGCTGTGCATCGGTAATCAGGATGCCTTCCTGCGTGCTTGCAAAAACGCTGGCGGCCATACGCTGTTCTTCTTGAACCTGTTTCCGTTTGCTGATGTCGCGTCGTAAACGCATATTCCAGGTGACAATAAAAGCAAGCAGCGACAATGCCGCCGCAGCATAAAGCAGAACGGTTTCAGTTTTTACACCGGGCTCATATTTCAAACTCATCCAACGATTCTGGATGGCGTCTTTTTCAGCCTGGGGGATGTCGGCCAGTGCTTTGGCAAGTAAGGATGCCAGCTCGGGATTAAGCCGGGTGGCGGCCATGCGATGGTAACTTTTGTAAGCGGTATCCCCGGAAAAACCGAGATTAAGCATGCCCTCTCTTTTAATCGCATAGTGGGTTGAAGCGGCATCGCCAATATAGGCATCCGCTTTGCCGCTGCTGACCAGATTCAAGGCATCGTGAATATTTTCGGCCGGAACCAGTTGTATTTCAGGATGGTCACGCATGAGCAGTTCTTGCATGAAGTAGCCTCTTTCCAGCGTCACCTGCTTGCCGTTGAGATGATCGAGCGTACCGATAAATCCGTTATTACTATCGTTGATAATGATGGCGGGGGTGTTTAGATAGGCTTCCGTGAAAAATAAATAGCGCTCACGTTCGGGCGTTTTGTTGGCGTTGGCGATCATATCCAACTCGCCGCGTTGCGCCATTTTCAGCATTTCAGCCCAGGATTTATCCTTCACTATGTCAAGTTTTACGCCCAGCCGTTGTTCGACCAAGGCAATATAGTCGGCGCTCAGGCCGACGTAATTGCCGTTGGCGTCTATCCATTCGTACGGCGCAAAATCGCGGTCTATGCCGACGCGAATAACCGGGTGCGCCTGCAACCAGGCCTGTTCCTCCGGGGTGAAATCAAGATTGCCTGATTTTATTGGTCCGTAAATAAAGCCTTCCAGATGATCTATTGAATTGATAAGGCCCAGTTGCCGATAAGTGTCGGCGATGCGTTGAAAACGCTTGGTGTCGGTGTGACCGATGGGGACGGTCTCCGGCAAAATCATCTTTACCGTTTCCTGCGCCTCAAAACGCAAGTGATCGGCAGAAAGCCGGTTGCCGGGATTGTATTGACTGAGAATGATCCTGATCAGTTCGTCCTGATGTTTGAGCGCATAATCCCAGCCTTTGAGCGAAGCGCGCAGGAAACGCCGAACTCTTTCCGGATGCCGGTTTATTTCCTGTTCGGTGGTGAACAGGTTGTCGCCCAGAAAATCGATGCCGTAGTTGCGAGGATCGATGATGTTGATTTCGACGCCTTTGTTTTTGAAGTAATCAATCTGGTCGGTGAGATAGCTGACCATCGCATCGGTTTTGCCGTTGATCAGGTCATCGGGGTTGAAGGAATTACTCAAATGGGTAAATTCATCGGTAGAAATACCCGTTTCATAAAGCATGGCGAGCAGCGGCGCATTGTCATAACTGTCCTCCATGACCCGTTTGCCTCTAAGCTCGTAGGGGCTGACGATGCCGGAATCCTTTAAGGTAAGGTACACCAGCGGGCTATGCTGGAAAATGGAGGCCAAAACCACGACCGGCTTGCCGCCCAGTCGTTGTTCCAGCAGGCCGGTATCGGCTACGCCATATTGGGACAGGTCTTTTAGAACTTGCTCAATGTTATTGATGCCGGGAATGCGCTCACGGATAGTGACGTCCAGCTTTTCTTCAGCGTAAAAGCCTTTTTCCTTTGCCGCGTAGTAGCCGGCAAACTGGAATGAATGTAACCACTTGAGTTGCAATGAAACTTTTTCGGAAGGCTGTGCAAGTTCCGCTAATAAAGGGGATGAACAGAGCGCCAGGCACAATAAAGTAGCCAACCGGAACAAGGGCATAAGCATCAGTGTGTGAAAATGTGTAATTCTAGCATTTTGGCATCGGCATGTAGGTTTGTAATTTAGCACTTACGATAAAAGATTATCGCCACGAAGACACGAAGGACACGAAGTTTTATTTTCTTCGCGGTAAATAAAAGACTTTTAAGCGTTTGTTGACCCATATTCCGCGCTTAACCGATATTTGGGTTCTGATGCCGTTTGCGAGCAATGAAAAGCGACCTCAGTCTTTTATAAATATTGATTTTAAATCAAATACACCTATAGTTGCCTGACAAAAATAACCAACCTTTAGAGAGTATATATGCAACATTTTCGTCTTTCTTTTTTCGTCACCGCAGTCTGTTTAGCGGCAGCATTTTATTGGGGAGGAATAATGGGCGCTTTTATCGCCATTATTCTGGGAATTCTCGAAGTCAGTTTATCATTTGATAATGCGGTTGTTAACGCATCAATTCTAAAGCGCATGGATGACCGCTGGCAGAAGTACTTTTTGACCTGGGGGATTTTGATTGCCGTTTTCGGCATGCGCCTGCTGTTTCCTATCGTGATTGTTTCGGCGGCCACCGGTATCGACTTTATGGGCGTCACCGAGATGGCGCTAAAAGACACTGCGACTTATGCCAAACATTTAGATGCATCGCATGTACAAATTGCGGCATTCGGCGGCATGTTCTTGCTGATGGTGTTTTATTCGTTCATCTTTGATGAAAGTAAGGAACTGCATTGGTTGGGCTATGTAGAAGAAAAAATGTCCTCATTCGGAAAGCTCGAAGCGATTGAAATTATCATGGCATTAGGGCCGCTGTTAATCATCCAAAACTACCTGCCGCAGGAAATCCGTTTGGATGCGCTGGTTGCAGGCGTCACAGGGGTTATCTTGTTCGTTATCGTGGATAGTTTAGCGGCCTTGTTCGAGCATGAGGAAGAAGGCGAAGAGGTCGTCGCGGTCCTTAAAAAAAGCGGCATGATGAGCTTTATTTATCTGGAAGTGCTGGATGCATCGTTTTCATTTGACGGCGTGATCGGCGCGTTTGCGATTACCCAGGATGTGGTTATTATCATGCTGGGTTTGGCTATCGGCGCGATGTTTGTGCGAAGCCTGACGGTATATCTGGTGCGGAAAGGCACGCTGGATGAATATGTGTTTCTGGAACACGGCGCTCATTACGCGATCGGGGTGCTGGCGGGCATTATGCTGGTTAGCATGACCCATCATATTCCTGAAGTTATCACCGGCTTGACCGGGGCTGTATTGATAGCCTTATCGGTGATTTCATCGATTCGTTACAAAAAACGGGCGGCCTGATTGCCGGAAACGCCGGTTCTTGCTGATGCTCGAACCGGCTCGTTCCTGGCTACGCTCAATAATTAATCTTCCAATTGCTGAATACCATCCAGGTACCATTTGGGCTGGATGCTGACTTTCGGCTTGATAAAATGCCAGACTTCCCTGACTTGCCCGGCCTGAGCATTGCCGTCTTCGCGCATGATGGTGTCAAACAGCACTACGGCTTCAAGTTCCGAGCCGACTTCCCTGACTTCCAACAGTTCCGCTTCCAGTTTTAATATTTCGGTGCGGTTTGCCGTATCGGATGCTTTCAGCTGATCCTGGATTTCGGCAAAGACTTTGTCCGTTGTCAGTCCGCGGATTTCGGCAAGATCGCGATCATCCCAGGCTTTTTGCAGTTCGGTAAAGGCTATCTTTGCTCCGCTAAGGAAAGCCTGTTGGTTGAAGCCTTTGGGAACAACGGCGCTTGCGAATCCTGCATCCTGCTGTACCGGCTGGGCGTAAGACGGCGTAGCGTTGTTATCTTTTTTGAACAGGATGTCGGTGTCAAAACCGGCTGGATTAGCTTGAGTCGGTTCCGGCTCATGGTGGCTTGAAGCCGTATCCTGATAGCTGTTATCGGCCGTCCGGTTATAGGCAGGTCGCTGTGCAGCCCCCGCTTTTTTGGCGGCAAACCATTTGTAAAGCAAGAAGGCAATCCCGCCAAAAATCAGCATATCCATAAAGTTGATGCCCTGAAAGCCGCCGCCAAAGAACAGCGAGCCTAATAGCCCGCCCAGCGCCAAACCGCCCAGCATGCCCATTAAGCCACTACGATTGGCTCTGGCAGGTGTGGCGGCCGGGTTCGGCGTAGCGGCTTGTTGCTGGTTGGCAGGGCGAGCGGGTGGGGTTACCGAGCGTTGATACGGCGCGCTGTAGGAGGATCGGCCGCCAAAAGAACTGCCGCCGCCGAAACGTTTGGCATCCGCGTCCGACATCCCGCCTAATGTTAAGGAAAGACCGATTAATAAAGTAGCAATAATTCCGGTATATTTGTTCATATGCTCGCAAGTTTAGTAAGTTGAATCATGCCGACTATTCCTGTCATGCATGCTTCGGGGCGATGTTTGTTGCTTCAGGCAACAAGTCTGGTTCTTGTATTATTGGGGTGGATAATTAAACAACAAGTTGTTAATTGCTTTTTAATAGCATAGCATTGTGAGTATGTTTTCAGCACTACGCAAATTTCTCTTTATTTTTCTGGCAATACTGCAATTGATTGCACCGTTGGTGCATGCGCATGCCGGAGAGAAAGTTTCAGACTTGGGCCTGCATGTCCCCGGCCTTGAAATGTATGGCGTTAAACATGATGCCCTGATGTCTCAGGCAGTCAATTATGATTTCAATTCTGACGGAATCATAGTGGGTGTCGATGCCGGCATGAAAGACGGACAAGATAATGCCGTGGTAGATTTGGATGACAATCACTATCTGCATCAACAGAGCGCGCTATTTAAAACCGCGCTATCGCCTTTCGATACTAATTTTTCTCCGCAACCGGCGCAGTTTGTTTGCCGGTTGCTTATCCCCTCGCTATCCCCTCGCGCGCCTCCCGCTCAATAAGCCTTCTTTTATTCCATGGAGGCGTGATTTATTGTGTCTCTACACTAAACTACATTGAGCTTATTCCCATTATCCGGGAATAGAATAACGGCGACATAAAATGATCTACACAATAATCAAAGTTATTGCCACAAGTCTGCTTATCGTGGCGATATCGGAACTATCGAAACGAAGTTCATTGCTTGGCGCTTTATTTGCCTCAATGCCGCTCATATCCGTTTTAGCGATACTCTGGCTTTACATTGATACCAAGGATGTTGCGAAAGTGTCTGATTTGGCAACGGGTATTTTTTGGCTGGTTATTCCCTCCCTGGCTTTTTTCGTCAGCTTGCCTATTTTGCTAAAGAATGGCGTTAATTTTTATCTGAGTCTGGGACTTTCAATGTCAGTGACGGCCGGATGCTATTTCTTAATGACCCAAATATTGATGCGTTATGGTATTAAATTATAGGTATCGAAACGTTACCTTGGCACGCCGCTACGCCAGGCATTCCTTTGCCACCTGCATACATGCAGTCGTATTTACCCGTTTTTCATAAAATTTTTATAACGCGGTTAGCGCCGCATCGAGTTTAACCTATGTTTTTTTTGAACCTTTTCAGAAGGCTCATTCCTAAGTTGCTGCTTGGGAATATTGTTTTTTTTGCGTCGATAGCGCTGAGCTTTGCCGAGGCGGCGCATGTTGTCGAGCACCATGATCCGATTGAAAGCGATGCGACCTTGAGTTTATCTAAAGTCATTGATCTGACCTTGGAGAAATATCCCGATACGGCCTGGCTTAAATCGCTGGAAGAAGAGGCGGCGGCGATGGCGCGGCGCGGCGACAGTTGGACTGCCGGTGCGTCGCAAGCGGGGCTGCGTTTTCAGGAAGCGACCAGCGGCACCCTGCATTATATTGACGGCACGGTGCAAGTGCCGTTATGGAATTTGGGCCAGCGCGATGCCGAACAAAGGACGGCAAAGTTGGCGGAAAGCAGTGCCATGTCGCAAGCGGCGGCCGTTAAATTACGCGTGGCAGGATTGATTAGAGCCGCCCTTTGGGATATGACGCTGGCAAACTTAAGTTACGAACAGTCGAAAGCCGAGCTTACGCTGACCGATCAGTTATTGGCTAAAGTGCAACGGCGCGTCGAATTGGGCGACTTGCCCAGAGCCGATTTATTGTTGGCGCAATCGGAATCGCTGCAAAAACGCTCAGCGGCAACACTGGCGGAAGCGGAATTAATGCATGCCCGTAAACGCTATACCAGCATCACGCAAATGACCAAAATTCCTGGCGCGTACCAGGAAAAGCTGGTTGAGCTAACCGAAATTCAACAAAATCATCCGGCCTTAGCGGCGATTAACGACCAGATCGAACGCAAGCAGGCGGAACTCAATGCGGTTAAATTGGTAGGTTCAGGCCAGACCAATCTTGCGGTCGGCATCAACAGCGACCGGTTCACTAATGATCCCCGAAGCAATCAAACGGAAAGCTTCAACATCGGCGTTACCGTTCCTTTCGGCGGCAGCGCTCATCTGGCGCGGCAGGTTGCTGCGGTTAATGTCGAATTAAATAAACTGATTGCGGAACGCGAACAACTGTCCCGCGATTTGGAACAGGCGCATCACGAGGCCGAACACAACCTGGAGGTCAACCGGGCTGAATTGGGTATTGCCAATGAGTTACAGCAAGTTGCTGAAGAGCATTTAAAAATGACCCAGTTAAGCTTTTCGGTCGGGGAAATCGATCTGATGGATTTGTTAAAAATCCAGTCCAGAACCCAGCAAGCGGTGTTAAACGCCAAACAACGGGCAATCATGCTACAGCGTGATATTGCACTTTATAATCAAGCCATAGGAGTTATGCCATGAGACTGTTTTTTACCCGCTCTGCAATGGCGTTGTTATTGAGTCTGGCCGGTTTCGGCAGTCATGCAGCCGAAAACGTTATTCAAATTTCCCAGGGAAATCTTGAAAACCTCGGCGTAACATTGGGCAAACCGGAGCCCGTTACACAAATTCCGGTGTTGTCCGCTCCGGCGAAAGTGGTGATTCCGCCGACTCAGGAATATATTGTCAGCGCATCGCAAGCCGGAGTCATCGACAAACTGAATGTGGCGATAGGCGATAAAGTTGCAAAAGGGCAGGTTCTAGCCCTGCTCAACAGCCCCGACCTGCTGACGCTGCAACGGGAATACCTGAAAGCGGGCGCCGCACAGCAAGCCTCCTTGATTAACTACAATCGGGATAAAAAATTGCTGGAAGAAGGAGTGATTCCTGATCGACGCTGGCAGGAAAGCAGCAGCCAGTATCATTCCTCTGTTTCCGAGACCGATGAACACAGGCAATTGCTGGAAATTGCGGGAATGACCGCCGGCGAAGTTAATCATCTTGCCCAAACACACCGCTTAACCCGTCAGCTCAATGTCCGGGCGCCCATTGCTGCGGTGGTGCTGGAGCGCTTGGCCGTCGCCGGAACGCATATCGATATGATGGCGCCGTTATACCGTATCGCCAATCTGGATGAGCTTTGGTTGGAAATTGCCATTCCGCAGGAACGCATGGACAGCATTAAAATAGGCGATCGGGTGGCGGTTGAAGACTCCAAGATCACAGCAAAAATCACCTTATTGGGACAAAGCGTTAACCCGGAAAACCAGACTATGCTGGCGAGAGCGGTGGTGACCAAGACGCAGGATTTTGCCTCTCTACGCCCCGGACAACGGCTCAATACCCGGATTATCCAGCTCAGCGACAAGGCGGCTTTTAAGGTTCCCAATACGGCGATTGCCCAGAATGAAGGCAAAGCCTTTATTTTTATCCGCACGCAACAGGGATTTTCGGTGACTCCGGTCACCGTAGTCGGTAAACAGGGTGACGAGTCCATTATCAGCGGCGAGTTGACCGGCGATGAAGAAATCGCCGTTAAAGGCGCAGTTGCGCTCAAAGCAAACTGGCTGGGTCTGGGGAGCGATGAATAATGGCTAATTTGATTCGCTTTGCGCTGGGTCAGCGGCTGATGATGTCGCATCGTTCCCACGCTCCGGCGTGGGAACGCATTCGGCAACGCTCCAGCGTTGCTAACCGTGACGCTGGAGCGTCACTAACTGCATTCCCACGCCGGAGCGCTCGTCGTTATACACATCTCGAAGTAGGCCGGAATAAGCCGGTTCGAGCGGCAGCGAGAACTGGCGTTTCCGGCAAACACCTCCCGAACTCGCCGGAAACGCCACTTCGCGCTATGCGCTTGGATGGCCTTATTCCGGCCTACATCCGAGCCCGCCATTCCAGCGTCTATATCGAAATGACGCTCTTCGACAGACTTGTGTATAAAGATGGGCGCCGGAGCGTGGGAACGATAATTGTAATCAAAGGCGCGGTTGCGCTTAAAGCCAACTGGCTAGGAGCGATGAATAATGGCTAATTTGATTCGCTTTGCGCTGGGTCAGCGGCTGATGATGTTGTTATTGGTCGTGCTGCTGGCAGGCGGAGGCTATTACGCCTTTAAAAACATTCCGATTGACGCCTTTCCTGAAGTGTCGCCGACGCAGGTCAAGGTTATTGTCAAAGCGCCCGGCATGACCCCCGAGGAAGTCGAAGCCAGGATCACCGCGCCGATCGAAGTCGAGCTGCTGGGTATTCCGCATCAAACCATGCTGCGCTCTATCGCCAAATACGCGCTGACCGACATTACCGTCGATTTTAAAGAAGGCACGGATATTTTCTGGGCGCGTCAGCAGATTGCCGAACGCTTGAATACGATGTGGGGGAGTTTACCTGCGGGTGTCGAAGGCGGCATTGCGCCGATGACCACGCCGTTGGGCGAAATGTTCATGTTCACCGTGGAAGGCGGAGGCTTGAGCCTAATGGAACGCCGCAGTTTATTGGACTGGGTGATAAGGCCTGCACTGCGCACGGTATCCGGCGTTGCCGATGTCAATTCGCTGGGCGGGATGGTCAGGAGTTTCGAAGTCATACCCGATAATACCCGCATGTCGGCCAGAGGCATCAGCATCGCTCAACTGACAGCTGCCCTGCAAAACAATAACCGCAACGATGGTGCAGGCCGCTTGACCGATGGCGAGGAAGCCTTGATCGTCCGTGCCGAAGGCCGCATCAAAACCCTGGACGATATTGGCGTTATCGCGGTGGATAACAGAAACGGCGTTCCTATTACCGTCGGTGATGTTGCCACCATTAAAATAGGCGCTTTGACCCGTTACGGTGCGGTCAGCAAAAATGGCGAAGGAGAAGCGGTCACCGGGCTGGTGCTAAGTTTGCGCGGCGCTAACGCCAGGCAAACCATTGCCGGTATAGAAGAAAAACTGGCCGAAATCAGTCCGGGCTTCCCTAAAGGCGTTGAAGCCAAAGTTTTTTACAATCGCGGCAACCTGGTGGACAAGGCGGTAGATACGGTTTTACATGCGCTGCTCGAAGCCATCGCACTGGTTATCGTGCTGCTGATTTTATTTCTGGGTAATTTGCGCGCCGCATTGGTTGTCGCACTGGCCTTGCCGCTGGCGGCGCTGTTCACCTTTATTTTGATGAACTACATGGGCATGTCGGCCAACCTGATGAGCTTGGGCGGCCTTGCGATTGCGATCGGCATGCTGGTGGATGCCGCCGTGGTGGTGGTGGAAAACCTGATCACTCATCTGGCGCATGTCGAAAAAGCCCAGCGCCTGCCGCGACTGCATGTGATTTATCGGGCCACCCGCGAAGTCGCCACCCCGGTTGTCTCCGGCATTTTGATTATTATTATCGTATTTTTACCGTTGCTGACCTTGCAAGGGCTGGAAGGTAAATTATTTACGCCGGTAGCCTTGACCATTGTGTTTGCGCTCAGCGGTTCGCTGGTGTTGTCGCTGACGGTGATTCCGGTGATTGCCTCTTATTTGTTGAAAGAGGTGTCGCACGAAGAACCCTGGCTGCCCAGACAATTGCAAAAGCTTTATCAGCCCGCTTTAGTCTGGTGTCTTGCCAACAGCAAAAAGGTCTTTATCGCGGCAGGTTCCCTATTGGCCGTGACCGTACTGGTCTTTACCCAGATCGGCAGCACCTTTATGCCGACCATGGACGAAGGCGACATTATCGTGCAGTTGGAAAAATTGCCGTCGATTACCCTGGAGGAATCCGTGGCCCTGGATCTTCAGGTGCAAAAAAACCTGCGTAAAAATATTCCCGAAATCATTGATGTTGTCGGCCGCGTCGGCTCGGACGAGCTGGGGCTTGATCCGATGAGTTTGAACGATACCGATACCTTTTTGATACTCAAGCCCAAAAAGCAATGGCGCATGGACAGCAAAGAACAATTGCTGGACGAGATCCGGAAAGTCATGGCGCAAACGCCGGGCATTGCCTTTCAGTTTACCCAGCCGATTGAAATGCGCGTTTCGGAAATGCTGACCGGAACGCGCGGCGATGTGGCGGTTAAATTATTCGGCACCGATCTGGCGGTGTTAAATGAAAAAGCGCAGCAAATTGCTGAAGTACTAAAAAACATAACCGGTGCTAGCGATGTGTTCGCCAAACAAAATGCCGGGATGCAGTTTTTGCAACTGACCATCGATAAATCGGCCGCAGGGCGATTGGGCCTGGACAGCGACAGCATCGAAACGTTGCTGCGAGCGCAGATTGAAGGTTTAAAGTTGGGCGTGGTTCAGGAAGGTATCAAGCGCACGCCGTTAATTTTACGCGGCGACAGTAATACCGCCACTTTCGACAACCTGCAAATCACCTTGCCGGGTGGCGGGCAGGTGCCGGTAACGGCGGTCGCCAAAATAGAAAAAGTGGAAGGCGTTGTGTCGGTGGGCAGGGAACGAGGCCAGCGCTTTGTGGTCATTACCAGCAACGTACTGAACCGGGACTTGGTAGGCTTTGTCGATGAAGCTCGCAAGGCCGTTGCCGACAAGGTCGACTTGCCGACCGGCTATACCGTTGAATTCGGCGGACAGTTCGAGAACCAGCAACGCGCTGCGGCGACATTGTCGTTGGTGGTTCCGGTTTCGTTAGGGCTGATTTTCTTGTTATTGTTTTCAACCTTCGGCTCGGTCCGCCAAGCCGCATTGGTGCTCTCCAACATTCCGTTGGCGATGGTCGGCGGGGTTTTCGCCTTATGGTTATCCGGGGAGTATTTATCGGTACCGGCATCGGTCGGCTTTATCGCGCTGCTGGGGATTGCCGTGCTTAACGGCGTGGTCATGGTCAGCTATTTTAATCAGCTGATCGCAACCGGCATGGATTTGCTTAAAGTGGTGCTGGTCGGTTCGTCCCGGCGCTTGCGCCCGGTACTGATGACCGCCAGCATCGCGGCATTCGGCCTGATTCCGTTGCTGTTTGCAACCGGGCCGGGGTCTGAAATTCAGCGCCCATTGGCTATCGTGGTGATAGGCGGCTTGGTGTCATCGACGTTTTTAACCTTATTTTTATTGCCGATTTTGTTTAAATTATTTGGACTGTCACCGGAGGCGAAGCTTTGAACAGCAAGGAATATTTAGTCACACTCAACGTACCGCTCAGCCTTGAAGAAGCGGTTGTCGATAGTCTGTTGATGCTGGAATCGGAACACGGCTTTAGCAGTTTTCCGGTGAGTTCGCATGATCACAAAAATGAAGGCTTGTCGCTGGCCGAACAGGTCACCGGACGGCAGAAAAAAGTCCGCTTTCAAATGTACGTGCCGGAGGATGGATTAGCCCAGTTATTGGATCAGCTGAGAGCGGAGTTTTCCGGTTCGGGGATTAAGTACTGGGTGCTGCCGGTGATTGAGAACGGGGTGATTTGAGTTTTTCACCACGAACGACTGCACGGACGCAGGAGCAGTTGCCGAGGCACGAAGTTGCGCGCTAGTTCCCAAGCTCCTGCTTGGGAATTCAGTACGGGAAGCTCTAGCTTCCCGGCTCGCAAAGCTGGAGCTTTGCTCACTGGGTTCCCAAGCGGGAGCTTGGGAACCAGCGTATCTCTTAACTTAATGGCAGTGACGCTCCGGCGTGGGAACGATAAGACTCTACGAAAGCAGCGAGGCCAATAAAGGCCGTAGATTATGCAACTGGCGTTGCCGGGTCAACCGGTTGGCGATAATGATGCTTTTTAACTCAGTCAGTGCCAGAGCAAAATCGTCATTAACCACCAGATAATCGAATTCGTCATGGTGGCGGATTTCGGTTACCGCGTCGCGCATCCGGCGGGCGATGATCTCTTCACCATCCTGGCCCCTGTTTCGGAGGCGCTGCAATAACACTTCCGTCGATGGCGGCAGGATAAAAATCGACAGACTGTCGGGTAGCAGTTTTTTGATTTGCTCCGCGCCCTGCCAGTCGATCTCCAGAATGACATCCAAGCCCTGTTTCAGGTTTTCTTCCACGGTTTGCTGCGCTGTGCCGTAAAAATTATCGAAAACCTGGGCATGTTCAAGAAACGCCTGTTGTTCCCGCATGGCTTGAAAGTCAGCGACACTTACAAAGTAATAATCCTGGCCGTGTGCTTCGCCGGGGCGCATCTGGCGGGTGGTATGGGAGACCGATACGGTCAGGTCGTCCAGATCGGCAACCAATTGTTTAACCAGGCTGGTTTTACCGGCGCCGGACGGAGCGGAAATAATATACAGTTTGCCGATATTCATAAGTCTTAAGGTGAAAGGCTCGAGGTGAAAGGTTCAAGATCGAATCTGAATGGATATGTATTTTGTATGGACACACACAAGGGCCTACATGATACAGGATGCCACCGCTCGGACAAAGTAGCCGTTAGAACTGCGGTGTGTTTTTCCGGTTTTTGATCTTCAATCGGGTTAGCTATGCGGATCATTAAACTTGGGAAGCGTCAGCAGAATGAAAGGCAGGAGTGCAGCAGGCGAAGCCTGCACTCCTGCCCTATGGCCCACACCCTGTACGGAGCAACCGTGGTTCATATCGTTCTTACGACGGAGCGTGGGAATGTGCTTTTCTTCGTGACAAAGCCCCTTAAACTTATGAACTACGGCTTAAACGCGTCGCTATCGATATAAATATCGATAGGGTTTTCCGGTTCAATTGTTGCAACCGGCAAATCCGACCCTGAGCGCCACAGGTTGACGGCTTCCTGCTTGTTCGCGCCGGTGATCAGGAAGATCAATTCCCGTGTGTTGCTCAATGCCCTGGCGCTGATCGAAACGCGCTCCGGCGGCGGTTTGGGCGAGTTGTAAACGGCATGCACCAGTTCATCCTGCTGATGCTGATGGCCGGGAAACAGGCTGGCGGTATGGCCGTCCTCGCCCATGCCCAGCAATACCATATCGAATGCACCGGCCTCGGCGACGGTTAATCTATAGCTTTCAGCGGCTTGTTCCGGACCCCGTTCGGCGGGAATGGTAAAGACCTGATTGGCCGGAATAGCCACGTTGTCCAGCAAAACCCGGCTTGCCATCAGGCTGTTTCTGTCCCGATGATCTGCGGGAAGACAGCGTTCGTCGCCGTAATAAATAGTCCAGTTGGCCCAGTCGGCATCGGACTCGGCCAGCAGTCGATAGACTTTTTCCGGGGTGCCGCCTCCGGCTAAAACCAGCTTGAATTTGCCGCGTTCCGAAATAGCCGATTTCGCGGCGTTAAGAATTTGCTGACAGGCGGCCTCTGCTACTTGTTCTGCGGTTTCCAGATAATGCCAGCGGCTGTTTTTTTGCATTTAGTTACACTCCGGTGTTAATGAGCTGCGCCAGGATTGGCTTTCTTTGTCGAACAAGCGGCGGCTGTCTTCAGGTCCCCAGGAACCGGCGGGGTACGTGGCAATATAGTCACGTTCAATCGCCCAGGTTTGCAGGATCGGATCGACAATGCGCCACGCATATTCTACTTCATCAAAGCGCAGAAATAATGAGCGGTCGCCTTTTAATACGTCCAGCAATAAGTCTTCATAGGCATCGATGGGTTTTTCATTCTGTTGGCGGAAGCTGGCATCCAGGCTGGTGGAGCGGGTGCGCATCTCCAGGCCGGGCTCTTTTACGGTCATTTCAATGCGGATGCACTCTTCCGGCTGTATGCCCAGCAGCACCCAGTTGGGGTTCATGCATTGCACTTCGGTGCCGCGGAAAAACTGTAACGGCGGATGGCGAAAACAAATCGAAATGGTCGATTGCGCCTTGGCCATGCGCTTGCCGGTACGCAGATAAAAAGGCACGCCGCGCCAGCGCCAGTTATCGATATACAGTTTTATCGCGGCATAGGTTTCGGTCATGCTGTTCGCCGGTATGCCGTCTTCCTGAAGATAGCCGCCCACTTGCTCGCCGTCGATACGGCCTTTGGTATATTGAGCGCGGAAGGCATGCCCGTGTACCGCTTCTCTGGGAATAGGGCGGATGGATTTCAGGACTTTGACTTTTTCGTCGCGCAGGGACTCGGCTTCCATCGAAACCGGCGGTTCCATGGCGACCAGCGTCAGCAATTGCAGCAGATGGCTTTGCAGCATGTCGCGCATGGCTCCGGCCTTGTCATAGTAATCGGCGCGGCTGCCTATGCCGATGTCCTCGGAGTGGGTGATCTGGATATGGTCGATATAATTGCGATTCCATAACGGCTCCAGCATCACATTGGCAAAACGAAATACCAGCACATTTTGCACGGTGCCTTTACCCAGATAATGATCGATGCGGTAAATTTGCTGTTCCGTTAAATAGCGGCTGATGCGTTTTTGCAAGGCCTGGGCGCTGTCCAGGTCATAACCGAACGGCTTTTCGATAATGACCCGTCGCCAGCCGTGTTCTTCATCGAATAAGTGGTTAGTGCTTAACATCTCCATGACCGTGCCAAAGTCAGCGGGACTGATAGAAAGATAGAACGCGATGTTTTTAGGGAACTGGTTTTCCCGGTTGAGCGTGTCGACCAGTTCCGTATAGCACTGGGCCTGTTTTATGTCGCCTTGATGATAATACAGGCGGGCGCTAAAACGCTGGAATACGGTTTCATCAAAATCGCCTGGAGCCTTGGCCTGAATCATCTGCCTGACTTCTTCCAGCCATTTCTGCTGATCCCACGGTCTGCGACCTATTGCCAGAATACGGGTGCCTTCAGGCAAGCGGTTTGCGGCATCCAGATGATACAGCGCCGGCATTAATTTAATCCGGGACAAATTTCCGGTGGCGCCAAAAATGGCGTAGGTACAGGGTTCGGCTTTCATCAGCATGACCTCGTCGTTTTAGGGGGGACGAGGTAGCGTAACCCAAAACGCTTTATTTAAACAGTATAGGTAGTGGATGCGGTTTTGCGCTCCAGCTTGGGAATACATTCTGGACGCGCTGTGTCTCGAAACACTTCAATCGCAGCTGAACTGTGCTGTTCTCTGGCGACTTTACGGCGTAGCGCGCTCATCGATACATATCTTCCGTTGGTTCCCAAGTCCCCAGTCTGGGAACCAACGCAAAGGTTTTTTAAGGAAGCTGCTGATAGTTGGAGTGCAGGCTTCGCCTGCAAGCGCAAGCAAAGCTTGCACTCCCGTTGCAGTAAGTTGTCTTCAATGCGTGATATAGGCCTTTATGTATGATGAGCGTAGTGCGTGGGAATGAGGGAGATAGCTGATTCAGGTTTAAATGGTATAGGTAGTGGATGCGGTTTTACCGCCATGTCCGGTCCAATCGGTATGAAAAAACCGGCCTCTGGGTTGATCTGTCCGTTCATAGGTATGCGCGCCGAAATAATCCCGTTGCGCCTGCAATAAATTAGCCGGTAGTTTTTCACTGCGATAGCCATCGTAATACGCTAGGGCGGAGGACAATGCCGGGGTCGGGATGCTCAGTTCGATGCCTAATATCACCGCTTTGCGCCAGCCTTCGTCGGCTTGTTTCATGGTCTTGGCAAAGAAATCGGCTAACAGCAGGTTTTCCAGATCGGGATTGGCATCGTAGGCTTGCTTGATGTCGTTCAAAAACAGGCTGCGAATAATACAGCCGCCGCGCCACATCAGCGCAATATCGCCATAATTGAGCGACAGGTTATATTCTTTCGATGCTTCGCGCATCAAACGAAAACCCTGTGCATAGGAAATAATCTTGGCCGCGTACAATGCATCGCCGATGGCATTGATCATGGCTTTCTTGTCGCCGATAAACCGTAGTGCGCGTTTAGGCAGTACGGACGCGGCTCTAACCCGTTCCTCTTTTTGCGCGGACAAGCAGCGGGCAAATACCGACTCGCCGATCAAGGTTAACGGAATACCTAAGTCCAAGGCATTGATGCCGGCCCATTTACCGGTGCCTTTTTGCCCGGCGGTGTCGAGGATTTTTTTCAGCAGCAGCTGACCGTCTTCATCTTTGTACGCCAAAATGGCGGCGGTAATTTCAATCAGGTAAGAATTTAACGGGCCCTGATTCCACGCGGCAAATATCGAGTGCATTTCATTAGCGCCTAAGCCCAAGCCGTCGGACATCAGTTGGTAAGCCTCGCCGATCAACTGCATGTCGCCGTACTCGATACCGTTATGGACCATCTTGACGTAATGCCCGGCTCCGTTATCGCCAACCCATTCGCAGCACGGCTCGCCATTAACCTGCGCGCTGATGGACTGGAAAATGGTTTTGACGATAGGCCATGCGGCTTTATTGCCGCCGGGCATAATGGAAGGCCCGTGTCTTGCGCCTTCCTCGCCGCCTGAAACGCCTGCGCCTATGTAAAGGATGTTTTGTTGTTGCAGGGAGAGAGCGCGGCGCTGGGTGTCGGTGAATAGCGAATTGCCGCCGTCAACAATAATATCGTCGGCTGATAACAGCGGCGTCAACTTGTCGATGTACTGATCGACGACTTCGCCCGCTTTCACCATCAACATGACGATGCGCGGTGATTCGAGGTTGTCGATCAGCTCTTCCAGCGAGTGCGTGCCGATAATCTGCGTGTTTTTGGCGGGGCCGGTCAGGAACTCGTCGACTACGCGGGTGGTGCGGTTATAGACCGCCACTTTAAAACCGTGGTCGTTCATATTAAGCGCCAGGTTTTGTCCCATGACGGCCAGGCCGATTAAGCCGATATTTGCTTTCATAGTTGTCTTCTTTAAAGAGTGATTTTAAATTGTCTGTTAAACCTAAAAAACGAACGGCAATTTGTCCACGAAAAGCACGAAAATATTTAAATGTATTCCTCGTTCCCACGCGCCGCGTGGGAATGCAGTGCTGGACGCGCTGCGTCCTGTATACGCAAGACGTTGGTTGTGACATGCGCTGGTTCCCAAGCTCCAGCTCTCGTCGTTATACACAAGTATCTAAGTAACGCGTCATACCCGCCGGGAATCGGGTATCCAGTGCCATGGATGGCGAGCTGTGTACGTCCATGTAGCCTGGATCCCGGCAATCCCTGCCGGGATGACGTGCTTTTCAATACTTATGTATAACGACGAGAGCTCCAGCTTGGGAACCAACGTAAACATTGTTTTCGCGCCTTTCGTGGACGATTGATTTTTCCAGGTTAAATCAATGCTTGCCCGGCTCCAGTTTTACGCCCCGTCTTTCATAGGTAACATAAGCCTGTAGCGCGGTCATTTTCGGGTCGTCGGCGGCCAGAGGCTGTCCTTCCAGAGGGTTTTTAAGGCACCAGTTGATCATCTGCCAAAGCGGTACGACTTTACCCAGCTGTTTTTGAAATTTCGGATAAGTTTCGGGATGGGTATTGGCGGCATTGGGATGGCACTGGGCACAGGCGACGCCGTTGGTACCTAACTTGGGGCTGGTCCATAACTCGCGGCCTTCGCCCACAACGGCCATAAATTGTTGCTGCCAGCGTTGCACATCGGCCTCGGTAAATTCATCGGCCAACGATGAACCGGTGGACGCAAACGCCAAACACAGCGCCATCGCTGTTTTTTGATAAGTAGACATGTTTTTGCTCCTGTGCCGCAGCTAATAATGTGTTTGGGGGACAATTCGCGCCTTTTCGTCCTGATAGGCAACGTCTTCCGGACGTTTTTTATCCGTGTTGTAGCGGACAATCCGGCTGGTGTTGTTATAAAGCGTGTAATTCAAATCCAGGTTGCCATTGGTCATGTTGATAAGCTGCCAACCGGTGGCATCACGGTCGAAAAACGGATCGGCCCGGTTCATCGGCACCGTCAATTTGGGCAAATATTGTTCCGCCTGGGCATAAGCTTGCGGATAAGGCCACGGCCAGGCGGTTGCCATCACCGAGTTGAAGCTGATATTGCCGATCTGGTTGTACTGGATCTGGTGGACGTGACCGTAGATGACGGATACCTTGTTAAACGGTTGCAACAGAGCCTGAACTTGATCGGCATCTTCGGTCCAGAAATTCCAGCCTTTGTAGATTTTCTGTAACGGCGAATGGGAAAATACCACTACCGGCGTATCTTTGTCGATCTTGTCTAGGTCATCTTTCAGCCACACCCGCTGCTCCTCGCCAACCATGAACGGCGAGCCGTTCGGGTTGTCGAGATCGGCCATTTCCAGCATCCGTTGTTCGGCGGTCGGCCAGCGTTTGAAGGTCCAGTCGTCATAGGTTTTGATGCTGTTCAGCACTACGAAATGCACGCCTTTATGGTCGAAGCTGTAGTATTGGGGGCCGAACAGCTTTCCCCAATATTCGCCCAGATCCAGGTAATAATCGTGTTCACCCATCACGTAATGAACATTGCCATGCAATGCCGACAGGATTTCCGCGCCATGATCCAGTTCGGGCTTGCTGCCAAGCTGCGCTAAATCGCCGCCGAACATCACAAAATCCGGTTTGGGCGTCAGCAGATTGGTTTCCGCAACGGCGCGGATCAGGCCTCGATCCCAGTTTCTGACAAAACGGTTGTCTTTAATATGCTGGATATGGGCATCCGAAATATAGGCAAAGGTGAAGTTTTGGCTGCTTTCCGCAAAGGCCAGTTCGACCAGGCTGATCGGTAAGGTAGTGCCGATGGCTAAAGTACCCGCGGTTTTGATGAAATTCCGGCGACTGTTATCGATTGTGCTCATAGCGTGAATTCCTCATTCAGTTGGCCGCTTGGGTGGGTATCGGATTGGCATATTTGGAACCGGACCATGCGCTGGTCAGCGCCTTCATAAAAGCCACCAGATCGTTCAGCTGCGGGTCGGTCAGATTCAGCGGACGGATGCCGCCGCTCAGGAAATCGTTCACCCGTTCGCCCGCCTTGTCCACGCCGCCGTTGTTATAGTGAACCATCACCTCTTTCAATGTTTTCAGGCTGCCGTCATGCATGTAGGGCGCGGTCAACTCGACATTGCGCAAGGTGGGCGTTTTGAACGCGCCGATTTGGCTTAATTCATCGGTTACGGCAAAGCGGCCCAATTCCGACGACTTTTTATCGGTCAATACCATCGTATCGACTTGGCCGCCTTTATTTTTAGCCTCCAGAAAAGCCTGGGTTAGCCGGGGAATGTCTTGCTGAATTTGATTGATGCCGACACCGATATTGTGAAAGCGACTGTCGGTAAAAAGCGCGTGATCCTGTTCAATGGTATGACAGGAAACACACCGGCCTTGGCCGACGAAAAGCTCGAATCCGCGAATCTGGGCATCGGTCATCGCATCGGTTTTGCCGTTGAAATAATAACGGTCGAACGGTGAATTTCCGGCAATCAGGGTGCGCTCGAAGCTGGCAATGGCTTTGGCGACATGGTCTATGGTCAGTTTTTTAGCGCTGACATCAAATACGGATTGGAAGGTGGCAAGATAATCAGGATCGGTGCGGATGATTTCGAGCACCTGTTTATGGTCGGCCAAGCCGTGCTCAACCGGGTTGATTAACGGCTGTTTGGCTTGACCCTCCAGATCCGGTTCGCGTCCGTCCCAGAATTGCGATTGGTTGAATGCGGCATTGAGCACGGTGGGAGCATTGCGCGTTCCGGTCAGCCCGTGGTGACCGACCGAAACAGGCAGGCCGTCGGTAAACGCTTGTTTATCGTCATGGCATTTTGAGCAGCTGACGGTGCCGTCGACAGAAAAGCGTTTGTCATGAAACAGTTTATCCCCCAGCGCAATTTTGTCCGGGGTTTGGGGGTTGTTTGCCGGTATTGGAACCGGCGGTAAACCTAGCAGATTATTTTTATCGGGGACTGATTGGGGATTGACGGCGGCTGGCTCAGCCAGCGGCTTGGTGTCGGCCTGCTTTTGGGCGAAGAAAGTCGCCAGAACAAGAACCGGCAATAATGCATAGCGCATGGTGGGCCTCCTGATGAATCGTAGCGAATAGGGAGTGTTGTTTTTGTTATCGTCCAGCCCGGATTCAGGTGGCGTGATAAAAATAGCTAGAGTATGGAGGTTAGAGGAAGCGGATCGTTCAGGCAATTAGTAGAATCACCTAATTTGATGTTTCCATTAAGGGTCTGCGTAGCTAAGAGTAGCTGGATGGAAGGGGTTAGTCGGTATTAAATTTGTTTTGTAACTGCAAGACCATGTCTTTAATCGCCGATTCCTGCGCCATGATGCTCTCGCATAAGCGGAATTGGCTGATTGCGCGTTGTAAGTTTTGCTCGGGGTCTGTGACCTTGAAATACCGATTCCCTTCCAGGTAATCGGTATAAAACCGGATGCCTAATTCAAAGGGGATCAGCCGGATGGCGGGGTATAGATAGTGATAATCGTGTTCGGTAAAAAACGCGCAGGCTTCGTTCAGGTAGCTTTTTAACAGAGCGGCGCAAATATCCGGATTAAACCTGACCGGATCGGCACTGTAACAGCAAGAGCGCAGACAATCGCCAATATCGTAATGAACCAGGCCCGGCTTGACGGTGTCCAGATCGATAATGCTGACGATTCTTTTGCTGTGCTTATCAAACAGGAAGTTGTTTAATTTGGGGTCGCCGTGGATAACTCTCAATGGCAGCAAACCCTGCTTTTTGGGAGCCTCAAGATCATCGGCGATAGACTGAAACCGGGTGATAAAGTCAGCGCAATAACGCTGATCCGCGTTGGCCGGTTGCTGCCTTACCTGATGATAACGCTTTAAATAGCCCGGCGTTATATGAAAGCCGGGCAGAGTGTCATACAAAAGCAAGGGATCAAGATCGCTAAGCAAACGGTGAAAATGTCCCAGCGCAAATCCGGCCTGCTCCGCTTCACTGATAGAGCCTATAGTTTCAATGCTTTCGGTATCGGCAATAAAGCTCAACGCCCGCCAGCAATCGCCGTTTGGCTCCTGATAAAGCGAGTCGTTATCTCTAGTCTTTAAAATTTCCGGAATTTGCAGCATGACCGAAGCATCGGTTTTTTGCGCTATATGCCGATTAAGCGTAGCCAGGTTGGCCATGATTTGTTCAGGCTCAGGAAAAACCGTGCGGTTTATGCGTTGCAGAACAAACGGGGATGATGGTGTTGCGACCAGATAAGTGTCATTGATCAGGCCATTGCCGAGCGGGATTATCCCGGTAACGGCATTAGCAAACCGGCTGGCGATGGGGAGTAATGTGTTCATCAAAATACAATTCTGGGAGAGGACGTTCCATCAAAAATCTGATCCGTAGGAAAAACAGAGTCCACGAAAATCACGAAAAAAAAGCAAAATAATCGTGTTGTGAAATTGTTCGTGTTTTTCGTGGACAATGCTTTAAGCAGATTCCCTGGCCTTGATTAATGCTGTTAACGTCTTCAGCGCCTGCCCTCGGTGACTTAGCGAGTTTTTAACGGCCGCCGGTAATTCCGCCGATGCGCAGTTTTGCTCCGGAACCCAGAACACCGGATCATAACCGAAACCGTTTTCGCCGACCGCGTGATCCAAAATCCTGCCTTCCCAAACCCCTTGGGCGATCACCGGACAAGGATCATTCGCATGCGCCATAAACACCATCACGCAGATAAACCGCGCCGTGCGCAGTTCATCCGGGACGCCTTCAAGTTCCCGCAACAGCTTGTTCAGATTATCCTGATCGCTGGCGCCAACTCCGGCATACCGGGCCGAAATCACGCCGGGCGCGCCGTTCAGGGCGTCAACCACCAGCCCTGAATCATCGGCTATCGCCGGCAACTGGCAATGCAGCGACGCGTTTCTGGCTTTCAAAATGGCGTTTTCTACAAACGTAGCGCCGGTTTCTTCCGCGTCGATAACATTAAACGCGGATTGCGGAACGATAGGATGATCGGCCAGTATCGCCTGAATTTCCCTGATCTTTCCGGGATTGCCGCTGGCCAGAACAATTTTTTGTAATGTCGAAAAGGTCATTTATGATTTTCTATCGCGAACCGTTGTTTTTCCAGCAATTCCTTGATGCCTGAACCTGCCAGCGCCAGCATTGCGTCCAGCTCTTCTTTCCTGAAGGCATGGCCTTCAGCCGTACCCTGCACTTCAATAAACGCCGCGGCATCGTTCATCACCACATTCATATCGGTTTCCGCGTTGCTGTCCTCGGCATAATCCAGATCCAGCACCGGCACGCCGTTATAAATGCCCACAGAAACCGAGGCGATTTGCCCGTGCAGCGGATTGGTCTTGATTTGCTTACGCTTGAGCATTTTTTGTACCGCCAGCGACAGCGCGACAAAACCGCCGGTAATCGACGCGGTACGGGTTCCGCCATCGGCCTGCAACACATCGCAATCGATCATGATGGTGTGTTCGCCCAGCGCCTTTAGATCAATCGCCGCCCGCAAGGACCGGCCAATCAGGCGTTGAATTTCCAGAGTGCGTCCGCCCTGTTTACCGTTACTGGCTTCACGGCCCATCCGGCTGTGGGTCGAACGCGGCAACATGCCGTATTCGGCGGTAATCCAGCCTTCGCCTTTGCCCTTAAGAAAGCGCGGCACACTCCTGTCGACACTGGCCGTGCAAAGCACCCGGGTATCGCCGAATTCAACCAGGACAGAGCCTTCTGCATGCTTGGTAAAACCGCAGGTAAATTTTATGTCTCTTAGTTGATCCGGGTTACGTCCGCTTGGTCTCATAGTTGTTCCGCTGAAATGAAAACCGCACAGTATACCTGAACAGCGTGCTGCCAGGCTGTGCAATTGTAACTATTCAGCACCGACAAATATAATGGAACGCAGATGACGCTGATAAATATGATGAACGCAGATGATTATAAATATTCAGTAATTACTGATAGTGAGCTCGCTCTTAACAATGGAAAGAAGCCAGCGTTTAAACGCAAAGCTTTTTAAAACAAGAAAAATCTTACTTTTAATCATAATTATCAGCGTCATCTGCGTTCTATTTTTTGCGGCTGAGTCGTAACGTTCTTAACTACTGGCAAGCGCCTGCTGCAATTCGGCAACCGACTGCGGACGGTCTTCCGGCTGCAACGCCATCGCCCAGTCGATGGCTTTTAGCAGGTGTTCCGGGAATTTTCGGTTAAACGCCTTGACCGCAGGAACCAGTGTGTCCTGTTGCGCTCTGTCCCGTGCAGGAACCGGCGTTTTGTTCTCCAGGCAATTGCGCATACTTGCGCCCACCGCATAAATATCCGTCCACGGGCCTAGCTGGGCGCTCAAGTCATGCTGCTCTATCGGCGAGTAACCCTTGGTCAAAACCTTGCTTTGCTTGCCCAAGTGCGATTTCGGATAGCTCTGAATCGCGCCAAAATCCAGCAACAACGCATCATTGCCCGGCCGCACCAGAATGTTGGAGGGCTTAATATCCAGATGAATAAACTGTTGGCTATGAATATGTTCCAATCCTGCCAATAAGGAGGTGAACAAGGGCAATAAAAAGTCTTCGGAAACAGACAGCGTTTTATCCCTTAACAGCTTATCCAGCGTAACTCCGTAGTCATAAGTCATCACCATATAAACGGTGGAATTGGCTTTAAAAAAACCGATAACCTGGACAATATTGGGGTGCTTTAAGGTCGATAAAACCTTGGCTTCTTCAAAGAACAATACCCGACCGCGCTTGAATAAAGCCGCCGCTTCTTCGCTGTTGGCGACCACCATATTATTCCAGGTTCGGTGGGCAAATTTTCGGGGCAGATATTCCTTAATGGCAACCTGAAATTGATCCTTTATTTGTCTGGCCAGATAAACGGAACTGAAGCCGCCGTGCGCCAACTCCCGCTCAATGACATACTGGTCTATAATGGTGCCGGTTTGCAGGTAGTTCCACTCTTTGGGATAAGTATGCGGATCGTAGTATTCAGCCATTGTGTTGTTTGTTTGTACTAAAAGCGCATTAATTATAGGTGAAAAATGATTAGAAGCATGACCGCGTTTGCCGGTAACGAGACAGAAATCGGCGACTTAACCATAAGCTGTGAATTGCGCTCAGTCAATCACCGTTATTGCGACATTAGCTTAAGACTGCCGGATCGCCTGCGTTTTGTTGAAGCCGATCTGCGCTCAGCCATCGCCGCCAAGATCAATCGAGGCAAGGTTGAATGCTCATTGAGCTACAAGAAACAGGCTAAAAACGGACAAGGCTTCATCATTAATGCCGATGCCGTCGCCACACTGCTTGCCGCGACCCATACCATAGAGCAGCAAATGATGGGGCCTTTGTCCTTTTCGGCGCTGGATGTACTGGCATTTCCCGGTATCCAGCAGGAACCGGATATTGACAAAGAGCAACTCGACCTGGGCATCGCAACCCTGGTCGATCAAACCTTGGCACAACTGCTGGAAGCGCGTGAAAGAGAAGGTGCTCAGCTTAAACTCCTGATTGAAGAGCGCTGCGCAAAAATGCTGATTTTTGTCGTTTCAGCGGGCAAACGCATGCCGGAAGTGTTGTTGCTGATTCGCAATAAACTGAATGACCGGATTGCCGAACTGGTCGCGCAACCCGATTTCGACCGGCTGGAGCAGGAACTGGTGCTGCTGGCTCAAAAACTGGACATCACCGAAGAACTCGACAGACTGGAAACCCATATCACTGAGGTGTTGCGGGTACTCAAGCAAAAAGACCCGGTCGGCAGACGGCTGGATTTTTTAATGCAGGAATTGAACCGTGAAGCCAATACCTTGGGCTCCAAATCGACCGACAAGGAAATGACCAAAATAGCCATCGAGCTTAAAGTGCTGATCGAGCAAATGCGCGAACAAATTCAGAATATAGAGTAGCGCGTCAAAACGACGCTTAAAATTCTCTACAAGCCGCGAACCTCGCGGCTTGTTTGTCTTATGCCCCCTATCGATAGACCAAGTTGAGCGCCAACGCGTCGCCTCCATGAAGAACAGTGTCCGTATTTGCTTTCATGCTATACTCGAAAACCGTTGATAAACTCGTTATTAACGACTTGGCAGTCCCACATTACCTGCTTGCGATTGACGCCTAAAAAGAACCCAACTTCATGGCTCGCTTAAAACACACAACGGTTATTTGGATAGCGGCCACTGCGTTGGTCTACTACTTTTTAGCCCACTTCGGGATGGCATTATTTGCGCTTAAGCCGGGTAATATCACGCTACTTTGGCTGCCGTCCGGAATTGCCCTGGTGATGTGTCTTCATTGGGGTTACCGGTCCATCCCTTTCATTGTGCTGGCCAGTTTTGCCGCAAATTTTTCAGGCATGTCCGCATTCTCAGGGACGGGGCCGTTTTTGCATACGGCAGTCGCCGCCATCGCAGATGGCATGGTTGGGATTATAGCCATGCATGCCTTTAAATACTTCTTGCCGAATGGACTCACACGCAGCCATGATCTGGTTCTGTTTGGACTTTGGGTTTGTATTGCCCCGACTTCGATAACAAGCATCGTCCTGTCTATTAATTTGGCAGTCGGCGGCTATATCTCATGGGCTGAAACCGAAAACTTTTTCCTCATGCTGGTCTTGGCCGACAGTCTCGGCATTCTGCTGGTTTATCAGGTTTATCAAGGCTGGCACGATGACGGAAAAATGAGCCGAGCGGAGTTGAATTGGCTTGCCGGAACAACGCTGGTCATGGCCGTTTTGTTAACGCTCGGTTTTACTACATTACCGGGAGCGGTCTTTTTTATCGTGCCGCTACTGTTGGTGCTTTCGTTCAATGTGAATCTATTTGGCGTGGCAACGATAAGCTCCGTCTCCTTGATGAGTATCATCGTTGCCACGGCGCATAATGCCGGTCCATTCGAGGTAACCGATCCGGCGGATTCAAACTTTCGACTGATGGCCTTCGTTTTTTCGAGTGCGTTGACAATACTCGGAATCGCCCTGCAAAACCGGCAGTTGACTTCAATTGAACGCTCCAGCGAGTTGTGGAAAGACGCCGCAGAACATGATCCTTTGACTGGACTGATTAATCGGCGCGCTTTTCTGCCGCGCTTGCAAAACGAGCATCAACGGGCTTTGCGTACGGGTAACACGTATACTTTTGCAATGCTTGACCTGGATCATTTCAAATCGATCAATGACGCCTATGGACATCATTGCGGAGATGCTGTGTTATGTGCGCTTGCGGCAGTTATGGTCGAAAACTGCCGGTCTATCGATGCGGTGGTGCGCATGGGCGGCGAAGAATTTGGTATCCTGTTTCCCGAGTGTCATATCGATGAAGCATTAATTGCGTTGGAGCGCATACGCAAGCGGTTTGAAAGCAGCTCGACGATGGCTGACGGAAAATTGATTTTCGTCACTGTCAGTATTGGCGTGGCAGCGTTTGCAGGCGCCGAGGAAAAGGACACTGAAGTGGTTGAGCGGGCCGATAGAGCGCTCTATGCCGCCAAGGCGGAAGGACGCAACCAGATAGTAGTAGGGCTTTAAGGTGATCGTTTGAGCTTAAACAGCCGACAGGCAGTCATGGTTGAATCCATTGAAACAAGAATTGGCCTCAAAATCCCCGAATTTTGAAAAAATCTAAAAAATTCAGCGCCTTCGCAGCATGACGGTTTAAATTGCAATTAATAGAGAATTCCTTATGACGCCTCCCAACAACTTATCCCGGTTTTCGCGCAGCCTCTGGCTGGCATTGGGCATGTTTGTCGTTTTCTCCATTCTTTTTGTCATATACGTCCGTTCGGAAAAGCAGATTGACCGCGCCAATGAGTCGCGGCTTCAATCCCACTTGTTGGCTGATGAATTACGTCAGTCGTCAGATGATCTTACCCGTATGGTGCGCAGCTATGTCATTACCGGCAATCCCATCTACAAACAACACTTCCAGGAAATTCTCGACATCCGCGACGGCAAGATGCCGCGCCCGGTCGATTATCACAACATCTATTGGGATCTGGCACTGGCTGACGACCTGCGGTTACAGCCAGACGGCGGACAAAAGATTGCCTTGCTGGAGCTAATGCGGCAAGCCGGATTTACCGAGGAAGAGTTTGCCGCGCTGGCAAAAGCCAAGGCCAATTCGGATGGACTCACCGGCACTGAATTCGCCGCGATGAAGCTGGTCGAATCCACAACCGCGCCTACCGATGCCAACCGTCTGAAGGCAAGCCTGATGTTGCAGGACGCAGCCTATCATCAGGCCAAGGCGGGCATCATGCGCCCGATCGGCGAGTTCTACCGGCTGATGAATCAACGCACCCTGGATGGCATCCACGCTGCGGAGAATGCGGCCGCTCTTTTGCGCATGGCGTTCGTCTCATCCGGCTTGCTGTTGGTCTTCATGTTGTGGCGCGCTTATCGGGCTTTGTACGCCACACTGGGTTCATCGGTGGATGAGTTGTATGGGCGTATTATCCGCATAGGCCACGGAGATTTTTCATCCGCCATTCCTGTCGCACGCGGCATGGAAAATAGCGTGCTGGGCTGGCTGTCGGAAACGCAGATCAACCTTGCCCGCTTTGATGCGCAGCGCAAGGAGGCCGAAGCGATAAACCAGCGCATGACCCAGCTTTATGCCGCGTTGAGCCAGTGCAACCAGGCCATCGTGCGTTGCAGTAATGAACAAGAGCTGTTTTCGCAAATTTGCTGTGATGCGGTGACTTTCGGCGGCATGAAGATGGCCTGGATAGGCATGCTGGACGAACCAAGCAAACAGCTTAAGCCGGTTGCGTCTTATGGCAGCGGCACGGAATATCTGGAAGGGATTCAAATTTCGTCTGATGAAAACGAGGTGGCCGGGCGAGGACCAACCGGAACATCCATGCGTAAAGATCAGCCTTTCTGGTGCCAGGATTTTCAGCATGATCCTGCAACCGCCCCCTGGCACGAGCGCGGTGCAACATTCGGTTGGAATGCATCAGCCGCGCTGCCCTTGCACAGAAACGGCGCGGTCATTGGGGTTTTTACGCTATACGCCGCCGAAATCAATGCCTTCGATCGATCTGCGCGCGACCTGCTGACTGAAATGGCGATGGACATCGACTATGCGCTGAACAGCTTTGAGCGCGAGGCGCAGCGCAGGCATGCCGAGAGTTCGCTGGCAGATTCGCATCATCTGCTTAAAATGATTATCGACACCGCGCCTATGCGTATTTTCTGGAAAGATAAGGAGTTACGTTACCTGGGTTGTAACCCGGCTTTTGCCAAGGATGCCGGCGAATCGGTTCTACAGGATGTGGTCGGCAAAAACGATTACCAGTTGGCCTGGAAAGATCAGGCGGAATATTACCGCGCCGACGACCGGCTGGTCATGGATTCAAATGTTGCCAAGCTTGCCTTTGAAGAGCAGCAAACCACGCCTGACGGTACAACCATCTGGCTGCGCACCTCTAAAGTGCCGCTTCAGAATGAGGCTAAGGAAACCATCGGCGTACTGGGTATTTACGAAGATATAACCGAGCAAAAGTGTATCGAGGAACGTATCCACTATCTGGCCAATTTCGATCCGCTCACCGGATTGCCGAACCGCACCCAGCTGAATGATCATCTTAAATATGCCCTCAGCCTGGCGAAGCGCAGCAACGGACATTTGGCCTTGATGTTTCTGGATCTCGACCATTTCAAAGACATCAATGACTCGCTCGGCCACAGCATCGGCGATGCCTTGTTGATTGAGTTGGCCAAGCGTCTGCGCCTGGTGCTTCGGACGGAAGACACCGTGACGCGCCTGGGCGGGGACGAATTCATTTTGTTATTACCCGGCGTCGATGCCATCGGCGCCGCGCATGTTGCGCAAAAATTACTGGATGCCATTGCGGGGTCCTATTGGATCGAGCTCTATGACCTGGCCCTGACGGCATCGATCGGTATTGCGCTCTATCCGGCGGATGGCGTGGATCTGGAAACACTCTCCAAAAGCGCCGATGCCGCCATGTATCGTGCCAAACAGGAAGGTCGCCAATGCTATCGTTTCTTTACCCAGGAAATGCAAGCGCGCTCGGCACGCAATCTGCAATTGGTGAATGCGCTGCATCACGCGCTGGAACGCGACCAATTACAGGTCTATTACCAGCCGCAAGTGGCCATGCAAAATGGGCGTGTCATCGGGGCCGAAGCCTTGTTGCGCTGGCAGCACCCCGAATTGGGCATGGTGTCTCCGGCAGAATTTATTCCTGTCGCGGAAGGCAGCGGGCTGATCCTGTCGATCGGCGAATGGGTATTAAGGAGCGCGGTGCGGCAGGCAAAAACCTGGATAGATGAGGGTTTCGGCCCGCTGATTATGGCCGTGAACCTGTCCGCGGTGCAGTTTCGGCATCCCGATTTGCCCGAGTTGGTCACCCGCATACTCGACGAAGAAGGCTTGCCGCACGAGTATCTGGAACTGGAATTGACCGAAGGTGTGGCGATGCACAACCCGCAAGGCGTCATCGCCGTGATGAATAATCTGCACGAGCGCGGCGTTCGCATGTCGATCGATGATTTCGGTACCGGCTATTCCTCGCTGAGCTATCTGAAGAAATTCAAGGTGTACAAACTCAAGATCGACCAGTCCTTTGTACGCGACATCAGTACCGACCCGGAAGACAAGGCCATTGTCAGCGCCATTATCAGCCTGGCCAAGGGCCTTGGCCTGAAAACCATTGCCGAAGGTGTGGAAACGGCAGGGCAACTGGGGTTCCTGCGCGAACAGGGCTGCGATGAGATGCAGGGTTATCTGTTCAGCAAGCCGGTACCGGTTGAGCAGTTTGAAGCATTGCTGAAGCAGGGATCCGTTTTCTGATGAGATGCCGAAGCCGTTTTGTCGGCCATGACATAGTTAGATGCGGTCGGCGCGTGGCTTGAAGCGGGCAACTGTGTTCCGCATTGACGATGAAAGGATACTGAAAGGTTGCAATGTTAAACTCATCCGTGAAATAACAGGGCAAGTTTACAGGCCCTTAGTTATTCAAATCCGCCATGATCGGTAAAAAACTATTTATAGTTTACAATTGCTAACCCTTGAAACTATCAGACAACAGAGCATAAGGAACATTAAAATCATGGGGATACTCAGCATACTGCTCTGGACTCCGGCTGCCGGGGTCTTGCTTCTGGCTTTAACGCCCGGCCGGAATATTCAGCTAATCCGCTATATCGCGAATCTGTTTACCACGATCGCCTTTTTATTGGTCTGCTGGTTGCTTAGCATTTATAACGCACAGGATGCGAATTTACAGTTTAATGAATATTTTCCGCTTAACCCCAAGTTAGGCAGCGCTTATGCCTTGGGCATCGACGGTTTATCGATGCCGATGCTGGTGATGGCGACCTTGCTCACATCAATCGCATTGCTGGCCTCGTTCACCGTATCCAGCAGCGTCAAGGGCTATCATATTTGCATACTGTTGCTTGAGTTCGGCATGTTGGGTGTGTTTCTGGCCCAGGATTGGGCGTTGTTCTATATCTTCTGGGAAGTGACATTAATCCCGCTGTTTTTCCTGATTGGCCGCTGGGGCGGTAAACGACGGCACACGGCCAGTCTTAATTTTGTCCTTTACACGATGGGCGGCTCGGTTTTTATGCTGATCAGCCTGTTGGCAGTCAGCCAGTACGATCTTGAACACGGCGGCTCGTTAATGTCCTCCATGCATCAGGCGGCGCAAGACATGCCAAGGATCGAGCAGGTCTTGGTGCTGCTGGGTTTCGTGATCGGTTTCGGCGTTAAAATGCCGATTTTCCCGCTGCACGGCTGGCTACCGCTGGCGCATGTCGAAGCGCCCAGCCCGGTCAGTATTTTGTTGTCCGGTATTCTGCTGAAAATGGGCGCTTACGGCTTGATCCGGGCGGTGGTGATGTTGCCCGAAGCCGCTAAACTGTTGCAACCCTTCCTGATTTTCCTGGGCTTGTTCGGCATGCTTTACGGCGGATTGCTGGCCTGGCGGCAAAGCGATCTTAAAGCCATGGTGGCCTATTCCTCAATCAGCCATATGGGTATTGTGTTGCTGGGTATCGCGACCTTGAATGAAGCGGGCATTACCGGCGCGGTGCTGCAAATGACCGCGCACGGCCTGATTGCCGGGGCGCTGTTTCTGCTGGTCGGCTTGCTGTATGAGCGCACCCATACCCGCAACATCCAGGATTACAGCTCGCTGATTCAGGTGATGCCGCGTTTTGCGGTATTCATGACCTTGACCTTGCTGGCGGCGATGGGCTTGCCGGGTTCGGTCGGCTTTATTGCCGAACTGCATACACTGATCGGCGGGTTTCGCTCATCAACCAGCGTCGGCTTAGGCCTGGGCGTGATGGTGTTTTTCAGCGTGAGCATTTTAATCGGAGCCGCCTACGCGATACGCACCATCAGCCTGTTGTTTACCGGCCCGGTAAAACCGCAGATGCGGCAGATTGAAGACTTGAGAGCGCCGGAATTATTGGCTGCCGGAATACTGGTTGCCGGCATTGTGTTTTTCGGTCTGCTGCCTGCGCCGCTGCTCGATTTGTCCGCAGCCACCATCAGCCAAATGAACAGTCTGATCAGTCAACGGATTTTGTAGGAATAACGATGCAAGACAGTCCTTTAAAATTGCGCGAGCAGATTACCACTGCGCTGAACCATCTGGACCACGTCCTGCCCGGGCAGGCGCCGATCCTCGATTTCGTGCATCACAATACCTTGCATGGCTTTCAGCACTTGCCGTTTGACGAGGCTCTGGCTGAGTTTGAGGCCTTGACCGGTATTTGCTGTTATCTGCCAGAAGTGCGAAACCGGGATTTTTACCGGCAGGGGCGCATTGATGATAGCGACCTGTCCGCCGCCTTTGCACAGTACCCGAACTTGCAGACGGAGCAAATCGTTTGCGCCTTAAAAGACAAGACCATCACCCGGCAGGCTATTTACCGCATTGCGCTGTTATTTGATTTACAGGCGGTTAGCGTCAGCCAGTTGAACTGGCAAATAGAAGAATTGGCGGCGCTGGATGCGGTGCAAGCCGACGTACCTGAGCGGATTCGCCAGCGTTTGCTTGCCGACGACAGTCATGCGGTCCGGCACTTATGGGAAAGTATTTTAATCAAGCTCGGGCTGGAGCAGGCGGCTTTACACCCGGAAAATATGCTGGATTTGTCGCTGGAACAAGCTGAAAACTGGCTGGCGCAAGTTCAGCAAAATATCAATGCGGGAGCGACTGAAGTCGCTCCCGCAACACATCAGCAAATGCGAGAACAGGCAGGCGCGGCACTGGATGAACTGCTGGGCCAAGTCGGCGGCAACATCAGCTTGCGGGGGGTTATTTTGGCATTGAGCGGCATAGACATTCTCGATGCCATCCGGTCGCAGCTGATACGCTTTTGCGCATCAGGGCTGGATGAAGGCGTGGCGGCATGGCAGTTGCCTGAACGCAGTCGCTTAGGACTTTATGCGGCCTGGCGGGCAACGGCGCAGTATGACGCAAATCCCTTTCTGCATGAGTTACGCGACTGGCAACAAATTATCGCCGAATTGCCCGAAGACGCGGTCGATACCATCATCCTGCAATTGAGTCACCTGGAAATACCGCAAGCGCAATGGGATGGTTATCTGCGTCGACTGGCACTGGAAATACCCGGCTGGTCGGGACTGATCAACTGGCGGCAGCATCACCCCAACTATCAGACCTCCAATGATGCAGCACCAACGCTGGCCGATTATCTGGCCATACGCCTGACCCTGGATCGGCTTTGGCTGAACCAGGTCTGCCGCGACACCTGGAAAATAGAAGCCAAACTCAGTGCTATCCACGGCTATTTTCGTAAGAACCTGTCGGAATTTATGGTACGCAGTCGCCTGTATCAGGGCGACTTGCCGGAATATCTGACCCACCAAGCAGAATCGCTGGCGTTACATGCCGGTTCCGAGCGTTACGACCGCACCGACTGGCAGCAACTTGCCGACCTGATTTGGACCTGGCAGTGCTGTCCGATGGCAACCCAGTCACAACAACATTCAGCGCATAACAGCGGCTGGCGCTTGTTTCGGTTATGCCAGCATCTGGGGCTTAATGCCGCAGACGTGCAACAACTAGATACAAAAGATTTACAAGCCATGTTGGTGGTGCTGGATGAGTTCGCCCCGACCGAGCGCAGCAAAGTCTGGCTGATTGCTTACGAGCATCATTATCGCGACGAGCTGTTTCAGGCTCTGCTTGCCAATTATAACCGCGGCGGCTGGCTCAAACGCATTAAGCGGCCTGAAGCGCAAATCATCGTGTGTATGGATGAACGCGAGGAAAGTTTCCGTCGTCATCTTGAAGAGCTGAATCCTGATATTGAAACCTTGGGTGCTGCCGGATTTTTCGGCGTCGCGATGAATTACAAGGGCTTGGACGATAGCAAGGTAACGCCGCTGTGTCCGGTCGTCATAACACCTATGCATGAAATTCAGGAACTGCCAAGGCTAGGTAGCGAACCGGCATTGATTAAGCATAACCGTGGACGTAAGCTGAACCGTTGGTTTGCTAATCAGGTGCATCAGGGGTTGCAACGCAGCCTTTTATTGTCTCATGCCGCTATCGATTTTCTGGCGCCATTTATCTTGGCAGGACTGCTCGGTAAAGCGCTGCTGCCGCGTTACCATAAGGCTATTGCCAACTGGTTGCGTCGGCTCGTTGTGCCGCCTGTCATTACCGAATTACAGTTTACGTCGACCGATACGGCAACTGCCGCCTCGATTGAACAGCCCAAACTGGGTTTTACCAACACTGAGCAAGCCGGGCGCGTAGCGGCGCTGTTGCGCAGTTTAGGCCTGACCGGCAATTTTGCACCAATTGTCGCGCTGGCAGGGCACGGCTCGACCAGCCAGAATAATCCGCATGAAGCCGCGCATGATTGCGGCGCTTGCGGCGGTCGGCAGGGCGGGCCGAATGCGCGCGTATTCGCAGCTATGGCCAACCGGCCTGAAGTGCGTACACTGCTGGCGCAGCAAGGCATTGTCATTCCTGAGGATTGTTGGTTTGTCGGTATGCAGCACGATACCTGTAGCGATGCGATGACTTGGTATGATCTGGATACGATACCGGCGTCGTTGCGTGAACATTTCAATCGCTTCAGGGCGTATATCAGCCGGGCGCAAGCATTATCGGCGCATGAGCGTTGTCGGCGGTTTGCCTCGGCCGAGCGATCGGCTACCCCCGCTCAAGCCTTTCAGCATGTAACGCTGAGAGCGCATGATTTAAGCCAGGTTCGCCCTGAGTTCGGACACGCTACCAATGCGGCGGCGGTGATAGGCCGACGCGCCTTGACTCAGGGACTGTTCCTGGATCGGCGTGTATTTCTGATTTCCTACGATCCGACACAAGACCCTGATGGCAGCATCCTCGAATCGATTTTGCTGACCGCAGGCCCGGTCGGTGCAGGAATTAACCTGGAATATTATTTTTCCACCATCGACAACGAACGCTTCGGTTGCGGCACCAAAGTACCGCACAATGTTATTGGTTTGTTTGGGGTTATGGAGGGCGCGGCCAGCGATTTGCGCACCGGCCTGCCTAAGCAGATGGTGGAGATTCACGAACCGATGCGCTTGCAAATTCTGGTTGAGGCCAAAACAACAGTGTTAGAACAAATTTATCACCGTCAGGAAAGTATACGGGAACTGGTCGCGGGTGGCTGGGTACATCTGAGCGCTAAAGACCCGGACAGCGGCGAGATTTTCATCTTCGAGTGTGACACTGGTTTTGTGCCGTGGCAAGCCGAGACAAAAGACCTGCCGGTTCGGGATAACTCGCCGGATTGTTACAGGGATCAAACGCTGCCGGTAGCGCCGGTATTGATCAAACAACCGCCACTGTTTGGAGCTGCGAATAGCCCTCTCCAAAGGGAGAGGGTTGGGTGAGGGGAGAATAAAATGAAATTAACCGCCAAAGCTAGGTCGTTGAGACAAAACCAAACCGATGTTGAGTATTTGTTATGGCAGAAACTAAGAAATAGACAAGTATTAAACTTTAAATTTCGCCGACAATTTCCTATTGTCCCGTTTATTGTGGATTTTTGCTGTCTTGAATTAAAGTTAATTATTGAGCTAGACGGTTCACAGCATTTTGAACAAGCGGCCTATGATGAAGAAAGGAGTTTTTACCTTACACAACGTGGATTTAAAGTGATTCGTTTCTGGAACAATGAGGTTATTGAAAATAGTGAAGGTGTTTTAGAGAAAATTTATTTGGTTATTTTAGAGATTACAGGCAGGGAAGAATGATTATATTATTTCCCCTCACCCAACCCTCTCCCTTTGGAGAGGGCTTTTTCTTGGCACTAATGAACTTTGTGCTTAGCCTCGTAAATTGCAGGGGAACTTAATAAATGGACGCATTAGTCGTTTTAATCCCCTTAATGCCATTGATCGCCGCTTCGGCTATCGGCATGGGGCATCTGTTTGGCGTCATCAGCGGTGAGGCCGATGAAAGCATAACGGCCGATATAGCAAACTGGACGATTAGCATGTCCAGCCTGCTGGCCTTGGCTTTGCTGGGCATCAATTTATGGGGTAAAAATACCGGCTTCTACACGGTAGGACACTGGCTGAACAGCGATACGCTAGACATACAGATAAACTTTATTACCGGCGGTTTTAATGTCCGTTTGGCCGCGCTGTTTTCAATACTGTTAACCATAGTTACCCACTTTTCAGTTAACTACATGCATCGGGAAGCGGGTTATCACCGGTTCTTTTTTATTCTGAGCCTGTTTTCTTCGGCAATACTGTTGCTGGTGTTGTCGGGCAATGCGGTCGGCACTTTTATCGGCTGGGAAGTTGCAGGCGTATGTTCTTATTTTTTGATAGCCTACGCTTATGACCGCCCGGTTGCGGTCGCTAATGCGACGCGCGTTTTTGTGACCAATCGTATCGGCGACGCCGCGTTTGTGTTGGGCGCGGGCTTAAGCTACGCTTGGCTTGATAGCGTTAATTGGAGCAATATCAATGCCGCATCGGAACAGCTCACCCCCGGTGAAGCGACCGCAATTGCGCTGTGTTTTGCGGTAGCCGCCTTTGCCAAATCGGCGCAGCTGCCGTTCACGCCCTGGCTGGCCCGGGCAATGGAAGGGCCTACGCCGTCAAGCGCGGTATTTTATGGTGCGGTCATGGTACATGCCGGGGTTTATCTGGTCATTTTGTTAAGGCCGATTTTTGAACATGCGCCGTTGGCCATGGCTGTGGTCGCTATCGTGGGCTTGATGACGGCGGTTTACGGTTTTGTGGTTGGACTGACCCAAACCGATGTTAAAAGCTCGTTGATTTTTGCGACATCAGGCCAATTGGGTTTGATGTTTCTGGAATGCGGTTTGGGGCTTTGGCAGCTGGCCGGCTGGCATCTTTGCGCTCATGCGGTGGTTCGCGGCTATCAATTCCTGACTGCGCCGTCGCTGATGCATAATATGCCGAGTCATTATATAGAGAGCTCGCGGCGCAAAGCGCCTGACCACGATCACAGCCGTCGCCTGCGTCGTGTCGGCGATGTCCCTGCCTGGGTTTATGTCGCTTCTCTACAGCGCTTCTGGTTGGACCAGATTACCGACTGGGCGCTGGTCAAACCGGTGCGCGGCTTGGCGCATGACCTGAGTTATTTCGACGATCATATTGTTGACCGAATCATGGGGGCTCCCGCCCCGGCCATCCGGACCATATCGTCACTGGCGCAACTGGAAGAACAGATGATTGGTGCTCAACTGGATAATGACTCCGATAACTTTGCCCAAGGCAGCGGCCTGGCGGGAAAACTCACCGAATGGATGGCGGCGGTCCTGCACTGGTTCGAGGACCGCTTTGTATTGCGCGGCATCGGCAAAAATTCAATCAATTACGGTCGAGAGCTTGGGCATATCGCCAACAAGTTTGAACAATCCGTGCTCAGACCCCGCTATCTGGTGTTGTTTGTGTTTATAACATTGTTAGTTGCATTTTGAGGCTCTGATGGTAACCGTCCATTACCCACCGCTGGCGATTAAAAGTATTTTGTTCACCACGAACGACTGCATGGATGCAGGAGGTAGAGCAACGCATGGAGCAGTTGCCGAGACACGAAGAAATAAAACTTCGTGTTCTTCGTGCCTTCGTGGTGATGATTTTTTAAGTTTTTATAACCGAACTTACCCCTGATGGATATTACTGTTACTCCCTGGTCGGCATCGGCGGCCTTCCCGCTGCTCACTACGCTAACGCTGGTTCCGCTGGCGGCCATGATCGCTATCCTGTTTTCGCGGTCATCGACTGTTGCGCTGCGTTTCGGCTTCGCCGGAGCGTCGTTGACGCTATTGCTTAGCGTCTATTTGCTGACTGTTTTCGATTCTGCCACGCCCGGTATTCATCTGGTTGAACATGTGCATTTTGCAGGCCTCAGTTACCGTGTCGGCGTCGATGGAACGAATATTTTATTTATCCCGCTGACCGCTGTTTTAACCTTGCTGGCGTTGATTTATACCTTGATCACCCGGCATGTGACCGACCGGCTGTTTATTGCCTGCCTGTTGGGTTATGAAACCGTATTGATCGGCGCATTTGCCGCGCTGAATGTAATGCAGTTCTGGCTATGGTGCGTGCTGGAATTGATTCCTGTGGCGCTGTTGACCATTCATGCCGGAACCGGGCAAAACCGGCGCTGGGTCGTCGTGCGATTACTGCAATACTGGGTCAGCGGTTTGCTGATGACGCTGGCCGGATTTTTGTTGCTGGCCTTCGGCTTGATCGATGCCGAACATGCGCTGACTTTCGACTGGCTGACGCTTAAACAGAATAATGCCTATCTGCACGATGAGGTGTTGATTTTTATTCTGCTGTTCTTCGGCTTTGCGATCCGCATGCCGTTATTTCCGTTTCACGGCTGGTTGCCGGTGTTGGCGGAACAAGGCACGGTCGCCAGCGCGGTCATTTTTCTGGTGGGCTTGAAACTGGGCATTTATGCGGTCATTCGTTTCATTTTGCCGATGGTGCCCGGAGTTGCCGAACAATGGGCCGGATTTGTGGTGACACTGGGTTTGATCAGTATTTTTTACGGCGCGTTGCTGGCGCTGATGCAAATCAATATTCGCCGGTTACTGGCGTTTGCGGTCATCAGTCAAACCGGAATGCTGGTTATCGGCACCTTCTGTTTTAACGAGAACGGCCTGGAAGGCAGCCTGCTGCTGTCAGTGGCATACGGTCTGGCGATGGCGGGCATGCTGTTCAGCGTCGGCCTGATTTATGAGCGCTGTAGAACCGCGTATCTGCCGCGTCTGGGCGGGTTGTTCGATACCAACGGCACACTGGCCTTGCTGTTCCTGATTTCCGCGCTGAGCACTATGGTTATGCCCGGTACGCCGGGATTCGACGCGGCGCATTTGCTGGTTGAAGGGATTATCGAGGAAGACGGCTGGCTGCTTGCCATCGCTATTTTGGTCGGCAACGTGATGTCCGCCGCTTTCCTGTTATGGGCGTTCCAACGGATTTTCATGGCGAATCCCAAGCGTGCTAAACAACCCTATAATTGCGCGCACCACCCGGTTTGGAAGGAGCGTTTTATTACCGTGGTGATTTGCCTGTTGCTGATCGGCACCGGTTTTTACACGACGCCGTGGCTGAATTTTATAGATCAGGATGCGGCCGCTATCGGCAAGCAATTTCCGATGCACGGCGCACAAATCCCCCTCAATCCCCCTTTTTCAAACGGGGAAGTCAGTCAGCCTTCCGATGCCGACACCAAGGACGACCAACATGAGTAATGCCAGTTTTCCCGTTTTAAGCCTGATTATTTTACTGCCTTTATTGGGTGCGTTTGCGGTAGCCGTTACTGGTAATATCCGTCTGGCCAAGAACATTGCGCTGTTGTTTGCTGCGCTGGAATTAATCGCAACAGGGTGTGTGGTGCAGTTGTTTAATGCCGACCTAGCCGATTTTCAACTGGTCGAACACTACGCCTGGATACCCAGCCTGAATATCGAATACCTGATTGGCGTGGACGGCATTTCAGTGTTATTTTTGCCGATGTCCGCGCTGTTGACCTTAATGGCGATCGTCGCTTCATGGAACTCGGTGCAACACCTGACCCGTTTCCATTTTGCCTTGTTGCTGGCCTTGGAAGGCATCACCATCGGTGTGTTTCTGGCGCTGGATATGGCGCTGTTCTTTTTGTTTTGGGAGCTGACCCTGCCGCCGATTTTCTTCTTGATCGGCTTATGGGGCATCGGTTCGGGGCGGCGTGGCGCGGCGATAAAATACACGCTGTTCATGCTGTTTGGCGGCGTGCCGTTACTGTTTGCGATAATCATACTGGCAGTCAATCACGCCACCGCAGTCGGCGGCAGTATCCCGCAAGATATGGCTTTCAGCCTGCCGGTATTATTGGCAACGGCATTGCCGGATAATCTGCAAGCGTTGGTGTTTTTATTATTACTGCTCGGCTTTGCCGTTAAAGCGCCGCTGGTGCCGTTTCATACCTGGTTGCCCACCGTCGCCATGGAAGGTCCGACGCAGTTGACCGCCGTATTGACCGGCTTGAAGCTCGGCGCTTTCGGCATCATCCGTTTTGCGATGCCGCTGGCGCCGTCCGCTGCCGTTCAATACAGCTGGGTGCTGGGCATACTCGGCGCGATCACGCTGGTGTATAGCGCGTTGATTGCCTTGCAGCAAACCAACCTGCGCCGCTTGCTGGCTTATGCCAGCGTCAGCCATGTCGGCTTGGTTATCGTCGGCATTGCGTCGTTGAATATGCAGGGCATTCAGGGAGCGATTTTTCAATTACTGAACTTCACGATGGTTGCCGGGTCGCTGATGCTGGTGGCCGGTTTTATCCAGCATCGTTTGGGCAGTACCGAAGCTATCCATCTGGGCGGTCTGGCTAAAGTCATGCCGCGGCTGACCTGTTTTTACTTTTTATTTGCGCTGGCCAGCATAGGATTGCCCGGAACCAGCGGTTTCCCGGCCGAATTATTGCTGATTGTCAGCACCATGCTGGCGCACCCCAGCATCAGTATCGCAGCCTTGGTCGGAGCGATACTCAGCGCCGCGTATATGCTGTCTTTTACCCGCCGTGCCTTCTTCGGTCCGGTAACCCAGGCTGGCGTCAAACAGGTGCAGGATTTACGTCCACGCGAGCTGACGTTGCTATGCGTGTCGGCGTTGTTAATCTTGGGATTCGGTTTTTTCCCTAATGGCGTGTTGAAAACCAATCGGGCAACGGCGGAAGCCTGGTTGAGCCGGTTAATGGATCAGCCGGTGATGGCAAGCAATGCTGAGCAAGATTAAAAGATGTGCGGCACTCATTCCTTGTAACTGATGTTACGCAATAGCTAAGAAATTTTCACCACGAAGACACGAAGGACACGAAGAAAATATAAAACTTTGTGTTCTGCGTGGTTTATCAATCAATCTGCTGGCGCCCTAATTGACTGAATATGTGGTTTCTTGCCTAAGTTGATGCGTAGGGGAGCGGCTAAAGTCAACTCTACAACAAACAATGACGTTTCAACGTGAAAGCAATATAAAAACATGAAACTTCGTGCTCTTCGTATCTTCGTGGTGTTGTTATCTGGCTTGCGTAACATCAGATTGTAAATATGAAGTAACTCTTCAGCTAAGCAGCATCCGCAGATCGCAGGTAGATAGCTCCCTCTCCTGATGGAGAGGGCTGGGGTGAGGAGAAATTGAATCAACAAGCTACCTTGGTTTAGCTTCCCCACTCGCGCCGGGGAGGGATTTTGTGCTTCGCGTTCTTCGTGGTGAATAACTTTTAGCCTGATTTGGATAATGCTTTCACAACTTCTATTGCACCCTACTCTGCAGCCTTGTTACGGCTCGGCAAATGTCGGTCGCGGTCATAGGGTAGCGCTTCATGTTCCGGCATGGTGTCGTTTGGCCAGTCTTTGGCCCAACGATGCCGATCTTCTTCACCGGCGTAGTAGCGTAGATAGAGTTCGTTATCCTGTTCGCTACCGTTGCCCACCAAATCGATGTGCCAAGCTGAGTCGTCGTTGACCGGCATGTCCGGCGTTTCCTCTCGCAACAGCTCATGCCACAATTCCTCATACAGCTCCCGATCACTGAGATGGTTGGTGCTATACAGAAACGTCCGCAACATTGCCAAACCACGGATCACTTCCCACAGCTTGGCGCTCAGTTGCGAATCATCCAATTCTTCCGGGGCGGGCAACTCTATGTCGCGTTGCACTAGCTGGTCGAAAGAGGTGACCCATTCGGCTTCTTCGAAGGCCACTTCGCGTTCCCAGTACTGTGCCTGCAATTCCGTGGCCATTTGTTCCGGCTCGAGGAACGACAGTTCGTCGTTCACGAATTCTTTGGCCCGGCGTTGCAAATCCCGGATATGATCCTGTCTTTCGGCATTTTCTTTGGTTTTCGTTGGTGTTTTGGGCATTGCGGTATCCTCCAGAATCTTGATCGGTCACGAACGTGATTTACCAGTTGAGCATTCCAAAATCCCATTCGTCCTGGGTCTGTTGAAGTTCGGTATGGGGTGCGCGCCTACTTGGCTTCGCTAGTTGTTTAGGGACAATCGATGTAACTTCTCATTATCCATAGGTAGCGGCAGCCCGAATCAAATCGGATAGCGGTGGAATGTTACTTTCGCCCAGCAGCCTATCCTTAAGATAATGCCAAAATGAAAGCCCATGCTTTAGACAGGTCT